>JAEEGL012694882.1_pt1 | contig 96462 bp, 85 predicted proteins | sample 9134231 | NCBI WGS metagenome assembly JAEEGL01 (sample SAMN16246548, study PRJNA631951) | gut metagenome | biome: gut microbiome; feature: rumen; material: fiber-attached | host: Bos | place: Iran: Karaj | collected 2018-10 | reverse complement strand
CCGCCGCCGTTTACGCATCCGCCCGGACATGCCATTATTTCGATAAAGTGGTAATTTCTCTTACCTTCTTTTATCTCTGTAAGGAGTTTGCCCGCATTTGCGGTTCCGCTGACTACGGCAACTCTAACTTCGGTGCCTGCAACGTTGTATGTTGCCTCTTTAATGCCTTCTATACCGCGAACGTCGTGATACTCGATATTGTCCATAGTCTTCTTTTCGAGAATTTCAACTACGGTTCTCAGAGCAGCTTCCATAACGCCGCCGGTAGCGCCGAATATGTGGCCTGCGCCTGTTGCTCCGCCGAAGATAGGATCGAATTCTTCATCGGGAAGAGCTGTGAAATCAAGACCTGCAAGCTTGATCATGCGTGAAAGCTCACGTGTTGTGATCGAAATATCGATATCTTCCATACCGTCAACAAGATTCTGTTCACGGGTGCGCTCAAATTTCTTTGCCGTGCAGGGCATTACGGAAACAACGCAGATCTTCGCGGGATCTATACCCATTTTTTCTGCATAATAGCTCTTCATAAGAGCGCCGTACATGCCTTGCGGGGATTTTGCGGATGAAAGATTGGGGATAAATTCGGGGAAATAATGCTCGCAGTATTTGACCCATCCGGGTGAGCAGGATGTAATAAGGGGAAGAGGACCTTCTCCGCCGAGACGTTTGATAAATTCCGTTCCTTCTTCCATGATCGTGAAGTCTGCGGCAACGTCAACGTCAACAACGGCGTCAAAGCCGAGTCTGTGCATAGCGGCAACCATTTTGCCTTCAACGTTCGTTCCGATAGGCATATCGAAGCATTCGCCGAGAGTTGCTCTTACGGAAGGAGCGGGAGCGATTACAACGTGCTTTTCGGGATCTGCGATAGCGTCCCATACCTTCTGGGTGTCGTCTTTTTCGCGAAGAGCGCCTACGGGGCAGTGAACTATGCACTGACCGCATGCGATACAGGGAACGTCTTTAAGGTCGAGACCGAAAGCAGCGCCGATGCTTGTTGCAAAGCCTCTTTCGTTTGCTCCGATAACGCCAACGCCCTGATTATGTCTGCACACTGCTACGCAGCGGCGGCAGAGAACGCATTTGTTGTTGTCTCTTACAAGATACGGGTTTGTGTCTTCTATTTCGTATTCGGGCTTTGCGCCGGCAAAACGGTCAACGTCCTCAACGCCGTATTCGTTACAGAGAGTCTGAAGTTCGCAGTTCTGGTTTCTTACGCAGGAAAGGCACTTTTTATCATGAGTGGAAAGAATAAGCTCGAGAGTTGTCTTTCTCGATTTTCTTACCGCAGGGGTGTTTGTGAAAACTTCCATGTTGGGGGCAACGGGATATACGCAGGAAGCGACGAGCGATCTTGCGCCCTTTACCTCTACAACGCAGATACGGCATGCGCCGATGGCGTTGATATCTTTAAGATAGCAAAGTGTGGGTATCTTTATACCAACGGAGTTAGCCGCGTCAAGAATAGTCGTTCCGGCAGGAACAGTTACGGGCAGTCCGTTTATTTTTAATGTTACATCAGCCATTGTTCTAACCTCCGATTATTTCTTGATTATAGCTTTGAAGTTACAGTTATCCATACATGCGCCGCACTTTATGCACTTGCTCTGATCGATAACGTGTTTTTCCTTGACCTTGCCTGTGATAGCGCCGACCGGGCAGTTTCTTGCGCACTTGGTGCATCCGCGGCAGTCGTCTGTGATCTCGTAACGAACGAGTTTCTTGCAGACGTGAGCGGGACATGTCTTGTCAACGATGTGGGCAACGTATTCGTCACGGAAGTAACGGAGTGTTGAAAGAACGGGGTTGGGAGCAGTCTGACCGAGACCGCAGAGAGAGTTGTTTTTGATATAATGGCAAAGCTCTTCCATCTTATCGAGATCTTCGAGCGTGCCGTTGCCGTCTGTGATCTTATTGAGAAGCTCAAGAAGACGTTTGTTGCCTATACGGCACGGTGTACACTTACCGCAGCTTTCGTCAACGGTGAATTCAAGGAAGAATTTTGCGATATCAACCATACAGTTGTCTTCATCCATTACGATAAGTCCGCCTGAGCCCATCATTGAGCCGATGGCGATAAGATTATCGTAATCGATGGGGGTATCAAGGTGCTGAGCGGGAATGCATCCGCCGGAAGGACCGCCGGTCTGTGCAGCCTTGAATTTCTTGCCGTTGGGGATGCCGCCGCCGATATCTTCAATGATCTCACGGAGCGTTGTGCCCATGGGAACTTCAACGAGACCGGTGTTTGTGATCTTGCCGCCGAGAGCGAAAACTTTTGTGCCTTTGCTCTTTTCGGTACCCATAGAGGAGAACCATTCTGCTCCGTTGAGTATGATCTGAGGAACGTTGGCATATGTTTCAACGTTGTTGAGGATAGACGGTTTGCCGAAGAGACCTTTTTCTGCGGGGAACGGAGGACGGGGACGGGGCTCGCCTCTGTGTCCTTCGATAGAAGTCATAAGAGCGGTTTCTTCGCCGCATACGAATGCGCCGGCGCCGAGACGAACGTCGATATCGAAATCGAATCCGCTTTCAAATATGTTTTTGCCGAGAAGACCGTATTCACGCGCCTGCTTGATAGCGATCTGAAGACGTTTTACTGCGATCGGGTATTCTGCTCTTACGTAGATAAAGCCCTGAGATGCGCCGATAGCGTAGCCTGCGATAGCCATAGCCTCGAGAACTGCGTGGGGGTCGCCTTCGAGAACGGAACGGTCCATGAATGCTCCGGGGTCGCCTTCGTCGGCGTTGCAGCATACGTATTTCTGATCTGCATCGGGAACTATCGTGCGGGCAAGAGACCATTTTCTGCCGGTCGGGAAGCCTGCGCCGCCGCGTCCGCGAAGACCCGATTTAAGAATAACGTCTATAACCTCTTCAGGAGTCATTTCGGTAAGGACTTTGCCGAGAGCGGCATAACCGTCGCGCGCGATATACTCTTCGATGTTTTCGGGGTTGATAACGCCGCAGTTACGAAGAGCGATACGGTGCTGTTTTTTATAGAAATTTGTTTCGTTAAGCGATTTTACGCCGTTTTCAGTAACGGTTTCTTTATAAAGAAGACGTGTTACTACACGGCCTTTGAGCAGATGTTCCGAAACGATCTCGGGAACGTCTTCTACTGTTACTCTGCTGTAGAAGCAGCCTTCGGGATAAACTATCATTATCGGACCGAGGGCGCAAAGACCGAAACATCCGGTCTGAACTACTTTTACTTCATTTTCGAGACCCTGTCTTTTGATCTCGTTTTCCATTTCGGTGCGTATTTTTGCGGAACCTGACGATGAGCAGCCTGTGCCTCCGCAAACGAGAACGTGTGATCTGTACATAGCTTTATCTCCTTATTCTGCGCTGCCGATTGTATATTCGGAAACAATATTTTTGTTGACAATATGATCGTTTACAACTCTTACTGCCTTTTCGGGAGTCATTTTGATGTATGTAACCTTTTCTTCGCCGGGCATATATACATCAACGAGGGGTTCGAGCTTGCACATACCGATACATCCGGTCTGGGATACGGTAACATTTTCAAGTCCGCGCTTTGATATTTCATCAAGGAAAGCAGTCATAACGGGGCGTGCGCCTGCTGCGATACCGCATGTAGCCATACCGATAACAACTCTTACTTTGTCGCTGTTTTCGTTTCTGTCGTTAACGCTTGCTTTCATTCTTTCTTTTATGGCTCTAAGTTCTTCAAGAGATTTCATCTCGTTCGCCTCCAAATAATTCGTTTAAATTTTCGTGAATGTAATCATGTATGTAGGTAAGGACCTCGGGACTGTCTATGGGCGTATCTTCGATAACTTCTTTTATGTCTCTTGTGGAAAAGACAAATTCGTTTCCGTTCCATACGTGCCTGTAAATAAGGTCGAAGTCCGCAGCCTTGGCGGAGATGAGCATCATCGTGCCCGAAATATCTCCGAGAGGCATCCTGTCGATGCTGCTGTGTTTGAAAACGGCTGTGGTCACCGTGCCTTTCCCTTTTTCAGACTCAAGGGTGAGGTAGCCTTCCGCGAGTTCGGCGGCTGCCCTGAAAAGAGCGATGCCCATGCCGATCTTACGTGTAGTTCTCGACGTGGCGAACGTGCCGTTAACACGCGCGAGAGTTTCTTCGTCCATCCCGCATCCGTTGTCGGAAACGGTGATCTTCAGCTCATCGGCTTCAAGGTCCTCAGATATCTCAACAGTTATCGTGTCTGCTTTTGCAGATATACTGTTCTGAACGATATCGAGAATGTGAAGAGATAACTCTCTCATTACATTTCTTTGTATTTTGCCAGGATCTTCGGGACGTCATCCGCAGTAAGACGTCCGTAAACATCGTCATTTACGGTCATTACGGGAGCAAGTCCGCAACAGCCTATGCAACGGGTCGCTTCAAGCGAGAACTTGCCGTCCTCAGTAACGTCGCCGCTGCCGATGCCGAGTTCTGAGCAGGCTTTGTCAAAAACATTCTGTGAACCCTTAACATAGCATGCTGTGCCGAGGCAAACGCCGATTCTGTACTGACCTTTGGGGTTAAGTGTGAACTGCGCGTAGAAAGTAGCAACTCCGTATACTTCTTCGAGCGGGATATTCAGTTCGTCGGCAATGATCTTCTGCACTTCGATGGGAAGATAGCCGTAAATCTCCTGCGCTTCCTGCATAATAGGCATAAGCGAGCCCTGAGCATCCTTGTTCGCCGCGATATACTCACGGAGTTTCTGTTCCTGCTCCGCAGTCCCCTTGAAAGGGATTTTGGAAATAGTAGATTTACCCATTTGGATTCGTCCTCTCTAATCTGTATTTTATAAACGAAATCAAGTTTTCGAAAGCTCTTAATATCAAGAACCGTCACGAACTATTATATCATAATTTTTATTAAATGAAAAGGGGGTAAATCAAATATTCCGTGAACTTTTTTCGTATTTTATTATAGATAGCTAAATACAGCCGGGATAACTGCGTGCAAAACACCGTTTTTCAGCAGCAGGAAAAGACGTAATGAACCGCTGCATACAGTGAAGAGCCCTGAATAAAAACGAAAGCGGGAGGGAAAATCGAATAATTTTCAAACAAAGGCGGCATATTCACGAAAAGACTTGAATTTCAGCCGATAATATGATATAATATAATGTGATTATGGAAAAATTATCCGCAAATAAGGGGTTGAATATAACAAAATGGAATCCAACATAAGAGAGCAGCTTGAACAGATCCGCGCAACTGCGAAAGACAGGCTTGCGAAGATAGGATCTTCCGAGGAGCTTGAGAATCTCAAAGTTAAACTTCTCGGCAAAAAGGGCGAGCTGACGGGCGTTCTTTCTCAGATGGGCAAACTTCCCGCAGATATGCGTCCCGCAGTCGGACAGGCGGCGAACGAAGTGCGCACTTTTATAGAAGAAAGAATAAAGGCCGCCAAACAGCAGCTTGAAGAGCTTGAACTTCAGAAAAAGCTTGCGAACGAGAAGCTTGACGTAACTCTTCCCGGAAAGCAGCTTCGCAGAGGTAAAAAGCACCCCTGTTCGGTCGTTCTCGACGAGGTAAAGGACGCGTTTATATCGATGGGATTTACCGTGGCGAGCGGTCCGGAGGTTGAATATGACTATTACAACTTTGAAGCGCTCAACATTCCCAAATACCATCCCGCAAGAGATACTCAGGATACATTTTATTTTTCCGACGATATCCTTCTCAGAACTCAGACGAGCTCTGTCCAGATAAGAACAATGGAAAAAATAAAGCCCCCCATAAGAGTGATCGCTCCCGGCAGAGTTTACCGCATAGACGAGGTTGACGCGACGCATTCGCCCATATTCCATCAGATCGAGGGCCTCGTAGTTGATAAAGGCATCACGATGTCGCATCTGAAAGGATCTCTTGACATAATAGCCAAAAAATTATTCGGAGAAAACATCAAAACGCGTATCCGTCCCGACTACTTCCCCTTCACCGAACCCTCTGCAGAGATATCGATATCCTGCTTCAAATGCGGCGGAGAGGGCTGCAAGTTCTGCAAAGGCGAAGGATGGATAGAAATAGGCGGAGCAGGCATGGTCAACCCGAAGGTTCTCGAGCTTCTCGGCATAGACACAAACGAATATTCCGGCTTTGCTTTCGGTATGGGACTTGAACGTCTCGTTTTGAGAAGATACAATATCGACGATATACGCATGCTTTTCGAAAACGACGTAAGATTCCTTGAAAGTCTGTAAGCATACAGCCTGTCACTACATATTTTCTGAAAGAGATGGAATAAATATATGAACGTACCGTACAGATGGCTCAGAGAATATACGGATGTTGATGTTGAGCCGAAGAAATTCTCGCATGAAATGAATATGACCGGAACCGAAACGACCGGTTTTTCCTGCGCCGCAGATACCATAAAAAACGTTGTTGTGGGTCTTATCGAAAAGATAGAAAGACACCCTAATGCCGACAAGCTTGTGGTTTGCAGCGTAAACGTAGGCAAAGACGATAATATTCAGATAGTTACCGCGGCAAAGAATATGAAGGAGGGCGACCTCGTTCCCGTTGCTCTTGACGGATCAGTTCTTGCTTCGGGCAAGGAGATACACGCAGGTGAGCTGCGCGGAGTAATGTCCTGCGGAATGTTCTGTTCCGTTGAAGAGCTCGGCCTTGCCGTAAACGATTTTCCCGGTTCCGTTGCCGACGGGCTTCTCATTCTGAACAACGGCGCATGCGAATTCAATGCCGCTCCCGGCGACGACATATGCAAGGCGCTTTCGCTTGACGACACTGTTTTTGTGGTCGATATCGTTACAAACAGGCCCGACTGTCTTTCGATAATCGGCGTTGCAAGAGAGGCTGCATGCACGTTCAGAAAGCCCTTTAACGTTAAAAAACCCACATATAAAACGGGCGGCGGAAATATCGGAGATTACCTTTCGGTAAACGTTGAAGACGCCGATCTCTGCACGAGATATATGGCGAGAGTGGTAAAAGATATCAAAATCGCCCCCTCTCCTCTCTGGCTCGTTGAAAAGCTCAGAGACTGCGGCGTTCGCGCGATAAATAATATAGTTGACATAACGAACTATGTAATGCTTGAATACGGTCAGCCGATGCACGCGTTTGACTATGAATGCGTCGGAGGCGGAAAGATCACCGTAAGAAGAGCAAAAGACGGCGAAAAAATGAACACACTCGACGGACAGGAACGAATTCTTGACGCCGACACCCTCGTTATCGCCGACGCGTCGCGACCGATTGCCGTAGCAGGCGTAATGGGCGGAGAAAACAGCGAAATAAAGCCCGAAACAAAAACGATAGTTTTTGAGAGCGCGAATTTCTTTGCTCCGTCAGTAAGAAAAACGTCCAAAAAGCTCGGTCTGAGAACGGAATCTTCCGCACGTTTTGAAAAAGGTCTCGATCCCCTTCTTACCGAAGAAGCTCTTGACAGGGCGTGTGAGCTTATATGCATGCTCGGCGCGGGAACCGTTGTTGACGGTACGATAGATATAAACAATGCACCGTCTCAGGTACGTACGGTTCCGTTTGAGTATGAATGGATCAACAGATACCTCAACATCACCGCTTCAAAAGAGGAAATGACCGATATTCTCGAAAGACTCGGAATGACTGTTGAAAACGACATAATAACCGTGCCTTCGTTCCGCTCGGATATCGAGAACAAATACGACATTTCCGAAGAGATCGCGAAGTTTTACGGATATGACAGGATCGAGCCGCTTTTCTTCAAAGCAGACGTCAAGTCGGGCGGATACACGGCAGAGCAGAAATTTGAGATCCGTCTCGGCGAAGCGCTCAGATCAGCCGGTCTTGACGAGATAATGACGTATTCTTTCGTCAGTCCGAAATCATTTGATAAGATCCGTCTTCCCGAAGACGCTCCCGAGAGAAACGCCATGAAGATAAAGAATCCTCTCGGCGAAGATACTTCCATAATGAGAACAAGCGCGCTGCCTTCGATGCTTGAAGTGCTTGCGAGAAACTACAGTTACAGAAATCCCGCCGCATATCTTTACGAGATAGCCACCGTTTACATCAAAAATGCCGATGAAACGAAGCTTCCCGATGAAAAGAAGATCATTTGCGCAGGTTTTTACGGTGACAAGGGCGATTTTTACACGATGAAGGGCATCGTTGAATCGATTCTTTCGGCGATGAACACAAAAGAGTGTGAATTCGTGCCCTGCGCCGACAATCCGTCATACCATCCGGGACGCGCCGCAAAGATCGTTGCGGACGGCAGAACAATAGGCGTTTTCGGACAGATCCATCCCATTGCTGCGAAGAACTACGGAATAAACGACGAGGTATACGCTGCCGAGATCCCGTTCGATGAGCTCTTCGAATCGACCGCTCCCGAAAAAACGTTTACTCCGCTTCCGAAATTCCCCGCTGTAACAAGAGACCTTGCTCTTATCTGCAAAGACGAGACAAGCTCAGGAGAAATAGAAAAGAAGATCAAAGCGCTTGCCGGTCCGTGCCTTGAAAAGATCGAGATATTCGACGTTTACAAGGGCGCTCAGGTTGCGTTCGGACATAAAAGCATTGCTTATGCGCTCGTGCTCCGCTCTGAGGAAAAGACACTCGGAGAGAGCGATATCGAAAGCATTATGACGAATATTATCGACGGTCTTGCAAAAGACGGCATAACGCTCAGAAGATAGTGGCGCATTCAGAAAGGATGATACCATGGATACGAACAGCACCATCACCTTTTCGCTCAAATCGAACAAAGACGACGAGATGAAAAAAACGCTGATCGCCATATACGACGCTTTCGTTGAGAAGGGTTACGACAATCCGATAAACCAGATTGTCGGCTATATCCTTTCGGAAGATCCGACGTATATCACGAAGCACAACAACGCAAGAAATCTCGTCAGAAAACTTGACAGAGATGAACTTCTTGCCGCGCTTGTAAGAAATTATCTCAAATCCTGAGGGAAAAAGATGCAGCAGACAAACGACGTTTTTTACGAACAGCTTTATTCAAGAAAAAAGACATTTAAGGAATACGGCATCCAGGCACTTATCTTTATTGTGACTATCGGTCTTTCGATGGCTGTTTTCATGTTCTGCATTGCCTCCATACGAAATTTCGGGCTTATGATAGGCACGTTATGCATAGGCATAATAGTTTACTTCGGTTACAAGCTTTTCATGCGCCTTGACATTGAGTATGAATATATCTATCTCAACGGAGAAATCGACGTTGACAAGATCATCTGCAAAAGCGAAAGAAGCCGCCTTCTTACCGTAAAAGCGGCAAACTTCGAGCAGTTCGGCGAATACAACGCGGCAACTAAAGAAAAAGTCGACTCGTATCCCGTAAACAAGCGTTTCGACGTCCGTTCAAACAAAACGGATGCACTTTATTATGCTGTTTTCAATCATAAAGAATATAATAAAACGCTTCTTATTTTCGAGCCGGACGAACGGATAATGGAAGATATGAAGCGCTATATTCCCAAAACCGTATGGCACTGAAAATAACGTATGAAACGGTAAAATCGCTCATAAAACCGCGTCCCGAAAACTCTCATAAAGGCACGTTCGGAACGCTGCAGCTTTTTTGCGGTTCAAAGAATATGACCGGCGCCCCCTATCTTGCCGCCTGCGGCGCATTGAGGTGCGGCACCGGGCTTTTATACATATCGGCTAAAGGAAAGCTGAAGCGTATCCTTCAGGCAAAGCTTGCCGAACCGGTGTTCTGCAAAATGCGGATATCCCCGAGATCTACCGCATTCGTTGCGGGCTGCGGTTTGGGAAAGAAAGCGAAATACGTAAAAAAGATTCTTTCTCAGTCCAAACCTGCAGTTATAGACGCGGATGCGATAAACTATCTTGCAAAGCATAAAAAGCTGCTTATAAAAAAACGCTGCGAAGCTATTCTGACCCCGCACGTCGCGGAAATGTCGAGATTGACGGGAAAAGACGCTGACATGATCGAATCAGACAGAGAAGCATGCGCGGCTATGGCAGCTGCGCAGTTCAATTGCACCGTTGTGCTGAAGGGACACGAGACCGTTATCGCTCTCCCCTCGGGGGAAACATTCATCAACACGACCGGCAACTCCGGTCTTTCAAAAGGTGGAAGCGGAGACGTGCTTGCCGGTATGGCAGGCGCATTTCTCGCCCAGGGATATTCGACACGTGATGCCGCGATAATATCGGTATGGCTTCACGGCATGGCGGCGGATAATCTAAAAAAGAACGTTTCGAAGCACGGACTTTTACCTTCCGAAATACCGCTTGAAGCCGCAAAAATCCTTTCTGAATTCGAATAGCCTTAATCATTATTACCGGGAAACAACAATGGAACACACACGAAGAACATGGGCGACGGTAGACCTTGCCGCCGCAAAGGAAAACATAATAAAGATCCGCAAGATCGTTGGTCACTCATGCGCCATGATGTCCGTTGTAAAAGCGGACGCTTACGGTCACGGAGCGGTCGAGATAGCAAAAACGATCGGAGATTTCACCGATTTTTTTGCGGTCTCGAATATTGACGAAGCGGTCCAGCTGAGAGTTGCCGGAATAAAAAAGCCCATTCTGATTCTCGGCTACACGCCCCCGCATTCAATGAGCCTGCTTGCGCAGCATGATATAACCCAGACCGTCTTTTCGTATGAATACGGGAAAAAGCTTTCCCAGGCAGCGCAGATACTCGGCAAAAAGGTCAATGTTCATATCAAGATCGATACCGGTATGAACCGTCTTGGATTCAGCGCACAGAACGAAGAAGCCTTCGCCAATTCCGTCAGGGAGATCAAAGAGCTTTCAAAAGAGCCTTTTCTCGGATTTGAGGGAATCTTTACTCATTTTGCCGTAGCAGATGAGCCGGAAAACCCGTTTACGAAAATTCAGTTTCAGCGTTTTACAGACTGCATATCCGCGCTTGAAAAAGAAGGGATCGTTTTCAGATTCCGTCACGCTTCAAACAGCGCCGCAATAATAAATTTCCCCGAAATGAAGCTCAACATGGTCCGCCCGGGTCTTATTCTTTACGGAATAACGACCAACCGTCCGGACGCGCTCGGTCTGAAGCCCGTAATGGCGCTGAAAACGACCGTTTCATTCATTCACGATTTCAGAAAAGGCGACAGCGTAAGCTACGGCAGAACGTTTACTGCGCCGCATGATATGCGCATAGCAACTCTGCCCATAGGTTATGCCGACGGACTTTTCAGAGCGCTCTCAAAAAATCTGAGCGTTATTATCAACGGCCAGTCTGCGCCGATAATAGGCAGAATTTGCATGGATCAGTGCATGGCTGACGTAACAAATCTAAATGTAAATACCGAAGACGAAGTAACCGTTTTCGGTGAAAGGAAAAGCGTTTACGACCTTTCCGATGCGATAGATACGATCCCCTATGAGATCATATGCGATATCGGAAAGCGTGTACCTAGAATATATAAAAAATGAACAAACACATAAAATCACTTGTTTTAACTGCGCTTTTTGCGGCAATAGACTGCATTCTTGCGCAGATATCCATTCCGTTGCCGTTTTCTCCCATCCCGTTTACTCTTTCGCTTCTTGCAGTATTTCTGTCGGGAAGTTTTCTGCCTCCGCTTTATGCGTTTCTGTCCCAGATAGTCTATATTCTTATCGGTCTGACGGGACTTCCTGTTTTCGCAGGATTCAAAGGCGGAATAGCGGTCCTTATCGGGCCTACGGGAGGATTTCTTGCGGCATATCCGTTTATGGCACTTATAACGGCTCTCTTCGTTAAATATTTAAGCAAAAAGAACGGATTTTTCCTGCCCCTCGCAGGCATGATACTCAGTCTTGTTGTATGCTATGCCCTCGGAACCGCCGTTTACTGCCTTTACGCAAAAACGACCGTTGCCGCCGCGTTGCCCGCGGTCGCACTGCCGTTTATTCCGTTTGACTGCGTTAAAGCGCTTATCGCCGCAACGATACGCATTGCGATCGACAAGCGCATGAACGCTTCCGAAAAGGAATAAAAACGTCAGACAGATATTATTTTAGGCGAAATAAAAACGTTTTACGGAATGATTGTTGAAATCACGCCGTGTGCTGCCGTCAGCTTTTCTGACCTGCGCAGTGCGAAAATCAAAGACCTTCTCTTTTCAATGAAAGGAGAAGGTCTTTTTTTCTGTTGTATATGCTGTTATAAAAAATAAATCTCACATTGCGGGAAACACGGGAAAAGACGTCATATATAACGCTTTCATTATCGTGTCATCACCAGTCCGAATCCCAGTCGGTGTCTCCGCTGTCCCACGAATCATAGTCCGAAGAACTTGAGGAGCTGCTTTCGTTGATATCCTCCCATATTTCCGAACTTTTGAAATCGCTGATGCCCCAGTCAGAATTCCAGTATTCTCCGAGAGAATAGTCTTCATAATTCTCGGCGGGGAATTCATTTGTCTCATACCACGAGCTGTCTGATACGCTTGAATAATACCAGGTCGATCCGTACCGATAGTAGACCGTTCCGTCTCCGTCGCCGTAATATCCGTCGTTGCGGTGCTGATGCATGGAATATAAAGCCATGATCGCCGTAAGGACGATCATTACGATTATGCATATGATCGGAGGAAGTATTCCCTGAGTTTTCTGTCTATTTCGCTGCTGACCCGATGAAGATTTTTCAGGCGTTTTGCCGTCGGGATAAATACCGCGGCTATGGCATTCGTCCAGCAGTTTAAGAAACAGCTCGTTTACTGCAAACGCCTCATCAGGACCCTGATAGCGAATGGCGCGCTGACCGTTTGCCTTGTTTTTATAAACAATATAGTTTTCGCCGTCCCTGTAAATACCAAATGCCTTCGGTTTACGGTAGTTTTCACCGATAAAAAAGCGCATTTTCAGAAGCGGCATTCCCCGCTCAGCGCAGTATTCTTTCAGCTCTTCTATTGTTTTCGGAAGAAAAATATGTCTTTCTGTATCCGCGACATAGCCCTCGTTTGGCGCGCCGCAGTTAGGACAGCACTTTTCTGAAGACGATATTGTCGAACCGCAGTATGTGCATTGACTTGTAGATGCCATTGTGTGCTCCTTTGGATATCGGGAATTTATTGAATCGCAGTGTTGTTACCTGTCGCTGCTTTCGGATCTGTTTTTTCTCTTTCTGACTTTTTCGATGTGCGAACCGACATATTTACGGATATAATGCTTATAAATTATTACCGCAAACATGAGAAGGACGCCTTCGGCAACTATAAGTGCAAGAATGTTTTCCGCAACGTCAGTGCCGGCAGCTATGCGCTGTATGAAAAACCACAATCCAAGCGCCATAAGGACGATAAGAAAAACAAAGAAAAGTCCGAAAATCACAGGTTCCGCGACAGCTTCGAACTTTGACGTTCTCTTTTTGTCGAGCCACGCCCATACGGCAAATGCAAAGAAAGCGGTCCACGCAACGGATATCAGAAACAGTACGGGCTCTGTTCCGAAGAACTGAACGCAGAAAAAAATTCCGAGAATAGCTGCCGCAATAAATATTCCCAAAATCAGACAGTACTGAAACCCTTTCATCTTCCCTCACCTTTGCCGTGCGTGCGCCGTCTTTAACCGGCGTTTTTGAGCGATCGGTATTGTAACAGTCACGTTTTCATAACGTAAGCATAAAATTATTCACTTAATGGCTCAGTCGAAAAAATCATCCGATTTTACCGACTGATAACGATGAGGGTACAGCCTTTCGGCTGTACCGCTGCAACGTTATAATTGATTCGCTGCCTTTCAGCGAAAGATTACATGTTTTGTCAGATCGTTATTTCTCCGTCAAAGATCTTATCCGCGCTGCCTGTCATAAAGACGGTTTCATCGGTATATTTGATCTTGAGGTCTCCGCCTATAAGCTTTACGGTAACCTCTTCACCCTTTTTGCAGATACCGTTTTCGCAAGCCGCAACGACTGCCGCGCAGGCCCCTGTTCCGCATGCCCACGTTTCGCCGCATCCGCGTTCCCAGACGCGCATTTTCAGCGTTTTTTCGTCTATGACCTGAATAAATTCGGTATTGATCCTTTCGGGGAACTTTTCATAGTTTTCAAACTGAGGTCCGATCTTTTCGATATCAAGCTTATCAACGTTTTTCACGAATACGACGCAGTGCGGATTGCCCATGCCGACGCAAGTGATATTGTAGTTTTCGTCACCTATGTTTACAAGACGGTCAACTACCTCTTCGCCGCTGAAATTAACGGGGATCGCTGCGGGATTGAGTATCGCTTTGCCCATATCGACGCATGCGGAATCAACGACCTTGTTGTGGATGAAAAGATGCAGCTGTTTTATTCCGCTTACTGTTTCGATTGATACGTCCTTTTTATCTATCAGATGGTTGTCATAAAGGTATTTGCCGGCGCAGCGTATAGCGTTTCCGAACATTCTGCCTTCGCTGCCGTCACGGTTGAACATTCTTACTTTCGCATCCGCCTTATCCGAAGGACCGATAAGAACTACTCCGTCGCCGCCTATGCCGGTATGTCTGTCGGAATATCTTACGGCGAGACCTTCGGGGTTATCGATCTTCTGATCGAAGCAGTTGAAATAAATATAGTCGTTGCCGCTTGCCATCTTCGTGAATCTGAGCTTTATTCGTTCCGAACGCATGCGAGTGATGTCTATCAGCTCGATCGAGCCTTCGGAATATTTGCTCATCAGGCTCTGTGCGAGCGCATTTGCGGTATCTATGGAAGTTAAGCACGGAATCGAACGTTCAACGGTCTTTCTTCTAATCTTAACGCTGTCTCTTGAAGGCAGTCTGCCCTTAGACGACGTAGAGATAACGTAATTGATCTTTCCGCTTTCAAGAAGGGTTATGGTGTTCTCCTCGCCCTCGTGGATCTTATCCACGACCGTTACGGGAATTCCGACACGACTGATAACGTTTGCCGTTCCGCGCGTAGCGTAAATGGAGAAACCGAGCTCGCTGTAGCGTTTTGCAAGATCCGCAACTTCCGGCTTATCGCTGTCTCTTACGGTGATCATTACGCCGCCGGATTTTTTCATCTTGTAGCCTGCCGCGATAAGTCCCTTGTATATAGCTTCTTCCATCGTGCTTGCTATGCCGAGAACTTCGCCTGTGCTCTTCATTTCAGGACCGAGGTGATTGTCTACGTCCGCAAGTTTTTCAAACGAGAAAATAGGCACTTTAACCGCAACATACGGTGATGTGGGATAAAGTCCCGTTCCGTAGCCCATGTCTTTGAGTTTTTCGCCGAGCATCGCTCTTGTGGCGAGGTCTACCATGGGAACGCCGGTTACTTTAGTGATGTAGGGCACGGTTCTTGATGAACGCGGGTTTACTTCGATAACATAAAGATCATTGTCGTAAATAAGATACTGTATGTTTACAAGACCTTTCGTGTTAAGATCGACTGCAAGCTGTTTTGATGCAGAAATGATCTTTTCCGTCAGTTCGTCTGAAACGTTCCATGCGGGATATACCGCTATAGAGTCGCCGGAGTGAACGCCCGTGCGCTCGATATGCTCCATAATGCCGGGGATAAGTATATCTTCGCCGTCGCATACAGCATCTACTTCAAGCTCTGTTCCCATAAGATATTTGTCGATGAGAACGGGGTTTTCGATATTGTGCGAAAGGATTATCTGCATATACTCCCTGACGTCGCTCTCATTGAAGGCGATTATCATGTTCTGACCGCCGAGAACGTATGACGGACGGAGAAGAACGGGATATCCGATCCTCTTTGCTACCGTAAGCGCCTCTTCGCAAGTCATAACTGTATCGCCGACAGGGCGTTTGATATGATATTTTTCAAGAAGTTTATCAAAACGTTCTCTGTCTTCCGCCGCATCTATACTGTCCGCAGGTGTACCGAGTATATTCACGCCTGCTTTATCAAGGAATTTCGTAAGCTTGATGGCAGTCTGACCGCCGAATGCTACAACGGCGCCGAACGGTTTTTCGGTATTTATTACGTTCATTACGTCCTCGGGGGTAAGAGGCTCGAAATAAAGTCTGTCTGCCGTGTCAAAGTCTGTTGAAACGGTTTCGGGGTTGTTGTTTACTATAACTACCTCAAATCCGAGCTTTTTCAGCGCGCGGCAGCAGTGAACGGAGGCATAGTCGAATTCTATACCCTGACCTATGCGTATAGGACCGGCGCCGAAAACGATAACCGTCTTTTTAGCTGTTGAATGTTCTTTCTTGAATTCGAGAGCTTCGTTTTCGTCGTCATACGTAGAGTAAAAATACGGTGTTTCGGCAGCAAACTCGGCAGCGCAGGTATCAACCATTTTAAATACAGCCGAACGGTGGAATTCCGTTTTTGTTCCGCTGAGAGCTTCGATAACGGAATCGGGATAACCGAGTTTTTTCGCCTCAAGATATTTTTCTTCGTCCACTCCGTTTGCAAGAGACTCTGAAAAACGGACAAGGTGAAGTATTTTGTGAAGGAACCATCTGTCGATCTTGGTAATAGCATATATCTCGTCAACTGAAACGCCGCGCTTAAGAGCCTGATATACAACAAAAAGGCGTTCGTCGTCGCAGTCGTAAAGACGTTTGTGTATCTCTTCATCGGAAAGAGCGGCAAGCTTGGGCGAATCAAGACTCGTAAGCGAAATCTCGGCGCCGCGAACAGCCTTCATGAGGGCCTGTTCAAACGACGTGCCTATCGCCATTACCTCGCCGGTCGCTTTCATCTGCGTGCCGAGGGTGCGTTTTGCGTATACAAACTTATCAAACGGCCACTTGGGCAGTTTTACAACGATATAGTCTATGGTAGGCTCAAAACAAGCCGACGTTTTTTTCGTTATTGCGTTCGGGATCTCGTCAAGATTATATCCTACAGCGATCTTTGAAGCAACTTTTGCTATCGGGAAGCCCGTAGCCTTTGACGCAAGGGCGGAAGAACGGGAAACACGCGGGTTTACTTCTATAACGGCGTATTCCATACTGTCGGGATCAAGCGCGAACTGAACGTTGCATCCTCCGTTTACGCCGAGCTCGGAAACGATATTGAGCGCCGCGGTTTTGAGCATCATAAACTCTTCGGTAGCAAGCGTGAGCGCAGGAGCCACAACTATGCTGTCGCCCGTATGAATGCCGACGGGGTCAACGTTTTCCATGCTGCACACGGTAATGACGTTTCCGGAGCTGTCACGAATGACCTCAAACTCTATCTCTTTCCAGCCCGAAACGCATTTTTCGACGAGTATCTGGTTTATGGGCGACATGCGTATGCCTGTTTCGGCAACCTCGCGGAGCTCTTCCTCGTTCTTTGCTATTCCGCCGCCGGTTCCGCCGAGAGTGAATGCGGGGCGTATGATCAGCGGGTAGCCTATCTCACCGGCAAAATCGATAGCCGCTGAAACGTCGGTAACGACTTTTGACGGGATGCACGGCTGACCGATTTTAAGCATGGTTTCTTTAAACATCTGCCTGTCTTCGGCCTTATCTATCGTTTCGGGATCCGCGCCGAGAAGACGCACGCCGTTTTTTTCAAGAAATCCCTCTTTTGCCAGCTGCATCGAAAGGGTGAGTCCCGTCTGTCCGCCGAGAGTGGAAAGGATCGAGTCGGGTCTCTCTTTTTCGATTATTCTTTTGAGGACGGGAAGGGTAAGCGGTTCGATATAAATCCTGTCCGCCATTTCCTTGTCGGTCATTATCGTTGCGGGGTTTGAGTTTACGAGAACTACCTCTATACCCTCTTCGCGAAGAGCCCGGCATGCCTGTGTTCCGGCATAGTCAAACTCTGCAGCCTGACCTATTACGATAGGACCTGAACCGATAACGAGAGTCTTTTTGATGGATTTATCGAGCGGCATTTAGTTCACCTTTCCCTTCTTTATATTTTCAATGAATTTATCGTACAGAAAACCTGTGCTGTTGGGACCCGAGAGTGTTTCACAGTGAAACTGAACGGAAAAGACGGGTCTGTCGGTATACTCTATTCCTGCACAGGTATTGTCGTTAAGGTTTTTGTAGGTCAGTTTTATGTTCGACGGAAGTTTTTCGGCGTCGACCGAATACCCGTGATTCTGAACCGTGATATGTGTTTTGCCCGTTTCGGTATTGATGACGGGGTGATTTGATCCTCTGTGACCGTGTTTGAGCTTATATGTGCGGCAACCGCCGGCAAGTGCGATGATCTGGTGTCCCAGCCCTTCGCCGAAAACGGGAACGCCGCATTCGATCAGAGCCTTTGCTTCATTTGCTATATTGGCGTAATCTATCGGGTCGCCCGGACCTTCCGAAAACATTATTCCGTCAGGACAGAGAGAAAGCGCTTCTTTTGCCGAAGTGAAGGCGGGAACACGAACAACGTTTGCGCCGCGGTCGCAAAGCTCCTTTACCGCGTGCTCCGCAGAGCCGAGGTCGTATAAAACCACCGTCATGCCGTTTTCGGAAGAGGCATATTCGCGTTTTTCTGAACAGGTGGTGTTTTCGACCGCTTTTTCAGCTTTGAAGTTTTTCAGTTCTTCAAGATCGCATTCGGGTGTTTTTGAGATTTTTGCATTCATCGTTCCGTTTTCGCGAAGTATTCTTGTGAGCGCCCTTGTATCGATATCATACATACCGATTATGCCGTTATTTAATAAAAAGGTGGAAAGATTACCCTCGCATCTGAAATTCGAAGGATCTTCACACCATTCACGTACTATATAAGCTTTAGGTCTCACTGACGAGACGCCTATCTCATCGGGAATAATTCCGTAATTGCCGGCAAGAGGGAAAGTTTGAATAACGATCTGTCCGTAATTGCAGGGGTCCGTAAGCATTTCGGTGTAACCGATAACGCCTGTATTGAAAACAAGTTCTCCGACCGTTTCTCCCGCTGCGCCGAAGGAACGTCCTTCAAAGACAGTGCCGTTTTCGAGGATCAAGTAGATTCTGTCCATATTTCTTCCTTTCAAAATGAATACTGACTGCATAAAAATATACTCTGCAAGCGTATCAGGTTATAATTAAAGCGGGATTTCCGAAAAAACGGAAGTCGCCGCAAACCGATACCTATAAAATGTTCCCCGTGATGCTGCAGTCCGGCGCATCCGACAAACTCCTTTTTCTTATTCTGACTAAATATTATATATGAGCAGCGGTGAAATGTCAATACTCAAAATACAAATTTTTTTTGACAGAAAAATGATTTATTTTTCCGGATCAGTCCGTGCTGCCGCAGGCGGTCAGGCTTCAGGCTTCACGGTTTCCGTAAAGCAATCACGCAGGAAAGAAATAATACGTTCATACGGTTTATTTGCATAATTATACCGTAAGTGTTTCACAATGTCAATTTTTTTCTCGTTTCCGCTTGATTTTTCGGGAAAATTATAGTATAATAAAAATAAAGAGAGAGAAAAACAGAAAGACAATCAAAGAAGGGGATTTTTCCCGCAGGGGCTAATGACAATGGCAAAAAAATCAGAACTTTTATCAATCCGCAAAGAGATTCTCAACGATGAGTTTTCATTTCTTAATCCGGCCCAGCGTGAGGCTGTTTTTTCAAACGACGGACCTCTTCTCATTCTTGCCGGCGCAGGAAGCGGAAAAACAACGACGGTAATAAGCAAAATAGGCTATCTTATCAGGTACGGAAATTCGTACAATTCACGGAATATATACTCCTTTGACGAGGAAGAAGACCTTGAATATCTGAAAAAATGCTTTACTGATAAGTCGCTGCGCACAGGCGACAGGTACTTCGGGCTCATGTCCGATTCACCCGTTGACGCTTTCAACATTCTGGCGATAACGTTTACAAACAAGGCGGCAGGAGAAATGCGCGAACGCCTTGAAAAGCAGTACGGTATAAGCGGCAAAAAGCTGTGGGCGCTTACGTTCCACTCGCTTTGCGTAAGGATACTTCGCCGTTTCTGCGAAAGACTCGGTTATCAGCCCGGATTCACCATTTATGACGACACGGACAGCCACCGTGTTATTGAGGCGTTGATTAAAAAGCACAGGCTCACCGAAAGATATAATGCAAGAACTGTTTCAAGGCTGATATCAACCGCAAAAAGCAGATTTATTTCCGCAGACGACTATACCGGAGACAGCGAAACGGAAAAGCTTTATAAAGATTATCAGGCAGAGCTCAAATCCGCTAACGCCTTTGACTTTGATGATCTGATTTTTATGACGGTCAAACTCCTGACGTCCGATGAGGATGCAAAACGCGCCGTCAACAACAGGTTCAGGTTTGTTCTTGTAGACGAGTATCAGGATACAAACCCCATCCAGGAGCTTCTGATATCGCTGCTTGCGCCTGCCGGAAACATATGTGTTGTCGGTGATGACGACCAGAGCATTTATCGCTTTATGGGCGCGTCGGTAGAAAACATACTGAGCTTTGAGAAGCATTTCAAAAACGCAAAGACGGTCCGTCTCGAACAGAATTACCGTTCTACTCAAACGATACTCGATGCCGCAAACGCCGTTATTTCACATAATGAAGACAGAAAAGGGAAACGGCTCTGGACAGATGCGGGACAAGGTGAAAAAATATCCGTAAACCACCTTCACAACCAGTCCGAAGAGGGCGACTACATATGCAGGGAGATCAGAGAACGCAAGGAAAAAGAAGGGCTTAAAAACAATGATTTCTGCGTTCTTTACCGCACGAATGCGCAGTCAAACGCAATAGAACACGCGATGCGCCTGCACAATCTGCCATACCGTATTTTCGGCGGACTTCCGTTTTTCAAGAGAAAAGAAGTTCAGGATATCCTTGCGTATATGAACGTAATCTGCAATCCGCATGACAGAACGAGGCTTCTGCGCATAATAAACGAGCCCAAGCGCGGCATAGGCGACACTACGATAGAAAGAATAAACGCGATATGCGATAAAACAGGCAAATCGTTTTTCGAGATCACTTCAAACGCCTCGGCATACCCTGAGCTTCAGCGTTCCGCAGAAAAGCTCGCCGATTTTGCAAGTCTTATAAACGGACTTGTTGTTAAATCGAAAGAAATGATGCCGTCATCGCTGTTTACCGAGATATTAAACGACGTTCACTACGAACAGGAGCTTAGAAAACAGTACGAGCTGAACGAAGCGCTTGCAAGGACGGAAAATATAAGAGAACTTCAGAACAGTATCGTGCAGTATGAAGAATACGAAGACGAACCTACGCTTCTGGGATATCTTGAACAGACCGCTCTTGTGAACGCGGTAGACAGTTTTGATGAAAACGAGCCTGCCGTAACGCTTATGACGATGCACTGCGCAAAAGGTCTGGAATTCAATACCGTATTTATAACCGGATTTGAAGAAGGGCTTTTCCCGTCGTCAATATCCGTCCTTGAAGAAGGCGGCGTTGAAGAAGAAAGACGACTTTGTTACGTGGCGTTAACGCGCGCAAAAAAGAAGCTTTATATCACGAACGTGGCGTCAAGAATGATGTTCGGCTCCTCCCGTCCGGCAATGCCGTCAAGGTTTTTAAAGGAGATACCCGAAGAGCTTATATCGGAAGTTGAGCATGAATATGCCGAAAGACCCGCTACGCGCCGTCCAAGACCGATATCCGAAAGACCGCTTCTCACAAATTCTGTAACGGTGATCCCTGAGGCAAAAGCAGCCGTAAAAAAATACCGTATCGGACAGCGTGTCCGCCACAAGATTTTCGGAGACGGAGTTATAACCGCCGTGACGGAAATGTCTTCAGACAGTATGCTTGAAGTCGAATTCGAAACGGTAGGCAAGAAAAAGCTGATGGCAAACTACGCAAAGCTGACAGTAATTCTTTAAAAAAAACGACCCGTTTCGGGTCGTTTTTCTTTTATTCATATACTTTGATTTTAACGGGTCCGATGAGCCCCGAAACAGAGTCCTGCGGATAATTGGAATAAGGAGACGGGTTTGTGGAATAGTGATTGCAAAGAGTGTTGGCAACTTCTATGCAGATACTGTTTTCTCCGTCGCAGATAAATCCGGTTATATCAAAATCAAACGGCGGCACGCACGAAACCGCGGCCGTTTTGCCGTTTACCGTTACTCTGCCCGAGCAGGCGACCGTGCCGAGTGAAAGAATGTATCTCATCCCCTGCTTTTTATTTATTTCAACCGTTTTTTCGTATATAAACATACCGGAGTAGCTTTCAAGCCCGCCGACCTTTGAAATATCGCAAAGTTCGGTTCTGCCTTTGCCGCATTTTTCTCTGAGCGGCTCCGGGAATATCGCGCCGCCGCAGTATCCCGTAAACGGTTCGATATCCAGTATTGCATATCCTGCTTCTTTTCTTATATCGCCCGCCGTGATAAGATAGATATTCGCCCCGTTTCTTTCGCCCGTTTTTTCAACCGTTGCTCCGCCGCCGTTAATTTTAGCGAACGTTATTTTTCCGAAAACGACCGCCTCGATCTTTTCGGTTCCCGGTGCAATACCCGAGCAAACGGTGACTTTGTGCGCAAAACCGTCTTTTGAAAACCTGATGAGCGATTTATCTGCAAACCATCTGTTTGTAAGCGGAAGACCGGTTTTTACGCTTTGTTTGCTTTTATCCTTAATTACCAGATAGCCCCTTCGCTCCGTATTTTCCGTGTTTTCGTATTCAACGGAAATGCGGTGAGGACCTTTTGAAACCGTAATGTATGAAAAATCGCGGATGATATCTCTGTCTATCATTGTTACCTTAGGCATGATACCGTCTGTCAGGATTTCCGCGCAAAGATCGCAGTCCGCATAAAATTCCGCGGCAAAAACGGCTTTTTCGCCCGATTGCAGAATAACGTTCCAGTCATAGACCTCTTTTTTAAGTCCGTGATAACCCTGCTCGTGCGGCTGACCGGTAACGATGCCGTATCTGTCGTTTATTGAAACCGCCTCGGTCTTTCCGTCAGGCGTTGTCTTCTTCCAGATATCATACTGTGAAACGGTCTGTTTCCTGCCGTCCACCGAAATAAACCTTATTTCAGGACCGATAAAGTCTTCGGTAACGGGAAGTCTGAAATCGCCCCAGCGGTTGTCAAGGGTGGGTCTGAGCGAAAAGTTCCATTCTCCGTCAAGAGCGATCTCTTCGACAGATTCACCGAGTTTTACGTATTTTTCCGTTGCGGTATCGACGCTTCTGTTGAAAACGATAAGATTGTCTCCGTCAAACGGAACCGAAACGAGTGTTTTCGGGCCCTGTTTTTCACTGTCAAGAAGCAGGCGCTTTTTGCCGTCTGCAAACCACGCTTCTACCGTGCCCTCGCAGTCAAAACGGCAGACTGTTCCTTTTTTCAGATTGCGTACAAAGTAGATATCCGTATCTCCGTCATGTCTGTGAAGGACGTTTGCCCCTGAGCCGTCAACGGTTTCAAAATCGCGTGACACAATGCCGTTTATCAGTTCTATAAGTCCGTTGTTGTCGGGCGTGCGGTAAGACGGGATATCCGCAAGAATGCCGTCGTTTATAACGTCGGTATAAGCGGGAGGATCGCCGACAATAATCAGCTTGCCGCCGGCATTCTGAAAAGCGATGAGCTTTTCGAACATTGAATGGCGGACGCAGTCGACAGACGCAAGAATGACGCATTTATATTTTTCGCCGGCAACGCACAGCTTTCCGTCTTTTATTCCCGCGGCATTTACCGATTGAAAATCAATAAAATCAAAATCTATACCGTTTTCAAAAAGCGCGGATGCGGCGGAAAACGCTGCCTTTACAGATGTTTCGGGGTCAAGATTTGCGTCGCATGAGCTTACGGGATAGAAAAGCGCGGCGTCGCAGACGTGTTTGCCCCTCGTGAGAAGATAAGAAAGCCTTTCATAATATCCGTAAAAGCTCTTTGAATGCTCCCAATACGGCATTCTGAAATGGAAATCGGGAGGAGCCCATTCCCAGAATCCGCCGTATGTGCTGTAATAAAGCCCGTGCATACAAAGAAGATTCATGCCGTAGATAAAATTGTCGCTCGTAGGAGCCTGAAGACTTGAAAGCGATGTGCCCCAGCCTGAGCTGTGGTACCCTTCCAGCCACGTGCGTTCGTGTCCGTAAAGATGAGCGATCGAGCTTGAAACCTTGTCTTTTATAAGATAGGCCGCTCTGAGCGGAGTATCGTTTCCCGGCGCGGTAAACCAGCGGACCGCTCTGAAATAATCGCCGTATTCCCCGGGAGAAAGACCTCTTGAGCACTGATCGCAGCCGTAAATCAGACCTCTCGACGCATGAAAGTCATAGACAGGCTTGAAATAGCCCTCTTCTGTCATAGCCGCCTTAACATCGCAGTAATCAAGGCGTGTTTTAACGCATCCGGGCGTTTTTGCGAAAAGCTCGAAAAGCCTCGGGGCGATATCGTAGCCTTTTTCTTTTATTATACGCTCGCGGAGCGATTCGGACCATATGTGCGCAATGTCGCAGCCGGGTATGAATTCGTCCTGAAAGCAGTAGTTTAATGCATCTCTGACGTCTTCGTCAAGATGCTCTTCAAAATATTCAAAAAATACTTTTGCCAGAAGCCTGCCTGCAGCCGGGTCAAGAACGTTTACCGAGCGCGGGTTGACTTTTTTATAAACAACGTAAACTTCACAGTCATTTTCCGCGGTGAGCAGGTCGTCAACAGGCTGCCATGAGCCGTCCGCAAAAAGAGCTGCGGCGGAAATAAAGCCATCGGGCTTATCCGGAGAATACGTTTCACCTTTTTTTACTTCGGTTTTGATAAAGTGAAGCTCTTCTGCGCACAGCTTTGCGTCGATCGCCACTTTATCAATAAAATAACCGTTGCCTATCCAGCCTATGGTATAATCGCTTATGCCTACGCCCATACCGAGCGACTTTGCCTTGCGGAAAACGTGGTTTACGATTTTCCACCATTCATCGCTGAATGCTTCGGGATCGCAGTCATACGTTTTGCCGAAGCCTCCGCCCGCTTTGTCGGGTCTGTGCGCGGGACAGTGATGCGCAAAATTGATCTGAACGCCTGAAACACCGTTTTCTGCCAGTTTTTCAAGCTGCCACTCTATTCTGTTTTTATCGAGTTTATCGCCGTTCCACCAGTAAAACGGAACGTTTCCGTAGCCCTTCGGGGGGTTGATAAAGTCTCTGTATTTCATTTTTATACTCCGTATCTGCGTTTCTTTCAGACGTCAAGCCTTGTTCTCTGCCAGTAACGATTCATTTTATAATAATTATCGTAAGTAACTTCTTTTACAAGATATTCCGGCGGTTCGAATGATTCCGCCTCTTTTACCGAAGAAAACTCGACTTCGGCATACATAAATTCATTTTCGGTTCCGCCGTCGACAAGAGAGCATTCAAGGATGTGTCCGTCCGGCAGACAATAGTTTTTTTTATGCTTTTTTATGGGTTCCTTCCCCGCTATCCGCATAAGTCCTTCAAACTGCTCTTTTGTTATAGAGGTTTCGATTTCTTCTCTGCACAGCTCACCCTTCCCCTTGACGGTCAGGCGGTATGATTCTTTGCCGTCCGCGTTTTTGCTTCTTGCGCGAACGACGGGCGCAAAGGAAATATAAATCTGCTGCATATCGCATTCCGACTTCAGCGGCAGAAAGTCAGGGAAACTTTCTATCAGGAATTTACGTTCGATCTCCATACTCTTTTCTCCGTTTCTCTCGCTTGACAGAGAGAGTTGTTTCTGTTATAATTAGCGTGAAAAAAATCAAAGGGGGCGGCTTTTACGGTTAAATTCGGCAACGATTGGGATACCCTTCTTGCGGGGGAATTCAGCAAGGAATACTATCTTCGCCTTCGCGCGTTTCTTAAAAACGAGTATGCTACCCGCACGATATATCCGGATATGTACGACATTTTCAACGCCATGAAATATACGGCGTATAATGATGTGAAAGCGGTTATTCTCGGTCAGGACCCTTATCACGGTCCGGGTCAGGCGCACGGACTTTGTTTTTCCGTAAAAAGAGGTGTTCAGCCTCCGCCGTCGCTTGTGAATATTTTCAGAGAGCTTCACGACGATCTCGGCATAGATCCGCCCTCCCACGGCGAACTGACATCATGGGCAAAAAACGGTGTCCTGCTTCTGAATACCGTGCTCACCGTCCGCGCAGGACAGGCAAACAGCCACAGAAACATGGGCTGGGAGATATTTACCGACAGAGTGATATCACTGCTTAACGAACGCGAAACGCCTATGGTATTTCTGCTTTGGGGAACGCCGGCAAGGCAGAAAGAAAAGCTCATAACAAATCCGCGGCATCTTATCCTTCACACAGTCCATCCGTCGCCGCTTTCTGCTTACGGCGGATTTTTCGGCTGCCGTCACTTTTCGCAGTGCAACGAATTTCTTGCTTCAAAAGGTATAGAACCGATAGACTGGAAGATCGACTGATCACCACTCAAAGCTTTCTATGGTGTTTTTCGGCGGCAACGGTTCGTCGGAAGCCCGGTATTGGGCAATTTCAATAAGCAAACGGTAAAACGGAGCCAAAAGACGGTATTTTTCGGATATCTCGTTTACTATTCCGGGAGAGAAGAACGATTCGTGCGGCAGGATCGGGGAAGAGATATAAAAGAATTTGAAAGCATACCATTTTTCAAGCCCGAGCTCTTTCGCGCGCTCGGAAAGGCCGGAAGGCATACGCTTATAGCTTTCACCTACGACGCGAAGTCCGCCTGCCTCTATCGGAGCGACCGCCTCGTAGAAAAGATCCGGGTTTTCGGATATATAATTTCTCATAGACGCCATTTCCTTAGGCGTGTAGCTGAAAGCGCCCATTCCGTATCTTGTTCCCTCACGCATTATCTCCGCAAAGAAACCGGGGCCTTCGAGCATATGTTCCGCAGGACGGTGAAACACCAGCCATGCCGTGTCGCGGTAAAGATGCTTGTCTTTTGTATACCGTGAGTCTCTGTATATTCTCGAAAGACATTTGGAGGGTCTTGTGATTATCTGAGGATCTATTTCCCGAACGACGGGAGAAAGATCTTCTATCAGGTCCTCAAACGGTTGACGGACATATTTTTTATAATCTTCTCTGTGTTCCTCATACCATACCTTTGAATCGTTTTCGCGGACGTTATGAAGATATTCCAGAGTTTTTTTCGAAAATCCTTTAAACTGCATCGTTTTGCCTTTCATTTTTGATCATCATTAATGTATTATATACTTTTGCAGCGGATTTGTCAACCGCAAACAGACGGTAAAATATATGAAAAACATTCGAAACATCGCTCTTGCTGCGCACGTTGACGCAGGAAAGACCACTCTTACCGAACGGCTGCTTTTTGAGACCGGCGCAATTCGCGCTCAGGGAAGCGTTGACAAGGGCACGGCGAAGACCGACGATCTTTCCGTTGAAAAAAGGCGCGGAATATCCGTGAGATCGGCTCTGACGTCTACCGAAATAAACGGTGTGACCGTAAACATAATAGACACGCCCGGCCACGCCGACTTTATCTCACAGGTCGAGCGCGCTCTTTTCGCTGTTGACGGAATAGTCGTGCTCGTTTCCGCCGTTGACGGGGTTCAGACAAATACGGAGATCATTCTTGACGCCGTATCGAGGCTGAAAAAGCCTTGCGTGATATTTATAAACAAGGCGGACAGGGACGTTGCAGACATTCAAAGGGTGTATTCCGAAATAAAAGATATTTTTCCGAAAGCGGCGCTGTATTCTTCCGTTCTTGAAGAGCTGGCGGAAACAGACGAGGAATGTCTCGAAGCTTTTGTTTCATCTGAGACGCTCCCTGACGGATTATTGAGGGAAAAGGTCGCAAAATATACAAAAAGTCTCGACATCGCGCCTGTTTTTTCCGGAAGCGCGCTGACGGGGGACGGAGTTGCGGACCTTGCGAAAGCCATAGTTGATTTTTTGCCTTCGCCCGAAGAAAACGACGGTGAAACAGGCGGATATATATATGCGGTAAGCCACGATAAAGCGAACGGAAGGGCGGCATATACCCGTATTTATTCGGGAACTCTTTCCGTGCGTCAGCAGATAAGTGTGAACGGCGCGGAATATAAAGTGAGCATGATAAAAAAACCAGTATTCGGCAAAATGACCGATACGCAAACGCTTTACCCGGGCGAAGTTGGCGCGGTATACGGCTTTTCCGATGCAAAAACGGGCGACGTTGCAGGCAGCGCAAAGCATATTCCGTTTGCAGCCGGCAGCCGTGAAACAGAGCAGGCGCTGATGATGACGGCTGTTTCCGCGACGGACGGAACGGATATACTGAAGCTCAAAGCAGCGCTTTCGGAGCTTGCTGCGGAAGAACCGATGATGGACCTTATATGGGAGCCTATTTCAAAAAGCCTTAATATAAAAGTATTCGGCGCCATACAGACCGAGGTTTTGCGCGATATCATTTTTGAGCGTTTCGGAATTGCGACTCAGTTCGGCGCAATGAACGTTATATATAAAGAAACGCCTTCGCGCGAGGGAACGGGTTTTGACGCTTACACAATGCCCAAACCGTGCTGGGCAGTTCTTAAATTCAGAATAACGCCGCTTGAAAGGGGCAGCGGGGTAAGATATAAATGCTCTGCGCCGCCAGACCATCTTTCATACAGATACAGAAAACAGGTGGAAGAATCGATAAAAGCGTCGATAGCTCAGGGACCTCGCGGATGGGAGGTAACGGATATGGAAATAGATCTTATCGACGGTGAGGATCACCCGATCCACACACATCCGCTCGATTTCACCGTTGCAACGCCCCTTGCCCTTGCAGACGGATTCAGAAACACGGGGACCACGCTTCTTGAACCGTATATACACGCACGCTTCACTCTTCACGCCGATCATTACGGCAGACTGCTCAGCGATATAATCAGAATGCGCGGCGAGCCGGGAGAACCGGTAAGAAGAAAAGACACGATATTTATCGAAGCGGATATTCCTGCTGCAACGTCACTTGATTACTCCGCCCAATTTGCTTCCTTCACATCCGGCAAAGGCGTTATGTCTGCGACTTTTTCGGGATACAGGGTCTGTCCCGAACCGGAAGGAAAAACGATGCCCAGGCGCGGAGTCGACCCGCTTGACCGCTCAAAATACATTCTTGCCGCAAGGCATGCCCTTTCGGGAACCGTTTTTGAAGCGGTGTGAATCAAATATTGACAAAAAGGTATATTTATACTATAATAACGGATATTCAGACAGATACGGAGATATAAATGAAGCTGAACTACGCCAAAGCAGAATTTTTATGCAGTTATTATAACGCTGAAGCTCTTCCGCCCGAAAAAAAGCCCGAAGTTGTCTTGGTGGGAAGATCGAACGTGGGAAAGAGCTCGATGATAAACAAGCTTGTAAACAGAAAAAAATTCGCGTTCACAAGCTCAAAACCGGGGAAAACAGCGGCGATCAACTTTTTTTCGATTGACGGCAGTATATATATCGTCGATCTGCCCGGGTACGGCTTTGCCCAGAGATCGAAATCCGAGCGGCGCGGATGGGGCAGACTGATAGAAACATATTTTTCTCTCGAAAGAGATATACGCCTCGTTGTGCTTCTTATCGATATACGGCACGGTCCGACAGAAGACGATATGCTCATGTATGAATACCTGACTTCAAAAAACGTTCCTTTCTGCGTTGCCGCCACAAAATCGGATAAGGTATCGAAAACGGCTGCGGCGGAAAAGACGGAAAAAATCAGCGAAACGTTTGACGTGAATGCATTTGCGTTTTCATCCGAAAACTCGGAGGGCGTTGAAAAGCTCAGAGAAATAATAGAATCTGTCACAGCTGAAAAAGAAAAGGAAGGGGAATGACATGATCTCAAAAAAAGACGGGAATCTTTATATAGACGGAGTGAAAGTGACCGATATTACGGAAAAATACGGAACGCCGTGCTATATTATGTCGGAAGACACTATACGGCAAAACTGCAGAAAGTATAAGGCTGCCGCGGATAAGTATTACGACGGCAGGGCGCTTCCTCTTTATGCGTCAAAAGCATTCTCCTGCGTTGACGTTTACCGAACGGTCGCTTCCGAGGGCTTCGGCGCAGACGTTGTTTCCGGCGGAGAACTGTATACCGCGCTCAAAGCGGGGTTTGACCCGAAAAAGATATATTTTCACGGAAACGCCAAAACCGAAGAAGAAATAAAATTTGCTCTTGAAAACGGAGTGGGAAGGATAGTTGCCGATAATACCGAAGAGCTCGTGACTATTGACAGAATAGCGAAAGAGCTCAACGTTACCGCCGATATCTCTTTCAGAATAAAGCCCGGGGTCGAGGCGCACACACATAACTTCGTCAAAACGGGACAGATCGACTCAAAATTCGGATTTGCTCTCGAAAACGGAGAGGCGTTTGCGGCGGTCAAGACAGCATCGGAAAAGAAAAATCTGAATATCGCAGGGTTTCACTGTCATATCGGATCTCAGATATTCGATACCGAACCGTTCATTCACGCCGCAAAGATCATGGTCGGTTTTATCGCTAAGGTAAAAAAAGAGCTTTCCGTAAACGTCGGCGAGCTTAACCTCGGCGGAGGCTTCGGCATAAAATACGTTGACGGAGACAATCCGAAACCGTATGATGAATATATGGCTGAAATTTCCGACGCGGTAAAAAGCGAGTGTGCGTCGCTCGGTATCGACGTTCCGTTTATTCTTGTCGAGCCCGGCAGAAGCATAGTGGCTGAAGCGGGAATAACAGCCTACAGGGTAATGTCCGTAAAAACGATCGAAAATGTAAGAACGTACGTTGCAATCGACGGAGGGATGACAGACAATCCCAGATATGCCCTTTACGGCTCAAAATATGCGGCGTGCATTGCCAACAAGGCGGAGCTTCCCTGCGATTTCAAGGCAACTGTGGCAGGAAGATGCTGTGAAAGCGGCGATCTTATAGGCGAGAATATGATGATTCAGGCCCCGCAAGCCGGCGACGTGCTTGTTGTATTCGCTACCGGCGCGTATAATTACTCCATGGCCTCAAACTACAACCGTGTACCGCGTCCGCCGGTTATAATGATAACTGACGGCGTGCCGAGGGTAGCGGTAAAACGCGAAACGTATGAAGACATAATAAAAAACGATATGATCTGAGGGATAAAATGACTACTGAATATGTAAAAAAGACAATTGAAGAAATAAAGGCGAAACTTATAGCCGCAAAAAGACCTTTTCTTGCCGATTCTTTTGAAAAATGTTACCCCAACACGCTTGAAACAACTACCGAGCTTAATCCGGACGGCACGGCGTTTGTTTTTACGGGAGATATCCCCGCCATGTGGCTGAGAGACTCCTCCGCGCAGGTAAGGCATTATCTGCCGCTCGCAAAAAAGGATGAAAAGATCCGCCGGGTTATCGAAGGGCTTATCGCAAAACAGGCTGAATGCATACTCAACGACGCTTACGCCAACGCCTTCAACAGGGAAGCTTCGGGCAAATGCTGGTCTGCAGATAAGACGGAATTCACAAATCCTCTTGCCTGGGAACGGAAATATGAGATAGACTCTCTTTGCTACCCCGTCTGCCTTGCCTATCTTTATATGAAAGCGTCCGGTTCAAAAGCGCATATTACCGAAAACTTCAGGGCTGCGTGCAAGCGTATTCTCGAAGTATTTGAAACGGAACAGCATCATGAAAACTCAAAATACTTCTTTATAAGGGAAAACTGTCCTCCGTCGGATACGCTTCCCGAAAACGGAAAAGGCAATCCGGTCGCATATACGGGAATGACGTGGTCCGGTTTCCGTCCCTCCGACGATGCGTGCAGATACGGATATCTTATTCCTTCAAACATGTTTGCGGTAGTTATATTGGGATATATGGAAGAGATGTTTTGTGACGACAACGGCATTTCGTCCCGCGCAAACACGCTCAAAAAGCAGATAGATGAAGGTATAAAAAAATACGGGATCTACGATCACCCGATATACGGCAAAATTTACGCTTACGAAACGGACGGAATGGGCAATTATACTCTTATGGACGATGCGAATGTTCCGTCACTGCTTTCCATCCCCTATCTCGGCTATGTTTCCGCCGACGATGAGATATACAAAAACACAAGAAAATTCATTCTCAGCAAAGAAAACCCGTATTATTACGAAGGCAAGGCGGCAAAAGGCATAGGCAGCCCGCATACTCCGGAAAGATACATTTGGCATATAAGCCTGTCGATGCAGGGGCTGACGTCGCAGAACAATGAGGAAAAGGAATACCTTCTCGACCTTTTTGAGCGCTCAACCGCAGGCACGGGCTATATGCACGAAGGTTTTGACGTTGATGATCCCGACCGCTTCACAAGAGCATGGTTTGCCTGGGCAAATTCGATCTTTTCGGAATTTATCCTGAGCGTTTTCGGAGAATAAGCATCGAAACAGATAAAAAATACACAAAAAGTCCCCCGCCTGGCGGGAGACTTTTTTTACATTCAAATCTTAGATCGAAACAGTTATAAGGCGTGAAAAATTGCGAATACCGGTCCGAATTGGCGGATCATAAGCAATATTCATACGCCTGAACGTCCAGGAAAAGGCATCGCATATAAAAATCAGTCGAAAGTAATGATTTGTGAAAGATCGTCGGGAGGAGCGACGTAAACGTCAACGTCACCGCCTATAACTGCGCCTTTTGCCGTTATAAACGTTTCTGCGGTGGAAAGCGCCACGTGCGGAGTATTGTTTTCTTTGCTTAGATGAGCAAGGATTATTTTTTTTGCGCCAAAATCGGCAAAATCCGAAAGCATTTCAGCGGACTGGTCGTTTGAAAGATGACCGTTAGGTCCTGATATGCGTCTTTTGAGGTAATAAGGATACGGGCCCGTCTGCAGCATGTTTCTGTCGTGATTAGACTCAAAAACAAGTGTTTTGCAGCCTTTCAAGGCCGCTTTTATTTCAGGCGTGCCCTCTCCGGCATCGGTAAGAACACCAACGTCACCGTATTTTGTTGTTATTCGGTAACCCACGCATTCCGCGCTGTCATGAGGCGAACGGAAAGAAGTGACCTCAAAATCGTCTCTTGCCGCCGTTGCCCCGGTTGGCATTACGCAGAAAAGGGAAGTATCAAACGTGCTGTTATCACGGTAAAACGCATCAAGAGTTGCCTGATTTGATATGACGGGAATTCTGAAATGTTTGCAGATAGTCTGAAGTCCCGCAACGTGGTCGGAATGCTCGTGAGTGACAAAGATGCCTTCCGCTGCATCAAGAGAAAGTCCTGCCGTGCAGAGCGCTTTCTGCGTTTTTTTAACTCCGCAGCCCGCGTCTATAAGAATCACTCTGCCGTCAACATCTATTACCGTGCAGTTGCCGCTGCTGCCGCTGTAAAGAGTAAAAACACGCAGCATCAGCTTATTTTCGTTTCGGTAACGGCAGGAGTGTCGTCATCGGTAACTCTTATGTCTGCGCCGATAGCCCTGAGTTTTTCAACGATGTTTTCGTAACCTCGCTCTATATAGCGAACGTCGGATATTTCCGTGATGCCTTCAGCAATAAGCGCCGCAATAACAAGCGTTACGCCCGTTCTCAGATCACACGCTCTTACGGAAGCTCCCGTCAGCTTATCAACGCCCTCTATCACGCAGATATTGCCGTCAACAGTCATTCTTGCGCCCATTCTGCGAAGCTCGTCAACATATTTGAATCTGTGTGAAAAAATCGTCTCTGTTATTATCGATGTGCCGCCCGCCTTACTGAGCAAAGCAGCCATCTGAGACTGCATATCCGTAGGAAAGCCGGGATACGGCAATGTTTTTATATTGAGATTTTTAATAGGACTTTTCGGATCCCTCGACACTATGAGATAATCGTCGAATTCTTCTATTTTCGCACCGGATTCCTCGATCTTTGCGGAGATGGATTCAAGGTGTTTGGGAATAACGTTTCTTATCGTTACCCTTCCGCCTGCTGCGGCAGCGGCAGCCATAAAAGTGCCCGCCTCTATCTGATCGGGTATTATTTCGTAATGTCCGCCGTGAAGCTCTGAAACGCCTTTTATCTTGATAATGTCCGTTCCCGCGCCCTTGATCTGTGCGCCCATTGCGTTGAGGAAGTTTGCGATATCAACGATATGGGGTTCCTTTCCGGCGTTTTCTATCACGGTAAGACCGTCGGCAAGGACTGCGGCAAGCATTATGTTTACCGTAGCGCCTACTGACGGAAAATCAAGGTTCATCGAAGTTCCCGTCAGCTTTTCGGCATCGGCAACGACTATTCCGTGCTTGATGTCTACCTTTGCGCCGAGAGCCTCAAAGCCTTTTATGTGATAGTCTATCGGCCTCTCAACGAAATCGCATCCGCCGGGAAGCCCTACCCTTGCATGGCCGAAGCGTCCAAGAAGCGCGCCTATGAGATAATAGGATGCGCGAAGTTTTCTTACGGCATCGTAGTCTGCAACGTATGATACAACGTTCGTGCAGTCGATACGCAGAGTTTTTGCGTCAAGATATCTTACGTCTGCGCCCATTTTTTTCATGATGTCAACAAGATCCGCAACATCATTTATGCCGGGAACGTTTTCGATAACGCACGCTCCCTTTACAAGAACCGCCGCAGGTATGATCCCTACTACCGCATTCTTGCCGCCGCTCAGCGAAACCTCGCCGTTAAGCGGTTTTCCGCCGCTAATGACGTATTTTTTCAATGTTCTGGCACCTCTGATCAGTATTATTTGCTGTGTGTTTGTTTATGTTGTGTTATTGTATGTTATAAATCAATTGCCTGAAATATACGGGTAGGCGTCAAAATATTCACCCGTTTCTTTATTGTAAAGCGCGAAATGCAGATGATAACCGGTTGCGGTACCCGTCCTGCCGACGTACGCTATTACCTGACCCTTGTAGACTTTCTTTCCTTTGGAAACAGAAGAATCTATTCTGTTGCAGTGTCCGTAATACGACAGTATGCCGTTGCCGTGGTCGATTACAACATAGTTTCCGAGTCCGACCTTCTGAAAACCTACTTCTACAACGGTTCCTGCGTCCGCAGCAATGATTTTTGTATCCTTATCTGCTGCAAGGTCTGTGCCGCGGTGGAAATTCGGCTGTTTATTAAGAGTTCTCCAGCCGAAACCGGAAGAGAGGTATCCGGCGTGATTGGCAAGAGGCCACATGAACTTACCGGAAGGAGCGATCGTTTTTGTTCCTACAAGTATCTGACGGGTAACGGGGTCCTGAACTCTTTTTCTCGATATCTCGTTTCTGTATGTTTCAACACCGTTTACTTCGGAAACTTCCGCGGTTATCTCATATACGCCGTTCGATCCGCTCTGCTTTACCTGCGTGGTTCCCTCGTAGAGAGAATCGGTATAAGTAGTTTTTGTTTCAAACGGAATGATCTCGGAATATCGAACCTGATATTTCGTCTGCACTTTCAGTTCGCAGAACGGTTTGCCGACCGCGAGGGTATCGCCCGACGAGATAGAGTCAGTATTGCTCAGATCGTTCAGAAGAGCAAGGACAGGAACGGAAATACCGTACATTTCCGCTATCGTTTCGGCAGTTTCGTTTTTGGATACCTTGTGTATTGTCGGATTGCTTGAGGTTCTGAAAAGAGAGAGAAGATCGGAATAGGAGCGTTCGTAGTTTTTCGGATAAGTGTCTCTGACAATTTCTATATTGTTGAGGATCTCGTAAGTCTCGTTTCTTTCGCCCGAAAGATACCACGACGCGACTTCTTCCAGAAGCCTTGAAAAATCGTTTTCGTTTTTAGACGTTCCGAGCAGCTGACCGTCAAAGAAAAAGCCGTAGGACTGCCCGATGTATTCCTGAAAATTGTTGTAGAGGGTTTCCGCGATCTTTTCGCTGTCGGTAAATTCATCTTTTTCAATGATAACGAAGCTGAGAGTCGGGATCGATTCCATCATATACTCTGTTTCACCCGCAGAATAAATGCGGTCTTCGACCGATGCGCGTATGTCGTCAAATTCCTGCTGATTCTGGACGAACGCAACGTGCTCGTCACCGAGCTTGACTTCGAGGGCAACAGAATAAACGCTTGCCGCCCATGCCGAATAGCCTATTACGAATACGCCTGCAATCGGTATGACTACGGGCATGACGGTTTTGAGAATGCCGAGAAGAACAAGTCCGACGACCTTCAGAACGTGCGAAAAAATAAAACCGGTCCGATAAAGAAAACTTGTGTGCTGAAGGTGTGAGTATTTAAGTTTTACCGAAAAGGCAGAGTTTTCGGGAAGAGCCTTAAGGACGAAATAGTCTGCAAGTTCCCTCATTTTTTTCGCGAATTTATCAAGCTTCAGCTTTTTGGAAAGCCGACGCATGAATTTCGCGAACGGAGAGCGCCTTTTTCTCTTTTTTTCGGTTGTTTTCGCCTTATAGGACGGAACGGGATCTGCCCATTCATGTCTGCCGGCAGGGGTATATATATTCCGGGGCATTTAAATCTCCTGAATTATGCCTAAATCAGTCGAATACGGGTATATATTCGTCTTTCTTACGCGGTTTTTTCGGATGTTTTTTTCTGTATGAACGGTGGATGAAATATATTATAAGACATATCGCCGCGGCGATAACGGTATTCACTATCAGAGAAAAAACGAACGGGACGGGATAAAACGTTGTTACGAACGATTCGTGGAAATACTGAGGAGGAAGATACCTCGGGAAGAAATCGGAATTGAATACCATATCGGTCGTCTGCTCCGCAAAGGCAAAGGGAATGCCAAAGCGCATGGTGTAAACGTCCTTGTATGTTTCAAGCCAGACGGGGCAGAATGCGCCTATCGCGGTAAACGCAGTGCCGAGAACAACTGACAGGATAACAATCACGATAATGGTTTTTGCCTTCATTCTTCTTTCCCCGCTTTCAGCTTTTCCGCCTGATCGGTAGTGATGAGCGCATCTATCAGTTCATCAAGATCACCGTCCATTATCTGGAGGATCTTGTAAAGCGTAAGTCCGATCCTGTGATCGGTAACGCGCCCCTGAGGGAAGTTATATGTTCTTATACGTTCGCTTCTGTCTCCCGTGCCTACCTGAAGTTTACGGTCGGACGCGATCTTTGCGTTCTGTTCCGCAAGCATGCTTTCATATATTCTGGAACGCAATATCTTCATTGCGCGTTCGCGGTTTTTATACTGGCTCCGCTCGTCCTGACAGTCAACGACGGTGTTGGTGGGAACGTGGATTATGCGTATCGCGCTTTCAGTCTTGTTGACGTGCTGACCGCCCGCGCCGCCTGAACGGTGGGTTTCAATAATGAGGTCCGCCGGATTTATCTCAACTTCCACTTCGTCTGCCTCGGGAAGGACTGCGACGGTAACCGTGGAGGTGTGGATCCTGCCCTGTGACTCCGTTTCGGGGACGCGCTGAACACGGTGAACGCCGCTTTCGAATTTAAGCCTGCTGTATGCGCCTTCGCCCTCGATGGAAAAAGTGATCTCCTTGATTCCGCCAAGCTCGGTTTCGTTTATTGAAAGAACCTCTGTTTTATAACCCTTTTTCTCGGCATACATCGAATACATTCTGTAAAGAGAGGCGGCAAAAAGCGCAGCCTCTTCGCCTCCGGCGCCGCCGCGGATCTCAACGATAACGTTTTTATCGTCGTTGGGGTCTTTGGGAAGAAGAAGTATCTTTATTTCGTTTTCAAGCTCTTCTATACGCTCTTTTCCCGTTCTGTATTCCTCTTCCACTACCTCGCGGAAATCCGGTTCGAGCGTTTCTTCCATAAGCTCACGCGCCTCGTCAACGTTGCGTTTTGCGGCGAGGAGCTCTTTATATTTATCTACTATCGGAGAGAGGTTTTTATGCTCCCTCATATATTTTTTATACTGTTCCTGATCTGTTATGATGTCCGGATCGGTAAGCTTTTCATTTACCGTATCAAGTCGTTCCGAAATACTTTGTAGTTTTTCCAGCATATTTACACTTTCCCATATTATCTTATTATATATTATATCAGATAATCTGCATTTTGTAAAGTGCAAATTGTGTCTAAAACCATAATTTTAAGAAATATCGGCGAATCTTTGCATTCACATATTGACAAAACGTTTGTGAAGTGCTATAATTTCCGCAAATCGAATAATCCTTCGGGGCAGGGCGAAATTCCCTGACCGGTGGTTATAGCCCACTAACCTGAATTTTTCAGGCCGAAACGGTGAGATCCCGTTGCCGACGGTAAAGTCCGGATGGCAGAAGATATTCATGCATTTGCGTGGTTTTCAAAAAACAAGTTCCCGGATTATTCGGGAACTTTATTTTTTTGAGGAGTGTTTTTATGAACAACATCGCGACCGAGTATATCGTTCTTGCTGCCGTTGCGGCAGTTGTCGCGGCAGCGTTGACGCTGACGGCAGTTATTCTCAGGTCAAAACGCAAAGCAACAGGCAGAGTTAATACGAAAAAAATAACGACTCTCGCAGTCATGTCGGCACTGAGCATCGTTCTGATGGTTCTTATCAGAATCCCGTTTCCCACCGCACCCTTTCTTGAATACGACCCGGCAGATATCCCCATACTGATATCCACCTTCCTTTTCGGTCCGTGGTGGGGCCTTCTGATGACAGCGGCGGTAAGCGTTATTCAGGGCATAACTGTCAGCTCGTCAAGCGGAATAATCGGCATAATAATGCACTTTGCGGCAACGGGCGGCTTTGTTGTGATCGCAGGGCTGATCTATACCCGCGGCAAAAACATAAAACGCGCGATACTTGCCCTTATAGCCGGAATCATTGTTCAGACAGCCCTGATGGTGCTCATGAATCTTGTTTTTACTCCGATTTTCATGAATACCGCGCCGGAAGCAGTTGTTGCAATGCTTATTCCCGTGATCATTCCGTTCAACCTTCTTAAGGCAGGCATCAACGCAGTGATCACCTTCATTGTTTACAAGCTCGTTTCACGAACGGTCTCCGCGCTGTTTGACTGATATTCAGTCTTTCAGAACAGGCACAAAATCTTCCGACGCGGAGGAAAGCTCCTGACAAAAACCGTCGAAACCGAGATTGCGAAATTCCCGCAGAACGGTATTATACTCTTTTATGGTTATTTTCCTGTTGATTTCGGGAAAATTTTCAGAAGAAACGTCTCCTGCCGGGATATACTGTCCCATAAGGCTCACCCATACGCCGTCCGGAAGGTTTTCACGCATGAAACGCAGCGCTTTTACTGATTGGACCGACATTGACGGAAGGACGAGATGACGGACTATAACACCTTTTTTCATAAGTCCGTTTTCAATAACAACGTCGCCGACCTGTCTGAACATCTCGTTTATCGCATTGGCTGCTGTTTGAGCATAATCGCCTATTCCCGAATATTTCAGCGCTTTTTCATCGGAAAAATACTTGAAATCGGGAAGATAGATATCAATTAGCCCCTCCATCTCGCGAAGAGTTTCCACTCTTTCCCATCCGCCCGAGTTCCATACGACGGGGATCGAGGGTTTTGCCGCAAGAAGAGCGTTTTTTATGCTCGGCGCGAAATGGACAGGATTTACAAGATTGATGTTTTCCGCTCCGTCGTTCTGAAGTGAAAGAATGATTTCACAGAGCTCCTCGTCAGAAACATTTCTGCCTGATATATCTCTGCTGATCTCGCTGTTCTGGCAGTAAACGCACCGCATGGTGCAGCCTGAAAAAAATATCGTGCCCGAGCCGTTTTTTCCGCTTATGACAGGCTCTTCCCAGAAGTGCTTTGCGGCTCTTGTTACGTTGGCGCAGGCTCCACCGAGGCAGAAGCCGTGAGATACGGTCCTGTCAGCTCCGCATTCCCTCGGACACAGTTCACATTTTTTATAAGTCATATTTCCCGTAAATTTCAGCGTCACCGAAACCGATGACGCTGATTTGTTTTTCTGTATTTTCCGTCACGTTGCTCTCTGGGGACGTTTTTCGATCTTCATGGAATTGTTTTTGATGAAATCGATAAGTTCGTCAACCTGCATGAAAGCAAGACCGGTTACTGTATCGGCGGCGCCGTAATACATCGCAATGCGTCCCGTTGCTGCGTCTGTTAAAGTTGCGCAGGGGAAAACGACATTCGGAACGTCGCCAACGCACTCGTAAATTTCCTGGGGTGAGATGATATACGGATCGGTTCTGTAAAGAACTTTCCACGGTTCGTTGATATCAAGAAGCGCTGCGCCCGCATGATAAACAAATCCGTTGCAGCTTTGCAGAACGCCGTGATAGATAAGCAGCCAGCCTTCGGTCGTTTCTATCGGCGCGGGGCCGGGACCGATCTTTCTTGACTGCCATGAACCGCACGGTTCCATTATATGACGGTGTTTGCCCCAGTAAACGAGATCTTTGCTTCGGCTGACGAAAATATCGCCGAAAGCGGTATGTCCCGTATCGCTCGGACGTGAAAGCATATAATACTCGCCGTTTATCTTTCTCGGGAAAAGAACGCCGTTTCTGTTATAGGGCAGGAATGCGTTTTCGAGCTGATAGAATTTTTCAAAATCGAACGTATATGCAAGGCCGATCGTAGGACCGTGATAGCCGTTGCACCAGATAACGTAATATCTGTCTTCGATCCATACAACGCGGGGGTCGTATGCATAAACGAATTCTCCGACGTCCGGATCGTCGCATATCATTTTAATGGGTTTGGGATTGATTTTCCAGTGGATACCGTCATCAGAAAAACCTGCGTGGATACGCATGTAACGTCCGGTATTATCACAGCGGAAAACGCCTGCGAATCCGCCCTTGAAAGGAACGACCGCCGAGTTGAAGATACTGTTTGAATCGGGAAGAAGGTCTCTCGGTATAACGGGATTGCCCGAATAGCGCCAAAGCACTTTATTGCATCCTGCCGGCTTATCCTCCCAGGGGATATTAGGCAGATTCTGTCCGATAATTGTAGGCATGAATAATCTCCTTTTATCTGAAGTTAAATATACGGATCTGCGAAAATGGTAATTTAATCGCCCGTCCCGGATATTATACTACACACAACGGCAAAATGTCAACAGCTTTTGACGTTGTATGCCGAAATATCCGCAATATTAATTATTATTCGTGGAAACGGTCGTTATACTCGTTAAGAGTTTCATACATGGATATTACATACTCTTCCGCGGCGTCGTAAATCGCGCTTTTATATGATTCCACGGTAGCTGCGACACCGCCGTTGGGGATCTGGTCGAACATCGTGCTCATACCGTGATGATGATCGTGATAAAGCGTATGCGGACCGGTTGTGATCTCGACCATAAACTCGGAATCTCTTACGTCGTTGAAGTAATACCTCGTAAGATATTCTATGATAGATTCTTTTGTCTCGTATCCGGGGAACGCTTCAAAAAGTCCGTCAAGAACAAGAGACGTGATCTCAGCATCCCTTGATGTAAGAGGAATACATACCGTATAGGCGCCGCTTGCGTATGACGTTTTGTAGTCAAACGGATCTTTTGCGTTCGGACCGCAGGGAACAGGCACTATACCGATATTTTCAAGCTGGAATGACAGGCTGTCTGTAGTGGCAAAAAGCTTGTTTGTATTGGTATAATACATTACCGCACCGCCGCCGGCGAAAAGCTCGGGCAGATACTCGTCTGTAACGTACGATGAGAAAGAGCCGTAAAACCAGTCGTAGCATCTGTTGTATGCGTCGATCGCGGAGGGCGTGAAATATCCCAGTTCATACGAGCCGTCGTCTTTGAACGTAACGAACGTGTTGCCGTTGCAAAGGCCGAGATCGCGGGAAAACCCGCCGAATCCGGACGTAAACGAATAAACATACTCGTTTGAGTTGTTTGTCTGAGCAAAGTTGAGAAGGCAGTGCTCAAAAGTATCCCAGTTCCATTCACCGTTTTCAAAATAATCTCTCGGATCTGTTTCCTGAACGGCTGCGACGTAGTCTTCATTTACAGCGATTATATTTACCTCAGAGTCAAACGTTCTCATCGGAAGGGCTGCCGGGATAATTCCGTAGATAGAGCCGTCGAACATAGTGGAGATACGCATATATCTGCTGCCCCATTTTGTTTCGTCGAATACGTCAAGACCCTGAAGAGGAACAAGATCCTGAAAAGCGCTCGCCCGCATATAGTTGACAAGGCCGAACGTTGCCTGAGCTATCGCATCGTATTGATATGTTCCCGAAATGGCGCTTACATATGCGCGGCTTCCGATAGAGTCCTGATTGACAAATGAAATTTTGCAGTTATACCGTGATTCCACGTCCTTTACTCTCTCAGAGGCAAGGTCACCGAAGTCCGTGTCTTCAATATAACCGAGAGTAGAACCGTTTCTTCCGGTATCCCATCCGAAGATAATCTCGGCACCCTTCAGATCAGTGGCGCCGGCAGTCAGCTCTGTTTCATATTCAGGTACAAACTCTTCTACTCTGCCCGAACATGACATACAGATAAATACCGTAAGAATACACATACAAAAGCACATTATTTTTTTCATTTATAACCCTCCTTAACTCTTATGCGCAGCTTTATTATACAACATCTCGGCAAAATGTCAAGTACCGAACCGAATTTATCGTGATAAAAATAATGATATTGTAATATGTGTTTTCTCGGACGAAAGGAATAACAAAAGATAAGCCCCTCTTTGAGAGGAGCTTATCTGACGCTGTTAAATATTTACGATTATTCTTCGCCGTAATATCCCCATACAGCTTCAATACCGCGAACGGACGGCATAACGGCTTCTTCGAAGATACCGTCGGCAACGTCGGCAACGCTCTCGACGTATTCGGTAACGGATCTGCTTGTTCTTTCAAGGAAGCTTACATACTGTGTACGCATGTTATAGTGGAAGTAGTTGTATTCCTGGTTGTAATACATCGCAAGGAAGTTGTCGCAGTCGCGTTCATCAAAGAAGAAGTTGTGTTCCATATACGATTTGATGTCATCTGCGGTTTCAAATCCGGGAAGCGGTTCATAGAGAGCATTTATGATCACCGCGCTGCTCTCGCTCTGTGAAGAAAGAGTTGAGAAAGCTATGCAGTAGTTGTTGTTTTCCATGATTCCGTATACGTGACCGGGTTTTGCTTCGGGACCGAGAGGCCAGGTGAGGATTCCGAAGTTTTCAACGTTGAGAGATATACGCGCATCCTGACCGTAGAGGTAGCCAGTGGGAGCAACGCACATAACCGAAATGCCGTTTACGAAATCGTCTACAGTCTTTTCAACGGTATCGTTCATGGTGCTGCTGATAGTATATGCAAGGTCGGTATGCCAGATAGCTTTTGCCTCTTCCATTGCAGCGTATGCGGAAGGAGTTCTGAAGCCGAAAGAATAGTTTCCGTTTTCGTCCTTATAAACAAGAGAGTCACCGTTTGAACGGATGAACATTTCAGCGTAATAAGGCCAGTGAGCGGAAAGACCGTAGTGTTTCGTTTCGGTTCCTTCAACTTCGGTATAGTTTGCAAGGCATTCTCTGAACTGAGCCCATGTCCATGTTCCGTTTTCAACGAATTCACGCGGGTCAGGCTGACCTGCAAGAGAAACGAGCTCTTCGTTTACTGCAAGAGGATAACCGAATGAAGAATGGTTGAGTTCGGGCCATCCCATCGGGATAAGTCCGTAAAGGTCGTTTTCGTAATAGATAACTTCGAGAATAGACCTGTTGCCCCATTTTTCTTCGTCTTTATAATCGATATAATCTTCGAGTTCCGAAAGACCTACGAGCATTCCGGCTCTTGCCGCGTCTGCCCACATATCGGAAATACCGGAGATAACGTCGCACATAAATACGCCTGCATAAGAAAGAGATATAAACGTGTGGCATCTCTGAGTTGTGTTGTAGTTGATCTTGATCTTACAGTTGTAGTCGTTTTCGACCTCTTTTATACGCGCTTTTGCAAGATCTGCAAACTGTGTATCGGGACGGAAACCGAGAACGTTTTCCGTTACAAGTCCGTCGCTTTCGTTAGATCCGAACTCATAGATCATTTCAAAACCGCCGAGATCCACTTTGCCGCCCGAAGTGCTGTCGAAATCCTGGTCGAAAGTCTCGGCTATCTCGCCTGACTGACAAGCCGTAGCGAAAATCACAAGAGCCAGAACAAGCAAAAGAAGTTTTGACATTTTTTTCATGGCATACAATACCTTTCGTTATAATATTTATTAGTGAACAGAAAAAACCCGCCGAATAAATCGGCGTAGGTTTATTATTCCATAACGTTGAAATTATACATCAGAACGCGAAAAATGTCAATGAAGCAACCCGTCTATTTTTCAATATTGTCATAAAGGAATGGGTTTATCGGCAAAATTCGGTCTTTTTTCACAATTCAAATAATTAACGTTTTCAATTGCTTTACTCAGATAAAGCTGATGAATCTGCCAGAGCACACGGTTTTGCCATGCGGCCGCCAAAGCGTGTTTTCGCCCAAAACAACGGCTTTTTTCTCTGTTCCGTCTTCAAAACAAATGCGGAACTGCTCAAAATCGCGAAGCTGATTTTCAGACTCTCCGAAAGTATAGAGATTCGAAAGAGCAAACGCTCCGTTCAGCGTTTCGGCGCGTCGTATAAGCATATGAACGCCGTCGTGAGAATAAGCATTCCGGCGTATCCCGCAGCACGAGGCGGAGCCGTCTCTGAGCATAACCAAACCCAGACATCCGGCAAACTCTTCTCCCGTTTCGGTCGCCGTTGCAACGTTTGCAAGAAAAAGAGTCTTCCTTTCGCCTCCGCAAAGAGTAACGATAACGTGAAGAAGTCCTTCGGAATACAAAACGGTTACGGGGCTTGAATAAAACGCCGAAAAATCAAAGCGGTTGCCGTAACCGTTGAGAGGAAAGAATCCGTCTTTGCAGACAACGCCCGAAAGATAGTTCGACATCGGCTGCGCGGTTGACATCATAACACCGAAACGGATCGAAAGATGCGGTTTTATGGCTATGTCAACGTGAAATCCCGCGCTTTTGCACAGCGACGACACGCGCCTGACACTTATCGCAACACCTGTAACGCAGCTGACGTATTCCACGCAGTTTTTCAGCCAGCTTTCCATCCCATCAGGAGTATCGGAGCAAAAATCGCCCTTTATGGTTTCTTCGTAAAGCGGCACATAATCACCTTTTTATTAAGATAGCACAATATATCACGATATGCGATAAAAATCAATACGATTTTTCCTGTCACGCAATATTATAACGTAAGGTGCGCTTGACAAAAAGAAGGAAAGCGGTTATAATATGGAAAAACGATAATATCGGAGCATATAATGAACAGGATCGACAAAAAGAATTATTATCTTGATATCGCCCAGACGGTTGCGGAAAGAGGCACGTGCATACGCAGGCTCTTCGGCGCAGTTATAGTAAAAAACGATTCTATCGTCAGCACCGGATATGCAGGTGCGCCCAGACAGAGGATAAATTGCTGCGATACCGGTGAATGTCTTCGCGAAAAGCTTAAAATACCCGCAGGCGAAAGATATGAGCTTTGCCGCTCCGTTCATGCGGAAGCGAATGCGATAATCGCCGCTTCAAGAGAAGAAATGATCGGCGCAACGCTTTACCTCGCGTGCATAAGTCCGAAAAACGGCGAGATCATGAGCGGAACAAGCTGCTGCTCGATGTGCAGAAGACTTGTAATAAACGCCGGTATCGAAACAGTGATAGTGCGGGACACAAAAACAGACTACAGGGTAATAGACGTTATGAAGGACTGGGTCGAAAACGACGACTCGCTCGATATAAAGAGCGGGTATTGATATGATGAAACGAACTTTTAAAGTCGCTTTCGCGCTGATCGCCGCATTATCGGCTCTTTTTATGCTGCAGGCGGTGTTTTCAGCAGAAGGCCCTGTTCTCGAAAAGCTTTTTGAGATCCCCACACAGTCTACCGCAGGCTGGACTGCAGGGCAAAACACATCGGTGTCTTCAGAAACGATAAAAGTTGCGGACAGTCATGCGGTAAGTTTTACCTCCTCGTCGGAATTTATAGAAGCGGAATTCGGTTTTACCAGCGACGAGAGCATTTTCAGCTCCTACAGACGTGACCTCGTTCTGAAAATACGCCTTTTTGTCAGCGACGTTTCCGCGCTGAAGGGTGAAAAGGGAAGAATTTCTTTTCTTTGCAGCGACGGCTCGGGAGCGGATTGGAGCGTAGGAGATCTTTCGCTGAAAAACGGATGGAACGACATAACTCTCAATTTCCGAACCGCAAGGACGTTTCAACAGGAAAAGACAGAACCCGAAATAACCGAAGAGGAAGAACAGCAGACGGACGAACAGTCTCAGGAAAAGACAGACGAGGCTGAAACGGATGAGCAGCCGGAAGAAATTCCCGTAAAAACGGACGAAGAAATATTTGCGGAGCTTTCGGTTTTTTCTTTCAGGTTTGAAAGAAATCCGGCAAAGGATATAAAAGTTGCTTTTTCCGAAATTTCCGTAAATGCGCCGGAAAAAGAGGAAAAGCCTGAAGTTCCCGCCCCGATCACCGACGATATAAATGCAGTCGCCGTAACGGTTTCTCTTATTATCGCCGCTGCAATTACGGTTTGCGTAATGGTTTTCAGCGCGAGATATGCGAAAAAGGAAATAAAGAGAAGAAAACGCGAAGCGAAAAAAAGAAGAGCGGAGCAGATTAATAACGAAGAAAAACCGGAATAAAACACGTATTTACCGTAAATGAAAAACCGGAGCGGAGATCGTCATCGACCCCGTTCCGGTTATTTTTGTCGGAAAAATATTTGTTATTTGATTATGTGTCTCCAGCCGAAGGGATCGTCTTTGAGTCCCCACTGAATACCCGTCAGTTCGTCGTAAAGCATCTGTGAAACGGGACCGATTGCGTTGTTGTTTATTACGCACGCATTGCCGTCGCGGTTCAGTTCGCCTATCGGGCTGATTACCGCAGCCGTACCCGTTCCCCACGCCTCTTCGAGTTTGCCTCTGTTTGCCGCATCCATCAGCTCGTCTATAGGAAGAGCTCTTTCTTCGACCTTATAGCCTTTATAGCGAAGGAATTCAAGAACGGATCTTCTTGTTATGCCGGGCAGGATGCTGCCGTCAAGAGCGGGAGTGACTATGGTGCCGTCGATCTTGAAAAAGACGTTCATTGCGCCGACTTCCTCAACGTATTTATGCTCCTGACCGTCAAGCCAGAGAACCTGAGAATAATTGAGCTTTTCGGCTTTCTGCTGACCGATGAGCGATGCCGCATAGTTTCCGCCGCACTTTGCCATACCTGTGCCGCCGCGCGCAGCTCTCGTATATTCGGTTTCAACGTATATTTTGACCGGCTTCAGACCTTCCTTGAAGTATGAACCTACGGGCGAGAGGATGATAACGAAAAGATAATGTCCCGAAGGATGAACGCCTACGTGAGAATCGGTAGCGATAATAAACGGGCGGATGTAAAGAGATGTGCCGGGTGCGGTAGGGATCCAGTCAGCATCTATTTTTATAAGCGTTTCAAGCGCTTTGATCATTTCATCGCCGTCAAAGCGGGGAATGCACATTCTGTCGCACGACTGATTCATTCTTTCAAAATTCTTTTCGGGTCTGAAAAGATAAATGTCACCGTTTTCGCTCGTGCGGTATGCTTTCAGTCCTTCAAATATCTCCTGAGCATAATGGAATACCATTGCGGAAGGATCGAGGCTGAGAGGTCCGTAGGGGCATATCTCGGCATCGTGCCAGCCTTTTTCGGGAGAATACTTCATAATGAACATATGATCGGTGAATGTTGTTCCGAAACGAAGCTCGTTAGCGGGAACCTTGGCTTTCGGAGCGGTGTTTTTGGTAATTTTGATCTCCATATATTTACTCCAGGCTTTCTTAAAAATTTTTCATATAATATCACATTATTACGCAAAAGTCAATATTTTAATGACGTATCATACGCGGTATTTTTCCAGTTTTTCGTCTATTTCATCGGGACAGATGCGAACGCAGACGACATACGCCTCTTCGCCATCGGTAAAATGACCGTAAGTAGTCGTAACTATCGTTCCGTCCGGAAGTATTTCAACGCCGGGATATGCGCAGTCGCCGTTTTTGTAGTTTTTCATTATTCTGATACGGCAAATGCCCTCTCCTCCGTTTTTGATATCGTCGTAGCTGCCAAGCCATGCGCACCAGTCGCCCCATGTTGGTGAATCAAGGCACGTATCCCTGAAGCTGATAAACAGCCTGCCGTCCTTCAGATATCTTGCGCAGTGTCTGTCGCCGGTGAGCGCGCCCTGAAGCTCAACGGGTGCCGACCACGTCTTTCCGTTGTCGCTCGAAAAGATGGCGTGCGAATTTTTCTTTCTTGCATTTTCACGAAGGATCGCACAAAGCTCTTTTCCGTCAGGAGAGCGTATTACAGCCGGTTCGCAAAGCTGGCACTCGTCATGCGTGCAGATAACTCTCGGCTCGGACCACGTAAGTCCTCCATCGTGAGAATCCGTCTGATAAAGAGTAATTTTACCGGTTGATTTACCAGAAGTGACAGAATATATCTCCTGCCACACATCGTCCTCTTTTTCAAGAGTTTTCACCCAGCTGTCCTGTTTTTCGGACCATGTTTTTCCGCCGTCCGCAGAGAAGCTGTGCATAAGCTTCGTTCGTCTTTCGGCACCGTCACCGGTTTTGTAAACCGTTCTTTTTTCATAAGCTCCGCCGTGAATGAACCTTCCGTCATCGTGGAAAAGCGCGAAGTATTCGCCTTTGCCGACACAGCAGATATCGCCCATTGCCACGATCCCGCCGAAATCGCCTATCGGCGCAAGCTCTGACCACGTGTTGCCGTCGTCTTCCGAAACGGACATTCTTATCGGATAAAGGCCTGAAAAAAGAATGAGGCGGCGTTTGCCGTTTTTATCGCAGACCTTATAGATCGTAGGAGTTTCGAGCGAGGTTGAAAAGCTTTCGGGAACGGGAAGCCTTTCGGACCACGTTTTTCCGCCGTCAAAGCTTTTTTTCAGCACTATCTGCCCGTAACCGTGGTTTTTCGGGTATACGGCAACAATCGTTTTCATGTCGTCAAGCAAAACGGTGGTGGGATGGCCTATATAAAGCCCTTCCTCTTTATCAACTACGATCTGTCTTTCTTTTTCATCTGAAAAATCAATTATGGGAACGGTATAGCCTTTAAGCATGTAAAAATCCCTCTTTTACTGTTTTTCTCTCGGAATGAACACTTCAAATACGGCACCGGACTGTCCGTCGGTTCTGTTATACGCCTCTACGGTTCCCTTATGTGCAACTGCTATAGCCTTGACGATTGCAAGCCCGAGACCGTGTTTGCCGGTAGAACCCTTATAAAATCTCTCGAAAAGATGAGGCATATCCGCATCGGTAAATCCGGGGCCATCGTCCGTAACCGTGAAAATAACGCCGTTTTCGACTGAGCACGCCTCAATGACTATGGTGCTTTTGGCATATCTGAGAGCATTGGAGAAAAGATTGGTGAATACCGTGGCAAGATGATCTCCGTCACAGACAAGCTCTTCCTTTGCGACCTCGCCCTTCACTATTCTTATACCTTTTGCCGAGGCTATGCCGTCAACGCGCTCTATCGCCTCGTCTACTATCTCTTCGGTACTGACGGGTGAAAGCTGCAGTATATCTTTTGTTGTTTCTATCTTGGACAGATACAGAACGTCTTCGACAAGTTTTTCGAGACGTGACGTCTGATTCAGTATCGATTCATATACTTCGTCGGCATTTTTGGTAAAAATACCGTCCTTGAGCCCCTCCACGTATCCGCGTATAGACATCAGCGGCGTGCGTAGTTCGTGAGAAGCGTTCTGCAAAAATACTTTCTGACTTTTATCGTATTCCTCAATGCTTTTCGCGAGTTCGTCGATAGAGTTTGCAAGATCGCCTATTTCATCGTTGGACTTTATCTCTATGGTATCGTCGAACTGTCTGTTTGCGATCATTTCGGCGCGTTTTTGCAATTTTCTGATATTTCTTGTGAGCTGTCCCGAAAAGATAACCGCGCTTGCCACCGCGATCGCTGAAGCGGCGATTACAGATGCAAAGAAAAGAAAGATAAGCAGATTGTCAAAATTATATCTGTCTACCTGCATGAGCACCGCGATCGTCGCATACGGATCGCCCGAAGCGTTCTTCATGTTACGCGTGCAGACGACAAACGTGTTTCTGTTTTCACGCATAACGAATATACCCGTCTGACCGTTTTTTGCCGAAACGAATTCGGCAACGCTCTCGGGCGGGATATCGACTATTCCGAAATTTGAAGATCTTACAAGTTCTCCGTTTTCGTTCATCAGAGCTATGGAATAATTCTTTTCGGATATATCCACAACTATTGAGTTCCAGACAAAATCGAAAAGTATCGGCATGGCGGTTTGCCTGGACGCGAGAGAGATCGCTATCCTGTCTGCATACTGCCTGAGCCTGTCGCCCGCTTCTCTGACAACGTATGTTTCGGAAAAAAGGGAAACGAACGACATTGAAATGCCCGCCATTAGAAATATGATGACCGCGTAAGACAGGATAAGCTTTGTTTTTATGCTGTATTTCATAAATCAGTCAACACTGTCCGTAACTTTATAGCCGTAACCCCAGACTGTTTCGATAGAAAAATCGGTGTGGTGAGTGTCGAGTTTTTTGCGGATACGCTTTACAAGGTCGTCAACTGCGCGTGTATCGCCGATATACTGATATTCCCAGATATTCGTGAGAAGCTGATCTCTTGTGAATACTCTGTTTTTGTTTGCTATCATAAAGTTGATGAAATTATATTCCATAGCCGTAAAATTGAGGTCTTCCTCGCCTTCGGGCGTTACTTTCACAACTCTTCTTTCATCGGGATATATCTTCAGATCGCGGCAGCATGGATTGAGCGCGGACGAGGGGTCTGAGCGCATGCCGTCTATCCTGCGGAAAACTGCTTTTACGCGAGCGACCATCTCTCTCGGTGAAAACGGTTTCGGAATATAATCATCCGCGCCCATTTCTATTCCGAGTATCCTGTCAAGTTCTTCGTCGCGGGCTGAAACGATTATTATAGGTGTATTCGCCTTTTTTCTTATTTCGTTGCACAGCTCAAAACCGGACATTCCGGGCATCATGATATCTATAACGAGCATATCGGGGGCCTGAGCATTGAAAGCGGCAAGCGCCTCTTCTCCGTTTTCGTATTCGTTTACAGCGTAGCCCTCTTTTTCAAGATATGATCGAACGATCTCCCGTATGTCTTTTTCGTCGTCTACGACATATATCATTTTAGACATAAGCATAACCTCCCTGTTTTCTGCTTATCGAATCTGCTTTGCGAATTTGATTTTATCATGTTTATTATACCATAAAAATAAAAAAATGGAAGAGGCTTTTTTAAGTTTTATAATAAATTTTATCGACAACTTTGAGTGACTGCGTCATTCTTTCATCTGCTACATTCATGACACATATGTATCAATTTTTGGCGGCAATTTGGTGATATAATCTCCATGTTATCAGATTATTATTCTGATACGGTGTTTTTTTGATTATTTCTCCCCCTCTCTCTTTTCCGGAGCCTTGTTGCAAAAGCAACCGGGTTCCGGATTCTAAAAAAAAGTTCTCCTGTTTTTCATATCTACCTTCTCTTTTTTGAAAAGTCCTCCTTTTGGAGGACTTTTTCACATACGGAACGCTTACGAAAACACAGGCGAAAAAAATAAGAATTATTCCCGAAAAATCCTTTTCCTTACTTGACACCTCGTTCTTTTTGATGATATAATATATGCGTATCCGGGTAGGCTTACGTAAAGAACGGTCTGCAAATCAGGATAAACAATTGACCCGACAAACGGGTGAAGGAGCGCAATAAATATGGATAAGTTCGAATATAAAGTGATCGTTTACGATACAAAAGGGGTTTTTGGCGGGGACGTAGAAGCTCATCAGATTGAAAACAATCTCAATGTTCTCGGAAACGACGGATGGGAGCTTGTCAGCAGCACATCCACAAATCAAAGCTACGGCTCATCAAAAAGCATAGTGTTCGTTTTCAAAAGAAAGAAGGACCAATAGTCATGAAAAAGGCTGTAAAATACGCCTCTCTGATCGCTTCTGCAGCCGGCATTGCAGCAGTCACGGCAATGGGATTAAAAATTGCAGCCAACGATTACGAAATAATTGCAGAGTGCCTGATCGTCGGAATCTGTCTGATCGTTCTTTTTGCCTGTGCTGTTTACACGATTGCAAAAAAGGACGAATAGAGATTTACTTTTTGCGGAGGGTATGATGGTAAAGCGCAAAACTTCAAAAGAAATACTTGCCGAAGCCTTTCGCGAGGTTGCGGCAAAAAAGAACATAGACAGGATAACCGTGCAGGATATCGTGAATAACTGCGGTTATTCCCCTGCGACGTTTTATCGCAACTTCAGTGATAAATACGATCTTATCGCATGGGATCACACACGCAGCGTGGCCGAAATCATGGGGCGGATAAGCGATTCGTATTCATGGAAACAAACACTTGCCGACGGGGCAAACTGGTTTTTTTCGGAACGGGAATACCTCGCAAACCTGTTTTCACACACGTCCGGACACGATTCATTTATCCGTTATATGACCGAAATAAACTTTGATGCGCTTAAAAAGCATATCGTGACGGTCAGCGGCAAAGAAAATCTGACTGCCAAAGAAGAATTGCTTATCCGCGCATACTGTCTGGGAACTGTATGTCTTACGTGCGAATGGATCCTTGGGAAACACGATGCAACTCCGGAGGAGATAGCAGACCTTTACGAAAGCTCTCTGCCTGAACCCCTGAAGCAGTATCTGATCCGCAAACAACGATAGAATATTGCTTTTTTCTCTCATCATGAGAGACGAAGAACGTATTATTGATTGAAATATCCTTTGAATATGGTATAATATACTCAAAATGATTGCGCACAATAAGACAGCGCACAATATATATTACGGAGGATATTAAAATGACTAAAATCGAGCTTTTGAAAGAATTTGCAAAGGGCTGGTTCGGCAATTCACAGCAGCATTCCATACACGCGCAGCTTCTCAGAGCACGCGGACTCAACAAACTCGCAGATAAGATCATGGCGGAATCGGATGAAGAATGGGAAGAGGCAAAAAAGGTCAACGCGCGCCTCATCGAACTCGGTCAGACTCCCGCAGTAACGATCCAGGAATACCCTGTTATCACCGACATCAAGGAAATGCTTGAATATGACTGCAAGGATTCAGCAGAGGCTCTGCCGATGATGTCCAAGTCTCTGGCAATGTTTGATGACGATTATATCACAAGACATATGATCGAACAGTTCATTATAGACGAACAGGAACACTTCAACTGGGTCAAAGGTCATCTCTGCCTGATCGAGCAGATCGGTATAGAAAACTACATGATAGAAATGCTTGGCGACTGATCGGGAGTAAAAGAATATGAAAATTTCAGTTTTGAACGGAAGTCCCCGCAATGAAAACACCGCCGCGATGATAGAAGCGTTCCGTAAGGGCGCCGAAGAGGCGGGACATGAAGTCGAAGTGCTTCACGTAGGCAAAATGAAAATAAACGGCTGTCTTGCATGCGAATACTGCCATACAAAAGGCGAAGGTAAATGCATTCAGAAGGACGATCTTGAAAAGATCATGCCCGCTTATCTTGAAAGCGATATGGTCGTATTTGCTTCACCCATATACTACTTTGCTCCGACGGCACAGCTTGAAGCCGCATGGCAGAGAGTCTACTGTATCGGAAAACCCGCCAAGGCAACGAAGGCCGCTCTGCTTCTCAGCTCCGGTTCCGGCGCTTACGACGCCGCGATCGCTCAGTACAAAGCGTTCACCGGTTACGTCGGCATTCAGGATATGGGTATCTGCACCGCGACAGGAAACGAAAACAAATCCGAAGCGAAGCTTGCCGAGATCTGCTCTTTTGCAAAAACGTTATAAATGAAGGCTCAGTCATATTTCATAATAATAAAACGTATACAGACCTGTTGAAAGGTAAGAAACCGTGCCGTCTCATATATTGAGACGGCATTTCAGAATAACTACAAACGGAGGGTAACACCCATGAAAATTGCAGTAAGATACTATTCCCGTTCGGGAAACACAAGAGCAGTTGCGGAGGCGATCGCAAAAGCGTCGGGAGTTGAGGCGATATCCGTTGATCAGGCAAACGCAGCCATCAGCGAGCCCGTTGACGTTCTGTTCCTAGGGGGAGCGCTTTACGCATACGGGATCGACAATAATCTGAAAGAATACCTGAAAAGTCTGAAAAAGGAAGATGCCGTTAAAGCCGTGGTTTTCTCTACCTCATGGCTTTCAAAGCATGCTGTCGATCTGATAAAAAACGGCTTGACCGATGCGGGGATCCCCGTTGAAAAAGAATCGTTTTACGTCAGAGGCAAGCCCGGTGACGATAAACTGAAGGACGCTGCGGAGTTTGCAAGGAAGTTTATGTAATGGAGAATACACAGAACGCGTCAGTATATGACAGCATACGGCTCGAAAACCAACTGTGCTTCCCGATGTATGCATGCGCAAAGGAAATTGTGAGACGATACCGAAAGCCTCTTGAAAAGTTGAATCTCACATACACTCAATACGTTGTAATGATGGTGCTTTGGGAAAAGGGCGATATGACCGAAGGCGACCTAGGCATAATAGTTCATCTCGATTCGGGAACACTTGCGCCGCTCCTGAAAAGGCTGGAAAAGCAGGGGTATATTTTGCGCACACGTCCTGACGGAAACGAACGAAAGCTCTTGCTTTCTCTTACAAAAAAAGGCGAAGAGCTGAAAGAGAGCGCGCTATGCGTTCCCGCTTCCATGAAAGGGTGCATAGATCTTCCCCAGAACGAGCTGAAAGAGCTGAAACGCCTTCTGGACAAAGCGCTTTCACGAATGGATAATTGCGAGGAATGACCGCATTAAAAAAGCGTTAAAAGCGATGATTACATGCGCCGCAACCATATGCGGAATATTTCTTATTATTATCATAAGGCGGCGAGCCGATGCCGCAAATGCATAAATTGCAAAAAAATCATTTGCTTCGGCAAAAAGGAGAATGAAGAATGATATACGATTACACGGTTTTAACCGGAAAAGGTGAAAAGTTGAATCTTGCAGATTATAAAGGCAAAGTTATTATGGTCGTCAACACCGCCACCGGATGCGGATTTACCCATCAATATGCGCCCATAGAGCAAATGTACCGCGATTATCATGACAAGGGTCTTGAAATTCTCGATATTCCCTGCAATCAGTTCGGCGGACAGGCTCCGGGAACGGATGAGGAGATACACGAATTTTGCATGATGCATTTCAACACGACCTTTCCGCAGATGAAAAAGGCGGACGTGAACGGTGAAAACGAGCTGCCGCTCTATACATACCTGAAATCACAGAAAGGATTTGAAGGCTTTGGCGAGCATCCGTATAAAGCTCTGCTTGAAAAAATGTTCGCGGAAAAAGACCCTGACTGGGACAAAAAGCCCGATATCAAGTGGAACTTCACAAAGTTCATCATCGACCGCAAAGGAAACGTCGTTGCGCGCTTTGAGCCTACGGCTGATATTTCCGAAGTGGAGGCATGCGTAAAAGCTCTGCTGTAAGCTGCAAAGAGAAAACAATAAATCGTTCATAAAAGGAGCAAAGCATGAATAAAAAAATAGTTGCTGTAAACGCCGGTCCCCGCATGGGACGGAACACTGAAACACTGATAGCAGAGGCGTCGAGAGGAGCGGAATCGGCAGGCGCGACAGTTGAACGCTTCGACCTTTTCAAGCTCGAGAGATATACCGGCTGTATTTCCTGCTTCGGATGCAAAAAAGAGAAATTCAAGGGTCACTGTATCTGCAAAGACGGTCTTACCCCCGTTCTTGACGCTATCCGTGAATCTGACGGACTTATCATCGGTTCGCCCAACTATCTTTCAGAGATGACTGCATCGTTTCGCGCGCTTTATGAACGGCTTATTTTTCAGTATCTTACCTATAACCTCGAAAACCCGTGCTGCAACGAACGTCCTGTTCCCGTCCTGCTTATTATGACGAGCAACGCGCCTGATATGATGTACAGAGGTCTTCTTAAGAATTATCAGCAGACGCTGAGCCGTTTTGTCGGACCGACGCAGGTGCTTGTAAGCGGCGATACGCTGCAACTAACGGATTACGGTAAAACTGACTGGAAGTGGACGATGTTTGATCCCGAAGCGAAAAAGAAACGGCATGAAACGGTATTTCCGAAAGAATGTCAAAAAGCGTTTGAAATGGGATCAAAGCTTCTTCTTTCATAATCACTCAAAAAAGTCAGAGCCGTAAAAAGGCGAATATTCTGTTTTTTGCCTTGTCTGTTTTATATCTTTTACCGAAATAAAAAACCGCCGCATCGAGGCATAATGCTTTTGCGGCGGTATTTTTTTATTCTGTGAAATTAACAAGTCCGTAAAAACGGGCATTAAAAAAGCCTTTTTTTACGATCAAGGTCCGCAGACTCAATCGGCAAACGCTTTTGAAAACGCGCGGTAGTTTTCTTCGTTTCCGGGAGGTGAATATATGGCGAATTCTATTCTTCTGAATACTCCTTTAAACTCCTGCAATGCCGTTTTATACGCTCTTGCAACAACGTGCGGATCGTTTTCGAAAGCTCCGCAGCCGAAAGCGCCCAGAACGAGATTATCTGCTTTTTTGGCGGCTGCAACCGTCAGAATATGTATGGCTCTGCGAACGTGATACCCGAAAAGCTCAGGATCACTCATTTTTGATGCGTTGCCTGTAAGCGGAACGTGACGGTTTGACGATTTTCTCATATCCGGAGCCGCGCACGTAATAACGTCAACAGTGACCCAGTCGGATTTTTTCATCATCTCAGGAAAAGCAGTGTCTGTTTTGAATATCACTACACCTTCGGTATATATCAGCGCGTCCGTAGCTTTGGGATCACCGATCTTTTTGTGGTAACCGTAAAAGCTGTTTTCAAGGGATTTTCTGTAAAGCAGAGGATAAAGCGTAGAACATCTGCAAAGGCACTCTTCCTGTGCGCTTGCACCCGATGCCACGCCTCCGCCCGGATAAAATGCGTTTGCAAAGTTGAGAACTGCGATTTTTGATTCGGGATATTCTTTTTTGATATCCGCCGCGGCCTGAAAACTGCGTTTTTTTGATACGGTGATCCCTGTTTCACAGCCTGAGGGAAAGAATGGCGGATACTGATTTTCCGCAAATACTTCCGTTTTGATTTTTGATGCCGCAACAGCCGCGATCAGGGCTGGATCAGTCCGGCATTGGTTGAATGTGTCCGTAAAGATATCGATCCTTGCCGCTCTTACCTCGTCTGGCGAAAGAGCTTTCGCAGGCTGCTTTTTTTGAACGGTTTCAAGCGTTTCTTCGAGCCACTCGCCGTAATGATCATACGGTTTTTCCGTCCACCTGTCAAGAAGCCTGTTCAGCGTTTTCGTTTCTTCGTCATCGCTGCCGCGCTCATACTGTTCCGGGCAGCTGTTTACATTTACGATATGCTTGTCGTCAGCCTTAAAATCTATGCGGTAAATGCAGAATCCTGACCAGCTGCGATGGGCAAAAAGCGTATCACCCTCCATAAACCAGAACCATTTATCCTCCATCTGCTCGGGAACGTGGCCGTTTCGAAGAGAGGACATCTGCTGTGGGGTAAATGTTCGGCTGAGGATAAACATTTCGTGCTCCTTGGGCATATCGGATATCTTCCAGTCGTTTCTGACCGCGATTCTGCGGCCGTGTCCGCCGCTTTCAAAGGAAAAATCATTGTCTTTTTTATCCATATCAGCCCTCCCGGTTATTACGTTTTTTTTCATGAAATTCTGAAGGATACGTCCGCGTATCTGCGGCTATTTACCCAGACTGAAGCGGAATTCTCCGTTTTTGCACTCGCCGTCCGTTTCAACGATGATATATACCGTTCCCGCTTCGATATATCCTCCGTGAGAATCGATCTCTTCGCCGCCGGAAACAGAAAAAAGCTCCTGCTTTGCGCCATTATGGTTATGATCATAATAGACGGACGCGCTTCCCGATTCCAGCTTCGCGGTGAAGTTTATATCGCCTTCACCCGAACTCTTCATTTTGAAGACCATTCGTCCTTCAAATGAATAGAAATTCATGAATGCCGACTCAGCCTCGTTTGAATGAATGAAGCCTACTGCTCTGTATGAGGACGAATAACTGTAGCAGCCCGCCAAAGACAGAAGAAGCAGCATAAAAGCAAGCAAAATAACGATCTTTTTCATATTATATCCCTTTTCGTTATAAACTTCCAACGGTATTATATCACATCTTTCACGCAAAAATCAATACCTTTTGTTATCTCAAAAACGCTTCACGTAAAATAAACATCGGAAAATCCTCGTTATAAGCAATAAAAACGGCACGGTTCATCAATAAAATAAACCGCGCCGTTATTATTTCGGTGTTACTTATCTGAATGGCGTTAAAACAGCTGTCGCGCCGTAATAAGCTTTAATATGCTATGCCCTGAGCCTTCATTGCTTCGGCAACTTTAAGGAAGCCTGCAATGTTCGCGCCGGCAACAAGGTTGCCCTTCAGGCCGTATTCTTCCGCCGCTTTTGCAGCATTGCGATAGATGTTTATCATGATGCCGTGAAGTCTCTCGTCTACTTCTTCGGAAGTCCATGAAAGTCTGAGAGAGTTCTGGCTCATTTCAAGGCCGGACGTTGCTACGCCGCCTGCGTTTGCTGCCTTTGCAGGTCCGAAAAGTACGCCGTAGGACTGGAGATATGCAACAGCATCGGGAGTAGAGGGCATGTTTGCGCCTTCCGCTACAGCCATAACGCCGTTTGCTACGAGCGCCTGAGCGTCTTCAAGGTGAAGCTCGTTCTGAGTAGCGCACGGAAGAGCGATATCGCACTTGATGTTCCAGATACCTCTGCCTTCGGTATATACCGCGGAGGGAACGCGTTTTGCATATTCGGAAATACGGCCGCGCTCAACTTCCTTGATCTGCTTAACAACGGCAAGATCAACGCCGTTTGCATCGTATATAAATCCGTTAGAGTCGGACATTGCAACAACCTTTGCGCCGAGCTGCGTTGCTTTCTGCGCGGCATATATCGCTACGTTGCCTGCGCCGGAGATAACAACGATTTTATCCTTGAAGGATTCATTGTTGTGTTCAAGCATTTCTTTTGTGAAATAGCAAAGACCGTAGCCTGTAGCCTCGGGGCGTATAAGCGATCCGCCGTAAGAGAGGCCCTTGCCGGTAAGAACGCCAGTGAATTCGTTGCGGAGGCGTTTATACTGACCGAACATGAAGCCGATCTCTCTTGCGCCTACGCCGATATCACCTGCGGGAACGTCGGTATCAGCGCCGATATGTTTTGCAAGCTCAGTCATAAAGCTCTGGCAGAAACGCATGATCTCTGCGTCAGACTTGCCTTTGGGATCAAAGTCGCTGCCGCCCTTGCCGCCGCCCATGGGAAGGGAGGTAAGGCTGTTTTTGAATATCTGTTCAAAACCGAGGAATTTTATTACGGAAAGGTTTACGGAAGGATGAAGTCTCAATCCGCCCTTATAAGGACCGATCGCAGAGTTGAACTGGACGCGGAAGCCTCTGTTTACGCGGACTTTTCCGCTGTCGTCCACCCATGAAACACGGAAAATGATCGTGCGCTCAGGCTCTACGATTCTGTCAAAAACGCCTGCCGCGATAAGATCCGGACGTCTGTCTGCAACGGGAACGAGGCTTTCAAAAACCTCTCCGACAGCCTGAAGGAATTCGGGCTCGTTAGGATTTTTCCTGCAAACATCTTCGTAAAGATCCGAAAGATACTTGTTATTGATTTGCATTGGAACACGCCTCCTGATTTAATTATGAAATTATATCACAAAAAAATAATATACCGCATATTATACATAAAAAGCGAATATTTTTCAAGGGGGAGAATGTTAAAAAAATGTGATTTTTTTAATAGAAGCTGCTTATGTATTCTTCTGCGCACTCCGCAGCTATCTCCCTGTCTACGTCAGGATTGCAAAAAACGTAGCCGCGCCATTTTTCCGCCGCAAAAGCTTCTGCCCACGCCCGAATATATTTTATATCGGAAATCGAACGTTCTCTGCCGTCTTTTGAAACGAGGAGAAATTCGGTCCGTGTTTTTATCATGTCCGGGAAACAGACGTAAATATCGAAAAGCGTGAAATCAACGATCTTGCCGCGCTCGAAATACGCATCGCATATCCTGTCAAACAGCTCCTGGCGAATTTTATCGGGGTTTTCGGATATTTTATCGATAAACGCCCTGACGCGAAGATAATCGTCCTGTTCCGAAGAGGATCTGTTCATTTTTTCGAGAGAAAATTCAGAGACTCTTTTCGGCAGTTTTCTTGTTTCGATCTTTTTTATCATATCGCCGAGAGTTAAAAGATTGTTCTGTTCTTCAAACGGTATTTTATCGACCGTATCGAAGTTTTCGATATTCGAGTCTGAATACTTCAGAAAATCGACGGGATCGGAAAGAAGTCCGACGTCCGCCATACCGAGAACGACGTCGCGCAGTGACGATTCGGTGGCAAGGACCTTCTGATGACGGTACATATAAACGTAAAGTATGTTTCTGTTGAAAATAAGCTCCTCTATAGTGGTAAGAGCGTCGGAATCAACGGCAAGGACGTAGTCTTTTCCGTTTTCTCCGTTCTTTACGCTGATCATGAGTTTCATAAGGAATCTGTCAACGCCGTAAGTCATCGCAATGCCCGCAGTATAGCTGTCTCTTTGAGTATAGTCGAGCTTGTCCGCGTCGAATTCCCCGTTCAGTATCGAAGTAAGAAACGTCAGACCGTTGCCGTTTTCATCGTAATTTTTCTTTCCCACAACGATATTCGCCGCTCTCTGAAGGATATCGGGATGTTTGTTTTTATCGGGGAAATCAACGTGCGAAAAAAAGAAATCGGCAAAAGCTTTCGACGTTATTATCAAATAAGACATAAATTCATGCGGCGCGCTTTTTATGCGTTTTTCATTCATTAATTCTGCAAATTCCGCATTTTTACCGTATACGCGTTCGGAAAGATGAGAATAAAAGCAGTGACCAACGTCGTGAAGGATCGCGGCAAGGCGGACCGTGTTTACGTCAAAATCGGTAACGGTATATTCAGTGCTGCGTTTTTTCAGCTGTTCAGCCATTCGCCCCGCGATCGCGGCAGTGCCAAGAGAGTGCTCGAACCTGCTGTGACGCGCGGCGGTATAGGTAAGATCCGCCATACCGAGCTGATGGATTCCGCGCAGACGCTGAACTATCGGCGAATCGATGATCTGCACTTCCCAGTCGGAATAGAATACCGACCCCCAGATGGGATCGTGTATGATCTTCCCCTCGTTTTTTTCAGGGATATACCCGTCGAGAAGACCCCCGACAAACATATTTATTTTTTCCTCAAGTCCGTTCATGCGCCACCTCCGAAAAATCAGGAAATACATATATACTTTAACATAAAAAACAGGAAAAATCAAGCCCCCGCACCGCGTCGGAAAGCGTCTGAGACGGATATGGGAAAAATACACAATAATTTACGCTTGAAAACTTGCGAATTTTACACTTTTAACTATTGCAATTATTTTAATAATATGTTATATTTATTATAATTAAAGACAGGTCTGAAAAGACCGGTCTGAAAAACCGAAAAAATTATTAATCGGGAGACAGGATAATGAAGAAGAAAGCACTTATAGTCTGGGGCGGATGGGACGGACACGAGCCCGACAAGGTTGCCCACAGATTCGGCAAAATACTTGAAGGCGAAAATTTCGACGTTGAAATTTCAGACACAATGACTTCTTATGAAGACAGAGAGAAGCTCAAGAGCCTCGATCTTATCGTGCCCATCGTCACAGGCGGCAAGATCACCGGTGAACAGATGTCGTCAGTATCCGACGCCGTAGCTTCGGGCGTTGGAATGGCAGGCTGCCACGGAGGAATGTGCGACTCTTTCCGTGACTGCGTTGACTGGCAGTTCATGACAGGCGCTCAGTGGGTATCGCATCCGGGCGGACAGGTCGATTATACCGTAAACATCAAAAAGAATTCGTCAAGTCCTATAGTTTTCGGCATCGACGATTTTCAGGTATCAAGCGAACAGTATTACATTCATATCGACCCGTGCATAAACGTTCTCGCAACAACGAGATTCCCCGTTGCGAACTGGTATCACGCAACGAACGGTTTTGTTGACGTTCCCGTCGTTTTCACAAAAATGTGGGGCATGGGCAGAATTTTCTACAGCTCGCTCGGTCATCACGACGATATCTTCGATATCCCCGAAGCGCAGGAGATCCAGAGACGCGGTATGCTCTGGGCAGCCGAGGGAAAGGCAGTTGCAGGAGATTACAGCAAATATTCAAGCACAGCCAAAATGTTCTGATATAAAAGGAGAATCAATATGGACAAAGTTAAAATCGGCGTTATCGGCTGCGGAAACATCAGCCCGATATATCTTTCAAACCTCACCAGAGTATTCAAAAACGTTGAAGTTAAATACGTTGCGGACAGGATCCACGAACGCGCCGTAAAGCGCTCGGAAGAATACGGTCCGAAGGCAGTTTCGGTGGCTGAGCTTCTTGCCGACCCCGAGATCGAAATAGTTCTTAACATCACGAACCCCGATCAGCACACAATAGTAAACCGTCAGATCCTTGCAGCAGGCAAGAGCGCGCACAGTGAAAAACCCTTCAACGGTTTTCTTGACGACGCAAAAGAGCTTATAGACATAGCAAATCAGAAGGGTCTTCGCATCGGCGGCGCTCCCGACACGTTCCTTGGCGCAGGCATTCAGACATGCCGCAAGCTCATAGACGACGGATATATCGGCGAGCCTGTTGCGGGCAACGCTTTCCTTCTCTGCCACGGACATGAAAGCTGGCATCCGGATCCGGAATTCTACTACAAGAAATGCGCAGGACCGATGTTTGATATGGGCCCCTACTATATCACCGCGCTCATCTCTCTTCTCGGTCCCGTAAAGAGGACTGTAGGCTTCACAAAGAAGACGTTCCCCACAAGAAAGATAACAAGCGAACCGAAATACGGAACGATAATAGACGTTGACGTGCCCACACACGTTGCAGGCACTATGGAATTTGCAAACGGCGCAACCGTTCAGCTGACGACGTCTTTCGACGTCTGGGGCGCAAAGAGTCTGCCCTGCATAGAGATATACGGCACGGAAGGAACGATCGTTGTTCCCGACCCGAACGGCTTCGGCGGACCCGTATACCTGAAGAGATTCAACACCGAATTCAAGGAAATGCCTCTGACGCACTGCTATGCCGAAAACAGCCGCGGTCTTGCGGTTGCAGATCTTGCCTCGGCGATCAGACACGGACGCAAGCACAGAGCCAACGAACAGCTTTGCTATCATGCGCTCGAAGTTATGCACTCATTTGAATTAAGCTCGGATTCAGGCAGAGTTTACGAACTGAAATCTACGTGTGAACGTCCCGCTCCGATGAAGCAGGTTCTCGAAAAAGGCGAAATAGACTGATTTTTCACGGGCGGATCGCGCAAAAACACGGTCTGCCCGTTTTGTTTTTATATTCCGCATAAAAAAGGAGAGGCACAATGAAAAGATCAAAAACCGCTGTATTGCTTATTGCCATTTTGTTTATTCTTGCTGCTTGCAGCCAGGCAGTTGCTGAAGTCGTTCCCGAGTATGATCCGTCTACCGATCCGGATGAGATCGACCTTCTTGGCTATGAATACAAAATAGCCGCTGAAACTCACGGCGGAGGAGAATATCAGCTTTCTCCCGATCCCGGTTCGAGCGACAGAGGAGACAAGCTTCTGCAAAGATATAAAGATACCGAAAAGAAATTCAATGTTACTCTCAATATACAGGACGGAAGCAATCTCGGAACGTTTATTACCGAATATGCAGCCGGAATTAAATATGCAGATCTTATGATATCGAAGATCGCCGACGTTTTCAACGGAAAATATGTTCAGAACGGTTATTTTATGGCATTCTCCGATATGGATATAGACCTTTTTTCGGGTCTTTACGGCACGCCGGGAACCCTTGAAGCGGGAAGCTTCGGAAACAAGTATTATTCCATCGTTGCATACTACTGGGGCGTTCCCACACCGTATACGATGCCCGCTATGTGGTTCAATCCGAGAGTTATTTCCGATTATCAGCAAACGTCTCCGCACGAGCTGAACGAACAGGGCGAGTGGACGTGGGCTACTCTCGAAAAAATGTGCGAAGCCATTCATGACACTTCAAACCCCGATAAAGAGCAGCAGACATACGCCCTTGCATATACGAGCGAACCGTACCTTGAATTTGCGGCACTTTTCTCAAACGGCGCGAGAGCCGTAACAAAAAATGCCGACGGCAAGCTTGAATATACGCTCAACAGTTCCGCAGCGATCGAAGCGATGGATTTTGTTCAGTCCCTTGCGGCGAGAGATCTTATCTGCGACGGCGGCGACAGACAGAATATCACGCCTTTTGTAGAAAACAAACGCGCATTCTTCCTTGAATTTACGCATCTCGGTCTTAGCTCGGAAGGTTCAAACAACCTTTCTTATCAGATGCAGGACGCCTATGAATGGATCTACTTCCCCACAGGCCCGAGCGGAGACCCGACCTCCAATCAGAGAAGCGCATATTCATATCATTCGAGAATTTTTTACGCGCCTATCAATTCCGACGCCGAAGTTCATTCGCTTCTTCTTCCTTATCTTCTTCAGCCGCTGCCCGGAGAAACAGAAGATACATGGCAGGACGTGCTGAAAAGGAACAATTTCTATAGCGAAGAATCGTTTGAATATTTCCAAATGATCAGGGACGATGCGTTTTTTGACTATACGCCGTTCATTCCGTTCTCGGATATGCAGAGCATGCTTCTGCGCATAACGAGAGGCAACCGCTCCGCTTCGGAATCATTCTCGTCTGTTGCGGAACAGTATCAGTCTTCACTTGACAAGTTATATAACGACTATCTCGAATGATATACGGATAAAAAAAGACATTTTTCAGTTATAAAAGCAATTCAACGGAAAGAGGGATAGAAATGAAAATACTCAGAGTAGCCGCATTGATGATCGCATTTCTTATTGCTTTTTCAGCATGCGCAGGGAATGCATCGGAAGAAGTTGTGCCCGAGTTCGACAACTCAGGAGCCGAATCCGACCCGGATCTGCTCGGTTATGAGTTTACGCTTGCTGCAATGACTCACGGCGGACTGTATCCTCTCAATCCTACGTCAGGCGAGTCGTCTCGAGGAGACAAGCTTCTGGCAAGATATAAAGAAACCGAAGAAAAATACAACGTTAAAATAAAGCTAATGAACGAAAGCGATCTTACGCGGTTCATGACGCTTTACGCAGCCGATATCAAGTATGCCGATCTGATGTTCAACATGGTCAACACGCTTTTCGGCGGCCGATATATTCAGAACGGATATTTTATCCCGTTTTCGGATATGGATATAGACCTTTCTTCCGGTCTTTACGGCACCCCGCAAAGCATTGAAGCAGGATATTTCAACGGAGACTATTATTCGATAGTTGCTTATTACTGGGGTTTTCCCTCTGCCGATACGATGCCCGCAATGTGGTATAACCCGGCAGTGATCTCGATGTATCAGCAGCCCGATCCGCACGAACTTGACGAACAGGGCTCGTGGGACTGGACGGCGCTTGAGGATATGTGCGAGAAGATACACGATACCTCAAACCCTGATCCCGCAATGCATACGTATGCTCTTGCATATACAAGCGAGCCCTATCTTGAATTTGCCGCGCTTTATTCAAACGGAGCAAGACCCGTTACAAAAGGCGCAGACGGAAAACTGCGTTATTCACTTAACACATACAACGCCATTCAGGCACTGGAATTTATCAGTTCGTTAAGAGAAAGAGATCTTATCTGTGACGGAGGCGACAGGCAGAACATAGCGCCATTTATCGAAAACAGACGGGCATTTTTTGTTGAATATACGCATCTCGGTCTTTCCGATGAAGGCGCAAACAACCTCGCATACCAGATGCAGGAAGCATATGAGTGGATACTCTTCCCCAAAGGACCGGATTACGTTCAGGGAGCCGGCGGAACGTCGTTTTCTTACTGGTCAAGATTTTTCTACGCTCCTCTCAATACCGATCCGGAAGTCCATTCGATCCTTCTTCCGTTCATGTTCCGTCCTCTTCCGGGAGAGACAGTAGATACGTGGCAGGACGAATTTGAAAGATCAACGTTCTTCTCTTCCGCATCCTTCGAATCGTTCAAGGAGCTTCGCGACAACGCTTTCTGCGACTACCTTGCATTCCTGGGCACCGGTTTTACAAACACGCTGCAGCCAAACCTTCTCAGAATGACGAGAGGAACCGCGTCTATTACGGAAACTCTCGAATCTATAGAAGAAAAGCTTCAGACAAACCTTGACGCCTTCTATAACAATTATCTCGATTAAACATATTTTACTCAAGGAATTTTCAAATGGATACTCTTATTCTGGTTTTATGCGCTCTGGCGGCGCTGGCGGCAGTGATAACAGCCGTTGTCTGCCTGATCTCCCTGTTTTCAACAAAAAGAGAGCTTTATGAAGCAAAAAACGAAATATCCGACGTAAAAGCCGAAACTGTTGCTGCGCTCAACGACGGTATACGAACGAACAACGCTGTTATGCAGTCGTCTCTTGAGAGCTATGGCAAGCAGGTCGGAATGCTTTCGCAGGGGCTTGAAAATAAAATGGAAGCCCTCAGAAAAAATCAGGACGATCGTCTTGAAGCAGTCCGGGCAACGCTTGACAGAAACGTGCGGCAAATGCAGGAGGACAATCAGAAAAAGCTTGAAGAAATACGCGTCACCGTTGATGAAAAACTGCAGAAAACGCTTAACGAACGTGTAACGGAGTCTTTCAAACTTGTCGGAACTCAGCTTGAGCAGGTGCATAAAAGCCTCGGAGAGATGCAGAATCTTGCCACAGGAGTTGGAGATCTGAAAAAAATTCTTTCAAACGTAAAAACAAGGGGCGTTTTCGGAGAAGTTCAGCTTGCAAGGATACTTGAACAGATCCTTACGTCCGACCAATACGTCACAAATTTTGCCACGAAGAAAAACAGCCGCGACGTTGTTGAATTTGCGGTAAAACTGCCCGGAAAGAACGGAGACGACGAGCCCGTTTATCTGCCTATCGATGCCAAGTTCCCGCTTGACGTATATAACGCCCTTCTTGACGCCTACGATTCGGGCGATCCTGAACGCATTGATTCTTCTGGCAAAATGATGGAAAACGCGATAAAGAAAAATGCGAAAGATATACGCGATAAATATATCGATCCGCCAAACACTACCGATTTTGCGGTGATGTTCCTGCCCACAGAAGGTCTTTATGCCGAAGTGGTAAGACGGACGGGACTCATTGAAACGCTCGCAACCGATTTTTCCGTAAACGTCTGCGGTCCGTCAACCGTATCGGCGTTTCTCAACAGCCTTCAGATGGGCTTTCGCACGCTTGCGATCGAAAAGCGGTCGCATGAAGTATGGACGGTGCTCGGCGCGGTCAAAACCGAGTTCGGCAATTTCGGCAGAGTACTCGAATCGGTCCAGAAAAAATTTCAGTCGGCTGATAACGAGCTTGAATCTCTTATCGGCACACGGACCCGTGTGATGCTGCGAAAGCTTAAAAGCGTTGAATCTCTGCCGGAAGAATCGGCAAAACAGGTGCTCGGCACTGATAATGACGAGCAGGAATACGAAGAGGAATAAGCGAAAATAAGCATATGATTTATCTTGACAGCGCTGCAACAACAAAAGTCCTTCCCGAAGCTGCAAAAGCGGCATATCGGGCGATGACGGAAACGTTTTCAAACCCGTCGTCACTTCATTCGTTCGGCTATGAGGCAGAAAAAATACGCGAAAACGCCAGAAGCGCGGTAGCGGCGGCGGCAGGCGTAAAAACAGACGAAATAGTATTTACTTCAGGCGGCTCAGGCGCTGACAACCTTGCGATATTCGGTTTTCTGAAAAATAAAAAAGGCGGAAGAATAATCACCTCAGCATATGAACATCCGGCGGTGCTTGAATGCTTCAAAGCGCTATCGCCGCAATTTCAGACCGTCTATATCAAGCCTGAAAACGGTATCATTACGCCGGATGCGCTGAAAAAAGAGCTGACGGCAGACACTTTGCTTGTAAGCATTATGCATGTAAACAACGAAACAGGAGCGCTCAACCCCATAAAAGAGCTTTCCCGGACAGTGAAGGATTTCAGCGACGCGGTCTTTCACACAGACGCCGTTCAGGGCTTTCTGAAAGAGAGCGGAAATTACAGATTTTGCGATATGGCATCGTTTTCCGCCCATAAAACAGGCGCGCCGAAAGGGCTGGGGGCGCTTTATGTCAGAAGCGATATCCGTCTCAAGCCCGTTATCTTCGGCGGAGGTCAGGAAAAAGGGCTGTTTTGCGGAACGGAAAACGTTCCAGCAATGGCGGGATGGACGGAAGCGATAAAAACGCTTGTCAGGGCAGTTCCTTCAAACCGCGAAAAGACGGCTGAGCTGAAAAGAAAAACGGAGGATATTTTATCTTCGCTCGGAGCCGTCATCATCTCTCCGGAAGCATCGTCACCGTATATAATCACTGCGGCGTTTGAAGGATATATGTCCGAAAACATAGTGCATTTTCTTGAAAAGAAGGAAATATACGTTTCTACCGGTTCTGCATGTTCATCAAAAAAGGCGAGCGCAACTTTTTCGGCGCTCGGTCTTGAAAAATACGCCCGCTCATCTCTTCGAATATCCTTCTGCGACGATACTTCGCCGGAAGATATCGATAAATTCGCATGCGCTCTTGAAGATGCGCTTAAAACACTGAAAAGGAAATAAAAGCTTTATATGAACGAAATTATTCTACTGAAACTCGGTGAAGTTATACTGAAAGGACTTAACCGCAACAGATTTGAAAGCACTCTTGTCAAAAACGTAAAACGCGCCGTATGGCCCTACGGAAACCCCGTGGTCAGCGACAAGCAGTCTACGATATTTGTTGAGGTGGAAGGTGAATATGCCGATTTTGACGGAGCATACGACGCCTGCAAAAAGGTTTTCGGCATAGTATCGTTGTGCCGCGCAGTAAAATGCTCCTACGATTTTGAAGAAGTGAAGGAAACTGCGGGCAAATATCTGTCACGCCAGCTTTCAAGGGCAAAAACATTCAAGGTCGAGGCAAAGAGAGCCGATAAAAACTATAATCTTACTTCACCGCAGATCATGGAACTTTTGGGCGAATACCTTCTTGACCGCTTCCCGAATCTTTCCGTTGACGTTAAATCACCGGAAGTGACCGTTTATGCCGAAGTGCGCGAAGGATACATATTTATTCACGGCAATCCCGAAAGAGGCGCGGGCGGACTTCCTGCCGGCACAGGCGGGCACGGACTTCTTATGCTTTCAGGAGGCATAGACAGCCCTGCCGCAGGATACGTTATGGCAAAGAGAGGTCTGAAAATTTCAGCCATACATTTTGAATCGCCGCCATACACAAGCGACAGAGCGAAGGAAAAGGTGGTTTCGCTCGCAAAAAAGCTCTGCGTTTATGCCGGACAGATAGATCTTTACGTTGTTCCGTTCACGGAAATTCAGGAAGAGATAAAAGACAAGTGCCCCGAAGAGTTTTTCACGGTCATAATGCGCAGATATATGCTTAAAATTGCCTGCGGGCTTGCAGAAAAAATAAATGCGGGAGCAATAATCACAGGTGAAAGTCTCGGTCAGGTTGCATCGCAGACTCTCGGAGCGATCCGCTGCACCGATGCCGTATCAACGCTGCCCGTTTTCAGACCGTTTATAGGCACAGATAAGCAGGACATAATAGATCTTGCAAGAAAGATTGATACTTTTGAGATATCCTCGCTCCCGTTTGAGGACTGCTGCACGGTGTTTACACCTCGCCATCCGAAAACGAACCCGACGTTGGAATCGGTTGAAAAAGCGGAGTCAAATCTTGACGAAAACAGTCTTCTTGACGGAATGATCGAAAGAACAGAAAGGATAACGCTCTATGCTCCCGGAAGAAAAGATCGTATCGTTACTGAAAACTAAAGGAATGAAAATTGCCACCGCCGAATCGTGCACGGGCGGGCTTATCGCAAAGAGAATAACCGATGTTCCCGGTGCTTCGGACGTATTCGATATGGGAATAGTTTCATATGCAAACGAAATAAAAAACCGTTTTCTCAGCGTTCCGAAGGAAGTGCTTGATACCGTAGGAGCTGTTTCGGAACAGACTGCCGCGGCAATGGCAAAGGGTGTGCTTAAAGCCGCCGATGCAGACATAGGGGTTTCAACAACAGGTATTGCCGGTCCCGGCGGAGGAACAAAAGACAAGCCGGTAGGACTCGTTTATATTTCCGTCTGCTTCAAAGACGGTAAACAGACGGTAAAAAAGCTTTCTCTTTCGGGAACAAGAAAAGAGATACGCAAACAGACCGCAAACGCGGTGTTTGAAACGGTCCTTTCAGAATTATAAAATAAAAGTTCACCTTTTCAGGTGAACTTTTTTTTATTTCAGTTTTTCCCATTCGTCACGCATTATTCCGTAATAAAGCACGTCGGAAAACGTTCCGTCATGCTTTCTGTAATGCTCGCGAAGCCTGCCCTCGTATATCATTTTGTTTTTCATCATTACTTTGCCTGACGCTACGTTCTCTTCTTCATAAGACGCGCCTATTTTATGCGCTTTAAGCTCTCTGAACGCAAAACCTATGGCGGTGCGCACGGCTTCCGTCATCAGTCCCCTGTTCCACCAGCGCGAGCCCATGCAAAAGCCGAGCTCAAGCCTTTCGTCGCGGTCCGAAATAGCGTGAAAATCTATACTTCCTATAACCGTGTTTTCATCCTTGAACTCGATTATCCAGTTATACGTCATGGGGTTGATGTAAAGAGAAATAACGCCCGAAACGTATTCGGCAGTGACCATTTTTGACTCGTGCGGATTCCATCGCAGATATTTTGTTGTTTTTAAGTCTGTTGCCCAGTTGGCATACATTGCGTCAACGTCGGACATCTCGAATCTGCGAAGAATCAGTCTTTCGCTTTCAAGACGGACTGTTCCTTTGTGTTCCATATTTCTCCTTTACAGTATAAACTCTTTATACTCGCGCTGCGGCGTCATACCGAGCGATTCATAAAATTTAAGAGCAGGTTTATTGAACGACCAGACGTTCAGGGTGATATTATAGCAGTTTTCTTTTTTTGCAAATGATTTTACCGCCTCAAAAAGCATCGTTCCCGTCTTTTGGCCTCTGTGTTTTTCATCAACGCAAAGATCGTCGATATAAAGCGTTTTTACGGGCTTTAAAACAGAGCTTTCAAGCGGGCATTGGAGCTGACAGAAGGCGTAGCCGAGAACCGTTCCTTCATTGTCTGCAACGAATATCGGTTTATTTTCATCGCCGAGTATCTGCATCAGCTGACTTTCGTTGTATTTTGTGACGTTGCTCCTGAATATATCCGGTCTTTTGTCTGAATGAACGGTAAGGACCTGCGAAAGGAGCGCCATAATTGCAGGGATATCTTTTTCTTCAGCTCTTCTGATAATGAGCGTATCGTTTTGGTCAGTCATTTTTATTTCCGATCTGTTGTTAAGAAAGGTTTTTTCTTATAAAATCAAGGCTTTCGTTGAGCGTTTTGCTGTCTACGCCTTCAGGCAGATGCGCGGGGGCTTCAAGCGTGACCGTGCCGTTGTATCCCGATTTTCTGATCCCGTCAAAATACATATCCCAGTCGATATTGCCTTTTCGGGGCTGAGGGATCGGGTTGACCTTTTCCCACTCTTTATATCCGCCGGCATAATCGTTTATATGAAGATGCTCTGTTTTTTTCATTATCGGGCTTTTCAGGGTTTTTTCAAGCTCTGCGTGAAACTGAGCGGGGCGCGAATCGATAATAAAACGCATATCGGGATAAATAGCAGAAAGATTTTGAAGATGATAAAGCGGAGATGAGATACAGCAGAAGATATTCTCAAAAACGGGCATTACGCCGTATCCGGTGCATATATCTTTTACTTCGCCTGCGCGGGAATAGATTAGCTCACTGTTTTTATCGCTGTCAGTCCTGCCCCAGAGATGGATAACAGCCTTTTTTGCGCCGAGAATATTCGCCGTTTCAAGATTTATTTTCAGAAGATCGAGAGCATGAGCATATTTTCCATCATCTTCACTGCCTATGCCGTCTCCGATATCCTTATCAAAATGCATTACCGGTATGTTTATTTCCGCAGCAAGATATTTTTCCGTAACTGCCGTGCGCTGAGCATAAAAATCGGGAAAAATCATAAATTCAAAACCGTCGCACCTGAAATCATTTTTGTGTTCGGGCAACAGGTCGTGATTGCGGTCATTAATTCTGCCTATAAACGTGCCGGTTGATAAAAGAATTTCCATAATTCACCAATAAAAACCGATAGCGGTTTCAGATATCTTTACTTTTTTATCTTAACACACTTTTCTGTTTTTGTCAAGGCAATATGCGATCAATAAAAAAACGGCTGAAATAAGCTCTCTTACTTCAGCCGTTATTAATTTCACAAAAGATCAATCTTCAAAAGCAGCCTTCAGCGTGTTTTCGGGGAGTTTTTTCGTAAAGGCGCTGACAAGCGGAACCGAAACGAACGATACTGCCATAGCCATTACACCGCACATTGCAACGTCAAATCTTATTGAAGGAACAATGAGGGAAAGGGTGTAGTATACCGCGAAAACGGCAACTCCGGAAAGAAGACCGCACCATGCGCCGGCGCGTGTTGTTTTCTTTGAGTAAAGTCCCCAGATGTACGGGCCGATAAAGCAGCCTGAAACGACGCCCCATGAAAACGACATGATCGATACGATTATCGAGAAGTTGAAAAGCGCAAAAATAAGGGACAGAGCAATAAATAAGAAGCAAAGAAGCCTTGTTATTATCATCTGCTTTTTGGGATCTTCGTCTTTGCCCTTACCGAACGCACCCAAAAGGTCTACGCTGATCGCGGTAGATGACGTGAGCACTATTGAAGAAAGCGTTGACATTGAAGAAGAAAGAACGCAGAGAAGAATTATGCTCAGAAGGATATTTCCGAGAACGGAAGACGAAAAAGCAGCATTGAGCATTGTGGGAACGACACTGTCATATCCTCCGGCTATATCAGGGGCGCCGGCTTCGTTTGCGCTGATGAAGAACCTGCCGAGAGAGCCTGCAAAGTATGCGCCGCATCCGATTATAATGCAGAATATCGTGGAGATAACTGAGCCTTTTTTGATTTCGGTCTCATCCTTGATGGCATAGTATTTGTGGACCATCTGAGGAAGACCCCATGTACCGAAGCTTGTAAGAAGGATGTTCCAGAGAAGGAACGAGGCGTTCGATCCGCCGAAAATGCTTGTAAGAGTGGGGTTGATTTCGCCGAGTGATTTTATCGCGTTGCCTACACCGCCGACATTCGGGTGATTTACAAGCGCAACACACATTATTATAACGCCTGCAATCATTATGATACCCTGAACAAGGTTGCTTATCGCCGATGCGATGTATCCGCCGAGAACGAGGTATGCTGCCGCAAGAACTGCGACTATTATCATACATACTGTTGTCGGTGACATACCGAGGATATCATTCGGGAAAATTGAACCGAAGAGAGAACCGAGACCTTTGTATACCGTTGCGGCATACGGAACAAGGAATATAAATATGATAACCGCTGCGTAAATTTTCATGCCGTGGCTTTCATAGCGTGCGCTGAAAAATTCCGGCATCGTGCGGGCGTTGAGTTTACGGGTCATTCTTCTCGTTCTTTTAGCGAGAACGATCCATGCGGCAAGGGCGCCGATGAGAGCGTTGCCAATACCTATCCACATAGCCGCAAAGCCTACGTCCCATCCGTTTTTGCCTGCATAGCCGATAAAAATTACTGCTGAGAAGTAAGTTGTGCCGTAAGAAAACGCCGTCAGCCACGCGCCGATCTTACGTCCGCCCAATAAAAATCCGTCCAGGGTAGAAGACTTCCTGGACGTGAAAATGCCAATCACTATCATTATTGCCGCAAAAATTACGAGAGCGGCGATAGCTATAAGCTGAGTGTTCATTTTGTTTTTCCTGCCTTTCCTGCGTTTACTGCGTTTGCCTTAAAAATAGATTTTTCCGTTCCGGCGCCTGTCTCCTCAAGACCCCGCTTCGGAACCCGGAAATTTGTATAATTATACCACATTATTATGTGTTTGTAAACTGTTATTTTCGATATACTTTTTGATTATTTCGACGCGTTTATTGTTGAAAATGAACAAAAAACAGCATTTTTTCCCACATACGGTTATTATTTTAGGTTTCAGGGCAGAGATCGTCAGCGGGATAAAAAAAGAATATTATGCGGGAGAATACTCAACATATTCTCCCGCATATAATATTGTTTAATTTCGATCAGTTTGGCTTAGTTTTTCTCAGGTGCGGATGCAAGAATGAGATCGGACGGAATTGTGATTTGTGCGAGATATTGATCCCAGTATGCGATATTCCTTTCAATTCTCTTTGCAGTCATACCTGCGCCTACAGCATCCTTAGCTTCTTCGCAAAGCTGGTCAACAGGAGCGGATGCATCGAGAGCAACGGATACGTAAAGATCTGTGTCGATTTCGATTCTGCCGCAGCCTACTGTCCAGTACTGTGTAGAGTCGGTAGGTTCGGTTGTTCCGTTAGAGCGGCTGAGCATATCAGCTTCGCTGTTATAGAACGTGATGTACTGTTTTCTCTTCGGAGAAACAACGTAGTTGAAGCCGTTGCCTTCAACGATCATGAGGTTCTGCTTGTCGTCATAAGTAAGTTTGCCGTAAACTTTACCTGCGAGATAGAAGGAACCGTCTTTCTTGAAGGTGATTCTTCTTGCAACTGTTCTGTAGCCTGCGAAGTAGTCCATAACTTCAGCTGCAGTGCCGTTGGGATATTCGAGGGTGGAAACGATGCCGTAGGGATACCATGTTGTGGAAGCATCAGCTGCCGCATACTGGAATCCTCTCTCTATAGAAAGAACTTTGTAATCCTGGAATACGAGGGGAGAATCGCCGCCGATTACTGCAATGGTTACGTTAAGGGTCATAGCGGAGATATCGTCTTCGGGAGTTACCTGCTGAGAAAGGATCTCAGTGAGGTTGAATGCGAAGTGACCTGTAGCATCCGTATCATTCTGAGCAAGAATGGAATAGGTCGGCTTCTGGGAAGCGCCCGTTACTTTCCATTTAACATTATTACTTGAGATGACGTCAATAACAGCTACGATATCTGTCTGGAAGTCAACGGGGATCTTCTCTCTCATGGTGATGTTCTGAGTAGAGGTTTCATCTCCGCCGGGGATAGTAGCGCTGACCTTTGTGCCGTCAACGTCAAGAGTCATTTTCTTAGCAGTGTAACGTGTGTTTACATCTTCTGCATCCTGGTCGTAAACAGGAAGGAATACTTCTGTTCCGCCTACGCCGTTAGCTGATTTGCTTTCAACAACGAAAATAAGGTCGTTGAGGGTCTGAGTAACTTTCTTGTCTGCATCGAGAAGACCGAGGTTAAGAGGCAGTCTGTTGAAATTACCAGATGCATTGCCCGAATATTCGTCGGGGTTGATTACGAGGTTGCAGACATTGGTCGATGTATCGGGAAGTCTGAGCCAACGCTGCTGAGTTTCCGAACTGTCTTTCAGATCATTGCTCTTTATGCCGCCATTCTTGACACCGTTGCTATCGCCGCCGGAGCATCCGACCATAATACCTAAGGTCAGACAAAGGACCAACATAATCGAAATGAATTTTTTCATACTGATGATTCTTCCTTTCTAATTTTAATATGCTAATTCTTCTTTGTCAAGAAAGATTACATATTCTTATTCAACTTTGGTTATACTAACATTCTACTATATAGTCATAAATTTGTCAAGAGTTTTTTATTAGTCAATATAACCAAAAATAACGTTTGCAACAGAACGATTTTATACGCAGACGTAGAAAATGCACTAATTTACGTATTTTATTCTGCTGCAGAGTCCTCCGTAAGGGCTCTTTCAAGCCAGATATCGGCGATTACCATTGCCTGATACAGTCCCACCTTTTCGGAACGTTTCACGATACGGTCAACGGCTTTAACTTCCGGGTCTGTCAGCTGCAGCTGAACGGAAACTTTGCGGGCGAGCTTGAAACCGTCAAAATCTTCGGTGGAAAGGATCTGAAGCATTACTACGTATTTGTCTCCCGGATTGCCGTAGTAGATCATGTTTCCCATACGGACGAGCGGTCTGCCCTTGAATGTCAGAAATTCCGTCTTTTTTTCAGCCATAAACATCCCCCTTTCATTGTTTAGCATTCATATTATATCATAGAAACATAATATTGTCAAGGTTTATTGAAAATATTCCCTTGACTTTTTGCTTATATTTTGATAGAATAATAATATCTTACGGATTTCGCAGCTCCGCTGCATATTATAATGGTAAGAACAGCTGCTGCCGCGAGATTGACGCAGATGATTTATAATCGGCAAAACATATACATTCAAAATATCGGAGGAAGAAACATGAGCAACTATCAGATCGCCAAAGAGAAATACGCTTCAATAGGCGTTGATACAGACGCAGCGATAGAAAAACTCAAAAAAATCAAATTATCCATGCACTGCTGGCAGGGTGACGACGTATGCGGCTTTGAAAAAGCCGGAAGCGAGCTTTCCGGCGGCGGAATCCAGACGACAGGCAACTATCCCGGAAAAGCAAGAACGGCAGACGAACTCCGCGCGGACATTATAAAAGCATTTTCTCTCATTCCTCAGAAACATAAGCTGAATCTTCACGCAAGCTACCTTGAAAACGGCGGAAAATTCGTAGACAGAAACGAGATAGAGCCAAAGCACTTCGCAGGATGGGTGGATTTTGCAAAAGAAAACGGAATCGGTCTCGACTTCAACCCCACGTATTTCAGTCATAAATATTCAAATGACGGCGCGACCCTCTCCTCGCAGGACAGCGCTATCCGCGAATTCTGGATCGAGCACGGCATACGCTGCAGAAAAATTGCAGAGTATTTCGGAAAAGAGCTCGGGCAGAGATGCAACACAAACTTCTGGATGAGCGACGGCTGCAAGGAATCGCCGATAGACAAGCTTTCACCGAGAATAAGAATGGCTGAATCTCTTGACAAGATCTTCTCGGTAAAGATCGATCCGAGATACAACAAAGACTCCGTTGAAAGCAAACTTTTCGGAATAGGCAGCGAAAGCTACGTTGTCGGTTCGCATGAATTCTTTATGGGTTATGCAGGCAGACATCCCGAGCTTATGGTAACTCTTGACTCGGGTCATTTCCATCCCACAGAAATCATTTCAGCAAAAATCAGCGCAATGGCGCTCTTTTCCGACGAGCTTATGCTTCACGTATCGCGTCCTGTTCGCTGGGACAGCGACCACGTAGTTATTTTTGACGACGAGCTGAAAGCCATAGCTCAGGAAATAGTCAGAAACGGTCTTCTGGACAGGGTAAACATTGCGCTCGACTACTTTGACGCAAGCATAAACAGAGTTGCCGCATGGGTAATAGGTATGAGAAGCATGCAGAAGGCTCTTCTGAACGCGCTGCTTGAACCTACAGAAGCGCTGAAGAAAGCAGAGCTCGAAGGCGATTTCACTTCGCGCCTTGCACTCACAGAAGAGTATAAAAACTTCCCGCTCATTTATGTATGGGAAGAATTCTGCAATCAGTCAGGCGTTCCTGCAGGCGAAGAATGGCTTGCGGAAGTTAAACGTTATGAAAAAGACGTTCTTGCAAAAAGAGCGTAAACGGTAAAGTTGACCATGAGCAGAATAAAGATGAAAACGCCGCTCGTCGAGATGGACGGCGACGAAATGACAAGGATCATATGGCAAAAGATCAAGGATGAGCTCCTTTTGCCCTATATCGAGCTGAAAACCGAATATTACGATCTCGGTCTTGAAAACAGGGATAAAACCGACGACCGGGTAACCGTTGACGCGGCTAACGCAACAAAAAAATACGGCGTTGCGGTAAAATGCGCAACGATCACCCCGAATGCGCAGCGTGTTGAGGAATATCATCTGAAAAAGATGTGGAAAAGTCCGAACGGAACTATCAGAGCGATCCTTGACGGAACGGTTTTCCGCGCACCGATACTGATAAACGGAATAAAGCCGTATATTCCCACGTGGAAAAAGCCGATAACGATAGCGCGTCATGCCTACGGAGATATTTATTCCGCCGTTGAATCGAAGGTTGAGGCTGGGTCAAAGGCAGAGCTTGTTATAACCTCTGAAAACGGAGAAGAAAAGCGTATCACCGTAAAGGAATTTGAGGGCGACGGCGTTGTTATGGGCATGCATAATACGGACAGAAGCATTGCTTCTTTCGCGCGCGCATGCTTCAACTACGCTCTTGCGACCGCTCAGCCCATATGGTTTGCGGCGAAGGACACCATATCGAAGACGTACGATCACCGCTTCAAGGATATTTTCCAGGAGATATACGACAGCGAGTATAAGGAAAAATTTAAAGAAGCAGGTCTTGAAGACTATTTTTACACTCTTATTGACGATGCAGTTGCGCGCGTTATCCGTTCACAGGGCGGCTTTATCTGGGCGTGCAAAAATTATGACGGCGACGTTATGTCCGATATGCTTGCCACCGCATTCGGCGATCTTGCAATGATGACATCCGTTCTCGTTTCCCCCGACGGCAATTTCGAATACGAGGCGGCTCACGGCACGGTTCAAAGGCATTACTATGCCCACCTTCGCGGAGAGAAAACGTCCACAAACCCGATAGCCACGATTTTTGCGTGGACAGGCGGACTGAGAAAACGCGGAGAGCTTGACGGAATAAAAGAGCTCTGCTCATTTGCCGACAATCTTGAAAAAGCATGTATAAAAACGGTTGAAAGCGGCATTATGACAAAATCTCTCGCATCGCTTTCAACGATAGAAAACAAAAAAGTTGTCAATCTTGACGAACTTCTCGGCGCAATCAAAGCAAATCTTGAAAAACTTTTAAATCAGTAACGGAAATCAGGTAAAACGATGAAAAAAACAGTTCTTGTTGTAATGGACGGAGTAGGCACGAATGCGAGCGATTACGGCAACGCGGTTATGAGCGCGTATACCCCCGTTCTTGACGGATTAAAAGCAACATGCCCCTACGTTGACATAAAGGCTCACGGAACGGCAGTAGGTCTTCCCTCCGATGACGATATGGGCAACAGCGAAGTTGGCCACAACGCACTCGGCTGCGGTCAGATATATTCGCAGGGTGCAAAGCTTGTAAACGAAAGTATTGAAAGCGGCAAAATATTCGAGTCTGAAACGTGGAAAAATCTCGTTTCTTTCTGCAAAAACGGCACGATGCATTTTCTCGGACTTCTTTCGGACGGCAACGTGCATTCCAACATAAAGCATCTCTTTGCGCTTATCCGCAGAGCTAAAGACGACGGAGTAAAAAAAGTCCGCGTTCATATTCTTCTTGACGGTCGTGACGTTCCGGCAACCTCTGCTCCCATATATATCGATCAGCTCGAAAAAGTGCTCGCAGAGCTTTCTGACACCTCTTTCGACGCAAGGATCGCTTCGGGCGGCGGACGTATGCAGATAACGATGGACAGATACGAAGCAAACTGGGCGATGGTTGAAAAAGGCTGGCAGACCCACGTTCTGGGCGAAGGCAGATATTTTGAATCCGCATCAAAGGCGCTCGAAACTCTCAGAGCGGAAACAGGCGCGATAGACCAGGATATCCCGCCGTTCGTAATTGCCGAAAACGGTAAGCCCGTAGGAACGGTAAACGACGGAGACAGCTTCATTCTTTTCAACTTCCGCGGAGACAGAGCGATAGAAATAAGCAAAACATTCGACAGCGGCAGCGATTTTGATAAGTTCAACAAAGTCCGCTCCCCGAAGGTAATGTATGCGGGAATGCTCGAATATGACGGAGACCTCAAAATACCGAAGAACTACCTCGTTTCTCCGCCAAGCATCAAAAATACGCTTTCAGAGCTGCTTGTAAAGAACGGCAAAAAGCAGTTTGCTATATCCGAAACGCAGAAATACGGTCACGTAACTTATTTCTGGAACGGAAACAGAAGCGAGAAGTTTGACAGCGAGCTTGAAGTTTTTGAAGAGATACCTTCGGATATCGTTCCCTTTGAGCAAAGACCGTGGATGAAAGCGGCAGAGATAACAGACAGACTCATAGAAGTTATCCTGAGCGGAGAATACGATTTTATACGCTGCAACTTCCCCAACGGCGATATGGTAGGACATACCGGAAACTATGCCGCTGCACAGATCGCGGTAGCAACCGTAGACCTCTGCCTGGCAAGGATAATCGAAGCGGTCGATAAGGCGGGATATACGCTTCTTGTAACCGCCGATCACGGAAACGCCGACGAGATGTATGAGAAAAAGAAGGAAGGTCAGCCTCCCAAGCCCAAAACAGCGCATACGCTCAACCCCGTTCCGTTTATCGTATATGACAAAAACGAGAAATACGAGATCGCAGAAGGAAAATTCGGTCTTGCAAACGTTGCGGCGACCGTAGCGAAAATAATGGGAATAGAAAAGCCGTCTATGTGGCTTGACAGCATAATAAAATAATACATGGCCGCCGCGTTCGTTTTCGGGCGCGGCGGAATTTTACGGAGATTTCAGATGAAAAAACCAGAGATCCTGGCGCCCGCAGGCGACTATTCAAAACTTGTTCACGCAGTGCTTTACGGCGCGGACGCAGTATATATAGGCGGAGAGCATTTTTCGCTCAGGACCGCCTCGGCAAACTTTCCGCCGCGTGAAATGGCTGCGGGAATAGATTTTGCGCATTCAAAAGGCGCAAAAGTATACGTTGCGTGCAACGCCGTCCCTCACGACGACGAAGCGGAAATGTTTCCGGACTATATAAAGAGTGTTGCAGCCGCCGGAGCAGACGCTGTGATCGTAACAGACCCGGGTCTGATGATGCTTACAAAAAAATATGCTCCAAACCTTGAAATACACATATCCACGCAGGCGTCCACGGTAAACTCTGAGTCATGCAGATTCTGGCATGAGATGGGCGCGAAGCGGATAGTCCTTGGCAGAGAGCTTTCTCTTGACGAGATATCGCGGATAAGGGAAAACATCCCGGACGATCTTGAGCTTGAAGCATTCGTTCACGGCGCGATGTGCGTGTCTTATTCAGGCAGATGTCTGCTTTCCGATTTTATGACGGGAAGAAGCGCAAACAGGGGCGAATGCGCCCAGCCGTGCAGATGGAAATATGCCCTTACGGAAGAAAAACGGCCGGGAGAGTATTTTCCGATAGAAGAAACGGACACGGGCACATATATCATGAATTCCCGTGACATATGCATGATAACGCATATCCCCGAGCTTATCAGAGCGGGGATAAACAGCTTCAAGATAGAGGGACGTGTAAAAACCGAATACTACGTCGCCTCAGTGACTGCGGCGTACAGAAAAGCAGTGGACGACTGTTTTACGGATATAATGAAGTATTCCGAAAACCTCGATTCCTATTATGAAGAGGTATGCAAGGTCAGCCACAGAGAGTATTATGAGGGTTTTTATTTCGGTAAGCCTCAAAACGGTCAGAATTACAACGAATCTTCGTATATACGCGACTACGAGCTGATCGCGGTGGTTGAAAGATACGACCCTGCAAAAAAGTTGCTGAAAGTATCGCAGAGAAACAAGTTTTCGGTAGGCGAAACGTGCGAGATACTGTCTCCGGGCAGGCCCTTCAAAACCTTCACGATAGGCAGGATGTATAACGAAAACGGCGAATTTATCCTTTCGGCGCCTCACGCAGAAATGCCTGTATATATAGAATATGAAGATTACGTTCCGCAGTATTCGTTTATAAGAAGAAAAAGAATAGACTGAAAGCGACAATAAAAACAAAAGCAGGAAGCGATTTTAGCTTCCTGCTTTCAATTTATTCAGTTCAATGTTCCGAAAACCGTTTATCTTATTTGCTTACGGTGATCGTTATTGACGCAACTTCGATACCGAGACGTGATACGTGAACGGTGATCTTTGTATTTGCGGTGACCGCTGCAGTCTGAACTGTTACGGACGTAGACGTATTGCTGAAGGTCATCGTCTCGTATGCGGTGGAGCCATTGTCAAACGTTGCGATCGTTTCTCCGGTTTCGGATGTTATGGACCAGTTATAAGTGCTTGTTGCAAGCGCATTGTTAAGCGTTACCGTAAGTCCGTTTCCGCCCTTGACGTTCGTGGTGCTTGCTCTCAGGCTTGCAGACGTGCTCGATGAAGAGCCGCTGCCGGTAGATGACGATCCGCTCTGAACGGTAACGTCGATGTAGTAAGATGAACCGTCCTGAAGATTTACGGTTATTCTTGCGGTTCCTGTTGAGAGAGCTGTGATGATGAACTGGTTATTGAGGTTGGATACGCTTACTCTGGACGTGTAGTTGCTTGTTGCGCCTGTTACTTGCGAGGTCGTTCCGAGTATCTCGGATATTACCTTCGACTCTTCGACATTCATTGTAACGGTCTTTACGGGGTTGCCAACGGTAAAGATTACAAGAAGGATATCGGTGCCCTTGTCATCTTTGATGCGGATCTCTGCGTTGCCTGCTTTGTCTGCCTGCCACTGTCCGTCGGAGTTGATGTATACAACACCGGGATTGTTGGAGGTATAGGTAGCTCCGCCGTATGCTTCACGAAGGTTTCCTGTTTCACCTATGGTAGCGTTGAGTCTGACCGTTGCGGTCGTTGACGTGCTTGTCTGCTTGGAGTTTACTACCATTATGGTGAAGTCTTTCTGAACGATCGAGTTTGCGCCTGCGATTGCGTATCTAACTGACGTGTTGAGCGTTGTGCCTATCGCTACGTTGTCGCCTACGGTGATAAGTCCGTTTGCGTCTATGCTCATTACGTAAGAGTTATCTACAGAGCCTGAATTTGCGGAAAGAACGTTGCCGGGTGTCCATGTGGGAGCAAGACCGGTAACAAACGTGCCGGAAGCGCCGATATCAGCGTTTGTGGGTGTGTATGTTGAGCCCTGCATTACGCCGATGACCTGTCTTGTTGTGTCAACAGAGCCGGTCGAGTTGACTATTACGGTGCACGTTGCCGTTATTTTGTTGGTTACAAGGTTACCCTGTGTTTTAGCGGTTACTATTGCTCTGCCTGAGCCTACCGCGAGAACAGTTGCGGTGTTGCCGTTGCCGGTAACTTTAACTACTGATTCATCGGAAGAGAACCATGTGATGTTATCGTCGTTTGCCGCAGGTTGAGGAGCTACGGCTATTATCTGGCTGCCGCCCATATAGAGAGACAGAGACGTCGGGCTCATGGTGAGCGATTTGATAGGTGTCTTTACATCCATCGACGGAGAAAGTATCGAAAGTGTCTTCGGTTCGTATTCAAACTGAAGAGACGGGTCGGAAGAGTTTACGAAACCTGTAAGTGTTGCCGAGCCTGTGGGTACGGTCGGAGTGATGGTGAAGCTGTTTTTCGTGAAGTCGTTTGCGGATGCTCTTGTTACGGAGACGTTATTGTTGTTTGTGCTTATAGCATACATGAGCGTCTGCTGCTGTGCTGCTGAGAGCGCGGGAGAGAACGTGAGGTATGCAGAGTAGGAATTGCCCTGAACAAGGTCACCGCTTGCGGTTACAACGACGCTGACTTTGATCTTTGAGCCTGTCATCGTTCCGCCGGGAGTAACGGTGCCGGGATCGTAACCCGTGATACCCGATGCAACGGTGCACTGTGCAACGACTTTGCCGCTTGCAGAAGAAGCGGTGATAACTACCGTGCCGCTTGCGAGTGAAGCGATAAGAGCGGTTCTGTTATCTGACAGCGGGGTTACTGAAACGATTTCGGGATACTGAGAAGTCCATACGATAGGATCGGATGCATCGGACGGAGAAACCGTTGCGGTAAGGGTAGTGGTCTGTCCGAGCGGAAGCGTTGCAGTTGCGTGAGAAAGTGTTATAGATTCGATCTCTTTAAGTTTTACGGTAACTTTGCAGCTCTGGCTTATGCCGGATTTCGTTCCTTTTACGGTAATGGTGGTTTCGCCTACGGCAAGACCGGTTACAACGCCGGAAGGAGTTACCGTTGCTACTGATTCATTGGAGCTTGTCCATGTATATGTTTCTTCTTTAGCGGCATCCTTCGGATAAGCGTCAAACTCGATGGCATATGCCTGACCTACGTTGATGGTAGCATCGTCTTCGGCAAGAATGAGAGAAGTTATAACTTTGCCGGTCGTCTGTGCAGGCTGCTGCTGTTCGGGTGTTTCGCTCGGAGTTTCGGTGCCTGTCTGAGGATTCTCCGGTGTTTCGGTGGAAGGAGTCTGCGTATCGTTGTTTTCGGGGTTGGGGTTGGAGCTTGCGGACATTACAACTACTACGCCGCTTGCAGACTTGGAGCCTACGGTGTATGTGATCGTAGCCATTGCGAAATAATCGGAACCGATGTCGCCGATGGTGATGTTACCGTTCGAGTCGACAGCCGCAACGGACGGGTTGTTTGATGTCCATGTTCCTTTTTCGGTCGTGTTAGCGGGGGTTACGGTGGGATTGAACTTCCAGGGACCCTTCTGGCCGACGTATACGGTCATTGACTGAGCGTCGAACTTAACGCTAGTAGCCTTTACAGTGGTCGGAGCGGGTGTTGTGGAGGAGGAGCTGCCTGAAGAGGAATTTCCCGAAGAGGAATTTCCGGAGCTTGAAGAGGAAGAAGAGGAGGACGAGGTAACGGTTACTTTGCACGTTGCAACTTTGTTTGTAACTTTGTCGTTAAGAGTTGCGGTAACGGTCGTGGTGCCGGCTTTAAGACCGGTTACGGTTCCGTTAACAACGGTAGCTATCGTTTCGTCCGCGCTTGTCCAGATAATGTTTGCGGCAACGCCTTCGGGTTTAACGGTGGCAACGATTGAAGATGTTTTGCCTACCGCTACAGAGAGGGACGATTTATTGAACGTAAGGCTTTCAAACGTATCAACGGGAGTGTTTACCGTGATGATGCAGTCTGCGGTCTTCGATCCGTCTTCGGTAACTGCCGAAACGATCGCGGTGCCTTCGCCTACAGCGGTAACAACGCCGGAAGAAACGATTGCAACAGCCGGATTGGAAGAGATCCAGTTAACTGTTTTGTTTGTAGCGTCGGCAGGAAGGATCGTGGCTGTAAGGACAGTAACGCCGCCTACGTCAAGGGTCTGTTCCATTGCATTGATCGAAATGCCTGTTACGGCGATATCTGTTTCAAGAACGGTGATGGCGCAGGTAAGTTTTACGTCCTGGTTTTCTTTTTCAAAGTGAAGATCTGCCGTAACGTTTGCCGAGCCTGCGGAAAGTGCGGTAATAAAGCCGCTCTGTTCAACAGAAACAACGGCGGGGTTATCTGACGACCATGTCGCGGTATAGGATCTGTCGCTGTAGGTGTCGTCATAGATAAGCAGGGCATAATTCTCGCCCGCATTGAGCGTTACAGCGCTCTCGGAGAATTTATATACTCCCTGAAGGTCGACCTTCTCTTCACCGCACGCTGCAAGGAATGCAACGAGCATTGCGGCAACGAGAAGTAATGCAGTAATTTTATGAAATCTGTGTTTCATAATAAACCACCTTTCGAGTTGTAATTATTTTTCAGCTGTGTAATTGGATTTCCGTATCTGAAGCGCATTTTCAGCGCATATATCATAATATAACATTATTTTTCGGTTTTGTCAAGATGTGCGGACGATTTTCCGTGGCATTCACGCCGAAAAAACGGCGGTCGAGGTGTATATCAGTCACGCCGTATACGCATTTTGACAGATAAAGACGGAAAATGTTCCGTTAAAACGGAAATTTCAAAAAAAATTTACCTTTTCATACTTTCGATCAGGTATTTTACCTCCGAAAGCGGTCTGTCAACGTCGCGTTTCGATATATATGCGGTCCACATTCCCTCGCCAAGCTCGGCGAAAGCGGCGCTGCCGCCGGATAATTTTTCAAGATCGAATTCATCGGTGTTGTAGTTGATCCTGAGTGTGTCATGGGTTTCGCCTGCATAGTCCACTCCGGCGATATCAGATGCTTTTATTTCCGTTTTGGGCAGAAATTTTGAAAGAGACACTATTCTGTCTTCATATATCGCATACGTCTTTTCGACCGTAAGAAAGATGTTGAAGGCAAGAGTAAGCGCAAAAACTGCGGTAGTGACCGCAAACACGGCAAAGTCGCCAGATTTTACGATATTGTATATCATTGCCCCGGCGGAAACCGCAAGCATTACGGCATTGAAAATCACCGTTCCGTATCTTTTCCTTTTAAGAAAAACAGGGTATTCCGTATCAATCCACTCCCGACGTATATTTTCTATTATGATAACACGGAAAAACGGTTAAGTCAAGACCGCATTCCGAATTTAATTAGGCAGATTCATTTTTTTTGCTTCGACTATTGACTTGACGGCGGTATTCTGTTATAATTATAAGGTATAAGTATTTTCAAATTCAGAGAAAGCCGTGAAAGCAATGGCAGACAAGACCATAGTATTCGAAAACAGACCATCGTTTTCGGTCCCAAACGAAATAGCGGACAGTTATCTCAAGGCGCCTGCAGACGCATTGAGACTTATTCTGTTTCTGCTCAGAAACCCGTCGAAATCGTTTCTTGAAAACGATATCTGCGAAGCGACCGGGATCGGGAAGGACGATCTTTCCGCGGCATTCGACTACTGGGTGGAACGCGGCGTTCTTTTCAGATCGCATCAGAAATACACGCTTTTGCGCCCGCAGCTTAAAACCTCCGATATCCAGCCATATTCAGCGGAAGAAGTTGCTTCGCGCATAAACACGGACAGCGCGGTAAGATTTCTTTACGATAAAACCGAAGAGCTTCTTGCGCGTCCGCTCAGCACCACAGACGCCTATACCGTGCTCTCTCTCGTTGACTGGATCGGACTTCCCCCCGAAGTTGCCGCCGTGCTTTTGCAGTATTGCGCCGACAACGGCAAAAAATCGATGCGTCAGATAGAAAAAACCGCTGTGAGCTGGGCAGATGAAGGAATAGTTACTTTCGAAAAGGCTGAGGCGTATCTTGCGGCTGAAAAGGAAAAGAGCGAAGCGGCGAGAAAGACCGCAAAACTGCTCGGACTATCGGACCGGGCGCTCGGCGAAGAGGAAAAAAAGGTTTTCGTTTCATGGAGGACGGAGCTTGGTTATTCGGACGATATGATCCTCGCCGCATACGAAAGCATGATAAAAAGCATAGGCTCATACAAATATCAGTATATAGATAAAATACTCCGCTCATGGAAGGCTGAAGGTATAACCGACCCCGCGCAGGCTCTTGCCAAAAAGCCCGCGACTGCAAAAAAAGGCAGGGCAAAGCAGTATGAAGCGCAGCCCTCGCCCGATGCGGAAAAAACAGTTGACAAAACATGGGAAATCATGAAAAAGACGGTGAACGGCGAAGATGAACAGAAGTGAACTTTTCAGAAGGACCGATGAAGTCCTTCGCGAAAAAAGCGCGGATTTCCGCGTTTCCGAAGAGAGAAGGATAGCCGCCCTCTACGAAAAAATACCGCGACTGAAAGAGATCGCGTCAGAACTCAGCGGCAATATGTCGCGTTTTATGAATTTTGCTTTCAGCGGAAGCAAAAGCGAAGATGAATTCAACTTTTACCGCAAAAAAAGCCTCCTGCTTCAAGAAGAAAGAAAGAAGATCCTTGCCTCGCACGGACTTCCAGAGGACGCATGGGACGTTCATCCCCGCTGCAGAAAATGCGGCGACGCGGGATATACCGAAAAAGGGCTTTGCGAATGCTTCAAAAAAGAGCTTTCTGCCCTAACGCTCGAAAACTCCGGTCTTTCTTCAGATTATAAAAACAAGACCTTCGATTCTTTCGATCTTTCATATTATACCAGACCCGAAGACCGCGAAAAAATGGAGCTTACGCTCGACTATGCGAAAAAATACGCGCGCAGTTTCGATAAAAAGAAACCGAATCTTCTGTTTATGGGAAGAAGCGGCTCGGGAAAAACTTTTCTTTCATGCGCGATAGGCAAAGCATGCGCAGAGCAGGGCTTTTACGTCTGCTACGTTACCGCGCAGGATATGATATCGGAGTTTGAAGCGGAAAAATTCGGTAAAGCGTCAAAAGGCGGAGGCACGGAGAGGTATTTTGACTCGGATCTTCTGATAATAGACGATCTCGGTTCCGAGTTTGCCACGCAGTTTTCCGAATCCGTCATATATAACGTAGTCAATTCACGTCTCAACAGCTCAGGACCAATGATAATAAGCACAAATTTCCGTCCGCAGGAGCTCTCGGGATTTTACCACGAACGTCTTGTTTCAAGGCTTCTGAATGAGTTTCTCACACCGGTTTTTGCGGATGTTGACGTCCGCGAACTGAAAAAGCTCGGGCACGGATCATGAGCTTTCCGGTAATATGCCCGGTCTGCAAAAAGCCTCTCGTCTTCCGCGAGAAGACGGCAGTATGCGAAAACGGACATTCTTTTGACCGGTCAAAAGAGGGCAGCGTGAACCTTATACTGAACGGGTCCGCCTCCGCGGGAGACGATCCCGTGATGATTGCGGCAAGAAAGCGCTTTCTGGAAAAAGGGCATTATGACCATCTTCTCTTTGCGATGAAGGAAGCGATGAAAGACCGTGTTTTCAGCGGCGCCGTCGCGGCAGACGCGTGCTGCGGCGAAGGATATTATACAAACGCCCTTCAGGCGGCGTTTCCGGAGGTTTCGTTTTACGGATTCGATCTGTCGAAAAGAGCGTTGAGATATGCGGCGAAAGAGGCTGAAAAAGCGCTGTTTTTTGCCGCAAACATATCGTCTGTTCCGATAAGTGATCTTTCGGTAAACATACTTATTCACGTTTTCGCGCCGGTAAACGAAAAGGAATTTCTGAGAATACTTGCTCCCGACGGCGTTCTCATCCACGTTTTCCCTGGCAAAGACCACCTTATGGGAATAAAACGCGCTCTTTACGCATCCGCAAGACAAAACGACGAAGATTCCGGGATATCGGACGCTTTCGAAAAAGTGTCCGGGGAAAAAGTGACGAAAATACTTTCTCTTGACAACGAATCGCTTCGTGATCTCATTACCATGACGCCGTATTTTTACCGCACTCCCAAAGACAGTCTCGAAAAGGCTCTGGCTCTGCCGCGCCTTGAGACCGAAACAGACTTTATTATAAACGTTTACAGAAAGAAAAGAGAAGAATAACGGGAGAAACCATATGGATATACTTGCAAAATGCATCTCTTCACTCGTGAAAGTAATGCCGGATACCGAATTTTCGTCTCTTGAGGAATATCGCGAGGCAACGGCTCTGAAAAACGAAATATTCAATTATCAGATCGCATATATCCTGCCCGGCAAAGGCAGGATGAGGCTGAGCGTTGAAACGGCGTCCACCATACCCGACGTTACTGTCCGCGCGGTCGGTTACGTTCCGTCTATGATGCCGTGCTATGAGGACTGCGACGACTATATCGTCTCAGACAAACCCGGTCTTTTCCCCGACGTGCTCGAGGACATAACCGAAAGCGGCTTCAGCGTCAGCGGCAGCCATATTGCGGTTTTATGGGTATCGGTAAACGCCGCGAGCGCCATGCCCGCAACACATCATATAAAAGTTATACTCCGCAACGGCGGAGAACCTGTGTGCGAAGCGCTGTTTACGCTGAGGATTCTTGATGCAGAGCTTGACGAGCAGCACCTTATTTATACCGACTGGTTCCATGCAGACTGTCTTTGCGACAGATACGGGGTCGGCGCATTCTCCGAAAAGCACTGGGAGCTGATCGGGAATTATATGAAAACGGCGGCGGAGCGCGGAATGAACATGGTGCTCACCCCGATTTTTACTCCCGCACTCGATACGGCCGAAAAGCATGAAAGAACGACTGTTCAGCTTCTTGACGTTGAAAAAAACGGAGACAGATATACGTTCGGCTTTGAAAAGCTTGTCCGCTGGATCGATACCGCAAGGGAAAACGGCATTCGATACTTTGAACTTGCCCCGCTTTACACTCAATGGGGCGCGGCATATGCGCCGAAGATAATCGCAAGGGAAAACGGAGAGGAAAAGCGGATATTTGGCTGGGAAACGGACGCATACGGCGATGAATACGTCGGTTTTCTTTCACAGCTTCTGCCCGCTCTTGTTTCGTTCTTCAAAGAAAGGGAAATGCAGAGCGTTGTATATTTCCACGTTTCCGACGAGCCCTCGGGGGATAATCCCGAAAGATATCTCGCAGCGTCGGCGCTTATAAGAAAATATACGGGCGACGACTTCAATATCATAGACGCACTGTCGTCCTACACTTTTTATGAAACAGGCGCGGTAAAAACACCTGTTGCGGCAACGAACCATATCGCTCCGTTTCTTGAGCACGGCGTCAAAGATCTGTGGTGCTACTATTGCTGCGGACAGTATAAGGGCACTGCGAACAGATTTATGGCGATGCCGTCGCTGAGAAACAGAATACTCGGCATTCAGCTTTACAAATTCGGAATCAGAGGCTTCCTTCACTGGGGATACAATTTCTGGAATTCCGTTCTTTCTTATGACAGAATAGACCCGTATTACATTACCGATGCAAAAGAGGCGTATCCTTCCGGAGATGCTTTCATCGTATATCCGGGCAACGACGGCAAGCCCGTATGCTCTCTGCGTCTGGAGGTATTCTATGACGGAATACAGGATCTGAGAGCGTTTACGGCGCTTGAAAAGAAGATAGGAAGAGACAGAACGGTCGCGCTTATAGATCTAGGGCTCAAAGACAAGATCTCTTTCGACTCTTTTCCGCACAGCGACAGATGGCTTCTTGATCTGAGAGAAACAGTAAATAAAATTCTTGCTGACAAAAATCAGTAATCAAAGGTGATAAATATGAATGTATCTGAACTTTTCGGATCTTACGTATTCAACGATGCGGTGATGCGTGAAAGGCTTCCCGAAGAAACGTATAATGCATTGAAAAAAGCGGTAAAAGGCGGTAAAAGCCTTGATATAACGGTCGCAAACAGCGTAGCGACCGCAATGAAGGAATGGGCGGTATCGAAAGGCGCCACACACTATACGCACTGGTTCCAGCCCATGACCGGCATTACGGCGGAAAAGCACGACAGCTTTATCTCTCCCGTAGGCGACGGCACCGTAATAATGGATTTTTCGGGCAAAGAGCTTATAAAAGGCGAATCTGACGCTTCGTCATTCCCCTCGGGCGGACTTCGCGCAACGTTTGAGGCAAGGGGATATACCGCATGGGACCCCACGTCTTACGCATTCATAAAAGACAATACGCTCTGCATACCCACAGCGTTTTATTCCTATGGCGGACACGCGCTCGATAAAAAGACGCCGCTTCTGCGCTCGATGGAGCTTCTCAATACCCAGGCAATGCGCATACTGCGTCTTTTCGGCAACACGACGGCAAACAGGGTCATTACCACCGTAGGCGCGGAACAGGAATATTTTCTTGTAGACAAAGATCTTTTCAACAAGCGTAAAGACCTTGTGTTTACCGGCAGAACTCTTTTCGGTGCAAGACCGCCGAAGGGACAGGAAATGAACGACCACTATTTCGGCGCAATACGTCCCAGAGTGGCGGAATTTATGAAAGAGCTTGACGAAGAGCTCTGGAAGCTCGGCGTTCTGGCAAAAACCGAGCATAACGAAGCGGCGCCTGCGCAGCACGAGATAGCGCCGATATTCACCGATACCAACACAGCCACTGACCATAACCAGATAACCATGGAGATACTCAAAAACGTTGCCGAACGGCACGGAATGAAGTGTCTTCTTCATGAAAAGCCGTTCGCGGGCGTAAACGGAAGCGGCAAGCACAACAACTGGTCCATCGCGACCGATACGGGCGTCAACCTGCTTGAACCGGGCAAATCTCCGCACGAAAACGCACAGTTCCTGCTGTTTTTATGCTCCGTTATAAAAGCGGTAGACGAATATCAGGATCTTCTGAGACTTTCCATCGCATCGGCGGGAAATGACCACAGACTCGGTTCAAACGAAGCGCCTCCGGCGATAATATCCATATTCCTGGGCGATGAGCTTACGGATATTCTCGAGGCGATAGACAGCGGCAGCAGATACAGCAACAAAGAAAACGCGGATATGGAGATAGGCGTTCACGTTCTGCCGCATTTCCCGAAAGACACCACGGACAGAAACAGAACGTCGCCTTTTGCGTTCACGGGCAATAAATTCGAATTCAGAATGCTCGGCTCGTCCCTTTCGATCGCAGGACCGAACATCATTCTTAACACGATCATTGCCGAACAGCTCGAACAGTTTGCGGACGTTCTCGAAAACGCAAAAGATTTCACCTCAGAGCTCAACTCGCTTATAAGAAAAACCATCCGCGAACATAAACGGATAATTTTCAACGGCAACGGCTATAACGACGCGTGGGTAAAGGAAGCGGAAAAGCGCGGCCTTCTTAATATAAAAACAACGCCTGAGGCGCTTGAAAGGTATATTGAAGACAAAAACGTCGAGCTTTTCACAAAGCACAGAATTTTCACGAAAGAAGAGATATTCTCCCGTCTTGAAATTCTTTACGATCATTACTGTCACACCGTTTCGATAGAAGCGCTGACGATGATAGACATGACAAAAAAGGATATCATACCGTCCATACTTAAATATGAAGAGCATCTTGCAAAACTCGTTGAAATAAAGCAGGAAAAAATAGGAATTTTGCCCGAGCCCGAAAAAACGGTCCTTTTAAAGCTTTCAAAGCTCTGCAAGGATATATACGACGAAACGGAATATCTGGAAAATGCAGTCTTCGCGGCAAAAAACATCACGGACAAAAAAGAACTCTCGTTCTGCTATAAAGACAGCGTTCTTCCCGCAATGGAAACGCTCAGAAGATCTGCCGATGAAGCCGAAACGATTCTCGGAACGGAATATCTGCCTTACCCCACATACGAGGAACTGCTTTTCAGCGTGTAAACCGTTAATACCGAATATAAAAATTAAAAAAGTGAAGGGAGGCGCTTTATACGGAAGCAGCCTCCCTTTTGATTTTTCTGCTAAGCCTGAATGATCAAATTGCAGAAACAAGTCTTTTGGGAAAACACGTTCCGAAAAGTAAATTTATATCGAGAAAAGGTCTTTGAAGCAGGCTGCAAGACGACAAAAGCATGTTTTGGCATTCGGGGAAAGAGACTCTATACCTGTCCGGATCGCAAAAACGTGCTGTGGAGCCTGTGGATAGACAGATATGATATCAGGAGTCGGGAAGCACGGTTCATGAAGCATTATGCGGTCTTCACATAAAGGTATCTGGCGGCGGAGAGATATCTCCGCCGCTTTCTGCCGACAAAAACACGCCCTTTTATGCTTTATGATAAGAAACGGCTGCTGCCGATTTACATTTTACAGCATTTTTACAAAACACTGATGACAGGATTTACATTGATCATTTATAATCCAAAGAAGAAAAGCACAGGAGGTTTCCTTTATGATCTATTATGTGGAAGACGAGAGCAGCATCCGCGATCTGGTGATTTACACGCTGAAGGCTTCGGGCTTTGAAGCGCAGGGGTTTGAAAACAGCGTGGATTTCTGGTCTGCAATGAAAGCAAAAAAGCCGGAACTGATCCTGCTGGACGTTATGCTGCCGGGCGAAGACGGACTGATAATCCTGAAAAAGCTGCGCTCTTCCCCCGTAACGGCAGATATTCCCGTTATCATGGCTACGGCAAAGGGCAGTGAAAACGATAAGGTCATCGGGCTTGATTGCGGGGCGGACGATTATCTTGCAAAACCGTTTGGCATGATGGAAATGGTCTCCCGTATCAAAGCTGTTTTAAGACGAACGGTGCCCAAGCAGGCAACGGTAATTTCATACGGCGGGATCACTCTTGATGAAGGCAGGCACACCGTTGCAGTAAACGGAACGCCCGTATCTCTGACGTTGAAAGAGTATGAGATATTGAGATTGTTTATGGGAAACCCCGGTCAGGTTTTTACAAGGGAAATACTGCTTTCTGCCATTTGGGGAACGGATTTTACGGGAGAGACAAGGACGGTAGACGTTCATATTGGCACGCTCAGAACAAAGCTTGCCGAAGCGGGGGACCTGATCGAAACAGTACGCGGGGTAGGTTACAGAATGGAGGAAACTAAATGAGCGGCAAAATTTTCAAAGGTATATGGATCGTTGCGTCATCGGTATTTCTCGCTTCTCTCGTTTTCATAATGGGCATTTCCTACGAATATTTTACGGGACTTCAGAAAAGTCAGCTCAAAAACGAAACGGAACTTGCCGCGCAGGGCGTAGCGAACGCCGGAATGAACTATTTTGACAGTCTGAATACCGAAGGATACCGTATCACCTGGATAGGAGCGGACGGAAGCGTTCTTTATGACAACGAAGCAGATACCGCTACAATGGAAAACCACATGGAACGAGAGGAAGTCAGGAAGGCGCTTGAGGAAGGATACGGAGAATCGACGCGTTACTCCAGCACTCTTTCAGACAAGCAGCTGTATGCGGCAAAGCGGCTCCCTGACGGATCTGTCGTCAGGCTTTCTATTGTGCAGGTGGCAGTATGGGCGCTTATTCTCGGATTTGCACAGCCGATCTCCGTGGTTATTCTGATCGCGCTTATTCTTACTTTTGTGCTTGCATCGTATATCGCAAAAAAGATAGTAAAGCCGATAAACGATATCGACCTTAATAAGCCGGAGCAGTATTACGGCAAAGACAATTATCAGGAGGTCGAGCCGCTGCTGAGACACATTGCAGCGCAGCAAAACCAGCTGAAAAGCGACCAGGAACAGATTGAAAAAACCGCGCTGATCCGCCAGGAGTTCACCGCAAACGTTTCGCACGAGCTGAAAACGCCGCTTCATGCAATTTCCGGTTACGCAGAGCTGATCGAAAACGGCATGGTAAAGGAAGAGGATATAAGACCGTTTGCAGGCAAGATCCGCAGCGAATCCTCGCGCATGACAAAATTAGTTGAAGATATTATAGAGCTTACGAAGCTTGACAACGGCGACGCCGAAATGAAGTGGGAGGATTGCAACCTTCTCAGGATCGCCGAAAACGCCGTTGACAGTCTGGACGCCGCTGCCACGGTTATGAACGTGACCGTCAGCGTAGAGGGAACGGATGCGCCGCTCAAAGGCATTCCTCAGACCCTTTACAGTATTGTGTATAATCTGTGCGACAATGCGATCAAATACAATCACGCCGGCGGAAAAGTAAGCGTTGAAGTCCGTCCGCAAAAAAACGATACAGTACTTACTGTCAGTGATACGGGAGTAGGTATCCCGGAAGAATGTCAGGACAGAGTGTTCGAACGTTTTTACCGTGTTGACAGAAGTCACAGCAAGGAAGTCGGCGGCACCGGGCTGGGACTGTCGATAGTCAAACATGCGGTTATGATTCACGGCGGCAGGATAAGTATCAGCAGCGAGGCAGGAAAAGGCACGGAATTCGTTGTTACTTTACCTAACAGGCCTCAAAACAAGCTCACAGAGGAGGACGCAGAGTAGTATTATGATCGATTTTAACGAAAAAAAAGGATTTATTTGTGATATGGACGGTGTGATATATCACGGAAACCGCGTTCTTCCGGGAGTCAATGAATTTCTGGAATGGCTCAAATCCAACAAAAAAGACTTTTTGTTCTTAACAAACAACAGCGGGTATACGCCAAGGGAATTAAAGCAAAAGCTCGCAAGAATGGGGCTTGAGGTATCGGAAGAACATTTTTATACCAGCGCGCTTGCCACAGCAGCGTTCATCAAAGATCAGGCGCCGGGATGTTCCGCCTACGTGATCGGTGCGTCTGCATTAATAAACGCTTTATATGACGTCGGCGTCACTATGAACGACGTGAATCCCGATTATGTAATTGTGGGAGAAAGCAATTCTTATTCGCTGGAGTCACTGACACGCGCCACGAATCTCGTATTGGCAGGCGCAAAACTGATCGGTGCAAACACAGATATATCGGGACCGATCGAAAACGGGATCGCTCCCGCATGCGGTTCGTTGATTTCACCGATCGAAATGGCAACAGGACAAAAAGCGTATTTTTGCGGAAAGCCAAATCCGCTGATGATGCGGACCGGGCTGAACATGCTGGGCTGTCACAGCGCCGAAGCAGTTATGATCGGCGACAGAATGGATACCGATATTATTTCGGGACTTGAAAGCGGAATGACCACGATATTAGTACTCTCGGGCATTTCCTCAAACGAAACGCTCAAACGGTTTGCATACCGTCCGAACATCATCCTTGACGGTGTCGGGGATATCGTGAAGATAGCAAATTCAAATAAGGCGTAATTACCGGCAGAGGCAGGAGGCGCGGTTTCTGTTTTTCGGGAATTTTACGAAGTACCGATAGAAAATTTAACGTTGAGCCTTTACCCTATTTTTTGAGATATCAACAAGCGGAGACATTTATATGAGTTTTTCTGACGTTTTGAATCTGATCGGAGGTCTTTGTCTGTTCCTGTTCGGAATGACGTTTATGGGTCACGCACTGGAACGTCGCGCAGGCAACGGGCTGAAAGTGCTTCTTGGCAGGCTGACGACAAACAGATTTGCGGGGCTTGCCACGGGGCTTGGTGTGACAGCGGTTATCCAAAGCTCTTCAGCAACGACAGTTATGGTCGTCGGTTTTGTCAATTCAGGGCTAATGACGCTGCGGCAGTCGATCAATGTTATCATGGGTGCGAACATCGGGACAACGGTTACTGCATGGATTTTGAGTCTTGCGGG
>JAEEGL011717936.1_pt1 | contig 96476 bp, 80 predicted proteins | sample 9134231 | NCBI WGS metagenome assembly JAEEGL01 (sample SAMN16246548, study PRJNA631951) | gut metagenome | biome: gut microbiome; feature: rumen; material: fiber-attached | host: Bos | place: Iran: Karaj | collected 2018-10 | reverse complement strand
GGCGTCGTTGATGTAGCAGTCGGCATAGCTGGCGAGCTTCTTGACGAATTCCTTCTGGGAAGCCTTCACGGCAGCCTTTGCGGCCTTCTTCTCCTCGTCGGTGGCATCCTCTGCGAGTCCGCGGGGCTTGCCTTCCTCTTCGGCATAGTAGCGAAGGTTCTCAAGGAGGAGAGCCTCGCCGGGTTTCAGGGCAGCTGCCTGGGCATCGGCCTTCTGGCAGTCGTCGGCGAACTGGACGGGAACACCGAGGCATTCGCTCACGCGGCCTACGATATGCTTGAGGGAGAATTTGGGATCAACCTTCTTGGGACGGCCCAGATGTGACATAATGATGAGGGAACCGCCGGAAGCGAGCACCTTCTTCAGCGTGGGCATAGCCCTGCGGATACGGGTGTCGTCGGTGATGTTGAAGTTCTCGTCGAGGGGGACGTTGAAGTCTACGCGGACGATGGCCTTCTTGCCAGTGAAGTCGTAAGAGTCAATGTGCTGTTGCATAATTGTATTAATAGTTTTGCGTATATTCTTTCGTGCAGTCTGCAAATATAGCAATTTTATTGCTAATTGTCAGCCTCTTTGAATGCAGACCAGTAGTCATAGCGGCGGATATGGCAGAAATCGAAGATAAAAAGGCCGTAGGCGCAGGATTTCATAGTCGAAACTATATCCGGAATGACATCCTGCCTGCCGCCATCCCCGAAGCCCTTGCCATTGCCGATATCGGGCCCTGCAGCGAAGGGAACCTTGCCGCAAAGACGCTGGCGGCCCAGCTTGGCAAAGCCTTCCATCGTCCATTCCTTGTCGCCGTGGATGTCGTCGGCGGCGGTATATGCCCCAAGGAATATGAAATCCAGCAGGTCGGCAAAACCGGCGGCCTGATAGTCGGGGCCGGCCCAGGAATATGTTGGCTCAAAGGCGGCGAGGTCATATTCCGCACTGGTCCAGTTCACGCCGCTGCGGTAATATTCTGAGAACCAGGCGCCTACATAGACTCCGAAGCGCACCTTCGGGCAGACCGAGTGCACGGCCCCGGCGGCCTTGGCCACGAAGTCGTGGATGACCCGGCAGCGGAACGTCAGCCACTGCGCCTGGAGCGGCGTGGGCTCCCCTTCCAGGAACACCTGGCCCCTCTTCTCGAACACGGGCCAGACCTCGGGTTCGTGGCCGATATATTCCGCAAAACCCCTGCGGGCACACTCCGTATATCCCGCATCCAGCGCATAATCGTCATAGCGGCAGCGGTCAAGGACTATTCCGTCGAGGCCCTTATATGAGGCCAGGTCCTCCAGCATCGTCAGCAGGAAGGCCTGGACATCGGGGTTCGCAGGATCGAGGAAACGAGCGCCTATGGAGAGGGTGTCGTCATATTCATTAATCAACCCGTCCGGGGTATTATCCACTGAGCACCAGTCTTTTAGCTCAGGGTGCTCATACACCATACCCATCTCGAAGTCCTTTATCTTCCAGCCTCCGACCATCACGTTGACGCCGGCATTGACCCGCAGGCCCGCCTTGTGGCCTTCCTCGATGAAGGCCTGCAGATAGTCAAAGGAAGCGGTGCGTTCGACCAGGCGGACCTTGCCCCTTCGCCAGGAAGGCATTGCCTTCAGCGCCGGAGCGACGCGGGAGGAAAACAGCACGTCCCCGCAGGTTGGGCGCACATCGACGATGATATCGGTGAAGCCCATATCGGCTATCCTACGACAATCCGCCGCAATACTGTCGCGGCTGTTCCCCAACGAGGCGAAACTCGCCTGTGCATCCACCCACAGATACGATGGTACGACTTTTTTGGCACACCCGGCCAGAATCGCCAAGGTGCAAAACACAATTAATTTGCAGGCTTTCATATTTCCATATTCTTGCCTGCAAATATAACTATCATTTGAGTGATTTACAACTGAGCGACAGGCGAAAGGATGACTCTTACCGGATGCGTATAGTAACTGTCTGTATGAAAGTCGTACCACTTGAAATCATTGACAATGAGAACGATATCGTCCTTCATGGTATCGATGTCTATCTTCACGCAGCTTCGTCCTGAAAGGGGATAAAGCAGGCTATCATACGTCGGCCCGCCCCAAGTCTCTCCCCGCAGATAACCATCTCTATCCAATGTGCAGCCTTTTCCCACCTGAAGGATGCCGTGAAGTTGGATAAAGAACTGCGTTAATCCCACTACTTTCTCTTTACCGTCATCTGACAAGACAGTCGCCTGGCTTGGTAATACAATATCCAAACAGACAGACCATTCCCCTTTTGTGCCGGTTTCTCTCGTAGTACACCTGCATTTCTTTAACGATTCCTTCAGGCCCATATCTTCAAACTCCTCCATCATACTTGAACACACTCCGTCCCCGTTCAGGTCAATCAAATTGAAATTCACTTGCCTTTCATTTTCTTCCGGAGTCTGGCCCAACACATCCATCCAAAAGACTTCAAATCTGGAGTTCCCGTAATTATTCACAAAATTACCTTCGTAGGTATATGGAGTCAAGTCGAAATCTTCCCTGCCTCGACAAGAAACGAGTGTCAGCAAGACAATAATCCATATTATAGTCTTCTTCATAATAATTTTTATAAATTTCTTGCAAAGATGCGGTGGGTTTCATAATTTTGCAAAAAAATGAAGCTGAACGTGTAGAATACGTTGCCCAAGCTTACATTTCAGGCATTGAACCACTTTTGATTTGCTGTTGGACTGAAGTATTACCGCTGATGCTGTTTGATTGTTTCGAGACCCGTTCTCCCTCAAAAAGGGATGTGATACAGCAACATCTCGTTGCTTTAGGCATATCCGTCCTGGTCAACTGGATTATCTGGCTGGCTATGGGAATAGGCTACTATTCTTGCCTGGAATCCGGCCTGCTTGCAAGGGCCATAGCGGTAGATTTGGTCGAAGTCGCGATAGAAACAGCCGTCGTTATCGAACTGGCGATTATGCTCTGCAAAGCCGTGTCCAGGATATATTCCCGAAGACAGCCCCGATTCCGGATTATCCTCGAACAGGTCCTTATATCATATGCCCTCATATCCATCGTCTGCGTCTGCATAGGTCTTATGTATAAAGAACTGGAGCCGGAATATCCCGACGTTTTCTGGCGGACCTTTATATCAGACAGCCTTGTAGTCTCGATGTTTGTGCTGGTATTCTTCACGTCATCCCTGACCAACAAATACCGGGACCGCCAGGAAGAAGTGCTGCGGCTGAAACTGGATGTCCTGAGCATACAATCCGACAACCACTTCATTTTCAACAGCCTTGGAGCACTCTACGGACTGATCGGCAATGATGACGCTGCCGCAGCCTCTTTCCTTGACAAGCTGACTGGCATATTCAGGTATATCTCTTCCGTTGCCGGGAAGCATTATGTACCCTTGAAAGACGAAATACGGTTTACGGAAGACTACATAAACCTGATAGCCGTCCGATATGAAGGCATATCATTCAATATCAGCGACTCCGTCCGAGACACCGATGCCTATGTCTGCCCTGTCGCGATTCAGTCTCTGGTTGAAAATGCAATCAAGCACAACAAGCACGGGAAAAACGCGCCGCTGGAGATTTGCCTATATTGCGAGAACGATTATATGGTTGTTGACAACACATATGCTCCAATCGATATCCCTTCCCTTAAGACGGGCAACCAGAATCTTTCCAGACGGTACAAGATACTCGCTGGCAAAGAAATACAAGCTTTGCAGGAGAATGGAATTTACAGGGTAAAAATACCTCTTCTGACATATAAAGATATCAAAAATGAGGATTCTGATAATTGAGGATGAAGCATTGCTTGCCGAAGTCCTGAAAAAAGAGTTGCTTTCTTTGTTGCCTGACGCCGAGATTGTCGCAGTGACAGCATCTGTTGAAGAAAGTGTCCGTTTCCTTTCAAGTCACCCGGATCCGGATATCATATTCTCCGACATAAGGCTTGAAGACGGCCTGTGTTTCAGCATATTCGACAAGGTCAAAACAAGCAGCAGGATAATATTCACTACAGCTTATGACGAATATGCCATCAAGGCATTCGACTACAATTGCATCGACTACCTTCTGAAGCCCTTGACTACCAGCGGATTGCAACGCGCGTTAAAGAAAACAGGAATGCCTTCGCCTGCGACTCTGGACGAATTGTCAAAAGACTTCCATTCAGGGAATATCTACCGAAGGCGACTTCTCCTCAAGCACGGCGACAATGATATAATCGTCAAGGCTGAAGACATTGTCATAATCCAGACTGACCTGGGCGACACACGTGCATATACCAAATCAGGCCTGTGGGGAACAGTGAATCTTTCACTTATAGAACTTGGCAAAAGCCTGGATCCAACGGTTTTCATCCAGGCCAATCGTCAAACTATAGTCAATCTTGATGACGTCAAATCTATATCCCATTCCATCATGCGGCACCCTACGCTGCATATCGAAGTCGATAAAAGAAGTTATGATGTAGCCATTACTCCGGCCAAAGAGAAAGAGATTCTCAGCTTGTTGGGGCTATGATTATCTCCTTAGTCTGACGAAAATGCTCAGGGGGAGGGACTTGCCGAAGGAGTCCTTCAGGGCGAGTTCGCCGCTTTCGACCTGGAGGTCGCCGGCGAAGGCCTGTCGGACGAGGGTTTCGCCAAGGGCGGCGGAGTAGCCGTTGGAATAGAGGTTCAGGACCAGGAAGGCGTCCTTGGGGGCGAGGATCCTATCGACCGTCTTCAGAAGGTCGAAGAGCAGCTCGTCCAGCTTCCATTTTTCGCCGTCGGGACCGTGGCCATATGCCGGAGGGTCCAATATTATACCCTGGTAGACATTGCCCCTGCGGGCTTCGCGCCGGGCGAACTTCAGGGCGTCCTCCACGACCCAGCGGATGCCGTCAAGGCCGCTGTTCTCCATATTCTCGCGGGCCCAGGTGACTACCTGGCGGACCGAATCGAGGTGGGTGACATCGGCGCCGGCAGCTCTTGCGGCGAGCGAGGCCGCGCCGGTATATGCAAACAGGTTCAGGACTTTGGGGGCTTTCAGTTCGTTTACGCTGCGGAATATATATTCCCAATTCGGCGCCTGCTCGGGGAAGACGCCCACGTGCTTGAAGGAGGTGAGGCCAAGGCGGAGGGTCAGTCTGGGGCCGCCGGGATATCGTATCAGCCACTGGTCGGGCATCTTCCGAAGGCGCTCCCAGGTGCCGCTGTCCTCCTTGCCGGCCTTGCCGAAACCGGCGCCGGGGCGGAAACGGGTGTGAATCAGGCTGTCCCACTTCTGCGGGGGCAAACTCTTGTCCCACAGGGCCTTGGGCTCTGGGCGGGCCATAAGGATGGAGCCATATCGCTCAAGCTTCTCGCCGCCGCCACAGTCGACCAGCTCGTAGTCTTTCCACTGGGATGAGGGGTATTCTATCATAGCACTTTACTGACAGCTGCTTCAATGCCTTCGCCGCGCATTCCCTGCTGGACGATGTCGCCCTCGGGGGAGAAGAGGATAAGGTGGGGGATGCCGCGCACGCCGAACTCCTTGGCCTTTTCAGCTTTGGGGTCGACAGCCTGTATGTAGGTGATACCCAGCTCTTTCATAGCGGCTTTAGTGTCTTCGAGCTTATCGTTCACCGGCACGCCGAGCACTATCAGGCCCTGGTCCTTGTATTTCTTATAGACAGCCACCACGTTGGGGGTCTCCGCGCGGCAGGGGCCGCACCAGGATGCCCAGAAGTCCACCAGGACATAGTTGCCGTGGCCGACTATGTCGCCGAAGCCGCCGGGCTGCTCGGTGATGGTGCCGTCCTCGGCGGTGACAAGGAGGATATCCTTGGAGACGGTGTTGACCGAGTCATAATATTCTTTGATAAACCTGGCCTCCTTCACGGCTTGGCCGCCCTTGGCATAAAGCTCGTTGAACTGGTCCTTCTTCAGGTCCTGCATAATGATGGAGAGGGCCTGGACGCCGACGGCATCGTCAAGGTGCTTTTCATACACTTCCAGGCACTTGTCCTTCAGGACGTCATACATCTCGTCCATCAGGGCTGAGGCGCCATCGCCATCACCGCTTTCGAGCAGGCCCATTGCGCGGGCGTTGTAGTCGTTGAAGGTGTCCATTATCATAGTCTGGGTGGCCTGGATGTCGGTCGACAGGGGGCTGCCTTCGACCGCGGGCTCGACTCCGGCCTTCACGGAAATCTTCCTGACGTCGGGGACCAGGACAACGGGAGGCATATCCTCATCTATCTTGACGGCATAGCTCTTGCCCGGGTCTATGGGGCATTTCAGGGTGAAGGAGCCGTCCTTAATGGTGCACTCGTCCAGCGCCTCGGCGGAATCGGCGTCTTCCAGCAGCATTGCCACGGCATTTTCAAGGGAAGGGTCATCCACCGTTCCGGTGATGGTGCAAGTCTTTGCCTTACAGGAACTTAACGCGGCCAGGATGGCTACCGCTGCGAGAATTCTTTTCATATCTTTGAGTATTTGTGCAAATATAGCACTTTTTCCGGAAAAGGCCAGCTCAGAAGAGCTCCCGCAGTACGGCAAGGGAGCGGACGCGGATGGCGGAGTCGGTGTGGTGCTCCAGGTAACGGATTATGTCTTCGCAGATTTCGGTGCGGGCGGCGCCGGTCAGGGGCAGCAGCAGCGCTTCGGAAAAAGGGAGGGATATAAACTTCTGTATATCAGGGAAATGCTCTCCGCAGAAGGGGGCTATGTCTTCGCCTGTGGGACGGAAGCCCAGGGCGGCGGCGAACTCCAGCAGGAAGCATATGTGGAAGTTGCTGTAGTCGGACTCCAGCGCGTCGAGGGTCAGTATCTGCGAGCAGCACCAGTCGAAGAGGCCTTCTTCGGCGGCGCCGTCCTTGACCACCCTGTAGAGAACCTCGCTGACGAACATCGTGATGGCGTTTTTCGCCACGCTGCCGCGTATGCCAGCCAGGGGGTAGCAGGAGGAGAAGCCGTGGGCCGTCCAGAGGTCCGACTTGGGGTTGGACACCACCGTGGCTTCCACTATATTCAGGGGAAGGAACAGGGACATTCCGGTCTTGCTGCCTATGCGCACCAGAAAACTGCGCCGCCCATATTCCCTGCTGAGGGTGTGGACGACTATGGAATTCTCACCGAAACGGGTGTGATTCAGGATAATAAGCCGGACTACAGACTTCATCACAGCTTCACCAGGGGCTTCTGGAGGGCTTCCTTGAGCTGGCTGTCATACCGCAGGCGGACCTTGATGCCGGCCTCCTGGAAGTAATACCTGACGGCTATCTCTTCCTCGATCCAGGGGACGATCTCGTCCTTTTTCAGGCGGAGGAACCTTTCCTTATCCATATTGATGGCCTTGTCAAGGGCGTCGAGCTGCTCGGTCATATCGGAAGCAACGCCGTCTTTCTCGAGCTCGGATTTCATCTGGTCGAAGAGGGTCTTGGCGGAGGAACGGTAGTCGAATTCCTTGCCCAGGGCGAAGGAGACAAAGTCGTCATAATCAGTGAAATGGAAATCTTCGAGGGCCGGGATGGACTCGTGCTCGGAGATATATTTCAGGGTGTATTCCTTGATGATTCCGTTCACCACGAGGGAATAGATCAGGCGGCTGTAGGTCGTCTGGGCGAGCTCCACGTCCGGGGTGATGCCGCCGCCGTCGCGCACTATGCGGCCGTGCGCCGTGCGGAACTCCCTTGTCAGCGAGTCGGGAATGTGCTCCACGCTGCCGTCTTCGGCACGCTTGGCGTAGTCGATGGCCTGGACGCAGCGGCCGGAAGGGGTGTAATATTTCGCGGTCGTCACCTTGAGCTGGCCGTTATACGGCAGGGGTCGGATGCTCTGCACGAGGCCTTTGCCATATGTCCTGCGGCCCATAATCGTGGCGCGGTCCATATCCTGCAGGGCGCCGGAGACTATTTCGGAGGCGGAAGCCGAGCCGCCGTCCACCAGCACGACGATGGGAATCTGGGTGTCCACCGGGTCGAGGGTTGTCCGCATTTCCTGCACGGGGGTCGAGGAGCCTTTGGAGGAGACGACCAGGGAGCCTTTCGGGACGAATATGGACACTATGCCGACAGCTTCCTGAAGGACGCCGCCGCCGTTGCCGCGAAGGTCGTAGACGAGCTTGCGCATCCCTTTGGCTTTCAGCATATTGAAGGCGGAACGGATCTCCGAGGAGACGTTGCCGGTGAAGCCGCTCTGGAGGATATATCCGGTCGTGTCGTCGAGCATTCCGGCATATTCCACGTCGGGGAGGTGGATGCGTTCGCGGGTGACGGATATCTCCTTTTCCTCGCCGGTGCGGACCTTCAGGACCTTGAATTTGACCTTGGTGCCGGGCTTGCCCTTCATCCTGTCGCTGCATTCCTTGGTGTCGAGGCCCTTGGTGGGGACGCCGTCGATCTCGACGATGCGGTCGCCGGCCTGGAGTCCTGCGCGGACGCCGGGAGAGTCCTTATATGGCTCATCTATAGTAACATAGCCGTCCTTGGCGGGCTTGTAGATGATTGCTCCGATGCCGCCATATGTCTTGGCGATCATCATCTGGAGGTCGTCGTTTTCCTCTTCGGGGATATAGACCGTGTAGGGGTCGAGCTCGGAGAGCATGGCGTCTATGCCCGCCAGCTGCATACGCTTCAGGGGGAGGGTGTCCACATAGGAGCGGCTGAGCTCCCGCAGGAGGGCATTGTTGATTTCGACCCACTGGCCCATCTTGAAGTCCTTCGACTGGGCCTGCGCCCCGACGGCAAACAGTGCCGCCAACAGGGTGATAAGTATTCTTTTGTTCATATCGATGGCAAAGTTACAAAAATAGTGCGTAACTTTGCGGCGAATTAATTTTTGATGATATGAAATTAGCATTTGCAACCGGAAATATACATAAACTTCGCGAGGCCTCGGAAATCCTCGGCGAAGGATTCGAACTCATAACACCCTCTTCCCTCGGTCTTGACGCCGATATCCCGGAGACGGGTAAAACCCTAAGGGCCAATTCTTTGCTCAAGGCCCAATATATCTTCGACCACCTTGGATGCGACTGTTTCGCCGACGACACCGGCCTCGAGGTGGAGATTCTCGGTGGCGCTCCGGGCGTCTACACCGCCCGCTACGCCGGCCCCGATGGTGACTCCGCAGCCAACATTGCCAAGCTCCTGCGGGAGATGGCCTCGATGGAGATGTCCGCTTCCCAGGCACGCGCATATGGCCTCGACACCGTCCACGCCTCGCGCCGCGCCCGCTTCTGCACCATCGTGACGCTCTTCCTGGGCGGCGAATACTACACCTTCGAGGGCATAATGCCCGGCCGCATAGCCATCGCCCGCTCCGGCAGCGAAGGCTTCGGCTACGACCCCGTCTTCATCCCCGACGAAATCCCCGCCTGGGCCGCCCCGGGCGCCGCTGGGGGTGCTGCTGGGGGTGCTGTGTTTGCCGGTGCCTCTGCCTCCGTCATTGCGAGTGCCTCGGCTCTTGCCTCTGTGGCCGGTGCCCCTGCCTCCGACATTGCGAGAGTCGCTGCCCTTGCATCTGTGGCCGGTGCCCCTGCCTCCGACATTGCGAGCGCCGCTGCTCTTGCTTCTGTGGCCAAGGCGCCTTCTTCTGCGGTCGCCAAGGTCCGGACATCCAAAGCTTCGGCTGCCGCGGGTCAGAAGCCCGCTGCCACCACGGCCGACATTGCGAGAGCCTCGGCTCTTGCCTCTGTGGCCGGTACGGCCGGGGACGCCATCGCGCTGGTCCCCAATGTGTGGCGGCTGACCTGCGCCGATATCCCCGAAGAGGCCAAGAACGCCATCTCCCACCGCGGCCGTGCCCTCCGCGCAATGGCCGACTTCCTCCGCTCCCGTCAGACTGCCCCCAAGCGGGCGTAATGGAACAATAATACGTCCATCAAGCCCGGCGTCTTCGAACAACCGGCACGTTGGAAGCAAACACCGCCATCAAGCCCGGTAGCTTCGAACAATCGGCTCATTGGAAGCGAACACCGCCATCACGCCCGGTGTCTTCGACCAACCGCACGTTGGAAGCGAACACCGCCATCACGCCCGGTGTCTTCTGTCCGATTGAGTTCGGTTAAAGGGGGTATATGCCCGCGCCGATGAAGGAGATCAGGGCTTCGGGATTGATTTTGAGCTGGAGGCCCCGTATTCCGGCACTGACGTAGATGTGGTCATACAGGAGGGCGGATTCATAGACGAAGGTGGGGAGCGGCTTCTTCATCCCGATGGGGGAACAGCCGCCGCGGATATATCCCGTCTCGGGAAGAAGTTCCTTCATATGCAGCATAGCTGCGGACTTATTGCCGGAAATCCTTGCCGCCACCTTCAGGTCGACTTCCATATCCCCAGGCATCACGCAGACAAACAGGCCATTACGGTCGCCGCGCAGCACAAGGGTCTTGAAGACCTGCTCCAGCGGCTCCCCGAGCTGCGCCGCAACGTGGTCGGCAGCGAGGTTGCTCTCGTCCACCTCGTAGGGGACGAGTTCGAACGGCACCCCCGCCGCCTCCAGCAGCCTTGCGGCATTTGTCTTCGGAACTGCAGCCATAACGCCGCAAAGTTAGCGACAATTCCCCAATCCTCCAAAGCCCCCACCTCTCCACACCCACTGTCCCTCGTGGAACACGACTACGCACTTCCGGAAAATGTGCCACAGAGGGTCGTTTGGACGGAAGTGCGTTGGAGGGAGGGAGGAGGAATGTGGCCTGGAGGGGCCCGGGAGGACACTTCGGGGCGGCAGAAAGAGCGCTCACCGCGTCCCAAAGTCGGGGACACGGTGAACGGTTTGGCGGGGAAAGTGCACACCGCGTCCCAAAGTCGGGGACACGGTAAACGGTTTGGCGGGGAAAACGGGGGTGGTGTCCCACGAAATGGGACACCGTGCACACCTCAGGGCCGGCGGGGCAAAGGCCTGGGAGGCAGGTTCGGGACGGAACGGCGTTACGCACTTCCGCAAAATGTGCCACAGAAAGCCGTTTTGACGGAAGTGCGTTGGAGGGAGGGAGAAGGAATGTGGCCTGGAGGGGCCTGGGGGCTGCTTCGTGTTTTGCTTGTGCGCGCAGGTGCACAGGACCCCCTGCTGGAGATGCGTGGAAGGCAGGTTTGCTGGAAGTGCGCGCACATGCAGGGACGGAATGTACCACGAAGGGGGCTGGGAGGCAGGTTTGCGGTAGGACTTCGCTACGCACTTCCGCAAAATGTGCCACAGAAGGCCGTTTGGGCGGAAGTGCGTTGGAGGGAGGGAGGAGGAATGTGGCCTGGAGGGGCCTGGGGGCTGCTTCGTGTTTTGCTTGTGCGCGCAAGTGCACGGGACCCCCTGCTGGAGATGCGTGGGAGGCAGGTTCGCTGGAAGTGCGCGCACACGCAGGGACGGGATGTGCCTTGGAGGGGCCTGGAAGGCAGGTTCGGCGACGGGCGGAGTTACGCACTTCCGAGAAATGAGCCACAGAAGGCCGTTCGGGCCGAAGTGCGTAATAAGCCGAGAGGAGTGATGCGCGCGCCGGGTACCCGCCAGGACCGGACTCCCTTCTTTTGGGTCTTCGCGGGTGACTCGTCTTCGAGAAAAACGTTCTCGCAACCAATCAACACAGGCAGCAGGCACTTTGCGGGGCCCAGGAGGCAGGATCGGTGTCGAACATAGTGCCCCAAAGGGCGGCCAAGAGTACGATTTCGGTCTTTTTTGTTCGCGCAGGTGCCCCCAAGGGCAGCCAAGAGTACGTTTTGGAGCATTTTTGTTCGCTCAGATGCCCCAAAGGGACCTGAATGCCACTTAGGGGCGGCACGGCGTTACGCACTTCCGGGAAATGTGCCACAGAAAGCCGTTTTGACGGAAGTGCGTTGGAGGGAGGGAGGAGGAATGTGGCCTGGAGGGGCCTGGGAGGTAGGTTCGGGGCGGCACGGCGTTACGCACTTCCACGGAATGTGCCGCAGAAGGCCGTTTGGGCGGAAGTGCGTTGGAAGGCGGGTGGAGAAATGCGCCATGGAGGGGGCTGGGAGGCAGGTTCGGCGACAGAAAGAGCGCTCACCGCGTCCCAAAGTCGGGGACACGGTGAACGGTTTGGCGGGGAAAGTGCACACCGCGTCCCAAAGTCAGGGACACGGTGAACGGTTTGGGTGGGAAAGGGGGGTGGTGTCCCACGAAATGGGACACCGTGCACACCTCAGGGCCGGCGGGGCAAAGGCCTGGGAGGCAGGTTCGGGAAGGAACGGCGTTACGCACTTCCACGGAATGTGCCGCAGAAGGCCGTTTGGACGGAAGTGCGTAAGAAGGCGGGGGGAGAAATGCGCCCTGGAGGGGCCTGGAAGGCAGGTTCGGCGACGGGCGGAGTTACGCACTTCCGCAAAATGTGCCACAGAAGGCCGTTTTGACGGAAGTGCGTAAGAAGGCGAGTGGAGAAATGTGCTTTGGAAAGGCCTGGAAGGCAGGTTCGGCGGCGGGCGGAGTTACGCACTTCCGGGAAATGTGCCACAGAGGGCCTTCCGGGTGGAAGTGCGTTGAATGGCGGGGAGAAGCGCGGGGTGCAGCGCGAGATGAGACGGGACAAGCGCGAGTGCGTCGCGGGGAGGCGCGGTGAGGGTCGCGCCCGGGCGCAGGAGGTGTCCCACAACGGTGCGCGCGGGCGGGGATGTTGGAATATTTTGGAAAAAGAAGTAAATTTGTAGGATATTGTAAAAACAAACAACATTACGACATATATGGAAAACAGAAAAGTACTTCTAATGATCCTCGACGGTTGGGGCGAGGGAAGACACGATTATTCAAACGCCATATTCACCCAGGGGACGCCGGTCATCGACGGCCTGAGGGCGAAGTATCCTTTCGGGCACCTGCAGGCCTGCGGGGAGTATGTGGGACTGCCGGACGGGCAGATGGGCAACTCGGAGGTGGGTCATATGAACCTCGGCGCAGGGCGCGTCGTGTACCAGGACCTGGTGAAGATCAATATCGCTGCCCGCGAGCATAAGTTCTTGGAGAACAAGGAGATAAAGGCTGTCTATGAATATGTCAAGGCTTCCGGGAAGAAGCTTCACCTGATGGGCCTGACCTCCCACGGCGGAGTGCACTCCTCCCTCACCCACGTCTATGAGTTCCTGAAGGTTGCGGCAGATATGGGACTGGACAAGGTCTATGTCCACGCCTTTATGGACGGGCGCGACACCGACCCCCGCAGCGGCAAGGGCTTCCTCGAGGAGCTTGAAGGCAAGATGGCCGAGACTACCGGAAAGATAGCCTCCGTGTGCGGCCGCTTCTATGCGATGGACCGCGACAAGAGGTGGAACCGCGTCAAGGAAGCATATGACCTTCTGGTCGAAGGCAAGGGCGACAAGTTCACCTCCGCAATCGAAGGCATCCAGGCCTCATATGACGCCGACGTCACCGACGAGTTCGTCAAGCCCATCGTCATCACCGACGCTGCCGGCAAGCCCCTTGCAACCATAGAGGAAGGCGACGCAGTCATATTCTACAACTTCCGCAACGACCGAGCCCGCGAGCTCACCACCGTCCTGACGCAGAAGGATATGCCCGAGGAAGGGATGCACACCATTCCCCTGCACTACTGCTGCCTCACCCCCTACGACGCCTCCTTCACCGGAGTGCATATCCTCTTTGACAAAGAGGAAGTTACGGACACCCTCGGAGAGACCGTGGCCAAGGCCGGCAAGCGCCAGCTCCGCATAGCCGAGACGGAAAAATATGCCCACGTCACCTTCTTCTTCAACGGCGGCCGCGAGACCCCCTTCGAGAACGAAGACCGCATCCTGGTGAACTCCCCGAAGGTCCCCACCTATGACATCCTTCCCGAAATGAGCGCCCCCGAAGTGGCCGAGAAGCTCATCGAAGCCATCAACTCCGGCAAGGAAGATATGATCATCCTCAACTTCGCCAACGGCGATATGGTAGGACACACGGGAGTATATACCTCCGTCGAAAGGGCTGTCGCCTGCGTTGACAAACTCGTCGGCAGGGTCGTGGATGCAGCCATCAAACAGGGATATGCCATCCTCCTCACCGCGGACCACGGCAACGCCGACTACGAAGTCAACCCCGACGGCACCCCGAACACCGCCCATTCGCTGAACACCGTTCAGTTCATAGTCATCAATGTCCCTGAGGTCAAGGAAGTTAAGGACGGCGCCCTTTGCAACGTCGCCCCTACGATCCTCAAACTTATGGGCATCCCCCAGCCCGCTGCAATGACAGCACAGCCGCTTATATGAGAAAATACCTCCTCCCCCTCCTGCTGCTGGCAGCGTCCTGCTCCTCGGGACAGGATGAACCGGGCTTCCTGAAGGAAGACCTCCTGCAGTATGTCGACACCCGCATAGGCTCGGGCGGCCACGGCCACGTGTTCGTGGGCGCCAGCGTGCCCTTCGGCGCCGTGCAGCTCGGCCCCACCAGCATCCCGCAGGACTGGGACTGGTGCTCCGGCTACCACGACAGCGACTCCACCATCATCGGATTCTCGCACACCCACCTCAGCGGCACGGGCATCGGAGACCTGTTCGACGTGACCGTGATGCCGGTAGTGGGGCGTGTGACATATGCCCGCGGAAGCGAGGATGAACCCGCCTCCGGGATGTGGTCCTACGGAGCGCGCAGCGAGGAAATCTCCCGGCCGGGATATTACAGCATCCCGCTGGAGCGCTATGGCATCAAGGCCGAGCTGACTGCCACCGCGAGGGTCGGTATGCACCGCTACACATATCCTGCAACCCCCTCTGCAGCAATAGTTTTCGACCTTGAGAACGGCGGTTGCTGGGACTCCCCTACCAGCACTTCCATCACCCAGCAGGTCGATGAGAAAGGAAACGTCACCGCCCTTGACGGCTACCGTTTCTCGACGGGATGGGCCAAGAACCAGAAGGTCTATTTCCACGCCGAGTTCTCCGAACCTGTGAAGGACGTGGTGTTCGTCGAGAAGACATATGCCTCAGGCAGTGAGGACGTTATGTATGCCCGCGTGGAGTTCGGGCATCTTCCCCCGGGGAAACAGGTCCTGATGAAGGTCGCAATCTCACCGGTAAGCGTTGCGAACGCCAGGGAGAATATGGCCGCGGAGCTTCCCGGATGGGACTTCGACGCCACGGTCACCAAGGCGATGATAGCCTGGGACACCGAGCTGGAGAAGGTGCGCATCCAGGGCACCGCAGACCGCACGGAGTTCTACACGGCGCTCTACCACACGATGATAGCCCCCTCCCTATTCTGCGATGTGAACGGAGACTACCGCGGAGCCAACGGCGAGGTATATAACAGCAAATCAAACACTTACACCACCTTCTCCCTGTGGGATACCTACCGCGCGCAGATGCCCCTTATGAGCATCCTGCACCCCGAAAAGATGCCGGATATGGTGAGCACCATGCTGCGCATCTACGAGCAGCAGGGCAAGCTCCCGGTGTGGCACCTGATGGGCTGGGAGACCAACACTATGGTCGGCAATCCCGGAGTCATCGCGGTGGCTGACGCCATCGTCAAGGGAGTCGGCGGGTTCGACAGGGCGGCAGCCTTCGAGGCGATGCGCGAGTCGGTGATGATGGACGAGCGCGGCCAGTCCCTCCGTAAGCAGTATGGCTATATCCCGGCGGACAAATTCAACTGGGCGATAGCCCACGATATGGAATATGCGATTGCGGACGGTGCTGTGGCCAATGCAGCCGCGGCCCTTGGCTACAAGGAAGACGAACAGTTCTTCCGCGAGCGCAGCCATTCGTATCGCAACTATATGGATACCACCACCTTGTTCGCCCGCGGACGCTTCGCCGACGGCAGCTGGCGCTCGCCTTTCAACCCCTTCGAGTCCGACCACTTCGAGCAGGACTACGTCGAAGGCAACGCCTGGCAGTACACCTGGCTGGCGCCGCAGGATTTCGACGGACTGGTGCAGTTCTACGGTTCCCGCGAGAAGCTGGTGGAAAGGCTCGACAGCCTGTTCGCGGCCCCTTCGGTGGTCGAAGGCGCCAACGCTTCGCCGGACATTTCCGGCCTCATAGGCCAGTATGTCCACGGCAATGAGCCAAGCCACCATATCATCTATTTCTACACTATGGCAGGCAGGCGCGACAAGGCCGCCGAAAAGGTGCGCCAGGTGCTCGCAACTCTCTATTCCACCGCCCCCGACGGCCTGTCCGGCAACGAGGACGTGGGCCAGATGAGCGCGTGGTATGTGCTCTCCGCCCTGGGATTCTACCAGGTCGAGCCGGCCTCGGAGCGCTTCTGGTTCGGAAGCCCCTTGTTCGACAAGGTGAGCATAGCCGTCCCCGGCGGGTTCTTTAACATTGTCGCCCACGACAACTCACTGGAACACAAGTATATATCCAAGGTTAAACTCAACGGCAGGACGCTGCGCCGCGACTATATCCTCTTCGACGAGATTATGCGCGGAGGCATCCTCGAATTCTATATGCGATGAAGCTATATCCCCTGAAATTCCGTCCCTGGCTGCGCACTATGGTGTGGGGCGGCGAGAAGATTGCCCCGTTCAAGGGCGTGCAGACCGACATCACCAAAATCGGCGAAAGCTGGGAGATTTCCGGCGTGCAGGGGCACGTGACCGACGTGGCCGAAGGGCCCCTGGAGGGACGTTCCATAGCGTCGCTGGTGCAGGAGTTCAAGGGTGAACTGGTCGGGAACAAGGTATATGCCCAGTATGGCGATGAGTTCCCACTGCTCATCAAGTTCATCGACCCGGCCTCCGACCTTTCCATCCAAGTCCATCCGGACGATGCGATGGCCCAGCGCGTACACGGTCCAGGCCAGAAGGGCAAGACCGAGATGTGGTATGTGGTGGACGCCGAGCCGGGGGCATATCTGCTGTCGGGCCTGTCGAAGGAGATAACCCCGCAGGAATATGTCCGCCTTGTGGAGGAAAACCGTATCACAGAGGTGCTTAGCAAGCATATGCTTTCGCCCGGCGACGTGTTCTTCCTGCCTGCCGGCCGCATCCACGCCATAGGCAAGGGGGCCTTCATCACCGAAATCCAGCAGACCTCGGACTACACCTACCGCATCTACGACTACGGCCGCCTCGGCCTGGACGGCAAGCCCCGCCAGCTCCACACCGAGCTCGCGAAGGAAGCCATTGACTACAAGGTCTATCCGGACTACAAGACGCACTACACCCCGGCGAAGAACGCCCGCGTGGAACTGGTATCCTGCCCATTCTTCCTAACGTGCCTGTATGATGTCGATTCGGCAGTGGAAGTTCCCGTGCCCGACTCCTTCGTGGCAGTCATATGCGTGGCCGGCAGCGGAACGTTAGATGCACTGGGACAGACAGTTACGGTCCGCCAGGGCGAGACGGTGCTGGTTCCCGCCTGCGCAGAATCGCTGCGCCTTACCGGCAAGCTTAAAGTCCTGACAACACAGATTCCATAATATGAGCAGAGGAAAAGGTAAAGACCGCGGAGCGCGGAGGAAAGAGGTCCGCCTGGGCAAGGTGAAGGCTTTAGGCAAGAGGCAGGCAGCCCCAGCCCTGGAAAGCCGGGCAAGGAAGAAGGGCGGAACGTTCCCCGAATTCGAGGGAACGGCTATGATGAACCGCGACGGGCGGATCTATGTCAAGGTCGAAGGAATGACCGAGGACATCGCCGTCAGGTCCCGCACGATGGGGGCGCTGAACGGCGACCGCGTGAGGGTCGTGATGAAGCGCGCCGGCTTCAAAGGCAAGCAGGCCGAAGGCGAAATCATATCCATCATCGAGCGGAGCAAGAAACCTTTCGTGGGCGTGCTGCACGTGGTGGGCGTCCAGGCCTGGGTGCTGATGCAGAGCAAGAATATGCCCTACGACATAGTGGTCCCGGTGGTGGACGTGGACGGCACTCCGCTCTACCGTTTCCGCAGCAGGCAATTCACTGACCAGCAGGAATATACGGGAGCACTGAGGCGCTTTCCCGGCAAGGAATACACCATCGCCGGAGTCTATGAGACCGTGGACGGCAAGCCCAGCGAGCTGAAGGTCCAGCCCGGAATGAAGGTGGCCTGCGTTGTGGATGCCTGGGACAGGGGCGAAACCAACCCCAGGGGACATATATGCGACGTGCTCGGGGAGATAGGCGATAACGAGACTGAGATGCACGCCATCCTGGCGGAATATGGACTCCCCTACCGCTTCCAGAGCGAAGTGGAGAACGCCGCCGACAAGATTTCCGACAAGATCGGACCCAAGGAGCTGGAAGGCAGGAGGGATTTCCGTAAAGTGCTGACTTTCACCATAGACCCTGCCGACGCGAAGGACTTCGACGACGCCATATCCTTCCGTCCCCTGGACAACGGCAACTACGAAGTGGGCGTCCATATCGCCGACGTCTCCTACTATGTCAAGCCCGGCAGCCCGGTGGACAAGGAGGCCCAGGAGCGCGGCACGTCAGTCTACCTGGTGGACCGCACTGTGCCTATGCTGCCGGAGAAACTTTCCAACAAGCTCTGCTCCCTGCGCCCCGGCGAGGACAAGCTGACCTTCTCGGCAGTGTTTGAGATAACCCCCAAGGGCAAGGTTTTCAACCAGTGGTTCGGCCGCACGGTGATGAATTCCGACTGGAGGTTCGCCTATGAAACCGCCCAGCAGATAATAGATGCCGGCCCCGAAGCCCTTGAAAAAGAGATACTTGGCGGCACTGACGGAGTGGGGAACGACACCGACAATTTCGGCGTAACCACCGGCAAGGCCATCCCGAAGCCCCTCAAGGAAGCCATATTGACCCTGTGGGGCCTGGCCGCCATCCTGCGCAAGCAGCGCTTTGCCGCCGGCGCCATATCCTTCGAGCGTCCGGAGATGAAGGTGGAGGTCGACGAGAAGGGTAAGCCCATAGCCGTGCACCAGAAGGTGTCCGCCGAGGCCAACTGGCTCATCGAGGAGTTTATGCTGCTGGCCAACCGCAACGTCGCGGAGTTCGTGGCCACGGGCGGCAAGATGAACGGCCGCGAGAAGAAAGACGCCAAGACGTTCGTCTACCGTATCCACGACGAGCCTAATATGGAGAAGCTCCAGGGCCTTCGCGACTTCGCCGGCACCTTCGGCTACAAGACGGAAGTCGGAACGGGCGGCGACACCGCAAAACAGCTCAACAAACTGCTTTCTGAGGCCAAGGACAAGCCGGAGTTTATGGCGCTGGAAATGATTGCATTACGCTCTATGGCCAAGGCCTGCTACCGCACCGACAACATAGGGCATTACGGCCTTGCATTCCGCTTCTACACGCACTTCACCTCCCCCATCCGCCGCTACCCTGACCTGATGGTCCACCGCCTCCTGGCGATGTACCTGGCGGACAAACCCTCGCAGGACAAGAACTACTACGAGGAGCAGTGCGTTCACGCCTCCGACCGTGAAGTACTTGCTGCCAACGCAGAGCGTGACAGCATCAAGTACAAGCTGGTCGAGTATATGGAGGACAAGATAGGCCAGGAATTCGACGGCCACATCTCAGGCCTCACCGACTGGGGAATGTACGTGGAAATCGAGCCCACGAAGATCGAGGGTATGGTCGCCCTCCGCGAAATCGAGGACGACTTCTACGAGTTCGACGAGGAGCACTACCAGGTGAACGGGAAACGAACCGGACGGGTCTTCCGCCTGGGAGATCCCGTCCGTATACGTGTCAAGGCCACTTCGCTGGAGCAGCGCATCCTCGACTTCGAGCTTCTGTGCGAGCCCGCCCCTGCCCGCACGCATGACCGCTTCGCCGGTCACTTTCCCGAGCAGTTCTCCGGCCGCTTCCCCGACCGCTCCACCCCCCCCGCAAGGACTCCAAACGATCAAGTAAAGGCCGCCGTTAGCAGTAATTATTTCTTGCGGAAAGAGTATTTGGCCGACAGCATGAAATAGCGGCCGTAGGTAGGAGTCCAAATCTGGGTAAATGCCTCGGAAGTCAATGTCGTGCGATAAATCGAACCTCCGTTCAACAAATCATTGGCATCAAGGGATATGACCAGGATGTTCTTAATAATCGTCCACGAGATGGATGCACCTAGAGTGTGCCTATACTGGTCAAGTCCGTCTTGGGATATATAAGTGTTTCCACTGAAGGAATATCGCCCGGATATCGTTAGTTTAGGTAAAACCTTTATTCGTGCACTTGCCAATGCATTCCAAGTTATTCTATCCATACTAAATTGGCCAGATTCTGAGAAAGAGCGAAGATATGCCATCCCTGCCCGGACATTAAATTTCATCTTGTTATTTGGTGTTATCACGATAGAAGGTTCTGCGGAAACACTGTTAGTGTAGAGCGATACAGGCTGGTTGGAGATATAGGTGGGAGCTCCGGAGAAGGATTCTGCAACCTTGAAAGTGGCCGACACTTTTCGCTTGAATAACATCTTACTCAGACTTGCAGAAATGGAAGTGATGTGTTCAGGACGCGATGAGTTGATATATGAAAATAGCGACGAACCGGCCTTAGCAACATAACCACTCCAGTCAAACAAAGGAGTATCCGTATTCAAAAGCATTTGATTTTGAACAATCTTTCCGCATGTGACTTTGTTGTCCAATGATAGCCCCAGGCTGTATGTTTTGAATGTTCGTCCCCATCTTATGGAAATTTCGCTACTATAGAATGCTTTTAACTCCGGATTGCCTTTCAGCACCATCATGGGATTTGAATCATATACCCTATTCCTTAGTTGCATGATTTCAGGAAGATTTTCCTTTAGGGAAGCGTCTATTGTCAAATTCTTGTATTTCAAAGAGAAGGAAGGCAGCACGAAACAATATTGCCTGGACAAAGATTCCGGGGCAGGATAGGATTCCTGATCCGATAATACAGTATTATCCAGCATGATAGATGCATTCAGATTAAGAACTGATGTGTTATATGTTCCGCCCAAGGATATGCTCCCGCTAAAAGTCTTCCAATTAAAGTTATATGTGTCCGCTTCATAAACAATTGGGATAATAGGGAAATAATCCATAGCCTGTCTTTCTTCAGTTGTGTTTTCCAGCGAACTGCTAAGACGTCCCCACAGAGAGAGGGTATTTGTCTCTTTATTTATAAGCACCCATTCCAAACCAGCTTCCCCAACAATGGACTGATGCTTCTTAATTGCTGTAGTTATCAGCCTGCGTGGCTGCCACGAAGAAGACAGTGTGTCGGTCAAATGAGAAGGATTGTCTTTCCTATAAGCACTCGCGCCGAAGGACAGAGAAGGGCGCAAGGATTTCAAATCGTTGTTTCTCCATATAAGATTAGAATACAAGCTATAATCCTTATCAAATGTTTCATCGGCCTGGTTGCTCCGTAAAGTCTTATCATCAAACCTTTTATAGAGGTTGCTTCCAAGACAGTTATTCCTTTGTGTTATAAGTGCTGTAGTATTCCAGTAGATGGATTTCAACTTCGTGTCCAGCATTTCCAACGTAACAATAATCTTGTGGCTGGAAGCAGTATTATATGAATTAGTCGTGTCGGAAAGAATATATGACGGATGTCCATTGATGTCAAAGTGGTCTGAAAGGGAAATCTCAGACAGTCTGTCATATTGATGTATATGTTTATAGTTGGCTTTCAAAATATTACCATAAGACCTGTCTTTCCAATGCTTCTCAACATATAAATCTGCGACATTACTCTCCTCGTATTCTGTTAGCGAGCCATTGTGCTCTCTTGATAACATCAAAGCATTGGACGGATTTAAGCCTATCTGTAATTGACCGAGTCTGCTTGAATTATTGTCAACAGCAATTCCTCCTCCAACCTGTAACGATTCAGAATAATATGCTGCTGTCCCAACTCCCGCATATCTGGGCTGGCCGGTATCATCCACGCCCACAGATGCATATGCCAGAGCCTCTGACAGTATCAGAAGAGACTCTTTGGTTGTTATATCCAGAACTTTTTCCTTCCTGGACTGTTTCAATCCCCTTCTCTTATCTTCGGCGTTTTGTTCTGAGAACACCTTAACCCCACTTACCTCCGAAGCATTCAAGGTATTGACCGCTGTCACCACGTTGCTGCCGAAGATAAGAACGCCGTTTACATATGTTCTCTTAATTTCCTCACCATCAACCTTTATTCCACCATCAGAGATTTCAAAACCAGGGAGTTGCTCAAGGGCGCTCCGCAGTCTGTCGTCTTCCAGGACGTTTACTGCCAAGATGTTGTATTTGGTCGTATCTTTGGTGTGAGTAACAATGGGTATTTCACCTTTAACGACAGCCCCTTCAAGGTCTATCGATTTGGGCTCCATGTAGAAAAGAAAGGTATTCTTACCGGGGATAATCTCGAAATTACCCGATATCGTTTCCATACCTTGACAGAGTATCTTTAGGAATATATCCCCTGAAGGGATACCGTCAAAACGGAAGTTGCCGTCAACGATTGTCCTGAAGAGTGTGTCCGGCTTTTCAGCATGAGAGGGAACAAGTTGGATTGTTGCCCCTCTCACGCCAAGATTCGCCTTTTCTCCATATCTTGCATCCGCCACCCTGCCATAAACGGTAGACAAAGAATCCCTCTGCCCCGCGACAAGAGCCTGAAGGCAGGTGAACAAGCATATGCAGGAGAAAAAGAATCTACGCATTAAAGATTATCTTCAGGCAAAACAATAATATCACCAATTTCCCCGAAAACCACTTCAATCGTAGGATAACCAACCATTGATACTACAATAATATCATCATAGTTTGCAGTAATACAAATATGCCCATCATGATCAGTAGTTCCTCCATTTGTAGTGCCTTTAACAACGACTGCAACGAACGGAATAGAATTCCCATCCGTATCCTTTATTGTGAAACACTTCTGATACCTCTGTGCGATACTTAATGTAAGAGATAGAATACTGACAGCAATAACTGCTAAAATACTCTTAATAATTGTCTTCTTCATAACTAAAAGAATGTTTGTTAAGCGAAATAATATAATTACAATAGGTTTTGAATTCAATAAGATTTCTCTTTGGGTTGCCTCCTTGACATATAATTACTCCCTCTGAATCTAGCAATACAGTATGTTCAATCTTTCTCCTTCCAAACAAGCCTATGTTACATTCAGAAGAGATTGTATAGACTAAGTGCACGCAATCTCCGATTCGCTCTTCAAGGGTTTGTTTCACCTCTGATAACGTTCTCTCGTTTGCTTCAATTATACACACTATATTCACTTTACAATCTTCACCTCTAAGAGAAAGTTCCTTCTTCCGATTTTTCCACCTACAGATATCTAGTATTTGACAATCCAAGCAACCACCATTTAACTTCTCAAAATCTACTATAGTTGGTAACCCGGGAATGATATTGGCTTCTTGTGGTAAAACAACAGTATTAACTTGGTGTCTATTTATGCAAGAAGAAAAGATAGTATAAATAGCTATTAAAGCTATAGAATACAATACTCTATTGAATATGGGCATAAATGATTCTTGAAACTAACATTACGAAGATACCTAAAAATCATCGTTAAAACATTATTTCATTCTATTTTTGAACCAATTCCACAGAGAATACATAGGACTGGGTGGTAAGGGGTGGAAGCGAATTGACGGGAATGGAGTAGGCCTTGTGCGATGGAGTGCGTGAGGCTTGTGCAGGGCACGGTGCTGCTTGCAGCATGCCGTCTACCCTAAATCCAAGTAGCGGGCAGCCCCGCTACGTTTTGACGGCAAGTGCCCGATGCCGCCCATTCCCGGAAGCTGAGCTTCCATCCCTTACCACCCAGTCCGATTAAGCGTTCTAATCCTTCCCCGCTACCACTTGCGCTCAAGAGCGCGGTGGGCGGCAGCAACGACGTGGGGAGCGTCGAGGCCATAGGCGGTCATAAGGGCCGCCGGGGTGCCGGACTGGCCGAAAGCGTCGGCGCCGTTGACATATTCCACGGGGACCGGGAAACGGCGGGCAAGGACGCCGGCGACAAGTTCGCCAAGACCGCCGGCCATATTGTGCTCTTCGGCAACAACGGCGCAGCGGGTCTTAAGGACTGATTTCACTATGGCTTCCTCATCGAGGGGCTTGATGGTCGCGATGTCTATCACTTCGGCGGAAATTCCCTCATTCTCAAGGGTTTCAGCGGCCTGGAGGGCCTCCCAGACCATATGGCCGGTGGCAATCAGGGTGACGTCGCGGCCTTCGCTGAGGACTACGGCCTTGCCAATCTCAAACTCCTGGTCCTCAGGGGTGAAGTTGGGGACCGAAGGACGGCCGAAACGCAGATATACCGGTCCGTCATATGCGGCTGCGGCAATGGTCGCGGCCTTTGTCTGATTGTAGTCGCAGGGGTTGATGACCACCATTCCGGGAAGGGCGCGCATCAGGGCGATGTCCTCCATCGTCTGATGGGTGGCGCCGTCTTCGCCCAGGGTGATGCCGGCGTGGGAGGAGGCGAGCTTGACGTTGGTCTTGCCGTAGGCCACTTCCTGGCGGATCTGGTCATAGACGCGGCCGGTGATGAACTCGGCGAAGGAGCCCGCGAAGGGCACCTTTCCGGTGATGGCCAGGCCGGCTGCGACGCCCACCATATTGGCCTCGGCGATGCCGCACTGGATGAACCTTTCGGGGAACGCATCCGCAAAGGCGTCCATCTTCAGGGAGCCTTTGAGGTCGGCGGTGAGGGCCACTACGCGGGAATCACGCTTTCCGGCCTCGAGCAGTCCGGCTCCGAAGCCGCTGCGGGTGTCTTTCTTTCCAGAGTCGATATATTTCTTCATACTAAAAGTCTCCTAAGGTTTCTTCGAGTTGGGCGAGGGCGTCGGCGCACTGCTGCGCTGAAGGAGCCTTGCCGTGCCATTTGTGGGTGCCTGCCATAAAGTCTACGCCGTGACCCATATCCGTGCGGAAGAGGATCATAGTGGGAAGGCCGCTGCCGCGATAGGCAAGGGCTTGGGAATATGCTTCCAGGATGGCGTCCATATCGTGACCGTCGGCGACGATTACGTTCCAGCCGAAGGCCCTCCATTTGGCTTCCAGGTCGCCTTCTCCGGCCACCGAGGTGACGGGGCCGTCAATCTGCTGGCCGTTCCAGTCGGTGATGGCAACCAGGTTGTCCAGGCGGTGGTGGACGGCGAACATACCGGCTTCCCAGATCTGGCCTTCCTCACTTTCGCCGTCGCCGCACAGGACGAAGACGGTGGAAGGGTCCTTGTCCAGCTTCTTGCCGAGGGCGATGCCGGCCGCGGCGGAGAGGCCCTGGCCGAGGGAACCGGAGGCCTGGGTGACGCCGGGCAGTTCCTTACGCACTGACGGGTGGCCCTGGAGACGGGTGCCGAACTGGCGGAAAGAGGCGAGTTCGCTTGTCGGGAAATAGCCCGCACGGGCGAGGACGGAGTAATAGACCGGGGTCATATGACCGGCGGAGAGGATGAAGACATCCTGCCCCTTGCCGTCACGCCTCCAGGTCGCGGGGTCGTGCTTCATTACCTTGAAGTAGAGGGCGGTGAGCAGGTCTGCGCTGCTCATCGAGCCTCCGGGATGGCCGGAGGCAGCCAGCGTGACCATCCGGACAATGTCTCGGCGCACCTGGGACGCAATGCGTGTAAGTTCTTCTGCCATAATTATTTGCTTTCTGCTTCTTCAACTGCCTTGAAGTAGCGGTAGGAATTGACCTTGAGTTCGCCCACGGAGAGCTCGTCGCACACTATCGTGCCAGCGGGATGGCCCTGCAGCCCGGAGAGGGTGCAATAGTGGCTCATAGGGCCTTCGATGGCGTCCTTCAGGGCGCGGGCCTTCTTGGAGCCGAAGGCGAGGATGACCACCTCCTTGGAGGAGAGAACCGTGGCCACGCCCACCGTGAGGGCCTGCTTGGGCACCTTATTGAAGTCGCCGTCAAAGAAACGGGCATTGACCTCACGGGTATCCTGGGTGAGGGTCACCACGCGGGTGCGGGACTCCAACGAGGAGAAGGGCTCGTTGAAGGCGATGTGGCCGTCTTCGCCCACTCCGCCCAGGAAAAGGTCGAAGCCGCCTGCTTCCACGATGGCCTTCTCATAGGCTGCACACTCGGCTTCGGGGTCGGGGGCGTTGCCGTCGAGGATGTGGATATTGGCTGCGGGTTCGTCGATCTGGTCGAAGAGGTACTTGTGCATAAAGCTGTGGTAGCTCTCGGGATGCTCCACGGGGAGGCCCACATATTCGTCCATATTGAACGAAATGACATTCTTGAAGGAGACCTCGCCAGCCTTGACCATACGGATGAGTTCAGCGTAGGTCTGGATGGGGGTGGAGCCGGTGCAAAGGCCGAGCACGAAGGGCTTGGAGGTCTTTGCGGCCTTCTCATTTATCCTGGCGGCGATATAGTGCGCGGCCCATATGGAGCCTTCTGCGGCGTTGTTGCGGATTATAACTTTCATATGCTGCTAACAAAGTTTAAGGAATACTTCAATTGCTTGATATTCAGCCATTCCAAGCTCGTTGTAGAGGGCGGCTGTATTCTGGGTGCGCTCTTCGGCCCTCTGCCAGAATTCACGCGGGTCGTCGCCCGGGAACGGGACGATGTCCTTCTGGGAAAGGTGGCGGAAGATGGCGTGGCGTTTCTTGATGAGTTCGCCGGGGCTGAGGGGGACTGCCATATCCACCCTGCCCAGCTCCCATTCCATCCAGGCGCCGCGGTAGAGCCATATGGTCGTCGCTTCAAGCCAGCCTTCGCCTTCGGCCTTAAGCTGCTTGATGGAGTCGAGGACGGCCTCGGTGCAGACGCGGTGGGTGCCGTGAGGGTCTGCAAGGTCGCCGGCCATATAGATCTGGTCGGGACGGACCTCCTTGATGAGGGCCTTGATGATGTCAAGGTCGGCCTGGGTGCGGGGGAGCTTGGTGACACCGCCGGACTCGTAGAACGGGAGGTTCAGGAAGTGGGCGTTGGTGTCGGCGTTGAGGCCGAAGGAGCGGACGGCTCCGCGGGCCTCGCTGCGGCGGATGGCGCCCTTGATGGCCAGCAGTTCCTTAGGCTCGGGCTCGCCGGCTACCTTGGAATCCACTATGGCCTTGACCCTCTTGAACTGGTCGGCGAAGCCAAGCTGGTAGGCTGCGTCCATATGCTGGAGGACCACGTCGTCGTGGACGGCGAGGTCGCCCGAGGTCTCATATGCCACGTGCACGTTGTGGCCCTGCTCCACAAGGCGGATGAATGTGCCGCCCATGGATATCACGTCGTCATCCGGGTGAGGTGAGAATATGAGGACCGTCTTGGGGAACGGATTACTCTTCACCGGACGGGTCGTGTCGTCGGCGTTGGGCTTGCCGCCGGGCCAGCCGGTGATGGTGTGCTGGAGGTCGTTGAAGACTTCGATGTTTATCTTGTCGAAGGAACCGTAGATCTCGAGGAGGTCGCCAAGGTAGTTGTCGAGGTAGTCCTGCTGGGTGAGCTTGAGGATGGGCTTGTGGACCCTCTGGCAGAGCCAGACGACGGCCTTGCGGACGAACTTGCGGCTCCAGGTGCAGGGACCCACCATCCAAGGGGCTACCATACGGGCCAGGAGGGAGCCGGAGTTCTCGTCGACAAACAGGGTGCAGTCGTCGTGCATCTGAAGGTAGGAGGCGGGGCAGGAGCTGTCGGGCTCGCCTTCGACTATGGCCTTCACCACGTCGGCCTTCCTTTCACCCCAGGCCATAAGGATAATCTTCTTGGCGGAGAGCATAGTGCCCACGCCCATAGTGATGGCGGTCTTCGGGGTGGCCTGGATGTCGCCGTTGAAGTTCTTGGCCTGGCGCTTGCGGCTGCGGTAGGACAGAAGGACGGTGCGGGTGCGGCTCTTGATGTTGGAGCCGGCCTCGTTGAAGCCTATCTGGCCCTGCTCGCCGACACCTATGACCAGCAGGTCGAGGCCGCGGGCGAGTTTGTCGTAGGATGCGCAGTATTCGGATACCTTGTCCTCGGGGACGGTGGCGTCGGGGATATGGATATTCTCCGGCTTGACGTCCACCAGGTCGAGGAACTCTTCGTGGATGCGGTAGTTGCGGCTCTGGACGTGGTCGCTGGAGACGGGATAGTATTCATCGATGGAGAATACCTCAACGCCTGCGAAGGACACCTTGCCTTCCTTGCAGTAGCGGGCAAGCTTGCGGTAGAGGGATATCGGGGAGTAGCCAGTCGTGAGGCCGAGCTTGAACAGGCGGCCGGTGCCCTGAGCATCGTGCTCCTTGATGGCCTTGACTATGATGTCGGCTATGACGTAGCTGGCATCGGTGGAGTCGTCATAGATTTCGGTGGTAATCTTTTCAAATGAATGCAGGACGCCCTTGGGAAGATTTTCTTCGATAAGGCCTCCGTCTTTGGGAAGTTTGAAATGCTCCATATGTTGATTAATTTATAACTCTCTGTCTGACAGGGCGAAAGTGTTGCCCTTGCGGATGTCGCCCGTGGTGATGCCGAGGTTCAGCCATTTCTTTCTCTGGGCTGCGGTGCCGTGGGTGAAGGATTCCTCGACGGCATATCCCTGGGCTTTCTTCTGGAGATAGTCGTCGCCGATGACCGAGGCGCAGCGGATGGCTTCATCCACGTCGCCGGGCTCGATGGAGGAGAACATAGCGTTGTCGTGGTGGGCCCATACTCCGGCGTAGAAGTCGGCCTGGAGCTCAATGCGGACGCTTATGCGGTTGGCTTCCGCCTTGCCCAGGCGGTTCATCTGCTGGTGGGCCTGGCCCAAGGTGCCGAGCAGGTTCTGGACGTGATGGCCGACCTCGTGGGCGATGACATATGCATAGGCGAAATCGCCGTCCGCGCCAAGCTGGCTTTTCATCGAGCTGAAGAAGGACAGGTCAATGTAGAGGCACTGGTCCGCCGAGCAGTAGAAGGGGCCCATCGAGGCGCTTCCGGTGCCGCAGCCGGACTGGGTCGTGCCGGTGTAGAGGACCATCGTGGGGGATTTGTATTCCCCGAGGCCGTTGCGTTCGAAATAGGCCGTCCAGACGTCTTCCGTGCCGGCGAGGACCTTCTTCGAGAAGGAGGCGAGGGCCTGTTCTTCGGCCGTGAATTCCGTGCTGCCCTGGCTCTGGACGCCACCGCCGACGGAGCTTACATTGTTAAGCACGTCGCCGAGGTCCCCACCGAACAGAAGGGTGAGGACGCCTACGATGATGATGCCGCCAAGACCGAGTTTGCCACCGCTGCTCATTCCCCTGCGGTCCTGGACATTGGTACTTTCGCGTCTTCCGTCAAGTCTCATAGTATGTCTTTATTTATTGATTTCGGTGGAACCTCCCAGGATGACTTCCGGACGGAGGACTATCTTTTCCGGCGGATTGCCCTGGATCATACCGACCAGCACCTCTACGCATTTCTCGCCAAGTTCCTTGAGGGGCTGGACTATGTGGGTGACCGTCGTGGAGTAGAGGCTGTAGATGTCGCTTTCGTCGAAACCTACGATGGCAAGGTCGTCCGGGGTGCGCAGGCCGAGTTTCTTAAGCACTGAGAGCACCGTCGCGGAGAGCGAATATGTGGGGAGGAAGAAGGCCTCGACTCCCCTGTCAACCGCGTCGCGGATAATGGATTCGACATCGGCTTCGGCTTTGCCGTAGGTGGTGTAGTGGACGCGGGCGTTCTGGTAGAGGTCGTGGTCCATCATCGACTTGCGGTAGCCCGTTTCGCGTTCGGAGAGGCTAGATATGCCGAGGGTGTAGGAAATCATCTCCACTTTGGTGAGGCCCTTGCCCAGAAGGAGGTCGGTGCTCATCCTGCCGGCGGCTTCATCGTCGAGGAGGACCTTGCCGACGCCCTGCAGGCCTTCCACGTCGCGGTCGAGAAGGACCACGGGGACCTTGGCGTCGATAGCCTTGCCGAGGGCTTCCTCGCCGCCGGTGACCGGGGCGACGATGATGCCGTCCACGTTGTGGGCGGTGACGGCGTCGATGGCTGCGCTGAGGTGCTCGGCGCTTTCCTCGGAGGAGGCGAAGAAGACGGTGTAGCCCAGCTTGTGGGCGGCGTCTTCAATCTGGCGGGATATGCCCGCGAAGAATTTGTTGGAGATGTCGTTGGGGATGACGGCTATGGTGTTGGACTTGCCGCTGCGCAGAGAGGCGGCGGCGAAGTTGCGCCTGTAGCCCAGCTCCTGGGCAACGCGCAGTACCCTTTTGGCTGTCTCGGCATTGACCGGGCAGTCGAGCTTGCCGTCCTTGTCGCGCTTTGCGTTCATTACGAAGGAAACCAGTGTCACCGACACTCCGGCTTCCCTTGCCACGTCGCGGATTGTGATCCTTTTCATTGCAGTACCTCCCTCTTTTTTAGTTCCTTAACCGTCCGGGGATGCTTGCAACAGACCCGAAAAAGGCCCTACACCCCCTTCAAGAGTGCAATTTACCAAGATTTTCGCGCAATTGCAAAAAATTATTAAAATATTTTAGTTCCGCTAGCGCTCATATTGCGTCCGGAAGGAGGAGCGGGTGTCAGTCTTATGCATTCTAGGGGCGGCGATTTCGTTATCCCGGCGATCTTCCTTGTAGAGCAGACCCTGGAAAGAAGAACCCTTGCCGCGGCCCGACGAAAGGGAATTGAAATTATAGGACACGCTCAGCATAAAATAACGTCCGTAGGTGGGTCTCCACTGCTGCCTGATGAAGTTGGCGTCAGAGGAAACGCTGAATGAAGTGGAACGGCTGAGGATATCGACTGCGTCAAGGTTCACCATCAGACGTCCGCCCAGAAGGACAGTTCCTATCCCGGCAGAGAGGTTATGCGTGTTGAAAGGCGCCTGGGGAAGGTTGAGGAAGATGTTGCTGCGGTATGAATATTGGGCGCTGGCCCTGAGATACTTCAGGAACGAGGCCTTGACGTTTCCGCCTGCAGACCACCGGAAGGTCCTGGCAAGGCTCTGTCCTGAATCATTGCGTGAGTCGGTGTACTCTGCAGTTCCCAGGAGGGATATTCTCAGCCACTTCGCCGGATTGATTCCGAAAAATAAACGATGGAATCCAATACCAAATTCGCGGACTCGGGTAAGGATATCACCGACATACTGTGGACGCGAAGCATAGTAGCCTGAAAGACCGATATATGAGGTAGTCTTCAGGGCCTGTATCCGCTGGTGATATTCGGCCCTTACGGATGAACTGAACGAATAGTCGGCATTCTCCCAGCTGAGCAGGCTGGAACCGGCAAGTGCGTTATAACCAAGCCCGCCCAAAAAGGTGTCAGTGGGGAAATACGTAACCTTCGACACTATTGGCCGGAAGGTGTTGGCTATTTCCCCGCCCAGGGTGATGGTTGCGTACTTCCCAACCTTGGGGAAATTGAGAGCCACGCCCAAGTTTGCATCGTGGCTGGGGGTCAAGCCGGGGTTGCCGGCAAGCAGGGAAAGGGGATTGCGGTCGTCAACCTGGCTGCGCGTCTGCTCCAGCGAGGGCAGCGTCGGCGTCACACGGGCGAAAAGCTGAAGTTTGCGCCATTTTAAAGAGCCTTGCGTAAAGACGGTGAAATAAGTATGGGGCTGGCGGGATGAAGGCAGACGCTCCGTGTCCACCTGGCGGGAAAGACTCAGTCCGAGCGTTTGCATCATACCAAAATCGGCCTTATTGAAGGATATGGCCCCGAAAGCATCGATATCGGCATACGACCAGGTGTAGTCGTAGGAATTGAGGAGGTAGGGCACGGGGGCTTTGCCGTCCAGTATGTCAAACATATGACGCAGGCGGTCCCGGTACTGATAAGATGCGTTCAGGCCGCCACTCCACTTGAAGGTATAGCCGGAATTATTGACCGGCATATGGTCGATGTAGGCCCGGACGGACACTTCGAATTCCTCATCGGAGGAAGAAGATGTAAAATGGGTGCGGTTGAAAGAAGTTTCAAGGGTGTCCAGGGTCACGTCGGAGCCGTTGGAACGCCCTCCCCGGACATTCAGGGAGATGCTCGGGAAGAACTTCCTTCCCGCCGAATTATCTCCCCAGCTTATGGAGGCCCCTCCATAGAAACTCCTCAGGTCCGAGGAATTCATTTCTTTCCGGAGGCGTGGAGCCTCCCCCAGCACTGTCCTCCGGAGATAATCACCGGACTGGGAACAGTCGTGACTGATGCTGAAGTAAGACGATGCCATCAGGTCCTTGACGGCGTCGTTATGCAGGCTGACGGATGCATTGAAATTGTGGACGAGAGCTACTTTTGAAGCGGACGCAGTGTCGGCCTCCTCGCGGGCGGGGCTGCCGGGAAGGGCCAGATATGATGTGCTGCCGTGGGAGAAACTGCGGCTATAGTCCTTGGTCAGGGAATAGCCTGCCGAGAAGTTGCTGCCGAGCAGGCGGTCTCCCCAGTATTTCTGCACGCCGGCTCCGGCGGTCGTCGCCTCCCGGTAGCCGGACAGGGGCAAGAACCAGGAGACGCGCTCATCCAGACGATTGTTGGAATAGTTGACGTTATTGAAGTTCAGGTCCGCCCAGGCAAGGAACTTTTCAGAGAAAAAGTTGCCGGTGAGGCCTGCGGCATAGCGGGGCTGAACCTTCCCGCCGGAGTCCGGAGCGCCGTCGGCTCCCACTCCTGCAAGCACCTGGATATCAACGGCATTCACGATCGGGTTGCGGGTCCGCACGTCCAGCACCTTTTCTTTCTGACCGTGAAGCGCTCCCCTGCGGCGGTCTTCGATGGCCATCTCGTCATAGGCCTTTATGGTCGTGACTTCCTCTGCCAGGATATTGGTCAGGGCGGAAGAAGGATCGTCCCCGAAAAGGAGGATACCGTTCACATAGGTCCTCCTGACCTTTTCTCCGTTCACATATATGCTGCCGTCCTTGATTTCCACGCCAGGCATCTGGCGCAGGATCTCAACGGCGTAATCCCCTTCCATAGTCCTGACGGCGGCGGCGTTGAAAATGACAGTATCTCCCTTGTGGGTGACAGGCTTCGCCTCGGCGGAAGCATATGCCGCAGCTATCTCCTGCGGTTTATTCTCCATATTGATAAGGAGGATATTAGGGCCCGCGACCAGGGTGGTTGTGCCTTCATATGGCTTGCAGGCGACGTGGCTGGCCCGGATTTTTACCTGTCCCGGCGGGACGCCCTGAAAAAGGAAATCTCCCCGCGGAGACGAGTACGTCTGCAGGGAGTCTTTCCCGTAAAAAAGTGTCAGGTGGGTATCCGCAAGGGGATTGCGAATATCAGCGTGAGTCCAGAACACGGTTCCATTCACACGGGCGGTACTGTCCGCCTGGCCCCACGAGGGCAGGGCCAGGCAAAACAGCAAAGCCAGTATGGACAGAAGTCTTGACACTGTCAGACAGGTTTACTGGACAGGTGAAAGGATGGAAAGGGTACGTACACGGTTGAGCGCGCTCCAATCCTGGTGATACTGGCAGTTCCAGCCGGTGGAACCGGTGAACTTGACAGTCTCAGGGCTATCTGCCCTTCCAACCAGACCGGCCTCGGTAGCCTTGCAGGTAAGATCGACAGAGATTTTACCGGTGCTGATGGTTATGGAACCGGAAATGGGATAATAAGTCGTACCTGTGTATGTGTTCTGGACATAGCACCTGCTGGCATTACCAGCCTTCAGAGGAATCAGGGCTCCGATTTTTGCCACCTCGCCAAAGGTATATGTGCCGTTATTCACAGGTGTATTGCAGAAGCGGTTGCTGAAATTCTTCTCATATGTCCAGTCAGCATCTGAAACCACCGAGAAGAATCCCGACCAGGCACCATTGAAATAAGAGTTGGAACCGATGCTGAACACGTTGCAAGGCACTTCGATACCTTCTTCTGTTGTGACTGCAGGATTCATTGTTTCAGTATCATCTACCTTCGTGGAACCGATGTGGCTGCCATACCAGTAGCCGACATACATTTCTCCGGCAGGACCTTCAAGAGTCTCAAATACGGCATCACCGTCGGGAGTAGGATGAACAGTGTTGTCCGCTGCGCTGCCAACTGCCACGTCTATATCAACGCTGACTGCTTCCTCCTCACCAAATATCTGCTCGGAGTAGTCATCGTTCCAAGAGTAGGCCTGGACCTTGCCGTTCCAAACGAAGTTATATGTGCCGTCATCATTCTTGGAAATCGTAAGGGTACCTCCGTCGGTAACGTTGACAGATCTGGAGTCGTTATAGAAAGAAGTATAGACATAGGTCATAAGTCCGGGATTGGCAAGGATCTTACCGTTCTTATAAGCAATGTCGGCATCTTCTGAAGCCTCACCGTAAGTGAATGTTCCTACAGGGAATTCATTGAGATTAACTTCACCTGCAGCTGTATAGAACGTGAAGGAAACGTAGTTGAGATCGCGATCACCTCCGGTGTAAGGCAGGTAGAAATAGATTGACCAGCCGTTTGCCTTTGTGGTGAAATAGGTGTCATATGTATTCTTCCAACTGGGGTCTGCCATATTTCCGAAGAACTCATTCTCGATGGAAATGGCACCTTCATAGGAGTAGTTGTACTGGTTGCCGACTGCGTCGATCAGGGCAGCGGTTATGGCATAGCCTTCATCGGTGGCGACGACTCCGATCTGGCCGTCGACGACAGCTATCTCGCGTCCCTCCAATTCGATCCTGGTGTAATAAGCTTCCTTGCCATTGGCGGTCTTGATGGAGAATGTGTTGTCGGCATACTGTCCAGTAGCGTCGATCTCATATTCGCCTTCGGGAAGTACGGTAGCGTCGAAATACTCACCCTCATAAGCGTAGGTCTCCTCATTATAGGTGAAGCCGTCCTTGTTGATTACAAGTTCGATGGCAGCGCCGTCTTCTGTCTCAAGGTCGATGACGTACTGCTGCATATGGGTCGGAACGTAATTAACCGAGTCATACGGCTTCTGGCTGTTGGAGATGTAAGTGGCGCTTGCCGAAACCGTGGGGGTCCAGGCTGCGGACTGGATGACCTCATAGTTCTGCCTGAAGTTGTCATTTCCAATTGAGAATCCGCCGGTACGGGGACCGAGGGAGGTGTTGGCGGCGACGTGGATCTTTATAACGCCCGGAGACGGTTCTGCCTTGGTCTGTGCAACGGTGAGCCAGGGGGAATTCTCGTCCACCTCAACAATGTATCCGACGTTGGAGAGGACCTCGATCTCGATGTCCTGTGCAGCCTCGCTGACGTTATAGACGATAGAGGTCTCGACGCCGGCTACGGCTGCCTGCTGGACCTTGAAGACGGTCTGCTTGTCGCCGGATTTTACCGTGACGTCTGCTGTACGGGGCTCGAAGCTGAGGTTTTCAGCTACGGTCATCGTCACGGTGATGGTGCCGGCAGAACCGCTAGCACGGTCGAATGTGACGAAGTCTTTGTCGGAAGTGATGGTCCAGTCCGCGTTCGTCTTGAAGACGATGTCCTGGGTGCCTCCGGAGAAGGGGATGACGAAGGTGGTGGAGGTAATGTTGAGGTTGTCCTCCGGCTTCGTCTCCTGTTCCTGGGTAGGAGTGCAGGCTACTGCTACTATAGCGGCAGCTGCGATGAACATTAAGATTCGTTTCATAGTATTAAAAAATTGGTTGATAATAAATTTACCTGAATGTGGGCGATATGCATAAGATCTCGCCGAACCCTCCGTAGGTGCCGTTGTTCTTCATGGTGAAGAGACCGGAGGCTACATTGAAGGGGCGAAGGTATATCTTGCCTTCCTTGGTGGAAGGATTATATGTCGTTATTATTATCTGGAGCTGGTGGGTGGGCAGGGCGTAACCATAATCTATGGCAGAGAAGAACTGCCTGGTTCCCCACCAGGCCTGCTTGTAGTGCTGGATGCCGGTGATGATTTCTTCCGAAGAATCGGGGGACCAGGTGACCTTGCGGACAGTGGCGCCGACACCGTTCAGCAGGACGGCCCAGATGGTGTCGTCAGAGGCGGCGTACATTATGCTGGTGTTGTCGCAGAAGGTAAAGTACTTAGCCTTGTCCAAGTCGGCGCTGTCGAAACTGAAGTGGTCATCTATGGGGTTGGAATACATAGGGGACACATAGACGTGATATTTCCCTGAGACATCTTTCAGGAACATAGCCACCGAACCGCCGGCGAAAGCTCCTGCAAAGATGGGCGTTGCACCCTTGAGGTCGACGTCGGGGGTGTAATTATGCTGAGAGAAGCCCTGCTGACCGGCGAAAGGACCTATGACGTAGCTGAAAAGACCCGTGTTGGGGTCGAAGGCGGCATAGGGGCTCTGCGCAGAAAGGCCTATGGCAAAATTCTCGGGACCGAATATGTCCGAAGGGGAACCGCCGTAATAGTTCTTCGAGAACATATTGCTCGTGTGGGTGACACAGGTGTAGACCTCTCCTCCTATCACGGCAGCCGTCTCATAGCCACAGCCGTTGTAAAGGGCCGTCGTCCTGTAGGACGGGGCGCTTCCCATATTGAACAGTTCCGCGTCCTGCTTTGCACGTTCGAATGTGAGAGGGTCGATATTGATTATATGCTCATCCGTACCGACCGTAATCCAGGATTCGCTGTAGATGGCGCCGGAAGTGCAGAGGCGGGATATCATAGCGTTCACCTTGCCTTCAAACTTCTCTCCGTTGGCAGTCTGGTAGAGCTCACGGGCATATCTCGGAGTGGATTCCTGATAACCGTAGGTGACGAAGGAGTTGCTCAGGAGGTCGAACTCCGAAGTGACGCCTCCGTCCCTGGTATATGCGACCAGAAGACCCTCTCCAAGGGAAGAGGACACGTTCACCTTGATCAGCTTGAACGCCCTGCGGCCGCTGACCTTGTCGGTCACCGTGAAAATCAGGTTGTAGGGGACGGTCGAAGGGGTGTTTCCTACCTTGTACTCAAGGGAGAGGTCAGTCCCGAGTTCCAGACGGTCATAGTGGCTGTTGTTCGGAACAAGGTCGATTTCCCACAGATATGAGAAGTCGGAATCTTCGCGGCCGTCCTCCCACACTTTCGCCTTGAGGGATATGGTCTCGCCGAAGAGGACGAACAACTCGTCCTGCAGACCGGCTATCACGATATCGTTCAGGGTGGTGGTGGCCTCCGTGCTGAGGTCCTTGTAGCATCCCGTGAAGAGAAGCACGGAAAGGACTGACAGTATAGTGAATCTTCTCATAACTCTAGATGCTGTTCAATGTGGAAAGGATAGTGGGAGGGGTGTCGGGCTTGGTGCCGGCTCCGACGGCCTGCTGGTAGGAGGAATACAGCTCGTAATCGTCACTGTGCCTGTAGGGGTCGGAGGGATTCTTGGTGTCGTGCTCGCGGACTACCTCATAGAGGCGGCTGTTGGCGGCATACCACCAGTCGGGCATCTTGAAAACGAGGGAAGGGTCATTATCAGAATAGGTCCGCCTGTTGACGAAGGTCTCGATCTCCGGTCCGAAAATCTCCACTAGCAGACGGTGGAAGTCTTTGCTGTAGCCCTTGCAGAAGAACAGGTACCAGGCATACCACACGCCTTCGTTCGGTCTCTCATATTCCTCGCTCCAGGAAGCTACTGAACTCTGGTACAGCGGGATGCCGGCGATAAAGTGCTGGTTGGGAACAAGGGAAATCACAGCCGCCTGGGAGGTGACGCCTTCCGGAAGGTTGTTGATTTCCAGCATCACATTCCCCCTTGACTTTCCGGCAGGAAGAACCGCAGAGACTATTTTGAAGTCGCGCCCGAGGACAGCCGTGGAGTCCTTGACATCCAGCGTGAGCTCCCTGTCATAGTCGGTTACCGGGCCGACAAGGGTGAAGGGCAGGGAGAAGGATATCTTTTCGGCCGTGACTCCCTTCAGGGAGAGGGCGTTGCGGGGAGCGTTGAAATTGATTGCGGAATTCTCCACCGCATAATTGTCTATCGCGTCCTGTTTGCAGGAGCACATCAGGACGGAGGACAACAACATCAGTATAAAGGTCTTTCTCATCTGTTACAGTTCTTGAATTCGGCCATAGATAGTCTCTGAGACGGGATATGGATAAGTGAGTTCGGAGCCGCTGGCTATGCTGTTTTCAACATAGGCTGCCCGGCCGGCGCCGCTGCGGCGCTTCAGATAGAAGAACAGGCGGCCCTCTCCGATGAATTCCCTGTAGTACTCTTTCTCAAGTTCCGGCCAGAGGTCGTCGGCAGAAGCGGGACGCGGCAGAGGGGTGGTTATCCCCCTGTGGGCGCGCACCTGGTCCAAAGCGGCGCAGGCGCCTTCAATATCTCCGCGGACGATGGCATCCTCGCATATTATATATTGCATTTCGGAGAGCCTCAGCACAGGAAAGGTTGAATTATAGTCGGTAGAGTAAACCCTGTTCCCGGCATCGTCGTAGGATACCTGTATCCTTATAGTCAATGCAACGAATTTGTTCAGGGAAACAGAAGTGCCGTTATACCTGAGATAACCGGATAAGCCGCGGACATCCTCGTCGGCAGAAAGGTCCCCTGCGGGGTAGAGGCTCTGGCACCAGTTGTAGTCCAGAACCAGTGCTGCCGAGGTCATGGACAGATACATATCTGACCAATTGTGCCAATAGTCGCCGGTAGATGTGTCCATCGAGAAGATCCCTTCACAGGTGAAGGCGAGATCCGACAATCCGAACGTTGATGCAGCCTGCCAGAAGTCATCAATGTCCAGCCAGGAACTGAGTTCGGAAGACAAGGCTCCCTGGACGGCTTCACTGGCATATGAGGCCGCCTTGGAAGTGTCTCCCTGCCACAGCGCTACACGGGCCGCCAGGGCCCTGATGGCATAACAGTTCATATGGGTAAGGCGGTTGTCCCAGTAGCCGTCGGCGTTGGAGGTCAAAGTGAAATCGTCCGACAGGGTGCCGGTCAGGGGGTCGGATTTCAGGCATTCGATCGAGGCGAGGATATCATCCCACAGGAGTGTGGCCGTCTCGGTGTAGGTGCGCTGGGGCACAGGGTCCTTGGAATAGACATTCAGGTAGGGAGGGGCAAGTTTGCCCGCATTGTCTCCGGTCCAGGTAGAGGTGCCGAACATCCTGATCACCTCGAAATTCATCAAGGCACGAAGGCCCAGGGCCTCGCCCTTAATCAGATTGTATTCGTCGTCATTGGTTATGACGTCCCTGTGATTCTCCAGCTCGAGGATGAGCTTGCTCGCACCGGAGGCAACCATATATGCCTGCTGCCACATCATATCCTGATGCTCAGTGCAGTTGACCGTATTGAAAAGATGCTTCTGGAAAGCCGAGGCACTCGCGACACTGTTGATCTGGTAAGGATAGGAGGACAGTTCATTAGCCCATACGGTATAGTCCAGTCCATAACAGTACCTGTCGCTGACTATGACATACAGTCCGTTGAGCGTCTCGTGGAAGCCGGAACGGGTGCTGAACAACTTCTCGTCGGATATCTGGGATGAGGATGTCGCCTCAAGCCATTTGTTGCAGGAGACGGCAGCCAGGAGGATTACACCAAGGGATATTGCATAAAACTTTTTCATCTTGTCCTGTCTTTAGAAAGTTGCAGTCAGCGAGAAGGAGAAAGAGCGTGCATACGGATAGGATGTACCGCGCTCTATCTCGATGGTCGAGAAGGTGTAGATGTCATTGACGTAGAAAGTGGCCCTCAGGCGGTCCATATGCAGCTTGCGCACAAGGGACGTGGGGAACTCATAATAGAGGGAAACGGAAGAAAGGTTCAGGACATTGTTCTTCTGCACGAAGCGGCTGGTGGCCTGGGTGGTGACGACGTCGTTGTAGAAAGCCTTGCGGTAAGGGGCGGAGATGCCTTCCTGGTACCAGCGGCCGTCATAAACCCTTCTGTCAACATTGTAGCTGATATCGGCTCCCTCGACCTTGTCAAGCAAGGTCCTGTTGTACAGATATCCTCCCGCACGGTAGGTGACGATGGCGCTGAAACCTATGCCTTTTATCTCACCGCTTATGCCGGCATTACCGTTTATGATGGGATCGGAGGAACCCGCATTGTAGAGGTCGAGGGGGTTCCAGGTCTTGGTCATATTGCCGTTGCGGTCGATGTAGACCTCCTTTCCGTCGGTGGGGTCGATTCCCAGGGAGCGGACCACCCATATGGAGTGGAGGGGCATTCCGTCATAATACTGCACCACGGGAGCGGTCAGGCCGTTTGTCCTGGCATTGTAGCGCTGGGTCTCATTGAAGGTGCGCAGGGCGTCGGAAATCTGCAGGAGGCGGTTGTCGTTAAGGGCGGCTTTTCCGAATATGGAAATATAGTTCGAGCCCTTCTGCCACAGGGTGTAGCTGAGGCTTGCCTCTATACCGCGGTTGCGGACTTTGCCGAGGTTGTCGCTGACGGAGGTGAATCCGGTCGAGGGGACTATCGAGCGCGAGAAGACCATATTCCTGGTATCGGAGACATACAGGTCTATCGTCGCGCTTATGCGGCGGGTCCTCAGGTCAAGGCCGAGGTTGTTGTCCATCTTCTGCTCCCATCCCAGACCGGGGTTCTCCATATTGTCAAGGGCAGCTGCCGCGAAGCCGTTGAAATAACGGTCCGAAGCATACCTGTAGACGGCAAGGGCGACGTTGCTGGCGAAGTTCTGGTTGCCGGAGGTGCCTATCGAGTAGCGGAGCTTGAGCTGCCTGAGCCAGCTGTCGGAAGCGCTCTTGAGGAAGGCTTCGTTGTGGATGTTCCACGCCACGCCAGCGCTCCAGAAGGAGCCCCAGCGCCTCTTGGAACCGAACACGGAGGAACCGCTCATCTTGAATGTGGCGTCCGCCATATAACGGTTGGCATAAGTGTAGCCCGCCGTCAGCAGGGCGCCCATATTGCGGTTGATTCCGTCATAGGAGGTGGGAAGATGCTCGGGGTTCCAGTCCCTGGCGAAGCCTATGCTCGTCATATTGCTGTTGGGGTAGCCTTCGGTGTATATCGTGGACTCGTTGTACTTCATCTGGGAGATGTTGTACTGGGCCGTGGCAAAAATGTCGTGCTTTCCTGCAAAGCTCTTGTTGAACTGGGCGGAGACGTCGGACGAGAATGTGGTCTGCTGGCCGCCAGTCAGGTCATATATGCCTGAGCGTTCGCGCTTATGCAGATCGGGAAAATCGGTGAAATCGGTGTGTTCCGCCGGTTTGAAGGTGTGGGATTCCGTCCTCTTGGATTCAACACCGGCCCTGACCACCAGCTTGAGGAAATCTCTGAGGAAGTACTCCGCGTAGAGATTGTCGGTAAAATCGACATAGTCGCTGGAATAGGTCGTGTTCAGGGTGGCATTCCACATAGGGTTCGTCACCATCTTTCCGCCAAGGGACACATAGTTTATGCCGTCCGGAGAAACCTGCCTGTCCGAGAGGATCTTGCGCAGGTTGCCTTCTTCATCGTAGGGATTGTAGTAGGGATTCAGGCGGGCATACTCGTCGAAGGTGCCCCAGGGGGATTCTTCGCTTTTCATATAGGCGAAGCTCATAATGTTGCGGAACACCCAGGAGTTCTTTCGGTAGGAGACGTTCACGTCGCCGGAAATCACGTCGCGGTAGGAGCCTTTCATCGCTCCCTGGACATCGTTGTAGGAGACCGTGGCAAGGGCCTTGAGGTCCTTGTTGCCAAGCTCCACCTCGAGGCTGTGCTTGTGGCCGATGCCCAGGCGCAGGGGCTTGGAAAGCCAGTAGGTGCTCTCGCCTTCGAGGGCCCTCTTGAGCCTCATCTCATAGACCCTCTGGGCGATGATGACATCCGTCGTGGTCAGAGGACTGTCATAAAAGCCTTCGCGCCTTTCCACTTCAAGTTTTTCAAGGGCGTTGCAGATGTTGTAGCTCGTCAGGTCGGGGGCTTCTATGGTGATGTTGCCGGTGTAGGTCACCATCGTGCGCTCGTTGGCAAGCGCCTTTGTTTCAATGACTATGACACCGTTGGCGCCCTTGGAGCCGTATATGGCCTTGGCCGATGCATCCTTGAGGATGGTGATGCTCTGGATGCGGTTCATATCCATATCGGTAATCTTCTCCAGGGAAGTCTCGAAACCGTCAAGAACGAACAGGGGGGTGTTGCCTTTGTTGAGGAAGTTGCTCTTCAGGCCGCTTGTTTCGGTCATCAGGGAAGATGCTCCGCGAAGCTGCATCGAGGCCATTGTGTTGGGGTTGGAGCCGGCCTCGAGGTTATCCATAATCAGCAGCGAAGGGTCGAGGTTCTTAAGGGCCTGGACGACGTTGGCGTTGGAGACGCGCTTGATGTCTTCCGAGGATATGGTCTGGACCGCGCCGGTGAAGGAATCCTTCTTGCGGGTGAATATACCGGTGACGACCACTTCGTCAATGCTCTGCACGGACTGCTTCAGGCGCACCCTGCGCACTTTGTCGACTGGGAGCGTAACCTTCTCGAAACCAAGTGCTTCAAAGGTCAGGGACGTAACTTCCTCGGAAAGCTTTATCAGGAAGACGCCGTCGACGTTGGTCGCGACTCCGCCCTTGACATTGTCGGGGGAATAGACGGCGCAGCCGATAACCGGCTCGCCGTTTTCATCCACGACGGTGCCGTGCACGGTCTTGAGCTGCTGGGCATAAGAAGGCAGGCTGGCCGGGAACAAGAAGGCCAAACACAGGACCAAAAGTCCAAGGTTACGGTTTTTAATAAAATCTAGCACCATATTAACACACTGACTGACTGGATATTCTATCATCCTGCCGGTCTTTAAGCTTAGTAATAATCAACCTCCAAGTTACAAATATAAACGTAAAATTTAATATAATGAATATTAAAACGTTTATTATTTCATTCCGAGGGCTGCTTCGGAAATTGTCAGAAGGTATTCCAGTATGCCTTTTTTGTTGGGGTCGCCCTCTGCGCGGAGAACTTTTTCAAGGATGGAACGGATGCGTTCCATAGCATTGTAGCAGTCACCGTCCAGGTCGGAAAGGCTCGTCACGGGGATTCCGGAGAGTACGGGAGCAAGGGCTTCGTCCTCGGGAAAACTGTCCACAAGGCCATTGGAACGATGGAATGCTTCCTGGTAGCTATGCTGCATCATAGGAGAATTGGACATAAGTCCCATAGCCATAAGGAGGTACACGGGGTATTCATCTTCCTTGCACACCTGTCCTTTCCTGATATTCGCGGTGAGCAGGTCCGTCAGGTCATCCAGATACTCCGACGCCGGATAGCCGCTGGAAGCCTTGTCGGCGGCGAAGGCAACCATACGTATGCGGCCAAAGAAACCGGACTGGTTGGCGTAGTTGGTCCTGAAAAGACCGTCGAAAGAGCTGACCGCACCTGAGAAGTGGAAAAGGTCGGTGGCCGAGGGCGGGAGGGAGAAGGTCGTGTAAAAGTCGTTGACCTTGCGAAGTATATGCTTCTGGAAGTCCTTGGGGACCGCCCTCATCCCGGAGTCGTCATTATAGACTCCGCCTATGTTGTAGCAAAGCGTCCTGGAGGCCGCAAAGAACTGCAGTGCAATCCTTTCGGGAAGCAGGATACGGAAAGAGGACATCTCCAGGTCTTCGTCCCCTATCCAGGAGTAGGCGTTCTCCATCACGGCACGCAGGTGACGGACCCTCTCGTCGAAACAGGCCTCGGGGTCATTGCCGAGGTCTCCCGGCAGGGCGCGCACGTCCATATAGGTCTTGCCGGAAACGGGGACATAGCGGTATTCCGAGCCGGTGTAGGGAGCTATGACGGAGGTCAGCGCCTTTTTCTCGTCAGTGCCCTCGGGGAAAGAGGAGTAGAGCCATTTTATGGCAAGACGGTCATAGGGACCTATCCTGTCCACTATGGTCACAAGGCCCCTTTCCCTGTCGCCTTCACGGGCGAAGATATTGAAAAGGACATCGTCGGTGACCGATGCCGTGATGCCGTGCAGCTTGGTGAATGAAGGGCTGCGGAGCTGGGCGGGAGAATAGGCCTGGGAGCCGGCGTAATTGGGCTCCAGGCCGAGGACGCCGCCGAAAGCCCGCATCACCCTGGCCCTGACTATCTCGCACAGGGCGGATTCGGGCATATCGTAGGTGCGGTAACGCGCGTCTGCGTCGGCGATATTGTAGAAGGCCTCGTAGCGCACATTGTCTATGAATCCGGCGGGGATGGTCATAGTGAAAGACAGCAGCTCTCCGGTGGAGTTGTCACCGAAAAGCGCAGTGCGTATCTCTTCCCTGCGGCCGTCGTCGTCGGCCATAACCTTGCTCACGAGAGGGTCTTCTGCGCGGAAGCCTCCATATGAAGGATAGCGGCGCACATCTATGGCCCTGGTGATGCCTATCTCTTCGAAGGCGGGGTTCCAGGCTTCGATGCCCTTTCGTATGGCCTGGTACCAGGCCTCGGGGAAGAGGGTGTCCACATAGACAGTCAGGCGGTTGTCTTTGGAGATGTTCCAGCGCCTTGCCGTGCGGCCCGAGCGGATGCCCTTTTCAGAGGAATATTCCTTGAACGGGACGTTCCTCACGCCTATGTGACGGTCCGTTTCCCGGATTTTTATTCCGCACTCGGGAAGGAGGGTGACGGTGGTGATGAACTCTCCGTCGATGCGTTCCTTCTGGCCTTCTAACACATAGGCCCGGCCGCCTCCGGCCGCCAGGTAGGGAGTCACGTGGAATGATACCGCCTGACGGACGCCAACGCTGCGGGGATAGGCCACGGGAGCGATTATTTCGGAGAAATCGGCCACAGGCGTGCCTTCGTCCCAGGCAGAGAAAGTGTCGTCGATATTGACCCCCTTGAGGCTGAAAGCATCCTTGTTGGAGGGGGAGAACAGGCGGGTGGCATCCACTACCACGGCGGTGGTGTCACCGTTGCGGTATTTCAGGGGGAATGCGTAACGCACAGGAAGAAGGCCCGCCTTGCCCAGCGCGGCCTGCATCGTGGTGTCCTTGACGGAGATTATGGCACCGGGCTCCTGCAGGACCAGCAGGGAATCCGTCCGGGACAGGACGAACACCTTCTGCGGGGAAACGCTCTTGCCCACCGGAACCCATTCGGAACTGCTCTTGTCCACAACGGTGCTGAGCACTATCTTGCTGCCCATCAGGGAGTCAGGGACCTCAAGCCAGACTTTCTTGCCGTCACGGTAGACCTTCAGGCCTTCGCCCGCCACCTTGATTCCCTTCTTGGTAGAGAATTTCTGGTAGGGGGTCTTCTTCGGAGGGGCAGGGGCCTCAGTTTTCGCAGCCTTGCGGCTCTTCTTCGGGCCTGCCAGGGATGATGGTGCGACTGCCGCAATGAGCGACAGCGCAGTCAGGATTGCAAATACTGTCTTTCTCATTTGGTGGCGGTTGCGTATTCGATGTACTGTATCAAAAGGGAATAATGCGCCTTGGTGACGGGATCGGCACCGGGAAGGCGCTGCCGCAGCAGCTTGAGGGATTTTTCGAGCTGGGTATAGATAAGGCCCGGGGTCACTATGCCGAAGGACTGCAGGGTGTTACGGGGTTCCCATTCAAAGCCGCTGATATCGTCCAGGCACATACCCGTGGGGGTCTCAAGGAAGGGCTCGGATGCGAAAGAGGCGGCACTTACCCCTTCGGGAAGACGGAAAGAGCCGGTCTGTATCATAGTCAGCACATAGCGTTTCTGAAGCGCCCTGTCCGAGGCGGAGAGTTTGCCTTTAGGCTTCCAGACAAAATCGAAAAGCTTGTCATACAGCTCTTCCGTGGAGACTTCCTTTGTCACCACGCCATCCACGAATCCGTTCGCGAAAGGCAGGAAGAACAGGGTGCTTGCCATATTGGACTGGACACCGTAGCGAAGGTCTCCAAGCAGGGGCAGGGTGCCTACGGCCGAGGGTTCGGCCAGCCAGTCGACATCCTTGTACATATCCATCAGCATTTCCAGCGCACGGAGCTGCCTGTCACGGGGGACATTGGCATAGCGCTTCTGCCCGTCGCCAGGGACGACTTCCCATTTGTAGAGTCCGCCCACATTGGCGGCGACGTGGCCGAAATACCTCAGGTACTGGCTTGCGATGCCGGAATATATCGAGAGCCGGTATTCGTAGTCAGGGTCGTCCTCGTCGCTTATCCACTGCATGAAATGCGACATTATGTACTTGAGGTTGGATATGCCGTATGCCGTGGCGCCGAACACGTCGTCGCTCAAGTCCTCGGTCTGGCAGCTGGGATCGGACCCTGCCTGATTCATCTGCTGCTTGCCGTAGCGATAGAACGGGGCGACTTTCAGGGAATCCGTAATCCAGTCCGTGGTGATGCGCACCTCCTCCTCGAACGAGGAGGCGTCGAAGACAGGTGTGTAGCCCCAGCGTATCGCCCAATAGTCGTATTTGCCGAAACGTGGAGGGGTGAGCTTGACGCCCCTTTCCTTGTCTCCCGGCTGGGCCACATAGTTGAAACGGGCATAGTCCATTATGGACGTGGTGGTGCCGTATTCACTGGTCTTGGCAGGGTCGCGGAGCCACTCCAGGGGGATACAGGTGGATGCGCTCATATTGTGCATCAGGCCGAGCGTGTGGCCCACCTCGTGCTTGATGACATACATCAGGGCGTCTCCGAGAATCTCCTTGGGGATGTCCATGGCGCGCACATCAGGATCAGCCTGGGCGGTCTGGACGAACATCCAGGTGCTCAGGAGCTTGATCACGTCGTGATAGACATAGACCGAAGCGTTGATGATTTCGCCGCTGCGGGGGTCCACCCAGGAAGGTCCCATAGCGTTCTGTATGGCCACGGGGGCGTAGCGGATACAGCTGTAGCGTATGTTGTCCGGGTCGAAGGCAGGGTCGTCCTCAGGGAAAGGCAGGGCCTGGACGGCATCCTTGAAACCAATGTTCTCGAACACATCGTTCCATTGCAGGACGGCGTCGTAGATATATGGTTTCCACCACTCGGGGAAATCGTTGTCTATGTAGTAGACTATGGGTTTTACGGGCGTTACCTTTTCGCCGCGGCGGTAGGCCAGGGTGTCCGAGGGCTCCAGGCGCCAGCGCTCGGCGAAATAGACGGGCTTGGTGGAGGAGTTGAAAGAGCCGAACTGCTGACGTCCCAGGAAAAAGAATCCAATGCGGGGGTCGGCCATACGGGGATGATACACCTGCTCGGGGAGAAGGAGTATGGAGGTGGTCATCTCGGCAGTGAGGGCGCGGTTCTTGGCCACGGTCTTGCCCTGGCCGTCAGTGAGGGAGTAGTTGTAGGTGCGGCTCACGGTCACTGAGACATTGTCGTCAAACGCCTTTGTGTCAACGACATATGAGAGATCTTTCTTGTATGTCTCGTTGATTGTGTAAGAACGCTGCATCATCGAGGACATACCTCCGAAGGGACTGAAATCCTTGTTGTCGTCCAGCAGCCAGTCGGTCATATCTATGCTGTAGCGCTTGTCGGGGGAGGTGGCCTTGACCGGGAACTTGGCTATGATTGCCCCGGTGTGGGCCTTGGACAGAGCCCTCACGATGGAAGTGTCTTCCGAACGGAAGGAAAAATCCACCTTCTTCAGATACAGCGTGCTGTCCGCCTTCTCGAAAGTGAAAGGAGAGAGGTCTTTCTTGCCGCCCGCCACTCCGAAGGTGTTGTCACTGATGGAGCGGATGGTGGTGCCCATAATGAAGGTGCGGCCCAGGAGCGAATCCGGCACGTCGAAATATATCTTTCCCTTCTTCAGATGGACGGACAGCATCCCCTTGGAGGACTTTTCTTCCTTGTCGAAAAGCTTCTCCCATTTGGAGAGGGTCTTTGTGGTGTCGGCTTTTTCGGTCTTGGCCTTCTTCTTGAAGATGCGCCAGAATGATTCAGCGCCGGCCGTCGGTGCGAAAATCAAAAGGGCCAGGGCCGCAGCCCCGATCAGTTTGGAATAATCTCTCATATAATTAAAAAGCTACTGTTCGCTAACAATCCAGAAAATCAACTTTTCCGCATAATTAACAAATATATGAAATAAAACTCAAAAAACATCATCATAGATGATATTTTTAACGCCCCTGATACTGATTCGTACTTTCCACAACAAAGGAATCCTGCAGCACAAACGGTCCCTTGTAGACATCCCTTCTGGATGTTTTGTTGAGGCGGAAAGCAAGGTTGAGCATATAATAGCGGCCGAAGGTGGGAGTCCAGGACTGGATGCGGCTGTCGGCGCTTGTGGATACCGAGTAAGAGGTACTTCGATTGAGTATGTCATTGGCCGATACGGTCAGCAGCAGGCGACCATTCATAAGGGAAACGCCAGCGCAGGAGTCGAAGGCGAGATAGTTGAAGTCGGGGACGCCGCCGGAGATGTAATGATGTATGTTCCCATTGATATTGCTGTTGATAAAGAAGTATTTACCGATAGTGAAACCGGTAATAATCCTTAAGCTGTGATCCAGCTTTTCTGACAGCAGGCTGCCGGCATCGTTGCGGTCATTGATATAGAACAGGCCGTAGTAGAGCTCTATCCTGACTTTCTTGTTTGGCCTGCAGCTAATCTGGACATTTGCCGATGGGGAGTGGGATATATCCCGGAGGAGATTCCCGCAGATGTACTGGGGACGTTCGGAAAAAGCATATCCGGCGCCCAGTTGCAGGAACATCTTAAAACGCTGTATCCTCAAGCTATACATCGCGTTGGCGTTGATGCTGTAGGTACCGGAAGTGTTGGCATACTCTGTGAACGTCGTTCCAGAAAGGATGTCATACCCACCCCAGCCGTCAATGTGGGTGGCTGCAGCATAATACCTGCTGTCGGACACTATGGCGTTGTCAACAAGTGAGCCTCTGAAGGACAGTTGCAAAAAAGACGGGATAGTCTTGCTTTGGAATTGATGGTGGTAATCAACTTGGGCGACATGTGTCAGTGATGGCTTCAAGTCCGGGTTACCCGCCTGGACGAACAATGGATTCCTGTCATCAATACGGTCCCGTACCTGCTCCACGGCAGGAACACTACCATAGAGGGAATATGCAGCTCTGAGGAATCTTGACAAATAGTTTGCTTCAATTCTCGGAATAACGTAATTCTTGGAGAATCCCGATAAAGACGGCACACGTTCTTGATCGGAAAGGTTTTTTAGGGAAGCGCCAAGATTTAAAAAACAGTGATTGCTTTCCTTGGAAAAATCCAAAGCGACTCCCGCACCGGCGTCCCTGGTGTTCCATGTGTAGTCATATGTGTTCACGGCGTCAGGGGCAGGATTGTCCGGATCGATATAATCGAAAGAGAGCGACTTGTTTTCCTTGCGCGACATGCCGGCCGAGACGTTGGGCCATATGGTAAGAGACAGGGTGTCAGTGTTTATCAACATCTTCTCTACGCCAGCCGTAGCATTGACCGACCAGTTCTTTCCGCCCGCATCCGTGCTCAGGCGACGCCTGCGAAACGACGTGGCGAGTGTGTCAACCGTCAGTTTTCCTGAGTTGTCCCGTCCGACATCAACAGAAAGTGAAACAACTGGATTCCATCCGCTTTTGGCGGTGGTATTTCGCCAATTCAGGCGACCCTGGTAGCTGATGTTACGGCCGTCATTCCTGCCGGACTCGCTCCTTCGCGAAAAATCCGTTCCGGCCATACGGCCAAGGGAGCCGGAATAAGAATCATTTACCTGATTCGATATACTGAAGGTGTTAAGGATAGATAACATCTTCAGCACCGGGCTGTTCAGATTGACATTGAGGTCAATCCTGTGTGTCCCGCTAACCGAAGATGACGAGGTGGTGTCGGCATAGGATCTCGCGGGGCTGTCCTTCGTGGCGAAATAGTCCGACAGGGAATTGCTGAAGGAACGGGTGTAATCCTTGACAAAGCCATATGAGGCATAGACCGAACTGCCCAGAAGGCGATCGCCCCAGTATTTCGTCAGGGTCGCATCGGCCACGGTCTTCTCATTGTAGCTGTCCAGGGCGCCATATGGGTTCTTGATACTGTTAAACTCATTGTTCGAGCGGCCAATGTTGTTGGCATTGGCCTTGACGGACCAGAGCAGATATTCCGAGAAGAGCTTCGCGGATATCGCTCCCTGGTAGCGGGGCTGCACCTGCCCTTCGGAGTCCTTGTTTTCATCCACGCCGCCGGAGGCAAGGATGTGGCCGTCGAAGGCACTGAATATGGGGTTCTTCGTCGTTATGTCCAGGACGCGGTCCATATTGCCGCTCTTCGCCCCTTTCAGCCTGTCCTCGACGGAGAGTTCCTCATATGACTTTATATTCGTAACCTCTTGGGCGTCAATTGAATTCAAAGGGGAGGACGCATCATTGCCATATATCAGGCGACCGTTGACATATGTCCTCTTGACTTCCTTTCCTTCTACATATATCTTCCCTCCCTTTATCTCCACTCCGGGCATCTGGCGGAGGATTTCCATCGCGTTCTCGCCTTCTGCGAGGGAGACGGCGGCGGCGTTGTAGATGATTGTGTCCTTGCGGTGGAGGATGGGCGGCACATCGGCTTTGACCACCGCTTCCTTGAGTTGCTCGGCCTTGCGTTCAAGCTCAATCATCAGCACGGCATGGTCCTCGAAGATGTCCAGGAAGATGTCCTGTGGGTAATAATTCTTCATGTCGTCCACGCGGATGTGGCCCTTGCCAAGGGGCAGATTCCTCAGGAGAAACTCTCCACTGCGGTTGCTCCGGACGACTATGCTATCGCCAGGGGCCTCCGTACTGTCCGGGATGTGGTTGAATGTAATGCGTGCGCCGGAAACGGGGAACGTAAACCTGTAGCCGTTACGGCCTTCATTGATGGAAGTGACATTGCCCGATAAGGTACCCGTCTTCTTTTCCTGGCCTTGCAGCGGGGAGAAGAAGACGGACAACAGGATGATTATCGGCAATATCCGCTTCATTCTAAACTATTAATCCGGTACCAAAGCAACATTCAGAGTTGAATTATTAACAAATTTCTCTTGGGTATAATAACCGATACAGCTAAAACACAATTTGTGTCCACGATGATCAATTCCGACCAATTTATAAAAACCATCAATATCAGTTTGAGTTCCAACAGGGTATGGAATATTGCCACAAGTGGAACAAACAACAACGACCCCACATATCGGATCGTTTGTAGAGGCATCTGTTACAGTTCCTGAAACAATATGAATATATTGAGCACTTGCAACACCTGCAATCAACAGAACAATAAGCGATAATACGCATCTTAAATTGTTTTTCTTTTTCATTTTTTAGTATATGTCTTTATGTTTATCACTGAATGAAACCATAATCCGATGCCTTGTCCCGGGGGATATCTTGCTAAGCATAAGTGTCAGGACGGTTTCGCTGTCCTGCCATATACAAGTGATGCTTCTTCCGTCTCCTAAAGATTTTTCTTCACCGCTTCCATATAATGAAACAAACCATTGTTTCAGGCTGTCATATTCTTTAAAAGGCTTCTCCTCCTGCTTGAATACTTTGTAAAAAAACAGGGCGGAACAATTATGGGTATCGTTCTGATAATCCACCAGGACCTCATCCCAGACCCTGTCAAAAAACTTCACCGGGGTTCTGAAAGAATATGAAGAGAATTCACGGTAATGATCCAGGGCATAATAATCTGGAAGATTGAAAGTCGAGGAGACATCCTTCCTATCAACAAACTCACCCAGTTCGATGCTTCCGAACACTCTGTTGATGGGGACAGGTTCTTGCGCCCGGTCAAGAGAGAGGAACAATACTGATACTAATATAATGGCAATTCTTCTCATTGTCCATCCAATTCGATTTAAAACAATTCGATTAAATATGCAGCATCACGGTGAGGCCGGCCATCACGATGGAGACCATGCTCATCAGCTTGATGAGGATGTTCAGCGAAGGGCCGGAGGTGTCCTTGAAGGGGTCACCGACGGTGTCGCCGACCACCGTGGCGTGGTGGCTGGCGGAGTTCTTGCCGCCGAAGTGGCCTTCCTCGACATACTTCTTGGCATTGTCCCAGGCACCGCCGGAGTTGGCCAGGAATATGGCGAGGACGAAGCCTGCGCCAAGGCCGCCGGCCAGAAGGCCGATGACGCCTGCAGGGCCGAGGATGACGCCAACGAGCATAGGGACTATGATCGCCAGGAGCGAAGGGAATATCATCTCGTGCTGGGCAGCCCTTGTGGAGATGCGCACGCAGGATGTGTAGTCCGGACGCTGCTTACCTTCGAGGATGCCGGCAATCTCACGGAACTGGCGGCGTACCTCGATGACCATCTTTTCGGCAGCGCGGCCCACGGCATTCATCGTCATTCCGCAGAAGAGGAACGCCATCATAGCGCCGATGAATATGCCCACCAGAACCATAGGGTTCATAAGGGTAATGTCGTAGTATTCAACTATATCCGTGATGGAGGCGCTGACGGTTTCCACCGTGCGGCCGCCAATCTCTAGGACATTCTTGCCGATGTGGCTGAAGCCTATCTTGATCTCCTCGATGTAAGATGCCAGAAGGGCGAGGGCCGTCAGGGCGGCGGAGCCGATTGCGAAGCCCTTGCCGGTGGCGGCGGTGGTGTTGCCCAGGGCGTCGAGGACGTCGGTCTTCTCACGCACCGAAGGGTCAAGCTCGGACATCTGGGCGTTGCCGCCGGCGTTGTCGGCTATGGGGCCGTAGGCGTCTGTGGCAAGGGTGATTCCCAGGGTGGAGAGCATTCCGACCGCGGCGATGGAGATGCCGTAGAGGCCGAGGCTCAGGGTGTCGGTGGAGAAGTGGAAGCCGGTGGCAAAGCCATATGCCAGCAGGATGGCGACGGCGATGGTCACCACGGGCACTGCCGTGGATATCATACCGAGGCCGACACCGTTGATGATGACGGTGGCGGGGCCGGTCTGGGAGCTTTCAGCGAGCTTCTGGGTGGGCTTGTAGGAGTGGGAGGTGTAGTATTCCGTCACCTTGCCGATGACTACGCCGGCAAGCAGGCCGGAGAGCACGGAGAGGGACAGCTGCCACCACTGCGGGAGGCCGTTCTGGCCGTCGAAGCCAAGCACATAGAACACGCCGAAGGTGAGCACTGCGATGAGCACGGCGGCGAGGTTGGTGCCGACGCTCAGCGAGCCGAGGAGCTCCTTGAGGCCTGCGCCTTCCTTGGTGCGGACTGCGAATATACCGATAATCGACAGGACGACGCCTATGGCGGCTATCATCATAGGGGCCATAATGGCCTTCATCTGGATGGCGGTGCCTTCGGAGAAGAAGGCGGATGCGCCCAGGGCCATAGTGGCGAGGATGGAGCCGCAGTAGGACTCGTAGAGGTCTGCGCCCATACCGGCCACGTCGCCTACGTTGTCACCGACGTTGTCGGCGATGGTGGCGGGGTTGCGGGGGTCATCCTCGGGGATGTCCTGCTCGACTTTGCCCACGATGTCGGCTCCCACGTCGGCAGCCTTGGTGTAGATGCCGCCGCCGACACGGGCGAAGAGGGCCTGGGTGGAGGCGCCCATACCGAAGGTGAGCATAGTGGTCGTAATCACCACAAGTGTCTGTGCCTCAGATGCTTCCTCAACAAATGCGTTGAGGATGAGCCACCATATGGAAATGTCCAGAAGACCGAGGCCGACCACGGTGAGGCCCATAACGGCGCCGCTGCGGAAGGCTATCTTGAGGCCGGAGTTGAGGCTGCGGGAAGTGGCGTTGGCCGTGCGTGCGGAGGCATAGGTCGCGGTCTTCATCCCCACGAAGCCTGCAAGGCCGGAGAAGAAACCGCCGGTGAGGAAGGCGAACGGGACCCAGGGGTTCTGGACGCCGAAGCCATATGCCAGGACGGCGAATATTACCGCCAGCACCACGAAGACTATGACAACCACCTTATACTGCTGCCTGAGGTAGGCCATCGCCCCCTCGCGCACATACTGGGCTATCTCCTTCATCGTGGGCGTGCCTTCGCTTTCCTTGAACATCTGACGGAAGAATATCCAGGCGAACAGAAGGGCTACCACAGCCGCTGCCGGTACTATATAAAACAGTGTATCCATATTGTAGGGTTATTAAAACGACAAAAAAGGACCGGATTATTCCAGTCCCTTTTTTGCCTTGGTTTGCATTATTCCGCTGCGGGAGCCTCTGCGGGGGCTGCCTCGGCCTTCTTTGCGCGGCTGCGGCGAGTGGTCTTCTTTGCCTCTTTCTTGGCACCTGCTGCGAGAGCCGCCTCGTTGAAGTCGACGAACTCGATGAGGGCCATCTCGCTTCCGTCACCCTGACGGAAACCGGTGTGGAGGACGCGAAGATATCCGCCCGGACGGTCAGCGATCTTGGGGGAGATTACGCCAAAGAGTTCCTTGACGGCTTCCTTGTCCTTGAGGTAGCTGAAAACAACGCGGCGGGAGTGGGTGGTATCCTCCTTGGACTTGGTCACGAGGGGCTCCAGGTAGGTCTTGAGGGCCTTAGCCTTGGCGACCGTGGTGTTGATCCTCTTGTGCTGGATAAGGGCTGTTGCCATATTTGCGAGGAGGGCCTTGCGGTGACCGCTCTGGCGTCCAAGGTGATTGACTGCCTTATTGTGTCTCATAATTAAATTTCCTTTTTCTTAACTTCGATGTTATACTTCTTGACATCCATACCGAATGTGAGCTTCATCTTCTCAACCAGCAGGTCGATTTCGTTGAGCGACTTGCGTCCGAAATTGCGGAACTTCATAAGCTCCTGGCGGGAATAGGACACGAGGTCGGCGAAAGTGTCGATGTCGGCGGCCTTCAGGCAGTTGTATGCCCTGACGGACAGACCCATATCTGAAAGCTTGGTGAGAAGCAGATGCCTCATACGGAGTGACTCCTCGTCGAGTTCCTTGGAATCATTCTCAACCGTGCTCTCGAGGGTGATCTTCTTGTCGTCCGTGAAGAGCTTGAAGTGGTAGATGAGAATGCTTGCGGCCTCCTGGAGAGCGAGATTCGGGGAGATGGAGCCGTCGGTCACTATCTCGAGATTCAGCTTCTCGTAGTCGGTCTTCTGCTCGACACGCCAGTTGTCCACGGTCCAGTTGACCTTGCGGATAGGAGTGTAGATCGCATCCACGGGGATGGTTCCGATGGGAGTGTTCTCGTCACGCATCTCCTCGGCGGGAATGAAGCCGCGGCCCTTGGTGATGGTGAGGGTCATCTCAATCTTGACGGAAGGTTCGAGCGAGCAGATATGGAGCTCGGGATTCAGCACCTTGAAAGAAGACAATCCCTTGGAGATCTCCTCTGCGGTGAACTCCTGCTTGCCGCTTACGGTGATGTTGGCGGTCTCTGTGTCCACGGACTCAACCATCTGCTTGAGCCTGACCTGCTTGAGGTTAAGGATAATGTCCTGCATACCCTCGATGACGCCGGGGATGGTGTCGAACTCGTCGTTCACCCCGCTTATCTTTATCGAGCTGATAGCAAAACCTTCCAGAGAGGACAACAGGATGCGGCGGAGGGCGTTGCCGATGGTCTGTCCGTAGCCAGGCTCAAGAGGCCTGAACTCGAAACGACCGACGGTGTCAGTGCCTTCGAGCATTATAACCTTGTCCGGTTTCTGAAATGCTAAGATTGCCATATTATTTCTTTTTGGGTGTTAATTATTACTTGGAGTAGAGGTCGACGATCAGCTGTTCGTTGATTGTCTCGGGAATCTCGGTCCTGGCGGGGACGTTGAGGAATTTTCCCGTGAGGGTCTTGGCATCGAACTCGAGCCAGGAATATTTGCTGGCGGAGGCAACGCTGTTCTGGATAACCTCAAGGCTCTTGGAGCGCTCGCGCACTGCGACCACGTCGCCCTGCTTTACCTGTGCGGAAGGGACATTGCAGACCTCTCCGTTGAGGGTGATGTGCTTGTGGAGGACGAGCTGGCGAGCAGCGGCCCTTGAAGGGGCTATTCCAAGGCGGTAGACCACGTTGTCGAGGCGGGACTCGAGGAGGATGAGGAGGTTCTCACCCTTACGGCCGGCCATACGGGAAGCCTTGTCGTAGGTGTTGCGGAACTGACGCTCCAGGACACCGTACATATATTTGACTTTCTGCTTTTCCTTAAGCTGTGAGCCGTATTCGGTAGCCTTGCGGGCACGCTTGCGGGCTGCGCCGTGCTGTCCCGGAGGATAGTTTCTCTTCTCGAAATCCTTGTCCGCTCCGAATATGGGTTCGCCGAACTTGCGGGCTATCTTGGTACTGGGACCTGTATATCTTGCCATGGTAATCTGATTTAAATGGGTTAAACTTTACGCTGGCCTTTAGGTCTGCACCCGTTGTGGGGCATAGGGGTGACGTCGATGATCTCGGTGACCTCTATACCTGCATTGTTGATGGTGCGGATAGCGGACTCACGTCCTGCTCCGGGGCCCTTCACATAGCACTTGACTTTGCGGAGACCTGCATCGAAAGCGGTCTTGGATGCATCTTCCGCCGCCATCTGGGCTGCATAGGGAGTATTCTTCTTGGAACCCCTGAAGCCGCACTTACCTGCTGAAGACCAGCTTATCACCTGGCCTACGCTGTTGGTGAGAGACACGATGACGTTGTTGAACGTTGATGAAATGTGAGCTTCACCAAGCGCGTCAACCTTAACGACTCTCTTCTTTGTTGTTGTAGTTTTCTTTGCCATAATTCAAGGGTTATTTGGTTGCTTTCTTCTTGTTGGCAACGGTCTTCTTCTTTCCCTTGCGGGTACGGGCGTTGTTCTTGGTGCTCTGGCCGCGCACAGGGAGGCCGATACGGTGACGGATTCCGCGGTAGCATCCGATGTCCATCAGTCGCTTGATGTTCATCTGGACGGAAGTACGGAGCTCGCCCTCGATCTTGTAGTTCTCGTTGATCTCTGTACGGATCTTCGCGATCTGGTCATCGTTCCACTCCGAGACCTTGGTGTCATAATCGATACCGCAATCCTCGAGGATCTTCCTTGCGGAAGAGCGGCCGATTCCGAAGATATAGGTGAGGCCTATCTCTCCGCGTTTGTTGTTGGGTAAATCAACACCGGCTATTCTTGCCATAATACTATAGTTACTTTATTGTTATACAACTGGTTATTATCCCTGGCGCATCTTGAACTTGGGGTTCTTCTTGCAGATCACGTACAGATGACCTTTCCTGCGGACGATCTTGCAATCTTCGCTGCGCTTCTTGATGGATGTCTTGACTTTCATAATGCTGAAAATTTTATTTGTATCTGAAGGATATCCTTCCCTTTGATAAATCATAAGGAGACATTTCTACCTTAACCCTGTCCCCGAGGAGGATGTGGATGAAATTCTGCCTCATCTTTCCGGAGATGTGCGCGAGGATGACGTGGCCGTTCTCGAGCTCTACCTTGAACATTGCGTTGGGGAGAGTCTCAACTATGACTCCGTCCTGCTCTATTGCTGCTTGTTTAGACATTAAATATTCCTTAAAAATTAATACTTGGGTCCTTCTCGATATAATCAAATGTCGAAAGCTGTTCGGCCTTGCCGTGACGGACAACAACCGTCAGTTCGTAATGGGCTGCAGGCTTGTGATCGGATGTGTGTACCGCCCAACCGTTTTTTGCAAGATACACACCGCGGTTGCCCGCGTTGATCATTGGCTCTATGCAGATCACCATTCCGTCGACGAGCTTCGGTCCGTGGCCCTGGCGTCCGTAGTTGGGGACTCCGGGATCCTCGTGCATATCGGTGCCGATACCGTGGCCTTCAAGCTCACGGACCACACCGAAACCGAAAGACTCGGCGTACGATTGTACCGCGTGTCCGATGTCACCGACACGGTTTCCTGCCACCGCTGCTGCTATGCCCCTGTAGAGCGACTCCTTGGTTACATCCAGGAGCTTACGGACCTCGGCGGACACTTCCCCTACCGGGAAAGTGTAGGCCGAATCTCCGTTGTAGCCCTTGTATAACGTGCCCAGGTCGACGGAGACTATGTCTCCTTCCCTGAGGATGTAGTCGGACGGAAAACCGTGGACTACGACATCGTTTACAGAGGTGCAGATCGATGCGGGGAAACCGTCATAACCGAGGAAATTCGGAACTGCGCCGTGATCGCGGATAAAAGTCTCAGCCACCCTGTCCAATTGCTTGGTTGACACACCTGGGGCGACATTCTTGCCGACTTCCGCCAGTGTCTTTGACACCAGCTCTCCGTTGATTCGCAGGAGCTCAATCTCTTCCTGGGTCTTCGGCCGTAACATCTCTCTGTCTTAAATTACATTCCTGAGCGTCCGGTGAGGCGTCCGGTCTTCATAAGGCCGTCATAGTGACGCATCAGCAGGTAGCTCTCAATTTGCTGGAGCGTGTCCAGTACGACACCCACAAGGATCAGCAGCGAGGTACCGCCGTAGAAACTTGCGAATGAGTTGCCGACTCCAAGCCTCATCGCTATCGCAGGAAGGATGGCGATAATGGCGAGGAATATGGAACCGGGGAGGGTCACTCTCGACATAATGGTGTCGAGGTACTCCACGGTCTTCTTGCCGGGTTTCACGCCGGGGATGAATCCGCCGTTCTTCTTCATATCTTCGGCTATCATCGTCGGGTTGACGGTGACGGCTGTGTAGAAGTAGGTGAAGGCGACGACCAGAAGTCCGAACGTGAGGTTATACCAGAAGCCGGTGTAGTTGCTCATCACAGCAGCGAAGCCACGGGTGGCGTCCCATCTTCCGAAGAACAGGGGAATCATCATCAGGGCCTGGGCGAAGATGATAGGCATAACGCCAGCCGCATTTATCCTCAGGGGAAGATAGTTGCGGACTCCGCCAAACTGCTTGTTGCCGACGACCCTCTTGGCGTACTGCACAGGAACCCTGCGGACGCCCTGGGTGAGGCCGATGGCTGCAACAAACACGAGGAACAGGAACACGAACTCGACCACGAGGATGAGAAGACCGCCGTTGGTGGTGGTGAGCTTCTCTCCGACTTCGGCGATGAGGGCGAAGGGCAGACGGGCCACGATACCTATCATAATGATGAGGGAGATACCGTTACCGATGCCTCTGTCGGTAATCCTTTCACCGAGCCACATCACGAACATCGAACCTGCCATCAGGATGAGGGTGGTGACGATGTTGTAGGCGAAGTTGCTCCATCCGAGCTGGTTGACCGCGACGAAAGCCGATCCGGGGATCTGGTTGTGGACCTGTGCCATATAGGCAGGGCACTGGATCGCCAGGATGGCCACGGTGAGGTAGCGGGTCAGCTGGTTGATCTTCCTGCGGCCGCTCTCCCCTTCCATCTGAAGCTTGCGGAAGTAGGGGACGAACATACCGAGGAGCTGGACAACGATGGATGCCGAGATGTAGGGCATCACACCGAGCGCGAAGATCGAAGCGTTACCGAATGCACCGCCGGAGAACATATTGAGGAGGCCTACGAGACCTTCCTGGGATGAGCTCTGGAGGTTGCTCAGGAGGTTAGCATCGATGCCCGGGAGCACGATGAAACATCCAAGACGGTAAACGAGGATGAGGAGGAAGGTATATCCCAACCTTGTCCTCAGCTCTTCGATCTTGAAGATGTTCTGGATTGTTTCGATAAACTTCTTCATTGCCCAATGTTAAAGAGTTGTGGCCTTGCCTCCTGCAGCCTCGATCTTGGCGATGGCAGACTTGGAGAATGCGTGAGCAGTAACTTCCACCTTTGCGGATATTTCACCGTTACCGAGGACCTTGACGGGGCCGTTCTTGGAAACAAGACCTGCCTCGAAGAGGACTGCGGGGGTGATTTCGGTCAGCTGTGCAGCCTCGGCGAGAGCCTGGATCGCAGCGACGTTGACCGGCTGGAATTCAATTCTTGTAGGGTTCTTGAAACCGAACTTGGGGAGGGTCCTCTGGATAGGCATCTGACCGCCTTCGAAGCCGATCTTGTGCTCGTATCCGGCGCGAGCCTGTGCACCCTTGGTACCACGTGTGGAGGTACCGCCCTTGCCTGAGCCCTGGCCGCGGCCAAGCCTCTTGGAGTTGTGAGTTGCGCCCTTTGCGGGTTTGAGATTATTGAGTTTCATCTGTTGTCCTCCGAAAATTAGATTTCTTCAACTTTAACGAGGTGACGGACTTTCTCGAGCATACCTGTGGTGACAGGATTCTTCTCGACCTCGACGGTCTGATGCATCCTGCGGATGCCCAGGGAACGGAGGTTGGCTATCTGCCTGCGGGTCTCGCCGTTCTTGCTGATGACCTGGGTGATTCTGTACTTTGCCATAACTGAGTTCTCTTTTAGCCGTTAAACACCTGATTCATAGTAACTCCGCGGAGACCAGCCACGGTGTATGCGTCGCGCATCTGGGTGAGGGCCTCGACGGTTGCCTTCACGAGGTTGTGAGGGTTGGAAGAACCCTTGGACTTCGCGAGGACGTTCTGGACACCCACGGACTCGAACACTGCGCGCATAGCGCCGCCGGCCTTGACACCGGTACCGGGGGCAGCGGGCTTCATGAAGACCTCTGCGCCGCCGAACTTGGCGATCTGCTCGTGAGGAATGGTGCCGCCGATGACGGGAATCTTCACAAGATTCTTCTTTGCATCTTCGATACCCTTCTGGATAGCTGCGGTAACTTCGTTTGCCTTACCGAGACCATAACCGACCACACCGTTTTCGTCACCGACCACTACGATGGCGGCGAAACGGAAGTGACGTCCACCCTTGGTCACCTTTGTGACCCTGTTGATGGCTACCAGTCTGTCCTTGAGCTCAAGGTCAGAGGTCTTTACTCGTTTTACGTTTGTATTTGCCATAGTCTCTTCTAGAATTTAAGACCGCCTTCACGAGCGGCGTCAGCCAAACTTTTAACCCTGCCGTGGTAGAGGTATCCTCCGCGGTCGAATGCGACCTCGGTGATGCCCTTGGCGATTGCACGCTCTGCAACGGCCTTTCCTACGATGGCGGCAGCCTCGATACCGGGCTTGCCCTTGCACTGTGCGGCAAGGAGCTTGTCATTGGAAGCGGCTGCAACGAGGGTTGCACCCAGCTCGTCATTGATCACCTGGGCGTAGATCTGCTTGTTGCTACGGAAAACAACGAGGCGGGGACGCTCGGCGGTGCCGTTGACGTGTTTGCGGATACGGTAGTGTATCCTCTGCCTTCTTTCTATTTTATTCAATGCCATAGTTCATTCCTCCTATTATTTAGCGGACGCTGTCTTGCCAGCCTTGCGACGGAGCTGTTCACCGACAAACTTGATACCCTTACCCTTGTACGGTTCAGGCTTGCGGAGTGAACGTATCTTGGCGGCCACCTGGCCGAGGAGCTGCTTGTCGTAGCTCTTGAGGATGAGGACGGGGTTTTCACCCTTCTTCACGGGAGCTGCTTCAGCCTTGATTTCGGCGGGGAGCATAAGCTGGATGTCGTGTGAATAACCGAGGGAGAAGGTCAGGAGCTGACCCTGGACGTCCACGCGGTATCCTACACCGACGAGTTCCTGTTTTTTCTCGAATCCTTCCGAAACACCGACCACCATGTTGTGGACGAGAGCGCGGTAGAGGCCGTGCATTGAGCGGTGCCTCGGGCTGTCGGTAGGACGTGCGAACTTCATTTCGGTTCCCTCGACGGTGATGGTGATATCCTTGTCAACCTTCTGGCTGAGCTCACCGAGAGGTCCTTTAACCTTCACCACGTTGCCGGGGAGGATTTCCACCTTGACTCCGGCCGGAAGGTTTACAGGCAATTTACCAATTCGTGACATTTGTGTGTGCGTTAAGATTAATAAACATAGCATATAACCTCGCCGCCGACGTTCAGCTCACGTGCCTGCTTGTCGGTGACGACACCCTTGGAGGTGGTAAGGATGGCGATGCCGAGTCCGTTCAGGACGCGGGGCATATCCTTCACATCCACATACTTGCGCAGACCGGGCTTGGAAATGCGGTCGATGCCCTTGATGGCTGCGACCTTGGTCTGGGGATGATACTTGAGGGCGATTTTGATTGTGTTGACGGGCTCGGTCTCAACTACTTTGTAGGTGAGGATGTAGCCCTGCTCGCAAAGGATCTTGGTGATCGCCACTTTCAGGTTGGAAGCGGGGATCTCGACGACCTTCTTACCTGCGCGGTAAGCGTTGCGAATCCTGGTCAGATAATCTGCAATTGGATCAGTCATTTTTTCTGTCTTTGGGGGACCGGCGCTGTGTGCGCCCGATATCCGATTGTTAATAAATATTGTTGATAAAAACTATTACCAGCTAGCCTTCTTCACACCGGGGATGAGACCGTTGGAAGCCATCTCGCGGAACTGGATACGGCTCAGACCGAATGCCCTCATATATCCTTTCGGACGTCCGGTGAGGGAGCAACGGTTGTGCAGACGTACCGGAGAGGCATTCTTGGGGAGCTTGTCAAGAGCGGCCCAGTCGCCGGCCTCTTTGAGGGCCTTGCGCTTCTCGGCGTACTTTGCAACTAATTTCGCGCGTTTTACTTCGCGGGCTTTCATTGATTCTTTTGCCATTGTCGTCTATTTTAGTTGTCGTGTTTCTTGAAAGGCAGACCGAATGCCTTGAGGAGTGCATATGCTTCCTCGTCGGTGCGGGCTGTTGTGACGAAGGTGATTTCAAGACCGTGGATCTTGGGGTTCTTGTCCATATCGATCTCAGGGAAGATGATCTGTTCCTTGATACCGAGGGTGTAGTTGCCCTGTCCGTCCATCTTCTCGGCTATGCCGTTGAAGTCGCGGATACGGGGGAGGGAAACGCGGATGAGCCTCTCGAGGAACTCATACATCTTGACGTTGCGGAGGGTGACCTTCGCGCCGATGGGCATTCCCTTACGGAGCTTGAAGTTGGAGATATCCTTACGGGAGGAAGTGATGACAGCCTTCTGGCCGACGATCATTGCGAGTTCCTCAGCTGCCTCTTCGACAAGCTTCTTGTCCTGGGTGGCGTCGCCGACACCCTGGTTGATGGTGATCTTCACCAGGCGGGGAACCTGCATCACGGTGGAATAGGAGAACTGCTTCACAAGGGCGGGAACGATCTCTTCCTTGTAGACTTTCTTCAGAGTGGGAACGTAGCCTGCGGGCAGTGCCTGCACTTCTACGGGAGCGTTTTTCTTCTTTGCCATATTACTTTACCTCCTCTCCGGATTTTTTAGCGTAGCGGACTTTCTTTCCGTCGACCATCTTGTAGCCAACCCTTGTGGGCTTGTTGCTGGCGGGATCGATGAGGTTGACGTTGGAAATATGAATACCAGCCTCCTGCTTGATGATGCCTCCCTGGGGAGTCTTGGCATTGGGCTTGGTGTGCTTGCTGACCATATTGATACCTTCTACGACCACGCGGTCTTTCTCGCGGATAACCTCGAGGACCTTTCCGGTCTTGCCTTTGTCGTTACCGGCATTCACATAGACGGTGTCGCCTTTCTTTATGCGTAACTTTTTCATATCCATTAAAATTAAAGGACCTCCGGGGCCAGTGAAACGACTTTCATATAGTTTTCGCGGAGCTCACGGGCAACGGGTCCGAAAATACGGGTGCCACGGAGTTCGCCGGCATTGTTGAGAAGGACGCAGGCGTTGTCGTCGAAACGGATATAGGAACCATCCGCCCTGCGGATTTCCTTCTTCGTGCGGACTACGACAGCCTTCGACACTGAACCTTTCTTTGCGTCACCGCCGGGGATGGCGCTCTTCACTGCTACGACGATCTTGTCACCGACAGTAGCATAACGGTGGTGGGTACCGCCAAGCACGCGGATGCAGAGGACTTCCTTTGCGCCGCTGTTGTCTGCCACCTGTAAACGTGTTTCCTGCTGTATCATGGCTTACTTGACTTTTTCTACGATTCTGACTAATCTCCACCTCTTGGTCTTGCTCAGGGGACGGGTTTCCATAATGAGGACGGTATCGCCTTCATCGCACTCGTTCTTTTCGTCCTGGGCCACGAACTTGGTGGTCTTCTTTACGAACTTGCCGTAAATGGGGTGCTTCTCACGTGATTCCACAGCAACGACAATAGTCTTGTCCATCTTGTTGCTGACCACGACACCTATTCTTTCTTTACGAAGATTCCTTTCCATAGGGCTTACTGATTTTTCTCTTTCTCGGCGAGGATGGTGATCATTCTGGCGATATCCTTCCTTGCTTTGCTAAACTTGGATGTGTCCTCGAGGGGGGAGATGGCGTGGTTGATCCTCATTGAGTCGAGGTTGGCTTTCTCCACTTCGATGCGGTCGCGCAGATCGGCGACGGACATTTCGCGTACTTCAGATATTTTCATCTTTCTCTGCCTTTAAATTATTCGACATAATCCCTGCGGACGATGAACTTCGTTGCGATAGGGAGCTTGTGGGATGCAAGGCGCATTGCCTCCTTTGCGGTCTCGAGCGTCACGCCTTCGGCCTCAAAGAGGATACGACCGGGAGTGATAGGGCATACGAATCCTTCGGGATCGCCCTTACCTTTACCCATACGTGTGGAAAGAGGCTTCTTGGTGATGGGCTTGTCGGGGAATACCCTGATCCATACCTGGCCCTCACGGTTCATCCTACGGGTGATAGCCTGACGGGCGGCCTCAATCTGCTGAGCGGTGAGCCAGCAGTTCTCAAGAGTCTTAAGTCCAAAAGAACCGAAGGCGAGCTGGTTGCCCCTCTGGGCGTTGCCCTTCATCACACCTTTCTGTGACCTTCTGTACTTGGTTTTCTTAGGTTGTAACATTGCTGTATTACTTTAAAAAATATTTCGCAAAAATCCCTAACTAATTGAGAATCAGCTGGTTGGGCAAACTTCTCCTCTTTTTAGGGATTGCAAAGGTACGAATTTTTTTTGAAAAACAAACTATTTTGAAAAAATTTTTCAACCTTTTTGACACGCTATTTTGACAGCTATTTTTCAGTTTTTCAGCGAGTTACGCACTTTGACGAAAATTTTTTGGCGCATTTTTCGACACGGTCAGCGCCCGACTGCGCAAAAACAACCCGTTCCGGAGAGGAACCCCCGCTAACGGTTGTTCCTTTCGGCCCGGCGGGCTTCACGCTCGGCTTTGCGGCGGGCCTTTTCGGCTTCGCGCTCGGCCTTCTTGGCGGCCTTCTTGTCCTGGGCCATTTCCTTCTTGCCCTTGACGGGGACTACGCCGATCTGGGGGTTCTTGCCAAATATCGAATAATAGAGTGTGGGGTATTCTCCGCGGTTCCAGATACCTATGAGCTCTTCGACCTCGGCATCCCTGCCTGAGGGCTCGTAGTGGCGCTTGAGATCGCCTTCGAAAAGCTTCGCGATGCCCTGCCAGAAAGCGGCGGCGGCACTGCTCTTATAGTCGCGGATAATGTCATATGGCGTGACGCCTGTTTCCCTGTCTATCAGGGAGATAAGAAGCTTTCCCTGGGAGTAGGTCATCTCCCGCAGCACGGGCTCATACTTGTCCAGCAGGTCGTCCTGGATGGCGCTAATATATTTGTCCTTGGCCCGTTCGCCCATAGAAGTGGCGGCGTAGGTGCTGTCGATTTCCCTTTTCAGGCGGCCGGCCTCCAGGGCATAGTTATAGACCTTTCCGAAGTTGTGCACGAGGCGGTAATAGTCCCGCCAGTTCTTGCCTTTCTTTCCACGCGCGCGACAGTACGCGGGCGTTATGTGTGCAATATATACGGTGTCGCCGTCCTCGACAAGATACCTCATATAGTTTCCTTCCTTGGGCATCCTGTAGACCGGCTGCCAGTCCTGTGCGGCCGCGCCAAGGCACAGTCCCATAAGCAGCACTGCATATGCGATCACTTTTTTCATCATTGCAAAGATAGCAATAATCAGATATCGTGCCAAGAGGCGAAACCGGCGGGCCAGGCGGTCCTAGTGGATCTCGACGTAGCGGAGGGTGTCACCGTCGAAGACGGCCCAGTTGGAGCGGTCCATCCAGTCGCGGAGCATAAGGAGGCGGCCGCCGCCGGGAAGGTTGCCTTCCCAGTGGGAGTGATAGTGGCCGAAGACATAGAAATCGGCCTTTTCCGGAAGTGAGACAAGATATTGATACAGAGGCTCATCATCGCCGCGGAAGCTATACGTCTCGCCCTTTGCCAGGCGGCTGCCGCGGGACCAGTTGTTGCCTAGGCCGAAGGCCCAGTGGGGGTGAAGGGCGGAGAAAAGGCGCTGGCAAGTGCGGTTGTGGAATATCCACTTGAGGATCTTATAGCCGGTCATCCCCTTCCCCAAGCCGTCGCCGTGGCCAAGGCAGAAGCGCTTGCCGGCGATGCGCACGAAGTGGGGCTGCTGGAGCTTGACCATCCCCAACTGCTCGAAATAGCTGTAGGTCCACACGTCGTGGTTGCCCTGGAAGAAATAGACCTTCACGCCCTCATCCATCAGCGACAGAAGGGCCGCGAAAACCCGGACATAGCCGCGGGGAACCACGTCCTCATATTCATACCAGAAGTCCCAGATGTCGCCGAGCATATACAGGGCGGCCGTCCGCTCGGCAGGGATATCCCGCAGGAACTGCACGAAACGGGCCTCCCGCCTGGCCTTGTCCTTATAGTCCAGGCCGAGGTGGACGTCCGAAACGAAATATGTCAGGTTACGCTCCAAGGACGAGTATCACTATTGCCACGATTGCACAGTAGAGGGCGAACCAGGAAAGCTTGGCTTTCCTGACGAGGGCGACCATCGCCTTGCAGGCGAAAAGGCCGGAGGCGAAAGCCGCCAGGAAGCCCAGCAGCAGGCACACCGGGGAAACGGCGCCGCTGAAGAAACTGCCTGTGTCAGAGACACTTTTCACCACGTCCAGCAGCTGCTCTCCGATGATGGGCACGAGCACCATCAGGAAGGAGAACTGCGCCATAACGTCACGCTTGACGCCGGAGATAAGGCCCGTGGCGATTGTGGTGCCGCTTCGCGATATGCCGGGAGCGACGGCCACGGCCTGGCCCACGCCCACGAGCAGGGCCTGCAGGTAGGATATGCCGTTGCGGTGGGTGTTTTCTTTAACGGAAGCGCCCTTGAACCACTTGGCGAAGTTGTCGGAGAAGAGCAGCAACGCGGCTGTGAAGAGCAGGCCGCCGGCAACCGCCGTCAGCGTGTCGCCGAAGAGGGCCTCGACCTGGTCCTTGAACAGGAAACCGACCAGAGCCACCGGAATCATCGAGACGACAAGCTTGCAGATATAGTCAGTCTCGTCGTTGTATTTGAACTTGAACAGTCCCTTGAGCAGGGCCCATATGGCGCCCCAGAACACCACGAGGGTGCTGCAGACGGTGCCAAGGTGCACCAGCACGGTGAAGTCCAGGAAGCCTTCGGCATCCACGCCGAGCAGTTCCTTGAATATCATAAGATGCCCGCTGCTGCTCACCGGGAGGAATTCAGTAAGTCCCTGGACTATGCCAAGGAGAAGTGCCTGCCACCAACTCATTTGCGAAAGGTTTTCATTATGGCCACCGTCACCACCACTATGCCGCAGATTATCACCACGGGAGCGGCTACCAGTCGCCTGAAGTCAAACATAGCGTCATTGAACACGGCAGGGTCGTCGCTGCCGCCGCCTATCATAAGGATATATCCGGCTATCATCACCAGGACTCCGATTATCAGGAGCTTGATGCCCTTTCGGGCCACCGGCATCTTTTCGTTGTCTTTTTCCATATCAAGAATAGAGTTCATCTTTACTGAGGGACACCAGGCGCCCCACGACTATCCAGGTGCTGAGGAAGCATATCACCACGCCCGCGGCAATGACTATTCCCACCACGACCAGCAGGAGGTCCAGGCGGAATATCTCGAACATCTGCGGGAACTGGGCTCGGATAAAGAACAGGATACCAACCAGCATCAGGATGGCCAGCATCGCGGCGAACAGGCCCATCAGGACCGAGCGGACCAGGAAAGGCCCGCGGATGAAACCCTTGGTGGCGCCCACGAGCTTCATCGTGTGGATGGAGAATCGCTTGTCATATGCGCTCAGGCGCATTGTGTTGCTTATCAGCGCAAAAGATATGATGAGAAGCAGGACAATGAACACCGCGATGACAAGGGATATCTTGCGCAGGTTGGCGTTGAGCTTCTCCACCAGGGACTTCTGGTAGACCACCTCTTCCACGGCGGGGTCCGCCGAGAGGATCTTCTCCACCACCTTGAGGCTGTCGCTCGAGACATAGTCCGCCCGCAGGGTCACATTGACCGACACCGGGATCGGGGAGGTCGTGAAGACGCTCAGGAAGTCGTCTCCCAGCATAGTGCGCATCTCTTCCTCGCCCTGCTGGCGGGAAATCAGGCGTGCGGTGCTGATGAAGGGCTTCGCTGCGATTTCGTCCATATACTTTCCGGCCTGGGGCTCCTGCACGTCAGACTTGAAGATGACGGACACTTCCATATGCTCCTTGAACCAGTCGGAGACGCTGCCGGTGTTCACCAGCAGCATCGCGGCCACGCCCACCAGAAGCAGCACCAGCGAGATGCTCACGACCGAAGAGAGATACGCGTTGCGTATCCTGCGGCGGATGATTTTGTTTTCGTTCCTGGACATATCAATCCACAAATATACGAAAAATCTCCGACCCTGCAAGAAAGAGTGGCCGCCACGCTGTTTTCCCGGTGCTTTTTCGACGCCGCCTTCGGAGCATTCCCGGGGACGGCGCGAAGGGGTCGGGGCAAGTAAAAAGGCCAAAACTTTTTTATTTGGAAAAAAATTCGTTACTTTGCATTTTGTATTGTCCCGGTAAAGGGGGCAATGCCCGATGTAAAAGAATGTGTATTAATAATATAAACTAAAAAGTAACGATTATGACAAACGAAGAAATCGTAAAGAAAGTAAAGGATATCATCGTTGACAAGCTGGGCGCAGAGCCTTCAGAGGTCACCGAGTCCGCAAGCTTCACCAACGATCTCGGCGCCGACTCCCTCGACACCGTTGAGCTTATCATGGAATTCGAAAGGGTGTTCAAGATCAAGATTTCCGACGAAGAGGGCAGCGGCATCTCCACCGTCGGCGACGCTATCAAGTATGTGGAAAGCAAGCTCGCAGAGTAATCTGCACGTGCAATAAACAATTCAGGCGGCCTTCATCAGGCCGCCTGAACTGTTTTTTAGTCCCTTGACACCGAGTAGACTATCCTGAACTCGGGTTTTCGCCCTGCGGCCCCGGGGCCGGCAAGGATACCGCGGTAGTAACGGTGGGAATCCATCATCGACTGGGTGGAAACCGAAGTGTCCGACGTGTTCTGCGAGTACATCGCGGAAAGCATCGCGTAGTTGTAGTAGTTGTTATAGTAGTCGCCATATCCGCCATATCCATAGCCGCCGTAGCCGCCATATCCATAGCCACCATAACCATATCCGCCGTAACCGCCGTAGCCGTTGTACATACTGTTGTAGTAGCTGGCGTAGGCAAGCTGCTGGAGGTAGTCGGAATAGCTGCTGTTGGAGGTGGAACTGCGCTTGACCATCACTTCGTCCGCCATAGCCAGGAGCCATATGTCATAGTTCTCGACCTTGGATTCGTCCTTGAGGCCTATGAGCTCCTGCACGTGGTAGGTGATGTCCGGGGAGTAGGAGCAATATTTCTCGTAGCGGCCCACTTTGCCCTGGTTTTCGTCGGAAGAGCTGCTGTCCGAAATGCCGGCGAAGGTTATGGAGCCGTCGCTGTTCTTGATGCGGCAGGTCGGGCCCACGGCGTCGGGGTACCAGATCATATCGTCCAGGTCCGTCGTGTAGTCGAAGGGGAGGATGATGGTGGCTTTGTTGACGACCACGTGCGAAGGGTCGACTCCGGCTGCTGCCATATCGGCCAGTATCTTGTCCCTCAGGGCTTTGGCCTTGATGACGGGCTTTACGCCCATACCGCCTTCGAAATATATCTCGTCCGTGGCGGCCTTTTTGAAGGAGTTGCTGGACTGGGTGCAGAGGTTATATGCCACCTGGGGATATTCCGCCACGCTGGTGGAGGTGACGCCTTTCATATTGTAGATCTTGGCGGCGCCCAGGTAGAATATGAAGGAGGTGTCCACCTGGCCCTTGCCTTCGTATTCGGCAGTGAACTTCAGCTCGGCATAGCTGCCATAGATCGAACTGCTGGAGACATCCACCGGGAGCTTGAACATATTGATGCGGCCGCCTTCGCCCACGGGGTCGTCGGTCTTTATGAATATGCCGGGGAAGGCGCCCTGGTAGGTCTTTATCTTTATCGAATCGACCTTGCTCTCAAGCTCTGCCTTTTCCATCTCGGGATGGGCCTTCTTGTATTCTTCGATGATTTTCCCGACCTTGGCCGTGTAGGCGGGATAGCCCTCGATGTAGAGGGCGGCGAAGTTCTTCGTGAAGTTGAAGGACAGGGAGTCGGTGCCGTTATAGATGGGGATACCTTCGCTGATGCGGCCGCTGTAGTCGACCTTCAGCTCGGGGGTGGCCTTCGTGAAGTCCATCGCTTCCGACAAGGCATAGACGTGGACGTTCTGGAGGATGTTCTTCTGGTTGGAATAGACGCAGGAGGTCGTGTCCGGGACGCCGGCAAAGTGGAACTGGCGCACCACCTGCGTGCCTTTCTTTCCGAAGTCCAGCGAGTCGCTCACCGGGATGAGGGTGAATGCCGTGGAACGGGTCGTCAGGCCGAAATAGCCGTCGTTGATGGCTCCGAAGGTGAAGCGGTAGAGGCTGTAGCCGGAAAGGCCGTCGGGATAGTCCATCTGCACGTCGGTGATGGCGAAGCCGTCGGTCTTGATGTCATATTGCATATTGGTGGCCAGGAAGTCCTGTCCGAGTTCCTGGTTGATGCCTATGCAGGAAACACATCCTAAAAGGCTGAGTATTAACGCTATGCGTTTAGAGCTCATCGTAAAATCTGTTATACTCGTCTATCCACGTGCCGCCTTCGCCATAGGATGCACCATCGTAGGGGAGGACCGGCACGCCAAGGCCGCCGCAATAATCCAGGATATCCTTTTCCACCGCATCGGAGGCTATGATTATCCCGTCGCTGTACCGGGCAGCAAGTTTTGCAAGATTTATGCCTGAAGGCTCCGTGAGGATGGCGGTGTCTTCAGCCTTGACGGCGCCATAGCGGGCAAGCTTTGCGAAATCGGGGCAGAAGCCTTCGGCGGGGGTGTCGTCATACAGTGAGAGGACGACCTTGCTGTCGGCGAAAATGGGATCGCCCTTGTAGGCCTTCTTCAGGTAGAGGGGGAGGATATGGGATATCCATCCGTGGCAGTGGATGATGTCCGGGGCCCAGCGCAGCTTTTTCACCGTCTCGAGCACTCCGCGGGCGAAGAATATCGCACGCTCGGCGTTGTCGGCGAAGAAGGTGCCGTCGTCGTCGCGGTAGATCTGGCGGCGGCGGAAATAGTCTTCATTGTCAATGAAATAGACCTGTATGCGGGCGGAGGCAATGGATGCTACCTTGATGATGAGGGGCCTGTCCACATCTCCGATGATGATGTTCATCCCCGAAAGGCGGATGACTTCGTGGAGCTGGTTCTTGCGCTCGTTGATGCACCCGTAGCGGGGCATAAAGGAGCGGATTTCCTTCTTTCTCTCCTGAATCCCTTGCGGAAGATACCGGCCTATGTCGGCCAGCGGACCTTCGGGGAGATAGGGATATATCTCGGAATTGACGAACAGGACTTTTTTTGCGGTTTCTCCCATTTTCGTAAAATTTATTCTTACAAAGGTACGAATTTTTTTCGAAAAACCGCACGCCCTGCCAGATTACCCCGCTCTTGGACGGTCCCGCAGCTGCTGTTGTCCAGGGACCTTGCAGTTTTCGGGGGTGTTTTCTACCAGGTCCCTTTGTTTTTCCAGGGACCTTGCAGTTTTCGGGGGTGTTTTCTACCAGGTCCCTTTGTTTTTCCGGGGACCTTGCAGTTTTCGGGGGTGTTTTTTGCGAGGTCCCTCCGCCGGGCTGCGATTCAGGCGAAGCGGAGGAGGGTTTCTTCGTCAGCGCCGGTGAGGCGGGCAATCTGCTTGCGGGGAGAACCGTATTGGCGTGCAAGGCGGGAGACCAGTTTCCGGAACGAGACTGTGTCAAGGCCTGAAACTGAAGACACGCCGAGATCAGCGCAATAATCCTTGATGACATTCATCAGATAATTATCCGGATAGGTGCATATCTCCTTCTGGAGCAGGAAAGACTCCATCTCGTTTTCTGCATTCCACCTGGAGACTGCCTTGAAAAGGTCGGATGAGGTGCCGAACACCTCCTCAACCTTGGCGTAAAGCAGCCAGTGACGCGGGCTGATAATGTCCCCGCACATCGTTATATCCTCGGGAGCCTTCCGCGAATGGACCATAGCCTTGAACCTGGCCGTACCATACTCCTTCAGTGTTTTTTCTGCCGTCGCCCAGAACGGTTGGCGGAAGTAGACCCAGGCGGAATTCCACAGATAAGAATAGGGGCAGCAGATGCCGGCCTTGTATGGGTTCCTGAGGATATATGCTACTGCAGATTTGAAGTAGTCCTTCGATGTGATTTGTTTGATGTCCGGCTGAAAGTCGTTCAGGGAGACGGAGCCATCATATTTCGAAGACAGGTACTGTCCATATTCTTTCTTTATCAAGGAGAAGAACTGCCGTATACTGGATTCATCCCCGCTCACGAGCAGGTGGATGTGGTTGTCCATAAGGCAATATGCGTATATCTTGATATCCAGCGCAATAGCCAGCAGGATCAAACGGTTGAGGAACAGCAATCTGTCTTCGTCATCGCGGAACAGCGGACTTTTCAGGGAATGGTCGGATGTGAGATGGAAGTACATAAGCGATATTAATTTGACGCAAAGCTAACAATATACCTCAAATCCACGCAAAAAAACAACAGGTCATATGTCGAAAGATACGAATCTTATCTCGCTGCAAGAATCTTTACACCCCTCATAAATCTTAACCCGTCCAAACACACACCTTAATCACTTTCGATAATGAAACATTGTATCAGAGTTGCACGGCGGCGCCATTCACCAGCCGAACTCTCAATTCGCTGTCGGGCGTGGTCGAACGACCGCCGGGGACCTTGCAGTTTTGAGGGGTATTTCTGCGAGGTCCCTTAATCGGTTAATCCTATTTTCCCTTTTTGTGGTCAATGGGATAAAAAGCGACATTATTTGATATACTCAATAAGTTTAATTATATTTGAAAATGTTATTTGTTTAATCTAAAACCCAGTCAAAATGCACTAGGTATATCAAGTGCTCAAAGTAATGGAATATTGGTTGCTTCATATATCGGTTATGACAATCAAGAAAAAGCTATTCAGGGGAGGACAACCATTAATTTTGTTTTATCCCATTCACATGGAACTGATTCAATCAGTCCACAGCCGATGAAGAAGAATGATGAAGAAGGATAGGAAAATAACGGTTCTATCATTTTTATTTTTTTTCTTACCGATTCCGTCGTTTGCAACAGAGTCCTATAGGGATTCTGTTGCAAGTGTTTTAGGGACGGTATATGAGACACGACACATTGAGAATCAACTTATTAAGGTGCCTGTTGAAGATGTGTTTGTCAGTGTCGCGTCTGGGAAGGATTCGGTGCAGACTATTACGGACCGGTTCGGGCATTTCTCTGTATCCGGGCTAAAGCCCGGCAGGACAAGGATACGCGCATCAAAACTGGGATATAAGGTCTATCAAGGTGTTTCTGATTGTTCCCCAGGGGCCAACATCGTTCTTATTAAACTGAGAGAAGAAAGGATAGAATTAGCCTCTGCAATAGTCACGGAAGAAGTCCAACCCGTGACCCACAGAGGCGACACCCTTATTTTCAACGCTGCCGCCGTCCTGACAGGCGAGCAGGACAACGCGCTGGAGATTCTGGCCCAGATGCCCGGGGTTTACATCGAGAACGGGCGGATAACGATAAACGGAGAACCTGTCAAGAGGACATATGTCAATGGCAGGCTGATTTTCGGTGACGGTGTGATGACACCGCTGGTTTCCATTCTGGCGTCGGACGTTGTCAATATCAAATCATACGAAGAGAGCAGTATCGAGAGCCGTCGTTACGGATTGATCAACGCGAAAAAGGACAGGGTGCTGGATATCACCACCAAAGAGCCGATAATCACCGCCTTTGACGGACACGTTATGCTGTCCGGAGGTGCCGACACACACCGCAATGACAATGACGAGATTCAGGGGCGGTATGGTGCCGGGGTCGTTGCCAACTTCTTTTCCGAGAAGTTCCTCTCTTATCTGACAGCCCACACGAACAACCTGCAGAAGTCTTCCTTCCGTCAGGATGAATTCCTCCGAAGCGAGGGCGCCTTGAGAAACTATTCTGAATTGTCGGGTATTTCAACCGGCGTGGAGAAATACTGGGGAGACCGATTGCTGGGAAATTATGTCAAGGCTTCATATGACTTCAGCCACGACTACATTCGCGACGGGGAAAGGTCGATAACCGATTATATCGGCTCAGACGGGAGTGTTTACAAAACGGATCTTGACACACTCAAGTCTTTTTCAACCAACGGTTTACACACCATTGACCTGGCAACCAACCTGTTTTCGGAAAAGGCCGGTACCTTTTATCTGAGAACCTGTTTCAAGGCCTCAGGTTCCGCCGGCAGTTCGACCGAAGGCGGCCGGCTCAGCCAGCCTTCCGCCGAAAGTTTCTTTCAGCATATTGAGTCGAGCCGGGGCGGACGGAATTACAATGTGGATGCCAATATGTCCTGGTCCGGGAATCGCACCGGCAATGGTTGGATGCCTTCTGCCGGGATCAGCATAGGAGCGTCACATTACTCCGGAGCGGAAGAGCAGGCTGACACCTTAAAGACGTCAGCCATATATCGTCACATCCTTGCCGACGAGGCAAGTGACTCCTTCGGGGCAACGGCCAATGTGTCCCTTGGCAAACTGCTGAACAATGATTCTGACAGGACTTCGTCCCTGTCGTCGTCGCTTGCTGTGTCTTTCGACACAGACAGCAGACATCGGGAGTCGCAGAATATGTCCGAGACCGGAATCTTGACCCAAAACCTCGACAACTCATATAACTATCTGTTGTCCAATATCGGTGTGGCTCCCGAAATCCGTTACGATTGGGCTGCCGGAAAGATCAGTATTGTATCCAGTATATGTCCGGCATTCATCCGCAAGGAAGACAGGGAGACCTTCCCGGTGGCAAGGCAGGCCGGCAGGTGGTATTTCGTCCCACAAGGAGGTTTTGAAATCAAGGCCGGGACTTTTTCTTCAAACACTTCTTTTCGTTTTGAAGCACCCTCAGCCCTGCAATTCAGGGAATGGATAGATGATTCCAATCCCCTCTTTTTGACCACCGGGAATGCCAGTGTCAAAACCTCCAAAAGATACAATACCCACGGTAGTAAAGCCTTTCCCAGAGTAGGAAAGTATGGTTCGCTGATTCTTTTCTACAATGCCACTGTGGTCGGAGATCCGATTGTTACCCGATTGACCCATTATTCCGAAGACACCATCCTGCCGGGAGGATATGTCGCCAAAGCCGGGTCCATGCTTCAAAGCTATGAGAATTCGGACTATGGTTTTGAGGGGCGTGCATCCGTCAACTATCAACAAAGATTCCAGAGGCTGAAGACATCTGTCCTTGTCCAGCCATCATTCACTTTTACGAGAAACCAGGCCTATGCAGGTAATGATGTCGTAAACCTTTTGGGATTTTCCCCTACAGTAACGGTCCAGGTTAACGTGCACCCTTCAAAAAAGATTGTCTTTAACTTTCACAATCTTTTAAGCTATTATTCATCAAGCACTTATGATGGGATTCCTATTAATAAGAGCATTGTAAACCACCTCCGGACCCAGATTAATTACACGTTCTGGAAGAACTGCTTTTTCAAGTGCTTCTACACCTGGCGTTCCTCGTTCTTTTTCAGCAACACCGGTTTTGACAGTTCTTTCCATATCCTCGATGCAGTCATAGGGACAAGACTACTAAAAGGGCGTATGGGGGTCAGTGTTTCCTTCAACGACCTGCTGAACTCTTCAGAGAGCTTCAAGATAAAAGTGAATCCGAATTCGCGCTTCCAGGGATGGACACCGTCTTCCGGAAGGTATATCCTGCTGAATCTCTCCTTCCGCCTTAACAAGAAGAATCCCGGCGCCGAATACCGTGGTATGCTTCAGGAGGGAGGGGAATTCCTTCCCACTGAATTGAAGTATTGGTCTTATTGATACCGCAAGTCCTCATAGTCGCAGGGGACCTTGCAGTTTTGGGGCCGTTTTTCTGCGAGGTCCCTGCTGCAATCGGTCTAGCGCTCGGAATCGGGTTCGGAGAGTGAGGCGGGCGAGGCCGGGGCGCTGAGGCGCATCCACAGGCGCAGGCCGTTGAAGGCGTTGAGCAGGTAGAACGAGTACTTGATGAGGCTGACGATGGCGTAGGTGGCGCCGGCCTGGCTGCCGAGGACGCGGGCCCACAGGATCACGGAGCATATGTCCACCACTATCCAGAAGAACCACTGGTCCATAAAGGCGAGGGACAGGAGTACCTGGCCCACTATGTTGGCGCCGACGATGGCGGCGTCCATTGCAATCTTAAGGTAGTCAGGCTCAAGGCCTTTGGCCAGGTCGATGCGCAGCAGCACCCAGAAGAGGACCGCCACCCCGGCGACATATGCAAGGCTTATCCAAAGGAGGTTTTTCCAGCCCAGGCGGCGGGCCTTCACCTTGGTGCCCTTCTCGGGAGAAGCCGCCCGCTTCTTCCACTGCCACCAGCCGATGAACTGCATCGGCAGGAAGTACAGAAGGTGCAAGGCGAAGTTGCCCATAACGCCGCTGTCCCACATCAGGACGCAGGTGATGCTCACGTTTACCACCCCGAATATGAATGACAGGATGCTGCCGTTGGCGCAGAAAAGGGCGTTGCACACGCCCATCACCGCGCCCCCGGCCGCCAGCACCAGAAGGCCTGTCTTGGCGCCCGGCTCGTTAAACTTCAGCGCGGTCGCTACCAGCACGCTCACCAGCATTCCTCCGAAGATGAATGCATTGAAAATCTTGTTGAATCGTTGTTCTGTCATAAGCTTTCAAGCACTGAGCATTTTACGCGGAACCAGTTGTTAGACGGGGAATCTTCTATGAGACGATATTCCTGGTGGTTGGACCAGGAGGCGGGGCGGTCCCGCAGGGAGCAGTCCTCGCCTGTGTCGTTGGCCACATATGGCCCAATGAGCTTATGCCAGGCCTTGATGCGCTCCACGCTGTTTTCATACAGGAAGTCGCTGCCCGGCGATGCGATGGCCTTGAGGTATTCCTTGTATTTGAGGCGGTAGTCGCCGATTCCAAGTATCTTGGATATGAATATGCACTCGTCTATCCCCCAGCGGAAAGGGTCGTGGCGGCCCGAGTCGGTCTGGACGCCGCAGTTGTGGCTGGTGCCCAGGGTGTTGTCCAGGTCATAGGGAATCATATACACCTTGTAGTCGTCCTTGGACGTGCTGTCGAAGTAGAGGTAGAAGTTGTTCATATCGTTCCAGTAGTCGTCCCAATGGCCGAGGGCCACGAAGGCGGCATATGTGCGAAGCAGCAGGTCCACGTCGCAGTGCTGCTTGATCCAGGCCTCGAACTGGGAGCCCTTGAGGTCGCGCAGGTTCTTTATGAAGTCAACCAACTGGGCCTTTGCGGTCGAGAGCTCATCCTCGCGGGTCTTCAGCTCGTAGGCATATTGGCCGCCGGGCTTTTCCCCTGCTCCGAAACGCCAGTCGTCGGTGTCGCGAAGGTTGGAACCCCAGGAGCATTTCCACAGGTAGCCTTCGTCGCTGCGGAACTGGGAACGTTCCTCAAGATATTCGTCGTCGACGGCTTCCATCATTAGGTAGACGCCCATATAGAAGGGGTTTTCGTCGCCTTCGACGTGAAGGTAGAGCCTGCACCAAGAGGTCTTCTGCGATGTCCACACCCCCTGCCGTTCAAGGAAGTCGAAACCGTAGTGTTCGCGGATATACGTGGGGTCCTCCTTGGCATATTTGAGGTTTATCTTGTGGACCCCCTTGAGGTCATATTTCTTGTCCTTCTTGTGGTAGTGCCTGAAATTCAGGCCGAAGTGGACGCGCCGGAAGCCTTCCTTGCCGTGCTCCTGCCCCATCGCCCCTTCCGGCCGGCGGCGGGACGTCTGCCCGCGAAGCCTGAGGCCGGAATCGTTAACCACGTAGCGCTGGTTGTCCTTGATGAACGTCGCGTCACAGTGGATATACTCCCGGGTGTTGATATTGTCATCATATGCCTTGAGCAGCCTGTTCCACTCGTCCAGCGACACGCTTATCGTGAGTTTCGGCACGTCCTGCACATCGAACACGAAAGCATTGCCCTTCTTCGCAGAGGTTCCGGAAGGCGGGTCCGCAGACACAGGGTCGCCGGACGGCTCTCCGGAAGGATCGCCGGAAGGGTCGCCGGAAACCTGCTGCTCGCTGCCACCCTTCCCGTCGTCATTAAGGACTTCCTCCTTTATGCACCCGGCCATGGCCAGCAAAGAAAATGCTATGACTGCAATGGTGAGTTTTCTCATCGTTCTCTATATTTCTTGCAAATTAAGCAAAAATTGTTTTCAAAATCTGCGGAAATCCCCAAAAAATACACAAATTCCGCAAACCATAGTCCCGAAAGGCGCAATGCGACTGCGCAGAAATGCCACGATTCGGGCAGGGAAGGCCGGATTCGGAGCTCGACTGTAACAGGTCGAATTTGAGCTTGACCACCTGTTACACCTGAATGGCCTTCCAGGTGCACCAGTGGCAATATCGGTGTAACAGGTCAACGCGATGAAATTCGACCTGTTACGCTCGTGGGGAGATAAAGTCACCTCCGGGAGCACAACTTCGGCAAATTATTCGTATCTTGCAGACGGAACGAGGACAAGTGCGGTTGGCAGGACTATGGGTTTGATAAAGTACCTGACAATAGTATTCATTCTCACCCTGGCGAATATAATAATAAGGACGCAGAAATAGATTCTATGGGAGGGGTTAGTAAAGAAGGTAGATTTACTGGATAGTTCTTCATAGGATATGATTATGACAATTATGTCCATTATGATGGTAAGGCCCATAATTATTATGTTTATATCCCTTATTCCGGAAGAATTTGGCAGATTGTTAAATCAGGCAAAAATAAAGGCAATATATTAGATATAAAAACAAGAAAAAGATAGTATAACTTATGCCCTGTCAGGGCTGTTTTGATTTATTATATGAAACGCATAGGAGTCATATCAGTTGCTTCGTTATTTATCATGTTTGTTTCATGCAAGCACGAGGCCTCAATAGAGAACCTGTTATTTAACGGATCCAATGTTCAGTTTTTTATTTGTCATAACCCAGAACGTGAGGTGTCGCGGAATGATGAGTATTTTATGATTCGTCGGAAGCCTTCAATAGTTATCAGAGCTGGAAGTCCGCCACTGATTGGTGAATGGAGGATAGAGAAGGACACCTTGATTATTAATTATCGTAAAGAATTCCATTTTAATCATCCCACGCAAGCTGATCCTCAGTATTCCTTTTATATTGATAGTATCTCTAATATATCGTACGATGGAACCCCTATCACGAATGTATATTTACGGCCATCTGATAAAATGCTTATAAAGAAAGACTCTCTGGTAGAACTTTATAGCACAAAAAAAACACCAAACAACATTATTGAAGATGGAATGCTCGAAGTATATCAGCCGGGGAATGAGGATTATTGTGATGCTTTTTTAGTTTTTACAACCATTCAAAGACCTAAAACAAAATGAAACGCATATCAGTTACAATGCGACGGTTATTATTCCCTTTTTCGTTAATTGCTTGTATTATTCTTTATAGTCATGTGCCTCCAGAATTTGTAGAAAAAATGAAAAGAGAGGCAGAATGGCGGCAACAGTATGACAGTTTGAATCGGGTTAGTTTAATATTTGAAGATGGTTTGTTCAATCTAGTTCCATATGAAATACTCATTCCTGCAAAATACCAAGAATTCCGTGATGACAAAGGAAAAGAGTTGTATATATGGCATGATTATCATTTCGCTGAAATGAATGATGGCCAATCTAGTACATTCTATTTTTGGATAGTGTGTAAAGATACCCTTAAACTTTTCCCAAAACTAGTAATTACTGAATCTACTTTACCGAAGAATCAGTCAACAACCAAGATAATTAATAATGGTGGCCACCTTGAGCGGATAAAACAAAACTATCAATTGGAATATTCCATTATAGATGATAATGAATCGATAGATTATCTAATAAAAATGGCAGGGAGACTTGAAAAAATATGCAATTATAATAATACTACTTCGGAAGAAATGGAGATATTCCGTAGAATTCCGGAATAATCAATATTTAACCTGTAACGCTTATATGAACTTCTTCCAAGTTTATTCGGAATAATAATAAAACTAGCGTAGGTTATTCTCAAAAGTATTTGAATTATTATAAAAAGAAATGAGAGAGCTCTTCAACATCCTCTTTAACCAGAGTGTTATTCTTATGATTTTGCTTTGTGTTGCGTGCAATGACGTCGAATCGCAGAAGGAATACGAACGTATCATTCTTGGGGAAAACGGTTATCAATTGTATTATTGTGTTTCTTTGAATGAATTTCTTTTAATATCATCCTCTCCTAGAGTCGCTGAATTATTTGATCAAGACCACAGAGGCTTTTTAGCAGACTGGAGAATACAAGCAGATACTCTTGTATTTACTCATTACATTAATCATCAGTTTCTAATTAGAAAACCTCATGATAGATTAAGAGATACAGTATTAATCTTCTATGATAAAGAGATGATACCATTCGAATATGGGACACCCACAAAGTATTTAATAAAACAAGATACGCTCTTCAGGTTAGAGTATGTTGACCCATTATTTCAAAAGGACTCATTAGAACTTTTGAAGATGCCCTTTGTCAAAGCAGAGAAGACTTTAATTGAGTTAGATATCCCCTATAATAGAGATACTACGAAGATTTGCAAAGGTGGTTAGGGTCTAATCCTTATTAGTCTTTTCGCTGCCGCCCTGAGGTTCATCCTCGAGGCGGCAGTTTTCATTCAGAGCCTCAACTGCGGGGTGAGCGTCACAGGTCGAATTTGAGCTTGACCACCTGTGACACCTGAATGGCCTTCCAGCAGCACCAGTGGCAATATCGGTGTAACAGGTCAACGCGATGAAAATCGACCTGTTACGCTCACGTGGAAATGAAGACCGCGAAATACTGTGTGATAAGAGGAGAAGGAGCAGAGATCCCTAAGTAGCACCCAAAACAATAATCGGCGGTGAGGATGAGGACGGAAGGACATTGACGGGAATGGAGGTGGCCTTGTGCGTGGGAGTGCGTGGGGTTTGTGCAGGGCACGGTCCTGCGACAGCAGGATGACCGACAGCCGGACTCGAGTTCGCGCGTTGGCTTAACAAACCGGCATCAGCCGGTCGGCCGTACCCGGGACTTTTCCGTGAAAAGTCGTTGAGGGAGCAAAGGCCGAGGGGGGTTGGGGGAGCGACAGTTCCCCCTCATTGAATAGTCAAGTGCCCGGTGCCGCCCATTCCCGGCAGCTGGCCTTCCACCCTCATCCTCACCGCCATGCAATTCTGCCGCCCCGGGGGTTGTCCCCGAGGCGGCAGTTTTCATTCAGAGTTTCTACTACGGTGAGAGTACTTATTCAATCACTATCATCGTCCAGTACTTGAGGGAGGGGACGTCGACCGCGATGCTCAGGCCGGAGGCCTTCCACTTGGCGTCGCGGGGGACGCCGCCGTCGATGTCCGGGGACGCGACCCAGACGCGCTTGACCTCCCTGGCGGAGCGCACGGAGACCGTGAAGGCCTCCTTCAGGGAAGGCTCCTTCTGGGTGCGGCCGTCGTCGCGCCAGTCAAGATGGGCGGCGTCGGAGAAATTCAGAAGGTGGACTACCGTCCGCTCGCCGACCTTGGTGACATAGTAGTTGACGCTGCCCTTGACGGGGCCATATTCCGCGGCATTGACTCCGGAAGCGGAAACGTTCACCTTGGCAGGCTCGGCTCCGTCACGCAGGAGGTTCTCATATCCCGTGAGGAAGTCGTAGTATGCGGGGAGGGCCTTCTTCAGGTCCACGTCCATCTCCATCGAGGCATCGGGGAAGTACTCGTTGCAGAGCATATGCTCGCCCAGCTCCAGGTGGGAGCCGCCAAGGGCGAACATAACGGCATCGGCAAGCAGGACGGACGCTGTGTTGAACTTGCCCTTCTGCTTGTAGTTCATATATGCCGCCATCACCGTATTCTTCCCGGGAGCCAGCCGGCGGTTCTCGTCCAGGATGGTCTTTATCTCCGAATAGGCCGTGGTCCACACTTCGTTGTAAAGGAAGTCGGTGGGCGCGGCTGCGATGGAGCTCTGCCCGAAACGGCTTACTGCATTGAAAGCCAGCTTCTTGGAAGGCTGGGCCTTCTTCATCGCACTGATGAACTTGCCATATCCCTCGGGCATATTGATCTGGCTGCCGTCGTAGCGGTAGAGGCTGCCACGGTTGCCAAGCTGGTCGATGTGGAAGCCGTCGAAGGGGAAGACGTCATAGACCTCGTCCGCACGGGCTGCGAAATAGTCCAGCCAGCCGGCATTGCCCGGATCCACCAGGTATATGCTGCTGCGGAACGGGGCATTGAGCTCGTGGAAGTCCTTGCGGGAATGGTTCTTGTCCTTGAATGCATACCACTTCTCGTCCACGTCGTCGTCGGCAGCCCAGGAAAGGGCCCCGTAGCACAGGTCATACCACATCGAGGCTATGCCCAGGGTGTGCGCCTTTTCAATATATCCTTTCACCGTGGACAGCTGGACGGTGGTGCCTATCAGGCTGGGCCATTCGGAATCGGGCTTCGCCGGGGTGCCGGCCAGAGGATGGTGGTGGTCATAGAGCCAGTCGTAGTACTGCAGTCCGTTGATATGGTAGTTCCGGAGGTTCGCCAGCACGCTTTCCATCTTGGAGGCGGGGATATCCCCGAAGGCGGTCAGGAAGCCATACCGGGGAAACCTGGTCCAGTCGCTTGACACATCCACGGCAGTGCTTCCCACGGTCTTTATTTCGCCTTCCGAGGTCTTGCCGACAAGCTCCACATAATAGCCCCGAAAATCGGTGGCGGGGGCAGTCCACGTCCAGGACCTGGAGTCCGGAAGTATCTGCTGCCCAATCACTTCGCCAAGATGCCAGTAGCGCACGGCGACGCTCTGCTCCCTGTCGGAGGTGAAGGTCACCGTCTCCCCCGGGGCATAACAGGACTTGTCCGTGTGGACTGTCATCGCGCGGAGGATTGTAGATGTCGCCAGGCCGTCAAGGCCGTCGTCGCCGCCCGGGGCGGGCTGGGGCTGCGGTTGTACCGAGGGCGTGCACCCTGCAATGAGGATGCACGCTATCGGCACAAGCAAATGCTTGAGTTTCATTTATTTCTTCTTGATGATTACGGTCTCCTTATCCTGCATCAGGGTAATCTCATACTGACCTTCCTCGGTGATGTTCCACTTCTGGTCGAGTTCCTTGATACCCATAGTTGCGGTCTCGGGACGGGACTTGTCGATGAAGATGAGAGGCTCTTCCTCGCCGGTAGGGGCCTTGTTGGCCTCAGAGGCGAGATACCAGGCGCCGAACCAGTCGCTGCTCTTGTCGCAGGTGAACTTAAGTTCGCCCGCCTTGAGCGTGCCGGTCCAGGTCTGCTTGGTGGCGCTGGCCTTGGTCATAGGAAGGGCATTGGCGATATCCCAGCCGGCATCGCAGGCGCTTCCGATAAGGTAGAGCTGCTCGTAAGGAGTGAAGGGAACGAAATATGCGGCTTCCTTGCCTTCCTTGGCATAGAGGCTGACGTGATAGAGGCCTTCGGGCAGATGCCACTCGTACCAGGTACTCTGGGAAACCTTGTTGTTGTCAAGGCTCTGGTTCTCCTCGACGGCATAGTAGAAGTCCTTATTGTTGTTCACGTCCGCGGTGAAGTGCATCCAGGCGTTGGTGGACTTCAGGAAGGTGAAGAAGGCATATCCGCTGCGGTACATCTTGATGGGGGCGCCTTCTACGCCGCCGCCGAAGATATACATCGAGAAGTACTTGGGACCGCCGGTCTTGGTGATGGTGATGGTGAGTTTCTCGATATTGAGTTCTATCTTGTAGTTGCCCTGCTCGGCGATGACGAACTTCTCATCGGGAGTGTCCACGTGGGGAAGGCTCTCGTCATCAACCCTTTCGCCGGTGTCGGGATCGTTCCACAGGTGGTCGCGAAGGTACAGGTGGGTGTCGTCCAGGCGTCCGTATGAAGGCACCCAGCCGTCACGGGTGACCATGAACTTCAGTTCGCCGCCGAAGAGTTCTCCGCTCCAGGAGAAGCCGCCGTCCTCACCCTCGATGGGGGTCATGGGGATGGCGTTGGCGAGGTCCCAGCCGGCCGCCGTGGCGCTGCCTATCATATACAGGTCGGTGGGCTTGGGCTCAAAGGCCTTCAGGGTGATGGTGACCTTGTTGGAAAGCACGTCGTCAACCTCGGTGCTGGCGATGGTCGCGAGCACCAGGAAGTCGAACTCTACGCTCTCGCCGTTGGCCACGTCGAAATCTTCCTTGATGATCTTGTTGAGCTCACCTGCGGTGAACACTTGTTCGGTGACGTTGGGGCCCAGGGCTATCTCATAAGGAGCCTCGAAGGAGCCGCCTTTCTTGTCGATAAGGACGGAATAGGACACGCGGGCGCCGGTACCCATATTGGTCGTGGCGTTCCAGGTGAGGGTAAGGACCTCGTTGTTCTGGTTGTCGGTGTCCATCGCGGGGGTGGTGGAGCTGGCTTTCAGCTCGATAGGCGTATTGCCGCCTGCGGGGGTGTCCTTACCATCCTGACCCTGAGGATTGTCCTTCTTGCAGGAAATGGTCATTGCCGCTGCTGCGGCGAGAATGAACAAAAACTTTTTCATAATTATGGTTGTTTAATTAGTATCCGGGGTTCTGTGGTTTGAAAAGAGGGTTGGCGTCGATCTCCACCTGGGGGACAGGATAGAGAAGACGGTCCTTGGTGACGTTCTTCTTGCCTATGCCCTTGAGGAAGCTGACGGCATAGTCGCCGCCGTCGATGCGGATCATATCGAACCAGCGATGGCCCTCGAAGGCGAGTTCCATACGCCTCTCGTGGATGATGATATCCTTGAGCTCCGCCTTGGTCTTTCCCTCCGGGATTCCGGCCAGGCCGGCGCGGGCGCGGACCTTGTTCAGCGGGATGATGGCTTCGTTCATCTGGTTCTGCTCATTGAGGGCCTCGGCCTTCATAAGAAGGACATCCGCGAAGCGATATACCACCGTATTGGCAGGGCAGTTGTCCACCTTGTCGCAGATCGATGCGGGCACGCACCACTTGCGGACATTGTAGCCTGTGGAAGACCATGAAGGGTCATATTCTATGCCGTCGAACTCGGGGCAGCCTTCATAGAAGATGGTTGCGTCCTTACGCAGGTCGCCGGGCTCGTAGGCATCCACGAAATGCTTCGCCACGTGCTGCCAGCCATAGCCGCCGCCACCTACCATATTGGAGTTTCGGGGGGCCATGAAGCAGTTGAGCCACTGGGACTGGTTGTCGTTATCATTCAGCCAGTTGGTGCAGGCGGCAGGGTCGCCGGTGTACTGAATCTCGAAGAGGGATTCAGGGCCGTTCTGGTTGAGCTTTCCGGTGGCGGGGTTATACCAGTTGTCGGCATATGCCATCTTGCTCAGGTCGTAGCCCTGGTTCTCTATGTCCTGGCAAAGGGAAACCACCTCGCCATAGTTGGTGCCGAGGGTGAGATATACCTTCGCCAGCATACATTCGGCTGCTTCCTTGCAGGCGCGGCCAAGGTCGGAGCTCTTGTACTCGGCCTTGTAGGGCAGGCCCTTTATGGCCTCCTTGCAGTCCTCTATGATCTTCTCGTAGACCTTGTCCTTCGGAGTGCGGGCGACGTTCAGCTCGTCGGTAGCATAGAGAGGCTCCGTGCGGAGGGGAATGTCACCGAAGAAGCGCACAAGGATGAAATGGTAGTGGGCGCGAAGGAAGTAGCACTCGGCCATAAGGCGGGTGCGCAGGGTGGCGTCCATCTCCGTCCTGGGGAGTTCCTTCAGGGCGAGGTTGGCCCTGAGGATGCCTGGATTCGCGCGCCAGATGTCGGTTGCGGCTGCGTTGGATGCGTCGGCCGTGAAATTGGACAGCTGGACGGTCTCTATGCCGTCCGTTCCGCCGCCGGCTCCCACGACGCTCTCACCGGCCACCACGTCGGTGGACCAGATGCGCATATTGTAGAGCTTGGGCCACTGGAGGGGCTGGTAGGCGGCGTTGACGAGCGCTACGGCATCGTCCGAGGTGAGGGTTGTGCTGGTGCCCACGGAATCATACGGGGCCTTGTCCAGGAATTTCTTGCAGGAAACCGCTGCAACAACCACAAGCATTATCGTAAAAAACTTTCTCATAGCCGCTTAGAATTTAAGGTCAACGCCAAGGGAGAAGGTCCTTGTGACAGGATATGTCCCCCAGTCAATGGAAGAATTGCCGACCTCGGGGTCGAAGCCCGTGTACTTGGAAATGGTGAAGAGGTTGTCGGCGGAGAAATAGACCCTCAGGCCGGAGATATGCACCTTCTGCAGGAGGGTCGCAGGAAGGGTATAGCCCAGGGTGAGGTTCTTCAGGCGCAGGTAGCTTCCGTCCTCGATGTAGCGGTCGGAAGGACGCGTGTTGTTGTTCGGGTCGCCATAGACGGCACGGGGCATCGTGTTGGAAGTGCCTTCGCCATGCCAGCGGGCAAGGACGAGGTCATACTGGTTGCATATGGTCGACATCGAGGTCATATCCACCTTGGTGACGTTGAAGACCTTGTTGCCGTAGATGCCCTGGAAGTATATGGAGGCGTCGAAGTCCTTCCAACGGAAGTTGTTGCTCAGCGAAGCGGTGAAGACCGGCTGGGGATATCCCAGTATGGTGCGGTCCTTCTCGTCGATGACACCGTCGTTGTTCTGGTCCTTGAAGCGGATGTCGCCAGCCTCGGCGCCGGCCTGGACGGAGCCGCTGTTAGCCTCGGCGTCGGTCTGGAATATGCCGGCGGTCTCCCAACCGATGAAGGCCCCGATGGGCTGGTTCAGCATATTCGTGCAGAAATACTGGCCGAAGCCGGAGTCGTTGTAATAGGTGGCCTCAACGTCGTTCAGCGACAGGATCCTGTTGCGGTTGAAGGAGATGTTGAAGTCCGTGCCCCAGTAGAAGTCGCCCGTGTCGAAGTTGTCCGAACCGACGGTGACCTCAAGGCCGATGTTGCGTATCTTGCCCTGGTTGGTGTAGGGGACGTCGGTGTCCGAATAGCCGGTGCTGATGGGCACGGTCATAGGGACGAGCATTCCGTTGGTGTTCTTGATATATCCGTCGATGCTCAGGCGCAGGCGGGAAGAGAAGAATGCGAAGTCCAGTCCGGCGTTGTACTGCTCGACTTCCTCCCAGTGGATGTCCGGGTTGGAAAGCTTGCTGGCGACGAGCGAGCTGTAGACGTTGCCGTTGAAGGAATACTGGCCGGTGCCATAGACGGAGGCGAAGGTGTAGTCGCCTATCTCCTGGTTACCGGTGATTCCGTAGCCGACGCGCAGCTTCAGGTAGTTAAACTGTTCCATCTTGGGGAACCAGCTCTCCTCGCTTATCCTCCACGCTCCGGCGAAGGAGGGGAAGAAGCCCCACCTGTGGCCGGGTCCGAACTTGGAGGAACCGTCGGCGCGGAAGGTCGCGGTGAGCATATAACGGTCTGCATATGACCAGTTTACGCGGCCCATAAAGGAGGCTATGGCCCAGGCGCTGCGGGTGCCGTCGAGGCTCTCTATCGTCAGGCCGTTGTCGAACTGGCTGGCGGAGTCGCTCTGGAAGCCCTTCTTCTGGCCGCTGAAGCCGTAGTTGTCGCCCCACTGGAGGGAGTTTCCGGCCATAGCGCTGATGCTGTGCTGGCCGAACTTGCCGTCATATGTGAAGTAGTTGTCCGCCAGGTAGCTGAAATATTTGCCCGTGCTGGCCCAGCGCTCGGACTCGGCCAGGGGATTGGGCATCCAGTTGTACTTGGGGCGGAAGCTCTCGCTGAACACGAACGTGCCACCCACGCTTTCCACCGAACGGAACTTAAGGCCCTTGAGAAGGGTGATTTCCACGGTCTCGGAAGCCAGGAAATTGTAGCCGTTGGTGAGGTTGGAGTTGATGGTGGACTTTCCGACCTGGTTCTGGGCGTCACCGAACCAGTAGGCGTTGCCCACGGGGCCGGCATACGTGCCGTCTTCATTCAGGACGGGGATGACGGGCAGGGAGCGGAGCACGGTGCCTATGCTGTAGTCGCCGTTGGTCTTTTTGTCATAGCTGAAGGTGACCTTGGTGGAGAACTTAAGCCACTTCTTGACCTGGTTGTCGAGGTTTATCTGGACGGTGAACTTCTTGTATCCGACGCTGCGCACTATACCGTCGTGGTCAGTGTAGCTGCCGGACACATAGTAGGTGTTCCTGTCGTCGCCGCCCGAATATGACAGGCCGTAGTGCTGCAGGTGTGCAGGGTGGAACATCTCGCCGAGCCAGTCGGTGCCCTTGCCAAGGGTGGAAGGGTCGGCCCACTGGGGGTTGGGGGTGTTGCCGGAGGCGGTCATCATATCGTTGTTGAGGGCGGCATACTCTCTGGCATCCAGGAGTTTAGGCATCGACACGGCAGTAGCCACGCCCTGGTTAACCGTCAGGTTCAGGCGGCCGTCGCCGGACTTGCCTTTCTTGGTGGTGACCATCACCACGCCGTTGGCGCCGCGGGCTCCGTAGATGGCGGTCGCTGAAGCGTCCTTCAGCACGTCTATGGTCTCGATGTCCTCGGCGTTAAGGGAGTTCATTCCCATATTCACCATAGGGACTCCGTCGATGACGATGAGGGGATCGCTGTTGTTGACCGTGCCCAGGCCTCGGATCTTGATGGAGACGTTGCTCTGGGGGTTTCCGGAATCCACGATGTAGACTCCGGACATACGGCCCTGGAGCAGCTGGCCCACGTTGGTGGAGGCCCTGTCTTCCAGGACTTTGCTGTTGACGCTGGACACCGCTCCGGTGAGGTCGCTCTTGCGCACCGAGCCGTAGCCGATGACGACGGTCTCTTCGATGAACGTCGAGTCTTCCTCAAGGATGAAGTCGATCTGGGAACGTCCTCCGACGGCGACGGTCACGGTAGCATATCCCAGGCAGGAGACCGTGATGTTCTGCGTCGAGCCTTTTCCAGAGAGGACATATGCTCCGTCGATGTCGGTAACGGCGCCGACGGTGTTGTCAGCGCTGTCCACCACATAAGCACCGATCACAGGCTCACCGGAGGAGTCCTTCACGGTGCCTTTTATCGTCTGCGCGCCCAGGGTGAGCGGCAGGAGCATCGCAAGAAGGATGATTGGCAGTTTTTTGATCATATTGTTTATTCAAGGTTTACGGTCCCTATGCGGGAAACCGCTGTTTCAAAATCTTCCCGGGCTGACAGCGCGCTTCCGCGCAGGCGGGTCCGGTAGTTATAGACAGTGGACAGGGAGCAGCGCAGGAAGTGCGCTATCTTCACGCTGTCCGTTACGCCGAGGCGCAGAAGGGCCAGGATACGCAGCTCCGTGTTGAGCAGGCGGTCCGGCTTGGGGACCAGGGGCGTCTGGAGCAGCGCGTTGACCTCCTCCACGAAGGTGGGGAACAGCTGCAGGAAGACCTGGTCGAAGTTGTTGTAGAAGACACGGTATTCGGCATCGGTGTCGAAAGGTTCCGACAGTTCCGCCGAAACGGCCTCGAAGCCACCCTTGCGCACGGACATCAGCAGACGTCTGCGGTACTGCTCTATCCTGTCCATATAGCCGGAGGCTTCCTCCATATACATATACAGATACCTCTCCTTGATGTAGCCCGCTTCCTGGAGCCTGCCGGTTATGTCAACCAGCTGGGCATTGGCCTTCTTGAGGGATTCATATGCCTTGCGCAGGCGGCGGCTCTGGACGAAGACATACACCACCGTGCCGGCGAACAGCAGCATCAGCACCGCCAGCACGACTAAGAAGGTGTACAGCTGGCTGTTACGCTGCCGGATCTTGCTCTCGTAGGCCGAACTGATGTCGGTAAGGAAGGGCACGAACTCGGCCATACGCACCTTGCTGTTGCTGGACAGGATGTCTTCCATCGAACAGGTGATGTAGCGGTAGGCCCTCGTCAGGTCGCCTTCCTCATAGAGCATCCAGGCCAGTTCCTGGAGGGATTTGTATTCTTTCACCGGGGCGCGGAGGTCGCCTATTGCGCTGCGGGCGAAGTGGACCATCGCCGCCTTCCGGTCGTGAAGTCCCCGCCAGGCTATGGCCAGGGAGTAGTCGAGGATGGGCTTGCCCTCGTCCGTGGTGAGGGAGGAATATTTATCCTCCAGCAGCGAGACTGCTTCCTTGAAGCGGCCTTCCTCGTTGAGCTTTTCGCTCAGGGCGAAGACATATCCGATGTCGGAAGGAGGCAGGACGGCTATGAGGGAATCCCTGTAAATCTCTTTCAGTGAGGTATATCCGTCCTTGGCCCCCGGGAAAGGAGAGTTCAGCGCAAGGGCGGAATAGAGGGTGTGGCGGACGTGGTAGTATATGCCGGAGCGGATCCCGGCCTCATTGGCCAGTTTCTCCGCCTCGGTGTACATTCCGGCCGTGATGTAGATGTCGGCAAGGTCGAGGCGGGAGGTTTCATATTCTTCCTCCAGGCCAAGGCTGCGGGCCATCTCCGCCTTGTCCTTGGCATATGCCATCGCCGAATCGAGGTCGAACTTGGCATATTCGCGGAATATGGCATCGGCCCGGTCATACCGCCCACGGCCTTCCAGCCCCGGCAGATCGGCCTTCAGCGCCTCAATGCGCCTGAGCTTCCCTGCCCTTATGGCTTCCTTCCCGTCTATGGTGCGGTCAAGCTCGCGCAGCCACGCTTCCGGCCCTTGGCTGAAGGCCGGAAGCGCAAGCGCGAACAGGACTGCCGTGACGGAAAGGCGTCGCATTACTTCTTGGTGATGGTGTAGGTCATCGCAGCGGCGTTGACGACTATCTGGTAGTTGCCGTCTGCAGCCACGTGGAGAGGATTGTTTTCGCCATCGCTGTTAGCCACCTTGAGGGTGCCTTCGGTACTGCCCATCACGAGGCAGGGCCACCACTGGTTAGCGACTTTCTGCAGGGGGAAGCGGAACTCACCGGAGGCCTTCAGGCTGCCTTCCCAGGTGAAAATGTCACCATTCTTGGTGAAAGCGACCATATCGTCGAGGCTCCAGCCGGCGTCGCAGGCGTCGCCAAGGACATAGAGCTCGTTTATCTCCACCTTGGAGGCGAAGTCGTTGATGTCGATGTCCGTCAGGGTGATGGTGATGCTGAGGGTGGAGGCGTCGATGGTTATGTCATAGACACCGTCCTCTGCAACGTGGAAAGGATTGTTGTCACCGTCGGCCAGACCGACTGCGAGGGTGGTTTCGTTCTCGCCCATCACAAGGCAGGGCCACCATTTGCCGGATTCCTTCTGGAGAGGGAAACGGAATTCACCGTCGGACAGGAGGACGCAGCGCAGGGTGTAGATGTCTCCATTCTTTGTGAACTGCTGCATGGCGTCGAGGCTCCAGCCGGTGGTGGTAGCGCTTCCGAGGATATATATCTCATTGATATCCACGGTGATCTCGATTTCGCGGATGAGTTCGGCGGTGAGCTTGAGGGCATAGATGCTCTTGGCGTCGATGGTGAGCTTGTACTCGCCGGTCTTTTCCACCTTGAACTTGTTGTCCATATTCACATCACCGTCCTTTTCGGCCTTGGCATAGACCATTGCGAAAGGATCGGTGGAAGTGGCGTCGCGCACCAGGCCCGGCCACCAGTCTTTCTGGGTGACGAACTTGAATTCGGCGTTCTTGATGAGCTTGCCAGTCCAGGTGAACACGCCGTCAGCGCCGGTCATCTCTTCGGCATTGTCGAGGGTCCAGCCCCAAGGGGTTGCCTCGCCGATGGGATAGATGTGCTCGATGACGACCTCGGGTTCGGAAACCTTCACCGTAACCAGGTTGGAAACGACGGCCTCAACGCCTTCTGCGGTGGCGCGGACACGGAATACCAGGCTGACGGGAAGGGTCTTGCCAAGCTCGGAAACGAGTTCCCTGAGCTCTCCGGCAGAGAATCTCTTCGACAGTTCCTCGGTGTCATAGGAAGTGCCGGCGGTGAAACCGGTATCGCCTTCGTAGGTGACCTGGAGGACATACTTGGGAGTGATTCCCGGCACTACTACATCCTGCCAGGAGAAGTTGAGGAGGACCTCGGTGTCATCCTCGCCGAGGATTGCGGTCTGCGTGTTGACGGTCAGGACGGGGGCCTCGAGGCCTTCCTTGCCCTTGTCTTCAGGCTGATTGTCTTTCTTACAGCCCGCTGAGAAAAGGAGTGTGGCTGCGAGTGCGGCAAAACAAATGATTTTTTTCATAATTGTTGGTTGTTTTTGGTTAATTATCTTTTTGGCTGAGGTTTATCATCTTCGTCCTTCGGTCCCAGGCCCTTCGGACACGGACGCCGTCCATCGTCACCGATTCGGGCCTGCCCTCGCAAGGGATTCGGAACCGTATCTCCCTGCCGGGAGTGTGGACATAGCCGCCCTTGTCCTCCCACGAGCCCGATGTCAGGGCGAAACTGCGGCCGTCCTGCGAGCAGGTGAAAGTCCTGCGGGTGAATATATCCTTTTGATAGTCAAGTGTTTCCCCGTCATCTTCGTAGAGCGTGAAGCTGGCGGTGCGGCCGTCATCGGGCCACACGGTGAGGATTATCGGGGCCTGCGGGTCCTCCCCAGTGAACTGCTGCACAGTCGTGGTGGGGATTATGCTTCCGGCCTTGACGAACAGCGGGATGCGGTCCAGTGTGACGGGGACGTCCACGTAGCGGCCTCCGGAAAGGAGTTCGCCCGTGTACCAGTCATACCAGCGGCCTTTCGGGAGATAGACGCTGCGCGTCTTCGCGCCCTGCTCGGTGACGGGGGCCACCAGCAGGCTGGGGCCGAACATGAACTGGGTGTCCGTGCTGCGGCATTCCTTGTCCGTGGGGAACTCAAGGAACATTGCGCGCATAAGCGGGATGCCGGTGTCATAGGCCTCGCGGGCTATGGTATAGATGTACGGCAGCAGGGTGTATTTCAGCTCTATGGCCTTGCGGGCCGCGGCCATTGCCTCGGCGCCGAACATCCAGGGCTCCACGGCGGTGTTGCCTTCGTGGTGGGCACGGCTCAGCGGGGTGAAGAGGCCGAACTGCATCCAGCGGACATAGAGCTCAGCCGCCGCTTCGTAGTCGATGGTGCCGCAGTAGCCGGTGATGTCGCCGGTTATGAAAGGGATACCGCCAAGGCCCGCGGAGAGCATCATAGGTATCTGGTATTCAAACTGTTCCCAGCTGTCGGTCATATTCTTCTCGCTGCCGCTGTCGCCGGTCCAGGAGAAGGTGTAACGCTGCATTCCGGCAAAGCAGGCACGGGTCATCTGGAAGAGGCGCTTGCCGGGATTGCGGGAGAGGAACTGCTCCGTGACTACGCGGTCCCAATACAGGCCATAGACGTTGTGGATCTTGGCGTGGGGGCCGGCCTCGTGGACCATATGCAGACGGTCCGTGTCTTCTTCGTTGCTCCAGGCGGGCTCGCCCATATCCGTCCAGAACCCGTCCACGCCGTCGTCAATGGCCTTCTGCTGGAGGGCTCCCCACCAGGGGGCAGCGGCGGGATTGGTGAAGTCCACGACTCCGCAGTTGCCGCCCCAGGGCCAGGGCATATCGTAGCTCTTCCCCGTGCGGTCATCCTTTGCAAAGAGCCCCAGGCTGTCGGCCTCGGCCCACTGCGCCCTGTTCTTCTGCGAGACGACGGGGTCCTGGGAGACTATCACGTGGAAGCCCATAGCGTGGAGTTTTTCAAGCATTCCGCGAGGGTCGTCGTAGCGGCGGGGGTTCCAGTCGAAGTCCTGCAGGCCGTTCACCCAGCCTATGTCCTGGTATATGATGTCGCAGGGGATACGCAGGGTGCGGAAACGTTCGGCAACCTCCAGGGCGAGGTCTTCCCTGACATATGCTCCTCGGCACTGCGAAAAGCCCAGGGCCCAGCGCGGAGGCATCACGGGACGGCCGGTGAGGAGGATATATTTGCGGAGTATGTCCTTGTAGTCTTCGCCAGTAATGATGTAATATATCATATCCCCTCCCTCGGCTGAGAAAGTGTAGGTCTTGCGGCCGGTGAAATCGAAGGTGGACTTGTAGCTGTTGTCGAAGAATATGCCGTAGCGCTTGCTGCTCAGGAAGAAGGGGATGCTCTTGTAGAGAGGGTCCTCGTCGATGCAGTAGCAGGGCTTGTCGCTGTTCCACATCGTGTAGATGCCGCCGCGGCGGTTCATCAGGTCCGCCTTTTCGCCCAGGCCGAAGAACTGCTCGTCGCGGGCCATAGTGGCCGTGCAGGATATGCCTTCCTCATCCTTTCGCCACCCTTCGGCGGCGTTAATCAGCTTCTGGTATTTGTCATATATGCGGAGCCGCAGGGGGTTCTTGTCGACCGAAATGCGAAGCGGGCCGGTGAATATCTCCCAGTTGGATTCGGATTCGTTAAGATGGATTTCCATCGGCTCCAGAACGTCGCTCACGACGGCAGGGGTTGGAGCCTCGGCAGAGAAGGTGCCATCGAAGGCATATTCCACCCTGACAACGTCCGGGCTGCACAGTTTTATCGACAGGGCGCCGCCGTCCTGGGAACGGAAAACGGCCTTGTCTCGGGCCAGTGAAGGGGCCGCCAGAAATGCTGCGGCAATGATCGCGTAAACGGTCCTGAGTGTCATTATGTGGTTATCAGTTGAAGACAAATATAATCGTTTTCTTTCACTTCTGCTACGCGTGTGCGCAAAAATGTAGCCAATAAAAAAGCCAACTGCCTGAAAATCAAGTAGTTGGTTTTTAGAAAATATAACCACATGCAAACGCCGCCTCAATTGAGGTCCTCTATGCTGAAGCCTTCAAGACGGCTCAGCAGGCGGCGTATGGTCTCCTCGTACTTTTTCATCTTGATGCGGAAGGTTATCTGCACCTTCCCCTTGGAATAGGAATATGAATCGACGCGGACCTTGTCTTTCTTGAAGGCCTCCAGCACGGTGAATATATCCTCCTCCTTGTCCGAGGCAAGGGTCATCGAGACCTGCTTTTCCTCATAGCGGCTGTGCAGGAAGTTCATTGCCTCCAGGACGATGATCGTGAGCACGGTAGCTCCCAGGGCAAGTATATACATCCCTCCGCCGCAGGAGAGGCCGATGGCGGCCGCGACCCACAGGCCGGCTGCCGTGGTCACTCCCCTCACCACATTCTTCTGGAATATGATTACGCCGGCGCCGATGAAACCGATGCCGGAGACCACTTGGGCGGCCACTCGGGCGGAATCGTGGTGGCTGTCCCCGAAGGCATACTGGGAAATGATCATAAAGAGGGCGCTGCCGAGGGCCACCACGAAGTGGGTGCGCACCCCGGCCTCCTTGGCGCGAACCTCGCGCTCAAGTCCGATGAGTCCGCCGAAAAGGCCGGCAAGGGCAAGCCGGCATATAAGCATAAGTTCCTGTTCCATAGTAATTTAAAATAAACCGGGGGTTATTTGCAGCCACTTCAGGACGGTCTGTCCGAAAAGCAGGATCAGCAGCCACGAGAAAGTCATCATCGTGATGCCGTATTTGAAGGCGTCCGTCTGGCTGTATTGGTTGGTGTTATATAGCAGAGCCGCCGGCTTGGAGTTGAACGGCAGCACGTAGCAATGCTCGATCAGCATCGACACCGGCAGGGAAAGGCTCATCGGAGGGAAGCCGAAGCGCTTCTCGACGCCCAGGGCTATGGGCACGAATACCATAGTGCGGATGGTCTTGCTCTGGAACACCAGGCCGGAATACATCATCAGGAAGGTCAGGATGACGTAGAGCACCCAGAAGGGGGTGTCGGCGGTGATGCCCATCGAGTCGAAGGCCGCGTTGACCATAGTGTTCGGCAGGTCGGTGGCGTTGAGGCCGGCGCCGAGGGTATATGCACCCGCGGAGAAGAGCATCAGGTGCCAGGGGATGTCCACGTCGTTCCACTTCACCACGCCTATGCCCGGAATCAAGGCAAGGACGGCACCGAGGAGGGCCACGATGGTCTCATCGATATTGTGGAAGGTGCCCTTGGTCACCCACAGGACGAGGACCACGAGGAATATGCCGACCGCCTTCCACTCCTCGACGGACATCTTGCCCATCGCTGCGAGTTCGTCCTTGAGGCGCTCTATACCGCCCTGGATCTGAGGCACTTGCTCTTCCTTTTTCATAGGGAAGAAGACATACATTCCCAGCAGCAGGCCCACCACGAGGATGATTATGCTCATAGGGCCTACGGCAATGAGCCACTCCTTATAGCCGAAATTGCAGGAGCCCAGGAAGCCGGCGATGAGGGATATTGCGAGCAGGTGGGCGCCGCTGCCGGTGTAGAAGGCGTTGGCACCGATATTCACCTGGAAAAGGTTCTGTATCACGAGGTTGCGGCCGAAGTTGTTGCGGTGGCCGCCGGACGCGCCGTAGATGGCGCATATGACCATAAATATGGGGAGCATTATGGTGGCCTTGACCGTGGTGGCCGAGATGAAGGCCGACAGGACGAGGTTTATCACCAGGAAGCTCCACAGCACGCCCTTGGCGCTTTTGCCGAATCTGATGACGAAGGCCAGGGCGAGACGTTTGGCGAAGCGGGTCTTCACCAACATAGAGGCCAGCACGAAGCTCAGGATATTCAGCCACATCACCGGATGTCCCAGTTGGGCAAGGGCTTCCTTCTGGGTGGTGACTCCGAAAAGCACCACGCCGAGGATTAGGATGAGCGAAGTGAGGTAGTTGGGCAGTGCTTCGGTCATCCACAGGATAAGGCTGGCCACGAAGATGGCCAGCATCGCGTAGTTGGTGCGTATGAAGCCGTCCAGACCCAGGGCGGAGAGGCGCTTCTGCGCCGTCCCAGCCAGCAGGCTCTGGTCCAGGTTGTCTATGAACCCTATATGGCAGAACCAGCATATCCACACAAAGGCGATTATCGCGAGCGGACCGCCCAGCCGGGCCATCCACACCTCGAACTTCCCCTTCTGCATCTTCGGCAGCTTCTCGACCTTGTAATTATTCATATCCAGCGGGTCGAACGCCGGAGT
>JAEEGL013650581.1_pt1 | contig 96618 bp, 71 predicted proteins | sample 9134231 | NCBI WGS metagenome assembly JAEEGL01 (sample SAMN16246548, study PRJNA631951) | gut metagenome | biome: gut microbiome; feature: rumen; material: fiber-attached | host: Bos | place: Iran: Karaj | collected 2018-10 | reverse complement strand
GTAAACAAAAATAGTCGAATGTGACGCAAAGTGTAAACCAAAACCGTGAAGGTGTAAACCAAATTAGGGATATGGACGAAACAATGTAAACCAATTCAGTTTAATCATCCCAAATCTGTCAACCAATTTCAGGGAAAGTCAATCAGAAAAACAAATAATAAAATAATAATCATGCAAGGTAATTTGAATGTCCAAACCGAGAACATATTCCCGGTCATCAAGAAATTTCTTTATTCCGATCACGAGATTTTTCTCCGTGAACTTATTTCCAATGCCATCGACGCAACACAAAAACTCAAAGCACTCTCCTCGCGTGGTGAGTTCACAGGCGAAATGGGCGACCTCACCGTCGAAGTGAAAATTGATAAGAAGAAACTCATCATCTCCGATCACGGCATCGGCATGACCCAAGACGAAATCGACAAATACATCAACCAGATAGCTTTTAGTGGTGCCAACGACTTCTTAGACAAATATAAAGATGTTCAAGAGAACCTAATAGGCCATTTCGGCCTTGGATTCTATTCAGCATTCATGGTCGCTGACAAGGTGGAAATCGACACCAAGAGCTACAAAGACGCTCCCGCTATGCACTGGAGCTGCGACGGTAGCCCTTCCTTCGAAATGAAAGAAGGCAAACGCAAAGAGCGCGGAACCGACATCATCCTTCACATAGCCGACGACTGCAAAGAGTTTCTGGAAGAACATCGCATACTTGAACTTCTCAAAAAATACTGCCGTTTCATGCCTGTGGCCATACGCTTTGGCGAAGAAAGTAAATGGGAGGACAGTGAGTCTGAGTTCACCGAAGTCGACGACGGCAATGGTGGAAAAAAGAAACAACCAAAACGAGTTGAAAAGAAGGTCCCTCGAATCATTAACGATACCGACCCTGCTTGGCGAAAAAAACCTGCCGATTTGTCAGACGAGGATTACCGCAAGTTCTATCATGAACTATATCCCATGAACTTTGAGGACCCTCTGTTCCAGATACACCTCAATGTCGACTACCCATTCAACCTCACAGGCATACTTTACTTTCCCAAAGTACGCAAAACCATCGATCCTAACCGCAACAAAATTCAACTCTATTGTAACCAAGTTTTTGTCACCGACAGTGTAGAAGGCGTTGTCCCCGAATATCTAATGCTTCTGCACGGTGTCCTCGACAGCCCCGACATACCCCTTAACGTTAGCCGCAGCTATCTGCAAAGCGACAGCAACGTCAAGAAAATAGCTCAGCACATCAGTAAGAAAGTTGCTGACAAACTTGAGGAAATGAGCAAACAGAAAGTCGAACTCAAAGACGCCGACGGCAACGACGTAGCTGATGCTCCTACCAAACTTGAAGAAAAATGGGACGACATCAAGATTTTTGTTGAATATGGCATGCTTACAGAAGAAAAATTCTGTGAACGAGCCATGAAGTTTGCCCTACTTAAAAACACTGAAGGGAAATACTTCAAACTCGACGACTATCGCGATAAAATCAAGACATTGCAAACCGACAAGGACAAAAATGTCATATACCTCTATGCTACCGATGTCGACGAACAACACGCCTACATCGCCAAAGCTAAAGAGAAAGGTTACGATGTGTTACTGATGGATTCTGTTCTCAATTCTCACTACATCAACCTACTGGAACAGAAAATTGAAAAGACCCGCTTTGTTCGTGTCGATGGCGACACTGTCGAAAAACTCATCGCTCACGACGACAATATACCCGAGAAACTGAACCAAGAAGAAAAAGACAAACTGAAACCTATTATCGAGAACGAAGTCGACAAGGCTCGCTTCACTGTCATGCTCGAAAGTATGGAAAGCGACGACCAACCTATGGTAATCACCCAAAATGAGTTTATGCGTCGTTACAAAGAGATGAGCCAAACCAGCGGCGGCGGAATGGGCTTCTACGGCGAAATGCCCGACAACTACAACCTCGTCGTCAACATCAACCATCCTCTTATCCGTCAAGTACTGGATGAACAAGACGGTGACAAGCAGAAACAATTAGTCCACCAACTCACCGACCTAGCCCTACTCAGCAATGGTCTCCTAAAAGGCGAAGCACTAACCCAGTTTATCAAACGATCTGTCGATATCATTAAATAAACGCCAAACTGACAATATGTTAAGAAAGGACACCACAAAACGGTGTCCTTTTTTCTTTTTCAGACAAATAGCATCTCTAACAAACAGCAACACATTCGACATTAGTGTAATAACCTGCTATTGTCATACAATAAATGAAACATGCCATGTGGGATTAAAGAAATGTAATTCCATATTTTTTCATATATTTGTATTTTATATCTTTTGTTAAAAAAGACGGCAATAACATGCAACACATTAATATAAAACAAAATAATAAACATAGAACAAATCTTATAGTATGTGGAAATTATTTCACAAACATATATAAGATCCTTTTTCTTTTAGTGCTGACAATCTTCTCGTTGAGATCCAATGCCCAGCCCAGCACTGTACAAACTATGACTGGTCGTGATTTCTGGGTTGGTTTTCTACACAATGGACACCAAGACTATCATATAGCTGGAGGGGAAGATCTTGTAAGCGTTGTCAACCTCAACAAATTTAGGCTAATAGCAAATTCCGAGAGCACAGGAAGTGTAACTGTAACATGCGGCGCTTGGAGTACCACTGTAGATCTTGTACCGAATGGAAGTGTAGTGATAACTGTTCCCGACCAGACAACCAATAACACACTTGTAACCAGATGGACACGTCCTTGCTATTCACGACAAATCATACCGGCAGGTATCCACGTCACATCGACTACCGACATATCGTTGTATGCACTGAACCACATGAACGCATCGTTCGATGCGACAACAGTGCTGCCAACCTCCGCGCTAGGGAAGCATTATATATTACAAGACTTTAAGCATCCCAACCCAGCATACGATCACGATAGCTATGACGGTGGCGAGATGTGTATTGTGGCAACCGAAAATAACACCACCGTAAACCTTACATTTCACAGCGCTATACAAATCGATACTTTCAAAATTCTAGCTAATATTTACAATGCCCTTACGCACAGCAACCACGCCGCTGGTTCCTCGTTCCGGACCATAACACTTCAGCAGGGAGACTACATTCAGCTGATAACACCCAAGGATCATTCCTTCTCCGGTACTGAGGTTAACAGCAGCAAGCCTGTAGCCGTTTTTATGGGTCGCAAACGCGCCGCAATACCATTTCACCAGAACATCAGTCAAAACCATTCCGACCACCTTTACGAGCAAGCCATTCCAACCAAATACTGGGGCAAGGAGTTCCTCGTTGTACCCGACAATCGCACGGGCGGTAACTATGACTTCATCAACATTGCGTCACTCGAAGATGGATGTGAGGTCAGCTTTACTCCACTCGACGCCAATCAGAATTACACCTCACTACTATTGTCATCGAACGAAGTAAGGCTTTGCAATATGCCCACCGACCACACACCTCTACTCATCACAGCCACAAAGCCCATATCGGTAAGTCTTTATATGAGTTCCTATTCGTGGCGTGGCTACCAAGGTGATCCCTCGTTGGTAATAATTCCTCCTATTGAGCAAGCGACGAATCGTGCAGCCTTATATGCCTACAACACAACAAACATCGGAAACCATCGGGCCAACATAGTAGTTTCATCGAACGGCGTAACGGGGATGAGGCTTGACGGCACAGACATCTCTTCCCAATTCACAGCATACGGAACTTCAGGCTACAGCTATGCCAAGGTACCCGTCAGTGCTGGACATCATGTGCTGACCAATACCCAAGCACCATTCAACGCATGGTTCTACGGTATGGGGTCCATGGAGAGCTATGCATACACTGCCGCAATGACACTACGCAACATCGTCAACCCTGTACGTTCATCCAACGACACACTACAAACCTTTATTGATAATCCTTTGATTATCAATCCTACCCTAAATAACACCATAGAATGCGACAATCCCACCGTTACCATCCTAACCAACCCCAATAATGGGATCATCATAGGCATGGGAAGTGGGGGCAATGAAGGCAACGACGACTCAGATCCTAATCTTTACGCTCCGCCCATACCGGGGCTTCAAAACAGCGGCCCGCAGAATCAGGGCGATAAATCCTCAGGCAACAGCACTTCATTCACCTATTATCCCCTTACAGGATTCACAGGCTTAGACAGCCTCCAGGTTGTTGTTGCCTGCGACAGTTTGCGCGACACGTCGTGGGTATACATACATGTCATCCACATCCCTGACAATGTGCTAGACCCCAGCTGTGCTATATCAGTTGATAGCAACGGCTTTTCCATGCGGCAAATTTTCTCTGCATCGGGAGTGAACAGCATGTCCACACCAATGGTCGCCGACATGGATGGTGACGGCAAGCCTGAGATAATAGCATGCAAGAACAGCGCCAACTCACCCTGGTTTTCAAAAGATTTTCTTGTCATAGACGGCGTCACTGGCGAGTTGAAGAAAACCATCACCACACAAGAGTACTATGTCCACGGACAATGCATAACCATTGCCGATGTCGACAGAGACGGGGAATCCGAAATATTCATGCTCAGTCGTGAAGGATACGTGATATGCTATAACTACAGCGGCGGACAAAGATGGGTGAATCTGACCCCAGTGCCTTTCAACTACCTGCTGACGGCAGCCGACATTGACGGCGACAGTGCGGTAGAGCTGGTTTGCGGCCCCTATATTTTCCGAGCCAGCGACGGCACACTTCTGCTGCACGGTACGCTGCAAGAGACAGGCATGGGCTTTGGCGCTCCACTCGGCTTTGACGCCTCGCACCATATCCCCTATTATATGTATGCCCTCGCCGACATCGACAACGATGGATACTTGGAGCTGTGCGCTGGCAACAGCATCTACAATATAAATCTCCCCAACGGGAACAACAATGGAGGCATCAGTCTGCTACGCCAGGCCTCAAACGATGTATCGATAGCCAACTTGGACGGACAGACATTTGTATGCGACTTTGACGGCGATGGCGACATGGATGTGTGTGTGATTGGAACAACGCATGACATCGGACATGCACCCACTGCTACATCGCACACCATATACCCCTATGTCTGGGACGGACAGACAGGCCAAATAATAGCTCACGCAAGTGTGAATGTAAACAACAGCCGTGGTACCTCCATACCATCATGTGCCGACTTGGATGGCGACGGACTTCCCGAGATAATATTTTCGATATATGGGAAAGGCATGTACGCATATTCGTTTGACTCGACACTAGCCAATAATATGCTACAGAAACACCATCATGCACCCTTTGGCGAGACGTCCGGATTCACCGTCTTTGATTTCAACCAAGACGGCCGCAACGAGATAATACACAGAGGAACCTCGAACCTATACGTTGTCGACGGCACTACATTGACGCCGTTGACAACACCGATAACGTCCTTTTCAGGCACCATTGCCGAATATCCCGTCGTCGCCGACGTCAATGGTGACGGAATCGCCGAAATTGTTGTAACCCATGCTCCAAGCGCATGGAATGGAAGCAACTCTTCGGGCTATGTCACTGTATATGGCAGTAATGTGTATAGCGTATGGTCATCGGCGCGCAGAGTGTGGAACCAGTGGGCATATAACACGGTAGGTATCAACCAAGACCTCACAGTCCCATCTTTCCATTTCAATGTGGCCTTCAAGTTTCCCAACGGACGTCAACCTTACAACATTTTTCTGGGTCAGGCACCTTACATCAACCGTCAAGGGGATATGTTCAACCCCGTCGCCGACATATATTGCGACATGGTATCCACGTCGACGACCAACGACAGTACCATTGTTCAACTCAACATAGTCAATGGTGGCGCATTGACGTTTTTTGCCCCTTTCGGCATCTCTGTTTATCGCGGCGAATATCTAAACCAGCTGCTGTTCATCGATACCGTCCGAACCCCTATCCTGCCTTTTGACAGTATCCTGTTCAACCTCACAATACCACTCAACCAACTCTGTCCCTTGTCACAGAACGACAGTATAGTCATCGTGCTGAACGATTATGCCAGCGGAATAGCAATGTACGGCGGACTACAAGCGGAATGCGACACTCTCAACAACCTATTGAAAATAGCCACCCCCGCCTACCACAATTCCGGCGACACCACAGCAGTGGCATGTGGCAGCTTTTCCTGGCAAAACACTACTTACACCTCTTCCGGGGACATTCCCGGCAGCGTCCCCCTACAGAACTCTGTAGGCTGCGACAGCACATCAACATTGCATCTGACAATCGTGGCGGAGCCATCGCTTACAACGACTGCCGACACCAACATACCGCAAGGCGACACTTTGACGCTAAGGGCTTGGGGAGGAGACATTTTTTCATGGACGGACACCTCTGGCAATGTATTCGCAAACGGCGACACAGTCAATGTCGCGCCACAAGAGGCAACCAAATATATTGTCAGTGCCTATGTGGAGGGTATTAATATAGTGTTCAACGGTGATTTTGAAATGGGGAACACTGGTTTCACCTGCGGACATGATTATAACAGCTTCGCTTATGAAGGAGCCTACTATATCGGCACAAACGCTCGCGATCATTTTCCATCTTTCGCCATTTGGCATGATCACACTTCGGGTTCGGGACAATATATGATTGTCAATGGAGCAGGCACCCCCAACACCGTGGCATGGTCACAAACCGTTGACGTGACCCCCAACACAGACTACGCCTTCTCGACTTGGATTTCCAACTTGTCGCCTAGAGAATATGCTAGCGGCAATCTAAACGATGTCTCACAACTCCAATTCAGTATCAACGGATCACAGCTGGGAGACATATTCTATGTACCCGAGACAGCAGGCTGGGTAAGGGTATACAAGGTGTGGAATAGCGGCAACGCTAACTCAGCGACAATATCCATCCTTAATCAGAATTCCGGATGGGCTGGGAACGACTTCGGCATGGATGACATCAGATTCGCTCCTGTTTCGTGCCCTATATATGACACTGTAAATATAGGCGTTTTCACTCAAACGCACGAAAATATCTCAGTCTGCGAGAACATGTCGCCTATCTTATGGCATGGCCTCAGCATCAGCGCCGCCGGCACATACTACGATACAATCCACGGTCCTGAAGTCGACACCGTTGCCATTCTTGATCTCACTATCAACTACAACAGTACCGGTGTTGATGTACGGACAACTTGCGACTCTCTACTATGGATAGATGGCATAACCTACTCTTCTTCCAACAGCTCTGCAACTCATAATCTCTATAACGCCAATATCAATGGATGCGATTCGATAGTCACTCTAAACCTTACCCTCAACCACAGCACCACCGGAGACACCACAGCCGTGGCTTGCGACAGCCTCATCTGGAAGAATGTGACCTACACATCCTCTGGAGACTTCAATTATTCCGGAATCCCAGGAGTTTTACCACTACAGAATGCCGCAGGCTGCGACAGCACCGTCACGCTACACCTTACCATCAACCACAGCAGTACCTTCGACACTATTGCAGTTGTCTGCGACAGCACTATCTGGCATGGTGCAAAATACTATATATCACAGGATGCAATATTCCGAACAAAGAATATACATAACTGCGACAGTGTAGAGACATTACACCTTACTGTTAACAATAGCAGTACCAAAGACTCCTCAATAGAAGCCTGCAATAGTTTCACCTGGGGCAATAATGTTTTAACATCCTCATGGTCCACTGTCGAACACCTCACTAATGTTTATGGATGCGACAGCACTCTTTCTGTCAATGTCACCGTCTTCCACTGCTCAACCTCCGACACCACCGCTGCGGACAGTCTTATTATCGGCGGCGGCACTATCTATGCCGACACAACGCTGATTTTCGACCACGACACTATCATTGTCAACATCTGCCACACCTTGCGCGACACCTCTGTCGTCCAGGCATGCAACTCATACTCCTGGCAGAACACTGTCTTTACGAGCAACGCCTTTATCAGCGACACAACTCACATGAACGACGGCTGCGACAGCATTCATTTCCTCGACCTCACCGTCTTCCAATGCTCAACCTCAGACACCACAGCTGCGGACAGCCTTATCATCGGCGGTGGCACAATCTATACCGACACTACTCTCATTTTCGGTCACGACACCATCATCGTCAACATCTGCCACACCATCCGTGACACTTCCGTCGCACAGGCTTGCAACTCCTACACTTGGAACAATTCTTTATTGACCAGCAACACCTTCGTCAGCGACACTACTCACATGAACGACGGATGCGACAGCATCCACTTCCTCGACCTCACTATCTTCCATTGCTCCACTTCCGACACTACAGCCGCCGATAGCCTTGTCATCGCTGGCGGAACTATATACACCGACACTACTCTCATTTTCGGTCACGACACCATTATCATCGACATCTGCCACACCATCCGTGACACTTCTGTCGCACAGGCTTGCAACTCCTACACCTGGAACAATTCTATATTGACCAGCAACACCTTCGTCAGCGACACTACTCACATGAACGACGGATGCGACAGCATCCACTTCCTCGATCTCACTATCTTCCATTGCTCCACTTCCGACACTACAGCCGCCGATAGCCTTGTCATCGCTGGCGGAACTATATACGCCGATACAACTCTCATTTTCGGTCACGACACCATTATCATCGACATCTGCCACACCATCCGTGACACTTCCGTCGCACAGGCTTGCAACTCCTACACCTGGAACAATTCTTTATTGACCAGCAACACCTTCGTAAGCGACACTACTCACATGAACGACGGATGCGACAGCATCCACTTCCTCGACCTCACCGTCTTCCATTGCACAACCTCAGACACCACCGCTGCGGACAGTCTTATTATCGGTGGCGGCACAATCTATGCCGACACAACGCTGATCTTCGATCACGACACTTTAATTGTCAACATCTGCCACACACTGCGTGACACCTCCGTCGTTCAGGCATGCAACTCATACACATGGCAGAACACTATCTTTACGAGCAACGCTTTCATCAGCGACACAACCCACATGAATGACGGCTGCGACAGCATTCATTTCCTCGACCTCACCGTATTCCATTGCTCAACATCCGACACCACAGCGGCAGACAGCCTTATCATCGGCGGTGGCACAATCTATACCGACACAACGCTGATTTTCGATCACGACACATTAATTGTCACTATCTGCCACACGCTGCGTGACACCTCCGTCATCCAGGCATGCAACTCATACTCCTGGCAGAACACTGTCTTTACGAGCAACGCCTTTATCAGCGACACAACTCACATGAACGACGGCTGCGACAGCATTCATTTCCTCGACCTCACCATACACCCAATGACATTCAGCGACACATCCATCATTGCATGCGACACATACACATGGATTGATGGGATAACATACAACAGTAGTACATCGCCTCAAAACGCACCGACATTCACCATACCAAACGGTGACATTTTCGGCTGCGATAGCACAATAACTCTTTACCTCACAATCAACCATAGCACATCTTCAGACACCGTCGCTGTAGCTTGCGATAGCTTCACAATATTCGATTCAACCTTCTACACCAGTGTTGCAAACGCAGCTCTTGTTATCCCCAATTATGTAGGATGCGATAGTTCGGTATCGCTCTCACTTACCATTCTCCAAAGCTCTAGTATCCACTTAGTTGATACAATCATCGAGGCAAATATGCCATATACATTCTCAAACAACAGCTATTCTATCAATCAGTTGACACCGATAAGTGTAACAACATCACAGATTCTCGACACCATTAATCTTATCAATACCTATGGTTGCGACAGCATAATCTATTATCAACTCACAGTTTTGATGAACCGTACAGACACCCTTCACCAGACTGTGTGCAACAACCAGCTACCCTATATCTGGGATGACAGTACATTCACCGAAGCCTCAACAAAAACCAGCATTCTCCAAACCAGTTATGGTACCGACAGCATTGTTGTCAGAATTCTGCATGTGAATAACACCTCATCAAGTCACGACTCCACCAGTATATGTTCCGACTATCTGCCTTTTGTCTGGCACGATACAGTCTTTGCCCAAGGCACTACATCGGGTTCATTCATACTCCATCGCATCAACAGCGGCGGTTGTGACAGTACTGTCTTTCTAACTCTAACAGTTGCTCCTTCCTATGAGTTTACTGAATCGTATGAGATATGTCAGGACCAATTGCCTTTCATATGGCACGACACAACCTTCAACTCGGAAACAGCAACAACGCTGTCATCTTCTGTTACATTGACCTCATCAGCTAATTGCGACAGCACATTAAATCTAAGTCTCACTATTAGGCCCACCCATCACACCACAGATTATCAATCGCATTGCGAAAGCTATATGTGGATTGACGGTAACATCTACTCCGAAAGCACGGACCAGCCCTCTGTATCTCTTTACAACCAATATGACTGCGACAGCGTTGTCACACTAAATCTTGTGATTAATCACCCAGCCATTACGGAAATAACCGACAGTTTCTGCGTGGGAAGTCAATATATCTACAATGGTCAAACTCTTACTGACGGAGGTTACTTCGTAGATACTTTGTCGACAATTCATGGATGCGACAGTGTTGTAAGACTTGCATTGACCATGCTGCAAAAACCCGTCATAAATATCGAACAGCATCCTGACTGTGAAACAAAACTACATTTTATACATCTAGCAACCAACGTGGACTACATCCAATGGTCCACCAATGGCAATTGGAACAACGCATGGGGGCCAGACAACAGCAGGGACCTTGTCGTCAACGCACCTCAACCCATTGTGCTTAGTCTCTTTGTCGACTACAACGACTACCCATCATGTCCCAACACTGCCACGGTAACTTTGGATCCTATCATTATGCCCACTGCCATTATCAAAGCGACTCCAGAGTTCCTCACCAACGACGAAAACACTCTCAACGCCATCTCCAATAGCACAGGAGCTGATTGGCTGCAATGGTATATTAATTCGGAAGATGCCGGTGGCGCAAATTCAGTACTGTACACCGTTGACCGCGACGAAGACTCGGTGGTACTTCTGCTTATCGCCCATAATAGTGCTAACAACAATGCATGTTTTGACTCAACCACTAAGACCATATATGTCCACAAGCAAACTCTATATGCACCTAATGTTTTCACACCCGACGAGTCCACCAACAACATCTTCAACATTTTTTATGATGGTGTGATAGAATATGAACTTAATATATACAATCGAGAAGGCATCCATGTTTTCCACAGTTCTAACGACGATAAAGGTTGGGATGGAACACACAATGGTAAGCGATGTCCGCAAGCCAGTTATGTTTGGATAGTTCGCTACCGCAGCGAGGTAGACCCACAGAATTGGCATACCGAAAAAGGCACAGTCCTATTGATACGATGATTTCGATCCCAATCGGTTGTTATAAAGCATGTCTGATTAGTATTTGTTTCAAGTATATTGGCCGCATCGCTGGCGAAGTCACAGCGGACTACAAGCTTTAGTGGAGCGCGTAGAGTTGATTTGTGCGCGGCAAACCAAGACAGTGATGTGTACAAGACACCAACTGTTACTAAAGATGAGCGAAGAGAATACTTATTATCCTGTCCGAATACAGGTAACGTCATGGGACATAATGAAATATCCATATGGCCTGCATAGACAAAAAAAACGCTCTATAATAACCACTGTCTTTCTAATGACCGATTGGGGCTCATTATATACAAAAATAAAAGGGCTCCGAACAAAATATTCAGAGCCCTTTATAATTATGATTGACAAGGTTTGACTACCCTTCGGGGTTATGTTCACGGCTCATATATGTATAACCTTTCATCAAACCTGTATTAGCATTACCTATGAAGCTTAGCACTATCTTGCCTTCGTCAGTATTGCCATATTGTTCTTTTATAAGCTCAACGGCATGAGAGACTATAAGACCACGCTGATAAAGTATGCGATAGATGTCTTGAATATTGTTGATTTCCTTTGGCGAGAATCCTCTACGCTGCAGCCCTAAGGCATTGACACCAGCGAAAGAGATGGGATAACGGCCAGCTTTGACAAAAGGAGGAATATCCTTGTTCACCAAAGAGCCGCCCATAGTTATAACATGCGAACCGATATGGACAAATTGGAGGATAGCTGTTTTGCCACCCAACACTACCCAGTCGCCCACGATAATATGTCCTGCCAATGTGGTATTGTTGGCAAAAACGCAGTTGTTACCCACGACACAATCATGAGCCACATGGACATAAGCCATAATAAGGTTATTGTCACCTATGACAGTTTTGCCTGAAGCTGCGGTACCGCGATTAATAGTGCAGCATTCGCGAATTACATTATTGTCACCAATCTCTACTGTGGTATATTCACCATTGAATTTTAGATCTTGTGGTATCGCCGATATAACGGTACCTGGGAATATTTTGCAATTCTTACCTATTCTAGCGCCTGGGAATATTGTAACGTTGGGTCCTATCCAAGTATTGTCGCCAATGACAACATCTTCGTATATTGTGGTAAAATTTGAAATCTTTACATTGTTGCCTATTTTGGCTTCAGGATGTAGATCGTAAAGTATCATTAAAAAGGTGTTTTGTTAAACAGATTGATTGGTTTATATAACATGTAAACTGACTAAAGAACGTCAGAATTATTGTTTTATTATATGAGAGCGTATTATTTTTGCCAATTCAGTATTAGCGTGATGTCCAGGACATCTCAATTTGAAATGGCCCTGAAGAAGTTTGCCACACAGGTAGATATCGCCAATGAAATCGAGCAATTTATGTCGTGCCGGCTCATTATCGAAGAAAGGCTCCACAGTATTCAAAACCCCGTTACGGACCTGTATGGAGGACTTGTCTTTCCCATAAAGAGCCGCAAGTCTGCTTTTTTCCTCATCACCCAGAGGTTTGTCAACAAAGACAAGTGCATTGTCGAGGTCTCCACCCTTTATGAGATTCAGCGCCAAAAGTTGTTCCACCTCATGAAGAAAGACAAAAGTTCTACATATAGAAATACCTTCACGATATTCATCATATGACGACAACGAAGCCGACTGAGTACCTATCAATTTGCTAGAGAAAACTATTTCACATTCTACACTGAAATCCTCGGCGGGCTCGGCGCAAAGTTCAACACCGCTTTTCTGGTCTTGCCATTCTATATGTTGCTCGATGCGATAATAGTTGCGCGGAGCGTTCTGTGTAAAAACGCCTGATTTCACAATACCATCGACCCATAGACGGGCACTGCCGTCCAAAATAGGTATCTCTGGCCCATCCACTTCAACGATAGCATTGTCTATCCTCATGCCATGCAACGCCGACATTAAGTGTTCTATAGTCGACACCGATACACCAGCACTGGTTACTGTGGTACCATGGTTAGTATCGGTTACAAGATCTGCCAATGCAGGAATTGTAACTACAGGAGTGAGGTCAATACGACGAAAGACAATGCCAGTATCAGCCTCGGCCGGAAGGATAGTAGTATTAGTATATTTTCCTGTATGTAGACCCGCACCTGCCAAGGAGAACGGAGACTTTATGGTTGTCTGATATTCCTTCATTAATTAGGGTTGGATGTTTAGGGTTATGTTTTAGAGTTTTGAGGTTACGGTTTAATGATTATATAATAACTATTTAGTTGGATTAATTCTTTATCAGTCTAAAATCAATCATCTGGTAGATGTCCGGCATAGTGTTTTCATAGCCTCCTTGTGGTGTCGATTGTTTAAGTTTGAATGGGAACAGCATTTGAGAAGGTGATTCAAATGATTGGGGATTCTGCCAGAAGGCAGCACCCTTCTGCCACAGAGCTGAGGCGAAAAATAACATTATGTCATGACCTGTACCTGCATAGAGAGAATTAGGTTCTGTATGGAATTTTTCCTTATAAGTGTCGACAAACTGACGGTGCTTGCTATTACCAGAGTAGTCCATATAACCTAAGGTTGTAAGAGTGTAGTTGACATTTTGCAGCTGATCGAATTCGATGTCGGGGATATCTTTGATGTAATTAAGCAGAGTTATAACCGTAGGCACATCACTCTTCATCTGAGAAAATTTAGCAAGTAAAGACCTCATAAACAATGAATTTTTCATAGTGCCCTGGTCATAGACACTAACAATAACATTGTTGCGAGTGGTTTTCAAGGTCGACACGAGTTTATTGCTGGCATTCCAATCAAATAGCGTGTATTTTATATCCTTGCGGCTATCTAGCTGTTTTACAAATTCAGTACGATAGATCAGCTCGTCGGAATTTGGGTTTTTACTATTAGAATGAATAATATATAGATGGCAATCCTTATATTTCGTTGCTACACGGTCTAAAATACCCGCCACATTGCCTTCAACAGAGGGCATACATTTCACTACATAAGGATTATTGGCGACAACTTCGACTCGTGACGAGAATGGGTTAATAACAAAAACTTGATGTTTCTTTGCCAACTGGGCTAGTTTATTGAAAGGTTTTTTAACCAAAAGAGCAATGATGATGTCAGAATTTTCCATTTGGTGAGAATAGAAAGCCTCAACAACATCCTCATCTTTTTCCTTGTCAGAAGGCAAATCCACGACATTGAGGACAATGTCTATTCCCTGGGCTTGAAGTTGTTCAAGCGCAATAAGTATGCCTTCGTAGAACTGCACAAACTCAAAGACCTTATATTCTTTTTTCCCACGCTGCTCAATATCAAATTTTGATGTGGATATCTCATTTATCTTATCCAAATTGAGTGGCATTATTATGGAAACATAGATTCGGTTTTTGTCTTGACGATCACGGATCTGGTATTTGAAATTTGACGTAGTGTCAATTTCGATAAATTTTGCCTTACGAATTGGGAACAAATCTAGTTGTTCTTCAAAAGGATATGGATTAACAACAATCTTTTGTTTTGAAGCAGCAAGTTGAGTTGGAGAAGTGGATACCGTATCAATTGCAAGGTCAGTACTAGGATTTGTCATAGGCTTTTCTGGTGCGGCCTTTGTTTGTACCTTAACCTGTACAGTATCTTTAGCCGTAACATCTATACTTTCTTTTACTTCGGTCGATTTAATTGATAACGAATCAGCAACCTTGCGATCAACTTCCTTTTTAGCCTTACGTTCTGCCTTTTTCTCTGATTTGCTCTTTGTCGAGGCTTTTTCTAAAGACTGCTCAGATCCCTCTTTTTCAGATGGCGTCGGTGAAACGTTCTCGGGCGATTTCACATCTGGATTATAAGTAGGTTTGTCCACTACAGCAGCAGAAACAGAGTCTTTTTTAGATCCTTCCAATTTTGTTTTATTGTATATAGCCTTCTGAGAAAGTGTATCCGCGGACTTGAGTTCTTTTTCTTTCTTAGTCTTTTTCTCAGCCTTTTTTTCAGATTTATTCTTCTCGGCCGATTCATCGGTAGTATTTACATCAAGATTACTTGTAGGTTGGATATTGGATGCCTCACGTGAAGGTTTTTCCATCGGTTTGGCTACAGGCTTTTCTGCAGGCTTAGCCTTAGGTGACTCCTGTGAAGGCTTTTCCGTAGGTTTGGCGACGGATTTCTCCACAGGCTTCTCTGTAGACTTGGCGGCAGGCTTCTCCGCGGGCTTTTCCGCAGGTTTGGCCATAGGTGACTCTTGTGAAGGCTTTTCCGCAGGTTTGGCGACGGATTTCTCCACAGGCTTCTCTGTAGACTTTGCAGCTGGCTTTTCCGTAGGTTTGGCGGCTGGCTTCTCTATCGGATTTGTTTTTGGTGCCTCTGGTTCAGGTTTGAAGTTAGGGTCACGAGGTGGAATTTTTATCATCTGGCCCGCTTTCAATTGTTCACTTTTCAATTCTGGATTAGCATCAACAATTTTATTGATAGGGACACCATACAATTTTGACAGACCATATAGGGTCTGTCCTGGTTCAATTCTAATATAATGGACAGTGGTTTCAGGGGCAACAGCAGATTTGGCTCTTTCTGAAACAGCGGCAACACTGTTGCTATTTTTGGGTAGCCACACAGTGTCGCCCACTTTCATCAAATGAATATCAGTTTTGATTATCGCATCATAATATTTCAGTCCATATGCCCTTGAGATAGAGAACAGTGTTTGCCCCTGACGCACAACGTGGACATAATATTCCTTACCATTCTTCTTCTGCGTTATATTGGAGACCTCTATAGCAACCGTTTGCGTGCCTTGAGCTGATACGATTCCAAAAAAGAGAACCATGAAAACTAATAACAGACGTTTCATAAGAATAAAACCGTTAAGAAATTAGCTGTTTGAAGTTGCGGGCGATAGGCTATGACGAAATAATCCAAGACTTACTCCCATTCAATTGTGGCAGGAGGTTTAGAACTGATATCGAAGACGACGCGGTTTACTCCACGCACTTGGTTGATAATCTCGTTAGAGACCTTAGCCAAGAAATCGAAAGGCAGACGCGACCAGTCGGCGGTCATGCCGTCGACCGAATCGACAGCGCGAAGAGCCACCACGCTTTCGTATGTGCGTTCGTCGCCCATAACACCCACCGACTGAACAGGAAGCAACATGGCGCCAGCCTGCCATACCTTGTCGTAGAGACCATTGTCTCTAAGACCTTGTATAAAGATGTCGTCGACATCCTGGAGTATGCGAACTTTTTCGGGGGTAACATCGCTAAGAATGCGTATAGCGAGACCAGGACCTGGGAAAGGATGACGGCCGATAAGTTCCTCCTTAATACCTAGTTGTCGACCGACACGACGCACCTCATCCTTGAAGAGGCTGCGGAGAGGTTCGACAAGTTTGAGTTTCATATAGTCGGGAAGACCACCGACATTATGGTGAGACTTGATAGTCTGGGAGGGACCTTTGACAGAGCTTGACTCAATAACATCAGGATAAATAGTTCCCTGCGCAAGCCATTTAGCATCGACAACCTGCTTGGATGCGTCATCGAATACATCGATAAAAGTCTTGCCAATAGCCTTACGTTTCTTTTCAGGGTCGGTAACTCCTGCCAGAACTGAATAGAAACGGTCTTTAGCGTCAACTCCACGCACATTGAGGCCCATATCTTTGTATGACTCAAGTACATTGTTGAACTCGTTTTTGCGAAGTAGACCATTGTCGACAAAGATACAATGGAGATTATGTCCGATAGCCCTATGAAGCAAAACAGCGGCAACGGATGAGTCAACTCCACCGGAGAGGCCAAGAATAACCTTGTCGTTTCCAACCTGAGAACGGATTTGGTTGACAGTCATTTCAATGAAAGACTCTGGAGTCCAACTTTGGTCACAATGGCAGATATCCACAACAAAGTTTCGCAAAAGAGTGAGTCCATCGACCGAGTGGTGAACCTCGGGGTGGAACTGGATAGCATAAGTATCTTCTCCTTCAATATGATATCCAGCATATTTCACATTATCAGTAGAGCAAATGCAATGATAGTTGTCGGGGACGCGTTCAATAGTATCTCCATGACTCATCCATACCTGCGAGCCAGTGTTTATTCCCTTCATGAGAGGGGATTTGTCGTCTATAAACTGCAAATTGGCACGACCGTATTCGCGAATTTTGGATTGTTGGACACTACCACCACCCCATTTAGCCAGATACTGAGCTCCATAGCACACAGCAAGAAGAGGCAGTTTACCCTTAATATTGGTCATATCCGGAACAGGAGCGTCGGGAGCATTGCAAGAAAACGGACTACCCGAAAAAATAACACCCTTAACATCATCACCAAGAGTTGGGATTTTGTTATATGGGTGGATTTCACAATAAATATTAAGCTCTCGCACCTTACGTGCAATCAGTTGAGTGTATTGAGAACCAAAGTCTAAAATGATAATCGTATCCATATTATACGTTTAAAATAAAATACAAAAATACTAAAAAAAACAGAACAGACAAATTTTATTTTTGTTATAATATATACAATAAAATAAGATGAAAAGCGTTAGAAAAAGAAAAGATCTAAGGAAAACTGAAAAAAAGTGTATCTTTGCACCCCATGAAAAAGACATCATATTTATTATATTTAATTGTAATACTCAGCATATTAACAAGTTGCAGCAATACCGAAAAATTGCTGAAGAGTACCGATTATGAAGCAAAATACAATGCTGCGCTAAAATATTATAACGAAGAGCGATATTCACCAGCCCGTCAATTGTTCGAAAACCTCATGCTATACTACCGTGGCAATGAGCACGCCGAGGATATAGCATGGTATTATGCACAAAGCCTTTTAAAATCGACATATTATTATACTGCAGCCTATCAGTTTAAAACCTTTAGCAAACGCTATCCCTACAGCAATAGAGCAGAAGATGCCGTTTTTCTTTCTGCCTACTGCAAATACATGGACTCTCCCTCCTACACTCACGACCAAACAACAACAAAAGAGGCCATAACCGAGCTAGAGCAATTTGCCGACCGATATCCACAAAGCACACACATACCCGAAGTCAACGCATATCTCGACGAGCTACGCAACAAGCTGATGCAAAAAGATTATGAAATTGCCTATGGCTACTACAACACAGAGTCGTATCGTGCCGCCGTGGTAGCGCTCACCAACTTCATAAGCGAATATCCTGAGTCTCCACATCGCGAAGAGGCCATGTATTATATCATAAAAGCTGGTTACCAATATGCCATCAACAGCCGTGAAGACAAGATGAAAGAACGTTTGCAACAGGTAATCAACAACTTTGACAAATTTGCAACCACATTCAAAAACTCAAAACACATGTCCGATTGTCAGACCATCTACAACAATAGCAAAGCCATGCTATTGAAACTTGACACCCAAAATAACAATTAGTGGGAAAGGCCGCTGACAAAAGACTATATACTCAAAAAAAATTAATAATCCAACATATACAAATGGAAACCAAAAAAAACAGACCCATTAACACTACCATCACCAGAAACACCGAATTGTTCAGCGAGGGTACAAACAACATTTATGAGACCGTTGCCGTACTTTCAAAACGTTCCAACCAAATCGCCAGCGATATGAAACGCGAGCTCCACAAAAAAATCGAGGAGTTTTCGTCTGGTATCGACACCATGGATGAGATTTATGAAAACCGTGAACAAATTGAGGTAGTGCGTCACTATGAACAGCTTCCCAAGCCAACACTACAAGCAACACAGGAATACTTGAACGGTGAAATCTATTTTCGCAATCCCGCCAAGGAAGACCAAAATATGCAGCGTTTGGAGGCCATGGAGAACGAAGCCATAGCCGAGGGCGCAACTGATAAGAAAAATGAAGAATGACGAATCCGTTGTCGTCACACCGGCAACGACAGCTCCACTACAAGGCAAGCACATCATTGTCGGAATAACAGGCGGCATAGCTGCATACAAGGCGCCCCTGCTTGTCAGGTTGCTCATCAAGGCTGGTGCCGAAGTACGATGTGCCGTCACAGAGCATGCGATGCAGTTCGTAACGCCTTTGACATTGGAAACTGTATCGAACAACAGCGTATATTCCGATCTTTTCGACCGAAGCAACACCCACAGTACCGAGCATATAGCACTAAAAGACTGGGGTGATGCTATTGTTGTAGCCCCCGCCACAGCCAACATTATCGGCAAGATGGCCAACGGCATTGCCGATGACGCCCTATCCACACTTCTGCTCTCATTCAGAAAAACAACATTTGTCTGTCCAGCCATGAACACCAATATGTTGGAAAGTCCAGCATATTTACGCAATGTGGATATTCTACACAACGATGGAGTCCACTTTATTGAAAGTGAGAGCGGAGAGCTTGCATGTGGAACCTATGGGAACGGACGTATGGCAGAGCCAGAGCAGATTGCAAAAGCCGTCATCGAGACAATGGCTCTAAAGTATTCCGATACAAACATATTGACGGGAAAGAAAATTCTGATTACTGCCGGTCCCACCTATGAAAAGATCGACTCAGTTCGCTTCATAGGCAATTTTTCGACAGGCAAGATGGGATTTGCTATTGCCGAAGAACTTGCCAAACGAGGATGCAAAGTTACGTTAGTAGCGGGACCTACAAGTTTGACAACCTCACATCCCTCCATAAACCGTATTGATGTACTCTCAGCACGGCAAATGTTCGACGCAGCGACACGAGAATATGAATCATGCGATGCTGCCATACTTAGCGCCGCAGTAGCAGACTTCCGTCCCGAACACGAAGCCGACCATAAAATAAAGAAACAAAACGACCACGATGGAATGACAATCCACCTGGTTCAAAACCCTGATATACTTGCCACTTTGGGGGGAAACAAACGTCAGGGGCAGTATCTCGTAGGCTTTGCTTTAGAGACCGACAACGAAATTGACAACGCCAAAAAGAAACTCACAAAGAAAAACCTCGATTTCATAGTTCTAAACTCATTGCATGACAAAGGCGCCGGTTTTGGACACGACACCAACAAAGTCACCATCATAGACCGGGCAGGGAAAGTGACTCAATGTGAACTGAAAAGCAAAAAAGCTGTCGCCATCGATATAGCCGACAAATTGTCTGAAATAATGAGTTCCCAGCAGGTTTAGAATAAAGAGATAGCGTGGGGGATATGAGACACTCTCATTTTTCTGAAATAAGATAATAAGGTCTGCCGGTTTAATAGTTTATAACGCTTAAACCATTTATTACAATATGAAAGACAAAAAAAGCACCATAGCATTAGTTCTTTCCGTAGTGGCAATAGCCATGCTCACCTTTGTTTGTGCAACCAGCAAGAGAGCAGCCTCGGAGGAAGGAAACAGTAAACAGCTGAAATCTGGCCGTACACTTCCTATAATTCTCTCCCCTGTACTTCCCGACACATTAGACTTCTGCGGAGAAGCCGTGCCACTCGACATTTATTATGTTCGCGAAGGACTTGACCGCGAACTAATTTCATTCACATACGGTCACACATCCACAATGATGTGTTTTAAAAGAGCCTATCGCTATTTCCCCATCATTGAACCAATACTGAAAAAAAACGGAATACCTGAAGACTTCAAATATCTGTGCGTCATAGAGAGCAGTCTCACCAACGCGACATCACCAGCTAAAGCCCAAGGCTTCTGGCAATTCATGAAAGCCACGGGACAAACCTACAATCTCGAAATCAACGACGAGATAGACATGCGCAACAACATTGAGGCTTCAACCGAAGCCGCATGCATTTTTTTGAAATCTCTGTATAGCCGTCTGGGAAGCTGGACAGCCGCAGCCGCGTCATACAATTGTGGCGAAGGTGGGCTTACCCGCAACATGGACAAACAAAGTGCCAAAAGTTATTACCATACCAAGCTCAACAATGAAACCAGCCGATATGTTTTCCGCATTCTTGCTATGAAACAAGTAATGCAGCACCCACAAGATTATGGATTCTATCTGCGTCCTTGCGACCTATACCCACCTATACCGACACGAAAAGCAACTCTCAGCGGACAAAATGTCGATCTTTACAGTTTTGCGCGTAAAAACGGAGTTTCATACAAAGTATTCCGTGAGTTAAATCCATGGATTACCACCGAAAAGCTCACCAATCGTGCCAACAAAAGCTACACAGTAAAACTACCCGCGGAAAGTGGAATAAGCATTAGCAAGATACGTTCCAGCAAGGATAAAAGTACAGAATACATAAGCAAAATATAGAACTTACATCCGATAATCCGAAAAGCACATCATGCAGAAACTCGAAATATTAGGAGCACGAGAACACAACCTGCAGAACATAGATATTGACTTGCCCCGCAACCAGCTAGTAGTATTTACCGGTCTCAGCGGTAGCGGAAAATCTTCTCTGGCCTTCGACACTATCTATGCCGAAGGTCAGCGTCGCTATATGGAAACCTTTTCAGCCTATGCACGCCAGTTCATCGGCAACATGGAGCGTCCCGATGTTGACAGTATCAACGGACTTAGTCCTGTCATTTCCATAGAGCAAAAAACCACAAACAAGAACCCACGTTCAACAGTAGGAACAGTAACTGAGATATACGACTTTGTACGCTTGCTTTTTGCGCGTGTCGCCGACGCATACTCACATGTCAGCGGCAAGAAAATGATAAGATATTCCGAGCAACAGATTCTGAATATCATCGCCGAAGACTACAGCGGCAAAGAGATACTCATTTTAGCCCCATTGGTGCGAAGCCGCAAAGGACACTATCGTGAACTGTTTCAGCAGATCGCTAAAAAAGGATATCTCCGTGTGCGTGTAGATGGAGAAATACGAGAGCTGACGTACAACATGCAAGTGGACCGATACAAAACCCACGACATAGAACTTGTCGTCGACCGTATTCGAGTAGGAGAGAAAAGTATGCGGCGCCTCGAGGAGGCGATAAAGTCAGCCTTCAAGCAAGGCAAAGGCATGTTAATGGTTCTCGATAATACAGCTAGTTCCAACGATCCTTCCATCCGATACTTCAGCCGCATGCTTATGGATCCTGACTCAGGCATATCATATCCCGAGCCAGAGCCCAACACTTTTTCATTCAATTCGCCTTATGGCGCCTGTCCGCATTGCAACGGATTAGGAGAGATCTCTGAGATAGATATCAAAAAAATCATTCCCAATCCAGACAAGAGCATCCGAGACGGAGGTCTTGACTTGCTTGGCAAATACTCGCCAAACAACTACCTTTACCGTCAACTAGAGAATTTGGGGCGCCGCTACAACTTCACCGTTGACGACCCTCTCAGCACCATTAGTGAAGAAGCCATGAATGCGATTCTCTACGGGACTAGCGATTACATAGGCATCAATGATGATGGCGAAAGTGGATATCGTAGCGGATTTCCCGGCATTGCCAACTATATCAACGAGATGGCCACCGATGAGCAACCCGCCTCACTTCAAAAATGGGCTGCAAGTTTCATGAACACCGTTCCCTGCCCATCCTGCCATGGTCACCGACTGAAAAAAGAATCCCTATGTTTCCTCGTTGATGGGAAAAACATTGGCGAAGTAGCCAACATGAACCTGACAGAATTCTACGAGTGGAGCAGTAAAATTGAAGAAAAGCTTGAACCAGGTCGACGTACTGTAGCTCATGAGATATTACGAGAAATAAATACCCGAACCAAATTCTTGCTCGATGTCGGTGTAGGTTACCTGTCCCTAAACCGAGCCTCAAAAAGCCTAAGTGGTGGTGAAAGCCAGCGCATCCGCTTAGCCACACAGATAGGAGCCAAACTAGTCAATGTGCTCTATATTCTTGACGAGCCATCTATAGGTCTTCACCAGCGCGACAACCGACGTCTTATCGATGCCCTAAAAGAGTTGCGCGATTTAGGCAACTCCGTCATTGTTGTGGAGCACGACCGCGATATGATACTCTCAGCCGACTATGTTGTCGACATAGGACCTGGTGCCGGAGTAAGAGGCGGCAAAATAGTAGCCTCTGGACCTTTAGACAAATTTTTGAAACACAAAACCCTGACATGCGACTATCTGAATAGGGTGCGCGACATTGAATTGCCAATACGACGAGACACAAAACAACGCAAACATATAGTCCTTGAAGGCGCCACAGGCAACAACCTAAAAGATGTCACTCTCGACATACCTTTGGGCCTATTTGTATGTGTAACCGGCGTCAGCGGCAGCGGCAAATCAAGCCTCATCAACGAGACCCTTCACCCTATACTAAACCAACATTTCTATCATTCGCAGAAACGGCCCCTCCCCTACCGAAAAATAACAGGAATTGACAATATCGACAAAGTCATAGAAATAGACCAAGCCCCCATAGGGCGCACACCGCGGTCCAATCCAGCCACCTATGTCGGTATTTTTGACGAGATAAGACAGCTTTTCGCCATGCTGCCAAGCGCCAAAATCAGAGGTTATAAGCCTGGACGATTCTCCTTCAATGTCAGCGGAGGACGATGCGACACGTGCAAAGGAGCCGGAGTGCGCACCATAGAGATGAATTTTTTGCCAGATGTATATATCAATTGTGAGGTATGCAATGGCAAACGCTATAATCGAGAGACTCTCGAAATACGTTACAGAGGCAAATCCATTGCCGACATTTTGGATATGACAATAAACGAAGCAGTAGAATTCTTTGAGCCATACCCAAAGATAGCTCGCAAACTTCAAGCCGTCAAAGACGTAGGATTGGGATACATCACCCTTGGTCAATCGTCAACGACACTAAGTGGAGGCGAGGCACAACGTATAAAATTGGCGACAGAACTGGCCAAAAGCGATACCGGCAACACATTGTACATCCTTGACGAGCCAACCACAGGATTACATTTTGAAGACATACGTGTTCTTCTCGAAGTCTTGCAAAAGTTGGTTGACAAAGGTAATACTGTGCTTGTCATAGAGCACAACATGGATGTGATAAAAGTCGCCGACTGGATTATTGACATAGGTCCCGACGGAGGAGTGAAAGGAGGCGAAATTGTTTTTGCCGGCACACCAGAAGAACTTGCAAAAAAGGCCGACAACTTTACAGGGGTATACTTGAAAGAGGAGCTTGAATCCATGAGAAAAGAGAAAAAATAAATAAATCCTTGAAAAAGAAGCTTCCTATAACGCGTCACAGATGAATACAGTCATTACCATAATATATCTCATCGGAGTCCCATTACTTGTAATGCGACTATCTAAGCGATGGAAATGGATAGACAAAGTAAGTCCAATGACCGTACTCTACGTCATCGGGCTTGCTGTTGCCAATCTTATTCCCGAGGGCAATGTTGTTTTCAATGTAGATATAGACACCAACACCCTTTTCAGCAATTTGGCAGTACCTCTAGCGATACCACTAATGCTGATGGGATGTGACATGAACAGCTGGCATGTAGGCAAAGCGCTGAAAGTATTCCTTTCAGGTCTTGTCGCCGTACTTATAGCCACCGTGGCAGGCTTTTACATTTTCCAACCCTCAGAACATACCCCCGAAAACTATAAAGCCTTCGCCCAAGTATGCGCAGTCGCCACAGGAATATACACAGGAGGTATACCCAATATGGGCGCCATAAAGCAGGCTGTAGGCATGCCACACCAAACCTACCTTTACATAACGAGCTACGACCTCATTGTCACAGGATTATATCTTGTCTTTGTAATATTCTTTGGTAAAACTGTGTTCCGGAAACTGCTATCACCCAAGCAGACACACAACGACAATACTTCATCCGGCGACACAAAGAAGGACGAAGATAACACACATGTCAATCCGTTCGACAAAACACATTTGAAATCGACCTTGTTGGCCATTGCGCTAACACTAGCCATAGCAGCAGTATCCTATGTTGTATCGCTGCTAGTGTCGAAAGATGGCGGTCCCAATATGACCGTTCTTATACTCCTACTCACAACACTGGCGATAGGGGCATCCTTCCTGCCCTCGATGAAAAAGCAGCAACATTCATTCGACCTCGGTCTTTACTGCGTGTATGTTTTCTGTCTCGCAATAGCCACAGCATGTAATGTGCGAGAGATGGACATTGCTGGCAGCATGCCGATATTATACTATCTAGGATTCATTATACTCGGCTCGCTGATACTGCAAATTATATTTGCCAAACTACTCAAAATTGATGGTGATTCCGTAATGGTATGCAGCGTAGCCCTCATCAATTCGCCTCCATTTGTCCCCCTTGCCGCAGCGTTGTTGAACAATAAAAACATCGTCGTCCTCGGGATCACCGTTGGACTGTTGGGTTATATGATAGGCAACTATCTAGGTATAGGACTATACCACCTGCTGATGATACTCTGAAGATGGAACAACTATTTGTTGTCAATGCTCAATTGAATCATATTCCATCACACGTTTTTTCACCTCGTCGGGAATAGGCGCGCTGGTCGCCGAGCTGCGACTATATCCAGATAGGATAGTACGGCAAGTAGCATACGGTTGACCATTGTCAGCATTTATAACCTGCTGCGTCACCTGCAAGCTTTTATTGCCCCAATGCGAGACAACAGAAGTCACAGCTACGTTGTCGTTCCAATGTATCTGACTATGGAAATCGACCTCAAGGTGAACAATCATAACACAGAAATCGCCCTCCTCAGGAGTTACAGGAATACCCGCGTCAGCGAAATAACGAGATTTACCAAGATCAAAGAATTCCATTATTACGGCGTTGTTGACATGACCCATCATGTCGACATCATTGAAACGTAGTTGCAGAGGAAGTTTATGCATAGTTGAAAATATTATTCTTTTGTTGTAACGATTATGATGATAACAATAATTATTTGAAATGGCGTCCCAGTCTTAATTCCTTACCACTATTTCTTTTTCAGAGAGAAGAAAAACTCCAAACCGCCTTCATTGCGGTTTCGCACATAAATGTCACCGCCATGGAAAAGAACCGCATGCTTAACAATAGAGAGGCCCAGCCCGGTACCACCGTTACGACGGCTTCTACCCTCATCGATACGAAGAAAGCGGTCGAATAGTTTGGGAATATACTTATTATCCACCCCTTTGCCAGTATCGAAAAAATGGATATAGAATCTGTCGTCATCTTTGCGGTAGCATTCAATAGTAACGCTAACGTTATCACCAGCATACATGATAACATTCTCCAACAAATTGCGGAAAATACTATAAACCAAGCTGTGATTGCCCATTATATTCATAGTTTCCGGCAAATAATTATTAACGGAGATACCATTATCCTTACACAAGCTATCCAATTCCAGCACAGCCTCGTCGGCTATGGCCCGGATATTGACAGACTCGGTAGGGAACAATGCCGACGACTCCTCAATCTTGTTAATCAAAGAGACGTCATTGATAAGATCGGAAAGCCGAAGTGTTTGAGAGTAGCAGCGTTCCAGGAAGAAGGCTCTTTTTTCATCGTCGACAGGTTTATTGCCCAGCAAAATCTCAAGGTATCCACGAATGCTTGATACCGGAGTTTTAAGTTCGTGAGCAATATTATTTGTCATCTCCTGTTTCAGCTGTCTGTTGCGCTCTTGTTCTTCGATAATCCTTCTTTTCGACTCCTCCAAAGATGTGGCGAGATCGGTAAGTTTACGAATGAGCCTACGCTGCCGCAAATGGTTTAAAATCAAAAAAACGACAGCGGCGACAACAAGAGCGCAAACGAGATAAACAGTAAACATCTGATTAAGACAATAAATGATTGATTAAAGAAATAAAAGAGAGCATCATGCTAAAAGAATAGAGACAACATCACTCTGTGGCGAATACATATCCAAATCCCGAGTGGTTAACAATCATATCGCCGTAAGAGCCTATTTTCTTCCTTAGGCGAGCGATATGAACATCCACCGAACGTTCGTTAACATAAATATCGTCATCCCATACCCTGTCGATAATTTGCTGACGGCTGAAATGGACATTCCTATGCTGCATGAGGAGCGAAAGAATAAGAAACTCCTTTTTAGTCAGCATGACAGGCACCCTGTCAACAGACACCGACTTGCGAGGTATGTTAACCTCCAGGCCAGAATATCTCAGAGTCTCATCCTTAGAAGCATTAGAGTCACCAGTACGTTTCAATACCGCCTTGATCCTAGCGAGGATAGTAGGGAACGAGAAAGGCTTAGTGATGTAGTCGTCGGCGCCACAATCAAAACCGTCGAGCATATCCACTTCAGCGCTTTTGGCAGTAAGGAAGATGATAGGAATCTGATTACCAATCGACCTAAGATGTTTAGCCAAATCGAATCCCGACATAGCATCCATCATGACATCGAGGAGGATAAGGTCGAAATGGAGACCGTTATCAAAAAGAGCCAAAGCCTCTTCAGCGGAGAATGCACGTTGAGTTTCAAACCCTTCACTTTCAAGGTTGAAACTAAGTATCTCGCACAAGTCAGCTTCGTCGTCGACGACGAGAATACGTGTCATACTTATTGATTAAGTAACGACTTGACAATTTCAGAGACGACGCGGTTGTCGGCCTTGCCAGCGAAGCGTTTAGAAGCCTGACCCATAACCTTGCCCATATCTTTGGGAGAAGAGGCGCCGACCTCGGAGATGATAGCCTTCAAAGCCTCTTCTATTTCCTCACGGCTCATCTGTTTAGGGAGATAACGCTCAATAATAGAAGCCTGGAAGAGCTCCTCGTCGGCCAAGTCCTGACGATTTTGCTGGACATAAATATCGGCAGCCTCACGACGTTGTTTGACAAGTTTCTGGAGCATGGCAATAGAAGCCGATTCGCTAACTTCGCCATTGACGGCGTCCTTGCCAGTCTTAAGCAGCAAAATAGCCGATTTTATAGCGCGGAGCGACTCTAGAACATCCTTTTCCTTGTTAAGCATAGCCTGCTTGATGTCGTTGTTGATTTGAGTTTCTAGATTCATGATATAGAGCAGTTAAAAAGATTATTACATAGGTTAAAAAGAAAAGGGAAGTACCTTCGTACTTCCCTACCTTTTGTGGCATCGACTGGAATTGAACCAGTGACACAAGGATTTTCAGTCCTCTGCTCTACCAACTGAGCTACGACGCCATCATTTCATTTTCTGAAATCGGTTGCAAAAGTACAACTTTTTCCAAAACTGACAAAATATTTTTTTCAAAGAACGAGGATTATAAAAAATACAATCAGATTGTCAGTACTATATATCAAATATTTTTTTATTTTTTTCAGATAACCATCAAACCTGTGAAGTGATTTTTTCATCATTTTCCGTATCGGAAATAGCAGAATTCGGAGCTTCTTCAGACACTTTTTTCTTATTATCGGGATTAATAAAGAGCTGATCGATGACCAAGAGAGCCACGCCAGTACATACCGCAGCGTCGGCGATATTAAAGATAGCATTAAAGAACTCAGCCTCATTGCCGCCTACCCATGGCACCCAGTCAGGCCAAACCCAATGACAGATAGGGAAATACAGCATATCCACCACCTTGCCGAAAAAAAGAGGAGCATAACCACCACCCTCAGGGAACATAGTAGCCACAGAGACACGAGTACTCTCGCCAAAAATAATGCCATAGAAGCAGCTGTCGATCAAATTGCCAACGGCACCAACAAAGATAAGCGACACGCTAACAATCATAGAATAACGAGTGTCTCGTTTAATCTGTTTGACAAGCAAAATCATGATAAACACCGAAGCTATCAAGCGGAACAGAGACAGGCATAGTTTCCCTATCTTGTCGCCAAAAGAGACCCCGAAGGCAATACCCTCATTTTCCACAAAGTAGAGTTTAAACCAACTGCCAAAGATGTCAACGCCATCGCCTAAAGCGAAAGAAGTCTTAATCCAAATCTTCAACGCCTGGTCAGCAAGAAGAAGGATGAGAATGATGCCGAAGCAAATGAAATACTTATTGCGGATAGATTTATTCATATTCAAGTTTAAAATTCTATATAATATTCACAATATCTTAAAAGATTAAATGGCATGCTTATTGTCAAGTCACAAATACCCTCAACGAAAAACGAACTTCAGAATACAGCTGTTTAAATATCAAACACTAATAGCGTCAGCACAATTCAAAAACGAGTTGCAAAGTTACTAATTATTTTCTATTCTCACATTGTTGGCAAAGTTCGTCATACCATTGTTGGCCGAAACGACGTACCAAGGGGGTGCGAAGATACTTGTAGAGAGGAATACCCTCATCCTTACCCTTAGCCAAAGCACAGCGACAGATATCCCACTCGTGATAATTGACAGCTTTGAACTCGCCGTAATCCTCGATGCGGAGAGGATACAGGTGGCACGATATAGGTTTTTGGAAGTCAACAGTGCCATCAATCCAAGCCTTCTCGATAGCACAAAGAGTAAGACCATTCTCTTGGATGGCATAAGCACATTCGCGGTTGTTAACCAAGGGTGTACAAGGCTGTTTATCGACATCGATAGAAGAGACACCCTCACGATCAACAACAGCTACACCCTCAGCAGTCATATAAGGCTTCACAGCCGGATAAATACGTTCAAGGACAGGTATTTCCTCTTTGTCGAGAGGAGCTCCGCAATCGCCTTCAACACAACAAGCCCCTTTGCAACGAGCAAGGTCGCAAGAGAAACACACATCGACAATATTGTCCGAAATTATACAGTCATCAACGATAATCATTAATAATGAATTAAAAGATATTAATTACAATAAGACAAACAAAAACATACTTATGGTTCTTTAACCAAGCACACAGAGAATTTGCAACATTTACCGTCGTCAAGCATATTGGTGCCATGAGTGCCATAATTAATACACCAAGCAAAAAACGTTATCAGGGATGATGTCCACACCTGGCCACCATCTTCATTTGAATAATATATTACTGCAAGACACCTATAATTTTGTCAGCCAAGACAGCGGCAAGTTTATATTTCGATTCCACCGTCCACCCCGCCACATGAGGAGTCAAAACCGTAAGCGGCGAAGCCAGGAGAAAACGGAAATCATCAGGTTGCGACTCCACGTCAATGCCGTCCTTTGTCATATCCTCATACTCAACGACATCGAGAGCGGCACCCAACACCTTGCCCGATTGCATAGCAGCCGCCAAGTCTGTTGTTTTCACCACAGCCCCGCGAGAGGTATTGACAAGGTAGAATGGATGGTCGAAAGCATTTATGAAATCAGAATCAACCATATAGTGCGTTTCCTCGGTCAGAGGGACATGGAGGCTAAGCACATCAGAGCAACGTTGCAGTTCGGCTAGAGACACCTCGTTGACATACGAAGGAGCATAGCCTGCGGGTTTATATTTGTCATAAGCCACAATCCGGCAGTCAAAGCCTTGCAGACGCTGAGCGAATGCAGAGCCCATGTTGCCGAAACCAATAATGCCAATAGTGCGGCCCTTCACCTCGAGGCCTCTGTTGCCCTCGCGGCGCCAAAGGCCTTGGCGCACCTCCTTGTCGGCCACAGCGATCTTGTCGAAGAGAGCCAGAAGAAGGCCCAAAGCATGCTCACCAACAGCGTCGCGATTACCCTCGGGCGAATTGAGGCAACGAATGCCAACACTCTCAGCATAGTCGACATCGATAGTTTCCATGCCGGCGCCGACGCGACCAATGCATTTCAAATGGCGAGCGTGGTCGATAAAATTGCGGTCGATTATGATTTTGCTGCGGACCACCATAGCGTCAAAATTCTGCACCTCGACGAGGAGAGAGTCGTAAGAGCACTCCTTAAGCACGCAGCATTCATGACCCGAGGCTGTCAATTTTTCCCAAAGGACAGGGTGAGTATTATCGGTAATCAGGACTTTCATTTCTTTTTCTTGTAATACTGGACATAGTCATTATCGTGATGGAAATGTTCAAAACGAGGTTTCGGCATAGAGATTTTTCTCAAACTAGAGGCGCCAAAAACGCCCAAACCGCCATCAATATTACAATGGACCTGCACCGGCTCGCCGAAGAAGATGTCCATGTCCGACTGTTGCTTAGTAGTCATTTGGTACAAATACAAATCGCGCGATAAAGAGCGAACATGCAGACGCAAAGGGATTTGAGAGTAGTCAAGAGAATAATAGCCAGTCCCGTTCTCCCAACGTTCAAATTCGATGGTAAACTCGTGAGCTCCACCTTGGAACATATCGTTGCTGAAAACCATTTCGTCGCCGCTAAAGCTGCTGCTACCCTCACCTTCGAGCAAATCTTCCATATCAGTAGTGTTAACAATAGGGTCGTTACATTCGAAGTATTGTTGAACAAAAGCCGCTTCGTTGGTATCCCAAAGCCACGGAGAATTTTCGTCAACTTTTTCCGACATATAAGCCCTCACGGAATAGAATTCCTTTGGTGACGCGCTAGTGATTTTGAATTTAATTCTATAGAAAACACGTTCCTTAACCCAGGTGCTGTCCCATTCCCTAAAATAGCTATAAGAAGTGTCGATGACAAAGTCCACGACCTCGACAACAGGTTTCATAGGGACGCGAGTTCCAGCAGTCATAGCCTTGTCGAAGCCAGGCACCCTGGCGGTAACAGACAAAGTGTCACCCTCGTGAGGTTGCACACCAAAGAGATACCTTTCAGAAGAGTTGTCGTAAAAGCCCGCCAAGGCAACACCATTTACCGACATAGTAACATTGGCATCAGTTATAGGAGATGGATAATCGTTCTCGTCCAAAAAGAAACGGCTGCGAGAGATATAGACAGACAACGTCGAATCCTCGCTGTCGGGTTTAGAGATAAGCACAGGATAAGGGCTTATATCGCCCGGGTCGAAGTCCAGAACCTCTTGGCACGAGCAAAACAACAAAAGAAAAACAGAGACAAATATAAATCGTAAAGAATGCATAACAATATATTTGTTAAAATTTGAAACTATATGAAACAGAAGGCATTATTGGGAAGATAGAGACCTTCATCAAAGCCGAAGGATAATGGTGGCCATTGTGCTCATAATGGTGGCCATAGCTCTTGTAAACAAAGAAAGGATTCTTGTGGTTGTAAAGATTATACACACTTAGGCTCCAAGTGCGCACGCCATGTTTCTTTTGCTTGTGGAAGTTGAAGCCGACATCCAGGCGGTGATATGGGGGCATACGGAAATTGTTGCGGCTCTCCACATAAGATACGATGCCAACGCCGTCAGGGTCAACGAACTCCTGCATAGCCAGAGTACCCACATTGCCCGACGAGAACACCCAAGCCGCGCTGCAGTCAAATTCCTTGTTAGGCTTGTAGCTCACCATGATAGACAAGTCGTGGCGACGGTCATATTTAGCGGGGAAAGGCTTGCCCTCGTTGATAGTTTGGCCCTCCCGGTCAAACTGACGCATAGTGCGGCTCCAAGTGTAGCCGATCCAACCCGTGATATCGCCCACGGTGCGTTGAGCCAACAATTCCAATCCATACGACCAACCGTCGCCCATGCACACCTTATCCTCCCAGCCTGCCGACGAGCCGAAGAAGCTAGCGCCATCCTTGTACTCAATCATATTATTCATGTGCTTATAGTAGCCCTCCGCCGACAGTTCAGCGATACCCGACCAATTGTAGAAGACACCTGCCGCCACCTGATGGGCATACATAGGTTCGATACGAGCCGTGACAGGCACCCACAAGTCGGTAGGCAAACTGATGGAGCTATTAGAGAGCTGGTGCATATACTGAGTCATATAAGAATAGCCAGCTTTGATAGACAAGTCGTCGCTGAGCATCCAACGACCGCTGAGGCGCGGTTGCAAAGAAGGATAGAATTTGTTCTGGACGGCGAACCCGGTCATGTTGAGGCCAGCATTAATTTTGAAAACGTCGTTGATTGTCCAGTCATCCTCAATAAACATAGTCATCTCGTTGGCATGGACAATACTCTGACCCAGGACAGTATCATATACATAGTGGTTGGTGCCGTCGTCCTCCTCCATTTTGTTGCCCGTAACGTCAGGTTGGAAGATGTGGTGCAGCATAGCGGCGCCAAATTTCACAGAGTGATCCGGATTGGGCTGGTAGTCGAAATCCACTTTTGCCGTAATGTCGCGAATGCCCGATTTATAGAACATCTCCGCGCTGTAGTAATTTGCCGTACCATCGCCGAAGTAGTTTTCATCGATAGTCATGCTGATGTCGTTGCGATAGCGAGTGAAGGCGCCTGTGACATTCATAAAGATTTTAGGAGTCAGCTCGTAGTTCCAACGCAGCGATCCCACCAAATTGCCCCAGTTGTAGCCCAGCCTCATACTCTCCTCCCATTGTCCCATATTGTTGAATTTCACCTTGGCATAGATCTTGTCGTCGCCCGAATACCAGCTAGCTATAAGACGGCTACGATTGCTAAAGCGATGAGTAACCTTAGCATTAAGGTCGTAGAAGAAATAGCCGAAATTAGTTTTCCCCTCACCTTCCGACATAGCGGCGCCCATAGCCATGATCATAGGTTGCATAAGCAAGTCGAAATAGGTGCGGCGATAGCTGACGTTGAAAGTTGTCTTGTCCTTCCATAGAGGACCTTCGAGGTTAACTTTAGCGGCGATGACACCAATCGTGGCGTTGCCGTGCAATTTTTTGTCGTTGCCGTCATTGGTAGTGATGTCGAGCACACTAGAGAGGCGGCCGCCGAAGTGAGCAGGGAAGCTGCCTTTGTAGAGAGTAACATTCTTGATGGCGTCGGCGTTGAAAGCCGAGAAGAAACCGCCGAGATGGTTGACATTGTAGAGAGGCACACCATCGAGGAGGAAAAGATTTTGGTCAGGTCCGCCACCTCGCACGTAGATGCCCGACATACCCTCTGTGCCACTTTGCACGCCCGGCAAAAGTTGCAACGCCTTCAGCACGTCGGTCTCACCGAAAATGACAGGTACCGATTTGATATTCTCGACAGGGATATCTATGGCACTCATCTGCGACGATTTGTGCGAACTGATACGGTCGGCCGATACAATAACCGTTTTCAGTTGCGAGTTAGACTCCAGCGAAACGTTGAGTTCCTTGTTGGCGTCGAGCTGAAAGGTGTCAAAAAAAGTTTGGTAGCCCACATAGGATATGCGAAGAATGACCTTACCCTTGGGCAGCGTTAGCGAGTAGCGACCCTGAGCGTTGGTGAGAGCCCCTTTGCCCGACATCACATCATAAACCGTAGCGCTTATCAGCGTCTCGCCCGAAGCCCACGATCGAATAGTTCCGCTAATGGTGTAGTTTTGTGCCGACGCCGAAACAAAAAGCGCCAGCATAGCTATCAACAAAAAAAACTTACGATAAGAATTCATATTTAGTGTTAAACAATTACAATAAATCACAAAGAATTTTACTCACCATGGAAGAAATCGCTAATCCATCCCCTAGGCTGGTTTTTTTGGAGCAGAGTGCCACAATAGCGGCAGAAGCGAGCCGCCTCGTCGGTTTCGGAATGACCGCAACGAGGGCACACACGCAATTCCTGCATGTCAGCGTCGGGGGAATCAGGCATATTGGCATCCGAGTTATGTTTGTCATCATAGTCGCTAAAGTCCTCCGGTATAGGGATGTCGACATCGCCGTCCCCATTGCGATACTCACGAACCGTTTCACCCACCACGATACCGGTAGGCACAGCAATGATAGAGTAACCCAGCAGCATGACCAGCGTTGAAATAAATTGGCCAATAGGAGTGACCGGAGTAATGTCGCCATAGCCCACCGTAGTGATAGTGACAACAGCCCAGTAAATAGCCGTGGGGATGCTCGTCATGGCCGGATTCTTGCCACTTTCGAACATGTATATTACCGAACCGAGGATGATAGCGATAATAAAGACGAAAAGCATAAAAATCAATATCTTGGTAATACTCCGACGCATTGCGTTGATAAGATGAAAACTTTCGCGGAGGAAACGCTGCATATTGAAAATTCGGAAGATACGCAGGGTGCGCAACACACGAAGAACGGTAAGAGTCTGAGTGGCAGGGATGAGCAGGCTGAGATAGGCAGGGAAAATAGAGAGGAAGTCGATAATGCCATAGAAGGAGAAAACATACTTCCAAGGGCGTTGCAGACAGTAGATGCGCAGATAGTACTCGAGAGTGAAAGCTATGGTGAAAAACCACTCCAAACCCTTGAGCACCCAACGGAGATTGGTATGTACAGCCTCGAAACTGTCAAGAATAATAACAAGGAGATTGATACCGATAAAGATAAGCAGCCACACATCGAACCTCTTGCCCGCCGGAGTGTCGGCCTTGAAAATAATCCTGTAGATCTCCTTTTTAGTTATGTTGCGATATTTCTTTGGCAGCAGCACTTTGAAAATCAGCCAATGGAGGAAATTGCCAACAAAGTGGACAATGCCACTAGCTGTTTTACGATAGTTGATACGCGAAAAGACACCGTATAGTTTTTTCCCTATCCATATCAGCGGATGGCTCACGGCATACCACAGAAGCATGAGCAGCTTGACAAAGATGTTTGGACTTTTACTTGATGACATTTTATGTTAAAAACTTAAAAATACTATATATAATTATGTCTTACAGAGTTAACAAAAGGCCTCGACAATAGGCGGGGCAAAACAAAACACAACACAAATCACGCGCCACAAGCATTATACAATAGAGTCGACTGATTATCTTTGCGGAACATAGCAGCGGCCACTCTATGAATGTCCTCCTCAGAGACCTGACGATATAACAGAGGTTCATTATTAATCCAGTCGATATGGCCGAGCCAATCGTAGTAGCACAGCAATTGAGCACGGTCAAGCGCCTTGTAATAGCCATAAACAAAGGTCGACTCGAAACGGTTTTGCACCTTTTCCAACTCCCCATGCGGAAGAGGATCGGAAGAGAGTGAAGCAAGCTCCTCCTCAACGGCGCCTATGGCGGCATCGAAAGCGACGCCATCACAAAGTTTGCCTGCGACGAGGAAAAGACCCGGGTCGACATCTCCAGTTATAAAAGCGTCAATCTCAGTAAATAGAGCCTTAGCCTTTACCAATCTGTTGTACAGTCGTGACGAGCGTCCATTGGAGAGAATGTCGCTCACCAAGTCGGCAGCCCTCAAATCCGGATCCAGGCGAGCCGGAGCGTGGTAAGCGAGATAGAGCGCGTTGGAGGGGACATCGCGATTGAGCGATAGCGAACGCGGTTCCGTTTGGCGAGGTTCGGCAGGCAAGCAGCGTTGCGGCTTACCGCCCGAAGGAATGCTGCCATAGTATTTTTCGGCAAGACGAAGCACCTCGTCGCTTTTCACATTACCCACAACGGCGACGATGGCATTGTCGGGGCAATAGAAGCGATTGTAGAACGACGCGACGTCGTCGAGGGTAGCCTCCTGGACATGAGCGATATCGGCGCCTATAGTGCACCAGCGGTAAGGATGGACACGATAGCAGAGAGGGCGAAGATGCAGCCACATGTCGCCGTAGGGACGGTTAAGGTAGCGATAGTTGTACTCCTCGGTTACCACCGACTGCTGGACAGCGAGGCTGCGAGGCGACAAGTCGAGGTTGCACATACGGTCGCTCTCCAGCATGAAAGCCGTTTCCAAAAAGCGAGCCGGCACAGTAAGGTGATACTGAGTGAAATCGTTGTTAGTGCTGGCATTAGAATCTCCCCCGATCTTGGTGACGACCTTATCGTAGTCAGGCACATTGGCCGTGCCGCCAAACATTAGATGCTCGAAAAGATGAGCAAAGCCCGTGCGTGAGGGATTTTCGTCGCGAGCGCCGACGCCAAACAGAGAGTTCACCGACACCAAAGGCGTCGAGGCATCCTCCACAACCAGAAGAGTCAGACCGTTATCAAGAGTATATTTTTTGTATTCAACCATTTATCTATCGACAAGCAAATAAAAAACAACAATTGGTTTGCATAGGAAACAGATCGAAACAAAGATCCCACAGCAAACCATGCCATATTTTTTTATAATAACGACATTAATAAAAAAAAATTTTGCGGAGAAGTAAAAGAAAAAGGCAAATAATGCTACTAATAAAATAGCAACCGCAGAAAAACTAGCGGCGTGTTATTTTGTTTTTACACGTTCAAGACTACATTTATTTGATTATCTGATATTTCCATTTAATAACCCCACACACTTCCACAACATGAAGATTCGGAACATAACACTTTTCATCATCGCGACACTATTCACAATGGCACTCAACGCCCAACCTGGCCGTCCAGGAGGAGGGCCAGGAGGTTTTCCCGGGGGCGGTCCCGGAGGATATCCCGGCGGACCCCGAGGCGACAGACAGATGCAGCAAACCGGGCAGAAAAGTTCGACAGTAAAACAGAAAAAGAAAGTCAAAGAAGGGTCCACATTCAAGATTGTTGGATCGCTTGTAGACAGTAGCAAGAGCGAACCCATGATGTATGTCAACGTGACGCTCCTCGAGAAAGACGACAGCACATTCGTCAAGGGAGCGCGCACCGACGCCAACGGCTACTTTGAAGTAACACAAGTGCCCGCGGGCGAATATCTGCTACGCGTAAGCTATGTAGGTTATGCCACCCGATACATTCCCGTCAGCGTGAGCAACAACACCGCCTTAGGCGCCATCAACATGAAAGCCAGCGCGGCGACGCTGAAAAAAGTGACCATAAAAGCGGCGCGACCGCTATACGCCATGGATGGAGAGAAATTGGTATACAACGTTGCCGACGACCCAACGATACAATCAGGCACCACCGAAGACGCCCTCCAGAACGCACCCGGTGTTGAGGTCGACGTAGAAGGCAACATAACCCTGCGAGGTGTGAGCAGCGTAGAGATATGGGTCAACGACAAGCCCTCAAAACTTACCGCCGAGAACCTGAAGACCTACCTGCAGACCTTGCCCGCCAACGCCCTCGACCGCATCGAGACCATCACCAACCCGTCGGCGAAATATGCCACCGATGCTGAAGCCGTCATCAACATCATCACCTCGGCGCACATCAAAAAGAACCACTTTATCAGCTTTGGTCTCAACGCCGCTACCCAGCCCAACGTAAGTCCGTGGGTTAGCTACACATGGGCCAACGAGCGACTCAACATCAACCTCTTCACCAACTTCCGCTACAGCACATCCGAGAACGACTCGTGGAGTTGGAGCCGCACCCGTCAGGACAACCCCCTCTATGCCGGCAACCTCGACTCGTTGCAAGACGTCATCTACGAGAAAGACAGTTCGTGGAGCAACGGCAAAAACTACGGCGGCAGCGTAGGAATACATATCGACTACGAGATAGACAGCATGACCGATGTGGGCGTGTGGGGCAACTTCAACCTCAACGGATCCACAAGTTCCAGCGACAACTGGCACAACCGACAAGTCTTTCTCCCAACAGCAAGCCTATACCAATACGACATGAGCAACGAAGTAGGCACAACCAATATCTTTGGCATGTTTGGCGGCAACTACTCCAAAAAATTCGACCGTGAAGGTCACAACCTGCGAGTGTTTTTGTTTGGTTCCACCTCCCGAAACAGCACCGGCACCAGTTACAGTCGACTCTACAATGTTACCGACACCACGTCGACCTTCGACCAGAACACCTTCAAATATTACGACGACCTCTATCGCGGCACCGACGTCAGCCTAAGGATGCGCTACAACCGACCCTACAGCAAAAACGGAGAGATGAGCTACGGGCTCAACCTCGGCACCGACAACGACTATCGTGACTATCGCCCCTACATACTCGACACGACCTACGACGAGGACGTAACCATATTGAACGACAACCTCCTCGACGCCCTGAGGCGGTTCACCTTTGAAGACCATAACAACAGCATAGGAGCGGATGTAGAGTGGACCCATCGCTTTGGAGGTTTCACTATGCAGTTGGGCATGGGAGCCAACTTCAGCAACGACCATTTCACCTTCACCGAAACCGCCACTCCCGACGATTACAGCGTGAGCCACATCACCTACAATCCCTCCATCCACCTCAGCTACCGCACACAGTCGATGCACAATTACAAGCTCAACTACTCGCTGAGAATGCGCAACCCCTCGGCACTAGACCTGACCACCTACCGCAAATACACCGAAGACAGCTACAAGACCGGCAACCGCGACCTCACACAGAGCTACACGCACAATGCCGAAGCCGGATGGACAAAATTCTTCATGTGGGGCAGCCTTGGTGTTGAAGGCTACGGGCGCCTCTCCACAGGCGAGATAGACAACCTGACCGACGTCACCGACGCCGTCGACCCCTACATTGGGCGCATAATACAATACTCCACGCCCTACAACATTGGTTCGTCGTGGCGCTACGGAACCTCGTTCAACGCCACCTTCCGACCCTCAGGGTTCTTCAATATGCGACTCTACACCAACGTCTACGACTACGGATACAGCATGCAATATGACAAATTGGGTCAGGAAGCCTATACCGACAGCAAATGGAGCTACAGCGTACGATTGAACATGTGGACAAAAGTGTTCAACAAATACCAAATCCACGCCTCGGCCAACTACACCTCCCCCACCCTAGGACTTATGTCGACCCGCAGCGCCCGCTACTGGGTTAACATGGGCGTGCGCGCCGACTTCTTCAACCGCAAGCTTAGTGCCTTCATAAACGTACAAGACATCTTTAATTGGGGCAAAAACATAGGACAGGCAAGCAGCAACACCAACCCCTACTTCCTCAGCGAAAGCAAGAGCCGCACACTCAACAGCCGCTATATCAGTGCCGGCATCACATTGCGTTTCGGAAAGATGGAGCTTGAAAAGAACACCCAAAGTGGCAGCGAGGCAGAAGGCACCACGTCGAGTAGCACAGAGACAAGCGAATAACACCTACAGAGAGGTTAATTATTTCGCCCCGAAATCGGTATTTCGACGACATAATAGCCTATAACAATTCAAGTAATCAACACCTATCAAGTAATATAAAAAACAATAAAACAAGCATCTACAAAAAATAGATAAAAAAATTTGGTCAGAATAGAAAAAGTGTGTACTTTTGCACCCGATTTCGAGAGAACGAGACGCACAATGTCCTATGGTGTAACGGTAGCACATCTGACTCTGGATCAGCTTGTCTAGGTTCGAATCCTGGTAGGACAACCAAAAGCACTCCAAACGGGGTGCTTTTTTTGTGTTTTATGTTGTAATACACAACCAAATCAAGACCACAGATATGTGGAAAAAATCTTGATTTTGCAATCAGAAAACGGCTAAAAAAGCAAGGAAAAAAGTGTACCACAAAATGTGAAATCACACATAAAGGCATAAATATAACACCCCATCGGAGGCGTTTACGATTGGGCGAGACAGAGTGCTACGATTAGGAGAAAGACGAGGTCGACTATCTTTCGCGGCGGTTGATGACCTTTTTGAGGCGGTAGCGGTCGCCTGTGGCGGGAGCAATGGCGTCGATAAACTGCTGGTCGAAGCCCGGAGTGTCGTAGCCCCAACGCAAGAAGTTGCCCTGATTGTCGACACGCTTGACGACCTGGTCGTTGTATTTCACAATCAAGTATTTTGCCAAACGATCCCAACGTTTCATCATGCGGTCGGCATAGTTGATCGATTTGCGGTTGAGAAAGCTGCGGCGCTCGTCGGGAGTGAGCTTGTCGATGGCAGCAAGAACACTATCCTGGTCGGCGATGAAGTATTCCTCGAGTTCACGCTGAGCCATGCGGAGGTCGCCGATCATCATAGAATAGCGAGGATAGATCATGTTAGCCACCCAGTTGTTCATCCAGAAAGCCGACTCGAAGCTGAACTCGTTGCGAGGATTGTTCTCCTGACGGAAAGGGTCGGGCACCTGAGTGATGCAGCAATAGAGAGGCACATAAGCCACCATGTCGGCGTCGTCGCAGTTGAACCAAGTGACGCCGCCTACATCGTCGGGGAGCCACGAGCGCATCTGGCACGTCATGGTGAAGCCACTTTGCTGAGTAGCAATGGGGCGTTCACGGTAGAAGTCGACGCTGTCGGAGGAGCGGAAATGCATAGGGAGAGGTCTGATGGGCATGCCCCAAGGGCCGGCGGTCATATCGGCAGTCATGTCGAGCGGAGTACCCTCGAAATGGTCGCGCATGTCGCGCTGCACGTCGGACAAAGAAAGGAGCTCATCAGGTTTGACCCAAAGAGGGAGGTGGTCACATTGGCTGAAATCGCCGTTGATGTAGGGCAGATACATGTCCATATCAGAGCGATGGTGGCGGAAGAAGCTCCATACGCGGGCGTCGGCATAGCGCACATTCTCGAAGTCGATAGGGCAATAGGCGTCGCGGAAAGAGAAGCGCGCGTCGTTGCCAAGGTAGAAGCCCATTTCTTGGGCGAAAGAGACGACATCCCAAGCGTAGACACACTCGACAAGAGGGTTGTCGACAAGAAGATGCAGATGTTTGCTGCTTAAACTTTTAAACTCTCTAAGTTTTTTAGATTTCTGTTTGACGATAGCGGTACCGTCCCAACATTCGCCCTCCAAGGGGAAATGGCGGATGCGGCTGAGGTTGGCGTGAGCCGAGATGCAGTCGTCGGGGATGCGCAGGGCCACCCAAACGGCGCCGTTGCGGCCAGGTCCTTTGCCCACGATTTCCATGATCCAAGCCTCGTTGGGGTCGCAGATGGTGATGCTTTCGCCGCTGCTGTTGTAGCCATATTCCTCGACAAGACGCGCCATGCAAACGATAGCCTCGCGAGCCGTGGCGGAGCGCTGCAGGGCAAGACGCATGAGGCTGAAATAATCGAGAAGGCCGTCGTTGTTTTGCAGTTTCAAGCGGCCGTCGAAGGTGCTTTCGACGATGGTAACCTGATGGTCGTTCATAAAGCCAACGACGTTGTAGGTATACTCCACCTGGTCGACAAAGCGGCCCTCGTGAGAGGGGCCCCAGCCGTGGATGGCGATACGCTCGCCCTTGAGGTGGCGGCCGGCGGGAGTATAGAAAAGAGAACCCGCGAAGCCGAAGCCGTCGCAGTTGTAGGTGCACATCACGCTGCCATCTTTCGAGGCCTTCTTGCCGACGATAAGATTGGTGCACGCCTCACCGCCCAAGGCGATAGAGAGAATTAAAAAGAGACAAGAGAGTTTTCGCATAGACGAGGAGAATTACATGAGTTCGACGACGACGGCATGTTTAGATTTCTTTTTGACACGATAGACATAGCCGTCAATTTCGATACGAGAGGGAGCTATTTCGCCCTCGTCGAGGAGATAGATAGCATAGCGATGCATGCCGTCTTTGCTTTGGGTGTAGCGGACGCGACCCTGAGAGTAAGGTTGGAGAGGGCGAGTGCCATAAATGGCATAGCCGTTGTCGCGGAGCCATGCGCCTATTTCCTCCATGCGTTTGAGGCAAGGCTCAGGGATTTCGCCATTGGCGTCGGGGCCCACGTTGAGCAAAAGGTTGCCGCCCTTGGCGACGACATCGCAGAGCATGTGAACCAAAGTGTTGGTCGACTTGTAGTTGTCGTTGTAGACAAACGACCAGCTGTCGCCCATAGTCATGCAAGTCTCCCAAGGATAAGGGAGGACGGTGTCGGGCACCTGTTTTTCGGGAGTGCGGTAGTTCTCATATTTGCCGCCTACGCTGCGGTCGACGATCAAGAGGTCGGGGTTGTTTTCGCGGGCCATGCGAGCGATTTTAGGCATGTTGATGTCCTGGATTTGTCCGCTGCATCCGAGCCACTCCTCCGACTCCTCGTTGAGGCTCCAAGCCGGGCGGATCCATCCGCCGTCGAGCCAAAGGATGTCGATGTCGCCGTAGTTGTGAGTAAGCTCACGAATTTGGTTGTAGGTGAAGTCGCAATATTTGCGCCATCTTTCGGGGTATTGAGCGATGTTGTAGTTGACATTGCGGTCGGGAGTAGCCCATTCAGGAGCCCAATAGTCGGGGCAATGCCAGTCAGGCTTAGAGAAATAGTAGCCAATCCAAAGGTTTTGTTGGCGGAAAGCGTTGGTGAGAGCCTTAGTGATGTCGCTGAATTTGTTTTTGAAGAAAGGGCAGCTGCTGTGGGCCGAGGTGTAGGAAGTCTCCTCAGAGGCGAACATGCAGAAGCCGTCGTGGTGCTTGGTGGTGAAGACCATATATTTCATGCCCGCGTTGGCGGCGGCCTTAGCCCATTTTTCGGGGTTGAAACGTTTTGGGTTGAAAGTAGTGTTTAGCGCCTGGTACTGACGTTTGTACTCATCATAAGGCACGCCTTTGCGGTCAATCCAAGGCTCGCTGCAGATACTCCACGACTCGACGGTAGCCCACTGGGTATAGATGCCCCAATGCGCCATGAAGCCGAATTTGAGGTCCCGCCACTCGTCGAGGCGGCGGAGGATGACGGGGTCGGTTTCGTCATGTTGCTCAGCGCCCAAGTTGCGATCTGTAAGCACAGCCGCCATGTCGTTAGGTTTTTGTGCCACCATGGTGGCGAGGCAAGATAATGCCAAAAGAGAGAGGATGATTTTTTTCAAAGCTTACCAGGTGTTAGAGAGGTTAAAAGTTTCTAGATTCAAGATACAAGTTACAGGATTTAAAAAAGGGTCGCCACGCATGCAGCGACCCTAAATATGGAACACTTCGCGTTATTATTCGAACGAAGCGATAGCCTTCTTGATGATTTCGATGGCCTCGCGGAGCTGCTCTTCGGTGATGACCAGAGGAGGAGCGAAGCGGATGATGTGCTGGTGGGTAGGTTTAGCCAGGACACCCATGTCGCGCATCTTCAGGCAGACATCCCAAGCCTCTTTGCCGTTGTGAGGTTTGATGATGACGGCGTTGAGGAGGCCTTTGCCGCGTACCTTCTCGATCATGGGGCTCTTGAAGTTGGTCATTTCCTCGCGGAAGATCTTGCCGAGGCGGTCGGCGTTTTCCATGAGGTGTTCTTCCTTGATAACCTCGAGGGCAGCGATGGAGACCTTGGCAGCGATGGGGTTGCCGCCGAAAGTGGAGCCGTGCTCACCAGGTTTGATGTTGAGCATGATGTCGTCGTCGGCCAAGACGGCGCTAACGGGCATAACGCCACCGCCGAGAGCCTTGCCAAGGATGACGATGTCGGGGCGGACACCCTCGTGGTCGCAGGCGAGCATTTTGCCGGTACGGGCGATACCGCACTGGACCTCGTCGGCCATGAAGAGGACGTTATATTTCTTGCAGATGTCGTAGCATTTTTTGAGGTAGCCCTCGTCGGGGACATAGACGCCAGCCTCGCCCTGGATAGGCTCGAGGAGGAAACCGGCGACCTTCTTGCCGTGCTCAGCGAGACATTTTTCGAGAGCGTCGGGGTCGTTGTAAGGTATGCGAATGAAACCAGGAGTCATAGGACCGTAGTTGGCATAACTTTCAGGGTCGTTGCTCATGGTGATGATGGTGATGGTGCGGCCGTGGAAGTTGCCTTCGCAGCAGACGATCATAACCTCGTCGTTAGGAATGCCTTTTTTCACCACACCCCAGCGACGAGCGAGCTTAAGGGCGGTCTCGTCGGCTTCGGCGCCAGTGTTCATAGGCAGGACCTTGTCGTAGCCGAAATATTCGGTGACATATTTTTCCCATTCGCCGAGGCAGTTGTTGTAGAAAGCGCGGCTGCTGAGGGTGAGCTCGTGGGCCTGGTCGCACATAGCCTTGACAATCTTGGGGTGGCAATGACCCTGGTTGACAGCAGAATAGGCAGAGAGGAAGTCGAAATATTTCTTTCCTTCACAGTCCCAAACAAAAGCGCCTTCGCCCTTAGCGAGGACTACTGGTAGTGGATGATAATTATGGGCGCCGTATTTGGCTTCCATTTCCATGAATTGTTCTGATTTCGTCATAGTTATATTATTTTATTGAATATATACTCAATTATTAAAACGATGCAAATTTACAAAAAATCCTTGACATAAACACACGCACGAGAAAAAATATTATGAACAGCATGGTTGATAGTTTACGAGAAAGAGACGGCAAACGAGGGGCGAGATAAATAGCGGGAATGTTGAGACAGAATTACATTGTGTTTTACAGGTAATTACGAAAACAGGTGAGAGTTATTGTGATATTGTGATGTTGACCAAGGAAACCTTGTAGAAAGAAAATCAATAACTTACATACAGAAAATCTCAAATCTCAAATCTCAATTAAAAAAAAGGGTATACCTATATGGTCAAAAGAACTTTTTTTTGATTTTACTTGTTATAAATATAATGTATAATATATTGATATATAATAATATATATGATATATAATGTATATATAAAAAAAGATAGGATTTTGGAGTTAGGGTATACCTTAAAAAAACAACTGAGATTTGAGATTTGAGATCTAAAAAAATTAAGACACTAAGAAATAACAATATACAAAACAACGATAGGAATAATCGTGACGATATCTCTCAATATGGGGCTATTTTAGCATATAAAAAGTGTGTGTGTTTATTGTAAAAGGTCAATAAACGATGAGAAAAACGCTGAGATGGATAGACGGTTATGTATGGGCAAGGAGGCTATGAGTCCGCTATGAGTTCGCTGAAAGTCCACTTCACATTATTAGACACAACATATCGCACAGTATTTCCTCATGAATTTAGACGAGAGAAAAAACATATTTGTCAGAGGACAAAATTTTCGTCGATGTTATGCGTTATTAATGCCGTGGAGAAAGAGAACAACATATTAGAAGTGCGAAATCTGATTGTAGCATTCGACGGCCGCACCGTTGTCGACGAGGTGAGCTATAGCCTTGGCAAGGGGAAAACCCTGGGCATAGTGGGCGAAAGCGGGAGCGGAAAGAGTGTCAGCACGATGGCGCTGATGGGGTTGCTGCCGAAGAACGCCACGGTGAGAGGAAGTGCCCTGTTGGGGAGTGAGAAGGGAGACGGGATAGAACTGTTGTCGCTAGACGAAGAAGGATTCAGCAGAGTTAGAGGCGGCGAGATATCGATGATATTTCAAGAGCCGATGACGTCGCTCAACCCCGTGCACCGCTGCGGAAGCCAAGTGATGGAGATGCTGAGGCAGCACGAGAATGTAGGAGACGAAGAGGCTCGGAAACGCACGCTGGAGCTATTTGAAGAGGTGCTGCTGCCAAGGCCAGAGAAAATTTTTGAGAGCTACCCACACGAAATAAGCGGCGGACAGAAGCAGAGAGTGGTGATAGCCATGGCATTGATATGCAAGCCAAAAGTGATTATTGCCGACGAACCCACCACGGCGCTTGACGTCACCGTGCAGAAGACCATCCTAGACTTGTTGCGACAACTGCAGAAGCGCCACAACCTCTCCATCATCTTTATCACCCACGACCTCGGTGTGGTCGCCAACATTGCCGACGACATCGCAGTGATGTACCATGGTGAGATAGTGGAATATGGGGCAGCAGACAAGATACTTCGCGAGCCGCGGCATCCATACACACGAGGGTTGCTGGCCTGCAGACCGCCCCTGGAAGGTCGTCCCGAGCGACTTCACACCGTGGCAGACTTCATGTCGGCGGAAGGAGAGCGACAAGAGCCGGCGAAAGAGGCACCATCAGACAGAAAAAAGAGGGAGAGAAATGCCGACGACATAATCCTTTCAGTAAGGAACCTCAATGTCTCCTATCCGATAGAAAAGAGTTTTTTTGGCAAGACGAAGAAAGTCCTGAACGCCGTTGACGACATCAGTTTTGACGTTGTGAGAGGCGAGACGCTAGGACTTGTAGGCGAGTCGGGGTGCGGCAAGACAACATTGGGCAGAGCCCTGCTGCGCCTAGTAGACAGCGCCTCGGGGAGCGTAACCTTTGACGGTCAGCGTCTAGACACCCTAAGTCCCAAAGCGTTGCGGCAGCTGCGGCCAAAAATGCAGATAATATTCCAAGACCCCTACTCGTCGCTCAATCCCCGACTGACGGTAGGGCAAACCATTATGGAGCCGCTGTCGGTGTACGCCAAAGGCACCAGCACATCGAGGCGGCGCGAGAAGGTGAAGGAGCTAATGCAACGAGTAGGACTCGAGCCAGCGTGGTATGACAGATATCCACATGAGTTTTCGGGAGGTCAGCGGCAGAGAGTATGCATAGCCAGAGCCCTGGTACTAAATCCCGAGCTAGTGATATGCGACGAGTCGGTGTCGGCTTTGGACGTCTCGGTGCAGGCACAAGTGCTCAATCTGCTCAACGAGTTGAAAGCCGACTATGGATATACATATATCTTTATATCGCACGACCTTTCGGTGGTGCACTTCATTTCCGACAGGATAATGGTAATGCGCGCAGGGAAGATGATAGAACTTGCCGACGCCGACAAGTTGTTCAACAAACCTGAAAGCGACTACACACGTCAACTGATTGACGCGATTCCGAGGATAGAGCTATAGAGAGAAGATATTAGCGGCGTTTGCTAGTCATCTCCTTGGCCTCGATGGTCATGGTGGTGTGAGGCACGGCGCGCAGGCGCTCTTTGGGAATGAGCTTGCCAGTAACCTTGCAAATGCCGTAAGTTTTGTTCTCGATACGGATAAGAGCAGCCTCGAGGTCTTTGATGAACTTTTGCTGACGAGCGGCCAATTTGGAGTTTTCCTCCTTAGAGAGGACAGAGCTGCCCTCCTCAAGGGTCTTGAAAGTAGGAGAAGTATCGGTAACGTCGTTGCCGGCATTGGCCACGGCGGCATTCAAAAGATCAAGATTTTTCTTGGCATCCTCGATTTTTTTAAGAATCAACTCCTTGAATTCCTGAAGTTCTTCGTTAGAATAATATTTCTTCTCTTCTGTTTTGTCGTGTGTTGCCATAGTGAGTGATATTTCGTTATTAACAATAGTAACAACGTTGCAAATATACATTAAATTGTTTGACTTTTGCAAGTATAGACAAAAAAAAATCACATTATGCAAAGAATCACGGCATTAAAAAAAACAGACATGCTATTACAATGTCCATTTTTTGCCTTTTCGAAGTCTCTTTCGTGCAAAATAATCATCTTACAGTGAAAAAAGACTGCATCCTACAAAAGACACAATATGTCTCCACTTGTTGCGTTATAACACTAACACATCCTGCGCCAACGTTTCCTCCAATGAAAAACGCAATAATCGCCATATTTCTGTTTCTTTTTGCCGCCACTGCCTCCGCACAGTGGGACATTGACACGCTTGGATATACAAGACAATACAAATCAAAGTATCACATAGGGACTCCGTGGCACCCCGCTAATAATGAAGTGTTTTATCTTCATACGGCCGGTGATAAATTTATCACTTGCAAGGGCGGCTACATTGCTAACTTCGCTATGCTTCCGCTAAAGGCTCGCAAATCAATCGCCTCAATGCGGTGCGAAAGCTCGGAAGTGTCTAAGGTTGTCTGCACTCAGGACGAGTATCACATCAGACCTTGGCCTGAAGAGGACCGAAAGGTCGCAAGTAGACATTGGTGGGTCGTTCTTGCCGACAGCACCTGTCTTTGTTTCGACAGGCACGGACGGTTCCAGATGGTTGAACATTATTATGACGGCTTGGGAGAACGATGGACTTCTATGATTCCCGAGAAAGCTCTGTCGCATATAAAGCAGGAATGCACTGCAGAACAGAAATACCACATTCTTAGGATATCGGTGTCCGACAAGGGCTATCGTGTCTATTATTGGATTGAAACACCTGGCTTAATAACCATAGGACTTCCACCATCTTTTCTGTATGACCGGGACTGGAACGTCATCTGTCACAGCCAACCACTATAAAAGAAAACGAGGGCATTAAGCCCTCGTTTGTTGTTTTGTGCGGATGGGGGGACTCGAACCCCCACTCCGTGAGGAACTAGATCCTAAGTCTAGCGCGGCTACCAATTACGCCACATCCGCTCGAAAAGGAAGTGCAAAAATACACAAAAAAATCCAATTCAGAGCCATAAATCGGAAAAAGAAAATACACATCATTTATTATCATACAATTACAAAAGCCAAAGAGGAAGAATAAAGCCAAGAGAAGATCTCTTTTTCCATTTTTTGAACAATAAAAAAAAGACTTTTTAGTTATTGTTTGAGCAGTTTTTCATCTGTAATTTTTGATATGAAACGACTATCCTTAATAATACTGATATTGTTTATGGCGATGGTGCCACACGTGAGGGCCTCATACATACTGATACCCATGGACGAGACCCAGCGCAACCACCTGAAAGCCTATGGCATAGCCTACTACGCACTGGAGCGTGAGGTAGAGGTGACCTGGTTGCTCAACTACCGAGGGGGCGCATTTATGATGAAATACGCCGACGCCCTGGAGCGCCAAGCCAAACTGCGGGGAGTGAGCATAGAGGTCATAGCCGACGGCCAGTCGACAGCCATACTGTCGGAGATAGCCGACGCCTCGGTAAACATGGACGCCGTAAAGTTGCAAAAAGCGCCAAAGATAGCCGTCTACTCGCCCAAAACGAAGCTGCCGTGGGACGACGCTGTGACGCTGGTTATGACCTATGCCGAGATACCATACGACGTGGTATACGACGAAGAGGTTATGGCAGGCGTGCTGCCCACGTACGACTGGTTGCACCTGCACCACGAAGACTTTACAGGTCAGTACGGAAAATTTTGGGGCAACTACCGCAACGCGCAATGGTATATAGAGGATGTGCGCGACCAAGAGGCCCGGGCGCACAAGCTAGGATATTCGAAAGTGTCGCAACTGAAGCTCGCCGTGTGTCACAAGATACGCGACTTTGTTATGGGAGGCGGATTTCTCTTTGCCATGTGCAGCGCACCCGACAGCTACGACATAGCGCTGGCCGCAGAGAATGTGGACATATGCGACGTGATGTTTGACGGCGACCCCATGCAACCCAACGCCCAGCAGCTACTCGACTTTTCGAAGTGCTTTGCCTTCAAAGACTTTAGGATAAGCACCAATCCGTCGGAATACGAAGTCTCGACCATAGATATTGACGACCGAACCCGTTCAAGACAAATCAACGAGAAAAACGACTTTTTCACCCTGTTCGAGTTCTCAGCCAAATGGGATTGGATACCCACCATGCTGACACAGAACCACACACGCATAATACACGGATTCATGGGTCAGACGACGGCTTTCCGCCGGTCGACGGTGAAGAGCAGCGCCCTCATCATGGGAGAGAACAAAGAGCTTGACGAAGTGCGCTACCTGCACGGCGAATATGGCAAAGGCACATGGACCTTCCTGGGCGGCCACGACCCCGAAGACTACCGCCACTTTGTAGGCGACCCGCCCACCGACCTGTCGCTCTATCCAAACTCGCCAGGATATCGCCTTATACTGAACAACATACTCTTTCCGGCGGCGAAGAAAGAGAAGCACAAGACATGATGACGTCAAAGCAGGTTTAAAGTTTAACAACAAAAGAGATAGTTTTTGATGAAAAAAATAGTCCTCAGCATATTACTCGGCATCGTTATAAGCTCACAGATCATGGTATGCCAAGCCCAGAACTGGACACGCTACACCATGCAGAATTCAGAGCTTGGCAACTCGATACTTGCCATGACCAGCGACAACAAGAACGACAAATGGTTTGGGACAGAGCTGGGAATGGCGCGACTGAAAGGCAAGACATGGACCGACTTCTCGATGTTCAACGACAAGCTGAAAGGCCAATATGTCAACTGCCTGACCGTGGACAGCCGCAACGTGCTATGGATTGGGACCGACGACTATGGCGTGATAGAGTTTGACGGCTCGCGATGGACAGAGCACAAAGAGCAGATGAAGAAGCTGCAGATGAAATTCATATCAAAGATAGCCATAGACCGCAACGACGTGAAGTGGATAGGCGTGACTTTGGGCGGCCTGGTGCGCTACGACGGGCGCGACTGGAAGAAATACACCTCGACGGACAGCGAGCTGCTGAGCGACTTTATACTCTGTGTCGCCATCGACCGCCGCAACCGCAAATGGATTGGCACCAACGACGGCCTGTCGGTCTTTGACGACAACAAGTGGGTCTCGTACACATCGCACAACTCCAAGCTGCCACACAATATTGTCCCCGCCGTCGTCATAGACAAAAACGATGTGAAATGGCTAGGCACCCTAGGCGGATTGGTAAAGATAGAAGGAGACAAATGGACCATCTTCAACACGGCCAACAGCGCCCTGCCCAACGACCAAGTCAACGACATAGCCTTTGACCCCTCGGGGGCCCTGTGGATAGTTACCGACAACGGGGTGGCAATATTTGACGGCGCCGACCGCTGGCATGTGTACACCAGCAAGAACACGATACTGCCCGCCAGCAAACACCGCCGAGTGATGGTAGACAACCAAGGCGGCAAATGGTTTGGGAGCGAGTTGAAAGGGCTGACACGACTGAACGCCCATCCCGTAATGGGCCGCATAGTGGACGACAACGGGAAAGCCCTGAAAGGCATAACAATAACGGACGGCGCCAACACAGCCGTGACCGACGAGGACGGATACTACTACCTTGAGGTTGCCCACGGCGGCAACGTCACGATAAAACCCACCGACGAGATGCGCAGCTTTGAACCTTCAGAGATAAAGCTGCAGCAGGTGAGCCAAGCCAAACTACGCTGTGACTTCGTTGCCTCATCGGGCATGGTGGCAGAGGGCAAATCGAACGAGAAAGTTGTTGTCACGCCATATCTAGAAGAAGGCTATATAACCATCTCGATGGAGAGTGCCGTAGCCGAAGTAGAGTTTGTGAGCCCCAACGGCGACAGCGTGCGCAAGCTGCCCCAATACCGCAACGGGGCGAGAATAACCATAAGCAAGATGCCACGCATGAACTACACCCTGTTCATACGCACCGAAAAAGGGGAAAAGAAACTGCTGTTCAACCTAAAGTAGAGGACGGCCACAAAAGCCTGACCAAGAAAAAGATCAGAGAGGAGCCTTCACGCACACGACACCTGTGAGCGGTTGTGCGACAACCACGGAATCCATATCACTACATTTGTTGAAAGCCTCCTGGTCGAGGACGAGATCCTCGTGGATGACGGTGACATAACCGTCATAGTAAGTAGTGCATTGGCACCGCTTGGTGCACGAAGAGAGGCCAAGCGCCAAGAGAGCCACGAGGGAAAAGAGGAGTTTTCTCATTCGATACAATAAATAAAAAGCCGCCGACGAAGTCAGCGGCTTTTTGGTGTAATAAAAAAGATTAAAGAGTACCGGTGCAATCAGTACCCATTTTAACGCCAGCCACCTCAACAACATTGTTCATGTCGCTGCATTTCTTGATGTCGAGATTGTATTTCTCGTTCAGTTCGTCGATTGACAATTCAGTTTCGGTAGAAGTACCACCAGCAAAAACTTTGCAATTGCATTTTTTGTTGCAGCTGCTGAAGCAAGCCACGGTAGCGATAACGGCGAGAGCCAAAACGATCTTTTTCATTTTATTCTTTTGATTTAATTTGTTTTATGCCTACTCTGTATGGTTTTCGGCAACCCCATTGAACATGCAAAAGTAACTTTTTTTTCTTAATTAGTAGCCTTTTTTAGATTTTTTTTACACCAGATTCTTTTTTTTCTCATTTTTTTAAAAAATGTGTATTTTTGCATTCTTTTAGTAACGCAATCATTACACGTAACAAATTGTATACCAAAAATGAATAGACTCAAGACATTATTCTTAGCACTAAGTATGCTGGTGACAACCACGTTGTCGGCTCAACTCAACCCCGCGCATTGGAAATTCAACGTCAAGGAGTTGTCGGCCACAGAGGTAGAGCTCCAATTCCAACTCAAACTCGACGACGGATGGCATATCTATTCACAAAAATCAGATCCTAACGGACCCATACCCGCAGAATTCACCTTCACTGAGGACAAGAACTACAAAAGAGTGGGTGGCGTAGCCGAAGCTAAGCCCCACGAAGAGATGGACGACGTTTTCAAATGCGTGGTGCGATCATTCAGCGGCAAGACAACATTCCGCCAGAAGATAAAACGCAACACCGACAAGGCTTTTGAAGTCAAAGGCTCCATGTATTACCAGCTATGCAACGACGGCAGCTGCATAGCCCCCGACGACATGCCATTCACCTTCAAGGTGCCCGAATCAACGATAGTGCCCACAGCAGAAGACACCGTGGCGGAAGAGCTGACCGAGGCCGACACGACAAGCGAAGTGGCCGTAGACACCCCTGCGACAAACACGGTAGCGCCCGCGGCAGAACTCAGCGAGACACAAGACCAAGAGAAGGAGCACAAATCGCTTATTGGCCTCTTTTTTGGCGCTTTGCTCGCCGGCATTGTCACCATGTTCACCCCCTGTGTATTCCCGATGATCCCGATGACGGTGAACTTCTTTATGCACAGCAGCGACAACAAGCGTAAAAATCGTCGCCAGGCATGGGCATTTGGGCTTTCCATTGTATTCATTTTTGCTGTGATAGGAGCGCTGCTGTCGCTGGTATTCGGACCCGACTCGCTCAATTTCATTGGTACCCACGGCATACCCAACCTCATATTCTTTGTCATCTTCTTTGTCTTCTCGCTGTCATTCTTTGGCCTGTTTGAAATCAAGATGCCCGAGAAATGGGTCAACGCCAGCGACGCCCAAGCCGACAAAGGCGGTCTTATGGCGCCATTCTTCATAGCCCTGACAACCGTGTTGGTGTCGTTCTCATGCACGGGTCCCATCATCAGCGCCGCATTGGTTGAGTTTGCCACCTCCACCACCAACCGATGGATCGGCCTTGTATCCATGCTAGGCTTCGGCATTGGCTTTGCCCTACCCTTCACACTTCTGGCCTTCTTCCCCTCGGTGCTTAAAAACATGAAATCGGGCGGATGGCTCAACTCGGTGAAGATTGTCTTCGCTTTCCTCGAGCTCGCCTTTGGATTGAAATTCCTCTCCATGGCCGACCTGTTCTGGGGCTGGCGTCTGCTAGACCGCGAGGTATACCTGGCGTTGTGGATTGTCATCTTTGCTTTGATGGGTATCTACCTGATGGGCAAAATCAAGTTTAAAGGCGACGAGGATGTCCACCATATAGGCATCATCCGACTCTTCCTAATCATAGCCAGCTTCAGCTTTGTGGTTTATATGGTGCCCGGCATGTTTGGCGCGCCCCTCAAAGCCATATCGGGATTCATTCCGCCCATGAACACACAGGATTTCAACATAGAGCGACTGGTGAGCGAAGGCGGACATAGCGGATCTACCACCGAATTCCCCACGACGGTGAAATTTAAAGAGCAGCTGCACAAATACAGCGTTCCCGGCTATCACGAGTTTTACGACCTTGACGAGGCCAAAGCCTACGCCAAACAGCAGAACAAGCCCATCTTCATTGATTTTACCGGCATCAACTGCGGCAACTGCCGACTGATGGAGCAAGCGGTATGGACCGACGAGAATGTCAAGAGAACGCTTAACGAGAAATATGTTCTCTGCGCCCTGTACTGCGACGCCAACAGCATAGACTTGGACGAGGCCGACTGTGTGACCGACGACAACGGACGCGTTCTCAACAAGCTGGGCAAGAAGAACCTCTACTTCCAGCGCAGTCGCTATCAGATGAACGCCCAGCCATACTATGTCATCATCGACGCCAACGACCCCGACAACAAGCCGCTGACCAAAGACAACTACTCATATTCGCCTGATGTAGATAAATTTATGGCGTTTTTGGAAGAAGGTCTTGAGAATTACAGCAAAAAATAGTTTTTAGGCGACAAAAGAGGATCTTTTATCGCTACTGAGGCTCATTTTTAACGTTTTTTAGCTCTGCTCCTGCCATCAAAAAATCAATAGGTTACAATGGCAGGAGCTTTTTTTATGCCAAAATATTTTGTCGGTTTGCAAAAAGTGTGTAACTTTGCAATCGCTTTTTAGGGAAAGAGAGTTAATTTTAACATTTCAATTTCTAAAATTCAAATAGTGCGGGGTGGAGCAGTGGTAGCTCGTTGGGCTCATAACCCAAAGGTCGGAGGTTCAATTCCTTCCCCCGCTACCGAGATGGACTTGTCAGTTGGCAGGTCCTTTTTTTGTGCTCGTTGGGCTCATAACCCAAAGGTCGGAGGTTGGCTCATCAAGCTCGCCAGCCAAAGCACAATTCCTTCCCCCGCCACCTAAACAGAAAGGCAACTCAAACGAGTTGCCTTTACCTTGTCTATACCATTTCTATTACTGGGCAATAGTCAGATAGCGACGCTGTAGGGCCGTTAGTACACATTCCGAAGCAATAGGATTTAATCCATGGAAAGTGGTACGAGCCTTCAGCTCAGACAATGGCATTGTAAGCAATAATTTTGCAATACATTCATCAGCGAATGAGTTGCTAACTACATCAACCCCTGTGAAGTCTAGTACTACACGGTCGTTTTGTTCAATCAGCGGTATCAACTTCTCACGCACACGCTGCCCCAATGGACGAGTGCCAAGATTATCGCCGTAATCCTTAAAACTGAATGTTACCATAACTCTTCTATTTCGCTATTGTTTAAAAATGATTCATTGTATTGTGCGGCAACATCTGTTCGACCTGCGACTACTTCAGCAGGATTGATTTCTTTGTCCGTCCTAAGACACAGATAAATGATTGTTCCCTGCCAAAAATCACATTCTTCGACCGTCACCTTGCCATTTTGCATAGTCAAAGTATGGGCACCTGAGCATATAACAAATCGTATGCCCGCATTATGGACAAGAAGCGACGTGGAATAGAGGCCGAAACCCATACCTTTGCCATCTGTTACAGAGTCCTTAATACATATTTTTAGTGCTTCAGATTCTGATACATTTGCATACTTTTCGTTTTCAGAGAGAGATGACTGGATTCCTCTTCCATCATCTGCCACGAGAATGGCCACAGTATGTTCAGATGCATTATACTGCGTAATTACGGTTCCCATTTCCTTATCCGAATGCGTAAGCACATTGTCTAGAATTTCGTAAAAGCAGTAGCTCATACCTTGTAAAACAGTTGTTTCAATAGACATATGTTTTGTCAACACTCCCACTATACGTTGATAGACAGAGTATATATTTTTTTCGTCGAATACGTCTATTGAAATATCAACAATCGAATTATTGTCCGATATAAAGTATTGTTTTATAAGTGATGAGACATTCATTACATAACAAATCTCTGAAGTATTTTCTGATGCAAAAATACGTGTTTTTTTTCATGTGACAAAACGAATAGTCTTCTGTGGTTAGAAAAGGTAGTTTTATTAAAGTCGATACCTCGGCGAAAACTTGATTGTAAAAATGATTGGCTCATCAAGCTCGCCAGCCAAAGCACAATTCCTTCCCCCGCTACCGAGATGGACACATCGAAAGGTGTGTCCTTTTTTTTGTATCATGGATGGCTCATAACCCAAAGGTCGGAGGTTGGCTAGGTTTAAGCCGTTTTTTTGGTGTTGGCAGATCATGCCACATACTATTAAACAAAAAAATCTGTTATACACTAGAATCTTTTATAACATTATCGTGAACAACATCAACTATCATACTCATTCGCACTATTGCGACGGCAAAGGCGAGCTAAGGGAATATGTGGAGTACGCCATAGCACACAATTTCAAGGCCCTGGGCTTTTCGGGTCACGCGCCTGTTCCCTTTCCAAACAATTTCTCGATCAAAGACGACCAATACGTTGACTATTGCAACGAGGTTCGCGCGCTGAAAGAGGAATACAAAGACAAGATAGACATACGATTGGGGCTGGAGATAGATTACATTCCCGGCCTACTGGAAGACTTCACTACGCTTATAGCCCAAGGCGGCTTGGAATACACCATAGGCAGCGTGCACTTGATACCCAATCCCGACAATGTGGAGACTTTGAGGCATCTGAGCAACGAAGCCAAAGGCGACGAGCGGCAACAGATTCCATACAATCTGTGGTTTATCGATGGTCCACGCCAAGAGACATACGACAATGGTTTGAGGCACATATTCCACGACGACATCAAGGCAGGAGTGCGCGCTTTCTTTTATCAGAACAACGCCATGATAGAGCGCAACAGGCCCACCATTGTAGGCCATTTTGACAAGATTGTGATGCACAACCGCGACCGCTACTTCAGCTACGACGAGCCATGGTTTCAGGATTTGGTGCACGAGACCGTGCAGCTGATACACGAGAAAGGATGTATAGCCGAAATCAACACCCGAGGGCTATACAAAGGTCGCCACAACGACTACTATCCTGCCAAAAGCACGATACAGTACATGAAAGAGCTGAATATTCCCGTTTTGGTTGGCACCGACGCCCACGAGCCGTCAAATCTTGACCAATTTGAGGGGGCATACGATTTTCTGAGGGATATTGGATACCGCAACGTGGTGACAAACCTTTTTTGAATGATAGATCGACAACAATAAGCGATTGATTATAGGCGGTAATGGTGCCAAGGGAAGCGTAAAGAAAAAGGCCACACAATTAATTGTGTGGCCTTTAGAGTAATATCTGCGTTGACTATTAGAAGTTGCCTATGACGCTGACTTTGAATTCCAATGTTCCGATATTCTGCAATGACTGATAGGTGTTGAAATCCGAGTCCTTGAATTTGAATGTTATCAAGCCGGTCTGAACGTCATATTCGAAACGCTCCTGGTAGTTGTTGCCGTTGGCGTCGGTGAAATAGAAGGTGTAAGGCAACAGGTTGTCGCGTCCATCCTTGTCTATCATATAGACAAGAACCACGCCGTTGTCGATGACTTCGGGGGTGATGTCGATGTTTTCCCAAGTGGAGTAGACATAATCGACATAAAGATTATTAGAGCCATCAACTGCGGTAGCCACCTGCCATTTGTCGGGCTGAACGGTGTAATAGGAGGTTATAACTCTTGCCTTTTCGCTACAACCAGCAAGCAACATAACCATAGCCACGAGAGGTAATAGAAACTTTTTCATTATATTACGGTTTTAATAATTATTGTTTTTTGAATTGATTTATTTCTGCAAAGGTAGATATTTTTTTTGATATAAGTGGTGTTTTAAGTTTTTTTGTCTTCGGGCGGGGATGGGTATCGCGACTATTTACAAATAAAAGAGAGGCGATAAACATTCTTTTCACAATGCAAAAGTACTTCAGACTTTTGGAGTAAAACCCTAACTGTAGACATATTTTTCCGGAAGAGGATGGATTTTTCCGGAAGAGGCTAACGGAGATGTACCACGGTTATGCCATCGCCGCCAATTTCGACAGGTGCGGAATGGAAAGATTTCACCTCGTGGGTAGATTGTAAGTACTGTCTGAGTACTGTCTTGAGAATACCGAAGCCCTTGCCGTGAAGGATCTGCAGTTCCTTTTCGCCCAACAGAGCCGCGTCGTCGAGGAAGCTCTGCAACGCCGACAAAGCCTCTTCGGCGCGTTGACCCCTAAGGTCGAGGGTGGTATTGAAATATTTCCTTTTCTCGTTGATGTCGTCGTAGATGGATTGGAAGCGTGAGTTTTGCCGTTTGGTTTTGTCGACGGGTATGTTTTTCTTGGCAGTCTTGGAGATGCGATCCAAAGCAATGGTCATACGCAAGCTGTTGCTTTCGACCACAGCCTTTTTGCCTTTGAGTTCGACAAGCTGGCCATAGGTGTCGCCGTCATCTATGCGCACAATGTCGCCGATGGTCAACGGGCCCGAAGGCATAGCCTCGTCCTCCTTGTATGGCGAAGGCTCCTTTGCCTCGTCGGCGGCCAGAGCTTTGCGATGCTGTTTTCTTTGCTGGTCACGCTGGCGAGTGTGCTCGGCCTGCTGTTGCTCGATGCGCTCGGCGTCGAGTCTCATCTGTTCGCGAGCCTGCTGAGTGCGTTCTTTTTCGGCGTTGGCCTCCTTGATGTCGGCGATGGTGCGTTCGACGGTTCGGTTGGCGTCGGCGATAATCTGGCGGGCCTGCTGGCGGGCCTCGCTAAGGATGTCGTATTTTTTGCTTTCCAGTTTCTCGGTAAGACGTTGATACTTTGTCACCACCTCGTTGAGGAATTCGTCGGAGGCCTCCAACTCGCGGCGCTGGCGGGAGATTTCCTGCTTGTCGAGTTCAATTTGCTGCAGCTGGTGTTCGAAGTTGAGCATCTCCCTGCCCACTTTGCCTTCAGCGGCCTCGAGGATGTTGAAAGGGAAGCCAATCTTGGTAGCAATCTCGAAAGCGAACGAGCTGCCCGGGTGACCTATTGCCAGGCGGAAGAGAGGCAGCATACGTTCGGTGTCGTAGAGCATGGCGCCATTTTGCATGCCCTCGAAGCGGTCGGCAAGCAACTTGAGGTCGGCGAAATGAGTTGTGACGACGCCAAAAGAGCCGCGGCGGTAGAGTTCCTCGAGCAGAGCCTCGGCAATGGCGCAGCCCGAGCGTGGTTCCGTGCCACCACCCAGCTCGTCGAGAAGGAAGAGAGTGCCCTCGTCGGCGACAGAGAGGAGAGCCTTCATGTTCTGAAGGTGAGAAGAATAGGTGCTGAGGTCGTTCTCGAGCGACTGCTGGTCGCCGATGTCGATACAGACGCGAGAAAAGATGCCGAATTCCGAAGTCTCACGGCAAGGGACAAGCAAACCACATTGAAGCATATATTGCAACAAGCCGACAGCCTTGAGGCATACCGACTTGCCGCCGGCATTGGGGCCTGAAATGATAAGTATACGCGCCGGAGTCTTGCCACCCTGAGGCTTGTTATGCTCCCCGTCGAGGCACATGTCGAAAGGAACCACTTCCCTACCCTGTGCCCTGTGGCTGAGGAGAAGCAGAGGATGGCGCGCGTCGAGCCACCCCATCATGGGGCGGTCGTTGACGATAGGCATGACGCCACCGATGTTGATAGCGAAACGAGCTTTGGCTCGCACAAAGTCGATACGCGCCAAGAGCCAATAGGCGTCAATAAGAGTGTCGATGCGAGGGCGCAGAAAGTCGGTGAACGAAGAGAGGATGCGTTGTATCTCGTGTCGTTCGGCGAATTCCAACTCACGCAAGTCGTTGTTGAGCTCCACCACTTCGGCGGGTTCGAGGAAGGCTGTTTGGCGAGTGGCCGACTCATCTTGAATGATGCCTTTCATTTTGCGGCGGTGAGTGTCGAGCATAGGTATTACCAAACGGCCGTTGCGGATGGTGACCTCGGCATTGTCGGGAGCCCAGCCCTCACGCTTGGCCCTGGACAGCGAACGGCCTATCTGGGCGTCGACCTCGCCACGCTTACGCAGCATGGCGCGCCGAATCTCGAGCAAGTCGGGAGAGGCGTTGTCGTAAATCTCGCCTTTGTCGTCGATGATTTTGTCGAGACGCTTAAGCAGTTCAGGGTCGAGCTCGACACGCTGAGAAAGAGCGAAGAGCGAAGGGTATTTCTCGCCGGCGTCGTTCTGTAGAAAGCGCAGACATTGCGACAAAGTGCGCAACGAAGCCCTAAAGTCGACCATGGCGGTGAGGTCTATTACCGTACCCACCACGCGGAGGCGTGCCAGTTCCTCGCTCAGGTCGTAGAAGTCCTGCGACGGGAAGCTATTCTCCATCAATAGGATTTGGCGAAACTCGTCGGTTTGCCGCAGTTGTTCCTCAACGACAGCTTTGTCGCTGCTGAACGACATTTCCCCGACCATGCGTTCGGCGAGGCGGTTGGTGGTTTCGGCAGCCACAAGTTCACGTATTTTGTCAAAGGATAGTTTTTGTTCCATCAGTAAATGTCGAAAAAAGAGGGGGGATAATATCGTTAAAAATTGCGTTGAGGAAGGTCGAAATCGAGGTTGAAAGGCCAATGTTCACGGAATGTGTCGAGTTTAGCGGCGTCGAGTTCGGCGACAATGACGCGCTCCGAGTTGTCGTTGGCGGCATCACGAGGTTCTATCTGACACATAGGCAAGCCTTTGAAGTCGACAATAGCAGAACATCCGGCGTATTCTATTCCCGTGCTGTCGCATCCGGTGCGATTGCAGCCGACGACATAAGAGAGATTCTCTATTGCCCTGGCCTTGAGCAACGTTGTCCATGCCTGATGGCGCGAGCCCGGCCAGTTGGCACAAATCATAAGCAGGTCGTAATCCCAGTCGGCGCTGTTGCGCAGCCACAAAGGGAAGCGCAGGTCGTAGCACACCGCAGGGCGTATGCGCCATCCGCGCCATTGGACGGTGACACGACGTTGACCGCGTATCACCTGCGACGCCTCACTACTCATGCGGAACGTGTGACCCTTGTCGTAGTAATCGTAGCCGCCGTCGGGGCGCACAAGGTGCATGCGGTTGTAAACCCCTTCAGGTTGGCACACCGTCCAGCTGCCAACAAAAAGAGCGTTGTGCCTTTGCGCCATAGCAAGGGCGAAGTCGAAGGCAGCTCCGCAAGGTTTTTCGGCTTGCCGAGCCATGTGGTCGCCAAAGCCCGTGCTGAAAGTTTCGGGAACGACGAGGATGTCGACAGGTTGCGACAACGACGAGAAAGCCTTCTCGACCTTGTCGAAATTGGCCTGAGGGTTTTCCCAGACGATATCCTGTTGGTATAGCGCCACACGCAATTTATTCTGCTTCATATCACATCTATTATCATTGGCAGTTGCACACATAATCCCATCGTTTGCGAGGCGTAGGAAGAAGTTCCTCGATAGCCTGCTGGTTGTCCCATGTCAGCGGACAGACACGAAGGTCGATGACCTTGAGAGTATAGTTAAGCGCCACGAAAGACGGAGGGAAAGAGATGATACCCGTGCACCAGAGAATCAGCTCCTCGAGTTTGGTTAGCGACGACATTTCGTCGGGCAAATCGAGGATAGGGTTTCTACTAAGATTTAAGTATTTGAGATTCACCAAGCGGCCCATCTCGGGAGGGACAACGCGAATACGGTTTCTTCGCATGTCGAGGGTTTCGAGATGTGTGAGTGTTCCTATCTCAGGCGGTATGCTGTCGATGAAATTACGGCCCAGGTCGAGAGTGCGCAAATTGTGCATCTGGAACACCTTGGGAGGTATCTGCCGCAACCGCTTGTAGTTGAGCCGCAGGATGTAGACCGAGTCGGGGTTACGCACATCCTTCAGCGACTTGTAGACCTTGTCTCGTTGGGCGTTGAGACCGAAGACGAGCCCGAAAAAAAACAAGAAGAGAGCTATTTTCTTCATTTGTGAGTCAAAAAAAAAGTTGTAATATTATTCCATAAGCGACGTCAGAGGTGGTGTATTGGAACATAATGCTTTCACCTTGCTGCAGTCGTCCTTAAGCTGTTCCACCAGCGCCTGAGGCGAGTCGAAAGTCTGTATATCCCTTATCTTGTCCAAGAACTCGACAGTCACCCTTTGGCCATAGATGTCAGACGAGAAGTCGATGATGTGCACCTCGAGGGCCGGAGCCGACGTGTGGAAAGTAGGTTGAGCGCCCAGATTGGCCATAGCCGCGTAGCGGCGGCCACCGACCAGGGCGTTCATGGCATAGACACCCGGGGCTGGCAAAAGCTTATTGGGGTCGTCCACGGCGATGTTGGCTGTGGGGAAACCAAGTCCGCTGCCCACATGGCGGCCGTGAACAACCTTGCCGCTAACGCTATAGGGGGCGCCCAGCATGCTGTTGGCAAGAACCATGTTGCCAGAAGTGAGGGCACGGCGAATTTTTGTTGAGCTAACCTCCACACCACTCAAGACGACAGCATCGTCGCGGCATATCGCGAAGCCACGACGAGAAGCCAAGTCGGTAAGAAGGTCGAAATCGTTGCTGACGCGGCTGCCGAACATGTTGTCGTAGCCCAGAAGCAAGACCCCCATGTTGAGATTGCCGCACAAGAAGCGCTCGGCGAAGGTACATGCCGACAATGAAGCCGTCTCTTTATCAAAGTGGATGATAGCGACATTCTCAACGCCACACGTCTCGAGCAGACACATACGTTCCTCGAAAGTGGAGAGGAGCGGCACAGGGTCGTCGGGTCTTAGAACCTGACGAGGATGCCTGTCGAATGTCACCACAACAGGGAGCAAGTCACGCTCCTTGGCCACCTCTTGCAAGCGGCGCAACAAATGGCGATGTCCCACATGGACACCGTCAAACATGCCAACCGTGACAACACTCTTGGATTGTAAATCGCTGAAACTATCTATATTGAACAACTTCATCGTCAAAAAAAAGTTTTACAAAAGTACAAAAAATTTGTCATATTGAAAAAAAGTAGTACTTTTGCATTTTCAAACAAAAAACAAAAAACATTTTAAAACCATTTAAAACAATAAGTTATGCCTGCAAGAATTAGATTGCAACGTCATGGTAAAAAGAATCAGCCTTTTTATCACATCGTCGTAGCGGATGGTCGTGCACCTCGCGATGGAAAATTTGTCGAGAAGTTAGGCACCTATAACCCTATGACCAACCCTGCCAGCATCGAACTCAACGAAGAGAAAGCCTGCCAGTGGCTTAAAAACGGTGCCGAGCCCAGTCCTACCTGCCGTCGAATCCTCTCCTACAAGGGTGTTCTTCTGAGACGCCACCTCCAGATTGGTGTTGAGAAAGGCGCTATCAGCCAGGAGCAAGCCGATGTGAAATACAACGAGTGGAAACAGGCCAAGGACGCTAAGATTGCCAACAAAGTGAACGAGATCAACAACAACACTCGCAACGAGGCAAAGGCTCGCCTTGAGGCAGAGAAGAAAGTCAACGAGACCAAAGCCGCCGCTGTCGACGCTAAACGTCGCGCCGCCGCCGAGGCCGAGGCAGCAGCAAAAGCTGAAGCCACCGCTGAAAACACCGAGAACGAAGCCCCCGCAGCTGAAGAAAACACCGAAGCATAATTAGCGTGGACCGACTCATAACAAAAAAGGACATGCACAACAGCATGTCCTTTTTTTTGATTAAATGACGTCCATCCCGAAACGACAACAAACGAAAAGAGATGACACAAGACGAATGCTACCGACTGGGCAAAATCACCAAGCCTTTTGGTTTCAAAGGCCAAGTGATTTTCTTCCTTGACGTGGACAGCCCCGAGGACTACGAGGAGCTTGACTCCGTATTTGTCGAGGTCAAAGGAGCCCTGGTACCTTACTTTATCAAAGAGATAAACATCAACGACAACAAGGCCACCGTCACCTTTGAGGACCTCACACCCCAAGAGGCCCAAGCCCTTGTTGGCAACGACCTTTACCTGCCCCTGGACCTGCTGCCCAAACTCGACGGCAACCGATTCTACTACCACGAGATTATTGGCTGGCACGTTGTAGACGACGAAAAAGGCGACATAGGCACGATAGCATCTGTTATAGACTACCCCGCCCAGGCTCTATTTCAAATCATGCTGGGCGACAAAGAGATCCTTATCCCTATCATCGACCAGGTGATAGTGAAAGTGGACCGCGAGTCCAAGACGATGTTCATCCACGCTCCCGACGGTCTCATCGATTTGTATCTGGGGTAAGCGCTCCCCCACCCTTTTACGCGCCACCAAACACCAATAATGAGTTTTTTAGCTCCTTGCCACACTTCAAAATAAACACACCTTATTAAATATACGCATATTTTGTGTATATTTGCAAGATGTAATAAACCTAAGACAAAGCTTCTATTCCTCAAAAACACAACATCTTACACTACAAGCAAGCACATGGAAGAAGATATCATAACCCCTATCAACAGCGATTATGGCGACGACAGTATTGTGCATCTTGAAGACATGGTGCACATTAGGCTGCGTCCCGGTATGTATATAGGTAAACTGGGGGACGGCTCGTCGCACGACGATGGCATATACGTCCTTATCAAAGAGGTCATCGACAACGCCATCGACGAGTTCACCTCAGGCTACGGAAAACGTATCAATGTGAAGATAGACTTTGGCGAGCGCCGTGTGAGTATCAGAGACTTCGGCCGAGGCATACCGCTGGGCAAAATGATTGACGCCGTAAGCAAGCTGAACACAGGAGCAAAATACGACAGCAAAGTGTTTCAGAAATCGGTAGGTTTGAATGGTGTCGGAACCAAGGCTGTCAACGCTCTCAGCAGCTACTTCAAGGTCATGGCCGTGCGCGACGGCAAATGCCGTATTGCCGAGTTCTCGGAGGGCAACCTCACTAACGACAGCGGCATTATCGACAGCAACGAGGAAAACGGAACCCTGGTTGAATTCATTCCCGACCAAACACTTTTCGGCAACTACCACTTCGTTAACGAATATGTGGAGCGCCGCGTGTGGAACTACGCCTACCTAAACCGCGGACTAACCCTTTACTATAACGACAAACGCTACTATTCCAAGAATGGCTTGCTAGACCTTTTGGAGCACAACATGGATGGCAACGGACTCTACCCCCTAGTGCACATAAAAGAAGAGGACTTCGAATGCGCCTTCACCCATGTCAACGGCCAAAGCAGCGACTACTACTATAGCTTTGTCAACGGCCAGCACACCACCGAGGGCGGCACCCACCAAAGCGCCTTCCGAGAAGGCTTTGCGCGCGTGGTGCGCGAGTTTTACAAAAAAGACTATGAGCCTTCCGACATACGCCAAGGCCTTGTTTGCGCCCTGTGCGTACGCATTCAGGAACCCGTCTTCGAGGCCCAAACCAAAACCAAGCTAGGTTCCACCCATCTGGCCCCCAACAACGCCGACGGCACCAACGACAGCCCCTTCCTCAAGACCTATGTCCTAGACATCCTAAAACGTCATCTCGACAACTATCTCCACATCCACTCCGAAACCGCCGACGCCCTCCTCGCCAAAATAACCCAAAACGAGAAGGAACGCAAAGAGATTGCCGGCATAAAAAAAGAGGCCAAGGCCGCCAACAAGAAAGCCAGCCTCAACAACCGCAAGCTGCGCGACTGCCACATTCACTACAACAGCAACAACGCACGCCGATTGGAGACCACCATATTCATAACCGAGGGCGACTCGGCAAGCGGCAGCATAACCAAAAGCCGCGACGTGGCGACCCAAGCGGTATTCAGCCTTCGCGGCAAACCCAAGAACACATACAACATCAGCAAAGTAGAAGTGTACAAGAACGAGGAGCTGAACCTGCTCCACAACGCCCTCGACATTGACGACGGCATGGACGGTCTGCGCTACAACAACGTGGTGATCGCCACCGATGCCGATGTCGACGGCATGCACATACGACTTCTGCTGCTCACTTTCTTCCTGCGCTTCTACCCCGACCTAATACGCACGGGACACGTATACATCCTGCAAACACCACTCTTCAGGGTGCGCAACAAACAGAAAACACACTACTGCTATACCGACGAAGAACGCATAGAGGCCATCCACAACACGCCAAACGCCGAGATAACACGATTCAAAGGTCTCGGCGAAATATCGCCCGACGAATTCAAAAACTTCATCGGCAAAGACATGCGCCTCGACCCCGTGTTGCTGCACAAAGACTTCGACACAAAAGGAGTTCTGAGTTTCTATATGGGCGAGAACACATTGGAACGCCGCGAATTTATCATGGACAATCTGCGTGTTGAAGACGATGAAAGCATCGTAGTAGCGTAATTTTTATAAAAAAATTTTGCCCATTTATATAATCTTGCTATACTTGCAAAAATTTTTCAGCAATGATAGACCACAGAAATCGCAAGAAAAAACTGATAATCAGCTACAAAAACTTACCAGACAATATTCGGGAACTCTTCAAAGACGCATATCCCGACGGATATAAGGACTATCTGCAAAAGACCATTAAACCTAATGGCGAGCCAATCTTCGTTGTTCCTCTCGAAACCGACGACACCTCGTACATGGTGAAATTCGACGTCAAAATCGACACAGGTCTCGTGGAAGAAGATCTTGACAAGGACCTCTATGGCGGAGATGAAGAGCAGGGCGAAGGAGAATTCGCACCCCTGTCGGAAGCCATCGACAAGGAAGAGGGCAACGACCATGCTGTAGGCAAAATGCGCCACGGAGCCTTGGAGGAAGTTTTCGAAGGCCTTCCCGAAGACAAGAAGGAATTTGAGATGGCTAACGAAGACCTCGAGGATGAATATGGCGACCGTCCCGACGAGGACGACGACATAGACAGCTACATTGACGGCGAGAAAGACGGCGACGAGGATATCGAGCCCGACGACGACGAGCTGCTCGACATCGAGGCACTTCTCGATGAAGCCGACTCGGGCGAAGGCATGCTGCGCGAGAACAATCCACCCGAGGAGAAGCGAGGCCGCAAACGCAAATCACTCAATCCCGACATCGAAGCCGTCAAGGCTGTGGGAAGCGAAGCAAAGGCGCTGAAGAGAGGCTCGAAAGAGAAAGCAACTGTCAAAGCAAAGAAAAGCGGCTTGGCAGCAACAACCAAAGTCAAAACGACTAAAATGACTAAGACGGTTAAGGAGCCCAAAACAACGGCAAAGAAAGTCGTCGCCACCAAAACCGCCAAGGAGCCCAAAGCAACGGCCAAAGCGACAAAGACAACAAAGACAACAAAGACAAAAAAATAAGCCTACGACATACGAAAACTGAAACGATAAAGCCTTCCTTGATGGGAAGGCTTTATTGTTATATAAATCTTACGTTGATAAAGTTTCTGTAAACGTTAGCGTCAACGATAATGTTGGGGTTAACGTTGATCAACAACTTTGTTCTCGTAGAAATGCATCTCGGTCAAATATTGGAACACCGGCTCTGTCAGCATGTATTTGGGCGAATGGCCTTGGGCTATCATATTGCGTATGTAGCTCGACGAGATATCCATCATGGGCACATCGACAATATGCACATGAGGATGGTCGGCGAGGTCGCCCAATTCACTACCTGGCCTTGGATAGACATAAAGGTCGTAGTGCTCCAGTATATATTCATAGTTGCGCCAACGACGGAAATTCTCCAAATTGTCGCCACCCATAATTATAGAAAAATGCTTGTCGGGATATTTGTCAGCCAGATGTGCCAAAGTCACAACGGTGTAGCTTGGAATAGGCAAGTGCATCTCGACATCGCTGGCGCGCATGTTGTAATTATCCTCAATGGCCACACGGACCATCTGAAGGCGGTGGTGATCGGCGAGCAGAGTCTTACGTTCTTTGAAGGGATTTTGTGGCGATACAACAAACCACACCTCGTCAAGTTCTGTCAACTCAAGCATAGAGTTGGCAACAATGAGATGTCCCACATGTATGGGATTGAATGAGCCAAAGAAAAGACCCACATTCTTCATCTACAATACTATACAGCTGAAGATTAATAGTATTTATACTTCGAGATGATGCCGATGTGGCGAAGCTTGTTGCCACGGAAGGTATAAATCTCGCCCACCTCACCGGCTCCGCTGATGACTTTGAGGACAGCAATGTCGGCGACATAAGATTTGGGGAAACGTTTGAAGACAACCTTAAAGACATCCTCCTTGCTCATGCCAACATGCACACCATTGTCAAGTTTCACCTCAGGGTCGGTAATCTTGCCAGCTATCATCTCCACCCGGCCTGTGGTTATGCTGCGATACATGTCAAGATAGCTATCGTCAAGTCGACGCAAAGTATTCACCGACACCGACATAGAGTCATAATAATTCTTGTAACCAACCTCACGATACCATTGCAGCTGAGTGCTGGTTATATATTGTTCCACATTCTCCCACTTGCCAATAGGATAAATAACATAGTCAGTCAAAGAGTATACTATCATGGTATCCGCCAATACTTTAACATCTTTAACCAAATATTCAGGCTTGGCGTATGTAAGCATACGCATGGCTTTGGCGCGAGAGCTAATCTCCTGGGCTTGAAGCGACAGAAGAGACGAGAACATTATCAGGGCAAGTGCTATTTTTTTCATGATGGTTGAATAAATATTATACCCTTTAACGAAGAGTATTCCTTTTTATTATAAACACGATAAAAAAAATTAGCCGATGAACAGGGTATCCAGAGTATTAGCCTCTTTTGTCTATTCCTACCTCAAAACCACACATTTGGTCCATGACGAATCGTCTGCTCTAACAAAAGAATCACACCTGCCGGTACTCTCGACTGTCAATATCATCAGTAAAACAACTAGTAAGAAGTATCAACATCTCTAAAAAGCACTAATCATTTAACATTTATGAACTCGGATTATACTGATTTGACGGATTATCCGTGGATCCCGTATCATACGTGTTTATCTTTTTTTTCTTGGGACTGTTCTTTTTTCAAGATTTTTACGTAGATTTGTAATTTTAAAAACAAACCAGAATCCAGCTCAACTGAATATTTATCAACACAAAAGACAATGGATTACGCTTCGGTCATTGCTCAACAGCTCAACATAGGCACTCGACAAGTGCAAAAAACGATAGAACTACTGGAACAAGGGGCAACAGTACCTTTCGTAGCACGCTATCGCAAAGAGGCAACAGGAAACCTCAACGAGGTTCAGATTGCCGCCATCCGCGACATATTACTGAAACTGAAAGAGATTGACAAACGCCGAGAAGCAATAATGCAAAGCATTGAGGAGCAGGGCAAGATGAACGACGAACTTAAAGCTCAGTTGCTCAATGCCATGACTATGACCGAGTTGGAAGATCTCTACCTACCCTATAAGCCAAAGCGCAAAACCCGCGCCAGCATTGCAACGGAACGAGGTCTAAAACCACTGGCCGAGGCTCTTCGCAAACAATACCAATGCGATGTCGAGCAGCTGGCAGAACCTTACATCAACCAAGAAAAAGGTGTCGCCACCGTCGAAGAGGCGCTGGCCGGCGCACGCGACATTATCGCCGAGGAGGTTAGCGAAGACATAGCCGCACGCAACAAGATACGCAACATTTTCCGCCGCACCGCCATGCTGACATCCAAAGTGGTCAAAGCTAAAGAGGAGGAGGCCGGCAAATTCCAATCGTGGTTCGACTGGAAAGAGAACGCCATGCGAGCCCCGTCCCACCGTGTTCTCGCCATGTTCCGTGGCGAGGCGGAAGGTTTGCTCCGAGTCAAGATTGCGCCCGAAGAGGACGAGCCTGCTGTCGACGCCCTTGAACGCCAATTTGTGCGCGGCAACTACCAATCCTCCGAACAAGTGGCATTGGCTGTTAAAGACAGCTACAAACGACTTATAGCGCCATCGATAGAAACCGAATTCTACAACGCTCTGAAAGAGCATGCCGACAACGAGGCTATCAAAGTCTTTGCCGAGAACCTACGCCAGTTGCTGTTGGCATCACCCCTGGGGCAGAAACGCACTATGGCCATAGACCCTGGCTTTCGCACAGGCTGCAAGGTGGTGTGCCTCGACGCGCAAGGCCAGCTGCTTCACAACGAAACCATCTATCCCTTCACCTCGGTGCGCGAGGAGCGTGCCGCCGTCGCCAAACTCGAGGCGCTAGCCGAAGCCTTCAAAATAGAGGCCATCGCCATCGGCAACGGCACAGCGGGCCGAGAGACTGAAGAAGTTGTGAAACGTTGCCGATTCAAAAACAAGATAATAGCCGTCATGGTCAGCGAAAGCGGCGCTTCGGTATACAGCGCCAGCGACGTAGCTCGTGCCGAATTCCCCGATTATGATGTCACCGTTCGAGGCGCCGTAAGCATAGGCCGTCGCCTTATGGACCCCCTTAGCGAACTGGTGAAAATAGACCCCAAAAGCATAGGCGTGGGGCAATACCAACACGATGTGGACCAAAACAAACTTCACGACAGCTTGGAAGATGTGGTTGTAAGTTGCGTGAACAACGTCGGCGTAGAGTTGAACACCGCCAGCAAAGAACTTCTCTCTTACGTCAGCGGCATAGGTCCTGCCCTGGCATCAAAAATTGTCGACTATCGCAACCGCAATGGTGCTTTCCACAACCGCGGAGAGCTGCTCAACGTGGAACGCCTTGGCAACAAAGCCTTTGAACAATGCGCAGGATTTTTGCGTGTTCGCGAGAGCGACAATCCCCTCGACCGCAGCGCGGTACACCCTGAGCGCTACTCCCTTGTCCAGCGTATGGCGGCACGTGTCGGCGCATCGGTCAGCGACCTCATGGCAAGCAAAGAGCTTCGCTCTAAAATCAACATCGAGGATTTTGTCGACGGAGACTGTGGCTTGCCAACTCTGCAAGACATCATGAAAGAGCTTGACAAACCCGGCCTCGACCCTCGCGCCAAATTCGAAGTCTTCGAGTTTGACAAAAATGTCACTCGCATTGAAGACCTTAAGGAAGGAATGATTCTACCAGGCATAGTCACCAACATAACAGCTTTTGGCGCCTTTGTCGACGTGGGAGTGCACCAAGACGGACTGGTACATATATCACAAATGGCCAACCGGCGTGTCAACGACCCCAACGAGGTGGTACACCTCCACCAGCATGTGCAGGTCAAAGTGCTCGAAGTTGACCTCAAACGTCACAGAATATCACTAACATTGAAGATCTAAGTTTTTTTACCATCCATCAATCCCATGCGACATCCGATGCATTCAATAATATTTATTCTGATTATACTCCTCGCACTTCTTGGCTATGTCCTGGCGCATGTATGGCACATAGTTCCACTTCCCGTTTGGGGCAAATGGACATTAACCACCATCTGCCTGCTCTGCTTCTGCTGCGAGTTTCTATCTTTCGGCGCCATCGACAGAATGCCGCTGCCTTTAGCGTCGCTAATATACAACCTCGGAAACAAAACAGTCATCATTGCCCTCTACCTAGCCATTGCATTTCTGCTACTCGACATAGGGCGTTTTGTTCATATAGTTCCTCGATCCATGCTCCATGACAACCTGCCGTGCACCATAGTCATCGTCAGCCTCTTGGCAGCAGTATTCATCTATGGCAGCATACACTACCACCACAAACAACGTGTGGCCATAGACATCGACTCTCACGGCAAGGTTGAACAACCGCTGACCGCTGTGCTTGTTTCGGACATTCACATTGGCTACCACAACCGTCGCGCCGACCTTGCCAAATGGATTGACATGATTAACGCCGAGAATCCCGACATGGTTCTTATCGCCGGCGACATTATCGACATGAGCCATCGTCCTGTAGCGGAAGAAAATATGGCCGCCGAGTTCCGCCGACTGAAGGCTCCCGTCTTTGCATGCCTGGGCAACCACGAATACTATTCAGGCAACCAGAAAGCCCTCAACTTCTATCATGACGCCGGCATCACCCTGCTCGTAGACAGTTGCGCAAACTGCTGCGGGATAACGATAACAGGACGCGACGACCGCACCAACAGAAATCGGAAAAGCCTATCTCAGTTTGCTTTCGACACCACACGTTTCAACCTTCTCCTCGACCATCAGCCATACCATTTAGAGGAGGCCGAAAAAGCTGGTATCGATTTCCAGTTCAGCGGTCACACCCACAGGGGACAGATATGGCCTATGACATGGATTGTCGACGCCATGTACGAATGCGCCTGGGGCAGCCACCAAAGAGGCAACACTCGCTATTATGTAAGCTCCGGCCTCGGCATATGGGGCGCGAAATACCGCATCGGCTCCCAGTCGGAATACGTGGTGTTGACAATATTAAGCTGAAAACAGCAATTTAACCAACTATATATGATAGACTTAATACTATTATATTATAAAAAAAATGTATATTTGTCAAATATTCACAGGCACATACCACCAAGCAGATAGCTGAATATCAATACATAAAACACAACCATAAACAATTAAAACAACACACTCTTTCTTTAAAACAATAATTATTTTGTTTTAATCACTCAATTAATAATAATAAAACACCGTTTAATTACCAATAATAGCTACAACTAATATTATAAAAAGATAATGCAAACACCCTTGAAATGACTTAAAAAAATGTATTCTATATAAACCCGTTTCACACCAAACATTTATAATCGTCATAATAATTATTTCTCTCATATTATATTATACATCAAAGATATGCATTATAAAAAACACAAACCCCAATCTATACCATATTCTTTACCAAGAATATCATTAAAAGTTATTTTCTTTGCAGTCTTTATATTATTCATTCATTTACATCTTTATAGTCAAAATTGTACATTTGTATTTAAACTATCATATAGTGGTTCCTGTGTCGGCATGGGTGCAAATGTTTGGGTATCATCAATTAATGCCCAAATAGAAAGTATTATGAAAAACCAATCATTTAGCAATGCTAGTGAATGTGAATCTGCACGAGAAGTTTGTCTTGGTCTTGGAGGAACCATGTACGGTTGTACAGTCAAAATAACTGCGACTCCATGCAGTGGATGTAATAATGGGGGCACCACAACTGATATCATTTTAGGACCGACTTACGGCAATAGTTTTCAAACATCAAATCCAACAGACGAAGTTCGGGATTGGGCTGAAAACAATGAGGACTTACTAAATCTGATATCCGGAAAAACAACACCCAAAGATGAACCTTACATTTTTACCGGGGAAATGCCAGGTTCTATTATGCAATTTGCAAACAAAAAAGATGATGACAGAATAATAGCTGTCTCTAAACCCCATAAGAACACTGGAGTCAGTGGATTAGACGATTATATTAATTCTGATAAAGTATTTAAAGGAACAGACCCTTGGGGTATCTGGAATACAAGTGATGATTTTAATACAATAGACCGAATAGAATACACACACCTTAATTATTCTTCTATCCCCAAAGAACCTGACTATAGTGATGATAAATGGTATGAATTTTGGGGTAATATCGGATTGGTTGCCGTTGATTTCGGCTCAGTCATTGCATCCACAGCAGCATTAGAAGCTATAGCAATAGCCGGAGTAGGAGACTTGGCAATTCATCTATTAATAGAAGACGCCAAAGCTCTCGACAGAATGCTTCAAGGAGAGATAGTAACAACATCTGAAATATTTCAAAATACACTAGAAAACAGCGATTTAGTAGGTCCGTTTATTGACGCATTAACTGACAAAGCCGCTGAAATCACAACCCAAAGTTTGTTCATACCTGAGAAAACCGCAAATACAGTTACGTCATTATTCGGCATTGGTTCTGCAGCATATAGCGCCACATCAAGATTTTATGAATGGTCTAAAAAATATAAGGAGGAGTAATGAAAAGAGCTATCTGTATCCTATTCATCATACTAAGTGCACCTGGGTTAATAAAATCCCAGTCGGGAAAAAAATACGAGGACATTAAGATTGATGTTTTTCTGTCGAAGTCTATTGTTCAAAATACAAAACTTCAGAATGTTCTTTTTCTGAATGACATTGCACTTACAGACAACAGAAATCTATATTTAGCTTCAAATAATTGTTTTTACAGAATTGGCTTTGGACTATTTGATGAGCATATAATAAAAGGGAAAAAGATAACGACATTCTGTTCTGTTGGAAACAACATTTTTTTTGCCGACAAAAAAACGCTATACATCATAGACAGTAATGGGAAAGAATCCGTCTATGTTACTCTTCCACAAACACCACAAAAAATATGGGCTGGAAGCTCCACTATATATTGGCTGACAAAACAAAAAAACAATACATATAAACTATATGGATTACTAATAAACACAAAAAAGAATATTGAAATATGGTCATCTAAAAGACCCGTTCTTGACGTCGCCGAATTTTCAGGGACCATAACATTGTTAAGCGATAACAAGCTATATATAATTGATATAAATCAAAAAAAGCAACTAGAATTGCCATTAAAACAAGAGTTACTTGGTAAAGCATCAAATATTGCGGCAGACAACGCCAATGGTTCAATATTCATTTCTTCAGCTACAGGCACTTATATGATTAGTCAAAAAAAAATAACCAAAATATGTAAAGACTCCGGATTATTATGCTATGACAACGATGGACTTATTATTTTCACCCCTAATGACAAGTCGTTAATTCGTCTCAGAAATGAAATAATTTACACTCCTGAAAAAAGCAAGGGAGTAATTATTGAAATATTAGACTGAACCTTATGAAGAACATTATCTTTTTTATATTTCTTTTACTGTGCTGCTTCGTCAACGCTCAAAAAAAAACGAATTCGTTTGAAATTGATTTCTCCAAGCGGTATGTTCCTGTTGATGCCCGCCAAGCCATAATTGACGGCAATTATAGTAAAGCCGTAGAAATGTATACAAACATATTGAACCAAGCAAAAAATAAAAGGACCTCTTACAAAGGAGTAGATGGAAATATTGTTGCCGAATATGCATACGCTTTAGCTCTATCAGGAAATATCGAATATGCCATCACAAACATCGACCGTGCTATTGCTCTTGATGCAAAGAATGCATTTTTTTTCACATACCAAATCCTCAAAATAGCTGGATTTGATACGCTGGCGTTTTTTTTTCTTCCTGTTAAAGGGCCTGATTGGCTATCTAACAATCACACAGATCTAGCCATACAAAAGATAAATAATAATAGAGTCATAATTAGAAGATCTGATATCGAACAAGCATACAAACAAGCAATGAGCAGACAATACATACATGCTCTAACCACAGCATATTTAATCGAGAGGGAATACCCGGCCGAGTACACTCCTTATATTGTTGAGTATCTTGCATGGAAAGGATTAGGGAAAAAAGAGCCTTCAATAACAGCTCTAGAACAGGCCGTATCATTAATGGATAGCACAATACAACCCGAGGAAAAGAATCAATATATTCAGCATCTTAGCTCATTGAAAAAAGGCGAAATAATCACACAAGACAATCCTAAAAAACGTACCAAAACCATTATATACACAGGCTTTTCTTGGATGAATGGATCCTTCTCGTGGAACGGAAGAGTAGGATTATATAACAACAATAATTTTAGCACCTCTTTCAATTTCATGAAAGTTTCCGCCGATGAGCAAAGTTCGATTAATTATGGTATCTCAATATATAAAACGTGGGCAATTGTCGTCGGTGGCTTTGGTCTAAGTATGGTACATAACCGATCAGACACGGATAGTAAATGGTCTGCAAACATGTCTTTATCCACAGGATTATCAATCCCCAATGATGATAGATCGTCGTCCTACGATTTCATGTTAAACATTTTTCTTCCTATCACAAATGAATCTACCATTAACTACAGTATTACTTTAGGAAGAACCCTTTATTTCTAGATCTATGAAAAAAAACATCACCTTTATTTTACTTATAATACTTTTTTCAAGTCAAGCTCTTTATGCACAAAGCCATCATAATGTTGTTATTTCTGATGTAAATGCTGAACTATACTTTGATGGGGGAAAATTAAAAAAGGGTATATTAACTCTAACAGCAAAGAGTTCTTACAACTCTCTTGACAGTATCGACAAACAAAATTCTATACAACCCTTTATTAACAATTTAAATGCTGAACAAATAATAATTGAAAGGACTGATGAAAAAAAAGAGATGTGGCTTGTCATAGACAACAAACCTTTTTTTGTCGAAACATGGGGATCTAATGACCTTGGAATTTCATCCTATACTCCTATAGACAATCGACGTAGTAAGAGTGGACGATGGTTTAATTATTTGGGAGGAATGTTTTCCGGTTCATCAGGCTTTTCAAGCGGTACATTTAGTTATCGAATAGGATCATATCTTTTCAAATCAAAATTAGACGCTGCAATATCACTAAATCTAGGTTATATTAAATCAGAAGAAACAGCCTTCTCTGGTGATATTGGAGCCTCAACTCGATTATATTTCAAATCAATTAAAAACACAAAAATTCATCCTTATTTTGGAGCCGGAATAGCATTGATTATTTCGGAAGAAAGTCAATTTGAACCCCAACTCTTTATTGGAATTTGCTCCCAACTTGGCAATGGTACTATCGATGCCGGTCTTCGGTATGGAGCATCTAGCAAATTTGCCTTCACATATGGCTATACCTTCCAATTAAAAAAACAGAAATGAAACATACAATATGGTATATAACCCTATTATCACTTTATCTATTTACAATTAACAATACTTTTTCACAATCATATTGCTATCCTTCTATACCAGATAGTATCACAGATCGAAATCAACGTATTGAATATTGTGCCCAACATTTTTGGGACAATACAAAGGCTATTGACACAAATAATAATCAAGAAAAAAAAATGATTCTTGATTATATATACCTATTGTCAAATCTTCCATATGAAACCGTCGAGAACGAAATATACTCAACACTAAACCACTTCAAAAATGACATATATTCTTACAACTATATCATTCAATCTTTTTACCATTTTATTGTCAACCAAGACTCACCTTTCTATGATGAAGAGACCTCCATTTGTCTTGTAAAAGCAATCCATCGTAATAATAATGAAACCATTGATGACGAGCTGTTTGAGCAACTCATGGAAAAACTCACCATTAATAGAGTTGGAGAAAAAGCCACAAACTTCTCATTTGTAACCGATATCAATGATACCATTGAATTATTTGATATAAATTCTGATTATATAATCCTTGCATTTATAAATCCTGAATGCTCGAGATGTCATGCCATGATAGATTCCCTTATATCAAATAACACGCTCAATAATACCCTAAAAAAAGATAAGTTTAAGATTATAATTATCAACCCTATTGATAATCAATTCAATAATAATCAGATTACAATGCCTAACAAATGGATAAAAGGATATGATTACTCAGGGGCTATAGTTGCAAAAAAACTATATGAAATAAGATCTTTCCCATCCGTATATATTTTAGATAAAGAAAAAAAAATTATTGCAAAAGAAATTAGCAATTACTCAATCATAAAGAAGAAACTATCCTATTTCCAAAACTATTAAAAGGCTGTATCCTGAATTACTTATACCATTTTATGAAACAGATACTGCTTATTAACGATGTCGTTGGCCACAGCCATGTTGGCATGGTGGCTATGCTGCCTATTCTCACCTATATGGGTCACGCGACATACAATCTTCCCACCGCCCTTGTGTCCAACACCCTAGACTACGGCGACTTCAACGTCATGGAGACCACCGAATACATGCGTGGCACCCTTCCAGCATGGCAACGGCTGGGATTCCGCTTCGACTGCGCCTGCACGGGACTTATGTTCAGCGAAGAGCAGGCAAAACTCGTATATAACTATTGTTCTCAACTTCACGAGCAGGGAACGACCATCTTTGTCGACCCCATTATGGGCGACGGCGGCCGCCTCTACAACGGCATGAGCAATCGCCAAGTGGAGCTCATGCGCGAAATGGTTGGCATAGCCGACCTCACTTTCCCCAACTACACAGAGGCTTGCCTACTTTGCGGCATCGACTATCGCCATGACGGCATGAGTTGGAGCGAAGCGCAAAGACTTCTCGATGGCATCGTGGCTCTCGGAGCCCAGTCGGCCATAATCACTAGCGCCCATGTCGAAGGGAAAAGTTGTGTCGTCGGACGTCGCAGCGACAAACCTCTTAAGGGTATTGCCCAGCAGCATGAGGAGGGATTGTATTTCAAAATAGATTACGACGAAATACCTGTAGCCTTTCACGGCACAGGTGACATTTTCTCCGCCGTATTGATAGGAAAATTGATGAACGACGCCACTCTCAAGCAAAGCACCGAAAGAGCCATGAACGTCGTCAGCGACCTTATCTACCGCAACCGCCACCTCCCCGACAAGGAAGGCGGCATCCCCATCGAGCAATGCCTGGATCTGCTGTAAAAAAACAGACGTTCTACCACTATTCTTTAATAACCCTATTTGTGATTTGCATTATATTAAGCAATAACACACCATCACTATATTATCATAAAAGCAATGAAAAACAGCACTGTTATTTCCACAGAGGACATTCAATATATAAAAAGAGCTCTGACAAGCGCTCAAGCCTTTATAGACAACGATTTAGACGCCATTTGCGACGACGAGTATAAAGATGAGGCGGAAAATGTTCTTGATAGTATCAACAGCAGTCTTAATCTATTGGACAAATATCTATAAAAAGCAAGACTCTCTATGATACCTCAAATACGGCAAATGTAATTCTCCTACATGCTTTAATCGCATCGAATCATGTACTCCAAGTATCTTTTTGTCTTTAACGGATAGAAAGTCCGAGCAAATAATCTTTCCATCATCTCCGAAAGATATATATCCTCTATCGAACAGTTTATCTAAATTCGGAATCAAAAGTAGTCCGTTAAAGACATCAAGACGCTGCTTATTATCACTTTTTCGCCAAGGACGAATATGAGAAGCAACCAAAAATGGAGTCGTGACACAGTCAGTAACAGAGCATCCCTTCCAATAATCTATCAAGTGCTGCCTAAAAACACCCTGCCCTATTCTTGATTTTAAAATAGACTCCTTTTCTGTTGCATCTATGTTCTTATTCTTAAGTACAGCGTCTTCTTCTTGTATTATACTATCATCCAACTGTTTTCTATAATCAGACTGAGCATATTCCAAGAATTTTCTCAATCCTGAGCCTATATCACGCACTCCGCTTGGAGAATTGTATCTTTCCCTCAACGGGATGGTTTTTTTTAAATCCTCTATAATATAGTCCACACGCTCCTTTGTAATGCTTTTGTCCAGTCTATAAAACTGTGAAACATACCTAAGCCTAGTAATATAGTCTCTATACGTTTGATGTTTTTTAAAAGCATTTTTATCAACTAGATATTGATAAAAATCAGCTTGTTCATCAATAAAGAATTGCTCAGTACCCATAAAACACAAATCACTTTTTTAGCGTAATAAACGGTATCATCACCTCTTCCATCGATATTCCTCCGTGCTGGAAGGTGTTCATATAATACTGCACATATTGGTTGTAGTTGTTGGGATAGGCGAAAAAGTCGCCGCTACGCGCAAATATGTATGGCGATGTTATATATCGTTTGGGAAGGAAAATACGTTTGGGCTCTTTGACCTCAAAAACCTGCTTGGGATTGTAGTCGAGCAAACGGCCTTGCTTGTAGCGCAAATTGACCGATATGTCGCGGTCGCCCTTTACACGCACAGGATTGTCTATCTTCACCGAGCCATGATCGGTGGTGATGACGACATTGGCATCGTGCTCGGAAAGGAACTTGATAACCTCAAGGAGCGGCGAATGCTCTAGCCACGAAAGCGTCACCGAACGGTAGGCACGCTCGTCGTCGGCAAGTTCACGCACTATGTTGCTGTCGGTACGAGCATGCGAAAGCATATCGATGAAGTTGTATATAATGATGTTCAACTTGTTGTTCATCAAATTGGGAAGACTGTCGACAAGACGTTTCCCGTGTTGTACGTTGAGCACCTTGTTGTAGCTTATCTTGACATTGAATCCATGACGCTTCAAGTTCTCGGCCATCAGCTCGCTCTCATACTGGTTTTTGAAACCCTCCTCGTCCTCGTTGACCCAATATTTAGGATATTTCGACTCTATCTCAGAAGGCATAAGGCCTGCGAACATGCTGTTGCGTGCAAACTGGGTAGTGGTTGGTATTATGCTGTAATACAACTCGTCTTTGTCGACATGGAGATATTGTTCCACTAAAGGCTGTATATATTTCCATTGGTCGTAACGGAAATTGTCTATCACTATCATGAATGTGGGCTTGTCGTCCTCAAGCAAAGGGAACAAACGCTCTCTAACCACCGTAGGCGACATAAGAGGCTTCTCCTCATCACCGTTGACCCAATCGATATAGTGTTTCTCGTAAAACCGACAGAACAAATTGTTGGCCTCGGCTTTCTGCGACCTGAAAATGTCGTGGATATTGTCATCGTCGCTCGACGCCAACTCCAAGTCCCAATAGACAAGTTTTTTGTATAAATCCATCCACTCCTCGGCATCAAGACGGTCTGAAAGCCTCATACTAATCTCCCTGAACTGCTGCTGATAGCTGAATGTCGACTGTTCGCTGACAAGACGTTTGGCTTCGGTATGCTTCTTGACCGACAGCAGTATCTGATTGGGATTTACCGGTTTTATCAGATAATCTGATATTTTGCCACCAAGGGCCTGATCCATAATATGCTCCTCCTCGCTCTTGGTAATCATTATTACAGGCACGCTGGCATAGCGGCTCTTTATCTCGGTCAAAGTATCCAATCCACTCAATCCTGGCATGTTCTCGTCAAGAAACACGATATCTATTCCTCCATTGGACAACTCTTCGAGTGCCTCGTTGCCAGAGGTCACAGGTATCACAGAATAGCCTTTTTCTTCAAGAAAGAGAATATGGGGCTTGAGCAAATCTATCTCGTCGTCGGCCCACAGTATGGTGGTCTTGTCCATTTATCTGAATTTTATAGTTTTAAATTATATTTATCTTGCTATCTGAGCCTAAGCTTACAAAAAAACGTAAGCTTAAATGGTTTCTTTCGCATGTTTTTAATAAACGTGTTTTGTCTCTTTTTCGTATTCTCCCAATCTTAAAAAAGCCAAAAATGACCATTTATTACATTATCGTTGTCTCCATTAACATTTTTTTCGTAACTTTGCACACTCTAAACAAACGTACACTTCGTCTCACTAAATCCCCAAATGACATGAAACAAAGATTACTAAACGCTTTCCCTTTCAAGTTGATGCTCCACGTTGTCTGCATGGCTCTTACTGTCATCGTTATCGGCTGCTCGCCAGCGAAAAAAGGAGAAAAACTTGGCTCTAAATATTGTGCCAAACTGACGGGATTCGATCAATTCACCTCACCGTCACAATTCAAAGATTTGGCCAACTCAGCCCTTGAGTCTGTCATCATAGAATATGGAAAAAGCCTTGAGTCGTTTGCCAACGACAGCGCCAAGATCAACGAGTTCGTCAACGCCTACAACACCTCCGTAGCAAAAGGCAGCAGCGAGTTCGCTTCGGCCTACGAAGCGGCTCTACGCGCCATCTTCAAAGAGAAAGCGTGGTATCGCGAGAAAGACCCCAACAATTACTACCTCTACTCTCTTGCCGACGATTCTCTCAATGTGCTAAACTGCAAGGGCAAAATTGCCTATCATCTCCACTGCGACACACTTTTCTTCGACGACACCAACCACACCGTTGCCATCGTCGACTTCGTAGGCGACTCTATCATGAATCTCTACAAAGCTGGCGACAGCAACATGATGTCGACCTACCGTATCGCTCAGTTCGAAGACCTTATCCGCGGCACCTGGACCTACCGTCCTATGGAAAATTACTACGGCCAATGGAAATCCTCCTGGACCAACTTCAAAGAAGACGGCCGTTATGTGGGTCAGGAATGGCAATGGAACAACTGGACCGACGACTATCGCCTCTTAAAAACCCGCGGAACCTACAAATTCCAGCAAGTCGACGACACCACCTACAAGCTGATTACCGACAACGGCAGAAATGGTGTTAACGGCAAAATAGTAGTGAAAAATGTCGACAAGTTCCGTCACTACTACAGAGATGGCAGCTCTGAAATGAAAAGCCGCAGCAAGAAGGGCTCTGTCAAAGGACTCAGCTGCCTCTTTGAAGAAAAAAAATAAAGAAAAATAACATCTGTGTCACCCTCGGAATTATATCATAACAGCGAAATTGTCGCCTGGCTTCTGGAACAGACAGCCAAAAGCCAGGCTCGCCTCCACGTAAAAGGTCTTACGGGCAGCCTCACAGCCATTGTAGGCGCCACCCTGGCAAAACAGCTCCCCGACCGCAACTTCATGTTTATTGTGGGCTCGAAAGAGGATGCCTACTATCTTCAAAACGACCTAGAGAATATCCTTGGCGAAAGCGACATGGATAGCGACAACAAACGTGTCCTGCTCTTCCCCACCAGCTACCGCCGCCCCTACCAAACCGAAGAGACCGACAACGCCAACGTGCTTATGCGCTCTGAGGTCATCAAGCAACTCACCGCAGGCCGCAGCTTGGTGCTTGTATCCTACCCCGAAGCGCTCTCCGAAAAGGTGGTATCGCACCAAACCCTAACCAAAAACACTCTCCAGATTGTCAAGAACGGCAAACTGGACATGGATTTTGTCATCGACGTGCTCCAAGAATACCAGTTCGAACGTGTCGACTTCGTCGTGCAACCCGGACAGTATGCTGTGCGTGGTGGCATCATCGACGTTTTCTCCTACGCCAATGAGCTCCCCTTCCGCATCGAGTTCTTCGACGACGCCATAGAGTCGCTGCGCAGTTTCGACCCCGTCACCCAACTCTCAGTACGACATTACGACAGCGTCAATATCATCCCCGACATTGATCGATGCCGCTCCACGGAGACAAAAATCCTTACTCCCGAAAAAGTCAACCTGCTCCACTATTTCTCGAGCGAGGACATCGTATGGGCTCAGGGCCTAATGTATGTCAGCGAAACCATCGAGAAATGCTTCGCCACCGCTAAGAAGGAATTCGACTCCATTATGGCCGACAAGGAGAAAGGTCTCGTGCGCCTACAGAAGGCCAAACCCAACGAACTCTACTCCTCAGCCAACGACTTTCTCAAGGATTTGATCAACTGCAAGGTCATAGAGTCGGGCAACTCTGTCTTCTTCAACAAAGGCATCGAAAAGGAGGTCCACAGCGAGCTCCAACCCACTTTCAACAAGCAATTCGACCTGCTCAAACAATCATTCTCCACCTACAGCCAACGTGGCTACAGCCTCTACATCAGCGTCGGCAGCGAACAACAACGCAAACGCCTGGAAAAGATATTTAACGACAGTTCCTCGGATTTCAAATACGAAACCATCGACTTCCAACTCTCCAAGGGCTTTATCGACCACGACAACCACCTGCTTTGCTACACCGACCACGAAATCTTTGAGCGCTACCACAAATACACCGTCCGTGACATGAGCCAAACTCGCGAGGCGCTTACTCTCAAAGAGCTCTTCGAACTCAAACCTGGCGACTATGTCACTCACATCGACTATGGTGTGGGGCGCTTCTCGGGGCTCGAAAAAATCGAGACCGGAGGCAAACAACAGGAGGTTATCCGACTGGTATACAAAAACAACGACACTCTATACATCAGCATTCACGGCCTTCACAAAATCAGCCGCTATGTGGGCAAGGAGGGCCAACCTCCGGTCCTCAACCGACTGGGCAGCAACACATGGCAAGTGCTGAAACAGAAAACCAAACGGCAAGTTAAGGACATCGCCAAGGATCTCATCAAACTCTATGCCAAACGCAAGGCTACACGTGGCTTCGCCTTCAGTGCCGACAGCTACCTGCAACACGAGCTTGAAGCCAGCTTCATGTACGAGGACACTCCCGACCAGCTGAAAGCTACCATCGACGTCAAAAGCGATATGGAGTCGCACACACCCATGGACCGTCTGGTTTGTGGCGACGTGGGCTTCGGCAAAACTGAGGTGGCCATCCGCGCCGCCTTCAAAGCGGTGTGCGACAGCAAACAAGTGGCAGTCCTCGTTCCCAGCACCATTTTGGCTTTCCAACACTACAACACCTTCTGCGAACGTCTCAAGGGCATGCCTGTCAACATCGACTATCTCAACCGTTTTCGCACCACCAAGGAACGCAACCAAATAATCCGCGACCTCGAAAGCGGCAAAATAGACATACTTATCGGCACTCATGCAATAACCAACAGCAAACTGAAATTCAAAGACCTGGGATTGCTCATCATCGACGAAGAGCAGAAATTCGGCGTCAGCGTCAAGGAAAAGCTCAAACAGATGCGTGCCAACGTCGATGTGCTTACTCTCACGGCAACTCCCATCCCTCGCACCCTCCAATTCTCACTCATGGGCGCTCGCGACCTCAGCGTGATCCAAACACCACCTCCCAACCGACAGCCCATTCAGACCGAACTCTCCCCTTTCAGCGAGGAGCTTATCCGCGACGCCATCATGTATGAATTGTCGCGCGACGGTCAGGTGTTCTTCATCAGCAACCGCGTCGAAAACCTTCCCGAAATGGCCGGCCTCGTGGCTCGCCTGGTACCCGACGCTTCTGTCGCCATAGCCCACGGCCAAATGGAAGGCAAAGAGGTGGAAGACACCATGATGCGTTTTATTGAAGGCGAAATAGATGTGCTTGTGGCGACCTCTATCATCGAGAATGGTCTCGATATACCCAACGCCAACACCATGATTATCAACAACGCACAGCAATTCGGCCTCAGCGACTTGCACCAAATGCGCGGCCGCGTGGGACGCAGCAATCGCAAAGCATTCTGCTACATGCTCATACCCTCCTATACCGTCCTCACCGACGAGGCCCAGAAACGTCTGCGTGCCATAGAGGAATTCGCCACAGTAGGCAGCGGTTTCAACATCGCTATGCGCGACCTCGACATACGCGGCGCCGGCAACATACTTGGCGCCGAACAAAGCGGCTTCATCAGTGAAATAGGCTACGACATGTACCACAAAATCCTCAACGAAGCCATCGAGGAACTCAAAGAAAGTGACTTCCACGACCTTTTCGCCAACCAAAACGACAACACCCAAAGCCAACAGACTCAGTTTGTCAAGGAGTGTGTCATCGAAACCGACCTCGAGGTGCTGCTCCCCGACGACTATGTCAGCAACATCAGCGAACGTCTACAACTCTACAAGGAACTCAACGACCTCGTCTCAGAGGAGGAACTCGACGGCTACCGCGAACGTCTTATCGACCGTTTCGGACCTATCCCGCAAGCCACTCAGGAACTGGTAAAAACCATCACCCTTCGCCGCATGGCTAAAGAGTTCGGCATCGAAAAACTGGTACTCAAACAGGGGCGTATGGTATGCTATTTCTCCTCCAACAAAGACAACCCCTTCTTCAAGTCCGAAAACTTCAATAGACTTATCCTCTATGTGCAAAACCACCCTCGCACCGTACACATGCGCGAAACTGTAGATCGCCTCTCTTTGGTTTGCGACAACGTCGACTCTATACAATCGGCCATCGACAAACTCACAGTTCTCTGCGGCTCCTGAAACCCCAAAAGTTAACGTTAAGGTTAACGTTAAGGTTGAAATTATTAAGGTTGAAATTATTAAGGTTAAGGTTAACGTTAGCGTTAACGTCGAAACAAAAAACACTATGAAAGAATCCATTTTCCATTACGAGCTTTTCCGCCTCGGTCCTGACGATATAGCCCGCCTCCAAGCGTCTGACTCCGCCGACGACCTAACCACACTTGGGCTGTGGCACATCATCACCGCCACCTACGACGACTATGCCTCGAAAGCCGAAACTCTTTTCCGTAAAGCCATCGCTAAAGGCTCTTCCGTCGCCAAGCTCCAACTTGCCAACATGTATCGCTTGGGCGACCTAGGTCCCGTCGACCTCGACCAATATCTGCATTTGCGCGACGAAAGCATAGACGAAGGCTGTCAGATGGCGCAACTGCGCCTATGCCGCGACATCGCCTACGGCGTAGGCTGCCTGCCCGACATCGAAAAAGGCATAGCCGAAACACGTCGTCGCTTGGCGGCAATAGCATACCCCGACCCACGATGGTACGACGCTTTGGGATGGATGCTCATGTCCATCGACGCTCCCAGCGAGGAGACTAATAGCTGGTTTCTCAAAGCCATCGAATGCGGCTTCATCGACTCCTATTCCGGCCTCGTCGATATGCCCGACGCCATCGAGATGGGCCGCAAGGAGGGCTGTGGAGGCTGCTGCATTATGCTCGTCGACGAGCTGGAGAAAAAGTATCACTATGTGTGCGGCAACGACGCCAACGCCATCGACTTCTTCTCCGACCCCATCGAAAAAAGTGACTATCTCGCCAAAAACGACCAATACAAAAAGGAACTTGCCGACCAGATTATGTCGCTCTACCACGAAGCCACGCAACTCGGCGAGACGGCAGGATACTACTATCTGGGCCACATCTACTACAGCGCTGAGCTGGGCAACATGGAGGACGACGACAAGGCTTGGCAGTACTTTATGAAAGGTGCCCGCATGGGGCATTGCGTATGCCTCTCCATGCTCGCCGACATGATCGAGGAGGGCCGCGCGCCACAAGAATTCCAATGGGAGGACGCCTGCCTCTTCCGACTCAAGGCGCTTCGCTATGGCGACGACAGACAGCTGCTGAATGTCGTCCAGGCCTACTTTGAGGGCGATCTCGAGGATTACGCCGAAGAGATTGTCCGCGACTACATTCCTCGCTACGACGCTCTACCCGACGCTGACGACAGCCTCGACAACTGGCCAAAGGATGATAATGACGAAAACTCCGACGACGACCCCGAGGACGACGACGGACGTTTCGACGCATGGGCCTAAAACATTACCCCGTTGTGTTTTTCTCCGACCTCTACTCTATCTCGTACATCTGTTTCTCTCCCGAAGGGCACCACTTTTTTGTGCACCAATCGTCGCACTCTTCACCATGGGCTTTGGCGGCGTCGATGTAGTCGTCACTATGGCTATGCCACTCTTCGTGAAGGTAATACAGCTGAACAGCAATATAGCTCAGCCCTTGTTCCTCTCTCAAATCTTCGAAAAACCGTCCTGGAAACTGACTGGGCTTGTAGGTGACATATTCCTGCGCCACCAGGGGTCCATGCGCTATCGCTGTGCGTATCTCATAACTTGCGTCGTCATAATTGCTCCATTTCGCCGCCGCTTGACTCAACTCGTCGAAGGCTTGCTCTAGACTTACTGCGTTGCGATCTTGCTTGGGCCAGCTTATGTGCAAGCTAACCCTGTATATCGCCGTACCCAGGTCATAGTTCTTTTGTGCCTCCACCTCGCCACCCATAGCCAGCTGCGATGTGGGATAACTCTCCGTAGGGTCAGTATGCGTCGGCATATCGTGATGTACCGTCAATGTCTTGCCGTCATAACTGTCGCCATACGAGTTCACCCATGCCTCTATATCAAGCTCGGGAGCCAACTTTCCCGTCTCCTCGTCGACCTCTATTTCCCACCATTGGTCAAGCTGTCGCTCCTCGCCCGACTCTGTGTCTTGCGACCTGTATAGATATGGCATCATTTCGCGTTCTTCTTCATCAAGCGGCATGTCGCCGTCGGCGCAAAGACGCACAGCGGTGAGTTTTAGCCTCATTGTCGTATTCGAAAATCGATGTTTTTCTTCTGTCATAATATAATAGCGCTTAAAGGTTTAACAATTTTGGAACTCTCAAACAGAGCAAAGCCCTACCCGACTTCGTCACGCTACTCTTCGTCGCCAGGCCAAGGCTCTTTGTCATACTCATACAACGACTTGGCAAAGCTACGCCACACATCCGGCGAGCACTTGTCGGCTCTTGCGGCAAGAGTCACCTCTCTATCACGCACTTCCACATCTTCGTCGAGTGCCGTCTCTTGATAACGATACAGCCAGTAAGCGCATTTACAACTCCCTGCCATCGCTCCTCGCAGCATGAAAGGATAGGCGTCGCTCACACTTGCCCTGCATGCTCCGTATTTGCCCGCACTGGTGTCAACTACAAGATCCCAACAGGCGCTATAGTTGCCCATCAAAGCGGCCCTCTCCATTAGTTGGCGTACCTTGAGCTCATACAGTCTTTTCTGCTCTCCGCTACTGTTGTCGGCCTTCTCTTTCATGAGCAGCGCGTAATTATACATACATTTGCCGTTGCCTTCAAGTATTCCTTCTTCAAATATCTTGTTCGCTCTCTCTTCTCCTCCCTCATTCCATTCATCTCCTTCTATACATGTGGCTGTCAGTAAATTGCCATAAGCTCTGTCGTTGGGACTCTTTTTCAGCGAAAGACGTGCGTATCGTTCCGACTCTTTTCTGTCGCCCAGGGCCATATAGCTTTCACTCATGGCATTGAGCATAATCTCCGACGCCGAAGACTCGCCGCCGCTTCTCTTTATGCGTTCCTGAACCAAGCTCAGCGCCTTCTCATGATCTTTCCTGTCGCCCGATTCGTACAGCAGGGGAATCAATGTTATGGTGAAAAAAGCCATGTCGCTGTCGTTTTTAAGCGCCTCGCTGGCATATCTCTCCGCTTTTTCCTTATCTATGCGTGCCTCGCTGTTGGTGCCGCTGACGCTAATATACCGCAACAAACTCCACATGGCGTTGTATCCGCCCTTCGCCGCTATGGTGGCCAAACGCTCAACGTCGCCTTGGTCTCTGAGCGATGTCGCATTCCAATGCAGCCAATAGGCATAGAGGAAACAGGCGGTGATATTGTCTTGATTGGCAGAGTCTCTGCGTACAATCTCCACTTGCTCGGGTTTTAGGCGGTTTATAGCCTCATGGTTGTAAAACAACGCCAATGACCTGAGCCGCTCTTCACTTTGGGGCTTACCTGGAGTGTACACTCTGTCAAATAGTTCCGACCATTTGTTGCTGCTATAAAGCCACTCTACCGCCTCACGCGAAAAGCCCGACCTCGTCATCCCGTAAACCACCTTGTGACTACTTGTATGGTAGCTATTGTTGAAGCGGGGATCACTATAGCACTCGTTCCAATCTTGGCGCCAGTAGGCCGCCGGTCCTTTGCGCTCGCACATGATCATCAATTTGCCACTATGCTCGTTCTGACAGGCTATCCTCGACCCTATCGCCTCCACCGAGGCGGGGATAAACAACGTTTGCAATGTGTCGCAGTATCCAAAGCACTCTCGTCCCAAGCTCCTCACTTCATCGCCTAAATCGACATCGTGCAGACGCTTGCAGCCCCAAAAAGCCTCGTCCTCTATCTTGGCAGCACCTTTCACAACCACGCTCTCCAAATAGCGACAGTTTCTGAAAGCGTCATGTTTTATTACCCTTACGCTGGAAGGCACCACGACGCTCACCAGATTCACTGTTCCGTCGCCACTGCCTTCTTTTCCGCTAAAGGCATTTGTCTCTATGGTAGTCACTCCGTCGGGAATCTCCACATGCGATTGCCACAACTCGCACTCTTGCAACACGCCGTCCTCAATCTTGAAACTGTTCTCCCTCTGGTGCTTGTCGCTCTTTTTCTTCTCTATTGGCTCTGTTGCGTCGCCTTCAGCGTCGCCACATTCGTCGCTCTCTTGGTCAAGTGTCAGCCTTACTGTCAGCTGAAAGGTAGCATAGTCCCGCCCTTTTTCGTCCGATTTAAAGGCCTTCTCCGGGGTTATGGTGTATTTCATCTCTCCATACTCGATAATCATCTCTGTATCGGAGTAATACACTACCGTTATGCTTGGGAAGAGATCTACAGCGGCTCCTTTCATCTCACTGCTTTTTATTCGCAGCGGAACCAACTCTCTGAATGCAGGATATTTCTTCGCCGCCGGTGTGTCGGGACGGGCAAAAGCCTTCGACGCCGAACCCAGATATTGGTCGGCTTGCCAATCTATCTCCACCACACACAAATCCCAGCTATAAGGTTTCCAGTTGTCTCCAAACCCATCGGGAAGCTCATACGGCAAGTCCATCTCAAAGCTCTCTCCGTCTATCTTCATGCTTACCCTGATGTTCATCTTGGTAATTTCGTCAAGCCGTCCCTCTTTGTCGTCGGCAAGGAGCTTCTCGCCCAATTTTGAGGGGAAATCCTCGGCGTCGAGGGTCATATACACCTCCCCAGACTTCTCTCCACGCCTCGACAAAAAAACGCTCAACTTTATCTCTCTCACAGCTCTGTCATACAACGACGTCAACTCTGTGGGTCTCAATGGATATTCCGACAATGGCAACGCAAAGGGGTCTTCCCATTTCTTATCCTCAATTGCTTTATCCAGCAAATAAGCTATGTTTCTGCTTCCGCGATATTCATATGGTTTCTCCACCTCTTCCTTGTCTGGGGTAATCAATGTGCCGCCGCACTCCCACTCATTGAGTTTCAAGTCTTGGCTACCCAACTCATAACATTTGTCAACCTTGCCACCGGGGTATTCCAGTGTGGCACATGTCTTTATCGTTATACCAGTTATCGTGGCATTTCTATTCTCGTAATCGGCCATCTTGCGTGCCAGCATGTCGGGAAATTCACAATGGTCTATCTCTGCAAATGGCTCGAGATAGGGATTGTACGTCGACAGCAGCACATAGTAATACAACCTCTTCACCTTTGTACCCTTAGGCAGAGCGGTATGTTTGTCAAGTTCTTCTATGGCTTTGGCACACCAATCGACCTCTTGCTCTCTCACCATCCTCACCACTCGTTCCAAGTTTCTGTTACCCTGCCAGTCAATGTCGGGCTGGGCGCCATGCAGATCCACCGTAGCAGGGTCGGTGCGGAAGTCGCTAACATAAAGTTTCTTAATCATAATTATGGATTTTTGTAATTTTATGTGTCGTGTTTGTTTTGTGATTTTGGCTCTTCATCGCCAACCTTGTTGGCTTTATTTCCTAGTGTTTTTCCGTCATCTTGAAACTTCGGAACCTTGATGTTGTCGACGATGTCTCCTGCACTCGTATCAACTTGTCGCCGAAATGCATTGTTTTGTCGTCGCTGTCAGGATTTTCGGTACGATAGACTTGGAACAGTTTGTTGTATTCACGCAAAAAATCAGCACTACGCACGTCAAGTATAATCTCATAGCATACCTCGTCTTTGGGGTCCATCTTGAAAGTGCACCTATAGTCGGCGGTGTTTATTATCATCACCCCCTCCACGCGGTTGCCGGCGGGCATATAGGTTATGTCAAACTGCTGACTCTCGGCGCTCTCGTTGCCAACAAAAGCGCCCAGCGACTGCACTATATGGTGTGCGTCACGTCCCAGTTGTTCTGCTATATACGACGCTTGCCCATGCACACAGCAAACTGTGAACAATAGTATCAGGTATATGACATTTTTCTTCATTGCACCATTCTGTCCATTATTTTGACAATAGTGTCGCGCATCTTGTCGTGATAGTCGTTCAAAAACGTGCCGTCGGCGCGGTTGGCGATAATCAAACATACCGTCAAAGCCTCGTGTCCCATAATCTTTGAGAGCCCATAGATGGCCGATGTCTCCATCTCAAGGTTTGTCACCTTCAAGCCATCCCATTCAAACGAGGCCAGTTTCTCGTTAAGGTCGCCAATGCTGGGCGCTATGCGTATGTGGCGTCCCTGCGGAGCATAAAAGCCAGGCGCTGTGGCGGTAATGCCTTTCACAGTAATATCCGCCACCTTGCCGAGCAATTCGCCGCTGCCCTTAACACAATAGGGGCGCGCCAGTCGCGGCGAAAAGTCCATATGCTTAACAAAGGCCTCGGTCATAGCTTCCTCCAACTCGTTGTCGTCATGCTCGTAGTAGTTCAACAGGCCGTCGAGCCCCACAGCGTAGGCCGACGCGACTAGCGTACCTACGGGTATTTCGCTGTGCAGCGAGCCCGATGTGCCTATTCGCACCATGTTCAGGCGACGATGAGCCTCCTTCACTTCGCCCTTCTCAAGGTCGATATTGGCAGCAGCGTCAAGTTCTGTAACCACGATGTCTATATTGTCGCATCCCATGCCTGTGCTGAGGGCCGTGAATCGATGGCCATGATAGGTGCCTGTAAGGGCATGCAGCTCTCGGTTCTGACTTTCATACTCTATGGTGTCAAAAATCTTCTTGAACATATTCACTCGTTCGGGATCTCCAACAAGGAATATGTCGTCGGCCAGATTCTCACCTTTCATATTGATGTGGTAAAGGCTCCCATTGGGAGCCAATACCAGTTCGCTTGATTTTAACATTTTCTTTTTTAGAGGTTATGCGGTGTTCTACTTTCTATCTCTTCACCAACGTCATGTTCCAACTATCTTGTTCTGCTCGAGCCCCTGTTGGTGTTGTCGTTGCGGCTGCTGGTGTTGCGGCTGTCGCTCGATGTTGTTGTGGCGCTTGTGCCTCTGCTGTTGCTACGGCCGCTCGTCGTTGTCCCACGATTGTTGTTGGTTGTCGATTTGCTGTCGTTAGTTGTCGTTGTTGAGCTGCCGCGTGTGTTGCCACTGGTGCCGCGAGTGTTAGTATTCGTTGTTGTGCCACCGCGACTGTTCGAACTTGTTGTGGCGCTGCCGCGATTGTTGCTAGAGCCACTGTTTGTAGCATTGCCGCGATTGTTGCTAGAGCCACTGTTAGTAGCATTGCCGCGTCCGTTGCTAGAGCCACTGTTAGTAGCATTGCCGCGTCCGTTGCTCGAACCGCTGTTCACCGTGTTGTCGCGTCCTCCGGTATTGCCGCTATTCACTGCGTTGCCTCTGCTGTTCGAGCCTCCGGTTGCGTTGCCGCGTCCGTTCACTGTACCGCTGTTGGCCGATGTGTTGCGACTCGTGGTTCCTGGGTTGCCGGCGTTGTTCATAGAGTTGCCGCTGCGGGCTCCTCCCACGTTGTTGAATGCTGTCGAGCGGTTGCCTGTGGCTCCTCTGTTGCCGCCCACATAGCCGTGTCCGTCAGGTGTCATTGGGTAGGTCACGCCGGGGGTGAAGGGTCTTGATGGCACAGGTGCAGGAGTATGGGGTGTTCTCATATAGTAGGGGTGGTATGGTGCGGGGCCGCCGTGATGTACTGGGGGACGCCATCCATAGCAATGTATTTCATAGTGGTATGTGTACATGTGGCGGAAGTGCGGGTCGTGGTAGTGGCGTACAAATGCGTTGTAGGGAGGCATTGTCCAATAGAAGTTGGGGGTCGTCACCGTGCTGCGGAAGCGAAGATACTGTGCAGCGCTGTACATCTTGTTGCCATAGGCGTTGTATAGCCAGATGCAGGCCAGGTCTATAGGCATGTATATCTCTTCTCCTGTATAGGCATCATAGCCGTATAGCCATATCTCATAATATTTGCTGTTTACCGGCTCTGCCCATACTTCGTTGACGATAACGTATGTAGCCAACTCATACTCGTAGCCACAGTATATCATAAGTTCGTTCTGAGCATCGAGGGCATTGGCAACTCGCATCGCCTGTGGGCGTGTAAAGTAACGTACTGAATTGGCCGACGCCGCTAGCGTCATAACTGCCAGAACTACTGTCAAAATGAGTTTTTTCATGATTGTCTCCTTTCTTCTTTTCTCCCTGTTCCTTCAACTGGGAGTTTTTTGATTATTTATTGTTTCATTTATTTCGTATCACTTCAAATACTATTCTTTGACAATTTAACTATTTTTAATATAGCACTTTTCGTCAAATGGCATGATTTATAATATTGTGCAAAAGTATCACTTTTTTTCATAAATACATATCTGTTTTCTTTTTTTTGACAAAAAAAATGTATATTTGCAAATATGAAAGTTGCTTTCATTGGTTGACACAAACAAGCTATCATCCTAGAAACAAATATATTACCATACCTAAAAAAAAAACATACCATTATGAGCCAAAAAACAATACTGTCATTTCTTTTGACAACAACAATGGCTCTGTCGCTGTTCTGTCAAACTTCCAACATCAAAACCATACAGAGCATAAGATCCTCATTCCAAATTGTTCGGCATTGGGAGTTCGGCATCTCTGTCATCTACGCCCACACTGTCGACAACAACGGCGTCTTTATCATCTGCGACACAACGACCCCAAACCAGGCCAAAGCCTTCTTCCTCCCCGCTGGCATCAAAGTGTATGACTTCGAACTGGGACCCGATAATGTACATTTCTGCGGTTCGGAAAATGATTCCTTAGGTATCGTAGGTTGGTTCAACATCCCCAACGTCCTACTCTACAGCGACAATGTACGCATTGCTAAGATTATAGACCCATTCCCCGACGGCGCCATGGTTAAGAGAATCACCAAAATGGACTATCATTACATGCCCTTCGTCAACCAATACCGTTATGCGGCTATAGGCGACATTGTCCTTTTCAGAGGCGGCTCTGCCGACACCCTCACCACCATTCTGGACATCGGCACCGACTACTCCAACTGGTACTGCAGGGCTCTCCGCGACGACAGCCCAAACATCCGTTACACCGATATCGCCGTCGGCGACAGCTGCATCGTCACAACCGGCACCTATCTATACAACAACGAGCCATGCTTCAGAGTTTTCAAGCGCATTGTCAACAACTACCTCTCCGACGAGCTCTTTCCCACCTACCCCTCTGCCTTCTTCGGCGAGAACCTACTCGGCGGCACACTGGTGTCTCACATAAACGGTGACAAATTCGCCATAGCCTACGGCGTCAACGCCAGAAACAAAACCGCCAACGCCTTATCTCTGATTGACATCGACATCTCCTCTCCCTCTATCACTCCCGTATGGGGTGTACACCAAAACCTTTGCGACAGTATTGAGCCCCAATACTCTGTTCGAGACATCCGCTATAGCCCTTATTGGCAAAAGCTGTATCTCCTGCACGACATCTGCGGCGCCCCTTTTCACAACCTACTCAACGAATTCGACTTATCCTCCGGAATACCGTCGTCGTCATTGCTCTCATGGCATAACCAACTGCATCTTAACAGCGTTTGCAACAAATGGACCGGCGACTTCTCCCTCTCCTCTGGATATGACAACAACCACTATCTTATCCTATTCTCAAAAAAACACTTCTTCCTGACCAACTGCGTGAAAAACACTGAAACTTCCGATGTGAAGTTTTACCCCGTACTGTACGATTTCGAGAACCCTGGAAGGATATACGACATCCGTACTATACATATAGATTATACTCCTGTCCTTTTTGATTTGGACATCCTGACACTATGTGAGGAATAGTGCACCATCATTGTTATTTTTGCCCCCAAAAATGTAACTTGGTAATATTTAATTGACATAATAATTAATGTTAACCATCTGCAATACAACATATCGTTTAACTCAAAAATACGCCGTTATACTTAACATGAGAAAAAATATCATTGCAATAGCTTTTATCACACTTACCACCATCTCATATGCACAGAATTGGTTCTACCATAATGTGGGAGACACCATTCACGGCTACGACTCTATCTACTTCACCAACTTCAGGTACGACACGTGGCTCAACGACACCAATTCATACAGAAAAGACGCTTTTTACTTCTCCACAAACGGCAATGATTTGGGAGGCGAGAAACTTATGCGTTTTTACACCCCCACACCTCTGAAAATCATAGGTCTCGCTGCCGCAGTGTCATATAGCGACGGCGTAAGCATTTACTACGACCAAAGCATACCGCGGCCTGATCAAGAATATCTACTCCTCTATGATGCTGAGCCCGACACACTGGAACTGAAAAAAAGCGCTCCATGGAATCATTATGACCCTCACCGCATTTTCGAATTCGACTGCAGAAATACCCGAATAATTAATAACAGTTGTGTATCAGATCTACGATATTTCAGATATGCACCTCTTTACGAATGCTATTTCGAGGACAAGCCCATAATTGTGACCGACTCGTTTTATGTCGGAGTGACTTTCCATACCTGGAGATACATCCTCGATCCCGAAACTCCATTTACATGGAACTCTACTGAAGTTTATTACATAAGAAGCAGTAGTGACATGGCAGACACAACTCTCTGCGATAAAACACCTTATTTTCATTACATTTTTCGTCCTGAATTCAGTTCTCTCTACTCTTATATGCAACCTGGGAACAACTATCATTCCGACGCAAGGGAATACTACATCATGTTCCCCATCATCGAGCTGGACACCCTCCCTCCCGACACAGTACCCTATGTCTGCCCTCGTGTCGACACCCTACGCCTCGCAGACCGCAGCGACAACCAGGCTCTGCTCATGTGGGACGCCAACCAGGAGCACCAGGCTTGGCAAATCTGCCTCTCCCCTGAGGGCGACACCATAGGCTCAGGTCTCCTCGACACCATCATCTCTCAACAATTCTTCCAACTCTCCGACATCGACTCCAACGACAACC
>JAEEGL015636201.1_pt1 | contig 96663 bp, 73 predicted proteins | sample 9134231 | NCBI WGS metagenome assembly JAEEGL01 (sample SAMN16246548, study PRJNA631951) | gut metagenome | biome: gut microbiome; feature: rumen; material: fiber-attached | host: Bos | place: Iran: Karaj | collected 2018-10 | reverse complement strand
TCGGGCGGTAGGCACGCACGGCGGAAAGATGCGCGAACGCGCTTGCGCCGTTGTGCGCGAAGTCCACGCAGACCGTAAACGCGCCGCGGTAGACGAGCTCCTCCCGTCCGCGGATGTGAACGTCGGAAAGACCTTTACGGATGTCTTCCAGGGAGATGCCCATGTGATCCGCAACCGCGATCGCCGCGAGCGCATTGTACACGTGGAAATCGCCGGGGAAATTGATGTAGACTTCTCCATTCAGGCGTTCGGAATGAAGCGTGAACGCCGTGCCGGGCAGTTTCGTTTTCTCGTCAAAGACCGGTGTCACGCCGGTCGCGAAATAGTTTTCAAAATCGCGGAGGCCGAAATAGACGATCTTCTCCTGCGGCGGTTCCCTGTGCTCCGCGGCCTTCCGGACCTTGAACGCCGTGATGTGCGTAAAGGGGTCGTCCCCGTTCATCACCGGAACGCGGCTCTCTTTCAGGAGCTTCGCCTTGCACTGCATGTAGTCGTAAAAGTCCGGGTGCTCGTTCGGGCCGACGTGGTCGCCCTCCTGCAGGTTCATCCAGACGCCGTAATCAAAGGTGATGCCTTCGACGCGCTTCTTTAAGACGGCCTGGCTCGAGACCTCGAGCACGCAGCTGTCGCAGCCCGCGTCGACCATTTCCTTCAGGTATTTCTGCAGCTCGTCGTAGTCCGGCGTCGTATTCGCGAGTTCCTTTTCGGTCCCCGGGAATTCCGCGCCGTTCGTCCCGATGAGGCCCGGCGTCCGCCCCGCGGCAAGGAGCACGTCGCGGAGCATGTGCGCGGTCGTCGTCTTCCCTTTCGACCCCGTGATGCCGATCATCGTAAGTTTTTCCGCCGGGTAGCCGTACCAGGCAGCGTAGGCATACGCGCCCGCGGTCCGCGTCTCTTCGACTCTAAGGACCGTCACGCCGGGGTCTTCGACCGCGACGTCCTTTTCGACGAGGAACGCCCGGACGCCCGCTGCCGCCAATGCGTTCACGACCGCGGGATCGTGGGTATCGAACCTCGCGCCCTCGGTGCAGATGAAAAGGTCGCCCGGCGAAGCGAGACGGTTGTCGCGGGACAGACCCGTGATCTCCGTTTCGTCCGTGCCCTGCACGACTTCGTATTCAATTCGGCTGAGCAGTTCCCTGATCTTCATGACTGAGCGATCCCCGATCACGCATTCTCCTTCAAAAGCTCCCGCGCGACGAACACGCCGCTCGCCGACGCGTGCGAAAGGGAATGCGTGACCCCGCCGCCGTCGCCGATGACGTAGAGCCCTTTGTAACGGGTCTCCAGATGCTCGTCGACCTGAACTTCCATGTTGTAGAATTTGACTTCCACGCCGTAGAGGAGCGTGTCGTCGTTCGCCGTGCCCGGCGCGATCTTGTCGAGCGCGTAGATCATTTCAATGATGCCGTCGAGGATCCGCTTCGGAAGGACGAGCGAGAGGTCGCCCGGCGTCGCGGAAAGCGTCGGCCGGACCGTCCCTTCGGCGATCCGCTTCTCGGTGCTTCTCCGGCCGCGCTCCAGATCCCCGAACCGCTGCACGATGACGCCGCCGCCGAGCATGTTCGAAAGCCGCGCGATCGACTCGCCGTAGCCGTTCGAATCCTTGAAGGGCAATGAAAAATGCTTCGCGACGAGGAGGGCGAAATTCGTGTTTTCGGTCTTCCGCTCCGGGTCCTCGAAGGAATGCCCGTTGACCGTGATGATGCCGTTCGTGTTCTCGTTGACGACGATCCCGTTCGGGTTCATGCAGAACGTCCGGACGTGGTCCTCGAACTTTTCGGTCCGGTAGACGATCTTGCTCTCGTAGAGTTCGTTCGTGATGTGGGCGAAGATCTCCGCCGGCAGTTCCACGCGGACGCCTAAGTCCACGCGGTTCGAATTCGTCGGGATCTCCAGTTTCTTACAGAGTTCCTCGAGCCAGGAGCTTCCGCTCCGCCCGACCGACACGATGCATTTCTTCGCGAAATAGGTCTCGCCGCGGGACGTGACCGTAAACCCGTCTTCCGCGACCGACAGCTCCTCGACCGGCGAATCGAAATGGAATTCGACCGCGTCCTTCAGTTCCTCATAGAGGTTTCCGAGGACCTTGTAGTTGATGTCCGTGCCGAGGTGCCGTACCGACGCGGAAAGGAGCGTCAGCTTGTTCTGCATGCAGATCTTTTTCAGGGACGAGCCCGCGGTCGAATACATCTTCGTGCCGTCGCCGCCGTGCGAAACGTTGATCTCGTCCACGTAACGCATGAGCTCCAGTGCCGTCCCACGCCCGATGTACTCGTGCAGCGACCCGCCGAAATCGTTGGTGATGTTATATTTTCCGTCGGAAAACGCGCCCGCGCCCCCGAATCCGTTCATGATCGAACAGACCGGGCAGTTGATGCAGGATTTCACCTTATCCCCGTCGATCGGGCAGACGCGCTTTTCAAGCCGGTGCCCGGTCTCGAAGACCGCGACGCTGAATGTCGATTTTTTCGCAAGCTCATAGGCGGAGAAAATGCCGCCGGGGCCCGCGCCGATGATGATGACGTCAAACTTCTTCATGTCTTGCTCCAAGAAAAAATAAGGAGTACCTTGCCGGTACCCCTTATAATAACATAGTTTTTTTCATTTCACAAGTGGAATGCCGCCGCTCCCGCGCCGATCGTCAGGGTCATTTCGCGTAAGCTTTCAGGCTTCCGTCCCGGACGTCCACTTCGATGACGCTCCCCGCCTTCAGGTTCCCCTCGAGGATCAGGCGCGCCGCCTCGGTCTCCACGTATTTCTGCAGGAACCGCTTCAACGGACGCGCGCCGAACGTCGCGTCGTACCCGTGGTCGATCACGAACTGCCTGGCTTCGGGCGTGAGTTCGATCGAGACCTCGCGGTCCGCGAGCCGCCGGTTCACGTCTTTCACCATCAGGTCGACGATGCCGCCGATGTTCTCCTTCGTGAGCGGCTTAAACAGGATCACCTCGTCGAGCCGGTTCAGAAACTCCGGCCGAAAGTGATTCCGAAGCTCCGCCATGACCGCATTCTCTGCTTCGGGGCGGATCCCGCCGTTCTCGTCGATGCCTTCCAGAAGATACTGGGAGCCGATGTTCGAGGTCATGATCAGGATCGTATTCTTGAAGTCGACGGTCCGGCCCTGGGAATCCGTGACGCGTCCGTCGTCGAGCACCTGCAAAAGGACGTTGAAGACGTCCGGGTGCGCCTTTTCGATCTCGTCGAACAGGACGACGGAATAGGGTTTTCTCCGGACCGCTTCGGTCAGCTGGCCGCCCTCGTCGTAGCCGACGTATCCCGGAGGCGCGCCGATGAGCCGCGACACCGAAAACTTCTCCATGTATTCGCTCATGTCGATCCGGACCATATTCGTCTCGTCGTCGAAGAGGCTCTCCGACAATGCCTTCGCAAGTTCCGTCTTGCCGACGCCGGTGGGTCCTAAGAACAGGAACGAACCGATCGGCCGCTTCGGGTCCTTGATGCCGGCCTTCGAACGCAGAATGGCCTCGGAAACCTTTTCCACGCCTTCGTCCTGTCCGACCACCCGTTTGTGCAGTTCGTCGGAAAGGTGAAGCGTCTTGTTCCGCTCGCTTTCATTGAGTTTCGAAACGGGGATCCCGGTCCAGCGGCTGATGATCTTCGAGATTTCCTCCTCATCGACGGCCTGATGTGCAAGCGACACGCCGTCCTTCACCTTGGCTTCTTCTGCGGCCAGTTCCGCCTGCAGTTTCGGCAGCTTGCCGTACTGGAGTTCGGACGCTTTCAGAAGGTCCGCGTCCTGCCTCGCGATCTCGATCTCGTCGTTCACGCGCGTGATCTCTTCGCGGAGTTTTGATACCTTCTCGATCGCTGCCTTCTCATTGTCCCATTTGGCTTTCTCCGATGCGAAGTGTTCTTTCAGGTCACTGAGTTCCTGCTGCAATGCCTTCAACCGTTCCTGAGACAGATGATCCTCTTCTTTTTTCAGCGCCACTTCCTCGATCTCCAGCTGCATGATCTTCCGGTTTTCACTGTCAAGTTCCGCCGGCATCGAATCGAGTTCCGTCTTAATGAGCGCGCAGGCTTCGTCGACCAAGTCGATCGCCTTGTCCGGCAGGAACCGGTCCGAAATATAACGGTTCGACAAGGTCGCCGCCGCGACGAGCGCAGAGTCCTGGATCGTCACGTGATGGAAGTTCTCATAGCGTTCCTTCAATCCTCTCAAGATCGAGATCGTGTCTTCCACCGTCGGCTCGTCGACCATGACCGGCTGGAACCGCCGTTCGAGCGCCGCATCCCTTTCGATGTATTTCCGGTATTCGTCAAGCGTCGTCGCGCCGATGCAGTGCAGTTCGCCCCGCGCGAGCATCGGTTTCAGCATGTTCCCGGCATCCATGGCGCCGTCGGTCTTTCCTGCGCCGACGATGAGATGAAGTTCGTCAATGAACATGATGATCCGGCCTTCGGATTTCCGGACTTCTTCCAGTACGGCCTTCAGCCGTTCCTCGAATTCGCCCCGGTAACTTGCGCCCGCGACGAGCGCGCCCATGTCCAGCGAAAACAGTTTCTTCTCCTTCAGGGATTCCGGGACGTCGCCTCGGGCGATCCGCTGTGCAAGGCCTTCCACGACGGCGGTTTTACCGACGCCGGGTTCGCCGATCAGGACCGGATTGTTCTTCGTCTTCCGGCTGAGGATCCGGATCACGTTCCGGATCTCCTCGTCACGGCCGATGACCGGATCGAGTTTCTGCTGTTTCGCGACTTCGACGAGATCCCGCCCGTATTTTTCCAGAACTTCATAAGTGTCTTCCGGCGAATCGCTCGTGACCTTCTGGTTGCCGCGAACCGTTGAGAGCGCCGTAAGGAAGCGTTCTCTCGTGATGCCGAATTCATTAAACAGGGCTTTCACGTCCTTGTTCGGCTTTTTGACCATTGCAAGGAAAAGGTGTTCGACGCTTACGTATTCGTCGCCCATGGCCTTCGCCTCGTCCTCGCCGGAAAGAAGCACGTCGTTCAGGGACTGGCTGACGTACGCCTCCCCGCCCTGGACCTTCACCTGCTTCTCCACGATCGCATTGACCGCGTTCGTGAAATACGCCTGATCGATCTCCATCTTCGTGATGAGACGGGCGATCAGCGAATCCTCCACTTTTAGCAGGGCCAGAAGGAAATGTTCCTGGTCAATTTCCTGATTTCCGTACTCGTGCGCGATCTTCTGACTGAGCTGGATCGCCTCCATGGATTTTTTCGTGAATTTCTGTATATTCATGGTTTTCACCGTCCTTTCATTCAAATCTCAAGGCATATACGGGTATGAAAAAACCCCGTACTCCCTGAGTACGAGGTCATTATATCACAGATTGTTAGCACTGTCAAGTGGTGAGTGCTAATTCTTCATCCGTACATTGCAATTTCAGCCGAATCCATGTACTGGCACATGGACAGATTGAATTTCTGATAATCCGCTTCGGCGAATTCTTCCGTCTCGGAAATCACGGTCACCCGGACGAGATCCATCTGATTAAAGAAGGTGATCATGACCGGGACTTTCAGGATCTCAGACACGCCGCGGATCGTCAGGTATCCCATTTCTTCCAGATTCATGATCTCTTCCGTACTCTTGACGGTCACCTTTGACACGCCTCCGGCGTCTCCCGTCAAAATCTCCGGGTCCTCCGTATACTGATAGATCAGTGCGGCGGCTTTTACGATCTGGTGCCAGCCGACCCGGTACGTCAGATTCCATTCGGAATACAGGTGATTCTCTCTCTTTTCCACACCGAGAAGTTTCATTTTTATCTCCTTAAAGCATTCTCATATGATCCCGGATCGCGACGGCGTCTTTCGTAAGCGGCTGTGCCTTCGGATCAAACGGTCCGTACCACGGAACCGTGAGAAACGAGTGTGCTCCGATCATCGGTCCGAATTCGCGGATCGGAACCGCGCTGCCTCCGGAAAGAAACAGGACTTCCCTGCCGGTCTCCTTCCGGATCCTGATGATCGATTCCACGGCGATCGCCAGCCCGTTCTCTTCTTCATATTTGTCGACGATTTTCACGACGTCGGCCCCGCGCTCCGCCTGGGCCTTCGCGACCGTCAGGTTTTCTTCGACCGTGAGCGGCCTATGCGTATGAGACGAAACGAGCACCTCCCGTCCCATGTCGTGAAGCGTCCGGATCAGCGCTTTCTGCCGCTCCGCCGCTTCCTCCTGAAACGTAAGTTCCCATTCCGGCGACCGGTCAAAGAGATCACCGATCACGTCAATGAGCGTCGCGCCCTCTTCTGCTGCCGCAAGCATGTATTCTGCGCATTCCTCGTCCGAAAAGACCTTCTCCGGCCCTTTCCGGTAATGCGTGGCATACACCGGCAGATCCCCCGCGGCTTCGATCACCTCGCGGACAAAGGACGCCTTCCGGTACTCCTCTTTCAGTTTTTCGATCTGGAACCCGATCGCGTCGGCGCCCTGATTCACGGCGTCACGGATCTTCCGGATGCACTCCGCAGGCGTTTCGCAAAGGATCATTGCCGTGACAATGGGCCGCGGCGCATTTAAAAAACTCTTTTTCATTTCGGCATGACGGACCTTCCGCCGTCGATCATAATGTTCTCTCCCGTGATGAACGAGGCCTGGTCGGAAACGAGGTAAAGGATGAGATCCACGACCTCCTGCGGCTCGGCGGCGCGGCCGAGAAGCGTTCTCAACTTTGCCATGGCTTCTCTCGTCAGCACCGGTCCCGGCGAGACCGAAACGCAGCGGATGCCGTACTTCGCGCCGTACTGCGCCACGGACTTCGTAAGGCCGTACATGAGGCCGGCCTTCGCGGTCGGATAATCCATACCCTTCGGGTCTCCGTCGACACCAGTCACAGAGCCCAAGTGCACGATGACGCCGCTCTTCTGCTCCCGCATGACGGACAGCACGGCGTGATCCATGTAAAACGGTCCTTTCAGGTTCACGTCCAGACCGAAGTCGAACACGTCGATCGGAACGTCCGGAAATTCCAGTTCTCCCGGCACTTTCAATATCCGCCTCGCCGTCCCGCCTGCGAAATTCGCGAGCACGTCGATCCGGCCGAATGTTTCGACTGCCTTGTCCCTGGCTTTGACGGCGTCCTCATACCGCCGGACGTCCGTTAGAACGCCTGTTGCTCTCCCGGGATACAATTCCAGAAGCCCCGCCGTTTTTTCCTGCAGCGCTTCCTCATTGAAATCTGCGAGAACGACGTTTCCTCCCTCCTTCAGAAAGCATTCCGAAAAGAGGAAGCCCATTCCGGAAGCCGCACCGGTCACCAGCGCCGTTTTTCCTTCAAATCTCATCCTCACCCCTCACCCGATCGTGTTCACTTCCCAGTTTTCCCCGTAAACGAGGCCCGGGACGCCGCTTTTTGTAAGTTCCGTTTCTTCTTCGTGCGCCATCAGCCATTTGTTCCGGTCGTGCAGCAATGCGTCGTGCTCCGTTCCGGGATCAAGCGGCGTGTTCGTGCCGCGCTGCAGTCCGACCACCATCGAGAAGCCGTCTTCCGACACCATGCAGGGACCGTAATGGAGCGTATCCGCATAGGTCTCGACCATCACGCCTTCCGGAAGATAGAAAAACTCGCATTTCGCGCTGTCGTACGTCCCGTCGCGGTCAATGTCCGACCGCTTCCCGAGGATCAGGATGAGATCCGTGACGCCGACGTTGAACTCATTGCAGGTATGCCATTCGAGTGCGGTCATCTTCCGGTTGTATCCCCAGCAAAGCCCCCACTGGTAATCCATCTGTCCCGCCACGGTTCTCCGGTACTCCGCCGCTTTTGCCGATCGCTCAATGGCGGGAAACTCCGGCACATACGCGCTCCCGGACTCCGGCATCACCTGATTCTCCTTCACGAGCCGCACGAATTCCGACGTATCAGCATCGACCACGCGGCCGTAGCGCAGGAATTCCTCGTCGCATACCGAATAGATGTCCAATGCGGGGTTCGCCCTCCGGACTTCTTCCAGTCTAGTCATCGTCTCTCTCCTCCGTTTCTTCGATCGTTTCTCTTTTTTCCGAACGTTCCTCCCAGAAGGACCGGATCGCCCCGGAAAGCCGTTTTTCGTCCGTTACTTCATATTCCGTCCATTCCCGCGGGAACAGTTTCAGGTTCTCGCGGTACAGAAACCGTTCGTCCATGAGCAATGCCACGCCCTCGTCCGAGGAAGTCCTGATCAGCCGGCCGACCGCCTGCTGGACCTTCGTGAACCCCGGAAACCGGTAAGCGTAATCGAAGCCGTTTTTCCCGGTCCGCTCGAAATAAAGCCGCACGAGTTCCCGCTCCATGGACACCTGCGGCAGGCCCGTGCCGACGACCGCAACGCCGATGAGCGCGTCCCCCTTCAAGTCGATCGCTTCGGAAAAAAGCCCGCCGGTCACGGTGAGCCCAAGCAGCGAGTTCTCACGCTCCGGAGCCTCCTTGAATCTGGACAGAAAGGCTCGCCGTTCTTCATCGGTCATGGTCTTTTCCTGCCGGATGACTTCGACCCGGCCGTCATTTTGTTCCTCAACGGAAAGGGCCACTTCCTCGAGGAACTTATGGGACGGAAGGAAGGCGAGGTAATTGCCGGGGCGGGACGCCGCCATGGTCAGGATCTGTCCGGCAATGCGCCCGTACTCCGTCCGGTTCCGCCTGGTATACTTCGAACTCACGTCCTTCGATATGAGCAGTTTCTTCTTAGTGGGATCAAAGGGGGAATCGACGTAGATCGCCTCTTCCTCCGGGTCTCCCGCCAGAAGTTCCTTGTAATACAGGATCGGAAGGAAAGTCGCGGAGAAAAACACGCCGGACCGGACCTCCGACAGGCGCTCTGCCAACCGCGCCGCGGGATCGATGCAGAACAGTTTCACGTAAAACCGCCCGTCTTCGGTAAATGACGAGTACGGCAGATATCCTTCCGTCAGGGCGTCGTAAGTTGAGACAAAATCCGATACTTCAAAGAAGAGGTCCAGCTTTTCCTCTTCGGTCCCGCGGTCGCGGTGCCGGTCGAAATACCGGCTCATGGCTTCCTGCAATGACGCGGCCGCCTCATAGAGTCCCGAAAGGGAAGTCGCGTCCCACTCTTTCCGTTCTTCCGTCTCCCGTTTCATCTCAAGCAGGATCCGGTTCACTTTCACGAGACGGTTCACGACCTGCTTCCCGTCGGCAAACAGTTTTTTTCCGGAAAGAACGTCTTCCTTCAGAAGCACGGCGGAATACATCTCTCTCGAACGTTCCACGAGATTGTGCGCCTCGTCGATGAGCAGGACCGAATCGGTGCCGCCGCCGGAAAAATAGCGGCGGAAATAAACGTGCGGGTCAAATACGTAATTGTAATCGCAGATGATGATGTCGACGAACAGTGATACGTCCAATGCAAACTCGTAAGGACAGACCGCGTGTTTTTCGGCGTAGGAAAGGAGGAGTTCCGTCCGGATTTCCGTTTCATGCGTGATGAGATCGAAAATCGCGTCGTTTACGCGCGAAAAATGGCCTTTTGCACGGTCGCAGCGGGTCGGGTCGCATTCTGCCTTCTCTAACGGGCAAAGCTTCTCTTTGGCCGTAATTTGAATACAGGAGAAGGCAAGCCCTTTTTCCGACAGGATCCGGACCGCATCCTCCGCCGCTCTTCCGGCGACCGTTTTCGCCGTCAGGTAGAAGATCTTGTCGCCCATTCCGGCTGATACGGACTGCACGACGGGATACAGCATTGCCAGCGTCTTCCCGATGCCCGTCGGCGCCTGGACGAAGAGATTCTTCTCTTCCGTCACCGCCTCGTATACTTTCCTTACGATGCCCTTCTGTCCCGGACGGTAGGGATAGGGAAAAGTGACCCGGGAAACCGAGAGATCCCGCTCCCTTTCGTGCAGGACCATGAACTTGATCCACGGCTCGTAAAGCGCGACGTAATGCTCGAACCTTGCCCGGATCTCCTCGTAAGTATAATCAAACGTAAACCGCCGGATCTCGTCGGGAATCAGTTTCGGAGCCTTCCCGGCATCTTCTTCCTTCAGTTCCACGTAGGTCATCTGCACCGAGACCGGAACGCAGCCGTCCTCTTCCGACAGAATGTACGCGTACATTTCCGCCTGGGCGAGATGCACGTTCTCCGGTCCTTCCATTTCGGAAACTTTCCGGAACACGCCCTTGATCTCGTCCACGGTGAGTGCGGGCTTTTTTTCTTCCGTCTCATCCGGGCGTTCTTCCCGGATGACGCCGTCGGCTCTTCCGTCTACTGTAAGAAGGAACGGTCGGTCGGCATCGAAATGAAGTTCCACCGTTCGGCTCACCGGCACTTCCGCCTGATACGCAGCGCCGGAGGCCTTCTGCAGTTTCCGGTGGGCGTTCGCGCCGAGGAGCATGGCGTTCTCGGCTTCCGGGACGCGGGACCTTCTGTCGATGTCTCCTTCCCGGACCACCCATTCCACCAGCTCCCGGACGGAAACCGTCATGCGATTTTCCCGGAAACACTTTTTCATTACTTCACCGGAGCGTCGGTTTTATAAAGTGCCTTGAATTTCTGCTTGAGGTACTTCACGTAATGCTTCGGATCGAAAGGCTCGCCGGTCGCGTCCTTCAGGATCCGGTCCACGGTACGCAGACCGCCGTAAACGTGCACCTTGTCGTGAAGCCAGGCCTTCACCTTTTCCGGACGGCCTTCGCGAAGGACTTTTTCCACGTTGATCTCGCGGTCCATTGCCTGATAAAGCTGCGCGGCAATGGCATTGCCGATCGCATAGGACGGGAAATAGCCGAACATTCCGCCGGCATAATGCACGTCCTGCAGGATGCCCTGACGGTCGTCGGGGACGTCCACGCCGATGTATTCGCGGTAAAGCTCCGCCCAAAGCTTCGGCAGGTCCTCTGCCGGATAATTCTCATTGAAGATCTTCTTTTCGACCTCGTACCGCACCATGATGTGCAGGCAATAACTGAGTTCATCCGCTTCCGTCCTGATAAGCGTCGCATCGGCCCGGTTCACGGCACGGATCCATTCGGTGAGCGTCACGTCACCGAGCTCCGCCGGAAACGCCCGGCAAAGTTTCGGATATAACGGCGTCCAGAACGCCTCGCTTCTTCCGATCATGTTCTCGTACATCCGGCTCTGCGATTCATGAAGTCCCATGGAGATCGAGGACGCCGGAACGAAAGCATAACGCTCATCGTGTCCCTGCTCGAAAATCGCATGACCGGATTCGTGGATCGTGGAGAACAGCGTGTCCGCCACCATCTCCGGACGGTATTTCGTCGTGATCCGGACGTCGTCCATGTGAAGCCCCGTCGTGAAAGGATGCTCCGATTCCCCGATGACCGCGCGGTTCAAGTCGAGTCCCACGTATTCCGCGATCATGCGGTTGAACTTTTTCTGCTTCGAAACCGGGAAGCGGCGGCCGAGGAAATCGGTCCGGATCCTTTTGTTTCCGTTTTTCGCAAGTTTCAGGAGCGGAACGATCTCTTTCCGGATCAAGCCGAAGAAAGCGTCGAGCCGTTCCATCGTGAAGCCTTCCTCATACTGGTCGAGCAATACGTCGTAAAGCGGCCGGCCGTCTTCGTTCTGGCACTTCGCGATCTCTTTTTTCAGTTCGATCATTTCCGACAAAAGGGGAAGGAACAGGGCGTACTCGTTTTTCTTTTTCGCTTCCTGCCACGCAGCCATGCTCTTCGAAGTCAGCACGGCTTCCTTCTCGTACAATTCCTTCGGGATCGCGTCGGTCAGGCGGATCTCCTTTTCGGTTTTCCGGATGAGTTCCCGTTCGTCTTCCGAAAGGGCCGGATCCTTCATGAGTTCCTTCACCAGCGCCTTGTACTCAGGGTCGGTCTGGAGGGTGTACACTTCGCCCGAAAGCACGCCTTCGAGTTCCGCCGTCTTTTCGGTCGCGCCCGAAGGAGCAAGCGTCTCCTCGTCCCAGCCAAGGAGCGCAAACGCCGCATTATAGGCCGCCAGCCGCTTTTGATGTTTCAGAAACGATTCGAATTTTTCGTTCATTGCCTGCTCCTTTCTGCAAGGGACTACCGATCAGAACTGGCGGAGCGGATCGCTGCCGTCATCCTCCACGGTCTCGATCTTACGGATCACCGCATAATATGAGAACTGCTCATTGACGACGACCTGCACCCGGTCGCCGACTTTGTGATGCATCAACGCCTTGCCGAGCGGTGATTCCGGCGAGATCCGGTTTTCCAGAGAGCTGCTCCGGATCGAAGAAACGATCTTATAGGTCTCTTCCTGCTTCTCGTCCTCGGTAAAAATCGTCACGCGCTTGTTCAGGCCGACCTCGTCGGAAGCGGTGTCGTCTTCGATCACCGTCGCGTTCCGGACGATGCCTTCCAGATAACTGATCCGGGAACGGTTCTGCCGGTTTGCCCGTTTCGCCATGGCATACTCGAAGTTTTCGGAAAGGTCGCCCTGCGCCCTCGCCTCCGAAAGTTCCTCCAGAAGTTTCGGCTGCAGTTCATTGGTCCTGTATGTGATTTCTTCCTCGATCTTCTTGATGTCGGATTTGGTAAGTTTCATGCCCATTTCTTTTCTCCTCTTATGATGCATCGTTTTCCGGATCGCCCGGCAATGACACGCGGCCCATCGGATTTGCCCGTCCGTGCGGATCTTCCGCCTTTCCGGCGTCCGGATAATACGGGTGATCCTGAAGGATCCTTTCGTTTTCCCGGCCGAACACCGTCACTTCAAACCAGGGATTTAACGGCGGCGCAGAAAGCTGACTTTCTTCCATGATGAGCCGGCAATGCCCTTCAGTCACGATTTCCTTTAAGTCCCTGATATCCTGCAGCGGTTCTGCAAGTTCCAGGCCGAACAGCTTGCCGCATTTCGTGACCCGCACTCTGTGGATGTCGGATCCTGCCGTCATCGGCTTTCCGCACTTCACGGCTTCCTCGTACGCAAGACGGTTCTCGTACGGAAAATTGCAGGCGTTCATGACTTCCCACGCATCGGAATGGTACGGATGCAATTTGATCTCCGTCATATAATTCCGCTCGCGGAACGGATGCGCCTGCACGACGAATCCGCCGTCCGAATGCACGGCTTCGTACTGCTCCTTCTGATCCCAGCGGACAACGTCCGGGTGAGCCTTCAGCCACTCGGGGCCGAGGCCGTAGATCAGGAAATCCTCACCCGCATAGGAGGTCTCCCATCCGAAGAAGACGTCGAGACCGATCCGGTCCCCCTCCTTCTTCGCAAGGAAATACGCCTTCGCATAAGCGTCCACCCATTCGTCCCAGGTGAGGTCTTTGTCAATGCAGGTATTCCCGAGATAAAAATGCTCGGTAATGCAGATCCCGTCGAACCCTGCTGCCTTATAAAACGCCGCCATCTCGGCCGGTGTCGAATGCCCGCAGGCCGAAGAAACGATGGTGTGCACATGCGTTTCCAGTTTGTATCCCATGAATCCCTCTGTCCCGGCGGAAACCGCCGATTTTCTCATTCGGTCAGTGTTTTCCGCATCCCTGATCCGGCCCGAAAAACACCGATTTTATTGTAGCACTTTCCCTTTCCACGGTCAACCGCTTTCCCCCTGCGGCGGGAAGTGATCCCCTCTCCAATGCAACAAAAAAAGCCTTTCGCGATCCACGAAAGACTTCCGATCCAGGGGTAACAGGATTCGAACCCGTATTTACGGTTTTGGAGACCGTTGCTCTACCATTGAACTATACCCCTATAAAACATCGAGGCGACAGGATTTGAACCTGCGACCTCTGCGTCCCGAACGCAGCGCTCTACCAAACTGAGCCACGCCTCGATATGTGTCGTAAAAGAAAAGGCACGAAAGACAGTATAACGGAACGGCAGGCAATTGTCAAGCGTTTTTTACAGCTGAATTGCCGGACGGAATTTGCATAATTATCCTATGTTAATTTTATGCTGTTGTCACATTTCTTATCTGCACTTCTCCACCGGACCCACCGGGTAAACCTTTCTTCCCCTGTACACCGAGGGGGTATAGTTCCCAAAAAAACAACTCAGGCAGACTCTCCATAAGGGAGAAACCCTGAAACCTGAGCTGTTAAAAAAGCATGTTTTACGAAACCGTTTTTGAGCCGGTCACAAGGACCCGGTCTTACCAGGATCCCTTATACTCCACGCCGTATTCGGTCGTATAGTAATCAATGCGCTTCGAATGGTCGTAAACCGGCGGATAAATGTTTTCTTCCGGATCGATCCCGGCCAGCCGGCAGACTTCGTCGTGGATCCGGACCGTTAAATCCTTCTCCTGCTCTTTTCCCTTCAGCGTTTCGTCCCGGAAGACCGGTTCGCCGACGTGCAGGGTATAGAGTGCGATCTGATGGAAAATATGCTTCCGGATCCAGCCGGGCTCGCGGTAGGTATATGCGAGTGGGAGGACCGGACAGTCATTGTCGATGGCCATGAACGCGGCGCCCCGCATGAACGGACGGATCGGGCGGTAATACTCCCACATGCTGCCTTCCGGATAGATGTGGAGCCAGCCTCCGCCGGCAATGAGTTCGCGCACCGCCTTGATGTAGGAAACGGTCGCGCGCGGATTGTTCTCCGGGATCGGAATGCCGCCGACGAGACGGATTCCCGGGCCGTTTTCTCCGGAGACGTTTTTCGCCCAGACGAGGACGTGGGGTCTCGTCGGGCGCACGGCATACATGATGCCGAGGAAATCCCACATATGCACGTGGTTACAGCAGGAAACGACGCCTTTCTTCAAAAGATCGCGGTGCTTTTTCAGATTCTTCCGACCTTCGACACGGAGGCCGAGGCGGATGCGCATGACCGGGAACACGATCAGCGTCAGCAGGATCCTGGACAAGCCCTGGCGGATCTTAAAGGATCGGGACGTATCCACATAGGGATAAGAAGCATCGAAAACGGTGCCGTCGTCCTTCTTGACTTCGAGATAGTGCCGGTTCGTGTCTTCCGGATAGGGGTACTTATTGGTTTTCGGATCAAACATGTTCTCTTTCCTTTCCGTATCAATCCGTGTCCGTTTTCGGGTTCCTTACTTGGCTGTATCCAGAACGCTTTCCGCGATGAAATTGCCGGCTTCGTCATAGTACCAGGCGACGAAACGGCTTTCGACGCCGGAAACAGATTCATCGAGAAAAAGCGTTTTTTTCAGGATCGCTTCTTCTTCGGTCCGTTTCTGGAGATCGTCCACAAAGCGGGACCGGAGCGATTCATATGCTTCCTCCGAAGACGGCCGGATGACGTATTCCCTGACCGAAACGTACACCGGCGCCGGTCTTCCGTTCATAAAGCCGTTTTTCATTTCGTAAAGGGACAGTTCGGCGTTGTAAATCACCAGACCGCCTTCCGCGTCCAATGCCTCGCGGACCCGCCCGTCCAGCCGGTCTTTCGCGTCTTCCGTAATGAAACGGAGGATCCCGTCGTCCGAAAATTCCGGAGCATACAGCACGGCATCGATGAGCGCCCGGTCGGAATTCTCAAACACCGCATAACTGCAGGGGAACCGTTTGAACAGCACCGGGTATGCGCCCTCGGGCTCCTCTTCATAGATCGCGTCTTCCGAAAGATATTTGGCATAGATCACGGTCTCTTTCATGAAGTCGAGGTACGGAACGGACAATTCATAGAGGACGGTGTCTTTTTGAACGATGACCGTTGCTTCCTTTTCATCAAAACGGAACGAGATCTCCTCTCCTCCGTCAAACGCTGCCTTGATCGAATCGAACTCGGCTTTCGGATCCGCATATTCGGAAAGCGCCGTCTCCATGGGTTCCAGTGTCCGGAGGCTCTTCACTATTGCCTTCTGAAACGCTTCCCCCTCCGCTCCGAACAGGTCTTCCGCCGCAACGTCCTCCCGGAACAGATCCTGAAACGAAACCGGATGTCCGGTCAGCAATTCGTAGTTATCGCTGAATTCGACGACGAGAGGCCGGCTCACGTCTTCGCTTCCCGGCGCTTCCTCGACCACGAACGTCGTCCGGACCGAGATCACGTTTGAAAACGAAGCGTCCAGCACGGAATTCGAGGAAAGCGTCACGATGCCGTCCGGATAATACTGCAGCAACGCTTCCGCCTCTTCCGTCACGTGCTGAAACAGGCCGACGTTGATCCGCCGGTTCACGGTCTCATCCTTCAGTCCGCTGACGGACGGACAATGCACGTACAGGTCTCCGACACCGACTTCAAAGGTGGAAAAGCCGATCCCGTTCGGCCGGTAGGTGTCCGAAAGCGACAATTCATATTCCGGTTCCGGCGGCAGCGTCTCTTCTTCCGTTTCCGAAGAAGGTTCCTCCGTCGCTTGTGTCTGCGTTTCCGTTTCCGGAACGCTCTCACGGGTCGTTGCTTCAGATTCCGTCACGGAGTTTTCCGGAGGCAGCGAACCGCAGCCGGAAACGGCGGTAAGAAAAACCGACAGCACCAGAACAGCGGCAAGGAAAACACGGACAGGTCTCATCACGGCCTCCCTCACAGATAGCGTCCCATGCCGTCGAACAGTTTCTGCACGTTCGAAAGCGCTGCGCTCCGGTCTTTTGCGGTACTGGTCACGTAAACTTTGATTTTCGGTTCGGTCCCGGAAGGTCTGACGATGACGTTTCCGCCGTTTTCCAGCACGAACTTCAATACGTCCGCCTTCGGCAGAGAGTCGACGCCTTTTTCATAATCCACGAGTTCGCTGACCGGGATCCCGCCGATCTCTTTCACGCCTTTCCGGAGCGTCTCCATGATCTCTTTCATTTTTGAAAGGCCCTCAATGCCCTCGTATTCATAAGCGCGGACTTCGTTTTCATAATAGCCAAAACGCTCTCCGATCTCATCCAAGACCTGAACGAGGCTCCTTCCGCGGCTTTTGTAAAACGCAAACATTTCCGTCACGAGCAATGCCGCATTCACCGCGTCCTTGTCCCGGCAATACGTACCTGACAGGAATCCGCAGCTCTCCTCGAAACCGAATATGAACCGCTCTTCCTCGTTTGCCTGTTCGAGATGCAGGATCTGCTCTCCGATGTACTTGAATCCGGTCAGGACGTTTCGCATCTCGATCCCGTACGAAGCCGCGATTTTCGACGCAAGTTCACTTGTCACGATGGATTTGACCGCGACCGGGCGCTCCGGCAGCGTTTTGTTCGCCTTTCTGCAGCGCGCGACGAAATCCAGAAGGAGGCAGCCGGTTTCATTGCCGGTCAGGATCCGGTATTCCTCACCGTCCCTGACTGCGATCGAGAGCCGGTCCGAATCGGGATCGGTCGCGACGAGCATGTCCGCATCCGCTTTCCGGCAATACTCAATGCCGAGCGCCATCGTGGCGCGGATCTCCGGGTTCGGATAAGTGCAGGTCGGGAAGCGGCCGTCGGGCGCCTTCTGCTCCTCCACGACCGTCACGTTGGTGAATCCGGTCTCCCGGAACATCCGCATGACCGGAACGAAGCCGGCGCCGTTTAGCGGGGTGTAGACGATCGCGACGTTCCTGTCGATCTGTTTCCGGTCTTTTTCCGAAAGCACCGACTGCTTCTTCACTTCGCTAAGATACGACGTCGTGAGGTCCTCGGAAATATACTCGATGAGCCCTGCTTCCTGCAGCGCCTCATAATCCCCGAAGTCCACCGAAAAGCAATCCGTTTTCTTCATCAGAGCCAGCACTTTGTCCGCGCTTTCGGAGGTCATCTGGCAGCCGTCCGGTCCGTAGACCTTGTATCCGTTGTATTTCGCGGGGTTGTGGGAGGCCGTGATCATGACGCCGGCATCCGCTTTCAGCGCCCGGACTGCATAGGAAAGGAACGGCGTCGGCATGAGTTCCCGGGTGAGATACGCTTTGACGCCGGCCGCAGCAAACACGCGCGCCGCCGTCTCGGCAAACAGTTCCGACTTGATGCGCGAATCATAGGAAATGGCAATGCTCCGCTCTCCCTCTCCGTATTTCAGAACGTATAACGCCATCGCGTACGAGGTCAGGGCCACGGTATAAACGTTCATCCGGTTCGTTCCCGCGCCGATGACGCCTCTGAGCCCCGCCGTGCCGAACTCCAGGTCCTTAAAAAACGCGTCTTCGATGAGATCTTCCTTTCCGTCCATCGCGGAAAGTTCTTCCGCAAGGTCCGGATCCGCGACCGCTTTTTTCTTCCAAAGCTCAAATGAAGTTCTGATCGAATCTTTCATTCTGGATTCTCCCGCTTTCTGTATCTAAACTCACTCTTTTAATTCAAAAGTCATCCGGACCGGGTTGTGGTCGGAATAGGCAAAATCCGTATTCACGACTTCACAGGTCTTTACTTCCACGTTGTCCGATACGAGGAAGCCGTCCACCGTGATCACGAACTGCGTGGCATTGTCGTGCGTCCACGCGGCGTTCGGATTGCGGCAGCTCGGAACCTTCAGGACCGGATCGTAGGGAACGACGAGCGAGATCCCCGAACCTTCCAGAATCTCCTTCGGGAACGGCTTCGCCCAGGAATAATCCTTGTTGTCCAGCGTGCCGAAATCCGCAGTCGCATTGCCCGTCAGGTCCTTGTTGAAATCGCCGCCGGCAATGACGTAATTCCCTTTCTTGTACTCTTCCTGCATGAAATCTTTCAGAATCGCCGCCTGTTCGTCGGAGATCTTCCCGTCCGAAGTGTACGCAGAAAGATGGAAGTTGACGAGTACCAGTTCTTTTCCGTTCTGATCTTTCAGCGGCAGACGGTGGACAGAGAAACAGCGGTCCAGGTCCAGCAATTTGTACAGGCTCGTCTCGACCGGAAGCGAGATGCGTTCCGCATCGGAGATCGTAAACCCGGTGCCCGTAAGGAGCGCCGACTTCGAAGCGCCGTGCGGTTGATAGAACGGATAAAACAGGAAGGGCGAATCGTAGTTCTGCGCCACGGTCATTCCGTACCCCGGCAATGCGTTCTTCAGCATCTCCGCTTCGTTCACGTGATAGCTTCGGGTCGAATCCAGGTCGACTTCCTGGATGAGCAGGAATTCCGCGTCTTCGCCGCTGATCACCTTGATGATGTTTTCCAGATTTGCGTTCAGACGTTCCTTCGACCATGCCCAGGACTGACGTCCGCCGTCCATGAAGAAATCATAATCCGATTCATAGGCGCCGAACCCGACGTTGTACGAAAGGATCTTATACTCTTCCCCGACCTCTGCCGAGACAACGAACGACGTTTTTTTGTCGACTTCCAGTTTCAGATGGTCCTCGATCCTGTGGTACGAGATCATAAGGTAGGCGAAATAGCCACCGGCAATGACCACGACTGCCAGAATGAGGATGAGCACGAACTTGAGCAAAAACTTGAGAAACTTTTTCATGATGAACGGTCTTCTCCTTGTATTTACAGGACGGCCTTGCCGTACGCCACCCTGACGTTTTCTTTTCCGAGCACGGCTTCCGCCGTCTCCAATGCACCGTCAAATATGCCGACCGAATACTGGAACGGCATTTTCTTGTATTGCTTCGTATCTTTCAGGAAAACGACGAGCGCATCCCTGCCGTCGAACGAGCGGAGACTCTCGGAAACGGTCTGAAACCGCTTCTCGTAATCCTCCTTTGATTCGAACTGCAGCCAGAGTTCCTTCGGAACGCTGTCGAAGGTCATTGCCCGTTCGAAAACGAGCTTCCCTTTCGGATCGTCGCCGATGGAAACGCGGCCGGAAATCAGCACGCGCTGGTCGACGGAAAGTATGTCTCTGTATTCCTCGTAACTCTTCGGGAATACGATGACCTCCAGCGTTCCGACCATGTCCTCGACCGTCAGGAACGCCATCAGCTGATTGTTCTTCGTCGACTTCATCGTCTTTTCGGTGATGATGCCGCCGATCACGGCTTTCGCCCCGTCTTCCGCTTCCGCAGCCCCGCTCTCCTCGTCCACCTGGAAATCAAGCGACTGATTCGTGACGTTTTTCTGGAACAGCATGTCGTAGGCATCCAGAGGATGACCGCTGACGTAAATGCCGAGCACTTCCTTTTCGAACGCGAGCAGCTGTTCTTTCTCATACTCTCCGACGTTCGGATAGCTGATCGACGCCTTCCCGGAATTGTCGGAAACGAGTTCGGCGAAATCAAAGAGACTGAACTGTCCGGAAAGCGAATCCTTTCGGTTTTTTTCCACTTCGTCCAACAGGATCGGATAATGCGACATTTCCTGCCGTCTCGTATGTCCGAACGAGTCGAACGCGCCGGCTTTGATGAAGTTTTCGATCGTCTTCCGGTTCACTTCCTTGGAGGAAAGCCGTGTCATGAAGTCCTTCATGTCGCGGAAAGGTCCGTTCTGGGACCGCTCTTTCACGATCTCGTCCACGACTCCTTTCCCGATGCCCTTGATGGCAATGAGTCCGTAGCGGATCTTGCCGTCCTGCACGGAGAACTCGCCGCGCCCCTTGTTGATGTCCGGAGGAAGCAAGCCGATCTTCATTTTTTTGCAGGTATACACGTATTCCGCGATCTTGTCCGTCCGTTCCACGAAGGACGTCATCAGCGCAGCCATGAATTCCGCAGGATAATAGTACTTCAGCCACGCGGTCTCAAAGGCGACGACCGCATACGCGGCGGCATGCGATTTATTGAACGCGTATTCCGCAAACGCGATCATCTGATCGAAGATCTGATTGGCGATCTCCGGCGCAATGCCTTTTTTCTCGCAGCCTTCGACGCCTTCCGCCTCATTGCCGTAAACGAAATTACGGCGCTCCGCGTTCATCACGTCGATCTTTTTCTTACTCATTGCCCGGCGGACGAGGTCGGCGCGGCCGAGCGTATAACCGCCGAGTTGCTGCACGATCTGCATGACCTGCTCCTGATATACGATGCACCCGTAGGTCGGTTTCAGGATCGGTTCCAGTTCCGGGCAAAGATATTTGACTTCTTCCGGATTCCGCTTTCCCCGGATGTACTGATCGATAAACTGCATCGGACCGGGACGGTACAGGGAAATGCCGGCCACGATGTCTTCCATGCTGTCCGGCTGCAGTTTCTTCATGAACCCGCGCATCCCCGTGGACTCCAACTGGAAAATGCCGTCGCAATCGCCGGTCCCGATGTACCGGTATACTTTTTTGTCCGTTACGTCGAGCGTACGGATGTCCACGTCGATCCCGGACGATTCGCGGATGTTCTCCACCGCGTCGTGGATCACGGTCAGCGTGCGGAGACCGAGGAAGTCCATCTTGAGAAGCCCGAGTTCCTCGATCGTCGTCATCGTGAATTCGGTGGTGAGCGGCGCGTCTGATGCAGATCGCGACAACGGCACGTACTCGTCCATCGGCTTCGCGGCGATCACGACACCGGCCGCGTGCATTGACGAGTGTCTCGGCAGGCCTTCGAGCTTTAAGCTCATGTCAATGACCTTCTTCGCGTCCGGATCCGTCTCGTACGCTTCCTTCACTTCCGGCGAGGCCTCGAGCGCATACTGCAGCTGTGTCATATGGTGTTCCTTCAGCACCGCATCCGGGAACATCGGCACCATTTTCGCGAGTTTATCGCAGAACGCATAGGAAAGGTCCATGGCCCGGCCGACGTCACGGATGACGCCCTTCGCCTTCAGCGTGCCGAACGTCACGATCTGCGTCACGCATTCCTCGCCGTATTTTTCAACGACGTAGTCAATGACTTCCTGCCGCCGTTCGTAGCAGAAGTCCACGTCGATATCGGGCATCGTCACGCGCTCCGGATTTAAGAAACGCTCAAACAGGAGCTGATAATGCACGGGATCGATGTCGGTGATCTCAAGGGAATAGGAAACGATGGAACCGGCGGCGCTTCCGCGGCCCGGTCCGACGGGGATCCCTCTGGTTTTGGCATAATTGATGAAATCCCAGACGATGAGAAAATAGTCCGTGTACCCCATCCGGTTGATGACGTCGAGTTCGTATTGAAGCTGCTTTTTCAACGCCTCACCGGCATCGGGATACCGCTTGGCAAAGCCCTCCAGACAGAGTTTTTCGAGATAGCTCTCGCTCGTGAACCCTTCCGGGACCGCAAAATGCGGCAGTTTCGTGTGACCGAATTCGATCTCCACGTGACAGCGCTTCGCAATTTCATTCGTATTCTCGATGGCCTCAAGCGCATACGGGAACAAAGCGCGCATTTCCGCTTCGCTCTTCAAGTAAAATTGTCCGCCCTGATAGCGGAGACGGTCTTCATCCGCCACTTTCTTCTGCGTCTGAATGCAAAGAAGCACGTCGTGCGCTTCCGCGTCCGTGTCCTTGATGTAGTGTACGTCATTCGTGGCAATGAGCGGAATTCCCGTCTCTTCATGCAGCCGGAGCAATCCCTGATTCACGGTCTTCTGCTCTTCGTAGCCGTGATCCTGGAGTTCGAGGAAATAATTGCCTTCGCCGAAGATGTCAAGATATTCCAGAGCGGTCTTTTTGGCTTCCTCATACTGTCCGCGGACGAGATAGCGCTGGACTTCTCCGGCGAGACAGGCCGAGGCGCAGATGATGCCGGTACTGTGCTGTCTCAGGACTTCCTTGTCCACCCTGGGCCGGTAGTAATAGCCGTCCTTGAAGCCCTGCGAAACGATCTTAATGAGGTTCTGATACCCCTCGTTGTTTTCGGCAAGCAGGATCAAATGATGGTACCGGTCGTCCCCGGCGCCGGCCTCACGGTCTAAACGGGAACCCGGCGCGACGTAGACTTCCGACCCGAGGATCGGCTCGATGCCTGCTTTCCGGCAGGCCTTGTAAAAGTCGATCACACCGTACATGACCCCGTGATCGGTGATTGCGAGGTGAGAAAACCCAAGTTCCTTCGCACGGTCCACGAGTTCCCCGATCTTTGCGGATCCGTCCAGGAGACTGTATTCCGTATGTACGTGCAAATGCGTGAATGCCATAAAAAACCGCTTTCTGATTCAGTGAGTTGCTAAAGGACGGCAATTCTTATGCCTGGTCGATCCGGTCAAATACCCGGACGTAATCGACGACAAAATCGTCATCCATTGCCTCATACGCTTCCGGGATCGCCTTGTGATCGGCGAACCGGTAGCCGCGGACTTCCGTGGAGATCAGAATGAAAGTCGGAACTGCGGAGACGTCCGTTTCCGTCGATCCGTCTTCCTCTCCGTCCACATAGAACGTATAGCGGCCGGGCTCCCAGAGAACGCCGAACCGATGAAACTCGTCGGTTGAAACGCCCTCTCTTCTCGTACCGAGGCGCTGCCGCCTGGTGTCCAGCCCGTACCCGCCCGTAAAGACGTTGTGCATCGAAACCGTGCCGGGGTGGAAAGATTCCATGACGTCGACTTCGCAGCCGGAAAGTTTCGGATCCAGGGAAGAACCGATGATCGGGGACTGCAGCCAGAACGCGGACCACCAGCCTTCTTTTCTCTGTAGGCGGCAGCGGCACTCGTAGTAGCCGTATTTGTGAAGATACTTGTGCTCTTTCAGTTTCCCGACAGGCCATTGCAGGTGGTCATTGCCGAAAACGGTCTGCTCGACCGGCTGATCCATATAATTATAGCCGGTTTGCAACTGCGCGCATTTTAACAGTCCATCCTCTTTGATGATCTTAAAGACCGCATGGCTCTTCCCGTCCAAATACAGGGCTTTCCCGCTGTCCGTCCAGCTCATCCAGTTCGTCTGCATCATGGAAAGCCGGAAATCCCACTTTGTCCGGTCCAGTTCGGTTCCGTCAAACTCCTCCGAAAAGGCCAGTTTGTATTTGCCTTCCGGAAGAAAACTCGGTTCATGCCCTTCCACCTGAAAAACGTTCATCTTCTGCTTCTCCTTTTTGCCGGGACGTTCAGTCCTCGATCGCCGCTTTCCGTGCCACGACGGATTTCACCCACTCCGGATCGAATTTCGCCACCCGCTCGTAGGTATAAAGACCGTTCTGCTCCTGCTCCACGTCGGTCAGCTGCGTATAGCAGAATCCGAACATGCAATAGTTATCGAGGAGCGCATCCGTCAGGCCCTTGAACCGCGCCTTGAATTCAGCGGCGGACTCTACGTCCTTCCCATACCCCCAGCTGACGCGGCGGTCGTTCGTGAGTTCGATGCCGGATTCGCGGTTCTTCTCGCGTTCCGCCTGTTCCTTCGTCCACTTGATGCCGCCGTACTCGCTGACCATCGTGGCCTCGCCGGCGTAGTTCTGATAATGGTGATAATACCGCGGCGCGAGACCGGCGTTCTCCATCTCCTTGAAGCGGTCAAAGAGTTCGCCCGTTTCCATGATGGAGTCGTAATTCTTTTTCCAGCTCACCGGATCCTGGTTGTAGTCGTGCACGTCGAAAATGTCCGTTTCCACATGATAGTTGCCGCTCGTGTCAATGCAGGGACGGTACGGATCGATCGCCTTCGTCGTGCGGTAGATCTGGCGGAGCAGATCGTCGTGCTGGCGGCAATCGTGCTTGTTCCACGTTTCATTGAACGGACACCAGCCGATGATCGCCGGATGATTCCGGTCGCGCTTCAGTTCTTCCACCCACTCCGGCAGAATGCTGTAGATTGCTTCCGGCACCGTATGGTCGAGTCCCCAGTTCGGATACTCTCCCCAGACGAGGTAGCCCTTCTTGTCGCAGTAATACAGGAACCGTTCCTCAAAGATCTTTTCGTGCAGTCTCGCACCGTTGAAGCCCATGGCCATGGACATGTCAATGTCACGCTCAAGATCCGCCGCGGTCGGCGCCGTGTAGATGCCTTCCGGATAGAAGCCCTGATCGAGAATGAGCCGCTGGAACACGGATTTTCCGTTGATCAGGAATTTATAGCCCGAAAGCTGCACGGAACGGAGTCCGTAGTACGTCTTGACAATGTCGTCGCCGAACTTGATGAGCACGTCGTAGAGACGGCCGTGGCCGGGCTCCCAGAGATGAATCTCCGAAAGCACGGAAGAAAGGATCACGGTACCGCTGGCGTCTTTCACAAGCGCGGAGCCGACCGGCCGTCCTTCATAGAAGACGTCCATGGAAAGGTCTGCGGTGCCCTGAAGCGTTGCCTTCATGAGAAGCAGTCCGGTGCGAATCTCCGAATCGAACACGAACTCTTCCACGTGCGTCTTCGGAACGAACTCCATCCAGACCGTCTGCCAGATGCCGGTAGTTCGGGTGTAATCGCAGCCGACCGAGTAGTATTTCTCGGACTGTTTGCCGCGCGGGATCATCGGGTCCCGAGTATTGTCCGTCGCGTACACCGTGATCGTGTTCTCGCCTTCGCGAAGATACTTCGTGACGTCGATCCTGAAGGAAACGTAGCCGCCCTTATGACTGCCGGCGCTGACGCCGTTCACATAGACCGTCGCACGGTAATCGACCGCGCCGAAATGCAGGAACGCAAGGCCGGTCAGTTCTTCCGGAGTCACGTTCACCTTTCTCTGATACCAGACGGCGCTCATGAAATCCTTATGCTCCACTCCGGAAAGTTTGCTTTCCGGACAGAACGGAACGGTGATCTTTCCCGAAAGGCGGGCGTCCTCCTTGAACAGACCGCGGTCGAGACCGCTCTTCCCGTCGTCGATTTCAAAATCCCATTCGCCGTTCAGGTTTTTCCATGTGGTTCTTTCAAATTGCGGCTTCGGATGTTCCGGACGTGGTATGGACATATTCTCTCCCTGCCTTTCTTTTTTTACTCTTTCGGATCTGCGAGTTCCGTCAATGCTTCGAGCGTTCCTTCAACGAGATCCCTTCCGCCTTCCGGACCGACGCTGTTGCAGAAAATGGATGCGCTGTATCCCTTGTTTTGCTTTCCGCGTTCCGTCGGGAGATATCCTCCGACGCCTTCGCCGGCAAGCTGAATGATGAAAGTCTGAATGAAGGGGCTTCTCGCCTGGATCTGATGCATGTAATCCATGTACAGTTCAAACCGGTTGGTGGCAAACGCCACGTCACCGATCCTGATGATGTGCGAAATGGCATTGGCCATCGCTCCGGGCTTCTCGTTCTGATTCCGCTCGATCGCACGCTCGTTCCGGTTGATGTAGGAATTGATCTGGGACACTTTTACCCGGTAGTCCGCCTCCGGCATCGTCGAAGGATCCGGAATCGACGCTTTCAGGGCTTCAATGTTCTTCCGGCACCACTCCGCCTCCTCGTCAGAAACGGTGCGTCTGTGTACCGGCAGTTCTTTCCGGACGTGACGTACGACGACGTCTTTCTGAATGTCGTTTTTCGCCCAACCGTACACTTCCTTCACGGCCGAAACGATCCGCTCGGCAATGTCTCTCCGCTCTCCGAGCGCCTTTTTCAGATTGCTTTCGGGATCCTTGAAATAGCTGACAAGCTGATAATCAAGGTCGTATTTCAGGCGCATTCTGCGCTGCTGCGCCCTGCCGTAATGCAGGATCCGCGGGGAAAGGTCGCCGGCCGCCGCGCATTGCGGAAGCACGTAGACGTCCGGTCCGAACTCCTTCGCAACGTATTCCCGGACTTCCGCCCAGTAATCGGCCGACAGTTTCGTCTGCATTTCCGTCGTCTGGCTCGGGCAGGGGACGTTGATCACGATGCCGGTCAGTTTTCCGTTGGTATCAAAGGTATACAGGAGATTTACGAAATGATCCGCGCCGGCTTCATAGCCTTCAAACTCCGGCTTCTTCGTCGATCCGTACATGATCGCGTGGCCGTTCGGCGCGCCGGAAGCGGGATTCGCCTCTCCCATGTCGATCGAATAAAGAACGCGGCGGGAGTGAGCCACGACGGCATAGCCGTAACCGTAAGCAACGCCGGCATCCTGCATGGATTCATAGGCCTCAATGACGGCTTCCGCGCCCATGTCGGAAGCGTGTTCTCTCGACTTCGCCGGGGGATATACTTCAAAGCCGTCCGGAGTATGGGTCCGGCCGTCAAACATCTGCATTGCGGTATGCGTATGTGTGGCGTTATAAACGAAAGCGTCTTCCGGGATCTCCGGATGCTTCGCACGGACTTTCTCCGTGATCAGCGAAGTGAGTTCCGTGCTCGGCGACGTAATGTCAATGGATACGAAAATCACCGTATCTTCTCCCTGCACCGCCATGGCCGTGATGTACAAAGGATCCAGAATGCCCTCGCACACACGCATGTGGAACTGCCCCGGAATATTGCACGGCACGTTCATGGAATACTCTCTTCTTCCCCAACCGATTTTCATGATATTCTTTCCTCCTGCCATTTTCTCCTAAAGCCCTTTTCGAGCACTACGTCCATTATACAAAAAAGAGCCCCTGTTTTCAAGGGGCTCTTAAAACAATATAGTAATATAAAATAATTACTTCTGGAACAGCTCGTTCAGCATATCCACGAGTTTGGACGCCAGCAATTCTCCGGTACCCGGCTGGAAGGTGCCGATGTCGGATTCGTAGCAGCCGTAATCATAGCCGTACTGCGACGGCAGATAGCCGTTGTGCTGATTCGAATAACCGATGAAGAACGTATACTTCGTCGGAGAATTCTCCCGGACGTAATTGCCGTTCGTGTCAAAGCACTCGAGCGGAACGTTCGTGAATGCAAAGTCGCCGATCCTCGTCGCATAGACCGGGAAGGAAACCGTCTTCGCCATGGCGGAACGGCTTGCAATCGCGGATGCATGATACGGACTTTCAATGCCGTACTCCTTACCCACATTGAGGACGTAGGTAGTATCGCCGTCCGAATTCCATTTATCACGAAGCGTCTGACCGATGGCCGCATACTGGTCCATCGTATGGTTGACCGGTCCCTCGAAATCATAGGTGACCACGGAAACAAGACCCGTCTTCACTTCTTCGTGAGGATTCACTTCCATATCAGCCAGGATCTTCTCCGCCAGCGCGTTTCCGTATTCCTTCGGGATGAGCGGTGAGCCCTCTTCGATATCGGCTGACAGGCGGGTGAACGGATTGATGTTTCCGGCGTCGCCCTGATAGTAAGCAAAGAGATAATCCGTCTTCTTCTCAATGTAATCCCGCGCATAGCCGACGAAGTCGGAAGAGATCTCCTTGAACGTCGGGCTGTAATGACCGGAAGTGTGAGCGTGCGAACGCCAGTTGGTGACGAGCAGCGGTTTCGCATCTTCCCGGTCGACGATCAGGATGCTCATGATGTGATTGGCTTCCGAAGTATGCTCGACAAGTTTTCCGACGGCAAGACTTCCGTGGTTGTCGCCGACCGATTCGCCGAGATCCGTGAAATAATGTCGGACGAAATTGAATCCCTCAAGATCCGCCGTCGTCCAGGACAGTTTCGCCGGTTTCCGGTCCGCCATCGCCTGATTCGCGGCAGCGACCATGGCTTCCTTGTACTTCTTGATCCACATGAGCACGGCTTCATACTGCGTATAACTGGTATCGATCATATTATGCGTATGTGTACCGGTCACCGTGATGTTATCAAACGGAACCCCGGTGCTCGCCGAAACCATCTGCCGCCCTTCCGTCGTGATGTCCAGCGGAGAAACCACGAAATCCGAAGTGAACATCAGGATCGTCTCACCGGTCTCATCCGTAAACGCCACGCAGGTCGTATACATATAGTTCAGGAATCCCTGCGACATCCGCTGGTCGCTCCGGCCGTAACCGGAAAGCGGAACGGACTCTTCCGGCGTGATGTCCGCACGTCCGTACCCGGCCATGAAGACTCCGTTGCCGGTGCTCTCTTTCGTCTCTTCTGCGCTGGAATCGTCTGCCGGAGTGTTCGCGCTTTCCTTCGTTTCAGGCGTGGTCTCCCCCTGTGACGGAGTCTGACCGTTACAGCCCGAAACAAGCAATGCGATCAACATGGCTGCAAACAGAAAACACAATGCTCTTTTCATAATGCCTCCTTCGATCAATGCGATCGTTTAGTCGATAACTGTCTTTATCTATGGTCCGGGCCGCCGGTTTCAAGCGGCGGCCCGGTATACACCAGAACTGAGTTAGCCCTTCACGGCGCCAACCATGACGCCCTTCTTGAAGTACTTCTGCACAATGGCATAAAGGATCAGGACGGGCACGGTGGAAACGACGATCAATGCATACTTCGCACCGAGCGTGTTATCCGCGATCTGCGTGGAAGAACCGCCGCTCGGGTTCGGCGTCGGATTTGATGCGTCACTGGGTTTAAATCCTTCCGTCGTCGTCAGGATCCCGCGCAGGAACAGTTGCAGCGGCCACAGGTTCTTATCCCGGAGATAGATCATGGCCGAGAAATACGCATTCCAGTGACCGACCGCATAATACAGCGTCAGAACGGAGATCGTCGGCTTCGCCAGCGGGACTGCGATCTGGAACAGCGAACGGAATTCATTCGCGCCGTCGATCTTCGCCGCCTCGAAAAGGTCTCCCGGGATGCTGCTTCGGAATGCAGTTCTTAAGATGATCATGTTGTAGACGCCCATGGCGCCCGGAATGATCATGACGAGCGGGTTATTGATGAACCCGAGCGTCTTGTTCCAGAGGTAATGCGGGATCAGGCCTGCGCCGAAGAACATGGAAATGAAGAACAGATTCATGTACGTACGGCGTCCCTGGAAGTCACGTTTGGACAAAGGATACGCGCAGAGCATCGACATGAAGATGTTCAATGCAGTGCCGACCACCGTATAGATCAAAGTATTCCGGTAACCGACCCAGATGTCCTTGAATCGGAAAACGTACTCGTATCCGGACCAGGTAAATCCGACCGGCCAGAAAACGACACGGCCCGCATTGATCGCGATGTAATCCGAGAACGAACAGGAAATGATGTAAATGATCGGATACAGCGTGATCAGAAGGACGATGAACAACAGGATCGTGGTCACGATCTGAAGGACCAGGTCACTTGCGCAAAGCTTGATCTTTTTTGGTTTATATTTCACTTTTTTCGCCATGGCCGCCTCCTTAGAACAATCCGCCTTCGCCGTCGGTCAGCTTGGTCGTGATCCAGTTCACCAGAACGACCAACGTCGTGTTGATGAACGTGTTCATAAGACCGACCGCCGCACCGTAGCTTAGGTCGCCGTCCTGAATACCCCGTTTGTAAACGTGTGTGGAGATGATCTCGGACACAGGCAGGTTGACGGAGTTCTGCATCAGGTAGACTTTCTCATATCCGACGGACATGATGTGACCGAACCGCAGGATCAGCTGAATGGAGATGACCGGCAGGATCGCCGGGATGTCCACGTGCCAGACACGTTTCAGGCGGTTGGCGCCGTCGATTCTGGCCGCCTCATGCAGTTCCTCCGAAACGGCACTGAGCGAAGCGATGTACAGGATCGTGCTCCAGCCCATGCCCTGCCAGATGCCGGACCAGACGTAGATGTGACGGAACGCGTCCACATTGGCCATCAGGTTCGGACGGTCAGTGATGCCGAGCAGGCGGTTGAACGAGGCGAGCAGTCCGGTATACTGGTCAAAAATACGGATCAGGATACCGACCATGACGACGGTGGAAATGAAATGCGGAATGTAAGAGACATTCTGCGTGATTTTCTTAAGGATTTTACGGTCATTCACGTGAATGATCAATGCGAGAATGATCGGCGTGGGGAAGCCCGCCACAAGGCTGTACAGGGAAATGGACAAGGTGTTGACCACATAGGAACTCCACTTGTAATTTCCGAAAAACTTGGCGAGTTTCAGGAAGCCGACGTATTCGCTGCCCCACATTCCGTAGTAGTTACTGTACTCACGGAATGCGATCTGAATGCCGTAGATCGGGATATAATGGAACATGATGATCCACACGACAGGCAGGATCATCATCACATGCAATTGCCAGTTCTTTTTGAACCGAGTCCAAAAAAGATCCCAGCCCTTCTTACGGTTGCTCGTAAGAACGAGGCTGTACTGCTGCATCTTCCGCTCTAATTTTGCCATAGCAACTCCTTTAGTATGCCCCAAGCACAAGGGGTTCTTCACCCCTTGTGCCTATGTTGGGACAATCAAAGACGATTCTTACTTACTTCTGCTGACGCTCATAGATGAGCTGTGCCTGCGTACGCCAGGTCTGTAAGCCGTAGCCGTCCAGCTCCGCAAGGTATTTCGCCCACGTCGCATCATCGTAAGGATCTTTCGTTCCGTTGCAGAACCAGGTCTTATGCTGACTGATGTAGTTCGAGCAGTTCGAACGGACCTGCTCCGTCGTGGTCTTTTCGTCTTCCGTGTAGACGAGCGTTCCGGTGCTGATCTTCACGGTCTTCGCTTCCTGCTCTTTGAAGTTCTTGACAAGCTGCGAGAAAATGTCACGTTTGTAAAGCGTCCATTCATCCATGGCGTCTTCGTCAAACTGGACCTGCTCGCCTTCGGCATCGATCAGGATGGTCGCCGCAACGGTATTCCACGTCGTGGTCGTATTGCCTGCGAACGCACCTTCGTTCTTGACCTTGATCTCAGCCGGCGTACCGACGTAAGAAGTGGTGCCCGGATCAGCAGCGACCCAGTCAACGCCTTCCTCGCCGTAACGGGAACGGATCGAGACTTCCTTCGTGTAGCCCTTCATCATGAACTCGAACGCGCCGTCGACGTCTTCACAGTCGGAAGTGATGAAGCTGTCCATCGAGTACAGATTCTCGGTACGGATCGCATTGCCCCAGTAAGGCATCGCGACGTAGTTCTTCAGCGTCATGTTGCCGATTTCAACGTGCAGCGTCAGGTGGCCGACGAAAATGCCGACGACCGGAATGCCGCTCGCGGGGGTCGTCAGACCCTGCATCGCAGCGCCGCCGATATTGAAGGTCGAGCTCGAAAGCAGGTCTTCCTTATACAGTTTGTTAATGAACTGAAGAGCTTTACGATAGGTGTCCGTGGTCTCCGCCTTCACGATCTGGCCGTCCGCACCGACGTTCCAGCCGTTATTGCTGTCATAGTACATGAACATATTGATGAGCCACTCAAGGACACGTCCGCCGAGACCGCCTTCGATACCGATGAGCGGGATCTCATCCGTCTTGTCGCCGTTTCCGTTCGGATCGCGCTCTCTGAACGCTTTCAGAACTTCGTAGAGCGAATCGACGTCGTGAGGCATGTCAAGGCCGAGCTTGTCAAGCCAAGTCTGGTTAATGTAGGGCTGGAACTGCATCGTATCGACCGGGGAGGTCTCAAGACGCGGAAGCACATACATGGCGCCGTCTTCCTGGTCGGTCATGCGGCGGAGGGCCGTCGCCTGATCTTCCTCGGAGAAGTTCTCATGAAGTCTGGTCCAGAAGATCTCCGCCTTGTCAGACTCGATCGTATGATCTTCGTCATCATAGAAGTACTCCTGCAGATCTTCGAAGTAACCTTCACGTCCGTACTCGGTGTAGATGTTAGAACCGATGTTAAATCTGTACAGGATATCGGGAAGTCTTTCACCACCGGCGATACGGGTGGAGAGCTGCGTCTTGGCGTCGTCGGAACGGGTCGCGAAATAATCGAACACGATGTCGTATCCGGTCAACTCTTCCAGATACTTCGTGAATCCGTTATTATCGTAATCTTCGACCTTCGTGTTCTGGCAGATACCGATCGTGATGGTCTTTCTCTCAACCGGAGCATCCGGGGTTTCATCCTGCGTTTCCGTGGGCGCCTGGGACTCATTGCCCGACGGACCGGGTTCGACCGGCTGCGTCCCCTGTTCGCCGTTGCATCCGGCCAGGAGAAGTGCCGCAAGCACCGCTGCGAGAAGCATAACAAGCCACTTCTTCATGTTTTTCTTTTCCTCCTCATATAAGTATGATTCAAAAACTGTTTCGACAAAATCGAATACCAAGTCTAATATAAACAAATGGCACAAAAAAGTCAATTGCTTTTTGTACAATTTGCCATAGAAAAGCAAACTTGTAATTCTGTTTTCCGAAGTCTCAGCGCTTCAGCTGCAAATCGTAATGAACGTCGTACGCCTTCTCTTCCGGAAGGAACTTGTGCAGCGTATTGATGACTTCGCCGTTATTCCACTTCCGGTCTTCCGGCAATGCTTCCGGCGTGCCGATGACGGTCACGTTCAGCTGACGGTGACGGGCTCTGACCTGATCCCAGTCAATGAAGTAGACGTGAGCGAATTCGCCGCCGTCCAGTTCGCCGTCCTTGATGGTCATCGTCTCGCTCCGGCCGAAGAACACGGAACGCAGGTGGCCGTCGGTATTCATGGACGTGAAATCGCCGGGCTCGTTCACATAGCGGCCGAACTGCGCATGGATCGGGCCGGGATGACGGTACTGATGCTCTTCCCTGAAATCGGGGACCAGTTTCCGCATGATGTCGAGCAGGTCGTGCTGCAGAAACTCCAGATCGAACGAATCGATGTCGTGAGAGCATTCCTGAACCATGACCGAGCAGGTGGTGTGATGAGAAGCGACGCAGACGGTGCCGTTCTTCACGCCGGAGGCCTTCACGATCTCACGGATCTCTTTCGAGACGTCATGAAACGTCGGGATCCAGCCTCTGGACTGCAGTTCAAGCTCTTTCTGGTAAACTTTGACTTCCATTCTCTTTTCCTCCAACAAAATATGTTTGTGTTTTATTTTTTCTTCTTTCTTTCGTCCCAGGCCTTCCGAAGTGCCGAGATCATTTCGTCGATCATGGCCGGACGGTCCTTCGCCTTCGCCACGCCCGAAGAAGAACCGGTCGCATCGGCGCCGGCCTTGATCGTATTGTAAACGTCCTTTCCGCCGGCAATGCCCGCCGCGGTCAGCACCAGGGTCTTCGGCGCCACGTCCTTGACGGCCTTCGTCGCCGCCTCGACGTATTCCGGTCCGACGCTGACGCCGAGTCCGATCAGTTCGGAAGGTTCCGCAACGATGATGTCCGCATTGAGCGCAGCGATCTCTCTCGCGTCTTTCAGGGAATCCGCGCAGACGATCGTCGTCAGGCCGACTTCATCGGCCCTCCGCATGGTCTTTTCCAGGGTTTCTCTGTCCAGGGGTTTTTCGCAGTGGTTCAGCATCACGCCTTCCGCACCGGCCGCCACGAGCGACTCCGGAAGGATGTCCGCCAGTCCGCGTCCCGGATACAGAGGATCCATATGCGGTGCGAAGACGTGGATCCGTTTCGTATTCTCCTTCACTCTCCGGATGTCCACGATGGGGCAGGTGAAAATGATGTCCACATCGTATTTTTCGCTGGCTTCGTCCGCCGCTTTCGCGAGTTCCAGGATCTCGTCTCCGTAGAGATAAGACTTCGGACCGATTTCAAAAAACGGTGCCTTGATCTTGCAGTTCGACATAAACAGCCTCCAAATCGTTATAATGGGTTCAAAAGGACAGAATACCCCCCTTTGACCTTTGTATTTCATTATACCAATCCCGCTCCCGTTCGTCAATTGAAAAATCGCCGTTCCATTCTCAGTTTTATAATGTAAAAAGGCTGAAATCGAAGTAAATAAAATTGACATTATTATCTTCGTCAATTATAATGATAGTCGGTTTCGGACGTCCTCCTTAACCGCCCCAATCCATTCCCGGAGGTTTCTTTATTTATGAACGAAAAAGCGATCCAGGCCGCCAGACAGGCCTACGACATCGAAGCCGAATGCATCCGTGAAATGAAGGACTACTTTAACGAAGCTGCTTTCTCGAAAGCCGTGGAACTCCTGATCGGCGCGGAGCGGATCGGCACCTCGGGCTGCGGTCATTCCGGCATCATCTGCCAGCACATGGCACACCTGCTCTGCTGCATCGAGCGGCCTTCCCGCTTCATCTCTCCCGCCGAAGCCGTACACGGCGCAACGGGCTTCCTGCAGAAAGGCGACGTGATGATCTTCGCTTCCCGCGGCGGAAAGACGAAAGAACTCTTCCCGATCGTCGATATCTGCAAGACGAAGGGCGTGAAAATCATTGCCGTGACGGAAAATCTGGAATCCCCGCTTGCCGAAGCCGCGGACGTCGTCTTGAAACAGCACGTGAACCGCGAGACCGACAAATACAATATGCAGGGCACCACCAGCACCACCGCTCTCTGCATGATCTTCCATGCACTGCAGGCGGCCATCATTGAAGAAACGGACTATCAGGCGGAACAGTTCGCCGTCGTCCACCCGGGCGGTGCCGTCGGAGAACGCCTGAACGGCCACGGTCTCACCGATGAGATCACGAAGTGAGACGGAAAAACGGAATTCGTACAATAATCAACCAAAAATAAAGGAGATTGTCCCATGAAAAAGAATCAGGTAGGTTTTGTTTGTTTCGGTGAGATCAACACGCCGTTCGAGAGACTGCAGCTGAAGCACGACGAAGCGCTGAAGGCCCTGTCCGAAAAGGTGGAAGGCCTGATCGACGCCGGCGTCGTCATTGACGATCCGGAGTACAAGTACGCGGACAGCGCGCTGGAGAAACTGGCCGGCAAGGATTTCTACTGCCTCGTCGTGGCCGTGGCCGGCTGGGTGCCGACGCACGCGGTCATCAAGGTGTTGGATCATTACCGCCATCTTCCGATGGTCCTCTGGGGACTCGCGGGCTGGTACGAGAACGGCCGTCTCATCACGACCGCGGACCAGGCCGGAACGACGGCCATCCGTCCGGCGATGGAAGCCATGCACTACACCTTTAAATACGTCTACAGCATCGTGAATCAGCCACTGCCGGTCGACAAGGTCGCGTCCTACGTCACCGCCGCCCGCGCGAAGGCAAACCTCCGCGATGCGAGGATCGGTTCCATGGGCTACCGCGACATGCTGCTCTACGGCACGCAGTTCGAGGGCAATTCCATGCGCGGTCAGATCGGCGTCGAAGTCGAGCCGTTCGAAATGCTGGAAATGAAGCAGCTCATCGAAACGCTGGATCCCGCCGACGTTTCGGAAGGCATCCGTTTCGTGAAAGAAAACTGGGTCTTCAAGAAGGCCTGTGACGACAGCGTCATTGAGAGCGGCGTGAAATACGCGCTTGCGATCGTGAAGAAGATCCGGGAGCGCGGCTTTGAGGCCATCACGCTCATCGACGTCGACGGCATGAAAAAGCTGGAAGGCTTCCCGCCGGCGATGGTCTTCATGCTTCTGGAGCACTATACGAACATCCTGACGATCCCCGAAAACGACGTGCTCGGCGCCGTGACGCAGCTCATCATGAAATACCTGACCGGCCAGACCGTGCCCTATCTCGAGTACTATGAATTCTTCGAGAAGAGCATGCTGATCGGCGTTCCGGATTTCGTGCCGAAGGCCGCGACGGCCGGCGACGTGACGGTCCTTCCGGCCGCGTTCGGTCTTTTGAACTCTTCGCTTCTGAACGTCTCGAAAGTGAAGACCGGCTACGTGACCTGCGCGCGTCTGTACTACAAGGACGGCCGCTATTTCATGCACGTCTACACCGGCACGGCGAAGGAGCCGCCGGCGTGGAACGAGTTCGGCTGGGACGATCCCGCGCCGCAGCTTCCGTCGCTCGAAGTCTTCCCGGATTCCTGCACGGTCGAGGAATTTGCGGAGAACGTTTCCTGTCAGCACGTCATCGTCGCTTACGGAAACTTCGTCGAAGAACTGAAGTCCTTCTGCAAGATGACGGGCATTAAAATGATCTATTGATCCCCCGGCGGGTAAACACAGACAAAAGCGGATGCGAAGGAGGAAGTGATGTACGCAGGTATCGATCTCGGAACCACGAACATTAAATGCGCCGTGTACGACGGCGAAATGAACTTAAAGGCGCGGTGCTCTCACGCCGTGCAGTATTTCCGTGAGAACGGCTTCGTCGAGTTCGACGCGGAAGCCTACGCGAAGGACGTGCTTCAGCTCGTGAAGGAAACCATGGCCGAAGGAAACGTGAAGTCCCTGAAGGGCTTCGCATTCACGGGACAGGCGGAGACCCTCGTCGTTCTCGGAAAAGACGGGCGTCCGCTCAGGAACGCGATCTCCTGGATGGACGAGCGTTCCGTCGAGGAATGCGAATACCTCTCTTCGCTCTTCCCGCACAAGATCTGCGAGGAAAAGACCGGACAGATGGCGGTGCTGCCGACCTGGCCGGCGACGAAGATCTTGTGGCTGAAGAAACACGAGCCCGAGACCTACCGAAGCACCGAGACCTACATGCTGCTCAAGGACTACGTCGTCTACTACATGACCGGCGAAAAGCGATCCGACATGTCCATTGCGACCTTCTCCTTCTATTTTGACATTTACAACAAGTGCTACTGGAAGGAAATGCTGGAAGCCATCGGCGTGCCCGAAACGAAGCTGCCCGCGCTCATCGAGCCCTGCACGGTCGCCGGAAACCTGAAGGCCGAACACCTTTCCTTCCTTGGACAGACCGAAGAATGCTTCGTGAACGTCGGAACGCTCGACCATTTCGCGGGCATGATCGGCACGGGTAACTTAGAGCCCGGCGGGATCACGCTTTCCACGGGCACGGTCATGGCCATGGCGACGATGTGCAAAACGCCGGTGCCGAAGTGTTCCGGCGTGGCCATGCACTACGGCTTCATGCCCGACACCTGGATCATGCTTCCGGTCGCGGAATCCGGCGGCGTCTCGTTGGAATGGTTCAAGCAGAAATGCATGCCGGACACCGGTTTTAAAGAGATCGACGAGGAACTGGAAAAACGGAACAAACGGAATGATCTTCTCTTCCTGCCCTACCTCGTCGGCACGAGCGCGCCCGAATTTGACATGGACGCCGTCGGCTGCTTCTACGGCCTCAGGCAGGAGCACGACGCTTTCGACATGGCTCATGCCGTCATGGAAGGCGTGGCCTTCGTTCTCAAGAAGAACTGCGAGGAAATGACGGCGAAGGGCTCGACGCCCGAGTCGATCATTGCCACCGGCGGCGGCTCGAAGAGCGGCATCTGGTGTCAGCTGCAGGCCGACATCACCGGTCTTCCGGTCCGCATTCCTTCGGAAAAGGAAGCGGCCTGCCTCGGCGCCGCCATGATCGCCGCGGTCTCCGGAGGCACGTTCGGCTGTCTCCATTGCGCAGCGAAGAAATGCGTCTCGATGAAGAGCGAATTCCTGCCGCATCCCACTGAATTTACGGACCTGAAATACCGGAAGTTCAACGCACTTTATGAGGCAATGATCCGCATTGCCCGCATGTAACACCGTTTTTCAGGCGGGGCTGTTGCGAAACGCCGACGGCCCCTTTTTTCTTTATCATTTTATGCAGAGGAGAATTCTGAAATGAAATCCTATCCCAAATGGCAGCGGATCAATTACATGCCCGCATCTCCGCTCGGCGACGACGGAAGCTACCTGACCGGTTCCGCGGCACATATTGAGATTTCCAGAAAAGCGGCGCAGGAAGGCATGGTGCTGTTAAAAAACGAAAACGGCTGTCTTCCCTTTGCTCCGGGACAGAAGATCGCCGTGTTCGGAAAGGCGCAGATCGACTACTCCAAGGGAGGCGGCGGCAGCGGAAACACCTACACCGCTTATTCACGGAACGTCACTGAGGGACTGGAGATCAAGGAGCGGGAAGGAAAGATACGTCTGTTTCAGCCGCTTTCCGACTACTACCGAGAAGCCGTGAAGCCGCTGTATGAAGCGTTAGTGAAAAGCGGCGGGACCCTTTATCCGGGCCTCATCGGCGAGCCGGAACTTCCGGACGGTCTTATGGAACAGGCGCGGGCGTTCACTGATACGGCCGTCGTCACGATTTCCCGCTTCTCTCGGGAAAGCTTCGACCGTCAGGGCGTGCCGGGCGACGGCGACTTCTATCTCTCTCCCGCCGAGGAAACGATGGTCGGAAAAGTGCTTGCCGCCTTTCCGCGCGTCGTGGTGCTTTTGAACACGGGCGGCATGATGGACGTCACCTGGTTCAAGGACGATCCGAAGGTGCAGGGCGTGCTGCTGCTCTGGCAGGCCGGCATGGAAGGCGGACTTGCGGCCGCAGATCTTCTCGTCGGCGACGCGACTCCTTCCGGTCATCTGGCCGACACCTTTGCCGACCGCTTTTCCTCGTATCCGAACGCCGATCATTTCAATGATTCTCCGGACTACCTTGAATACGCCGAAGACGTTTACGTCGGCTACCGCTATTTCGAGACCTTCGAAGAGGCGAAATCCAAGGTATGCTATCCTTTCGGCTACGGCCTGTCCTACACGACCTTCGAAACCTCCGTTCCGATGCTCTCCGTCTATCCGGATCATTACACGGTCACCGTGTCCGTGAAGAACGTCGGGACCCGTCCCGGCAAGGAAGTCATCGAACTCTACGCCTCCGCCCCGCAGGGAAAACTCGGAAAACCGTCCAGAGTCCTGATCGGATTTAAAAAGACGAAAGAACTGAAGCCGGGCGAGGAAGACACGCGCACGCTGAACTTCACGAAATACCAGCTGTCCAGTTACGACGATCTCGGCAAGGTCCGGAAATCCGCCTATGTGCTGGAAGCCGGCGAATACCGCTTCTATCTCGGTGAGAACGTCCGGGACGCGAAGGAACTGCCGGAAAGCCTCACGATCGAGGAAACCGAGATCATTGATCAGCTTTCGCCGAAATGCGTGCCGAAGCGGCTGAAAGAACGGCTGACCGCGGACGGAACCATGGAAGCATTGCCGACCGATTTCGAAGCGCCGTTACCGGAATATGACGTTAACCACTGTCCGCAGGAGGCCGACACGCCGGATGAGAACAACTGGAAACGGCCGAAACTCTACAAACTCCGCCCGGAGGAACGGCCCGCGAATTTCGCGGACGTGGCCGGCGGAGCCATGCCGTTTGAAGAGTTCTTCGGAAAACTCTCCATCGAACAGAAAATCTCTCTTCTTGGCGGACAGCCGAACCGCGGTGCCGCGAACACCTTCGGTTTCGGAAACATTCTTCTCTACAACGTTCCGAACGCGATGACGGCCGACGGACCGGCGGGCGTACGCATTGCGCCGAGCGCGGGCGTCACCACGACCGCCTTCCCGTGCGCCACGCTCCTTGCCTGCACGTTCAATGAATCGCTTCTTATGGAAATCGGAGAAACGGCCGCGGAAGAAATGGCGGAAAACGGCTTCGGCATCTGGCTTGCTCCCGCGGTCAACATCCACCGGAATCCGCTGTGCGGACGGAATTTCGAATACTATTCCGAGGATCCGTATCTGGCAGGCCGCCTCGCCTCCGCCCTCGTTCAGGGCGTCCAGAAGCACGGCGTCGCCGTCACCGTCAAGCATTTTGCCTGCAACAACAAAGAAACGAACCGGAAGGAAAGCGATTCGAGAGTCTCAGAGCGCGCGCTGCGTGAAATCTACCTGAAGGCCTTCGAGATCTGCGTGAAAGAGGGGAAGTGCTGGGCGATCATGAGTTCCTACAACTATGTGAACGGAGTCCGCACCTCGGAGAACAAGGAGCTTCTGACCGGGATCCTCCGGGAGGAATGGGGATTTGACGGCGTCGTCTGCTCGGACTGGATCACTCACGGCCGCCACGACCGGGAGATCGCCGCGGGGAACACGATCAAGATGCCCTGCGGAAGCCCGGAATTCGTGCTCGAACAGTATCAGAAAGGGCTGCTTTCCGAAGAAGTCATTGACCGCGCAGCAAAGGACGTCCTGCGGCTGCTTCTGAAACTGGCCTGATCAAAACAAAACGGAGAATCTGATGGAAAAACGCTGGTGGCAAAGCGCAGTCATTTATGAACTGTACTGCAAGAGCTTCTACGATACGAACGGCGACGGGATCGGCGACCTTCCCGGCGTCATTGAAAAACTGCCGGTGCTTGCCGAACTCGGCATCGACGCGATCTGGTTTACGCCGATCTACGTCTCGCCGCAGACGGACAACGGATACGACGTCGCGGATTACGAAGCCATTGACCCACGCTACGGAACGATGGAGGACTTCAAGCGCCTTCTGGAAGCCGCGCACGGTCACGGGATCCGCATCCTCATGGACCTCGTCTTAAACCACAGTTCCGACGAGCACCGCTGGTTTCAGGAGTCCCGGAAATCGAAGGACAGTCCTTACCGGGACTATTATATCTGGCGCGCCCCGAAGGCGGACGGCTCCGAGCCGAACAACATGGGCAATTATTTCTTCGAGGGAAAAGGATCCGCCTGGGAATTCGATGAAACGACCGGCGAGTACTATCTCCATTATTACTCGAAGAAAATGCCGGACCTGAACTGGGAATACGCGCCGCTCCGGGAAGAGATCTACCGGATGGTCCGGAACTGGCTCGACATGGGCGTGGACGGATTCCGTCTCGACGTGATCGGTCAGATCAAGAAGCCGGCAGGATTCCCGGACGAGACGCGCCGGATCATGCCGAACGGATACGCCGTCGACCGGAGTGCGAGAAACCACATTCCCGGCGTCCACGAACTCATCCACGGGCTTTACGAAAACGCGTTTCGGTACTACGACATCATGACCGTCGGCGAACTCTCCGGCTCCACGCCTGAGATCGCGATCGATTACGTGAACCACGACCGCGGAGAGCTCGACATGAACATCCATTTCGAGATCGCCGGCCGGAAGGAGGTCCCGACGACCCCGAGACAATACAAGGCGATCGAGAAGCGCTGGTCTTCGCTGCTTTCGAAAAACGGCTGGATCGTGCAGTATCTTACGAATCACGACGGTCCCCGGCAGGTCTCCTGCTTCGGCAATGACACGGTTTACCGGAAAAAGAGCGCGAAACTGCTCGCGGTCCTGAACCTCTCCATGCCCGGCACGCCGTTCCTGTTCCAGGGCGAAGAGATCGGCATGACGAACGTGTATTACGACAGCATTGACGATTACAACGATCCCTATACGCTCGGCCGGTACCGGATGGAAGTCTCCGAAGGGAAGGATCCGGAAAAAGTGCTGAAGGACGTCGCCTGGGTCAGCCGGGACAATGCCCGGACTCCTTACCAGTGGAGCGGCAAGGAAAACGCCGGATTTACGACCGGAACCCCCTGGCTGAAAGTCAACCGCCGCTATCCGGAGATCAATTACGAAGCCGACCGCAGTTCGGAGGATTCCGTCTTCCGCTTCTATTCCAGGCTCATTGCTTTCCGGAAAGCGCATCCCGCGTTTGTCGACGGCGACTTAAACTTCTACATGGAAGACGACGAGCAGACGGTCCTTTTCTCCAGAAAATGCGCCAGGGAAACGATTCTCGTGCTTGCAAACTGCTCTGACGAACCGGCTCCGATCACTCTTCCGGAAGAAGTAAAAGCTCACGTCTTTACCGAGGCGGTCACGAACCGGGAGGGAAAGGAACCGCGTACGGAACTTCCCGAAACGCTGGAGCCCTGGGAAGCGACGATCTTCACGCTCTCCTTCTGACGTCAAAGCACGAAAAAAAGGCTGCTGTCCTGCGACAACAGCCTTTTTTCTTTCCGCCCGAAGTAAAATCACTTCGCGCTTTCCTGAAGGATGAACACGCCCTTCGGCTCCAGAACGACCTTGTCGCCTTTTGCCGCGTTCTCACCGCTTAAAAGGGCCCTTCCCGCCGCCGGAAGCGTGATCTCGAGAGAATCGTCGTTGTGATTTAAGAAGAACGTAAACCGGCCGTTTTCGTTGTGACGTTCGGTGACCTCCAATCCGGGCACGGCTTCATACACCGGACGGACGCCGGCTTCCTTCGCGATGTAAGAAAGGAAGTCGAAATAGAAGTCGTCCGAAGAGCGCGTCGCCACGTAGTAAGCAAATCCCTTGCCGAAGTCGTTCTTCGTGACCGCAGGTTTGCCGGCGTAAAAATCATGTTCATACGCCGCGAGCGGCCGGCAGGTCGGATCGAGCGAAGAAATAATGTCGAAATACTGTTTCGCCTCGTACCGCTTTCCGCCGTACACGAAACTGTTCTTCTCTTCCGGCGGCAGGCAATCGATCTCTTCCACCCAGATGCCGAGCACCTTCTTCAACGGACCCGGATACCCGCCGAGATAAACGAGATCAGTCTCGTTGACGATGCCGGAGAACGCCGAAGCCACGAACGTGCCGCCGTTTTCCACGAACCGTTCGATCCTTTCCCGTACGCCCGGCTTCACCATGTACATGATCGGGGCAATGAGGAGACGGTACTTGTCGAAATCATCTTCCTCCGCGATCACTTCGGTGGAAATGTTCAATGCGTTCAATGCCTTATAAAACCGCATGACTTCATTGCGGTAGCTCTTGTACTCCGGATCGCGGCTCGGACCGCAGCAGTACTCGGAAGCCCACATGTTGTCGTAGTCAAAGATGATCGCCGCGGAAGCGTCCGTCCGGGCGCCGAGCAGAGTGTCGCCGAGCGCTTCGAACTCGCGTCCCGTCACGGCCAGCTCCTTGAAGGAACGCGTCGTTCCGAGGCCCACGTGGTCAATGACCGCGCCGTGCATTTTTTCCATCGCGCCCTGCGATCTGCGGAGCTGGAAAAAGAGCACGCCGTCCGCGCCGTGCGCGACCGACCGCCAGGACCAGAGCCGGACCACGCCCGGTCTCCGGATGAAATTGTACTTCTGCCAGTTCGTGACGTTCGGCGTCTGTTCCATGAGGAGCATCGGCTGACCGCCCTTTAAGGAACGCATGTAGTCGTGCCACATCGACACGTCCGCCCTGTCCTCGTCGAAGAAGGGATAGCTGTCCCAGCTCGTGAAATCCAGAACGTCCGCCCATTTCCTGTAATCCAGATCCTTGAAGAAATGCATGAAATTCGTCGTGACCGGAACGTCTGGCGTGTACTTCTTGATCTCCGCCGCTTCCAATGCGCACTCGTGCAGCATGGAATCACTCAAAAACCGCCGGTAATCGAGCGAAATGCCCTGGAAACAGGTCTCGAACCGGGAAGTCTCCTCCGTCAGCTTGTTCGGCACCACGATCTCGTCGAAATCATAGAACGTATGGCTCCAGAAGGACGTGCACCAGGCACGGTTCACTTCCTCGATCGTGCCGTATTTTTCCTTCAGCCAGTCCCGAAATGCCGCTTCGCAGTTCTTGCAGTAGCAGACCGAGTTGTATTCGTTCGAGATGTGCCAGGCAATGAGATTCTCGTACTTCGCATACCGTTCAGCGAGTTTTCCGGCGAGCCGCGGCGCGAATTTCAAAAACGTCGGGGAATTCGGGCAGGAATTGTGCCGCGCGCCGAATTTGCGCTTCTGTCCGTAGTAATTCACCCGGAGAATGTCCGGATGAGCGCTCGCCATCCACGCAGGATGCGCGGCCGTGGACGTCGCAAGGATGACCTTCAGCCCGTTCTCCCGGACGTACTCCATGATCTCATCCAGTTTGGAAAAATCGTATTCGTAATCCGCCTTCTGCAGCGCCGCCCAGGAAAAGACGTTCAGCGTCACGGTGTCGATGCCGGCCTCCCTGAAGAGCTTCATGTCTTCGGCCCAGACCTCCTTCGGCCACTGTTCCGGATTATAGTCTCCGCCGTAAGAGATCCTTTTGATCCTGTCTGAAAAACTCTTTCCCATGATTTCCTCCCGTTTTTTTATTCGTAAACCGCGCCGGTCCCGTCAATCGATCCCCCAGAGATCCTTCATTTGCTTCAGGATCGACTCCTGGCAGCGCACCGCATTGTCCTTCAGTTTCTGCAGTTTGGTCTGATACTTGTCCCAGGTCTGGTCGCCCTTATGCGGAGACTCGACATAGTAATGCTCGAGTTCGTTCCGCTCGCTTTCCGTAAGCTTTTCCAGCGTTTCCGAGATGTGTTGTGCGGAAAACACGCCGTTTACCAACGATTTCACCTTTTCGGAAAATGCGATCCGCATGTCTTCCCGTTTCATGAGCGCCGCAAAGAGCGGGCTGTACGGGATGAGATCCAGCGTTTCGCTGTGATGCACCACGGCCTCCGGATCGAGGATGCACTTCAGGCACTCTCTCGTCGGATGATTGCTCCCGAGCCCGAGGGTCATATCCTCGTCGTGGATCATAAACCGCCAGCGGCCGTCGAACACGCCCTCTCCGTAGCTTTCCCCGTCCGCGGGGATGTACCGGTACGAGATCGAATTCGTCTGCGGCCAGTCCTCATTGTCGAGGATCGTGTTGATCGCGTAATAGAACAGGTAATCGTCAATGTCGATCGCCTTCTTCACTTTTTCAAAGTTCTTATCGTCCGTCAGGTCTAACGACGAGAATTCCGGGAATTCCAGATTCCGCTCTTCCGTATCCACGGCGTATTCCTTGTGTTCCGACTTCTCGAACTCGCCCTTGTATGCGCCGAATTTCGATGCGAAATAATGCTCGTCCACGTATTCCTGGAGCCAGTACAGTCCCTGATACTTGCCGTTGATGTACACCGCGGCGGGCGTGACTTCCTCGTACGCCGTGAATCCGGCCTCTTTCGCCAGAGTCTGGGCCAATGCGTCCCGGACGAAGGTGTTGTTCTGATCGTTGCCGGAGTTTCGGAGCACGAACCGCTTGTACTTTACGATCTCTTTTCCGTTCTGATCCGTTGCGCCGTCGAACACCGCATAATCGAAGGAGCCGTGATTCGGATCATAATCCGCCCGGGCATAGATCCGGAGGGACTTCATGGAGCGCGCCCTCGTCCAGCCGCCGTGGATCCGGATGCCGGAATGCTGGGAAAGGAGCGTCGTTCCGTCAGCGTCCAGGACCTCGAAATAGCAGGCCCGTTCCCACGCCTTTCCTTTTTCTTCGTAGTTCGTGTAAATGCCGTCTTTTCCGTAGAACTCCTCGGGCTCGACGCTGATCGAAATGACCTTCGTGTCGAAGCGCGCGTTCACGTTTTTGCCGAGGAAATAGGTCTTCACCGACTCTCTCGACCAGGAGCCGTCGGAGTATTTGGCAATGGCTCTGACCGGACGCGCGGCAATGACCCCGTCGACGCCGGACATGAGTTTGATCTTCTCTCCGGCCTTCAGCAGTTTCCCGCCCGTCTTAGGAGAGGAGCAGTCCAGCGTATAATAGATCTCATACGTTTCCGTCTTCGGCTTCGGGACCGTCACGGTGATGTCGGTCCGCTCCGTCCGAAACGCCGTCTCCTCCGAAAAGCAGGGGCGCGTTTCGTCGACCCCGATTTCCGGAACCGTTCCGGTTTCAGCGGGCTCTTTCGCCGTTTGAGAAGGAGCAGGCGCGGAACTCCCGTCCGTTTTTCCTATGCAAGAAAACAGTGTGATCGAGAGCATCAGGACCGGCATGAGCAGACTTATGCGCCGAAAGAAAGAATACAGGTTTCCTGACCTCATGGTTTCCTCCTTTCTCCGTCAGCGGAGCAGACACTTCACCGTTTCCGGGAACTCCCGGTAATCGTCGATCGGCAGGTAATGGAATTCTGAAAGGAAGACGGATTCGTCATTGCCGCCTTCGCCGTAATCGTCGCCAATGTAGACGATCTCTTCCGGCTTCAGTCCGTGCGCCTCCGCATACTTTTTCAATGCATAGGCCTTGTCGTAGGGCTTCGGAGCCATGTCAAAGGACGACGAACCGCCGACGAACACGTTGTACTCGGGAAAAGCAGTTTTCACTTCGGCCAGGATCGCTCTCCGCTTTTTCCGGTCCGGATCAAAGGCGAGTTTCTCTTCCTGGATCGCCTTCATGCCGAGGATCGGGAACGTCACGCAGCCGGAGGCGTGATATTCGACGGATTCCCCGCGGTATTCGGTAAAACCGAAGCGCTCCCGGAGAGCGTCGATCCGCTGCCGGACGCTTTCTTTGTCGCAGGAAGCCACCTCGTCGAACACCTTTTTCAGCGTTCCGGTCCCAGGGTCGTATTCGCAGTACTGCATTCCGTACGTGCCGAGCACGTTCACCGGGAACTCCTCCATCTGGTGAAAGATCCGTTCACACATTCCCGCGCCTGACATCAGCAGCGTGTAGCGCTCTTTCAGAGCCAGGAGCGCTTCCTTGTTCTCTTCCGGAAGATGGGATTTGTGCTGGCAGAGCGTACCGTCGAGATCCATAGCGACGACCTTGATCTTTCCGGGGTCGAGATCGATCGCCTCCGGAACGTACTGATCCGCGAGCCACAGCACGGAATAGCGATCCTTCAGGTCCTTCGCATACCGTTTCGCGTCCTGGATCTTCCGGTCGCCGTACATGGCTTCGAACTCGGCATAATCAAGTCCCACCGCCTCGAGCATGGCCAGCATCTCCCGGCGGGACGGGGCTTCCTTCAGCACCTCGATGATCTGATCCCAGCGTTCCTTCACGACGGTCTCATTGTTCTGTTCGTGCCAGCCGAGTTTTTCCTGCAGCGCGATCACGCCGTCCGCGCTGGACTTGTAGATCCTGCGGATCTCCGTTTCAAAACGCGTTTTCCTGAACGGCTGATAGGACGGTTTCGCCCTAAGGATCTTCTCCCGGATCTCCGCCGTCACGACGGAGGCATACGCGACGTCAATGCCGTGGCAGAAATAGGGTTTCCGGTCCAGAATGCCGGTGATTTCAAAGAAATGGCTGAGATGGTGCTCGGAGCCGGACGCCGGCCTCGAATTTCCGACGTATGCCATCGCGATCCCGGCGACGACCAAAGCTTCCATCAGTTTCTGCACGGAGGCCTCGTCTTTTGCCATAATCCCGGCTGCGAGATCCTTCACCGCGACCGCGGTATCGTACATCAGCTGCCAGACCGTCTCGCAGAGGTATTCCCCGTTGATCACATGGGACAGTGTCCAGTCGTTCAGGCAGCTGAATTTCCCGACAATGTCCCCGTACCCCGCCTTGATCATTTCAAACGGCGCGTCCTTCAGGACCGTGGGATCCGCGAGGATCCCCTTCGGCGGACGCGCACCGGTCGTGACCTTCATGCCCTGCAGGATCATTGCCGCGCCCGCAGAGGCGTAGCCGTCCATCGAAGGCGCAGTCGCAACGATGAAATAAGGGACGTCCTTTTCGAAACTCACGTACTTGCAAAGGTCGTTGATGACGCCGCTGCCGACGCCGAGAATGAGATCGTTCCCGTCAAAGTACGATTCGATCTCCGCGATTTTCTCTTCGTTCGGGACGACGAGACCGTCGCCGTTGTTCTCGAGCACGACGTAAGAAGTCACCTTCTTTTCCAGGAAGGAAAAGACTCGGTCGCCGCAGGCTTTCGACGTATTCCGGTCCGCGACGATCAGGATCCGTTCGTACGCTTTCACGTATTCCGGGAGCGAATCCAATGCGGTTTGGCTGATGTCCACCACGTCGATCGGACAGCGATGATCCCTGCCGCAGCTGCATCCGTAAATGCCCTTGGTGAGTTCCTGAATGTTCATCTTGTGCCCTCTCTTATGCTTTTTGTGCCGTCTCACGACCTGCGGCTTCCTGCGCTTTGAATCTCATGTACTCCGAGCGCATGCCTTCCCGCATCTCTTTCGTCCGCTGTTCCCGCTCGAGTAACGAACACGTTTCATGCACGACCGGACACTTCCGTAACCGGATGCAGTCCGCCATTCTGGCACATTCCAGGCATTGTTCCGTTTTCGGATACGTTTCGCTCCATTGCAAAACGGTCGCACGGTGTGCCGAGCGGTCGCCGACCGACCCCCATGCGGGTCCGATCTCGCTGAAATGCTCGCAGGAACAAAGAGACCCGTCCGGCAATATCACGACGGCTTCCTCCGTGTCCGCCATGCACCGGTTCAGATAGAGTTTTCTCGGAATGCCGGACGGCCGTTGGATCCCGGCCTCTTCCAATGCTTCCTTCACCCGGTAATACGCCTCGTACGCTGCCGGATCCTCATAATCTCCGTACAGCATCCTTGCGTAGACGCCGACGTCCGGCACTCCTTTCAGACGTTCTTTCAGAATGCCGGCAAGGTCGACGAGGTCGTCCTTGTTTTTCGCGTCCACGTTCAGCCGAAGATCGATCCGGATCCCCGCTTTCGCGGCGTCCGTGACGTTCTGCAGCACGGTCTCGAACGGGTTTCCCGTCTTGTAAATATAGGCTTTCCGCCGGTTGTACACTTTTTCCGTTCCGTCGAGTGTGATCTGTGCCGACGCAACGTGCCAGTCCCTGACGGCCTTTTCGATCATTGCCCCGCGAAGCAGGTAGCCGTTCGTGACGAGGTCCGACGTAAAGTTCTTCCCGGCCGCCGTCAGCCTTTCTGAGATCAGGTCAATGACTTCGCTCCGGTAAAGAGGCTCGCCTCCGAACCAGTGGATCTTGATCTCGGAATCCCCGGAGACATTGAGTAAAAAGTCCGCCGTGCATTTGGCCGTTTCCGGACTCATGTCTTCCCGCTTGCATCCCGCCTCAAAGCAGTAAAAGCAGCGGGCATTGCAGTCCGTCGTCGGCAGGATCGTAAAGCGGTGCAGCGGTTTCTTCGGCGCGAGAAGCTGAAGAACGCTCCGCACTTCCCCGATCGTCTTCAGTTCGTCGAAGTTTTCGGAGACCAGGAAATATCTGCTCACGAAAAACTCGAACGATGGCGCGGTCTGGTCCGCATTCGTGAGTGCCGCGTCCTCTTCCTTCGTAAGCAGCAGAAAGATCTTCAGAAGCGCGTGATAACAAAGCACGCCTTCCGGGATCTCCTCACGAATGACAAAGCGGGCGACCCGGCCTCCGTGAAAGGACTGCACTGTCTGTTTCGGCAGCACCTTCAAGACGGAGGACGACTCATCAAAGATCGTCTTCACGTTTTTCCTTCTTTCTCATCTGAATGTGACGGACGAGCAGCACGATCCACAGAATGACGAGGATCGTCACGAACAAGGCGGGCAGCGCGATCAGAAGAAACTGCTCCCACCCGAGGACGTCCATGGCCTCAAGCCATGCAAATAAAGCGCTCATTGGCCCTCCGTTCCCTTCCGTTCCGCCTTACAGCATCAGCAGGAACAGGAAGATAAGTAAAATGCCGAGCAGGATCCGGTAAACGCCGAATCCCTTGAAATCGTGATTCTTCACATACTTCAATACGCCCTTGATCACGAACATGGAAACCGCGAACGCGACGGATGACGCCACGAGAAGCACGATCCACTGTTCCGTGCTCGGCGTGTATTTGTCGATGAACACGTACTTTCCGAACTTGACCACGCTCGCGCCGAACATGACCGGGATCGCCATGAAGAAGGTGAATTCCGTGGCAATGTACCGGCTGAGCCCAAACATCAGAGCGGCCAGAATCGTCACGCCGCTTCTCGAGGTTCCCGGGATGAGCGCGAGCACCTGGAAGCAGCCTATGAGGATCGCGGTCTTCCACGTGATGTCCTGATGACGGAGCACCGTCGCGGGTTTCTGCTTCTGCCTGGTTTCGACGATGAGAAACAGAATGCCGTACAGGATCAGCATGGCCGCCACGACCCAGACGTTGTAAAGATGAGCGTCAAGGAAGTCGTCGAGCAAGAGACCGATCACGGCCGCAGGCAATACCGCAAAGAGGATCTTTCCCCACAGCGTCCACGTCGCCTGCTTCTGCTCCTTCGTCTTGTAACTCGAGATCGGATTCAGCTTGTGCCGGAAGACGATGATCACCGCCAGGATGGCGCCGAGCTGGATCACGACGTTGAACATGGACGTGAATTCCGGCGTGAACACGGACGCATTGCCCGGCCAGAGCTTGTCCAGGATCATCAGATGTCCCGTCGAGGAGACCGGGATCCATTCCGTAATGCCTTCGATGATTCCGAGTATGACCACCCGGATCCAATCAAAAAATGTCATGACTTTCTCCTACTCATTCGAGGCGCCAGTCGATCGGCGTCTCGTGATTTGCTTCAAGAAATGCATTCGTCCTGCTGAACGGACGGGAACCGAAAAAGCCGCGGTATGCCGAGAGCGGCGATGGATGCGGCGTGGAGATCACGAGCCGTTTCGGATGCGTGATGAACCGCTTCTTTTCCGCGGCGCTGTTTCCCCAGAGAATGAAGACGATCGGACGGTCCTCCCTGTCCAGAGCCCGGATCGCCGCATCCGTGAATTCTTCCCAGCCGAAGTTCCGGTGCGAAAACGCCCGGTGGGCCTGCACGGTCAGCAGGGAATTCAGGAGCAGGACGCCCTGTTCGGCCCACGGCGTCAGATCTCCGGTCTTCGGGACCGGAATGCCGAGATCGTCGTGCAGTTCCGTGAAGATGTTCACGAGCGACGGCGGGATCTTCACGCCGTTCCTGACCGAAAACGAAAGCCCGTGCGCTTCCCCGGGTTCGTGATAAGGATCCTGTCCGAGGATCACGACCTTGACCTTCTCGATCGGCGTCAGATGAAACGCCGTGAAGATCTCTTCCTTCGGGGGATACACCACGCTCGTCCGATAGGCGTTCACCACTTTTCCGTAGAGTTCCCGGTAATAGGGTTTCTTAAACTCCGGGGCCAGGGCTTCCGCCCATTTTCCTTCAATCGCACCCATCCTCAGTTTCTTCCTCTCTGAAACTCCGGTCCAGTTCAAACCAGAACGTCACGCCCGTTTCCGTATTGTACACGCCGTATTCCTTGCCGTGCGTATCCATGATGGCCTTCACGATGGAAAGCCCGATGCCCGATCCGCCGTAGGAACGGGTCCGCGCACGGTCCACCTTGTAAAACTTGATCCACACCTTGTCGAGGTCTTCCTCCGGGATCGGTTTTCCCGTGTTCGACACGCTGATCCTGGCCGTCGGACCGAGGTCCGCGACGGAGATCGTGATCTGAAACGGCTCCTCCAGGTGATTCAGCGCGTTCGAAAGGTAATTGTTCACGACTTCCTCGATCTCGAACTCGTCTCCGATGACGGAAAGCTCTCCCGGCCCTTCGATCCTGACCTCCGCTCCCGCTTCTTTGATCTGCTTAGCGTACTGGGAAACGACGGAAGAGATCAGTTCCATGACGTCGAACGTGACCGGTTGGAAGTCGGCGGCCCCGAACTCGAGCTGGTTTAACGTCGTCAGTTTCTTTACCATCCGGTTCATTTTCTCCGACTCGTCCATGATGACGCTGCAATAATCCTCAAACGCCTCCGGATCATCCTTCGAATCCTTCAGTCCTTCCGCATATCCCTGGATCAGTGCGATCGGCGTCTTCAGTTCGTGCGAGACGTTCGAAATGAAATCCTTCCGCATCTCGTCGATCCGCTCCTGCTCCTTTAAATCCTCGGAAAGCTGCTCATTGGCCATCTGCAGTTTCAGGATGGTGCGTTCGAGCTGGGACGCCATCTCGTTCATGTTGTTCCCGAGGATGCCGACCTCGTCGGTCTTGCTGCCGGTGTATCTGGCGGAAAAATCCAGATTCTTCATCCGGTTTGAAAGATCGGTCAATTGCTCGATCGGTTTCGTCACGCGCCCCGAAATGAAGATAACGAGCAGGAGCCCGAGGATCAGGATGAACACGCTGAGATAGATGAAGAAAATGCCGGAATTCCGTCCGGTCTGGATCGCGCGGGACAGCGGCATTGAAATGATGAATTTCTTCTGAGATCCGTCGGCAGTTTCCATGTATCCGTAGCATTCGAAAAAGCTGCCGCGATCCAGATCCGCCCGCTGCAGAGTGTAATTCGCTTTCTCCTCAATGATGCTGACGCCCTCTGCGGACCCCATGAGGAAATTCCGCTTCAGCCGGTCCATCATGAAATCCAGCTGGTTCGGAGAAAGCATTTCCCGGGACAGGATCGTGAACTCCCAGTCGCCGCTGCCCTGCAGCCCGAAGAAGATCTCGGCGCCGGAATTCAAACGGTCCAGACTCTCGGACAGTTCCTTCGACGTGGATTCGCCCGTTTTCACCTTCTCCGAAAGGACTTCGTAGGCTTCCTTCACTTTGGATCGGTTTTCGTTGATGTAAAAGACGTTCCAGAACAGGCCGTTGGAAACGAAAAAGAACAGCACGATGATCCCCGTCACGCCGAGGAATAAAAGGATCATCTTCGTTTTTAGCGACAGGGGTTTCTTCAAGCCGGTCCTCCGCACTTGTCCGTTTCCGTCAGTTCACTTCAAACTTGTAGCCGATGCCCCACACCGTGTGGATGTAGTCCTGACGGCCCTTCATCTTGCTCCGCAGTTTTTTCACGTGCGTGTCAATGGTCCTCGCGTCTCCGTAATAGTCGTAATTCCAGACGTTGTTCAGGATCTTTTCCCGCGAAAGCGCGATCCCCTGATTCTCAATGAAATACGTCAGGAGTTCGAATTCCTTGAAGGAAAGCTCCACGTCCTCGCCGTCGATCTTCACGGTGTGTGCGGTCTTGTCAACGACGATCCCGCCCGCTTCGATCACGTCGGAACTCACGACGCTGTAGCGTTTCAGCAATGCTTCGACTCTGGCGGTCAGCACCCGGAGGGAGAACGGCTTCGGCACGTAATCGTCCGCGCCGAGTTTGAATCCCTGCAGTTCGTCCTGCTCCTCGCCCCGGGCCGTCAGCATGATGACCGGGACCTCGGAATTCTTCCGGATCTCGTTCAGCACGCCCCAGCCGTCGAGTTTCGGCATCATCACGTCCAGGATCACGAGGGCAATGTCCTTTTCTTCCGTGAACACTTTCAGCGCCTCTTCCCCGTCGCCGGCTTCCCGGATGACGTAGCCTTTTCTCGAAAGGGTGTCGCGCAGGAGGCGCCGCATTCTTTCCTCGTCGTCCACGACCAGTATCTTGATTTCGTTCATCTTCATCCTCCCTGTCATTTCCGGATCGCCGCACGCTTCCGAAGGAGCGGATCGAGTATCTTCTTCCGGATCCGCAAATGCGACGGCGTCACTTCCAGGAGCTCGTCCCGATCAATGAAATCCATGCATTGCTCGAGGCTCATGATCTTCGGCGCGACGAGACGGAGCGCCTCGTCCGAGCCGGAAGCCCGCGTATTCGTTAATTTCTTCATCTTGCAGACGTTCACTTCCACGTCCTCGGCGTGACCGGTCTGTCCGATGACTTCGCCCGCGTAGACCTTCTCGCCCGCGCCGATGAACAGGATGCCGCGCTCCTGGGCGTTAAAGAGTCCGTACGTGATCGATTCGCCGGTCTCGAAAGAAATGATGGAACCCATCTTCCGGTAGGCGATGTCGCCTCGGTACAGATCGTATCCGTCGAACATCGTGTTCATGATGCCGTTTCCCTTCGTGTCGGTCATGAACTCGCTCCGGTAGCCGATGAGCCCGCGGGACGGGATCGAAAACTCGAGACGCGTATAACCGCCGTTCGCATTGCCCATGCCGAGCAGTTCGCCCTTCCGCTGCGCCAGTTTCTGGATCACGGCGCCCGCGAATTCCTCCGGCACGTCGATGTAGACCTGCTCGATCGGTTCGAGCACCTGCCCGCGCTCGTTTTTCTTCGTGATGACTTCCGGTTTCGAGACCGCGAACTCGTAGCCTTCTCTCCTCATCGTTTCGATCAGCACCGAAAGGTGCAGTTCGCCGCGGCCGGAGACCTTGAAGGAATCCGTGGAATCCGTTTCCTCGACCCGGAGCGACACGTCGGTATTCAGTTCCCTGAACAGCCTGTCGCGCAGGTGCCGGCTCGTCACGTACTTGCCTTCCTGCCCCGCGAGCGGGGAATCATTGACCATGAAATTCATCGCAATGGTCGGCTCGGAGATCTTCTGGAACGGAATGGCTTCCGGATTCTGGATGTCCGCGATCGTGTCCCCGATCTCAACGTCCGAAATGCCGGAGATCGCCACGATGTCGCCGAACTTTGCCTCCCGGACCTCGACGCGCTTCAGACCGTCGAACAGATACAGTTTGGAGATTTTGATCCGCTCCCGTTTTGAAAGATCGTGCGCGTTCAGAAGCAGGCATTCCTGATTGACTTTCAATACGCCGTCGTCGATCTTTCCGATCCCGATCCGGCCGACGTATTCATTGTAATCGATCGTGGAGACGAGCACCCTGACCGGTTCCTCTTCTTCGCCTTCCGGCGCGGGGATCGATTCGAGGATCGTCTCAAAAAGCGGGACCATGTTCTTCCGCTCGTCGGAAAGGTCGCGGACCGCGAAGCCGCCCTTCGCGGAAGCAAACACGAACGGGGCGTTCAGCTGTTTTTCATTGGCCTCCAGATCGAGGAGCAGTTCGAGCACTTCGTCCACGACTTCCTCGGGGCGCGCTTCCGGGCGGTCAATCTTGTTAATGCAGACGACGACCGAAAGGTCCAGTTCCAATGCTTTCTTCAGCACGAATTTCGTCTGCGGCATCGGTCCCTCGAACGCGTCGACGACCAGAACGACGCCGTTCACCATTTTGAGAACGCGCTCGACCTCGCCGCCGAAGTCCGCGTGGCCCGGGGTGTCGATGATGTTGATTTTCGTGCCTTTATATTCCACCGCCGTGTTCTTCGAAAGGATCGTGATGCCGCGCTCTCTTTCGAGATCGTTCGAGTCCATGACCCGTTCCACCACTTCCTGATTCTCGCGGAACACGCCGCTCTGTTTCAGAAGTTCATCCACCAGCGTGGTTTTTCCGTGATCGACGTGGGCAATGATCGCCACGTTCCTGACGTCTTCTCTCTTCATTTTCTGCCGTTCTTCTTTCCTGTCGTCTCTTTGCGGGAACTCCCGCTTATGCCGCCGCCATGCGGCGTCAGCCGCCCGTGACCTGTTCTTCCAGATAAATCTCGCCCAGCCGCTCCTGTCCTGCTTTTCCTGCGGTCAGGTCCTGCAGTTTCTTCACGAATCCGCTTTCCATGGCCAGCGGCACGGAAACGCTGCATCTCACTTCGTCGGTGAACGTTTCATCGGAAACGCCGAGTCCGCTTTCGCTGAGATAATAGCGGATCTTTCCGAAATCCGTGTAGGAAGCGCTGATCCGGAACAATGCCGCCGGACTTCTCTTCAGAACGCCGCCGTCCGCGACCGCCACAGACGCCGCCTTCGTATAGGCCCGCTGCAGTCCGCCGGTCCCGAGCAGCGTTCCGCCGAAATACCGGGTCACCACCACGAGCACGTCCGTGAGACCTGCGCCCCGGATCACGTTCAGGATCGGCACGCCCGCCGTTTTCTGCGGCTCGCCGTCGTCCGAACACTTGACCGTATCTTCCTTCAGTCCGAGGACGTAGGCATAGCAATGGTGCCTGGCGTCGTAATATCGCTTTCTCGTTTCTTCGAGAATCGAAAGCGCCTCCTCTTCCGAACCGATCCTGTACGCCTCGCCGATGAATTTTGATTTTTTCTCTTCATAGACGCCGGTTCCGTTCCGGAAAAGCGTCATATGTTCGAGCAAAGCCGAATTTTCACCCATAGCGTCTATATTATAATGTAATCTATGCCATTTAACAAGATGGAAATTCGGCTTCCGGCATCAAAAAGGCAAAGAAAAGGACCGGACTTCCCCACTTCAGTGAAGAACTCCGGTCCCGACGCGTTCAGCAGAATAAAAAAACTGCCTTACCACTCCCACGATAGGATCCTTTTGATCGGCTTGACCTTCCGGATGCCCAGGAAAATGAAGGCACCAACCATAAGCACCGCAAATTCCCCTGCGGCCACTTCGATGACGGACAGCCAGAACGGCAGATTTTCCACGATCTTCAGTTCGAGCGCAACGATGAACCCGTTCGCCGCCGCACCGATGAACGGCACGGTGAACAAGGCCCGATCCGCTTTTTTCGCAGCCCGGCCGACCGCCCATATCCCGAAAACGGCAATGACCGTCGCGGTCGTTCCGAACGCAACGTCAATGAACCCGAGAGGGGAAAAGAAATTGGCGATCACGCACCCGAGGATGAGCCCGGGAATAAACCGGATATCGAAAAAAGCAAGGAAAATCAGGATCTCCGAAACGCGAAACTGAATGTTGTTGTAGGAAATCGCCGAAGTGGCCACGGTCAGCGCAGCGTACATGGCCGCTAAGATCGCGTTGACCACGATGAATTTAGTCGTTTTGTTCATGAATCCTCCGATCGGAGGGCGTTAGCCCTGGTTTTGTTTTAGGACAGGATGGCGCTGGCGAACTGTCCGGAAGCCCTTTATATCATAAAAACACGTATTCTGCAAGCGGTTTTTTCAAGGATTCGGTTCGTTGACACATCGGCATATATTTGATATAATGATAGCGACGAAAGTGTCAATCCTTGCCAAAGAAAAAAAATACAGAGATTAGGAGGGCTATTTTATGACTGAATCGTTTAAAACTGATTATCAAAACACGTTAAAAAGGCTGCTCACTCTTGATCGAAAACTCACGGATACATTTGAGACTCAACAAGAATGGGTCAGGCTTCAAAAGGACGCTGAGGCGCGGTCCTACGATCCGCCGAAGCTGAAAAATCTTTGGAAAGCCCCCTTTCGGGCTTTTCTCTGGACGCTCATCCTCTTCACCGGTCTGATGATCCTCTTCGGTATCACAGGCCTCGCTTTCGGACACTATGCTTTTTCCTATGTCATGTGGCTGCCGCTTACGCTGAAAGCCCTCGTGTTTTCCGTATTTGGCAACCCATGGCCGTTACCGGACACCGTAACGCCGGAACATGTCCGCAGCTGGCTTTCCGGCATCGATTATGCCCCGGAACGTTATGAGATCTTCGCGCATTGTCTTGTCGGCATTCTGCTCCTCGCCGCGCTCGTTTTTGTCGTTGCTTTCATTGTCAATCTGATCGTACAGATCGCATCATGGCAACGGGAAAAAGCCCTATATCCGCCGACAAAGGAGGCCTTCCTGCAGGCAGAGGCCATTCGATCCAAAGTCGCCGGGGAAGCGTTTTCATCTTACGAGGAATCGCACCGGGAAGTCCTTCAGGAAGTGCTCCGGAATCAGGAAGAGTATGAAACTCTCTCCGCTTCCGTCGGCCTGCCCGAATCCTTTAGATTCCGTGGATACCTGGAGGCTTTCTCAGAATATGCTGCGGCCGGTCGAGCCGGATCAATTCCGGAAGCCATTGATCTTTACGAGAAAGAAACCGCCATTTCAGAAAAAGCACGGATCCGGCGAGAAGCCAAGGAGGATGCCGCTCAATGCAACGCCGCACGTCAGGAGTTCCAGAAGCGGCGGGCACAATTCAACGTGGATCCTTCGACGTTCTCCGGAAAAGTATTCTCAGGACTGACTTCCTTCTGACGACTGATCCCTCTGTCATGTTTTTTTCAAAGAGGCCGGGCTTCATGCCCGGCCGTTTCATTTAAAGAAAGCATCAGAACTTCTCAAGTTCTATCATCGAAAGATGGACTTTTATCACTTTTTATGGTATAAGTAAACTATCTGTGGGCGGACGGACCGTCCGTTCCCCGTCAAAGGATCTTGACCATGCGATTTCGGAAGCAGGACGTCAAAAAAAGAATCGAGACCATCGGATCGGAGGAAATGCGGCAGAAAAACCGCTTCTTCATGTTCCTCGTCGTGCTTGCGGTCGCATTGTTCGTGACGGCGGTCTTTTCGGGCATCTTCCTGGCCGTCGGATCGTTCGCGGAGATCATCCGGAACACGCCGCCCATGGAAAACATTGCGGACGTGCAGCCCTCGAAGAACAAGAGCATCATCTACGCCGCGGACGGTTCCATCATGCAGGAACTTGTGGAATCCGGCTCGAACCGGATCTCGGTCAATTATGAAGACTTTCCGCATGACCTCATCGATGCGGTCATCACGATCGAGGATTCCCGGTTCTTCGAGCACGAAGGCGTCGACGTCAAGGGCATCATCCGTGCCATCGGCGTCGCACTCACAAGCGGCAACCTCTCCGAAGGCGCGTCCACGATCACCCAGCAGCTCATCAAGAACAACTTCTTTGACGGCGGGTTTGAGAAGAACTACGGCGACCGGCTGGAGCGGAAATTCCAGGAGCAGTATCTCGCACTGCAGCTGGAGAAACAGCTCGACAAAAAGACCATCCTGCAGTACTACCTGAACACGATCAATTTCGGAAACAACTGCCTCGGCGCGGAAGTCGCCGCCCGGAGGTACTTTAACAAGCACGTCTCCGAACTCGACCTGGCCGAATGCACGGTGCTCGTCGCGACGACCTCGAGTCCGTCGCGCTACGACCCCATCAAGCACCCCGACAACAATCAGCGCCGCCGTCAGATCATTCTGAATTACATGGCGAACAACGGCTGCATCAGCGAAGCGGAACGGGACGTGGCCTCTTCCACCGACGTCTACAAGCGCGTGCAGGCCGTCGCGGCGAATTACACCGGCGTGCAGACCTTCTCCTATTTCACCGACGTCGTATTTGAAGACGTCCTGTCCGCCCTGGAGAAAGAGCTCGGCTATTCCGAATCCGAAGCCTATAATCTCCTTTACTCCGGAGGCCTCAGGATCTACACGACGATGGAGCCCGAATTCCAGAAGATCGTCGATCAGGAAGTCAATAACATGAACAATTACCTGATCACGGAAAACGGCGTAACGCGGACCGCGATGTCCTATTCGCTCTCCTACGTGCTCGGCATCCGTGACGAGGGCGGTCATGAATTCTATTACAACGAGACGAACGTGAGGAACTATTTCCTGGACGTGGTCGGCAGATCGGATTTCGATCTGATCTTCGATACCGAGGAAGCGCTGCAGGAAGCCGCCACGGAGTTCCGCGATTACATCCTCGACGCGACGAACGGAAAGATCATCACGGAAAACGTCGTTTCCACGCTGGAGCCGCAGACTTCGGTCGTGCTCATGGATCAGTCGAGCGGCAAGGTCCTCGCGATCTCCGGCGGCCGCGGCGACAAGAGCAAGATCGGCTCCCTGACTTTAAACCGTGCGACGCAGTCCACGAGACAGCCCGGTTCCACCTTTAAGATCGTCTCCACGTACGCGCCGGCGCTGGACATCAAGGGCGCCACTTTGGGGTCCACCTATTACGACAGCGAGCTGCTCATTGACGGAAAGCCCCTGCATGACTGGTGGGGCGGCGTTTACGTCGGATACGCGAACATCCGTCAGGCGATCATGACCTCTTCGAACATCATTGCCGTCAAGGCGCTCGAAGACACGGTTTCCGAAAACCTCGCCCTCGAATACGTGAAATCGTTCGGCATCACGACGCTGGTGCCGGAGACCGACAAATCCCCGGTCATGACCCTCGGCGGTCTGAAATACGGCTGCACGAACCTCGAAATGACCGCGGCGTACGCCACGATCGCGAACAACGGCGTCTATAAGGAGCCGATCTTCTGGACGAAGGTCACGGATTCCGAAGGCAAGACGGTCCTCTACAATGAACAGGCGACCGAAACCGTGCTGAAACAGAATACGGCGAAACTGCTGACCTCGGCAATGAAATCCACGATCGAGCCGGAATTCATGGTCTTCCCGCGGGAAAAAGTCACGTCCACGAACACGTACTGCCGGATCCCCGGCATTGCACTCGCTGCGAAATCCGGCACGACGAACGATGCGAACGACCTTTGGCTCATCGGCTATTCTCCGCTTTATACGATGGGCGTCTGGTGCGGCTTCGACGAGACCAGAGTCATCGGAAGCGGCGCGAATTACCACCGCGTGATCTGGTCGAGGATCATGGAAGCCATACACAAGGGAATGGAAAGCGAAGCCGCGGAATTTGACATGAGCGGCCTCGTGAAGGCGAAGATCTGCAGCAAATCCGGACTGCTTGCGAAGGAGGACGTCTGCGACGCCTGCGGCGACGAGAACTGCCATATTTACGAGGAATACTTCACCCCGAACACCGTGCCGACGGAATACTGCAACCGCCACGTGGTCTGCCACGTCTGCTCTTCTTCAGGGCTTTTGGCCGGGGAGTTCTGTCCGGAAAAGAAAGTCGAGGACCGGATCTATTTCACGGTGGACGACGAGGATCAGGACGAGATCCTGACGGACGACAGTCCGTTCACGATCCCGGAGGACCTGATCGGCACCACCTGCGACGTGCACACGACCGACCGGATCTACGACGATGATGAGGAAGAAACGAGGGAACACCGGGACGAGCCGCTTTCCGAATCGCACTGACCGGTATCAGACGAATTCCCGGAACGCGTAATTTGCGAGATCCCTGCCATAGGAAGTCAGCCGGACGGTATCATTGCCGTCCGGTTTTTTTATGCTTTCCAGAAGCCCTTCTTCTGTCAGTTTCCTGAGACTGCTGCCTTTGAATTCATAAAAGGACCGTCCGAACTTTTCACGGAACGCACGGTCTGAAACGCCGTCGTTCATCCGGAGTCCGAGCATCATGAACTCGTTCATCCGGTCTTCTTCCGACAGTTCTTCCGTTTCCTCATACGGGAGGTCCAGATACTGCAGCGACAGGGCGTTCCGGAACCGTTTTCCGCCGTAAAACGAGGCGGCCGCGCTTCCGAACCCGAGATACGGCACCCCCGTCCAATAGCCCGTATTGTGGACCGAGCGGAATCCCGGGAGGGCGAAATTCGAGATCTCATACTGCCCGTATCCGGCGTCTTCGAGAATCCGTACCGCAGCGTGCGCCATCTCCCGCTCCTCCTCTTCCGTGGGAAGAAGCAGTTTTCCGGCCTCGTGCAAGGCGTAAAATTCGGTGTTTTCCTCGAGGATCAGGGAATAGACGGAAAGATGTTCGGGGCGAAGGGCGAGAACGGTTTTCAGGCCGTTTTGAAAGGTTTCCGGGGTATCTCCGGGGAGGCCCTGGATGAGGTCAACGCTGAGGTTGGTGAACCCCGCCCCGCGCGCGGCATGAAAGCTCTCCAGGAATTCCTCATAGGTGTGGATCCGTCCGATCGTTTTCAGGACGTCGTTCCTGACGGACTGCAGGCCGAACGACAGCCGGTTCACGCCGGCTTCCCGGTACGCCTTCAGTTTTTTCAGGGCAACGGTCCCGGGGTTGCACTCCACCGTGATCTCGGGGTTTTCGTCAAACCGGAACTGTTCCCGGAGCCCGGAGAGCACTTTGATCAATGCTTCTTCCGGCAGGATCGAGGGCGTGCCTCCGCCGAAGTAGACGCTGACCACCCGCTCGTTTTCGTTTTGCCCGAACGGACAGGACCGGATCTCTTCCAGCAGCGTTTCGATATAGGCTTCCTGCACTTCCTTGGAAGCCGGTCCCGAATAGAAATCGCAGTACCGGCATTTTTTTACGCAAAACGGGACGTGCACGTAAAGTTCGAGCTCTTCCATCTCACTTCACTCGTCGTCGAGTTTCAGCACCGACATGAAGGCGCTCTGCGGGATCTCCACGTTACCGAAGGTCCGCATCCTCTTCTTGCCTTCCTTCTGCTTCTCAAGGAGCTTCTTTTTCCGCGTGATGTCGCCGCCGTAGCACTTCGCAAGCACGTCCTTCCGGACTGCCTTCACGGTTTCTCTCGCAATGATCTTCGACCCGATCGCGGCCTGGATCGGGATCTCAAACAGGTGCCTCGGGATCTCCGCCTTCAATTTCTCGCACATTTTCCTGCCGCGCTCGTAGGCGCTGCCCGCAAACACGATGAACGACAGGGCGTCGATCTCCTCGTGATTCACGAGGATGTCCAGCTTCACGAGCTCGGATTTCTGATAGCCCGCCAGTTCGTAGTCGAACGAGGCGTAGCCGCGGGAACGGCTCTTCAGCGCGTCGTAGAAATCGTATATGATCTCGTTCAGCGGCAGTTCATATTTGAGCAAGGCCCGCTTCGCCTCGATGTATTCGATGCTCTTGTAATTCCCGCGCCGCTCCTGGCAAAGATCCATGATGTTTCCGATGAACTCGCTCGTCACGATGATCTCGGCGGCCACGACCGGTTCTTCCATGTAGTCGATCTCCGACGGATCCGGCATGTTCGTCGGATTCGTGAGTTCGACCGTCGCGCCGTCGGTCTTATGGATCCGGTAGACGACGGAGGGCGCCGTCGTCACGAGGTCGAGATTGTACTCCCGTTCCAGCCGTTCCTCGATGATCTCCAAGTGCAGAAGCCCTAAAAATCCGCAGCGGAATCCGAAGCCCAGTGCGACCGACGTCTCCGGCTCGTAAAAGAGCGAAGCGTCGTTCAGCTTCAGTTTTTCCAATGCATCCTTCAAATCGTCGTAATGCGCGCCGTCCGCGGGATACAGCCCCGAAAACACCATCGGCTGCACGGCCTTGTAGCCGGGAAGCGGTTTCGAAACCGGCCGCCGGTCTTCCGTCACCGTGTCGCCGACTCTCGTGTTCTGCACGTTCTTGATCGACGCGGTAAAATAGCCGACCATGCCGGCCGAAAGCCCTTCCGGGTCGGGGATGAATTGCCCGGCGCCGAAATAGCCGGTCTCCACGACGTCAAACGCCGCGCCGGTCGCCATCATGCGGATCCGCATGCCGGGCTTGATCGTGCCGTCCATGACGCGGATGAATACGATGACGCCTTTATAAGAATCGTACAGGGAATCGAAAATCAGTGCGGACAGCGGCGCTTCGTCGTCGCCCTTCGGGCAGGGGATCTTTTCCACGACGGCTTCCAAAACGTCGTCAATGTTCAGTCCGGTCTTCGCGGAGATCTTCGGGCAGTCCATTGCCTCGATGCCGATGACGTCCTCGATCTCGTGCGCGACGCCCTCGGGATCCGCGGACGGCAGGTCGATCTTATTGATGACCGGAAAGACCTCCAGGTCGTGGTCCAGCGCCAGATACACGTTCGCGAGCGTCTGGGCCTCGATGCCCTGGGAAGCGTCCACGACGAGGATCGCTCCGTCGCAGGCAGCGAGCGAACGGCTGACCTCATAGTTGAAATCGACGTGACCGGGGGTATCGATGAGGTTGAAGACGTATTCATTGCCGTCCTTCGCGTGATACACGGTCCGGACGGTCTGCGCCTTGATCGTGATGCCCCGTTCCCGCTCGAGATCCATATTGTCGAGCACCTGCGCCTGCATTTCACGGGACGTCAGCAGTCCGGTCCTTTCAATGATCCGGTCCGCCAGCGTCGATTTGCCGTGATCGATGTGCGCAATGATGCAGAAATTTCTGATTTTGCTGAGGTCTTTCCCCATCTGTTTCCGCCTTACAGTTCCTTCTTGATCAGATTATAGATCGTCAAACCTTCCTTCTGTCCGTACTGCTTGATGATGCCGGTATACGTAGCGCGCTTTGCATTCTCCGACTCGTGAAGTTTCACCGCCAGAGAGGCCACGAAGGAAATGATCGCCGTGTCGTATTTCGCGTCGCTTAAGATCCGCTGGACCGCCGCGTTCAGGCGGGTCTTTTCCTGGCCTTTTCCGCTCTCCTGCGGTTTTGCAGCCGTCTCAGGCACGGTCCGGACCTCTTCCGCCTTCTTCACGGGTTCCTTCTTTTCCGTTTTCCGTCTCGCCGCCGGCTTTTTCTCCGCCGGTTTTTTCTCCGGTGCCGGCGCCGGTGCGGCTTCCTCGGTCTCTTCCGCGTTCTCGTGGAGCGCGTCCCGGATCGACTTCTTCAAGCGGATCCGGATCTCCGGTTCCCGGTTGTTCCAGAACTGGATGATGTGATTGTAACCCTTGTCCTTGCTGACGATGACGTACTCCGTGCCGTTTCCCTCCCCGGGGATCATGCTGCCGAGGAACGTCGCAAGCTGCATGTCGAGCGCCTGATTGCCGGACGCCACTTTCATGAACCGGAAGGACGCACGCGTCTTCCTGGCGTTCAGCGCCTCGACGAACTCCACCCGGATCTTGCAGGCCTTGTCCGTATACATGACGATGACCGTATCCGTGCCCGTCAGTTCCTTAAAGCCGTTCAGACCGTCGTCCGATACGTTTTCAAAATCAACCAAAAAATATCTGTTCATAAACTTTTTTACTCCAAATTCGTTTTCTTTACGTCAGCCGCGCAAGCCGGTCGAAATACGAGATCTTCCGCCCCCGGAGGATGTGCAGTTTTTTCTCGGGAGACTTCCGGATCACGACCTCCTTCACGTCCTTCAGATCAAAGACGTCCGCGTCGGCGCCGAGGATCGCCCGGTCGTAGGAATCGGACTGCAGCCTGATCACCGTATCGTCCGACATGACGAACGGAACGTTTAAGGAACGCGAATGAATGTGATGCAGGCCTGCGATCTCCGTCATTTCAAAGAGCGGCAGCCCCTTTTCCAGAATCGCGCCGCCAAGCGACCGGTTGTATGCCGTGCTGCCGAGCTGCGTGCATACGTTGACTCCGGTGCCGCGGAAGAACTCCAGCGGGATGTCGTTGAGCAGCACGCTGAAATTCTGGGTCCGGTACGGATTCTCGATCCGGATCTCATTGATCGCGTACACTTTCTCCGTTCCCGCCTCCGCTTCCATCACCGGATAGGTCTCCACCGGAAGATCGCCTTTCAGGAGGTCGGTCAGGAACTCGTCCGCTTCGGAATCGAGATAATCCGTATAAAAGCCGAGCGTTCCCGTATGGATGCCGATGAACCGGACGTCGTTCAGGCAATGCATGTAGCGGTGCACCGCATAGATAAAGGTCCCGTCTCCGCCGACCACGACGACGGTGCCCGGACGGTCCTCATCCTCCATATAACCGGAACGAAGCAATGCCTCCCTAACAGATGCGGCCACCGTTTCCGACGCCCCGTCAGGCCGGACCGTTACGGTAAATGATCTCTCGTTCATTGCCCGCTCTCCTCCCGCTTTTTCCGCTGTTCCTTCGCCTTGTACGAAAGACTCATGAGGCTCTCCGAAAGGTGCACGTTCTCCACCACGACGTCTTCCGGAAGTTCCAAGTCCGTATGCGCGAAATTCCAGATGGCCTTGATCCCGCAGGAAACCAGCCGCTTCGCGACGATTCTGGCCTCTTCCTTTGGGATCGTGATCGTGGCAATGTCCGCCTCATGCGTCGAAAGATACGCCTCGAGTCCGGCAATATCCTGCACTTCGATCCCGTAGACCTTCATCCCGATCTTCTCGGGATCGCGGTCAAAGATCGCCTCGATGCAGAAGCCCCTTCTCCGGTAATTCGTGTAATTCGCAAGCGCCTGTCCGAGATGCCCCGCACCGATGAGAATGATGTGCTTGATCCGGTCCAGGCCGAGGATCTTTCCGATCTCCTCGTAGAGTTCCTCGACGTTGTATCCGTACCCGGTCCTGCCGAACCCGCCGAAACAGTTCAGGTCCTGCCGGATCTGCGAATCGGTCACACGCATCCTGTCGGAAAGCTCCCGGGAAGAGATGCGCGTCACGCCCTCCCCTTTCAGCTCTTCGAGATACCGGTAATACCGCGGAAGACGGCGGATCACCTCTTTGGATACGGAAATATCGTTCAATGCCTTCTCACTCCGTTCAAAACTGACGCGAACATTTCGCGGTTATTATAGTATTTTACACAAATAAAGGGATATTGTCAAATGTTTCACAGACCGTCACTCCTTCACGGTTGTCAAAGAGCGCTTTATCGTTTATAATGCTTTTTCGGAGGGACATCATGATCTTTCAGATGAGTCACGTCCGGAAGTCGTTTCTGGACGAAAACCTGATCAAGGACGCTTCGTTTCGGATCGAAGAAAAGGAAAAGGCCGCGCTGGTCGGTGTGAACGGCGCGGGCAAGACGACTTTGTTCCGGATCATTGCCGGGGAGTTAACGCCGGACGGCGGAGAATTCGTCTTCGCGAAAGACGCGCGCCTCGGTTACCTTAAGCAGGTCATCGATCTCGATTCCGACCTGACGGTCTACCTCGAAGCGATGCGTTCGAAAGATCACGTGATGGCGCTCGAACAGGAAATGCGGAAGATCGAAGGCGCCCTGACCGGGGCGCACGAAGATCCGGCTCCTCTCTTGAAGCGTCACGAAGCGCTGCTTTTTGAATTCGAAAAACTGAACGGCTATGCCGTCCGGAGCGAGATCACCGGGATCTTAAAAGGACTCGGTTTCTCCGAGAACGATTTCGACAAACCCGTCTCTAAGCTTTCCGGCGGCGAGAAAACGCGGCTTTCCCTGGCGAAACTTCTCGTGGAACAGCCGGAGTTTCTCCTCCTCGACGAGCCGACGAACCACCTCGACATTTCCGGGATCCGCTTTTTGGAAAGCGTGCTCGCCTCCTATCCGGGCGCGGTGCTCACGATTTCCCACGACCGGTATTTCCTCGACCGGACCGTGACGAAGGTGATCGACCTGGAAAACGGCAATACCCGCACCTACACCGGGAATTACACGGCGTTTGCCGAAAAGAAAAAACAACTGCAGGCCGCCGAACAAAGCGCGTACGAAGGGAAACTGAAGGAAATCGAACACCAACAGGAAGTCATTGACAAACTGCGCTCCTTCAACCGCGAAAAATCCATCAAGCGTGCGGAAAGCCGCGTCAAGCTGCTCGACAAACTCGGGCCGGCGGAAAAACCGTTCACGGAAAACAGGAGCATGCATTTTTGTTTTACGCCGTCCTCACGGTCCGGCAATGACGTGCTCACGGTCCGGGATCTCAAGAAATCCTTCGGAGAACGCTGTCTTTTCAGTGATCTCTCCTTCGAAGTGAAGCGGGGCGAGAAGATCTGCCTCATCGGCGACAACGGCACGGGCAAGACCACGCTGTTCAAGCTTCTCGTCGGCGAATCGGCGCCGGACACCGGTGAGATCCGGTTCGGAACGAACGTCGAGGTCGGCTATTTCGATCAGGCGCATGCCGTTCTGCACCCGGAAAAGACGGTGTTCGACGAACTGCACGACGAGCACCCCATGATGGACAATACCGCGATCCGCTCCCACCTCGCGCTCTTTCTCTTTACCGGCGACGACGTTTTCAAAAGGATCAGTGAACTCTCCGGCGGAGAACGCGGCCGCGTCTCGCTCGCGAAGCTCATGCTGAACGACGCGAACCTGCTGCTCCTCGACGAGCCGACGAACCACCTCGACATGGCGGGCAAGGAAGTGCTGGAGGACGCGCTGAAGGCGTACGAAGGGACGGTCATTGCCATTTCGCACGACCGCTACTTCATCAACAAGATCGCGGACCGCATTCTGGAACTGTATCACGAAACGCTGATCGACTACGACGGGAATTACGACTATTACCTGGAAAAACGCGACGGCTTCCGGGAAAAGCTGACGCCGAAGGCCGGCCCGGCGGACGCTGCGGCCGTTTCGAAGGAAAAGGAAGCGCGGCTTCTTAGGAAAGAACAGGAAACGAAGATAAGACGACGCGAAAAGCAGATCCGGGAATGTGAAGAAACGCTGAACCGGCTTTCGGAAGAGATCCGGGAAATCGATCTTCAGATGGCGGATCCTCTGATCGCGACGGACGCTTCGAGACTGAACGAACTTCTCACCGAGCGAAAAATGAAGGAAGAAGCATCGGACGCCTGCTATCAGGCCTGGGAAGAACTCATTGAAAGCGGCGAACCCTCCTGAAAAAGACGGATTTCACTCTTCCGTTTTTCCCCGTTAGGTGATATAATGGCTTTAATGAGGTAAATGAAATGCTGACCATTGCACTCCATGCGGATAACGAAAAAAAGTCGCTGCTCGAAAACTTCTGCATCGCCTACAAGCATATTCTGGCCAATTACCGTCTCATCGCGACCGAAGCGACGGCGGAGCACATCCGTCTCGCCACGGGACTTCCGGTGAAGAATCTTCTCGCCGGGGGATTGGGCGGTGACAAGCAGCTTGAGTCTGCCATTCTGAACAATGACGTCGACCTGCTCATTTCGTTTGAAAAAGTGAGCCTCGAAACGTTCCGGGAAGCCGCGGATCACAATTTCCTCATCCGTCTCTCGGACCTTTGCTCGATCCCGGTCGCCACGAACATTCCGACCGCGGAATGCCTGATCATGTCATTGCAGCGGGGCGACCTCGACTGGCGCGAGGAAATGAAGGCCGCCGGAAAAACGAACTGATCATCTCCAGTTGAACTTGAGTTCGCTGCCGTCTTCGAAGACGATGACACCGTCTCCGCTGCCGGAAACGGAAACCGTAAGCTCCCCTTCTTCATAGGTGAAGGGGAGTTTTTCTTCGCCCTTTTGTACCGATGCCACGGTTCCTGCGTTTCTTTGATCGATCGAGAACGTGATCTTGCCGTCGATCGCGCGGACTCTGGATTTCGGCGGATCCTGAAAGACCGCTCCGGTTCCGGTAAGGAGTGCCTTCACGTTCGATGCCTCCATCACGCTGATCCCCGTCATCAATAAGAACGTCTCCGCCTTTTCCGCGGGAGTCTTGCCCGTCAGTTTCTGAAATGCCGCATAAAACGCAGGAAAATCGAAGTTGTGGTCTTCCGTCACGTATCCGGTCACGAAGCGGTATGTGGTAAGTTCATAGTCCATGAGCAGTTCCGTCTCCGGACAGCCGGCATACGCCTTCAAAACGTACATCAGCGCGCCGGTCCGGTCCGCGCCGCCTGCGCAATGCACGAGGATCGGATAGGAATCCGGATCGGAGAAGACGCGGATCGCCTCCCCCGCCTGCGTCGTCTTCGAAAGGAACGACGTATAGGAGTACCCTGGAATATTCAGGACGTTCACCCGTTCCGGATCCAGACTCGTCAGGACCTCCTCGCTTTTCGGATCCCTGAGGTCGATCTCCGTCCGGATGCCGAGTTCTTCCGTCATGATCCGGACGCCGGACGCGTCAGCTTCCTCCAGTTTCGCGCTGCGGTAGACCAGTCCCTGCGGAAGCGTTCCTTTTCCCGCATTCGACCAGCCGCCGGCGTCCCGCGCGTTCTTCACGCCCGGAATGTATAAGATCCGGGGACCCGCTTTCGTCGTGAACGATTTCGTTTCTCCGTCGTGATACGTTCCGTCCGGCAGCAATGCACGGATCTTCCAGTAATAGGTCGTTCCGGTTTTCAGATTGTATAAGGACTCCGTCTCCGTTTCCGCTCCGGGAACGTAATGCGTGCACGGCCGCACGACGGGATCGGAAAAGTCCTCCGACTCAGACAGCATGAGTTCGTACTCTTCGATCTCATTCACTTCGCCGGGGTTTTCGACCGTCCAGTAAAAGCGGACCGGCGAGATCTCATCAAACGCCTCGCCCTTGATCCGGACCGTTGCCGACAGGTCCGAGGAAGCATACGCCTCCGACGCGAGATCGATGTATTTCCGCGCTTTTTGAGGCACGACGTCGATCTCCCCTTCCGGAGACACCGCCCTGATCACCGGGACCGGACCGGAATATGCGGATTCCGTGACCGTCTCTTCGGAATAAGCTTCCGTTCCTTCCGTCACGGAGGATCCCGTTTCCGAAGGAATGCTTTCCTCGTCCGTTCCGGAGTTCTCCGGGCCCTTGCAGGCCGCCCACGTCAGCAAAAAACACAGCAAGGCGGCTGTGAAGACCGCCCGTGCTCCGTATTTTTCAAACTTCCTGTGCCTTTTCATCGTTTGTCCGTTTCTTTTTACGCTTCTTTGGCAAGTTTTTCCGCCTGATCCTTTAAGATCAATGCCTTCAGGATCTGATCGAGATCGCCGTTCATGACGGCGTCAATGTTGTAAAAACTCTGGTTCAGCCGGTGATCGGTCACGCGTCCCTGAGGGAAATTGTAGGTGCGGATCTTTTCGGACCGGTCTCCCGTCCCGACCTGAGCTCTCCGCTCCCGGTCCTCGGCTTCCTTCTGTTTCCGGCACTCGAGATCGTAGAGCCGGGACCGCAGGACCTGCAATGCCTTGGCCCGGTTCTGGAGCTGCGATTTCTCGTCCTGACAGGAGATCACGATGCCGGTCGGATAATGGGTGAGCCGGACCGCCGAATCGGTGGTGTTCACGCATTGGCCGCCGTTTCCGGACGCCCGGAACACGTCGAACCGGCAGTCGTTCATGTCGATCTTCACGTCGACCTCCTCCGCTTCCGGAAGGACCGAGACCGTGATCGTCGACGTATGGATCCGCCCCTGGGACTCGGTCTTCGGCACGCGCTGCACCCGGTGCACGCCGGATTCGAATTTCAGCACCGAATAGGCGCCCTTTCCCGTGACGATGCCGGTGATCTTCTGCGCTCCGCCGATGCCGGATTCATTGTACTCGACGGTCTCCACCTTCCAGTGCCGGGACTCGGCATAATGCTGATACATGCGGTAGACCTCCGCCGCAAACAGCGCCGCTTCGTCTCCGCCCGCACCGCTCCGGATCTCGAGGACCACGTTCCGGTCGTCGTTTTTGTCTTTCGGCAGCAGGAAAATACGGATCTTCTCCTCCGTCGAAGCGAGAAGATCCTCCGTTTCCCGGATCTCTTCCTTCAGGACTTCCCTGAATTCCGCGTCTTTTTCCGTTTCGAGGAGTTCGCTGTCGTCCCGAAGCGTTTTTTCGGCCTTCTCGTACGTCCGGTACAGTTCGGCCAGCGGTTCCAGTTCTCCCTGCTCCTTTAACCGGGATTTCAGCGCATCGGAAGAAAGCGTGCCGGACTGCAGATCCCGCACGATCTCCTCATAACGCCGCATCAATTGTTCCAATTGTTCCAGCATGCCGCCACCACTCTGTCTTTTCCGGCGAGATCCTTCACGGTCCGGAACCCGCCGAAGCCTGCGTTTTCTAATAATTCACTCACGGAAGCGCCTTCGTCGTATCCGATCTCGAGGAAGATCTTTCCGCCGTTTTTTAAGTGTTTTCCCGCCTCCCGGGCGATCCTCCGGTAAAACTTCAGGCCGTCCGCTCCGCCGTCCAATGCGAGCCGGGGTTCGTGGTCCTTCACTTCATCGTCGAGCGTCCCGATCTCCTCCGTCCTGATGTAGGGAGGGTTTGAAACGATGACGTCGAACACACCGTCCACCGCAGAAAAAAGGTCGCTTTTTATAAACTCCGCCTGTACGGACAGCCTTGCCGCGTTCTCTTTCGCGACTGACAGCGCGTCCTCGGAAACGTCCGTCAGCACCGCGGAGGACTCCGGACGGAGCGCTTTGATGCAAAGACCGATGCAGCCGCTTCCGGTGCAAAGGTCGAGCACGGACACGGTCTCCTCTTCCGGAATGGCCTTCAGCACTTCATTTACAAGGATTTCCGAGTCGAAACGGGGAATCAGCACTCGTTCATCGACCTGAAACCAGAAGCCGTAAAAAGGGGCTTTTCGAAGCGCATACTGCAAAGGGAGACCGGACAGCACTTTCTGCGAGACCTCCTCAAGTTTCCGGAACATCTCTTCCGGAATCTCTTCGTCCAGTTTCAGGACGAGTTCCGAAAGGTCGAAGTCCGCCGCATAAAGCACGAGTGCCTTCGGGTCCGGGACTTTACTGTTCTTCAGATACGTCCGGTACGTCAAGATCGAAACTCTCCTTCAGAAACGTTCTCCAGTCAAACACCGCTTCCACCGCCTGAATCGCCACTTCCGCCATGTCATCAGTCGGCTCCTTCGTCGTCAGCGCCTGAAGCCACATGCCGGGTCGCGAAAGGACGTAGGTGAACGCATTGTCGAACCGCCCGTTGAAGCGGATGAGTTCATACGAAAGACCGGCAATGAGCGGGATGAGCAGGATCCTCGTAAGCAGTCTGACCCAAAGCACGTCGATGCCGAGCGACTGCAGCACGATGCCGACGATGATGAACACCACGATGGAGATCAGCATGACGAACAGAAGAAAGCTCGTTCCACAGCGCTTGTGCTCCTTCGAACTCTTCATCACGTTCTCGACCGTCAGCGGCATTCCGCTCTCGAGACAGTTGATGCATTTGTGCTCGGAGCCGTGATACATATATGTTCTCCGGACGTCCTTCATGAGCGAGATCAGCGAAATATAGGCAATGAAAATGCCGAGCCGGAGAACTCCCTCGATGAGGGAGATCAGCACGGCGTTTTCGATCCAGCGTTTCAGAAAGTTGGAAACGACCGTCGGAAGCACGATGAAAATGCCGACGGCGAGCAGGATCGCAATGACGAGCGTCAGTGCGGTCTCGCCTCCGGAAAGGCCGGATTTCTTCTCTTTCTTTTCTTCCTTTTCCTTCTTCTTTTCGTCCTCTTCGACCTCGAAGAAGGAAGACGACCACATGAGCGTCTTCATCCCGATGACGAGGGATTCGACGAAGGCCACGACGCCGCGGACGATCGGCCATTTTCCCCATTTGTGCTTTTCACCAAACGGCACCGAATCCTGCACGTCGACGACGATCTCCCCGTCCTTTTTTCTGACCGCCACCGCATAGCGGTTCCCGTTCCGCATCATGATGCCTTCCATCACGGCCTGTCCGCCGATGCCGCTGTACTTCTTTTTGCTCATTCAACACTCCTTTTTCCCGTGAAAAGGGTATAAAAATGCCACGGTTTCTCCTCCCGGAGACGCCGTGGCATTGACAATGATCCTACTTCTGATCGACGCCGTATTTCTTATTAAAACGCTCGATACGTCCCTTCGCGGACGCCGCTCTCTGCTGACCCGTGTAGAACGGATGGCACTTGGAGCAGGTTTCCACGTGGATCTCTTTCTTCGTGGAGCCGGTCGTGAAGGTGTTTCCGCAGTTGCAGGTCACGACGCACTCGTAATAAGCCGGATGAATTCCTTCTTTCATTTCAATACCTCTCTTTTTTCCATGGTTTCCGACCATGGTTTTTCACACAGACTTGAATAATAACATACTCAAAGAAAAAAAGCAAGCACTATTTTTCCGGTCAGATCAGCAGCTTCATGATGTGCTGATAGATCTCTTCCGCGTGCTCCTCGAGATGCTTCGACAGCTGCTTCGCCTGCTCTTCCGTCGGAACGGAAAGATTCAGGTCCATCAGCGTGGTCTTCCCCTCGCGGATCTTAAGATGCGCGAGATAATCGAAATCCGCGGTCCTATTGTAATCCGCCGTAATTCCCGCTTCCGTTCTGATCTTGAATTTCTTCGCGGTAATGTATTCGTCGAGGTCCGTCTTCACGCCGTCCGGAATGTCGTTCATGAAGTAATGAAGCGCCTCGTCTCCCTGCTTCGTGAGTTCATAATACTCGGTGTTCCGGATCATCTCCGAAACGGTCAGATTCGCTTCCACGAGAGACTGCAGCTGCTCCTGGAACGTGAAGTAATTCGTATATCCTTTTTCCTCAAAAAAAGTCCACAGATCCGCATTGGAGAGGGAGAGATTCACCCGCTTCAATAAATAAAGGATCATTAACTTGTGGAGCGTTTCCTGATCGAAAGTCATGATTTGTGTACCGTTTCCGTAAAACTCACTCTATCACGAATTGCATAATAATGCAAGACGGAATCCGCCGTCCCTCCATTGACGAACACCTCTCCCTGCGATATAATATGCTTTACAGGAGGGCTCCCATGGAGATCGAGCGCAAATTTTTAATCAAAGAATTACCGGAAGATCTGGCTTCTTATCCGCATTCGGAGATCGAACAGGCGTATCTTTCCGTGCATCCCGTGATCCGCGTCCGGAAGGACGGGGACAAGTATTACTTGACTTACAAAGGTCCGGGGAAGATGGCCCGGGAGGAGTACAATCTCCCGCTGACCGAGGATGCGTATCTTCACCTGAAAGAAAAGAAAGACGGCCGAGTCATCCGGAAAACGCGCTACCGCATTCCTCTCCCGCCCTATACGGCAGAGCTGGATCTGTTCCACGACGAGTTGGAGGGGCTCACGCTTCTCGAAATCGAGTTTCCCACGGTGGAGGAGGCCCTCGCGTTCGAACTGCCGGACTGGTTTTTACGGGACGTCACGAACGACCCGCATTATCACAATTCCAACATGGCGCTCCGCCCTGACCCGTTCCCCGATCGCTGACCGGAGTTTTATTCTTCTTTTTTCTTCCGATGCTTCCCGAACCGGTTTTCCGTACCGGTGAGCAGCCGTTTCACGTTGCCCTTATGCCGCCAGATGAGTAAGGCGGACATCAGAATGACGATCACGAAAAACTCGATGAAGATCGGGTTGGAAAACGGTGCCGGTGCGAAGCCGGAAATGCTCATGAAACCGAACGCCGCCGCCATTCCGATGATGAACAGGGCGACGATGATCGACGCGAGTGACACGTACCCCGTAGCAAAGGCAATCGAGAAAAAGAGTGCAAGTCCGAGAAGGGTGATCTGCCATTGCCAGGCGAAGCACCAGCCGCAGGTGGCGGCCACGCCCTTGCCGCCCTTGAATTTCAAGTAGAACGGAAAGTCATTGCCGAGGATCACGCCGAAGGCCGTATATACGAGATAAACGTACATGTACGGGTCGCTGCGGAAAATAAGACGGACCGCGAAGCAGGGAATGAACGCCTTCAATGCATCGAAGAAAAAGACGATGAGCGCGCCCTTGATGCCCGCGACGCGAAGCGCATTCGTGGCGCCGGTATTGCCCGAACCGCTTTTCCTAAGGTCCGTGCCCGTGATCTTACCGTAAAAGTATCCCGTCTGGAAGAGGCCGAAAACGTAACCGGCCGCAATAAGGACGATCCTGATCCACCACATGATCCCGCTCCTTTCCTCTCATTCTTTCTCGCCGCGCTCCCGGATGACGAACCGGAGCGGCGTGCCCATGAAACCGAACGCCTCGCGGATCTTGTTCTCGAGATACCGCGTATAGGAAAAATGCATGAGTTCCTTTGAATTCACGAAGATGACGAAGGTCGGCGGTTTGACGCTGACTTCGGTCGCGTAAAAGATCTTCAAACGCTTGCCCTTGTCGGACGGCGGCTGCTGCATGACGACCGCTTCCGAAATGATCTCGTTCAGGACGCCGGTCGGGATCCGGAGATTCTGGTTCTGGATCACCGTATCCAGCATGTCGAAGAGTTTGTCCACCCGCTGCCCGGTCTTCACCGAGATGAAGAGAAGCTGCGCATAGGGCATGAACGACAGGGTTTTCTTAATGTTTTCGGTAAACCGGTAGATCGTCTTGTCGTCCTTCTCGACGAGATCCCATTTATTCACGAGAATAAGTACGCCCTTGCCGCGGTCGTGCGCAATGCCGGCGATCTTCGCATCCTGCTCCGTCACGCCCTCCGAGGCGTCGAGCATCAGGATCACCACGTCGCTCTTCTCTACCGCCGTCACGGCGCGGATGATCGAAAATTGCTCGATCTCCTCCTTGATCCGGCTCTTTCTCCGTAAGCCCGCCGTATCCGTGAAAACGTATTCGCGGTCCCGGAAGCGGACCACGGAATCGATCGCGTCCCTCGTCGTACCGGCAATGTCCGACACGATCATCCGGTCTTCCTTCAGGAGGCGGTTCACCAGCGAGGATTTTCCGGTATTGGGTTTGCCGATGACCGCGATCCTCGGCCGGTCGTCTTCTTCGTCCGACGCATCCGATTCTTTCTCATATTCGAACACGCGCTCCAGAAGATCGCCGAGCCCCTTTTTCGAGACTGCGGAGATCGCGACGGGATCGCCGATGCCGAGATTGTAGAACTCGTACACGTCGACCATCTGTTTCGTGAAGGAATCCACCTTATTTACTGCAAGTACGACGGGTTTTCCGGACTTCCGGAGCATGTCCGCCACCTTCGAATCCGCATCCTGCAGCCCCTGTTTAACATCGACGAGAAAGATGATCACGTCCGCGGTCTCAATGGCGATCTCCGCCTGCTCCCGCATTTTCGACAGGATCACGTCCCCCGAATCCGGCTCGATGCCGCCCGTGTCGATCAGCGTGTAGGTTTTGTCCAGCCAGGAGCCCGTCGCGTAGATCCGGTCCCGGGTCACCCCGGGCGTATCCTGAACGATCGAGACGGTCTCACCCGCCAATGCATTGAACAAAGTCGATTTGCCCACGTTCGGGCGTCCGACGATGGCTACGATCATAATTTCCCTTCCTTCGGCGGTTCTGCAAGCTCATACTTCCCATGCGTCAGATCGAGATCGGCTGTCGTGAGCCGCCCGGTCATGGCATGCACCGTAGCTTCCGCCGTATTCTTCAAAATGTAAACCTTCGTGCCGAGTTCCCGTTCCACGTCCGTTCTCGTCACGTCGTCGAGGAAGACTTCCTCTCCGCTCCGGAACATGCAGTTCGGAAGGAGGAGTCCGTCCCCCAAGTCCATGCCGCGAAGCTGTTTTATGACGTCCTGTCCGGTCACGAGTCCCGAGACCGTCACGGTTTCTCCGAAAAAGTCGTTCCGGATGGCAATGATCCGGTTTTCATGCCCGGGGAATTTCTCCGAGACCGTTTCACTCACTGCTTCCAGAAGCGGTTTCGCAAGCACACCGGTCACGAACAGATAACGTTTCTTCTCCCCGTCCTTTTTCTGCCGGTGCACGGCCTTCAATGCATCCGTAAGAAGCGACCTTGCCATCCCGACACCGTTCTCGATCTGCAGATAGCCGTCGTACCGCGACTCTTCGGGGAACGGCAATCCGGCCGTGATATAAAGCTCGTCGCTCGCATGCACGTAATGCAGGCCTTTTTCCCGGAACGCTTTCTTCTGCCAGCGCTCCACGGTCGAAATGACTTCTTTGGCGTCTTCCTTCGTGAACGGGGAAAGAGGCGTCAGTTTTTCCCGGTATTTCGTGAGTCCGACCGGGACGACGCTTAAAGACTCCAGCACCGGTACGTACCGGTAAAGATCGGAAAGCGTTCTTTCCAGTTCCGCGCCGTCGTTGTAGCCCTTGCAAAGCACGATCTGGGCGTTCATCGTAAGGCCCGCCGCATAGAAATCGTCCAGGTACTTCAACACCTTGCCGGCGAACCGGTTGTGCAGCATTTCGCATCGGAGTTCCGGATTCGTCGTGTGCACGGAGATGTTCATCGGCTCCAGACGGTGATGAATGATCCGGTCCACGTCGTGCTGCTTCATGTTCGTCAGGGTGATGTAATTTCCCTGAAGGAACGAAAGCCGGGAATCGTCGTCCTTGAAATACAGCGTCGGGCGCATGCCCGGAGGCATCTGGTCAATGAAGCAGAAAATGCATTGGTTCGAACAGCTTCTGTAGTCGCTCATGAGGTCGTTCTCAAAGACGAGTCCTAATTCCTCGTCCTCGTCTTTCTCGATCTCGAGCTCCCATTCCTCGCCGTCCGGCTTCCGGATGAGAAGCGTCACGGTCTCGTCGAGCTGAACGGCTCGCCAGTCGAAAACGTCCTCGACGTCCATTCCGTCCGCCGCGACCAGCACGTCACCCGCTTCTATTCCCATTTCCTCGGCAATGGACCCCGGGTCCACCGCCACGATCCTGTGTTCCATATGCGCTTTCATGTTCTGAATATATGAAAAGAGACCCCTGCAGCCGCGCCTGGGTCTCTTTCGTCTTCAGAAGCCTTATGCCATCTTGTCAACTGCTTTCGACAACCGGCCGACCTTTCTGGAAACAGTGTTCTTATGATATACGCCCTTGGTCGCTGCCTTCGTCAACTTGACTTCCGCATCAACAAGCGCCTGCTTCGCGGCTTCCTTGTCTCCTGCGGCGATCGCAGCGTCCACTTTCTTCACATAAGTCTTCACTTCAGACTTGATCGCCTTGTTTCTTTCCGTTCTCGTCTTCGCGACCAGAACGCGCTTTTTCGCAGATTTGATATTTGCCATCTGGCACCTCCGTATATTTTTTTGAATCCCGCCGGTAGAGGGTTCGCCGGAATTCGTCACGCCCGGCCGAGACACGTTGGCCTTCGCGCAAACATACTCTGTTATAATAGCATAGTTTTATGGATTGTCAAGCGGATTTTTCTCTATCTTATACCGATCCACGATCAGTTCCGGATCGTAATAGATTTTGTCGCGTTCAATGAACCGGAGGATCCCGCCGTTCGCCTCCAGAATGTTCACGGAGCAATTGTAGGGCACGACCCCCTGCCAGTAATCGGTCGGATCCTCGTACAGGAAGTTCAGCATGGCCCGGACCGCGCACCCGTGCGTCCCGATGAGGTAAGTCTTTCCGTCGTCCCGGGAAGCCAGTTCCTGAAGAAACGCCTGCGTTCTTTCGCATACGTCCCGGACCGATTCGCCGTTCGGAAACCGCTCCATGTGAAACGGATCCTTCATGAAGCGAAGCCCGTTTTCTCCGAGTTCTGAAGCTCTCGCGTTTTCATGATCGCCGAAACTGATCTCTTTGATGCGGTCGTCTAAAAGCACGGGGACGTCATTGCCGCTTTCCCGGAGCACGATCTCGACGGTTTCCTTCGCTCGGATCAGCGGACTTGAAATACAGGCGTCGAACCGGATCCCTTTCATGGCGCGGCCCGTCAGCACGGCGAGATCCCGTCCGCTTTGATTCAATGCGCCGTCCGTCCATCCCTGCAATGCGCCTCTCGTATTCATTTCGGTTTCGCCGTGACGAATGATGTAGAATTTCATACTCATTTCCGATCTCCCGTTCATTTTTGAAGTCGCGAAACAAACAATCAAAGGATTTCGCTTGACAGAAGCAAAAATCCGTGATATTATACCCCTTGCGTTTTGAAACGCCGCGGCTCGTTGGTCAAGCGGCTAAGACGCCGCCCTCTCAAGGCGGAAACACGAGTTCGATTCTCGTACGAGCTACTGAAAGTAAGAAACCTCCCGTATCAGGGAGGTTTTTTCATCTCTCTACAGATACTCCTTCATCCGTTCCCGAAGGAGCGCATACGGCACAAGGGTCAACGCCGTTTTCATTTTGACCGCATATGCGGCGGCAAAGCCGGCGGCCTCTCCGGTCGCGGCCATGTTGCCCATCATCCGGTAAGAAGCATGCGGATAAAAATCGCCGGAAAGACAGCGCCCGGCAAGGAGCAGATTCGACACGTCCGAAGCGATCAATGCCCGGTACGGGATCTCGTACGGCTGCGTCCTGATCCCGCGGGAAGCATTCAGCGTATCGCCGGGGTGGATCTTGTGGAGGTCCACCTTTGACCGGACGAGGCAGATCCCGTCCGGAAAATGCCGGCCCTGAATCATATCTCCTTCCGTGATCCGGTACTCGCCGAAGACTCTCCGGCCCTCCCGGATCCCGAGATGATCCGCCGTATGCATAAGCCAGATCCCTTCGTATCCCGGGATCTTCTTATGCCGTTCCACCGTTTCGAACACTTCTTCCCGGCTGTTCATGACGGCGTCCGTCAAAGACAGAATGTCGGAAGGACATACGTCGTACTGATAATCACTGCTCACGTCCCATTCTTTCAGGGCCGGAAGCCGGACGATGCCCGCCTCTTCCGCACTGATCTCAATGCCGTTTGCCTTCAGCATGTCGCTATAGGCGCGCTTTTCGGCGCCGGAATCCGTGCCGTCATAATCTTCCGGAAGGCCCGTCACCGAATACTCCGTCGAGGCGGGACTCATTCTCCCGGTTCCGGGCTCGCCCGATTCGAACCGGCAGCCCGAAAGTGCGGAGAGCGCACCGTTTCCGGTCGCGTCAATGAACACTTCCGCAGAGGCCTCATAATTCCCGGCTTCCGTCGACAGGAGCACGCGCTTCAAATACCTCTTTCCGCCGGATTCCCCGAGTTTAGCCGCGGCGACGCGGGTATAAAACAGCACGCGGACGCCGCTGTCTCTCATCAGGCGGTCAAAGAAGACCTTGCATCCTTCGATGTCCACGATCCTGCCGGGGATCTTCCGGCCGCTTTCATCGACCTTTTTCCCAAACCGGGCCACGCTCATGCCGCGCTCGTTTAAGAAATCAAAGAGTTTTTTTAAATATCCGCCTTTTCCGCTCCCGTCCATGATGCTTGGGACCGCGCCTGAAGTCAGCGTTCCGCCGAGACAGCCGCCGCTCTCCGCAAGCAATACTTTTGCGCCTTCTTCCGCCGCGGAAGCAGCAGCAAAAACGCCGGCGATCCCACCGCCGGCTATGATCACGTCATATTTTCCCAAAGACCGGGTTTCCACGGTAAAAGAACACATGGTCATTGTCCTTCCCTGTCCACGGACAGGAGCCGAATCCCTTCCCGGATGGAATTGACCGGCATGCAGTATTTCCTTAAGTCCCGGTCGATCGAACGGGCATTGGCTTTCGGGAACACGATCCGCTCGTAACCGAGTTTCACCGCTTCCTTCACGCGAAGATTCACGTTCGAACAGCCGCGGAGTTCTCCCGTCAGGCCTACTTCCCCGAGCACGATCGTTTTCGGGTCGATCGGAATGTCATAATAGCCGGAGGCCAATGCCATGACGACCGCGAGGTCCATGGCCGGTTCCGTCACCTTCATACCGCCGGTGATGTTCACGTAAGCGTCGAACTCACCCATCGGGACCGACGCCCTCCGTTCCATCACGGCAATGAGCAGATTCAGACGGTTCTGATCGAAGCCGACGGCCGTTCGCCGCGGCAGACCGAAATTCGTCTTCGCGACAAGGGCCTGGATCTCAAGCAGCACCGGACGGGTGCCTTCGAGCACGCAGGTGACGGCGGAACCGGAGGCGTCCACGGGCCGCCCTTCCAGCAGGAAATCGGAAGGATTCTTCACTTCCCTGAGGCCCTGTTCGGTCATCTCAAAGACGCCGACCTCATTCGTCGCGCCGAACCGGTTCTTGACGGCGCGGATGATCCGGTAACTTCTGAACCGGTCGCCCTCGAAATACAGCACGGTGTCGACCATATGCTCGAGCATCCTCGGTCCTGCGACCGTGCCTTCCTTCGTCACGTGACCGATGATGAAGATCGATATCCGGTCGCGTTTCGCGATCTGCAGCAGCGTATTCGTGGATTCCCGGACCTGCGAAATGCTGCCGGGCGCCGAATCCACGTCGTCCCGGAACATGGTCTGGATCGAGTCAATGATGACGACTTCCGGCTTTTCTTCGCCGATGAGTCCCTCAACCGTCTCGAGATTCGTCTCCGCCGCAAGTTTCAATGAATCCCCGAACTTGCCGAGGCGTTCCGCCCTCATCTTGATCTGCTGAAGACTTTCCTCGCCCGAAATATAGAGAATCTTCACGTCCCTTTCGGAGAGATTCCGGCAGACCTGGAGAAGGATCGTGGATTTTCCGATGCCCGGATCGCCTCCGACGAGGAGCAACGATCCCGGCACGATGCCGCCGCCGAGCACCCGGTCCAGTTCCGAAAATCCGGTATGCAGGCGCTCGTGACGTTCCATCGAGACGTCTTCCAGCCGGACGGCCTTCTTTTCCGCGGGAAACGGCGATCTTCCGGCCACGCCCGGTTTCTTCTCGTTTTTGACGACGGGCTCTTCCGTGAACGTATTCCACGCCTTGCAGGACGGGCATTGCCCCATCCACTTCGGACTTTCATAGCCGCATTCTTTACAGAAAAAAACGGTACTCTTCTTCGGCATTTTACTCTTCCTGTTTCTTCGTGAACCGCAGTCCCTGCTCGTTCTTGCCGACCGTGACGGTGTCGCCCATGCCGAACTCGCCGGAGATCAGCTTTTCGGACAGAATGTCCTCCACGTTGGTCTGGATCGCCCTGCGAAGCGGTCTCGCGCCGTACTTCGGGTCGTAGCCTTTCTCGATGAGGAAGGCCTTTGCGGACGGCGTGAACCTAAGCGTCAGGCCGAGCTGCGTCTGGGCGCGTTTCTTCAGTTCTCTCAGCATGATCTCGACGATGTCGCCCATGTTCTCTTTCGTCAGCGGATGGAACACGAGGATCTCGTCGATCCGGTTTAAAAATTCGGGTTTGAACGTCTTCCGGACCGCCTCGAGGACCTTCTCCTTCATGCGCTCATAGTCCTGCTTCTCGTCACTCTTCGACCCGAAGCCGAGATTCTTCGGCTGCACGATGCTTTCCGCGCCGAGGTTCGAGGTCATGATGATGACCGTGTTCTTGAAATCCACTTTCCGGCCCTGCGAATCGGTGATCTGTCCGTCGTCAAGGACCTGTAACAGGATGTGGAACACGTCCGGATGCGCTTTTTCGATCTCGTCGAAAAGAAGCACGGAATACGGATTTCTCCTCACTTTCTCGGAAAGTTGACCGCCTTCCTCAAATCCGACGTATCCGGGAGGCGAACCGATCAGTTTGCTCACCGAATGCTTTTCCATGTATTCGGACATATCGACGCGGATCATGCTCTGTTCCGAGCCGAACACTGCCTCCGACAATGCCTTCGAAAGCTCCGTCTTTCCGACGCCGGTCGGACCCAAGAACAGGAAGGAACCGATCGGACGTTTCGGATTCTTCAGCCCGACGCGCCCTCTCCGGATCGCCTTCGCGACCGCGGAGACCGCTTCCTTCTGCGAAACGATCCGCTTTTCCAGAATGGATTCGAGGTTCTTAAGCCTGCTCGCTTCCGTCTCTTTCAGGGATTCCACCGGGATCTTCGTCCAGGCGCTGACGACGGAACGGATGTCCTCTTCCGTCACCTCCGGGCAGCATTCCTTCGCGGTCTGCTCCCATTTTTCGCCGGCCTTTTCCAAGCGCTTCTTCAGCTTGTCTTCCTGCTTTTTCAGTTCAAACGCCGTCTTGAAATCCTGGGACGCGACCGCGTTTTCCAGATCCACGGCGACCTTTTCGAGTTCCGTCTCGAGTTTCTTCACGTCCCTCGGGCGCTGGGATTCGGAAAGATGCACCCGGGATCCCGCTTCGTCCATGAGGTCGATCGCCTTGTCGGGCAGGAAGCGGTCGCAGAGATAGCGTTTGGAAAGATAAACTGCCGCGGACAAGGCTTCGTCCGTGTATTTCACCTTGTGATGCGCTTCGTAGCGCTCCCGGAGTCCCTTCAGGATCTCGAGGGATTCGCCTTCGGAAGGTTCCTGCACCGTCACCGGCTGGAATCTCCGCTCAAGCGCCGCGTCCTTTTCCACGTGTTTCCGGTATTCCGTGATCGTCGTCGCGCCGATGAGCTGCAATTCTCCTCTGGACAGAGACGGCTTGATGATGTTCGCCGCGTCGAGCGCGCCTTCCGCTCCGCCCGCGCCGATGATCGTATGGATCTCGTCTATGAACAGGATCACCGAGCGGTCGCCGCTCACTTCCCGGATCACGTTCTTGATCCGTTCCTCAAATTCGCCGCGGTATTTGGATCCCGCGACCATTGACGACAGGTCCAGACTCACGATCCGTTTTCCGAGCATCACGTCGGGAACGTCTCCCGAAACGATGCGGTTCGCCAGGCCTTCCACCACGGCGGTCTTTCCGACGCCGGGTTCGCCGATGAGGCAGGGATTGTTCTTCGTTCTCCGGGAAAGGATCTGGATCACCGTCCGGATCTCTTCGTCCCGGCCGATCACCGGATCCAGCTTTCCTTCCGCCGCCATCGCGGTCAGGTCTCTCGAATACGCATCGAGATTCGGCGTATTCGACGCTTCCTTCCGCTCCGGGGTTCTGAAGGTTTTCTCGGAGGCATTGCCGGCCACGGCCGACTTTTCCGAAAACGCGCTGAGGTCTTCCTTCAATTTCTCGATCGGGGAATGCATCGTGGCGAGGATCTTCACCGCCGAAGACGTGTTCTCGTTCAGGATCGCAGTGAGGATGTGCTCCGTGCCGATCTCCTTCATTCCCTGCTGTCTCGCCAGCCGGTCCGCTTCCTGCAGGACCTTGGACGCCGTCGGCGAGAAATCATTGCCCTCGAATTCCATCACGGAATAGCGGGAAACCAGATACTTTTCGACCAGTGCCCGGACGTCTTTCGCCGTCACGTGATTCTCGGTCAGGATGACGTGCGCCAGCCCTTCCTCTGATTCCAGTATGGCAATGAGCAAGTGCTCCGTCCCGACCGCGCCGGCCTTCAGTTCCTTCGCCACGGCCTTCGCCCTCTGAAGCACCTTTTTCGCCGCCTCGGACATCATGGTTTTCGGCGTCTCGGCCTGCTTCTTTTCGGCGTTCTGAAAATTCACCATGTGATTCAGGAACGAAAGCAGTGCCTTGGACAGATCGAGTTCCGTCCCGGACGCTTTCTGCACTTCAAGCGCACAGGCTTCACAGAGATTCCATTCCCTGGAAACCCCGTTCACGTTGCTCACGATCTTTACGTGCGCTTCTCTTTCATGACATCTCTCACAAAGCATATTTATTCCTTCTTGCCGGTCGTTTCCCCGGCGTCGATCTCTTCAAAGTCAATGATCATCTCGGCTTCGGCCAAGGTTTCCTTTTCCTTTCCGGATTCGAAATCCACGACCTTCTCCGCTTCTTCCTGCCCTTCGGCGGTTTCAGCCGCCGCCTTTCCGATGACGCCTCCGGCCACGGGGAACGCGTTCTCGAAGTCGAAATCCGCGGCTTCCTTCCCGGAATCCATGTCGTCCGGGTCCGGATTCTTGTAGAGCGTCGTGTCAAAGGTTTCGGGCACTTCCTCGTCTTCTTCGAGCGGCGAGACCGTCTCCGTCTCTTCCTTCGGCTCCGGTTCGATTTCGTCCTCGTCGTCTTCTTCGTCCAGCTCGCGTTCCTTTGCCTCCTGCTGCTTGGACATGATGAACACGGTGATGAGCGAAGCCGCGAGAAGCACGACGATCACGCCGACGATGATAAGCCAGATCACGCCGCGGGACAGTTCGGTCTTCCCGGTCTTTTCTTCCTTTGCTTCTTCGGAGGAAGGCGTAATGATGATGTTCCCTTCCTTCTCGGTTTCTCCCGTCTTCTTCCGCTCTTCATAGCGGTTGTATTCGATGAGTTCCGCGGTCCCGTGGGAACGGTCGTAGGTATAGAACTGCTGGTTTCCGAGATCGTCGTTTAAGTACAGGAGCGTCAGCGTGTCGCCGTCGGGATCCACCACGAGAAACGCGGGGACGGTGACGGCGCCCATGCCGGACGCAAACGTCAGTGTGATCTGCGTTTCCTGCCGGAAGATCCCGGGGATGTCCTTCTCGGAAGCGGGCGCGCTGACGACGTAGGACGTGCTCCCGGTGCCCGGGAACGTGACGAACGGAATGAGGTCGTTTCCGATCCGGTCCAGTACGTAATAGTCGTATTCCTTGCCGTCTTCGGAAGCGTAATACACGAAGATCCGGTAATCCGTGCTGTAGAAGCAGCCGACGGTCCGGTCGAAGTTTGAAACGTCATTGGCGCGGATGAAATTCTTCGGCGGCGTCACGCCTGAAACGTCCGTTTCCACGCGGTAGCTTCCGAATTTGAACCGCTTCGCCTCGGCAATGGATTCCTCGATCGAGCTTTCAAGCGCGATGGACTCCTCGATCGACCGGGATTCTTCCTCCTTCGAGGCTTCGACCTTGTCCTCGTCGATCTCCATCTCCAGCCGGACGATGACGTCGTCATCCGGCATGATATAATAGATCGAGGTATTTCCGTCCACTTCGATCTCGTCGAGTTCCTCTCCTTCGAAATTCGTGAAATACAGCGTTCCGACCACGTAGACGGACGGCGCTTCCGGATCGTGGATGATGATCTCCACTTCCTCGCCTTCCAGCGCGGAATACATTTTCACGTTATGGAGATAATCGTCTTCGTTCGCGAAGTCCGCATATTTGTCGTTGTCATCCTGTGCCAGTTTGATCGTATGACGCTTTTTCGCTTTATCGATCTCGTAACCGCAATCCAGACAGAGGACCGGGTCTTCTTCGGTCGCTTCTTCGCGGTCCGGACGGTGCGGCGAAGGTTCCGAACGGTTCCCGCACTTCGAACAGATCTTCCAATGGCTTTCTTCGTCGAAATGCCATTCAAACGTATGCGCTTCTTCCTTCGGATAACCGCACTCCGTGCAGACGTCCCGGTGGATCTCGTCGTCGACGGAACTCGGCCTGCCGCTGAACGTGTGCTGATTTACGGGACCTGCTTCATTGCACTTGGTGCAGAGCTGCCAATGCCCCGCTTCGCTCTGAAGATACGGGCCTCCGAACTCATGCTCGCACACTTCCTCCGAAGAAGACTCCGGGGGATCCTCCCCGGGATCATCCGGATCCGCATGGACCGGATCAGCAACGCCGAAAGCCAGCAGCAATGCCATTGCCGCCAGCAGATATCGCAAACTGATTCGAAACGAACGCTTCATAAATCACCGCCTATTCCATAAGACTGGATAATGCATTATATATCTTTTATAGAGATTCGTCAAGATTCCGCAATTTCCGGCGTTTTCTTCCTCCGGTTTGAAAAAAAGAGGGCTGTTCAGCCATGTGAACAGCCCTCTTTCGCCGGACCGGCAAGGAAGGATCAAAGATTCTGGATGAAGTCTTCCGTCTTCTTTTCCGCGTTCTCGGCGGTTTCCTGAACGGCTTCTTCCGCATCGTTCAGCGCCTCTTCCGCTTTCTCCTTCACTTCGTCGAACAGTTCATCCACACCGGCGGTTTCCGCGGTCTCGTTCGGATCCTCTTCTTCCGCGCGATCCTTGAATTCCTGGACCTTATTCTGGACGAACTCCTTCGCCTGTTCCCATTTCTCGCCGGCGTATTCCTTCGCCTGCTCCCATTTCTCGCCCGCGTATTCCTTCGCCGTCGCGAACTTGCCCGCCGCGTACTCCTTCACTTCCGCGTACTTTTCCGCCGCGTTTCTTTTCGCGGATTCGATCTCGGGGCCGTAATTCTCACGGATCACGCCGCCGACCGCCTTCGCGGAATCGGAAGCCGCATGGGCAAACTTCTTCGCCTGCTCGGAAAGCACGGTCGCCGTCTCGCCGGCTGCCTTCTTCGCGGCATCCATGTCGATCTTAATGGTCGCCGGCTGGATCTCTTCTCCGTCCGGTCCTTTTTCAGGAAGCTCCTTCGGTGCGTATTCCTGATACTTCTTCACAAAAGTATATGCCGCTGCGGAAACGAGTCCCAAAACAGCCGTGCCGAGTAAGAATTTAGTCGTAGTGAATTTTCCCATTTTCTTCTCCTTTCTCCGGGCAGAACGTTCCGCCCGCTCTCCGTAATGCATCGATCGTTCCGTCCGGAATACGGTCTCCCCTTCCGGACAAGGGGAGTATACCATATTTTGCGCGAAAAATAAAGACTTTTCCGAGAATTCACCGTTATTTCACAGATTCCCGCTCTGATCCGTTCCGCTCCTGATTTCGCATTTTTCGTTTTTTCCGCCTAGGTTTTTGATTATTCAAAAATATCGCGGCGGCTTGTTTACGATTTTTCAAAATTCGTTATTGCATTTTCGGAAAACTCCCGCTATAATAAAACCATCTCTGTTCCTTCATTTTTGAAACAGAGGCACATTGATCCAAGGGGGATTGACCATGACGATCGAAGAACGGCTGAAGGCTCTCATCCTGTCCCGGTACAAAAGCATCCGGGAATTCGTCAGCACGACCGACATTCCTTATTCCACAGTGGACGCGATCCTGCGCCGCGGCGTGATGAATTCGAACGCAAACAACGTTCAGAAGCTCTGCCGGGCATTGGACCTGTCGACGGACGCTCTGCTCTCCGGCGAATTGAAATCGGGAAGCGGCGCGGGTTCCGCCATGAAAGGCGACCGGATCCCCGCAGCGAAGCTCCGCTATCTCGAAGAACTCTCCTTCCGCTTCCCCACGATCGCGAAGGCCTCTACCGAGATCATCAACCTCTATTCGATCCTGAATCTTCCGAAGGGCACCGAGCACTTCTTAAGCGACATTCACGGCGAATACGAGCAGTTCATCCACATCCTCGCAAACGCTTCCGGAAACGTCCGATCGAAGATCAACGAGGAATTCGGTTTTGAAATTTCAAAAGAAGACAAGAAGGATCTCGCGACGCTGATCTACTATCCCGTCGAAAAAATGCTCTTAGAGGAGGAATCCGGCCGCGACATGATCGAATGGTACCGCGTGATCCTGCTCCGCCTCATCCGCATTGCCCGGCGCGTTTCCTTGAAATACACGCGTTCCAAGGTCCGGAAGGCGATTCCGGAGGACTTCCGGTACGTCATTGAGGAGCTGATGAGCGACAATGACCTTTCGAACAAGTCCGCCTATTACGACAGCATCATCGAGGCGATCATCAAAACGAGCCGCGCCAAGGAATGCATTTCCGCATTTTCGCACATGATCCAGCGGCTCATCGTGGACCATCTGCACATCATCGGCGACGTCTTCGACCGTGGCCCCGGTCCGCACATCGTGCTCGATACGCTGATGGAGCACCACTCTCTCGACATTCAGTGGGGAAACCACGACATCGTCTGGATGTCGGCGGCCGCCGGAAGTCCGCTCGCGATCGCGACCGCGGTCCGGATCAGCGCCCGGTATTCGAACCTTGAAGTTCTGGAGGACGGCTACGGCATCAACCTGATCCCGCTCATGAAGCTGGCCGTCGAGGAATACAGCGACTCGAACCGGAGCCAGTTCGGGCTGAAAGCGGATCTGCCCGAATATGACATTGCCGATTTTGAGCAGGACGTCCGCATGCACAAGGCCATCACGATGCTGCAGTTCAAACTGGAGGGACAATGGATCAAACGCCACCCCGAATTCGGAATGGACGACCGTCTTCTGCTTGACAAGGTGGATTATGAGACCGGAACGGTCCTGGTCGACGGAAAGCGCTACAAAATGGAGGATACGGACTTCCCGACCGTCGATCCGGCCGATCCGTACCGCCTGACGGAAAAGGAAGCCGCGGTCATGGACAAACTCGTCGAGGCCTTCCGCCAGAGCGAAAAGCTGCAGCGCCACGTCCGTTTCCTGTTAAACCGCGGCAGCATGTATCTTATTTACAACGGAAATCTGCTCTATCACGGTTCGATCCCGTTGAACGAAGACGGTACCTTCAAGGAATTCACGGTGGACGGGAAGAGTTACAAAGGCAGGGCGCTGCTCGACGCGCTGGATGAGAACGTAAGAAAATCCTACTACTCGGACGAACCCGCGGAGAAGGCTTATGCATTGGATCTGAACTACTATCTCTGGTGCGGCCCCTCCTCTCCGCTCTTCGGCAAGCAGAAAATGGCCACGTTCGAACGGCAGTTCATCAAGGACAAATCCGTTCACGAGGAAGGGAAGACGCCGTATTACAAGCTTTGGGACCGTGAGGACGTGATCGACCGGATCTTTGCGGAGTTTTCGCTGGATCCCGTACACGCGAGGATCGTTTCCGGCCACGTGCCTGTGAAATCGAAATCCGGGGAATCGCCGTTAAAATGCGGCGGCAAGCTGCTCGTCATCGACGGCGGTTTTTCGAAGGCCTATCAGGATACCACCGGCATCGCAGGCTACACGCTCGTTTACAACTCGCACGGCTTAAAACTTGTCGCGCACGAGCCGTTCACTTCGAAGGCGGAGGCCGTCAGGACCGGCAATGACATCCACTCCCAGACGACGTTAATTGAGCGGTTAACGGACCGCGTCACCGTCGGCGACACCGACATCGGCACGCGGTTAAAATCCTCGATTTCGGACCTTTACGATCTTCTCGCGGCCTACCGGTCGGGACTCATCAAAGAGAAGCAGTAATTTTCCTTATTTCCAGCGATCCGGCACCGGTTTGTCGTGATCGTAATAATCATCATCGCGGTCGGTGATCTTCCGGAGCACTCTTGCCGGATTCCCGACCGCGACGACGTTGGCCGGAAGATCCCGCGTCACGACGCTGCCTGCGCCGACGACCGTATTGTCGCCGATCGTCACGCCCGGAAGCACGGTGACGCCCGCGCCGAACCAGACGTTATTTCCGATGCGAACGGGCTTATTGTATTGGAGCCCCTTCCGGCGGAGCCCCGGAGAAACCGGATGCTGCGCGCCGATGAACGTGCAGTTCGGACCGATCATGCAGTGTTCTCCGATCTCGATCCGCCCGTCGTCCACGAAGAGCGTATTGAAGTTGAAATACGTGTTTTTCCCGACGTGCACGTTTCTGAGTCCCCAGTTCGCATAGACGGGCGGGGTCACGATGACGCCCTCGCTGTAGGTCCCGAGCGCTTCCCGGAGGATCTCGTCCTGTGCTTTCACGCCTTCCGGCGTCTTCGGCTGGGCATTGAAAAGGTCGATCCGCTTCATCATCTCCCACTGGTAGTCCAGCATCCCCTGATCGAAGGTATCATAGAGTTCTCCCGAATTCAGGATCTTTTCATATTCTGCAAAACGGTCTTCGTTCTTCATGAGTCTCCTCTCCGATGGATCATTTCTTCGCATGCTCCGGTCTCAGCCTGCGTTTTCTCCTTTTTCGTCATTATAGCATAAATCGGAACCGAACGCAAAACAAACCGCTCCCGGAAATCCGCAAAAAGAAAGACCCGGAAAAACCGGGTCTTCTTCGCCGCAGATTCCAACGGCGCTTTCCGGAAGAGAACGGTTACTCTTCCTTGAGTTCGCTCGTGCAGTGCGGGCAGCGCGTCGCCTTGATCGGGATCTCGGTCTGGCAGAACGGGCAGACCTTCGTGGTCGGCTCCTTCGGTGCCTCTTCTTCCTTCTTCTTCAGTTCCTCGGCCTTCTTCCGTGCCTTGTTCAACGACTTCACGAACAGGAAGATGATGAACGCCAGGATGATGAAGGTGATGATCGCGGAAATGAACGCGCCGAACTTGATCGCGACTTCGGGGGAAGCTGCGATTCCGGCCGCTTCGTCCGCCTCGACCGCTTCCTTCAGCACGATCTTCAGCGATTCGTCCAGGCCGTCCATGCCCGGGATCAGCGAAAGCAGCGGATTCACGATGTTCGTCGTGAACGCCGTAACGAGCGCGGTGAACGCGCCGCCGATGATAACGCCGACCGCCATGTCGATCATGTTGCCCTTGATCGCGAATTCCTTGAATTCCTTAAAGAACTTCTTCATGGTATACTCCTTTCCTTGAAACTCTTCGTTTATTTTTTCGGAAACGCTGCGTTTCCGGAAAAACCTACTTTTCTTCCTTCGGCAGGATGCTGTTCGTCTTCACGGCCGCGCGTTCGATCGCGTCCCGGGAATTCTTCCACGGCGCATCCTTGTACCGGTAATCAAACTTGTTCTGGAACCAGTCGAGATCCTCGGACAGGCGCTTCAGGTTCTCCTGATAGAGCTTTACCGTGACTTCGACAAATTCCGTCAACGCTTTCCCGGAGAGTCTTTCCCGCCCTTTTTCGATGAGCATGCCGGCGTGACGGCCGCAGAATCCGTTGCATTCCTCAAACTTTTTCCGGAATTCCGGATCCTTTTCGAACAGCCTCACCGTCGTGTCGAGGTAATGCGGAAACGTCAGATCCATCCGGTCGCAGATGAAACAGGTCTCGTCGGTTTCCCGGAGGTACTGCCCGATCTCCGACTCGTCGTTTTTCTTTAAGAACGACTTCGGTTTGACCGCGCCCTTCTTCAGGATCTCCATGGCCTTCACCTGCCGGTCAATGTGCGTCTTTAAGATGAGCGACAGTCCGAGCCGGTTCTTTTCCGCGAGCAGCATTCTCATGTGCGGCGTGCAGAAGCCCTTTTTGTCGGTCTCCATGCGCGTGTCGTCCTCCATGTAGGACGGGCCGAGCGTATACTCCACCGCGTCGCGTTCGAGTTTCGACACCATGGAACAGACCGGGCATTCGGAATGCAGGTCAAAAGCGTCGTTTACAGGGATCGTATAGAGTTTTTCCGCCATAGACTCTCCTTCAGTGGTTTTCGCTTTACTCCGTCTTCGCCGGGACCTTGAAGCTGCTCTTTAACGAAACGATCCGGTTGAAGACCGGCTTTCCGTCGGTAAAGCCCTTCGGATCCACGGAGAAATAGCCGTTCCGGACGAACTGGAACCGGTCGAGTGGCTGTACCGCGGCCAGCGAAGGCTCCAGCACCGCGTCTTCAATGACGACCCTGGAATTCGGGTTTAAGTTCAGGCTTCCGTCCTCATTGAACCGGCCTTCCTCGTTCACGATGTTCTCGTACAGGCGGACTTCCGCGCGAAACGCGGTGGACGCATTGACGAAATGGATCGTGCCCTTCACCTTTCTGCCGTCCGGAGAATCGCCGCCCTTCGTTTCGGGATCATAGGTGCAATGCACGGCCGTGATCTTTCCGTTTTCGTCCTTGTCGACGCCGGTGCAGGTCACGAAATACGCGTTCATAAGACGCACTTCATTGCCGGGGAACAGCCGGAAATACTTCTTCGGCGGCTCCTCCATGAAGTCCTCTTCCTCAATGTAGATCTCTCTGGAGAAGGGGATCTCGCGGCTTCCGAGTTCGGGGTTCTCGAGATTGTTCTGGACCGGAAGCATTTCGGTCTTTCCTTCCGGATAATTGTCGATGATGACCTTTAAAGGATGCAGGACCGCCATCACGCGGCTGCATTTCAGTTTCAGGTCCTCGCGGATGCAGTACTCCAGGAAGGCGTAGTCGATCGAGGAATTGCTCTTCGAAACGCCGGAAAGCTCGACGAAGGTCCGGATGGATTCCGGCGTGTAGCCGCGGCGCCTGAGTGCCGCGATCGTGACGAGCCTCGGATCGTCCCAGCCGTCGACGATGCCGTCTTCGACGAGTTTCTTGATGTAGCGCTTGCCGGTAATGACGTTCGTGAGATACATCTTCGCAAACTCGATCTGACGGGGCGGATGATCGAACTCGCACTCCCTGACGACCCAGTCGTATAACGGTCTGTGGTCCTCGAACTCCAGCGTGCAGATCGAATGCGTGATGTGCTCGACGGCGTCCTCGATCGGATGCGCGAAATCGTACATCGGATAGATGCACCATTTGTCGCCGGTGTTATGGTGCGTGATCCGGGCCACCCGGTAGATGACGGGATCCCGCATGTTGATGTTCGCGCTCGCCATGTCGATCTTCGCACGAAGCACCTTTTCTCCGTCCGCGAACTTTCCGTTCTTCATGTCCTCAAAGAGCTGCAGGTTTTCCTCCACGCTCCGGTTCCGGTACGGGCTTTCCTTCCCGGGCTCGGTGAGCGTTCCCCGGTATTCCCGGATCTCGTCCGCCGAAAGGTCGCAGACGTAGGCCTTGCCCTTTTTGATGAGTTTCACGGCGCATTCGTACATCGTGTCGAAATAGTCCGACGCGAAAAAGAGCCGGTCCTCGAAATCCGCGCCGAGCCATCTGACGTCGGCCGTGATCGAATCCACGAATTCCGTCTTTTCCTTCGTCGGGTTCGTGTCGTCGAACCGGAGGTTGAATTTCCCGTGATATTTCTCGGCCAGCCCGTAGTTTAACAGGATCGACTTCGCGTGGCCGATGTGCAGATAGCCGTTCGGTTCCGGAGGAAAGCGGGTGTGAACGGTGTCGTACACGCCTTCCGCGAGATCATTGTCGATCTCGGTTTCAATAAAATTTCTCGATAAAGTCTTCTCTTCTTCCATGGTATGTTCTCCCGGGCGCGATCGCCCTGATCCGTTCGCGGATCAGTTCACGATCCGCTTGAATTTCTTTTCCAGTTCCGTCCGTGAAGTCCGGATGAGCGTAGGCCGCCCGTGCGGGCAGTTGTACGGATTCTCGAGGGTCAGAAGCTCGGACAGCAATGCCTCCGCCTCCGTCTCCGAGATCCGCATGTTCCCTTTCACCGCCGCCTTGCAGGACATCGTCGCGATCTTCTGCAGCAGGATCTCCGGATCTTTCCGGCGTTCCGGATGATCGGTCAATGAACCGATCACTTCGGTGAAAAAGCTTCTGACGTCCAGCCCGTACAGGTCGGAAGGAACGGCGGAGACCGCCACTTCCCTGCCTCCGAAGGCCCGGATCTCGTAGCCGAAACTCTCGAGCCATTCCATGTGGTCCATGAGAACCGCCATTTCGCGCTCAGAAAGCGTCACGACGACCGGAGGTGAAATGTATTGGGACACCGGCTTCTTCGCCCGTAAATCCCTCATTTTTCGCTCGTAGAGCACCTTCTCGTGTGCGGCGTGCTGGTCCATGATGTACATGGCGTCGTCCATCTCGATGATCCAGTAGGTGTCGAACACCTGACCGACGATCCGGTACGTCCGATCCCGGAGCTGTTTCAGAAACGTCTCCGTTCCGGGATCGGCAGGCTCTTCCGCCTTCTCTTCCGGTGTTTCCGGCGGCGCAGGCGGCGTCTTTGTCTCCTGCTTTTCCTTCAGGATCTCTTCCGGACTGATCGGACGGGATGCGGCTTCATTGATCGCCTCCCGCTGTCGGAATACGTCGGAAGGATCGTGCTCTGCTCCGGTCTTCGGCTTGAACGGACGAAGGGACGGCGTCTCCCGAACCTGTCCGACGTTTTCGGACCGTTCCTTCACCGCTTCCGAGTACTGCGTCTCAAACGGTTCCGGCGCAGGAAACTCCGGCGCTTTCTCCGCTTTCTTTTCCGGGGTCTCGTCTTCCGGAATGAATTCCTTGTGCGTCAACGCTTCCTTGATCGCGAGGAACAGTTCGTCGTAGATCTGTCCCTCCCTGCGGAAGCGGATCTCCAGTTTCGAGGGATGCACGTTCACGTCGAATTCGCCGGGATCCAGCGAAAGGTAAAGCACGAGGAAAGGATACCGGTGCTGCATCATGAACGGCTGATAGGCGTCCTCGATCGCCTTTTCGACGACTTTGTTCCGGACGAACCGGCCGTTCACGAAATACAGTTCGAAATTCCGGTTGCCCTTGGCGAGAACCGGTTTTCCGACGTATCCGCCGACTTTGAGATACCCTTCGTCCTTCCGGATCTCCAGCACTTCAGCAGCGGTCTCGCGGCCGTACACGGAATACAGCAGGGCTTTGAGGTTCCCGTTGCCCGGGGTATCCAGGCGGACGCGGCCCTCGCTCGTCCATTTGAACGCGATCTCAGGATGCGAAAACGCGATTTTTTCCAACAGATCACCGACGTAGCTTGCTTCCGTCACCGGCGTTTTCAGGAAATGCCGGCGCGCCGGGGTATTGTAAAACAGGTTGCGGACGAGAAACGTCGTTCCGTCCGGAATGCCGACTTCTTCTGTGTCTCCGGGCGTGCCGCCGCGGATCTTGAACAGCGTTCCGACGGCTTCTTCCGCGGTCTTCGTCAGAACTTCCACTTCGGAAACCGCAGCGATCGACGGCAATGCTTCTCCCCGGAATCCAAGACTCGTGAGTTTCTCGAGATCGGTGATCTCCCGGATCTTGCTCGTCGCATGCGGAAGGAAGGCGGTCGCGATCTCATCCGCCGGAATGCCGGACCCGTTGTCCGTCACGCGGATGAGGTCAATGCCCCCGTTCTTCGTTTCGACCGAGATCGCCGTCGCGCCGGCGTCGATGGCGTTTTCGACGAGCTCCTTCACGACGCTCGACGGCCGCTCCACCACTTCGCCTGCCGCGATCTCATCTATGGTTTTTTGAGATAGTACCTGTATCGGCATCGGTCTCTCCGTTAAAATCTGTTTGTGATCTCCGACTGCAGCCGGAACAAAGTGTTCAGGGCATCCATCGGCGTCATTCTCGTAAGATCGAGTTCCCGGATCTCCCGGATCACGTCGTCGTCCTTCACGACGTCTCCGAAGGTCAGTTGGTTCGCGTCCACGCTGTCCTGCCGTTCCACACGCTTCTTCGAAACGGTCTTCCCGGAAGCGAATTCCGCGATCTCCCTCGCCTTCGACGCGATGTCGGAATTCACGAGTTCCAGCATGAGTTCCTTCGCGCGTTCCAGGACTTCCCGCGGAACGCCCGCAAGCCGCGCGACCTGAATGCCGTAGGACTTGTCCGCGCTCCCCTTCACGATCTTCCGAAGAAACACGATCCCGTCGCCCTGTTCCTTCACGGAAATGCAGTAGTTCTGTACGCCCGGAACCGCGCCCTCGAGTTCCGTCAGTTCGTGATAATGCGTCGCGAACACGGTCTTCGCGCCGAGGATCTTCGGATCGGCAATGTGTTCGACCACGGCCCACGCGATCGACAATCCGTCGAAGGTCGAGGTGCCGCGTCCGATCTCGTCGAGGATGATGAGACTCTTCTTCGTCGCGTTCCTTAAGATGTTCGAGACTTCCGTCATTTCCACCATGAACGTGGAGCGCCCGCTTGCAAGGTCATCCGATGCGCCGACTCTCGTGAAGATCCGGTCCGAGATCGAGATGTCCGCTTCGTCTGCGGGAACGAAGGATCCCATCTGCGCCATGAGCGTGATGAGCGCCACCTGGCGCATGTAGGTCGATTTGCCGGCCATGTTCGGTCCCGTAATGATGAGCACGCGGTTCTCGTCATTGTCGAGCAGCGTGTCATTGGGCACGAACGTTTCCGAACCGGACAGAAGCTCAATGACCGGATGACGGCCGTTTTTGATGACGATCCGTCCCTTTTCATTGAGTTTCGGGCAGACGTAGCGGTTTTTCTCCGCGACGTATGCGAGACTTGCGATCGCATCGAGCGTCGCCACCGCGGCGGCCGTTTTCACCGCCCGGTCCGCTTCGGCGTCAATGGTGTCGCGCACGGTCTTGAAGAGTTCGAACTCCAGCGCGTTCAGCTTGTCTTCCGCACCGAGGATCAGATCCTCCAGTTCCTTTAAACGCGGCGTGATGAACCGCTCGCCGCCGGTCAGCGTCTGCTTCCGGATGAAGTAATCTGGCACCTGGTCCAGGAAGGAATTTGTGACTTCGATCGAATATCCGAACACCTTGTTGAACTTGACCTTCAGCGTCTTGATGCCGGTTTTTTCGCGTTCTTCCGTTTCCAGTGCGAGCAGCCAGCTCTTCCCTTCCGTTCTGGACTTCCGGTAATTGTCGACGAGTTCATTGAACCCGGTTTTGATGATGTTTCCGTCGTGCACGAGCACCGGCGGGTCCTCTTCGATCGCATCAAAGATCAAACCGTACAGGTCCCGCATTTCGTCCATCTCTTCCGTGATCTCCCGGAGCAGTTCCGACTTCGCGGACTTAAGGAGCGTGCGGATGTGCGGGATCATCTCGATGGAATTCCGGAAGGCGATGAGGTCCTTCGGATTCGCTGTTTTATAACTGATCTTGCAAAGAAGCCGCTCGAGATCGTAGATCGGATTTAAGTATTCCCTGATCTCGTCCCTGAGGATCGGATCTTCCAGCAGTTCCTTCACGGC